>OGGF01000008.1_pt1 | contig 186301 bp, 159 predicted proteins | sample 1571211 | NCBI WGS metagenome assembly OGGF01 (sample SAMEA2582020, study PRJEB24529) | metagenome | biome: Human gut stool | place: China | collected 2011 | reverse complement strand
GATTTCCTTTGTGAGTTTTGCGAACAGGAACATCATATTTCGTTTGTACGATTTTCTTTATAATAACCAATAATATTGACTTGTGAACGGTCTCCTATATCTGCCTTTGACTACCTATAACGTAGCCATAAAATCTGCCTGCATTACCCAGTTAAACTCCGGTTGTCAGATTTTAATTTTTACCCATTTGCCCTGCTTGAAACGTACCGTTGCAAAAATAAACCTTGACACCTGATCACCGAGCACGCCCATCCAGATACCGATGATTCCCAAGCCGAGGACATAACCACAGAAATAGGAAATGATCGTGCGGATAAAAGTAACGCTGATCATGGATGCAACCGCAGTGTAGAGTGTATCACCTGCACCGCGGAGGCATCCCATATAGATGACCTGACAGATTTGGAAAATCACGACAAGGATGATTACATGCATAATCTGAACACCGATCGCTACAATAGGTTCCTCTGTGAAAAACAGATGATATAATCCACTTGCTCCAAAATAATAAATAGCGACAAGGCATACAGCAATCACAGCACCGATGAGACGACAGGTGCGTCCATACTCTTTGGCAAGATCAGGATCACCGGCACCTAAGCTTCGTCCGATCAGGGCAACAGCAGTTGCCTGCAGACCGTCGCCAAACGCAAAGGAGAGTGCCATAATATTCATACCGACCTGATGCGCCGCCATGGCATCGGTTCCCTGATCTGCCGCCATAATAGCGGTTAACATAAATCCAATCCGCATCAGCACCTGTTCAAAAAAGACACTGTAAGCGACTTTGATCAGGTTGAGAAACGCAGTGACGGTTGGACGGATATGCTGCTCTATAATATAAGGAATACTTAAAAAACTGTCTTTTCGGAAAATAGAGGCAACGCTCATGATGCAGGCAACTACGGTTCCTGATACGGTAGCAAGAGCTGCACCGCGGATACCGAGTGGCGGAAAACCAAAATGACCGTTGATCAGCAGGTAATTTAAAATAATATTGATCGTATTGGAAGTTACGTTGGTCCGCATGGTGATCTTCGTATTGCCGGCACCGCGCTGCGCAGCGTTGATTCCCATTTGGATGCAGTTGAAGATCATTCCGCCCATAATAATGCTAAAATAAGCAACGGCATCAGCATGGGTGTCAGCAGTAGAACCACAAAAATCAATAATGGCACTTGCAAAAAAGACGAATGCAACACTTGAAATCACAGCAGCAATCACAATAAATAAAACTGCGGTAAGCAGAATTTCATTGGCAGAGTCCTGCTTTTTTTCACCACGTCTACGGGCGACAAGAGCCGAGATCGCAACATTCAGGGCAAAAAAGAGTGCAAGCCCTAATAACTTAGGCTGTGTGGTAAGCCCGACAGCCGCTACTGCATAAGAACCAAGCGAGCTGACCATGAGAGAGTCAATCAGTCCGGCGAATGCAACAAAGAAAGACTCAACAATAGCTGGCCATGCCATATCAATCGTAATCTTTAATGTTTCTTTATGATAATTTCTTTTCACAAATTGCTTCTTTAACACGTTCATAGCTAAAACTCCATTTTTTAATATATAAAATAGCTTCTTACAGTTTGCACATTATAGCACGTTTTTAGGGACAGGGTAAACTGTTTTTGACTTGTCATAAAATCAGCAGGTGTATATAATGGAATTATTCGGTATTCATTTCAGAAAGCGCAGAATTTGCATAGGATTCGAAAAGAGCTGGAATGGATAGGCTGAAGTTTGAACTGAAAGAGGAATAACGATATGGCTAAAGAATTAACAGAGCTGGAAAAGCATTATAATAAATTTAACGAAGAAAAGCGTCTCGGACGACGTCATGGACAGGTAGAGTACCGCATTACCATGGAGTATATACACCGTTATTTAAAAGAAATAAATAATCCAAAAATTCTTGATGTAGGAGCTGGAACCGGGCGGTATTCCGTGGCTTTGGCAGAAGAAGGATATGATGTCACAGCAGTGGAACTGGTAAAATACAACCTTGGAATTTTAAAATCCAAGGGCAGCAGCGTGAAGGCATATCAGGGAAACGCATTGAAACTGTCACGGTTTGCAGATGAAACATTTGATATGACACTGCTTTTAGGACCGATGTATCATCTGTATACATTTGAGGATAAGGTAAAGGCGTTGGGCGAAGCAAAGCGTGTGACAAAAAAGAACGGTCTTATTTTTGTGGCATATCTGATGAACGATTATGGTGTTTTGATGTATGGATTTAAGGAAAATATGATAAAAGAGTGTCTCGGAGATGGCAGGCTGACAAAAGATTTTCGCTGTGTGTCAAAAGAAAAAGATCTGTATGAATATGTCACATTATCGGACATTGAAAAAATAAACAAGGCAGTTTCCTTACAGCGTGAAAAAATCATAGCACCTGACGGCGCGGCAAATTATATGCGTCCGGTCTTAAAGGAGATGGACGAAGAAACATTTGAGCTGTTCGTCAGATACCAGATGTCTGTCGCAGAGCGTATGGACTTGATGGGGGCAAGTGCCCACACGGTTGATATTTTGCGTGTATCGTGAAGCAGATAAAAATCAGATGCAAAATTGATTATGCAATATCAAATTGCAGATTATAATAATGGAATACGCGATCTTTGCAGCTTGTGAATAAAAATGCTTGTACGTGATACCCTAACTGTGAAAACAGATGTGCAATACTATCTGAATAAACAGGAGGGAAATGGTATAAAAAATAATTGTCAAATTGTGATATAATTATTTTGCCAGAAAAAGCGAAATGGGTAAAAAACAAAAAAATAACAGTGCATACAATGGTGCGCCAACGGATAAAAAGGAGACTGTATACAAAAATGACACGAACGATGAATACGTTTATGAGAATGGACAGTACGAGAGTGCGCATGGAGGAAATGGCTACCGCTATGGAACGAACCGACAGGTTTCCGGTGTTCATAAGACTTTAAACCGGGAAGCACAGAGGGAATACAAAGCCTTGGAAAATGCCCTGGAGCATGGAACCGCAGGAAAGAAAAATGACGAGCAGCGTCACAGATTAGATTCCGAGTGTGAACTGATGCAGTACCCAAATGAATTAAGCCAGTTGACAGACCGCATGGCATCAGATAGCTGGCAGGGATAATGAAGGTGCTTCGCGATTTTATGAAAATTGCCTTAAATCGGAACAACTACTTTAAATTATTAAATTGAGGTTTAACAAATGAATAAAAATTTAGAAGAAATTTCAGACGGAAAAAGATATGGATTAAACGATATGGTACGGGCAGCCTGCAATGATTGTGCAGGCTGTTCCTCGTGCTGTGAGGATATGGGGGAGTCGATCATCCTTGATCCATTAGATATTTATGAACTGACGAAAAATATGAATACAACGTTTGAAAACTTATTAAAGGAGAAGATAGAGCTGCATGTGGCAGATGGCATGATATTGCCGAATCTGAAAATGACAGACAAAGATGTATGTCCGTTTTTAAAAGAGAAAAGATGCAGTATTCACAGCTTTCGGCCGGGAATCTGCCGTGTTTTTCCATTGGGGCGGATCTATGAGGAGAACAGGCTGGACTATTTTTTACAGGTGGAGGGTTGTGTCAAAGAGAACCGCAGTAAGGTGAAGGTTTGCAAGTGGCTGGATACACCGGAACTTAAGAAAAATCAGCAATATCTGATCGACTGGCATGCATTTCGAAAGAAAATCGAATGTATTTTAGGGGAAATGTCAGATGAAAACCAGAAAAAGACGATCACGATGTTTTTGCTGAACACCTTTTACATAAATCCATATGACACGGAACAGGATTTTTATCTGCAATTTTATGCGAGACTGGACAGAATTGCGCAGGTGATCGCCTAAATAGCACAATTAGGCAATTGCGAAACTCAATTTTACGTTATGAATATTACGAAAAGTTAACAAGATCAACGAAAACACGCTTCCGCTACGTGTCACTCGCAACGGTACTAAGAAGCCAGTCACGACTAACAGTCGTTCCTGCCTTCTAAGAACCGGCGGTTCCCCAGTGTTTTCTTTTGCTCTTGTCAACTTTCCGTAATTTAATTCACGTATCTAAGAGTTTCGCAATTATCTTAAATAGCGCAATAACCGCAAGGAGGAGTTATGAATTACGATGGAATTTTACAATTTAAGGGAACATGGCGGAGTTATCAGGCAAGGGTATTAAAGCATACAGACCGGTATATGTCGGACAGCAAGATACATATTGTAGCAGCGCCTGGTTCCGGAAAAACAACATTGGGAATTGAACTGATCCGCAGGATGAATGGCAAAGCACTCATTTTAGCACCTTCCATTACAATCCGGGAGCAGTGGGTGGCAAGGATTGAGGAGGCTTTTTTATGTGAGGGTGTGCATGGGGAAGATTATCTTTCGCAAAATTTAAAACAGCCGAAGGCGATAACGGTTGCAACCTATCAGGCCTTGCACAGTGCGATGACAAGATTCCGGGGAACGCAGGAAGATGTAGGGGCGGAGAGTGGCACGGGCACAGACGAGTGCTTGGCGGCAACAGAGAAGGAGGAAGTAGATTACAGCGGTTTTGATCTGGTTGCGGCGATGAAAGAGGCAGGGATCGAAGTGCTCTGTCTGGATGAATGCCACCATCTGCGAAGTGAATGGTGGAAAGCGTTAGAAGATTTCAAAAAACAGGTGGATAACCTTAAAATCATAGCGTTGACAGCAACACCGCCATATGATTCCACACCGGCTATGTGGACGCGGTACATGAATATGTGTGGAGAGATCGATGAGGAGATCACGATACCGGAACTTGTAAAAGAGGGAAGCCTCTGTCCGCATCAGGATTATGTTTACTTCAACTATCCGACAAAAGAGGAAGAACAGGAAGTCAGACGTTTTCAGGAACGCAGCAAGGCAATGACAGAAAAAATTATGCAGGATCCACAGTTTCTTACGTATGTGAGAAGCCATAAGGGGCTGAGTGGACAGCTTGCGGATGACCTGCTGCTGGATAATCCGGCATATCTGGCATCACTGTTGATTTATTTGCAGAGCAAAAATATTGCATTTCCGTCCAGATTACAGAGACTTTTGGGAGCAAAAAAATTACCATCCATGAACGTGCAGTGGATGGAGCGTCTGCTACAGGGATTTTTGTATGATGATGTGGATTCATACATGTGTGACAAGACATATCGCGAATTGTTAATTGCAGATTTAAAATCCAGCGGTCTGATAGAAAAGAAAAAAGTCGTCATGATGAAAAGTGCGGCAGTGGAAAAAATGCTCACAAATTCTCTTGGAAAATGCAACAGCATACGGGATATTGTGTTTCATGAGTATGAGACATCCGGTCAGAATTTAAGACTGCTGGTTTTGACAGATTACATCCGGAAAGAATATGAAAAAGCAATTGGAAATACAGAATACGATGTAAACTCGCTTGGAGTGCTTCCGTTTTTTGAAATGCTCCGGCGCGAAAATGAAAAGAAAAATAAACAAATCCGTTTTGGAGTGCTTTGTGGGACGATTGTGATCATTCCGGCGGAGGCAAAAGAGGCGTTAGAGCAGGAGATCGGAACAGGTGGAAAAGTCACATTCAGCAGGATCGGAAATCTTCCTGAAACAGATTATCTGAAGGTGACGGCTGTTGGAAATGCACATTTTCTGACAGGGGCGGTAACCAATGTCTTCTCAAAAGGCTATATTCAGGTGCTGATCGGCACAAAATCGCTGCTGGGGGAGGGATGGGATTCTCCTTGCATCAATTCTCTGATTCTTGCGAGCTTTGTCGGTTCATTTATGTTAAGCAATCAGATGCGTGGACGCGCTATCCGTGTGATGAAGGAGCAGCCGGAAAAAACAAGTAACATCTGGCATTTAGTATGTCTGAGACCGTGGGATGAGGTGCTGAAGGCAGACGATAATCAGATCAGTGAAGATTACAGTATGCTGGAACGAAGGATGGAACATTTTCTGGGTCTGCATTACACGGAAAATACGATTGAAAATGGAATAAAACGGCTGTCGATTATTAAAACTCCATTTAATAAAACCAACATTGACAGGATTAACAGACAAATGCTGAAAACGTCGGGACAGCGCGATACGCTAAAAAAACGTTGGAACAGTGCGCTTGCAATCTATGACAAAATGGATATTGTTGACGAGACAGAGGTCAAAGACAAGTTTGTGACGAGTGTGGTTTTCTGGGATGCGATTCTCACAATGATCCTGTCAGCAATTTTATTCCTGATCGGGGCAATTGGGGCAGGTGTCGTGGCGGGAGCGTCCCGAAATGGATATTTAGCCGGAATCTGCTATTTCTTCATTGTTGTCGGACTGACTGGAATCATGATACGTTTTCCGAAAATTTTCATGCTGGGCAGTCCGTTAAAAAGATTAAAGGCATTTGGAAATGGAATCCGTAAAGCGTTGGAGGAGCAGCAGCTTCTGGAAGAAACACACTGCAAAGTAGTGGCAGAATCTCCGGGACCGGATAACCATATCATTTATCTGTCCGGTGGAAGCGGCAGGGATAAAGCGTTGTTTGCACAGTGTGTCAATGATTTTTTTGATGTGATCGACAACCAGCGTTACATACTTGTGAAAAAGAAGGGTCGGAAAGGACTGAACGGTTTCTATGCCATTCCAAATTGCTTTTCGAAAAAGAAGGAAGATGCGGAATGTTTCGCAAAATGCATGCATCCGTATATTGGAGGCTATGACTGTGTGTATACAAGAAATGAAAAAGGAAGGGAACTTCTGTTAGAAGGCAGGGTAAAGGCACTTGCCAACCGGGAGGAGCGTTGTATTTCCCACAAAAAAGTAAAAGGGGCATTGGAGTAAGAAGATGTAAGACAAACTCCGGTCAGGAGTTTGCCTTACTGAAAAATGACACGCAGATTCCGCCCGGACCGGTATGGGTTCCAATCGTGCTTCCAATGGAGCTGATTGGGAGTTTTTCAATGTGCGATTCCCAGAGATCGGCATTGTCTTTTATGTATTTTTGAAGAAGCGTGTCATCTAATCCGGTAAAACCGAGACAAAGCGGCATGGAAAAATCAATCCCATTGCATTTTGAGATTTCTTCGCGTAACATATTGCATCCATTTTTGGAACCGCGGGCTTTTCCGAGAACCGCGACTTCTCCGTCAACAATTGCAATAACCGGTTTAATGGAAAGAAGGTTTCCGGCGAGCGCGGCAGTCTTTGAAATACGACCGCCGCGTTTTAAATACTCCAAAGTATCTAAAAGAGCCAGAACGCGGACATCCTTCTTACGCTGATTTAAAGCATTGGCAATCTCGGTGGCAGAAGCACCCTCGTCGCGGAGACGGCAGGCATACATGACAAGAATCTGTTCGCCTAAGCAGACATTTTCACTGTCAACAATTGTGATACAGTCCTCATAATCATCCAGTGCAATATTGGCACTCTGGAAAGTGCCGGAAAGCTTGGAGGAAAGTGTGATGACAACAGCAGAATCACCTTTCTTTTTCACATCTTCATAAATCTGCTCAAAATCGTGAGGGGAAATCTGGCTTGTAGTTGGCAGGCAGTCTCCTTCAATCAGTTTTTCGTAAAACTGGCGGTGGCTTAAATTAATGCCGTCAAGATATTCTTCTTCCCCGAAAATTGTTTTTAAAGGTAAAAAGTCAAGTCCTAATGCATCCGACTGCTCTTTGGTCAGATCAGATGCGGAATCAATGATAATTCGTACACTCATAAAAATCTCCATTTCTATTCATTCATAAGTTCCCATTGGAATAAAAAATACATTAAAATATTTTGATAATCAAACTATTATGAACTATAGACCATGTGGAACAGAATGTCAATAGTATTTTGATAATCAAACTATTTTACAATATGAAATACTGTGCCATTAAGCTGCGTCTGCATAAGAATGAAAAAATAAATTCATACTAATGGTAAATAAATCGCAAAAACAAGGAGGATTTATGAGTTCATTATGGACGCAGGAAATAGAGATGCCAGAGTTTCCGGCTTTGGAAAAGGATATCCGCACGCAGGTTCTGATCATTGGAGGTGGCATGGCGGGAATTTTGTGTGCTTATTTTTTACAGCAGGCGGGAGTTGATTATTGTCTGCTGGAAAAAGACCGTATTTGTCAGGGCGTGACAGCGCATACAACAGCCAAAATTACGGCACAGCAGGGATTGATTTATGAAAAAGTGCTGCAGTCATTAGGGCAGGAGCGGGCGGAACTTTTTTTGAAAGCAAATTTAAAGGCAGTGCAGCATTACAAAAATCTGGGGCGTTTTGTGGACTGCGATATGGAGGAGGCAGATTCCTATCTTTATTCGGTCAGGGAGCGCAGAAAATTAGAAAGTGAGATGCAGGCATTAAGCAGCCTTGGCTTTCAGGCAGATTACACGGAAGAAACCAAACTTCCGTTTGAAGTGGAAGGTGCTATACGTTTTCCTGGGCAGGCGCAGTTTCAGCCGCTCAAGTTTGCCGCCGGTATCAGCAAAAATTTGAAAATCTATGAACATTCACAGGTGCGGGAGATGACAGAGTACTTTGCACTGACGGAAAAAGGCTCCGTCGCAGCGGAGAAAATTATAATCGCAACGCATTTCCCATTTATCAATACGAGAGGTTCCTATTACTTAAAGTTATACCAGCACCGTTCCTATGTCCTTGCCTGTGCATATGAAAAAAATCTGAAAGGAATGTATCTGGAAGCGGACAATATTGGCTTGTCATTGCGCAATTACAAAAATTATCTGCTCATAGGTGGCGGCGGACATCGAACCGGAAAAGAAAAAAACAGCTGGGATTTACTGCGTGATATTGCAAAAGAATATTTTCCGGAGGTGAAAGAACAGTATTTCTGGGCAACACAGGATTGCATGTCGTTGGATAAAAGACCTTACATCGGACCATACAGTAAAAATACGCCGGATCTTTTTGTGGCAACCGGATTTGGAAAATGGGGAATGACAGGTTCTATGCTGTCGGCTATGATCCTGTCGGATCTTGTGCAGGAAAGAGAAAATGAATATGCAGCCATTTTTTCACCTTCGCGGAATATATTAAAACCACAATTAATTTCTAACATCAGTCATGCCATTACCGGCATCGGAAGAATCGGTGGAAAAAGATGCAGTCATATGGGCTGCGTATTGCAGTGGAACAGGGAGGAACAGGCGTGGGAATGTCCGTGTCACGGATCAAGATTTTCTGCGGACGGAAAAGTGTTGGACAATCCTGCCTGTGATGGACTAAAACAGAAACATAAAAAATAGGTATTGAGATTCAAAAAAAGCAGTGGTATGATACGAAGTCGGAATAAAAAACAAAGGAGAAAAAACAATGAAATACGTGAGACAATTTTTGATCATTTTGTTCATTTCATTTCTGGGTGAACTTTTAAAACATATCATACCACTATCAATACCGGCGAGTATTTATGGCATGCTACTTCTTTTTCTTGCATTGGAATTTAAAATCTTAAAGGTTTCAGACATTAAAGAGACGAGTAATTTTCTGATTGAGATAATGCCTTTAATGTTTGTACCGGCAGGAGTCGGACTGCTTGATTCCTGGGGAGCGCTGCAGCCAATCTGGATTCAGGTGGTTGTGATCACTTTGATCTCAACAGTGGTTGTTATGGGCGTTTCCGGAAGTATTACGCAGTTTGTGATCCGTAAGGGAAAGAAAAAGGAGGAGTAGGACATATGAAACCATTTTTAACAGATTCTGTTTTCCTGGGAGTTGTGATCAGCTTGCTGACCTACGAGTTTGGATTATGGTTTAAGAAAAAAGTAAAAATAGCGATATTTAATCCACTTTTAATTTCTGTGATCGCAGTTATGGTTTTTCTTGTGGTATTTCATATCGACTATGCCGATTATCAGGAAGGCGCAAAATACATAAGCTATCTGCTGACACCAGCAACTGTCTGCCTTGCAGTGCCACTTTATGAACAGCTTGAGCTGCTTAAGAAAAATATGAAAGCAGTCATCGCCGGAATTGTTTCAGGTGTGATTACCAGCGTCAGCTGTATTCTGGTATTGGCACTGATTTTCCATTTTGATCATCAGCAATATGTTACATTGCTTCCAAAATCAATTACCACAGCAATTGGAATGGGCGTATCAGAGGAACTTGGCGGCTATGTGACCATTACCGTTGCGGTCATTATTATAACCGGAATTTTTGGATACATAACAGCGGACGTGATCTTAAAACTTTTTCATATAGAAGAACCTATCGCAAAAGGAATTGCAATTGGTTCTGCATCCCATGCAGTTGGAACTGCCAAAGCAATGGAACTTGGAGAAATCGAAGGAGCGATGAGCAGTCTGTCGATCGCAGTTTCCGGTATTTTAACCGTTGTTGTCGCTATGATATATGCGAATTTTCTGTAAATCTGTTTTAGAGTTAGAATCCTTGCAATCCGTCATGGCAGGAAAAATAAGTACATAAAATAATCAGGCAAAATACACACGAAGCGATATCGTGTGTATTTTACTTTACAGATAATAGCATGAGTGATGCAGTGGTAACAAAAGCCACAGAATTTCATATAATAATCTGAAAATATTTTATGGAAGAAAATATGTATTGTCAGAATCAAATCAGTTATCGTGTGCAGGAAGGGGATTCCCTGTACAAACTTGCAAAACACTTTCATACAACCGTAACCGAACTTATTTTGCTCAATTCCGGGGTGAATCCTTATAATCTTCAGGTTGGTATGCGTCTTACAATCTGCCCGGGAGAAGGTTATGTGGAGGACAGACCAGAAGCTGGAAATACCGGCAATCAGCCAGCAACGCGTCTGGGCGGCAATCAAAATAACAATCAGTCAAATCGCCCGAATAACAATCCAATCGGCGGAGTTGTGATCATTCCAACAACCCCAACTCGTCCGGGAGCAGCGCAGCAGCCAGCAACACCAACGCGCCCGGGAGCAACACAGCGGCCAGCAACACCAATGCGCCCGGGAACAACGACCCAGCCCGACAGCAGTAATGGCATGGATTTAAGAGAGCGCATGCGTATGGCATGGCTCAATCACATCATGCTCGTAAAATTTTATCACGTCAGTTTCTTTGAAAATCTGTCGAGCCAAAATGCATGGAAAGACGCAGTACAGAAAAATGCAGAAGACATCCTTGCGATTTTCGCACAGTACTATCCGGCTTCCGCAATGCAGAGATTTCGGACACTTTTTATGGAACATCTGCGCCTGACAGATGAAGTCGCCGACGAATTAAAGGCTGATCCAACCTATTCGGGAGAGACAATGGAAAACTGGTATATCAACGCAGAGGAGCTTGCATCCTTTTTGAGCAGGCAGACACCGGCATACAATGAGACGGAGTTGCGTAAAATGTTCTACGATCATCTTGATATGGAGCGACAGCAAATGGAGGCTTACCTCGACGGCGATTATGAGACAGATATTGCAATCTATTTGAGATCGCAGCAGAACATGATCGAGCTGGCAGATTTCCTTGCAAGCGGACTTCTTGCGCGGTAAATAACCAAAGACCACCACCCGGCATATCTCAATATGAGCGTTGCAGCCGCAGACTGTAAAAAATGCGGCGAAGCTCATTTACGAGGAAGGGTGGTGGATTTTTTTGCTTGAAAAAATCATAGCAATCATCATAATACTTGCAATACTTCTGCTTATCAGCCTGTTCATCTGTATCGTAGTCAGATGCAAAAAAAGCAGGAAAAAAGTAAAAGTAATGTGCAACAGTCAGAAAAACAGACTTTTAAATGAATTGTCGGAGCCGTTTGGCTTCTGTTATATTCCGCCCAATCCATACCGTGGACGCTGGCAACCAGAGCGGATATGACGCTTTATGTGGACCGCGTCGTTTTGGCAGGACCGCTTGCCGTCGCATAAAAAAAGTATTATTACCTCAAATTTTAAGTGCTATAATCATAAATTATAAATGGTTGACATAACTTGGAACAAACCGAAGAAAAAGCCGAAAAAACGCGTTATTTTAAGAAAAACAGTTTGACGAAATTGGCATTTATGATAAGATATAGTCGTTAGTCCTGAACAGGATAAAGAAAAAATTGCAATCAGGAAAGTGACGGCTGGCTGAGATTAGCCGGTGACAATAGAGAAACAGAATCGAAGGAGTTTGAAAAAATGATTAAAGTTGTGAAATTCGGTGGAAGCTCTCTTGCAAGTGCAGAACAGTTTGCGAAAGTTGGCAAGATTATCCGCGCAGACAAAGAGCGAAGATATGTAGTGCCTAGTGCACCGGGAAAAAGAAATTCTAAGGACACAAAGGTAACGGATATGCTGTATGCATGCTATGACCTTGTGGAGAAGGATGAAGATTTCCGTGTGATGTTAATGAAAATCAAAGACCGTTATGACACAATCATTAATGGTTTGAATCTAAAACTTTCTTTAGAGGAAGAATTTAAGAAAATCTCCGAGAATTTTAAAAATAAAGCAGGTGTTGATTATGCAGCATCCCGCGGTGAATATCTGAACGGTATCATCATGGCGAACTACCTTGGATATGAATTTGTGGATGCAGCAGAAGTGATCTTTTTTGATGAGGACGGCAACTTTATGCCGGAGAAAACAGATCAAGTGCTGTCTGAGCGTCTTGCAAAAACAGAGCGTGCGGTCATTCCGGGATTTTACGGCACCAAAGAAGATGGAACCATCAAAACATTTTCACGTGGAGGTTCTGATATCACAGGATCTATCGTATCGAGAGCGGTTCACGCAACCTGTTATGAGAACTGGACAGACGTTTCCGGATTCCTGATCGCAGATCCAAGAATCATCGATAACCCACAGCCAATCAAGACAATCACATACCGTGAGCTTCGTGAACTTTCCTACATGGGAGCCGGAGTTCTTCATGAAGATGCGGTATTCCCAGTGCGCAAAGCTGGTATACCGATCAATATCCGCAATACCAATGCACCGGAAGATGAAGGAACCTGGATCGTTGAGAGCACCTGTCATCAGTCAAAATACACGATCACCGGTATCGCAGGTAAAAAAGGCTTCGTTTCTGTAAATATTGATAAAGATATGATGAACTCCGAAATTGGATTTGGCAGAAAAGTGTTATCTGCATTTGAAGACAACGGAATCTCATTTGAGCATATGCCTTCCGGTATTGACACCATGACCATTTTTGTTCATCAGCCGGAGTTCGAGGGAAAAGAGCAGGCAGTCATCTCTGCTATCCACAGATATGCACAGCCTGACAGCATTGAGTTAGAGAGTGATCTGGCACTTATCGCAGTTGTTGGCCGTGGCATGAAATCCACACGCGGAACAGCAGGTAGGATTTTCTCCGCATTAGCACATGCAAACATCAATGTAAAAATGATTGATCAGGGATCTTCTGAGTTGAACATCATTATCGGTGTAAGCAACGCAGATTTTGAGAATGCGATCAAAGCAATTTACGATATTTTTGTCATCACACAGTTATAGGATAAATGAAAGAACAAACTACTTTTTGTAAGACAATTGAAAAAGTATGGAAAAATAGGGCTGCATTGGTTATCGCAATTGCAGCCACTGTTTTTATGTGCGGATTAACGGTGCTTGAATTTATGGCGCTTCGAATGGAGTGGAATCTCCCGGTGTTATCTTATCTCACAGGTGATTCTGACAGTTATATTTTTGAAGAATACAGAAGCGATGAGATGAAGCTGGATGACAGCACGGAAAATGTATTGCTGGAGGAAACGGATAGTTTAGGACAGGAATTTTCGGGAGACAGTTCATTAAAGAATGGCTTGCAGGAGAGCGATTCTCGGAAAGATAGTTCGCCAGGAGAATTATTGCAGGAAAACGATTTACAGGAAGATTCTTCTAATAGCAATGCTTCACAGGAAAAGTCTGATTTAGAACATTCAGCCGAAAAAACGGAAAACAGCGCCGAGGCAGAATATCCTTATTATCTGAAAGTGAACCGGAAGGAAAACTGTATCACCGTATACACATTAGATGAAAATGGCGAATACACAGTTCCGTATAAGGCAATGATCTGCTCGACCGGATTATACAATGGAACGCCGCGCGGTGTATTTCATTTGTCTACCAAGTACTTGTGGAGAGAATTGTACGGAAAAGTTTATGGTCAGTATGCCACCAGAATTACAGGCGGTGTTCTTTTTCATTCCGTTCCATATTATAAAAAGTCAAAAAATGCCCTGTGTACCGACAAATATAATAAACTTGGGCAGCAGGCGTCTATGGGGTGCGTGCGGCTTACGGTGGAAGATGCAAAATGGATTGCCGATAATTGTCCGGCTGGAACAACTGTTGAGATTTATGATGATGACGATCCGGGACCACTGGGAAAGCCGGAGGCAGCGCATATCGATACCGACAGTCCGAACAGGGGCTGGGATCCGACAGATCCGGACGAGGACAACCCATGGCACCAGCTATCGGACGATCAATAAGCAGGTAAAATGAAATATTTTACCCGGAAAACTCTATAAGAACATGAAAAAGGCGACATCGAAATTTTTTTTCTTTCAATGCCGCCTTTTAAACTATTTCGTCCATGGGACTGTACCTCGCTATTCTTTTTTCTTGTGTTTTCCTGTTTCTGGTTTGACTTGAAACTTCTAAACAACTTTTATTGCTTATCGTTTCATTTGCAAAACCTTGAAACAATCATTTGGACTTCTTCGCTTTTTCCTCAACTTCTGAAATTGTTTTCTTATGACATTTGGAATTGTATCATATAAGAATGTCTCTGACTGATACTAATTCATGATTCCTTTCTTAGGATTGTCATGTTTTCAGTTCATCTTTTGAAGGTAAAACCGAATGCACTTAATGTTTTGGTGGACTGTACCTCGATTCTTTAAAAATTCTTTTGGGTAAATCGTTACGTTTCTGGTGGTCCGTACCTCCATTTCTTTAAAATTCTATTAGGTAATTCGTTCTCTTTCTGGTGGATTGTACCTCCTTTAATTTTTTTCTCTCTCGTTTTTGTTAATTTATTTATAACAGATAAAACACTATTTGTCAATAATAAAATTAGAAAAAAATAAAAATAAAATAAATGATAATGATAATTGTGTTAATTTTACAAAATATTCAGAAAACAATAGCGGAATGGAACCGTGGAACTTCTTTTTCATATAATAAAATGAAGGGAGCGTAGGTGCAGGGATATGAACGGTCAAACAATACTTTTAATAAGCGATATGCGTCAGGTATATCTGGCAGAAATCCTGACAAAAAAAGGAATCAGTGTGCGCTGCCTGGACATTAGAAATAGTCAGACAGCAGAAGAACAGCTTTCCAAGTTGAAAAATTTTCTTACAGAGGCAGCAATGCTGATACTTCCGATTCCGGTTGCAAAAGTTCCGAAGCAGGATCAGTTGAATGAAATTTTGAATAAAAATCTGAAAAACGATACATTGGTGCTTGGCGGATGCTTCTCAGAAGAACAGAGAGACATCTTAGGAAGGAGAGGAATTCGTTATCTTGATTTTATGGAGGATGAAGTGGTGACGCAGGAGAACGCAGTGGCAACCGCAGAAGGTGCAATTGCAGAACTTGTAAACCATAGTCCTTATAATATAGAAGGCGCAAAGATTCTGGTAACCGGATATGGAAATTGCGGCAAAGAAATCGCCTTAAAACTCCGCGGACTTGGAGCGAGGGTAACAGTACTTGCAAGGCGTCGTGAGGTAAGAAAACAGGCAAAAGAGGACGGATTTTACGCAGTCGATTTTGCATTTGGTCCGGAGGAGGCAATGGGTGCGGCAATGCTTGTAAACACAGTGCCGGCACCGGTTGTGACAAGAGTTATCATCCGCGAACTTCCACGGGACGCCTATATTCTGGATATTGCCTCAAAACCCGGCGGAACAGATTTCGCATGTGCAAAAGAGGCTGGTATCCGGGCAGATCTTGTTCTTGGAATCCCGGGAAAATATGCACCAAAGGAGAGTGCTTATATTCTTGAGCGGGCGATAGGACGTTTTACGAAAAAAATGGAGTGATTACGCAAATCTGTTTGTGTCAGAAAATATATACAAATGTAGTGCAGTTGACTAAAAATAGCAGGAAGGTATAGAAAATGGACTTTTCAAAATGTAATATCGGACTTGGGATTACAGGTTCCTTCTGCATGTTTTCAAGAGCCAGAAAGGAAATAGAAAGGCTCACGGAATTGGGGGCAAATGTGATTCCTATTTTTTCATTTAATGCACAGACCTGTGATACCAGGTTTGGAAGTGCAAAAGATTACGTGGAAGGAATTTGTGATATTACCGGAAATGAGGGGATACGCACCATATGTGCAGCGGAACCGATCGGACCGAATAATTTTCTGGATATTATGGTGATCGCACCGTGTACCGGAAATACAGCGGCAAAGCTTTGCAATGGAATTACAGACACGCCGGTGCTTATGGCAACGAAAGCCCATATGAGAAATGGAAAACCGCTTGTGATCTCAATCTCAACGAATGATGCACTCGGCGCAAATTTCAAGAATATTGGCATGCTTATGAATACGAAGAATGTTTATTTTGTTCCGTTTGGTCAGGATAATTGCAAGAGTAAGCCTAATTCGCTGATTGCAAAAATGGAATTACTGCCGGAAACAATTGAATATGCTTTGAATGGAAAGCAGATACAGCCGGTGATTCAGGAGCCGAATTAAACCTCGTATTGTTAATGAAAAAGAAAAATCGTCCAGACGAAATATGATGTTCCTGTTCGCAAAGCTTACAAAGGAAATCATATTATCTGGACGATTTTCTTTTTGTCAAACTTTACAAGCATTATTTATTTCTGCTCTGCCTCGTAAGCTTCACGACAGGCTTTTGCAAGCTGGTCTCCGCAGGAAGTCCCACGTCCGTTGCAGGAGATACCTCCAATTTTCTGCTCTACCTGCTCAACGGTTAAGCCCTCTACAAGCTTTGGAATCGCCTGAAGATTTCCGTTGCAGCCACCGGTAAATTTTACGTTATGAACCACATTTCCTTCTAATTCTAATTCAATCTGGGTAGAACATGTACCTTTTGTTTTGTATACATACTTCATAATATATGCAGACCTCCTCTTTTGATGATACGATTCCATACATTATATATCATCCCGGAAGTGTTCGACAAGTTCTTTTTTTGGAAAATCAAAATACCCCGGATGTTATGCCGGGGCATGAGTTAGTCGTTTATACTGTTAAAGTCGATAAATAAATCTGGATAGATTCCTACGTTGATCGTATCTGAGAATGAGTATTCGTCAATATCACCATGTTCCAGATCGTATACAGTAATCCGTTTTTTTTCTGGATCAACAATCCAGTATTCGCGAACACCAGCAGTACGGTATTTGAATAGTTTTGTGTAATAGTCCATTCGTCTGCTGCCAGATGATACTATTTCTATAATCCAATCTGGTGCACCATTGCAGCCTTTATCTGTGAGCTTGGATTTGTCGCAGATGACGCTTATATCTGGTTCAACATAATTTTTATCATCTGCATTTAGAAAAACGGCAAATGGAGCGATATATGGCTCACACGACCCCCCTCTTGATTTTATATAGGTGTTAATGATGGTGAAGAGATTGCCGGCTATAAGCTGATGTCTGCGTGTAGGTGGAGCCATGTAATAGATTTGACCATCGATCAGTTCGGCGCGTTCCCCATCCGGGAGGTTATAAATATCATCTGTAGTATAGATTCTTTCCTGTGGTAAAGTCATTAAAACACCACCTTTCATAAATAATAGGGGATAAGAGTATCTTCGTCATCTTGCAATAGAATTATAGCTTATAATTAAAAATATGTACATAATATAAAACAAAAATAAAGATATCTGTTTGTGGAGGGTTACTGTTAGCTTAGCAGAAAAACACTTGTAGTTTTGCTGCGGAGGATGACAATTAAATTATGTATACATAAATCCGACAGGATATTTTGCAGTTAATAAAAAATTCACAAATCGTTTACGCCTATTTTTGTTGTGGTGAAGCCTAAAAAGTGTTACAATAGCGATACCGTGCGAGATTTGTAGCTGGTAAATTTTACAGTACAGATGTTCAAATTTAATAAAGCCGGGGACAGGAATAGGAGTTTTTATGGGAGCATTGACAAAAATCTTCGGAACACACAGCGAGAGAGAGCTGAAAAGAATCTATCCGCTTGTTGACAAAGTAGAGTCTTATCGTGACTCTATGCAGAAACTTTCCGATGAAGAATTAAGAAACAAAACAAAAGAATATAAAGAGCGTCTGGAAAAGGGCGAGACTTTGGATGACCTTTTGCCGGAAGCATTTGCAACGGTTCGTGAAGCAGCAAAACGTGTGCTCGGCATGGAGCATTACCGCGTACAGATTATCGGTGGTATCATTCTTCATCAGGGACGAATTGCAGAGATGAAGACCGGTGAAGGTAAGACACTTGTTTCTACACTGCCGGCATACCTGAATGCACTGGAAGGCAAAGGTGTCTGCATCGTAACCGTCAATGATTACCTTGCAAAACGAGATTCTGAGTGGATGGGACAGGTTCATGAATTCCTTGGACTGAAAGTAGGCGTCGTGTTAAATTCCATGACGAACGACGAGCGCAGGGAAGCATATAACTGTGATATTACTTATGTTACAAATAACGAACTTGGTTTTGATTATCTGAGAGATAACATGGTGATCTACAAAGAGCAGCTTGTTCAGCGTGGATTGCATTATGCCATCATCGATGAGGTCGACTCTGTATTGATCGATGAGGCAAGAACACCACTGATCATTTCCGGTCAGAGTGGTAAATCCACCAAACTATATGAAGCGTGCGATATTCTCGCAACACAGTTAAAACGTGGTGAGGATGTGCCTGAGTACTCCAAGATGGACGCCATCATGGGTATTGAACAGGAAGAGACAGGAGACTTTGTTGTCAACGAGAAGGACAAAGTTGTCAACCTGACACAGGAAGGTGTGAAAAAGGTTGAGCAGTTCTTCAAGATCGACAACCTCGCAGATGCTGAGAACCTTGAGATCCAGCACAATGTGATCCTCGCTTTAAGAGCACATAACCTTATGTTCCGCGATCAGGACTACGTGGTAAAAGATAACGAGGTTATGATCGTTGATGAATTTACCGGACGTATTATGCCGGGACGCCGTTATTCAGACGGACTTCATCAGGCGATCGAAGCGAAAGAGCATGTAAAAGTAAAACGTGAGAGCAAGACGCTTGCAACGATCACATTCCAGAACTTCTTCAACAAATTTGACAAAAAGGCCGGTATGACTGGTACAGCACTCACAGAAGAAAAAGAGTTCCGTGATATTTACGGCATGGACGTTATTGAAATCCCGACCAATAAACCGATCCAGCGTATCGATCATCATGATGCCGTATATAAGACCAAGAAAGAAAAATATCGTGCAGTTGTCGAGGAAGTGAAGAAGGCACATGAGAAAGGACAGCCGGTACTGGTTGGTACGATCAACATTGATACTTCTGAGTTACTCAGCGGCATGTTAAAAAGAGAGGGAATCCCTCATACTGTATTAAATGCGAAGTTCCACGAACTGGAGGCTGAGATCGTAGCAGGTGCCGGACAGCATGGAGCAGTTACGATCGCAACAAACATGGCAGGCCGTGGTACGGATATTAAGCTTGATGACGACGCAAGAGCAGCCGGTGGTCTTAAAATCATCGGTACGGAACGTCATGAATCAAGACGTATTGATAATCAGTTGCGTGGTCGTTCCGGACGTCAGGGAGATGTGGGAGAATCACAGTTCTTCATTTCGCTTGAAGATGATCTGATGAGACTCTTTGGCTCTGATAAACTGATGGATGTGTTCAATGCGCTTGGCGTTCCGGAAAATGAACAGATCCAGCATAAGATGCTTACCTCTGCCATCGAGAAAGCACAGCAGAAGATTGAGGCTAATAACTACGGAATCCGAAAGAATCTGTTGGAGTACGATCAGGTTATGAATGATCAGAGAGAGATCATTTACAAAGAGCGTTTGCGCGTGTTAAATGGAGAGAGCATGAGAGATGCGATCTTCAAGATGATCACTGACCGTGTAGAGAGCTGCGTGGATACCTGTATTTCTTCTGAGATTCCAAAAGACGAGTGGGATTTGAATGAACTGAATCAGTTGCTGCTTCCTATCATTCCGCTGGAACCTATAACAGAAGAAACGATTGCTGATATCAGGAATAACAAAGAACTGAAGCATCTCCTGAAAGAGAAAGCTGTGAAGTTATATGAAGCAAAAGAGACAGAGTTCCCGGAACCGGAGCAGTTCCGTGAGTTAGAGCGTGTCGTACTGCTCAAAGTGATCGATCGTAAATGGATGGATCATATTGATGATATGGATCAGCTTCGTCAGGGTATCGGACTGCAGGCTTATGGTCAGAGAGATCCTCTTGTAGAGTACAAGATGGCAGGATTTGATATGTTTGATGAGATGACAGCGAACATTCAGGAAGATACGATCCGCCTGTTGTATCATGTGAAGATTGAGCAGAAAGTAGAGCGTGAACAGGTTGCAAAAGTAACCGGAACAAACAAGGATGATTCAGCTCCTGCTGAACCGAAGAAACGTGCAGCAGCGAAGATTTATCCAAATGATCCATGCCCATGTGGCTCTGGAAAGAAATACAAACAGTGCTGCGGAAGATTCGCAGAGTAAAAAAGATGCAGAGCATTCAGAAGAGAAATTGTCTGAATGCTCTGATTTTTTCTTGCGGATGGAGGTAATGTTAAAATTAACAAAAATAGAACAAATGTTCTGCGAATAATAGACAAAATCAAATCTTTGTAGTAGAATTAGCGTATAAATGCAATACTATAAAAAATGGTTTTGTCTTTTTTATTGAAACATAGAATTCAGTTTTTGATAGATTCAAGAAGGGAGACAGTGTAATGGAGTTCAAACTACACGCCCCATACCAGCCAACTGGTGACCAGCCGCAGGCAATTGCAGAACTGGTAAAAGGTTTCAAAGAGGGAAATCAGTTCGAGACCTTACTCGGCGTTACTGGATCTGGTAAGACCTTTACAATGGCGAATGTCATTGCACAATTGAACAAGCCGACACTTATCATTTCACATAATAAGACATTGGCGGCACAGCTTTACAGTGAATTTAAGGAATTTTTCCCGGAAAATGCGGTGGAATACTTCGTATCGTACTACGATTATTATCAGCCGGAGGCATATGTGCCGCAGACGGATACCTATATTGCGAAGGATTCTGCAATCAATGAGGAGATTGATAAATTGCGTTTGTCTGCCACGGCGGCACTTGTAGAGCGGAAAGATGTGATCGTGATCGCCTCGGTTTCCTGTATCTATGGTCTGGGCAGCCCGGAGGACTATCTTGGCATGATGGTATCTCTGCGTCCGGGAATGGAGAAGGACAGAGACGAAGTCATCCGTGCGCTGGTTGACATCCAGTATACGAGAAATGATATGGATTTTCACCGGGGTACATTCCGCGTGCGCGGTGACACAGTGGAGATTTTTCCGGCAAACTACAGTGACACGGCAATCCGCGTGGAATTTTTCGGAGACGAGATCGACCGGATCACGGAGATCGATGTGCTGACCGGGGAGGTCAAGTGCAGTCTGGAACATTTTGCGGTTTTCCCGGCTTCCCATTATGTTGTCCCTATGGAAAAGATTCAGAAAGCATGCGTGAATATTGAAGCGGAAATGGAAGAGCGCGTGAAATATTTCAAGGGCGAAGACAAGCTGTTAGAGGCACAGCGTATCGCAGAGAGAACCAATTTTGATATTGAGATGTTGAAAGAAACCGGATTCTGCAGCGGAATTGAAAATTATTCCAGACATCTTGCTGGACTTCCGGCAGGAGCAACCCCACATACGCTGATGGATTATTTTAAGGATGATTTTCTGATTATTGTAGACGAGTCACATATTACGATTCCACAGATAGGAGGAATGTATGCAGGTGACCAGTCCAGAAAAACGACACTTGTAGATTATGGTTTTCGTCTTCCTTCGGCTAAAGACAACCGACCTTTGAATTTTGAGGAATTCGAGAGCAAGATAGATCAGATGCTGTTTGTTTCTGCAACACCAAATACGTATGAAGATGAGCATGAGTTACTCCGTGCAGAACAGATCATCCGGCCAACAGGTCTGCTTGATCCTGAGGTGGTAGTCCGCCCGGTAGAGGGACAGATTGACGATCTGATCGGAGAAGTGAATAAAGAGACAGCGAAGAAACACAAGGTTTTGATTACGACTTTGACTAAGAGAATGGCAGAAGATCTGACGGACTATATGAAAGAACTGGGTATCCGTGTAAAATATCTGCATTCGGATATTGATACTCTGGAACGTGCAGAGATTATCCGTGATCTGCGTCTGGATGTGTTTGATGTTTTAGTTGGAATCAACCTGCTTCGAGAGGGACTTGACATTCCGGAGATTACGCTGGTGGCAATTTTGGATGCAGACAAGGAAGGATTTTTGCGATCCGAGACCTCTTTGATTCAGACAATCGGACGTGCGGCGCGTAACAGCGAGGGACATGTTATTATGTATGCCGATAAGATCACAGATTCCATGCGTAATGCGATCAACGAGACTGAGCGGCGTCGTAAGATCCAGCAGGAATATAATAAGGAACATAATATTACACCGACAACGATCCAGAAGTCCGTTCGTGATCTGATCAGTGTATCCAAGAAAGTGGCACAGGAGGAACTGAACTTCAAGAAAGATCCTGAGTCTATGAACAGAGAAGAATTAGAGAAGCTGATCGCTGACATTCAGAAGAAGATGAAGAAAGCAGCCAGTGATCTGAATTTTGAGGCAGCAGCCGAATATCGTGATCAGATGATACAGTTGAAGAAGATGCTTGAAGATTTATAAAGTGTAATTATGAAGTGACAAGTATTTATAGAAAGGCAAGAAAAATATGAAGACATCAGAAAACCGCAAGTACATTAAGATCCGCGGTGCGAATGAACATAACTTGAAGAATGTAGATGTAGATATTCCAAGAGATGAATTTGTTGTATTGACCGGACTTTCCGGTTCCGGTAAATCATCTCTTGCGTTTGACACGATTTATGCGGAGGGACAGAGACGGTATATGGAGTCATTGTCCTCCTATGCAAGACAGTTTTTAGGACAGATGGAAAAACCAAATGTTGAGAAAATCGAAGGGCTTTCTCCGGCAATTTCCATCGATCAGAAATCTACAAACCGGAATCCGAGGTCAACGGTCGGAACGGTCACGGAGATCTACGACTATTTCCGGCTGCTTTATGCAAGAATCGGAGTGCCGCATTGTCCAAAATGTGGAAAAGAGATCAAAAAACAGACGGTCGATCAGATGGTCGATCAGATCATGGAACTGCCGGAGCGTACTAAGATCCAGCTTTTAGCACCGGTGGTCAGAGGAAGAAAAGGGGAGCATCAGAAGTTTTTCGAGCAGGCAAAGCGAAGCGGTTATGTCCGTGTCGTTGTAGATGGAAATCTCTATGAACTGTCTGAGGAGATTAAGTTAGAGAAGAATAAAAAGCACAACATCGAGATTGTTGTGGATCGTCTTATGGTAAAACCGGGGATCGAAAAACGACTGACAGATTCCATTGAGAATGTGCTGCAGCTTGCAGACGGTCTGATGATCGTGGATGTCATTGACGGAGAACCAATCCAGTTTTCGGAAAGTTTTTCCTGCCCGGATTGTGGCATCAGCATTGATGAGGTGGAACCAAGAAGCTTTTCTTTCAACAATCCATTCGGAGCGTGCCCGACCTGTTTCGGACTGGGTTATAAAATGGAATTTGACATAGATCTGATGATCCCGGATAAGAAACTGAGCATTTCGGAAGGGGCAATCCAGGTGATGGGCTGGCAGTCCTGCACGGACAAGAGCAGCTTTACCTATGCAATATTGAAGGCACTGACAGAGGAATATCATTTTTCGCTGGATACACCATTTGGAGAATATCCGGATGAGATTAAGGATGTTCTAATCAATGGAACACATGGAAAAGAACTGAAAGTACGCTATAAAGGACAGCGCGGTGAGGGCGTGTATGATGTCGCATTTGACGGTCTGATCCGCAATGTGCAGAGAAGATATCGTGAGACTTCCTCTGAGACGATGAAAGCAGAGTATGAACAGTTTATGCGTATCACACCGTGTGAAGCCTGCCATGGACAGCGTCTGAAACCGGAATCCCTCGCAGTAACGGTTGCGGACAAAAATATTTATGAGATGACCTCCATGTCAGTGAAGAGTCTTAAGACGTTTGTGGATCAGATGGAACTGACAAAGCAGCAGCATCTGATCGGAGACCAGATTTTGAAAGAGATCCGGGCGAGAGTTGGATTTTTAAATGAGGTCGGACTTGATTATCTGTCATTATCGAGAGCAACTGGTACTTTATCCGGTGGAGAGGCACAGCGTATCCGTCTGGCAACCCAGATAGGCTCGGGACTCGTAGGAGTTGCCTATATTTTAGATGAACCGTCTATTGGATTGCATCAGAGGGATAATGATAAACTGCTTGGTGCGCTGATGAATTTGAGAGACCTTGGAAATACGCTGATCGTTGTAGAACATGATGAGGACACCATGCGTGCCGCAGATTATATTGTGGATATCGGACCAGGAGCCGGCTCACATGGTGGACAAGTGGTTGCGTGCGGTACTGCAGAAGAGATCATGCAGAACCCGGATTCTGTCACAGGTGCATATTTAAGTGGAAGAATCAAGATTCCGGTTCCAAAAGAGCGCAGGAAGCCGACCGGTTTTATTACCATTAAAGGGGCAAGGGAAAATAATTTAAAGAACATTGATGTGGATATTCCGTTGGGAGTTATGACCTGCATTACAGGTGTTTCAGGCTCTGGAAAGAGTTCTCTTACGAATGAGATTTTATATAAACATCTGGCAAGGGATTTAAACCGTGCAAGATGTATTCCGGGCGAACATGATGACATCCTTGGACTGGAACAGTTAGACAAAGTCATTGACATCGATCAGTCTCCAATCGGAAGAACACCGCGTTCCAATCCGGCAACTTACACAGGTGTCTTTGATATGATCCGTGACCTTTTTGCCGGAACACCGGATGCAAAAGCAAAAGGATATAAAAAAGGTCGTTTCAGTTTTAACGTGAAAGGCGGACGCTGCGAGGCATGTTCCGGAGATGGAATCATTAAGATCGAGATGCATTTCCTGCCGGATGTCTATGTGCCATGTGAAGTGTGCGAAGGAAAGCGGTATAACAGAGAGACGCTTGAAGTAAAATATAAAGGAAAAAGTATCTATGATGTGCTGGATATGACGGTGGAGGAAGCATTAGAGTTTTTTAAGAATGTGCCTTCCATTGAGCGTAAAATCCAGACCTTATATGATGTGGGACTTTCCTATGTAAAACTCGGGCAGCCATCTACGGAACTGTCCGGTGGTGAAGCACAGCGTATCAAACTTGCAACAGAACTCAGCAAGCGCAGCACGGGCAAGACCATTTATATTCTGGACGAGCCGACGACAGGACTGCATTTTGCAGATGTTCACAAATTGATCGAGATACTGCGGAGACTTTCAGACGGAGGCAACACAGTTGTTGTCATCGAACACAATCTGGATGTTATTAAAACCGCTGATTATATCATTGATATGGGACCGGAAGGCGGAGATGGCGGTGGTACGGTGATCGCACAGGGAACACCGGAAGAAGTAGCGAAAGTGAAGAAATCCTATACCGGACAATACGTGAAAAAATATCTGGAAAAATAAAGAATAGAGCGTTGCAGTTTTCAAAATATCCGGGTGCTATATGGCATCCGGATATAATAAAAAGGCGCCTCATTCGAGACGCCAGAATATTCGGGGAGTGCTCCTCCAATATCCGAAGATATCGAAGAAGCATGAGTTATGAAAAATTATATTAGCCGACTAAAAAAGTCATATTAGCTAGTACTCTTATAATATAAAAAGAAAATGTGTTCATTTTGTGATGAAAAAATAAAAAAAATCTTATGAAACTCAAATTATTAAAAAAATCTTATTTTTCTTGAAAAATCGGCTTTTATGGAAAAAAAACTTTGAAAAATACAAGTTTTTGTATATAATACTATTGTATATGTAAAAATAGGAGTAGTATCGTACTTCCTATTTTTATTGTGCAGAAGACAAAAGTGATTTTTAAATGTATTTCCGTGTAACTTTTACAGGGAAATATTGGCATAAATTCCAAACAATTCCAGAAAGGGGAATATCATAATTATGATGAGCACAGATATTGGTATCGATCTGGGTACCGCGAGTATATTAGTATATATTAAAGGCAAAGGGGTTGTATTAAAAGAACCTTCCGTCGTCGCATTTGACAGAGATACAAATAAGATCAAAGCAATCGGTGAAGAAGCAAGATTAATGCTTGGTAGAACACCGGGCAACATCGTAGCAGTCAGACCACTTCGTCAGGGTGTTATTTCCGATTATACAGTAACAGAGAAGATGATCAAATATTTCATCCAGAAAGCACTTGGCAAGAAAACATTCCGCAAGCCAAGAATCAGCGTCTGCGTTCCAAGTGGTGTAACAGAAGTTGAGAAGAAAGCGGTTGAGGATGCAACTTATCAGGCAGGTGCGAGAGAGGTTTCCATTATCGAAGAACCAATTGCAGCAGCAATCGGCGCTGGAATTGATATTGCAAGACCTTGTGGAAATATGATTGTGGATATCGGTGGTGGTACAGCAGATATCGCCGTAATTTCCCTTGGAGGATCTGTTGTAAGTACGTCTGTCAAGATCGCTGGTGATGATTTTGATGAGGCCATTGTCCGTTACATGAGAAAGAAACACAATCTTTTGATCGGTGAGAGAACCGCAGAGGATATTAAGATTAAGATTGGAACATGTTTCCCGTTGGCACAGAATGAGACTATGGATGTGCGTGGACGAAATCTGGTGACAGGACTTCCAAAGACTGTGACCGTATCTTCTGAGGAGACAGAGGAAGCACTTCGTGAGCCGACTTTACAGATCGTTGAGGCTGTACATTCCGTATTGGAGAAAACTCCACCGGAGCTTGCAGCAGACGTTGCAGACCGTGGTATTGTGCTGACCGGTGGTGGCGCATTACTTCGCGGATTAGAGGAACTGATCGAGGACAGAACCGGAATCAACACAATGACAGCAGATGATCCAATGACCTGTGTTGCTATCGGAACTGGAAAATATGTAGAATTTTTATCTGGAAAACGTGACGACGATTAAGCTAATCTTTCTGTCAGATCGACCGAAATACTATATTAGATAAAACGTGACCAACAGATGGATACACAACAATTTATACGAGGTGTAATATATGATCAAAGGCTTATATACAGCTTACACAGGTATGGTGAATGAACAGAAGAGGTTAGATGTTCTGACGAATAACCTGGCAAATGCAGATACAAATGGCTATAAAAAAGAAGGAACAACTTCACAGACATTTGCAGATGAACTTGCAATTAAGATCAAGGATACATCCAGTTATGGTTTGAATAAGAAGCTGGGTGTGATCAGCATGGGTGTGCATTTAGGTGAAACATACACAAATTATGACCAGGGAAGTATCAAAGTGACAGATAATGAGACAGATGTTGCTTTGGCTGGAAATGGTTTTTTTGCAATCGCATTTACGAATAAAGCAGGCGAGACTTCTGTAAAATACACAAGGGATGGCGCGTTCACGGTGAATACAGACGGATATCTGGTAACCAAGGATGGCGATTATGTGTTGAATCAGGCAGGTGCACAGAACACGGATCCGAATGCAAGAATCCAGTTGAATCCGAACGCTAAGATAACCATTGATGAATTGGGTAACATTTACCAGAATGATCAGCTTGTCACACGAATCGGTGTCGTTGATTTCGAAGACTATAATTATATTTCAAAATATGGTGAGAACCTGTATGATCTTGTGGATGGAGGTCAGATCACAGCGTCTGATGCAAAAGTACAGCAGGGATGCATCGAAGGCTCCAATGTGAACGTGGTCGATGAAATGGTAAAAATGATCACAATCTCAAGAGCTTATCAGGCAGGACAGAAAGTAATCAACACTGTGGACGAGACATTGGACAAGACCGTAAATCAGGTCGGAAAAGTATAATATGTACACGATAGTGTGAAGAAGATAATAATATAGAAGATACAGTTGGAGGAAATCAATTATGATGAGAGCACTTTATACTGCGGCTTCCGGAATGAGAGCGCAGCAGACCAACGTAGACAATATTTCAAATAACATTGCGAATGTCAATACAACAGCATTTAAATCCCAGAAAACAGAATTTAAATCATTGTTATATCAAACCATTCAGACAAGAACCACCAGTGCCAATGGTGAGGAAAAACCGATTGGTGCACAGGTAGGACTTGGAACAAGAGTAGCATCTAACACAACAAGTTATACACAGGGTGCACTGCTTGAGGATGAGAGCAAATCTGCTTTTGCAATTGAAGGAAACGGATTCTTTCAGGTAAGAGGCGCAGACGGAACAACTTATTATACCAGAAATGGTAATTTTAACTGGAGTATTGGCCCAACTGGAACAACCCTTACCAATACCGATGGATATCCGGTTCTGGATTCCAATGGAAAGGCAATCGTGCTTCCGAATAACGTAAATTCTGCAAGTGCAACTGTTACCAATGACGGACAGGTTGGATATTATAATAATGCAGGTGCTTATGTGAACCTGAACCAGACAATCGGACTTTTCCAGTTTAATAATCCTTCCGGTTTGGAAAAAGCAGGATCAAATCTTTTGAGAGTGACGAATGCTTCCGGAGCAGCATTGAATGAGGCGACAAACGCAAACCTTACGAGAAGTAAAATTCATCAGGGTTATCTGGAAGGATCGAATGTGCAGGTTGCAGATGAGATGGTCAATCTGATCGTGGCACAGCGTGCATACCAGTTGAATTCCAAAGCAATCACAACATCAGATGATATGTTAGAGCAGGCTAACAATCTGAAACGTTAGTAAATAGTACATAGATGAACAGAAGCGAAGTATAAGAAAAGTTTTACATTTTTGTATACAATAGCAGATTTTGAAGTACGAGGATAGAGAATATGAGTATGTCAATTGACGGCATGGCGGCTATGCTTAATACAACAAATACAGACGCAACAACCAATTATAATGCCAATGCATTGAAAAAGTCACTGAATCAGGTATCATCTGACACATCAGAGGATGAACTGATGCAGGTCTGCAAAGATTTTGAATCCTATTTTGTAGAAGAGATCATTAAGGAAGTAAAGAAGAATCTGCTCCCAGAGGATGATGATAAAGATGCATCCTTATCAACCATGACAGACTATACAATGGATTTTGCCGTGGAAAAAGTGGCAGATGAGATCATTGATCAGGTTGGAGGAAATTTTACCCAGTCATTGTATGAGCAGATGAAACGCAATTACAACATTGACTGATACATAAAATGACACGATTCATAACAGAACTCAGACAGTGTTTTATATGAATGACAGAGATTAAGAAGCATAGGCTGTCGCTTTAAGAGATTATTTCTTAATGCGGCAGTTTTTTTGCTTTAAAGAAAATTATAAACAGGCGTCTGCGTGTTACTATAGATATATTATGCAGGAAATGCATATAGTGTTAATTGAGAAAGAAAGTGAATCAGAAAAGGTTATGGAAAAATTAGCAGGGTATGTGGAACATATCATATATCGCAATACAGATAATGGCTATACGGTGCTCAATCTGGTAAGCGGAGAGACAGAGATCACCTGTGTTGGTATTTTTTCAACAATTGCAGAAGGGGAAAATATCGAAGCAACTGGCGATTATATGGATCATCCTACCTACGGAACACAATTTAAGGTGGTTAGCTTTGAGGAAAAAGCACCGGAAGATCAGGAGGCAATCGAACGCTATCTTGGATCGGGCGCAATCAAGGGAATCGGGCTTGCCATGGCAGCACGAATTGTGCGCAGATTTAAGGAAGATACTTTCAGGATCATTGAAGAAGAACCGGAGCGGCTTGTGGAAGTGAAAGGAATCAGCGAGCGGAAAGCGATGGAGATTGCCAGTCAGGTCAATGAAAAAAGAGATCTGCGTCAGGCGATGATTTTTTTACAGCAGTTTGGAATTACCATGAACCTTGCCGTGAAAATTTATAACAAATACGGGCAGGAAGTGTATGGCATTTTAAAAGAAAATCCATACCGCCTTGCAGATGATATTGAAGGGGTAGGATTTCGGACAGCAGATGATATTGCTGCAAAAGCAGGCATCCGGACTGATTCTGATTTTCGTGTGCGTAGTGGTATATTGTATACACTTCTTCAAGCGTCCGGCGAGGGACATACATTTTTGCCAAAGGAAGAACTGACATCAAAGGCAAGTGAATTGCTGGGGATCGATCAAGAAATTATAGAAAAAAATTATATGGATCTTTCGATTGACCGGAAGATTGTCATGAAGCAGTCTGGCGAACAGACACAGATATATGCGGCTTCTTTTTATTACATGGAGGCGAACACGGCGACCATGCTGCGGGAACTCGATATTACCTATGATGTGGCGGATGCAGAGATTGAACAGCGTATCCACAAAATTGAGAAACAGACAGGTATGGAGTTAGATGAACATCAGGTTCAGGCGGTAAAAGAGGCAGTGCGCAATGGTCTGCTGGTCATCACTGGTGGACCGGGTACAGGTAAGACAACGACGATCAATACGATCATTCGATATTTTGAATTAGAAGGAATGGATATCTTTCTTGCAGCGCCAACCGGACGTGCAGCAAAAAGAATGAGTGAGACAACAGGATTTGAGGCGCGCACGATTCACCGGATGCTGGAATTGAATGGCGGCATGGAAGGTAATGCCGGATTTGAACGTAACGAGACAAATCCATTGGAGACGGACGTTGTTATTATTGATGAGATGTCAATGGTTGACATAACATTGATGAATTCATTGTTGAAAGCAATCGCTCCGGGAACCAGACTGATCCTTGTTGGAGATATTAACCAGCTTCCAAGCGTCGGACCGGGAAGTGTGTTGAAGGATATTATCCAGTCCGAAATATTTAATGTGGTGATGCTTACCAAAATTTTCCGTCAGGCATCTACCAGTGACATCATTGTAAATGCGCATAAAATCAATCGTGGGGAAGAGGTTTCGCTGGATAATAAGAGCATGGATTTCTTTTTCCTAAAGAGATACGAAGCGGATATTATTATTAATGTCGTACTCCAGCTTGTAAAGCAAAAACTGCCCAAATTTGTAGATGCAACACCCTATGATATTCAGGTGCTGACCCCGATGCGAAAGGGATTACTCGGAGTAGAGCGGTTGAACGGAATCCTCCAGCATTATCTCAATCCGCCGGATAAGTCAAAGCGGGAAAAAGAACATGGCGATATGGTATTCCGTGAGGGCGATAAAGTCATGCAGACAAAGAATAACTATCAGTTAGAGTGGGAAATCTGCACGAAATTCGGTCTTACTGTGGATAAAGGCATGGGAATTTTCAACGGAGATATGGGGATTATCGCAGAAATTAATGATTTCGCTGAGACTATGACAGTAGAATTTGACGAGGGAAGAAAAGTAGAGTATTCCTACAAGCTGCTGGACGAATTAGAACTAGCCTATGCAATTACGATCCATAAATCCCAGGGCAGCGAGTACCCGGCAGTCGTGATTCCACTGCTCAATGGACCGTCAATGCTGATGAACCGGAATTTACTGTATACAGCGGTGACAAGGGCAAGAAAATGCGTTACACTTGTTGGAAATGATACTACTTTTCTGCAGATGATAAAAAACACATCACAGCAGAAACGCTATAGTGGATTGTGTGACCGTATACGCGAAAGTGTGTTGTAAACCGGAGGTTAGAATGAACAATTTTAAAATTACAATCCAGTATGACGGAACAAGATATAAGGGCTGGCAGGGGCAGAACAGCACAGACCAGACCATTCAGGGAAAAATAGAGGCTGTGTTAGGACAAATGGCAGGGCATGCAGTGGAAGTGATCGGTTCGGGAAGAACAGATGCTGGTGTGCATGCAAAAGGTCAGGTGGCAAATTTTCATGTGGAAGAGCATTTTACAGAGGGAAAGATCCTGTCCTATCTGAATCATTATCTGCCGGATGACATTGCCGTTATTGCGGTTGAGCAGGTGGACGAGCGTTTTCACAGCCGTTATGCCGCAAAGAAAAAGACCTACCGCTATCACATCCATATGGGAGAGATCCCGGATGTCTTTGAACGGAAATATGAGTACCAGTATGAGAAAATACTCGATGTCGAGCGCATGAAAGAAGCCGCTTCCTATCTGATCGGAACACATGATTTTACTTCGTTTTGCGGAAACAAGAAAATGAAAAAAACGGCAGTCCGCACAATTTACGAGATTAATTTTACGAAGAAGGGCAATGATCTGTGGATTGATTACCGGGGAAATGGATTTTTACAAAATATGGTGCGTATCCTGACCGGAACATTGATCGAGGTTGGGGATGGCAGAAGATCGCCGGAGGAAATGCCACAGATTTTAGAGAGCAAAAACCGGGAAAATGCCGGTTATACAGCACCGGCGTGTGGACTGATGCTCATGGAAGTGCACTATTAGAAGAAGTAAACAGCAGGTGTTACATGGAAAAATGGTTTGTAATAAATAAGGGAGCTGATTTCGAGAAGCTTGGAAAAAAGTTCGGGATCAGCCCTGTAACAGCGCGCCTGATCCGGAACCGAGAGGTGATCGGTGAGGCGGCATTTGATAAATATCTGAACGGAAGCTTAAAAGATTTATACGATCCGCATTTGTTAAAAGATGCAGATGTTTTGACGGATATTTTAAAAAAGAAAATCGAAGAGAAAAAGCCAATCCGGATCATCGGCGACTATGATATAGACGGAGTTATGTCAACCTATATTTTGTATCAGGGAATTACGAGATGTGGAGGAAACGTGTCTACACAGATTCCGGATCGCATGAAGGACGGTTACGGAATCAATGAGAATCTGATCGATCAGGCAAAAAAGGACGGAATGGATACCATTTTAACCTGCGACAATGGAATTGCAGCGATTTCAGAGATCGCACATGCCAAAGATCTTGGAATGACGGTGCTTGTGACAGATCATCATGAGATTCCTTACACGGAAGAGGAAGGAGAAAGACAATTTCTCCGCAGCAATGCAGATGCGGTCGTGAATCCAAAGCAGCAGGAATGTGCCTATCCTTTTAAAGAGTTATGCGGGGCAGCAGTTGCATGGAAAGTATTGCAGGTTTTATATGAAAAAATGGGGCTGGATGTAGAAGAAACCTATGAGTTTTTGGAAAATGTTGCATTTGCAACCGTTGGGGACGTCATGGATCTGACAGACGAAAACCGCATTTTGGTAAAAGAGGGGTTAAAACGTATCCACCATACAAAAAATCCGGGAATGCGGGCGCTGATCTTTCAAAATCATTTAGAGCCGGAGCAGGTGAATGCATATCATTTCGGTTTTGTGTTAGGACCATGCATCAATGCGAGTGGAAGACTTGACACGGCGAAATTGTCACTGTCTCTTTTTTTACAGGGAGAGGAAGAAGCGGCAAAAACAGCCAGAGATTTAGTGGAGTTAAACCAGCAGCGCAAAGACATGACGGCGGACGGTGTCGAGGAAGCGAAGCGCGTGGCGGAGGAACATTACAGGTCAGATAAAGTGCTTGTCATTTATCTGCCGGAGGTACACGAAAGTCTTGCAGGAATCATTGCAGGGCGTATCCGGGAGACTTACCATAAACCGGTATTTGTGCTGACGAAGGCAGAGGAAGGCGTGAAAGGTTCCGGGCGTTCTATCGAGGAGTATTCGATGTATGAGGAACTCTGTAAATGCAGGGAACTTTTAGATAAATTCGGAGGACATCCAATGGCGGCAGGGCTGTCGCTTCCCGAAGAAAATGTGGATAAGTTCCGTGAAAAAATCAATGCCTGTGCAAATCTCACAGAAGATGACCTGATCCCAAAGATCAAAATCGACATTCCGATGCCGGCGGCATATGCAGACAGCAGGATTATCCGGGAATTTGCCGTGTTAGAACCTTTTGGAAAAGCCAATAATAAACCGCAGTTTGCTGACAAGAACTTGAGTGTTGCGCGTGCGTTTGTGGTAGGAAAAAACCAGAATGTGTTAAGGCTGAATCTGCTGACAGCTTCGGGCGAGCCGGTATCAGCAGTTTATTTCGGCGATATTGAGGCATTCAAAGCATATTACACGGAAAAATACGGAGCCACGGAAGTTGAGAAGGCTTTTCGCGGTCAGATAAACAAATTAAGGATAATGATTGTGTACTATCCGGAGATTAACGAGTATAATGGAGTTGAAAGTGTACAGGTTATCATACGGAATTATCAGTAAAAGCGGGAGGATGACATATGTTCGGTGGGAAAAAGACGAGAGAGCTTGAAGAGGAACTTCTCGCGGTAAAAGAACAGCAGAATCGTCTACAGCAGCAGATTTCCAATATCGCACAGGAAAAAGAAAACACAGAAGAAACTCTGGTACAGGTGACAATTTCAAAATCAGAGTTAGATGAGACAATCTCGGCAATGACAGAGCAGCTGACACAGTTAAAAGAGTGCTCGGAGGCAAATGCAGGACAGACGGTGTTGTTAAAACAGCAGCTTGCAAAGAAGAAAGAGCAGAATGAGAGTTTGCAGCAGGAGAATGAAATACTCCGGGAAAAACTTAAAAAAGAGCAGGAAGCAATTGCAGAGGTTATAAAACAGAACCAGGGTGTGACAGCGCCGATGCAGGAGATAGAGGCATTTTATGAAGCCGCCTGCCAAAAGCAGCAGATTGTCGGAGAGGCTTTGAAAAAGCTGGCAGATATTTCACAGCAGATGAGCGTGCTGGCGCTTGGAGCGGCAATCGAAGCAGGGCGTATGGGAGAAGACGGCAGCAAATTCATGGCAGCGGCAGAGGAAGTCCGTATGAATGCAGAGCAGTATACAGAGACAGTGACGGAAGCGTTTGCACAGATTGATGAGGTTTCAGAAACTTCTGGAAAAGCCGGAGAACAGATTCAGGGGCTGCAACAGCTTTTACATGAGAATAACAGTTCCATGACAAAACTTCTGGAAAGCGGAAGTGATGCAAAAACAGCAGGTTCCGGTGAAAATGTGCAGGATGAGACAGATGTTGAGGATATTTTAGAAAATCTCTGCCAGAGTGAAAATGAATTTTTTGAGGTGCAGAGCAAAGTGTTATCCATGGCAGAAACACTTACGCAGGAATGGAAAGAGCACAAGGAATGCACGGACGAACTGGAACGCAGAGTCGAGGATGTACATCGTTTTATTCAGGAGTAAGAGAGGGGAAAAATATGGCAAAAGAAGAAAGGTTTACATTTTTATCAGCAGACGGAAAAACGAATATTCATGCGATTAAATGGATTCCGGAGGACGGAACTTATGTGGCGATTTTACAGATCACACATGGTATGATCGAGTTTGTGGAACGCTACAGACCATTTGCAGAATTTTTGACACAGAATGGTTTTATGGTTGTGGGACATGACCATTTAGGTCATGGAGATTCGGTTGCATCCAAAGATGACTGGGGATATTTTGCAGAAAATCCAAGTGATACGGTGATCGCAGATATGCATGCACTGCGCACGATGATCCAGAAAGAAAATCAGGGCATTCCTTATTTTATGCTGGGACACAGCATGGGATCTTATATGCTGCGTAAATATCTGACCATTCACAACGACAGTTTAAGAGGTGCAATCATCATGGGAACCGGTTGTGTGCTGGACAATACCACAAAGCTCGGAATGAATGTATGTAAGTTCCTTGCAAAAATTTTTGGCTGGCACCATAGAAGCAGACTGGTTGAGTCTCTTTCTTTTGGCGGACCGTATAAGAAATACGATCTTTCCGGAAAAACACTTTCCAATAGCTGGCTTACAAAGGATGAAGACATTGTAAAATTCTACTACAATGAGCCAAGATGCACATTCAAGTTTACATTAAACGGTTATCTCGGATTAATGGAGGCTGTTCTTTACGATAATCAGTTGGAAAATGTGAAAAAAGTGCCAAACAAGCTTCCAATTTTCATTGTGTCCGGACAGGATGATCCGGTCGGTGACAACGGCGTGGGCGTGAAAAAAGTGTATGATCTCTTTAAGGAAGCAGGCTCTTTGGATATCACATACAAGCTGTATGAGAATGACAGACATGAGATCTTAAACGAGACAGACCGTGACAAAGTGTATGCAGATCTGCTTGCGTGGATGAGAGTAAGAATCGATACATAAATATTGGTTTCTTAATTTTTTATAAACATATTATGTTAACTTGTGCTTTATAATGAGATGTAGTAAAATAAAAATCTGTTTTGGGAAAACTCAAAGCAGATTTTTATTTATAAGAATCATTACAGGCTGCAAATTTATAAAATCTGTTGAGCAGATTGGATTCGCATATACTGTAGGGATGAGAGGAAGAAAAAAGTGAAAAGAAAAAGAATGACAAAAAGAATAGCAGCTATCATTTTGGCAGCAGTGATGATGATACCAATACATGTAACATCATTTGCGGCAGATGCTTCAGCACAGAGTGCAGCCGGACAGGAAAACAGCAGTACAGCAACCGGAACTAGTGACACGGGAAGTGGTGCAGCAACGCAGTCAGGCAGTAATGAAGAAAACAGCGCAGCAGGAAACAGCGCAGATACACAGACAGGTCAGAGCAACGCAGAGACCAACACAAATGCCAATAGTTCTGCTTCACAGGGCAGTATCAACAGCTCAGAGACCAACACAAATGCCAATAGTTCTGCTTCACAGAACAGCGCCAGCAGTTCAGAGACCAACACAAATACAGGCAGCTCTGCATCACAGTCACAGAACAGTACGAACAGTTCGGAAAGCACAACCGACAGTACTTCAGGCAGTGAGACAAGTGGAAATGTGACTGGTGGAGTAACCGTAGAGGACGATACAAAATCCACAGAAAATGTGACAGGAGATGTCATTGTGGATGAGAACAACGATGATGTTGAAATCAAGAAGGACGATAAGCCTTATCTTGCACTCGGCGCAGATTTATCGGATGACCAGAGAAATACAGTATTATCCCTTATGGGTATCGATCCGGCGAATCTGGCAAACTATGATGTGACCTATGTTACCAATGCACAGGAGCACCAGTATCTGGATTCCTATGTGGATGCATCCAAAATCGGAAGCAAATCCTGGTCTTCGGTTGTAATCGTAAAACGTAAAAAAGGAAATGGACTGAACATTTCTACAAACAACATCACATACTGTACCGTTGGTATGTATAAAAATGCACTGACAACAGCAGGAATCACAGATGCAGATATTATTGTTGCCGGTCCAAAACCAATCTCAGGAACCGCAGCACTGGTCGGAATCTTTGAGGCATATGAGGCAATGACAGGAGAAACGGTACAGGATAATGTTGTTGATGCAGCTTTAAACGAACTTGTTGTTACCGGAGAACTGGAAGCATCCATTCAGGGATTGACAGATCAGGAAGTGGAGGAATTCATTGCTTACATTAAGTCTCTGATCGCAGAAAAAGGATTGACAGATGAAAAGAGCATCAATGAGGCAATTGATGAAGCCTGTGATAAATACGGCGTGACATTGTCAGATGATGAGAGACAGAAAATCGTTGATCTGCTTTTGAAAATCACATCGTTAGGAATTGATCTTAGCGGACTTGTAGATTATGCAGCTTCTCTTTACAATTCCTTTAAAAACGGAGGAAGCTCCTCTGGAATCATTGCATCCATTGGAACCTTCTTTGGAAACATCTTCAGTGCGATTGGGGAGTTCTTCAAAAATCTGTTTAAGTAAACCGGAGATCAACTGGATAATGCAGGCAGATTTTGCAAATCCTTTTAGGTTTCTATAAGATCAGAAACAGACCATGCGAAATGTTGGATTTCCATGCACAGAACATTCCGATAAGCCTCGTACAACAAAAATTGTGTCAGCATAGGCTTCCACAATTTTAGAGTCTTATCTCCATTGTGCATAAGGAAATTAACATTTACATGGTCTGTTTTTGATTATATTCAGGCTGAGATTTTTGCAAAATCTTCCCAATCTACTTTCGCGGCTCCGGTTTATATGGCCGAGAGCCAACAACATAAATTCGGCAGATTTTAAGGCAGCATACATAATGTGAAATAGTTATAAAATTAAATGCAAATCCTACTACTTAAAAAAGTAGTGGGATATTTTATTATGTGGTGTGAAAAAAGCACTTGACAATCTAACGACTATTAGGTAGTATAAGCCTAACAGTTGTTAGACGGAGATGCTAAAATGAATACAAGAGAAAAAATATTAGAGGTTTCATTGGACATGTTTGCAAAACAAGGTTATACAGCAGTGTCTATAAGAGATATATGTAAACAGGTAGGAATCAAAGAAAGCTCGGTATATTATCATTTTAAAAATAAGCAAAGCATATTTGATGAGATTATAAACGAATTCACTGAAATCGCAAATGGTATGATGATACAGTTAGAAAATGGATTAACAAATGTAGAAGGTTCATTTTCGGATAGTTTCAATTCCGTGGCAAATGTATTCTTTGAAAAATATCTTATGAATGATTTTTGCAATAAGGTCATGCGTGTAATGCTCATTGAGCAGTTGGGAAATGATGATGTACGCAAACTGTATCAGGAATGGCTCCTTGATAAACCGTTACAAATTCAAAGCAAAATCGTTCAAACATTGATGAACTTTGGCATAATTCCAAATGGTGATAGTCAATATCTTGCAATAAAATATTATTCGCCTATTTATTTTTATGCAAATAAGTGGTTGTTCAGTGAGGAACTTACTGAGGAAAATAAAACAGCCTTTCGTGAAGCTGCATACAAACATATTCAAATATTTTTTATGGAAATGGGAGAAAATAAATAATGGCAAATATAATTATAACAGGAGCAAATGAAGGTATTGGATATTACATGATAGAAAAATTACTTGCTGATGGAAATAGGGTATCCGTTCTAGATATTGAAACCCAAAATCTTGCAAACCTAAAAAATCAGTACAATAGCAATCTTATTTTTTATAAGGTCGACCTGAGAAATAATGAATAGATAAAAATGGCAGTAGATAAAACAGCTAAAGAGTTTGGTATTATTGATATTGCTGTACATAATGCATGTAAATGCACTTTTAAAAGCGAAATTGAAACAGATTTTGATACCTATAAAGATGTTTTTGATGTAAATTATTTTGGCGCATTGCGTTTTGTTAAGGGTATAATTCCATATATGACAGCACAGAAGAAGGGCAAGGTCATTTTTACAAGTTCAGGTGTAGGTGTAACAGGTTTTATGAATATTTCACCGTATAGTTCAACGAAGGGAGCTCTAGAAGCATTGGCTAAATGTCTTCGTATTGAATATGCAAAGGATAACATTACTTTTCATATAATGCATCCGCCTCTTACACGGACAAAATCGGCTTCTCCGTTACCGGTTCCTAATGAATTTAAGGCGTCTCCGGAAAAAGTTGGTTATGGTCTTGCGAAATATATTCATTTAAAAAGATACATAATCTGTCATAGTTTCAATCAGAAAATCCAAACAATGGGGTGTTATTTATTCCCTATAAAAATGGGTACATTACTTTCGAAAATGACAGCTAATGTAGAGAAGTAAATAGTAAGATTTTGTGGCTGCATTCATAACGTAAATCAGGGCAGATATCAGGACTCATGCACAAGTCAGTCACCGCGTAAATAAAAAGAAAATCGTACAAACAAATATGATTTCCTTTGTGAGCTTTGCGAACAGGAACATCATATTTCGTTTGTACGATTTTCTTTTATATACACTAATAATTTGACTTGTGGACGGATCTTCTATATCTGCCATTCACTACCTATGATATAGCCACAAAATCTGCCTGCACTAGCCGGTTAAGACAGTAACGCTTTGTCGTTTGCGAATTCCTGCCCACTGACCTTTTCAAACTGGTGAAGCAGATCTTCCACTGTCAGCTTTTTCTTTTCTTCACCGGAAATATTAAGGATCACTTTTCCCTCATGCATCATGATCAGACGGTTTCCGTGTGCAATGGCGTCTTTCATATTGTGTGTGACCATCATGGCAGTCAGATGATTGTCTGAGATGATCTTGTCAGAAATCTCAAGGACTTTGGCTGCTGTTTTTGGATCGAGGGCGGCGGTGTGCTCGTCTAACAGTAAAAGCTTTGGTTTCTGGATAGAAGCCATAAGCAGTGTGATAGCCTGACGCTGACCACCGGAGAGCAGTCCTACTTTGCTGGTAAGACGGTCTTCAAGGCCTAAGTCTAAAGTTTTTAACATCTCACGGTAAGTATCACGTTCTGCCTTTGTGATTCCCCAGCTTAAACCACGCTTTTTGCCACGGCGGGCTGCGATTGCCATATTTTCTTCAATAGACATCGTGGTGGCAGTTCCAGTCATAGGGTCCTGAAAAACACGACCGAGATATTTTGCGCGTTTATATTCAGACAGCTTCGTGACATCATCCCCACCGATATAAATCTTTCCGGAATCTACCGGCCAGACACCGGCGACTGCATTTAAGGTGGTGGATTTTCCTGCACCGTTTCCACCGATCACAGTGACAAAATCTCCGTCTTCCAAAGTGAGGTCTACGCCGTTTAAAGCAACTTTTTCATTGATCGTACCTGCATTAAAAGTTTTGCAGATGTGATCGATCTTTAACATTTCAGCCATTATTTTGCCACTCCTTTCTTGCTATATTTCGCTTTCAGATACGGAATTGAAAGGAAGATAGCTACTACAATTGCAGAGAATAACTTCAAGTCGTCGGACGGGAATTTCAGCCATAAGACAACGCTTAAAACAAGGTAGTACAGAATAGCTCCGGCGATAACGGAGAGCAGTGTGTAGGCAAATGCAATCTTTTTGCCGGCACAGATTTTTCCAAAAAGAACATCACCGATAATGACAGCAGCAAGTCCGATAACGATAGCACCACGTCCCATATTGACATCTGCGGCTCCCTGATACTGTGCGTAAAGTCCGCCAGAGAGGCCAACAAGACCATTGGAGATCATCAATGCAAGAACCGTGTGAAAATCGGTATTGATACCCTGCGCTCTTGCCATTTGCTGGTTACAGCCGGTTGCACGGATCGCATGTCCCTGCTCGGTTCCGAAGTACCAGTAAAGAATCGCAACAATCACAACGCAGAACAGAACACAGGTTGCAAACATGCGGATCTTGGTTGCAGTGGAATCGGAAATATAACGGAGGGAAACAACGAGACTGTATTTGTCAACGCTGACTGCCTGGTTGGAACTTCCGAGGATATTTAAGTTGATTGAGTAAAGTGCAATCTGTGTCAGGATACTTGCAAGGATTCCAGGGATTCCAAGTGCAGTGTGCAGCATTCCGGTGATAAATCCGGCAGCCATTCCTGCAAGAAATGCAAAAACAAGGGCAAGCCATGGATTCATTCCGGCGCGGATCAGCATAACAGCGACAGCACCGCCGGTTGCCATAGAACCGTCAACGGTCAGATCGGCAAAATCCAGTAATTTGTAAGTTATGTAGACTCCGAGTGCGAGAAGTCCCCATATGAGTCCCTGTGCACAGGCGCCTGGCAGCGAACGGAGCAATGCCAGCGGGCTCAGGGATGCTAAGTAAGTGGTTAACATCATTGACATAAGAAAATTCTCCTTATTTTTTATTGTAAAAAATACCTGCGGTATTTGAAAAACAAAAGCCGCAGGCATATTATAGCATAATATTTGATTGATTTAAAGCTTTAACTTATTGCATTGGTAAAACTTTAAGCGCAATCGTTATTGTCTAGAAAGTACTCGAACATGCTGCTGCCCCGGTACGTGCGAACAGTAACGGGCAATTATTCAGCTTCAATCGCTGCATAGTCATCTGGAGGTGTGATTCCAAGCTGGGAACAAATATCAGCGTTGTACTCTTTTGTTACCTTTGGTGCAGTCTTGATCTCCATAGTTGTGATGTCGGCACCGTTTACAAGAATGTCGTAAGCCATTTCACCAGCGGTGTATCCGATGTCATAGTAACTGATAGAAAGAGTTGCAACACCACATCCGGAGCAGATACCTTCCTCACCGGCAATGATCGGAATGCCTGCCGGAAGTGCGATATTGTTAATGGTCTCGGTGTTATTTGCCATTGTATTATCAGTTGGAATGTAAATGACATCAACTTCGGAAACAGCGGTCTGTACAACGGAAGTAATATCGTTGGAATCAGAAGCGGTGTACTCTTTGTAGGCAATGCCGTCTGCATCTAAAGCAGCTTCAATCTGGGTAGCCTGATATTTGGAGTTTGGTTCAGCTGAGCAGTAGAGAATACCAACTGTTTTTGCATCCGGGAATAATTCCTTGATCATGGCTTCCTGATCTGCTAAAGGAGCAAGGTCTGAAGTTCCGGAAATATTTCTTCCTGTAGAACCGGTCCAGTCGTCGATCTCAAGAGCGGTTGCATAGTCTGTAATGGAAGTTCCGAGAATCGGGATCGTGCTTGTTGCAGCGGCGGAACACTGTAAAGCAGTGGTCGCATTTGCAAGGATCAGATCATAGTTGCCTGCAACAAAATTATTTGCGATCGTAGCACAGTTTGCCTGCTCGCCCTGTGCATTCTGAAGGTCGAATGTAACGTTGCCGGCACCGAGTAATTCGGTCAAAGCATCCTGAAATCCTTCGGAAGCCGCGTCAAGAGCCGGGTGCTCTAACTGCTGTAAAATACCGATCGTGTACTTCTGACCGTCAGAGCTGGCTACTCCAGCTTCTGTTGCAGTTGTTGTATTATCGTTAGCAGCGGTGCTGTTGTCGGAAGCGGCATCACTTCCGCATGCTGTCATGGAAACCGCCATTGCGGCTGCCATTATGACAGAGAGCATTTTGTTCATCTTTTTCATATTCATTCTCCTTATCTGAAAACATTTCTTTAACACTTTAAAGTATTAATGCTTTTAATGATTGAATTATAATCACAAATAAAGCATTCGTCAACTGTTAATATAAAAAATCTTAAGAAAACCTTTATAGTATGGAAAGGGAAAAAGTGCTAGGATTGTAACTGGAGAGATTTTTAGAAAGGAATTTATGAAAATAAAAGAGGCGTTAGCCAGCATTGTGTTCCCACCCAGATGCCCTGTCTGTGATGAGGTGATACATGTTGGAAAAGATACCTGTGATGACTGCCGCAAAAAGGTGGTCTGTATTGGGGAACCGGTCTGCAAAAAGTGCGGGAAACCATTGGAAAACCAGAGGAGGGAATATTGTTCGGACTGTGCGCGGAAACAGCACTATTTTTCCCAGGGGAAAGCAGTTTTTGTATATCAGGGAGAAATCCGTCAGTCCATGTACCGTTTTAAATATAGTAATAAGAGGGAATATGCCGCATATTATGCAAAAGAAGCCGCACGTATATATGGCGGCTGGATCAGAAGAAAACAGATTGAAGCGATTGTCCCGGTTCCGATGTACCGCTGGAAGGAAAAAGGCAGAGGATACAATCAGGCGGCGGTGTTTGCCATGGCGCTGGGCGAAAGGATGCAGCTCCCAGTCGAAAAACGCATGGTAAAAAGAATCCGGAATACGACTCCGCAGAAGGAATTAAATGATGTCGAACGTAAGGCAAATTTAAAAAAAGCTTTCCAGTTGGTGCCAGATATAGTAAAATATAAGAAAATATTAATTGTAGATGATATCTATACGACGGGAAGCACGATAGATGCGGTGGCAGAAGTACTTTTGCAGGCAGGGGTGGAAGAGATCTATTTCCTCTGTATCAGTATAGGAGAAGGATTTTAGGAGGAATATACGATGGATGTAAGAAATTGTAAAGGCTGCGGAAGATTGTTTAACTACATGGGCGGAGCACCGCTTTGCCCGGAATGTAAAGCGGCATTGGAGAAGAAGTTTGAAGCAGTGAAGGACTATATTGACGAACATCCACAGGCATCTATCAGTCAGGTGGCAGAGGACATGGATGTTTCGGTAAAACAGATCAAGCAGTGGGTGAGAGAAGAAAGACTGATCTTGTCCGAGGCTTCACTGGACGGTGTAGTCTGCGAGCATTGTGGCAGACCGATCACAAGCGGACGTTACTGTGACAAGTGTAAAGCTGCAATGGCAAATAATCTTCAGAGTGCATTGGATAAACCGAACCAGATGCGGCAGAAACCTAGCAGAGAGCGTGATGCAGGGGATAAGATGAGATTCCTTCGCTAGAAGACGGCGTCCAGAATTGTTTCTGCACGTGGAGCAAATCCGTATTTTAGAAATTTATATCATATTTAAATGAAAAAGCAGGGCACAGAACTGCGTTATTTTTATATAGAATAGCGCAGAAGCGGGCGTCTGCTTTTTTTTCTTTGAAAATAGAGCCTTCTGTGTTATAATGATGAATAAGAATGCATAATTGCGTGCAGAATGTGTTTTTTTGGAGAAGTAAAGCGGTGACCGGATATGCCGGGCACTGTGGGAAAAACATGTTTTCACGCCATACAGGAAGGAAATTTGCATGGTTAACGAAGAACGTTTACATCATATGATAAAAATGGCTATCTTTGATACCGACGAGGGAAAAGAGTGCAAGCCGATGACGCAGTATGCAAGAAAAGATTATGTTTCCCTGCGGATGCTCGGAAGCTTTGTGTCAGGAACGATCGGATTTGTCCTGATCCTGGTAACCTGGGGGATTTATTCCATGAATGAGCTCATGGAGAATCTGAATGCAATGGATATTCAGGGAATGCTCACGTCCGTATTGATCGGGTACATCGTGTTTATGCTGGTTTACATGGCGATCACCTATTTTGTTTATAATAGAAGATATACAAAGGGACGGCGCGAAGTCAAGAAGTATTACGGCAATCTGAAGAAGCTGAACCAGATATACGAGAGAGAAGACAAGCTGAAAATGTCTGATAACAAAGACTGGGAATAGGAGACTAAAATGACAACCTTATTAGAATTAAAAGAAAAACTGATCCGTTTTTACGGGAAAAATGAGATATATGTAACACCAGTGATCCGGTTTGTGGTGGCACTGTTTACATTTTTAATGATCAACAGCAGCATCGGCTATATGAAAATGGTTAGCAAAGCACCGGTAGCAGTGATCCTTGCGCTTGTATGTTCCATGCTTCCGGTAAACGGACTGATCGTGATTGCAGCACTGGTTGTTTTACTGGATCTGTATGCATTATCCATTGAGGTATGTCTGGTAGGACTTCTCATGTTTGCAATCATTTATTTTATCTATTTCCGCTTTTCACCAAAGAGCGGGATCAATGCGATACTGACACCGATCTGCTTTAAACTGCACATCCCATATGCAGTGCCGGTTGGTTCCGGACTGCTCAGTGAGGCGTATTCCGTTGTTTCGGTTGCCTGTGGTACAGTAATCTATTTCTTTATCCATGGCGTGAGCGAGAATGCGAGCGCTTTGAGCGATACCGCAGAAGAAACGGATTCCACTGCATCTAAAGTTGTAGTTGCATTAAACCAGCTTGTTGGAAATAAAGAGATGTACCTTGTTCTTGCGATTTTCATTATCACGACATTGATTGTTTATATCGTCAGAAAACTTGACATTGAACATTCCTGGACGGTTGCATGGGCATCCGGTATTTTGTTTGAAGCGATCGGTTTGACAGCAGGTTATATTTTACTTGGATTATCGGATAAGATTGTTGGGGTGATCGTTGGAAGCGTGATCTCCGGTGTGATCGCATTTATCATTCAGTTTTTGTTCTTTAATCTGGATTATTCGAGAACAGAACGCCTTCAGTTTGAGGATGACGACTATTATTATTATGTAAAAGCCGTTCCAAAGTCCTTAGTGACAGAAAAAGATAAACAGATCAAACGTTTTAACGGAAAAACAGAGAAGGAACGTCTGAATAAAAAGAAATTTGCAGAAGAAATGGACATAGACGAGAATTTATTAGATTAAAAGGAAGTGAAGGCGGTGCAGAATTTAGGCGTAACATTGCAGGCATTTTGGGAAAAAGCGGTGTCTTATCTGACACTTCAGGTTTCCTATACAGATATTATTGAGATCATTATCATTTCGGTTCTGATCTACTATATGCTGGTTTGGATCAAGGATACGAGGGCATGGATGCTACTCCGCGGAATCCTTGTGATCCTTGCCTTTGTTTTGCTTGCAGTTTTATTTGAAATGAATACGATCGTCTGGATCGCCGACAAACTGTTTAATGTGGCAATGATCGCGGTGGTTGTGATTTTTCAGCCGGAAATGCGAAAAGCCCTGGAAAATCTCGGACGAAAGAATATTTTTGCAAATCTATTTAATTTTGATTTCGGTAAAGTTGAGAATGGCAAATTTTCAGACAAGACGATCACAGAGCTTGTAAAAGCGTGCTATGAAATGGGAAAAGTAAAGACAGGTGCGCTGATCGTTGTAGAGGATGAGATTGTTCTGACTGAGTACGAGCGGACAGGAATCGCTGTCGACGGTATTCTGACCAGCCAGCTTTTGATCAACATTTTTGAAAAAAATACGCCGTTGCATGACGGAGCAGTCATTGTGCGTGGTGACCGCGTGGTTTCAGCAACGTGTTATCTTCCGCTGACGGATTCGTTAAGCCTGAGCAAAGATCTTGGAACGAGACATCGCGCGGCGGTCGGAATCAGCGAGGTGAGTGATTCACTTACAATTGTAGTTTCGGAGGAAACAGGAAAAGTTTCGATTGCACTAGATGGTGAACTCTATCGAAATGTAGATGCAGAATTTTTGAAGAACAAGCTGTCTTACATTCAGAAGCGCGAGCAGGACACTTCGAAAGCAAAATCATGGAGAAGGAGGCTGAAAGATGTTACAAAGATTCGGAAAGAAAGTAATGAATAACTTTGGCCTTAAGGTTCTGGCAGTTCTTTTTGCGGTTGTTTTGTGGATCGTGGTGATCAACATTGATGATCCGAGCAATTCAAAACCTTATACCACCAGTGTTTCTCTGGAAAATAAATCCTACATTACATCCATGGGAAAATGGGCGGATTATCTCGACGGAAAGAATACGATCACATTCAGTGTGTATGCAAAACGTTCTGTGCACAACAGTCTTACCAATGCAAACTTTACTGCGACGGCAGATGCGCAGAAGATTGAATTTGACGAGGAGACAGGTACTTACCGTGTGCCGGTTACTGTAACCTGCAACCGAAACAGCAGCAACATTACGATCACAAGCAAAGATCTTTATCTTGATCTTGAGTTGGAGGATTCTGCATCCAAGCAGTTCCCAATCAAGGCAAATACAACAGGTACGGTCACATCCGGATGTGCATTGGGCGATGTGGAGATCACGGATGCGAACGTTATGAAAGTATCCGGTCCGGCTTCTGTTGTAAACCAGATCGATACAGTTGTTGCAACAATCAACGTGGATGGCATGTCAACAGACATCACAGACCGTGTTACCCCTGTTTTCTATGACACACAGGGAGAAGTGGTTGACACGACAAAGCTTACGTTAAGTGTGAACACGGTCAACATCAGTGCACAGATTTTAAATACAAAAGATGTGGAACTGGAATTCTTAACGACCGGAACTCCGGCAGAGGGATACCAGAAGGGAGACATTACTTATACGCCACAGACAGTGCGTATCAAGGGTGAGGCTGCTGTCTTAAATACGATCAATAAGATCACAATTCCGGAAGAAGTGTTAGATCTTACCGATGCAGCTTCTGACATTGAAAAAACAGTGGATATTTCCACTTATCTACCGTCAGGTACTTCATTAGTGATCAGTTCGGATTCGAAAATTGATGTTACAGTCGTGGTGGAAGCAGTGAAGACCAAGACATTGCAGATCCCGGTTACAAACCTTCAGGTGATCGGTCTTGACTCGGATGAGAAAGTGCAGTATGAGGAAGACAATATTACTCTGACGGTAAGTGGAAGAGCAAGTGTGATCGATGCACTTGATGAAAAGACGATTACCGGAACCATAGATCTGACCGATTTAAAACTTGGCGCACATAATGTGCTGATCACATTTGAACTTGACAGTAATAACGTTGCCTATGCAGATACTTATGCGGCTGTTACGATTGAAAATGCGACGGATTCATCCGCTTCCGCAGACAGTGACAACGCAGACAGCGAATTGGAAAATACATCGACTGCAAAGAAAGTAAGTGAGCGGTAGGAAAAAATGCGGATGCTGGAAGGAAAATCGGTCTTGAAATCGAGATAACCAACGAATGAATGGAATAGAAAAGAACAATCCCTAAAAAAATCGGGATGGAACAAAGAGAGGAATAGTAATATGGCAAGAATGTTTGGAACAGATGGCGTCCGTGGTGTGGCAGGCTCGGAACTGACAATTGAACTGGCAACAAAGTTAGGTCAGGCAGGAGCCTACGTGCTCACAAAGGAACAGGAGCATCAGGCAACCATTATAGTAGGATGTGATACGAGAATTTCAGGAGGAATGTTAGCGAGTGCATTAATGGCAGGTATCTGTTCCGTTGGTGCGAATGCAATCTTCGTTGGGGTGATGCCGACACCTGCGATCGCATATCTTACCAGAAAACACAAGGTAGATGCCGGAGTAGTGATCTCGGCTTCCCATAATCCAATGGAATTCAACGGAATCAAATTTTTCAACGGAGAGGGCTACAAACTCCCGGATGAGCTTGAGGATGAGATTGAAGCACTGATCAGAAACAACATGAAAGATGTTGTGCTTCCAATTGGTTCCGGCGTTGGCAAAATTGAATATCGTTTTGATTTAAGAGATGAATATGTAAAATTCATGGAAAAATGTGTTCCGGTAGATCTTAAAGGAATGAAAATTGTTGTGGACTGTGCAGAGGGAGCTTCCCATTATACATCAGTCAAAGCACTGACAGATCTTGGCGCAGAACTTGTGGCAATCCATACAAATCCGGACGGAACCAACATCAATTCCAACTGCGGTTCTACACATATGGATGAACTGAAAGCCCGCGTTGTTTATGAAAAAGCGGCAGTCGGTCTTGCTTTTGACGGTGACGCAGACCGTATGCTTGCAGTAGATGAAAAAGGAAATCTGGTAGACGGTGACCAGATCATGGCAATCTGCGGTAACTACATGAAATCCAAGGGAACATTGAAAAAAGACACGATCGTTGTCACAGTTATGACAAACCTCGGATTCACATTAATGGGTCAGAAAGAGGGAATCCATGTAGAAAAGACCAAAGTTGGCGACCGTTATGTACTTGAGAACATGAGAAAGAACGGCTACAACATCGGTGGCGAACAGTCCGGTCATGTTATTTTCCTGGATGATAATACAACAGGTGACGGTTTATTAAGTGCACTGCACTTATTAGAGGTAATGGTCAATACAGGAAAACCATTATCGGAACTTGCAGAGATTATGGAAATACTGCCACAGGCACTTGTCAATGCAAAAGTTCCAAACCATAAAAAAGAAAAATTCATGGAATATCAGGAAATCGCAGATGCAGTGGCAGAAGTGGAAAAGAAATTCAAGGGCGAAGGAAGAGTACTCATCCGTCCGTCCGGAACAGAACCACTGGTACGTGTCATGATCGAGGGCAAAGACCAGAAAGTGATCGATGAGGAAGCACAAAAGCTGGCAGAACTGATCACACGGATCATGTTATAACTATTCAGAACCAAGGCAATTTTTATAAATTTGCGAATTGAATAGTTGCAGAATAACAGGCGGGGTATCTTAAACCAGCATACAATAAAATCAGGGGACCAGAATTTGGAGGGTAATGCAACATGGTAAGTCAGAAAGTAGTAATAAAAAATCCAACAGGACTTCATCTCAGACCTGCGGGAATCTTATGTAAGGATGCGATGCAGTTTAAATCACATATCACATTCCGCTACCGCGATAACATTGCAAATGCAAAAAGTGTACTGAGCGTGTTAGGCGCATGCATCAAGTCGGGAGATGAGATTGAACTCATGTGCGAGGGCGAAGATGAGGAAGAAGCTTTAAAGGCGATCGTGGAAGCGATTGAGAGCGGACTGGGAGAGTAAGGGAACAGCTTTCTGGAAAAATGAAAAGAAAAAGATATTGAGTGAGAAATGAAAATAAGTATTATTATACCAGTATATAATTCAACTTTATATTTAAAACAATGTGTCGAAAGCATATTAGCACAAACCTATCACAATTTAGAAATTTTATTAGTAGATGATGGATCAACAGATGATAGCCCGAAGATATGCGATGAATATGCCACAAAAGATAGTAGAATAATCACAATCCATAAGCAAAATGGTGGAACATCTGACGCAAGAAATGTTGGATTGGAAAAAGCTAGCGGTGATTATATTACATTTATGGATAATGATGATTATTGGAGCAATCCAGAGGCGCTGAACGATATTGTGAAAATTATAGATGAAACTCAACCAGATGTTGTTATGCACACCAACATGGTATACTGGCAGGACAAAGAGAAAACAGTAAATCCGTCTTCATTTGACAGAAGACTGGTCTCTGGAAAGAAGAGAGAAGATGCAGTTGGAAATCTGATCAAATCGGGAATGTTTACAGTTACAGTTTGGACGAAGCTGGTAAAGACATCTTTAATCAGGGAGCATGATCTTTATTTTAAAAAAGGAATCCGCAATGAGGATACAGACTGGATAGCGAGAATGTTAATTTACGCAGAAAGATTTGAATGGTATGATAAACCATTTTATATGTATCGAAAGGGGCATGAAACTGCTCAGACCAGCCAGAAAATGAAGTATTATATGGTAAATGACCTGAAAAATATTTTGATAGAATACACTGAATATGCGCAGCAGCATATGGATGAAAAATATCGCAGGGTTTTTTATTCATATTTAGCTTATCCGTATGCAGTCTGGATGGGACAGGCATATCTGATTGAGCAGAATGAACAGATAAAAAAAGATCAGAAATTAATGAAAAAATATGATTATTTATTATCTTATGATATGAATCCGGCTGTGCATTTGGTTCATTTGGTTTATCGGATTTTGGGATTTGAATTGACATCTAAAATTCTTATGCTATATATTAAGAAAACATATTATTCATAAAAAATACAGCAGATTAAAATTAGGTGAAAGAATGTCAAAACAATATTGTATATTTTCTGCACAATATTACCCACATGTTGGTGGCGTAGAACGTTATACATTGTATTTGAGCAGAAAATTGATAGAAGCAGGAAATAAGGTTACAATTGTAACATCTAATACAGGAAGCCTTTCAGGAGATGAGGTACAGGATAACATACAGATTTATCGCCTTCCATGTTATGATTTGCTTCATGGAAGATATCCGGTGTTCAAAAAAAATCAGGAATTCAAGCGGGTTGAAAAACTGCTGAGGGAACAACAATATGATTTTGTAATTATCAATACCAGATTTTATTTGCATTCATTATACGGTGCAAAATTTGCAAAAAGCAGGGGGATTCCAGCTATTGTAATAGAACATGGAACATCACATTTGAGTGTAAATAATAAATTATTTGATACAGTAGGGGGATGGTATGAACATTTCCTTACGTTTTTATTGAAAAAATACTGCAAAAATTATTATGGAGTGTCAGAAGCATGCTGCGAGTGGAGTGGACACTTTCACATAAAATCAAAAGGCACACTGTATAATGCAGTAGAGATAGAAGAATTCCAGAAGATATTAGGGGAGTCACAGATAGATTATCGAAAAAAATATATGATTCCAGAAGAATCAAGGGTAATTTCTTTTACAGGGAGACTGATTCCGGAAAAGGGAATCAGGCAGCTTGTATCTGCAGTAAAAGCAATTAATCTGAATCGGATAGAGAACAAACAATTACCGGTCTATCTGGTGATTGCAGGTGATGGACCATTATATCAGGAAATACAGAAAATATCTGATTCATATACAATTATGACAGGACAGATTGATTTTGAACATATTGTAAGGCTTTTAGATGCATCAGATATTTTTTGCCTGCCGTCAGATTCGGAAGGGTTTCCGACCTCTGTATTAGAGGCTGTGGCATGCAAATGTTTCGTGATAACAACTTATCAGGGTGGTGCAAGAGAACTGCTTATCAATGAAGAATATGGAATTATCATGAAGGATAATACAACTGAATTGATTCAGGAGAATTTGGAAAAAGTATTAGAAAATGATACTTACAGATTAAGGGCAGAAGAAAAAAGTTATGAACGGTTAGTTCAATATTTTACATGGAACGCTACTGCAAAAAAGGTAATGCAGATTGCAGAAAAAATGAATGGAGAGAAAGAATGAAAGTATTAATTATCATTCCGGCATACAATGAGCAGGAGAATATAGAAAGGGTGGTAAATCACCTGATAAAAGATTATTCTCAGTATGATTATGTGGTAATTAATGATGGATCCAAAGATAAAACATCCCAGATATGTCATGAAAATCATTACAACATTATAGATTTATCAGTGAACCTTGGACTTGCAGGTGGTTTTCAGACAGGAATGAAATACGCATATCAGAATGGATATGATTGCGCAGTCCAGTTTGATGCAGACGGACAGCATAGACCGGAATATATAGAAGCAATGATCGAGAAAATTGAAGAAGGAAATGATATTGTGATTGCTTCCAGATTTGTTGATGAAAAAAAACCGGCAACTGCCAGAATGTTAGGCAGCCGATTGATAACGGCAGCAATTAAAATTACATCAGGTGTCAAAATTACAGATCCAACATCTGGCATGCGTATGTATAATAAAAAATTAATAGAAGTGCTTGCAAACAACATTAATTTCGGACCAGAACCGGACACAGTATCTTACCTGATGAAAATGGGGGCAAAAGTAGCTGAAATACAGGCAAAGATGGATGAGCGAATTGCGGGGCAAAGTTATCTCAATGCAGTTAATGCAGCAAAATATATGGCAAGAATGTTGATTTCTATACTGTTAATACAGAATTTCCGCAATAAGAAAAAAGTGGATTTTACAAAGTAGCCGATAAAGGAGAAAAAATGTCAATTGCATTTCGAATTACATTAATTATTGTATCGATTTTTACATTGCTCTATATGTGTAAAAAAGTAAAACAGGAAAAATTACAAATAGAATATTCTATTTTCTGGACGTTATTTGCAATGATGCTTGTGTTATTTAGCATTTTCCCACAAATTGCGGATTGGTTAGCACAGCTCGTTGGAGTATATTCAACGACAAACTTTATATTTTTACTGATTATTTTCATATTGCTTGTAAAATGTTTTCAGCTTACAATGGATATTTCAAAACTTGATAACAAAGTGAAGGAACTGGTTCAAAAAATTGCAATAGATGATAAGGAAAAAAAGGATCAGCAATAGATGAGAGAAACAACAGCAAAAAAGAAATTTATGTGGAATATGGCGGGGAGTCTGTGTAATTCATTGTCATCCATGCTTTTACTTATTATAGTGAATCGTATTAGTGGAGAGAGCAGGGGAGGATTTTTTGCCCTTGCATATTCAACGGCACAATTATTGTTCTCTGTTGGAGGATTTGAAATCAGACCCGTTCAGTCAACAGATATAAAGAATAGATTTTCTTTTAACCAATATTTTACCAGTAGAATGCTTAACTGTAGCGTGATGTTTGTCTGTATGCTTGGATATATCGCAGTAAACGGATACACTGGGATGGACGCACTGGCAGTGTTCTGGATTCTTGCGTATCGAATGGTAGAAGCCGTAGCAGATGTATATAGTGGATTGTTTCAACAGAGAGAACGGATTGATATTTCGGGAAAAGAGATGTTGATGCGAAGTGGTTTAGCGACCATTACATTTACATTAGTGTTATGGTTGACAGATAATCTGTTATATGCAGGTATGGCGCTGACATTAACATCGCTGGTCATTATGTTATTATATGATTTACATATGAAAAAGTACTTTGAACCAGCACCAGTCCACTTGGAGTGGAAAGGAATCTTAGGTATTTATAATGCCTGCTGGCCATTGTTTGTATCATCTTTTATCATGAATTATTTGAACAATGCACCGAAATATTCGATTAATAATTATTATGATCAGACGGTTCAAAATAGCTACAATATTTTATTTATGCCGGCTTTTGTAATTAATTTATTAAGCCTTTTTGTGTTTCGCCCGCTTCTGACCGATCTGGCGAAAGATTGGGAAGAAGAACACCTAAAGGAATTTTCAGATATTGTGAAGAAAATGATGATACTGATAGGCGGTTTAACCATTGCTGCATGTATAGGAGCATATCTTTTGGGAATACCTGTTTTGTCGATTCTGTATGGAGTTGATTTGAGTTCTTATCGCATGGAACTGATAGTTGTTATGATATGTGGGGGATTAAATGCTTATGTTTATTGCCTTTATTATGTGGTAACGGTTACTGGAAAACAGATTTATTTGTTGTTGGGATATGGAGCAGGACTTATATCAGCAGTGCTTTTGGGACCGTATCTAGTAAAAAATCTGGAGATATTAGGGGCAGCATTAAGTTGTACACTCTCATTTGCAGTGGTGTTTGTGGTATTTTTAGTGATAACATTTGCGGTGATTAAAAATAGAACAAAAAAGTGTAAAAAAATAGAGAATTAAAAAAGAAAGAGGGAAACGAGAGAATGAGTAAAAAAATATTAGTGACAGGATGTAATGGACAGCTGGGACGTGCAATCAATAAAGAATACGCAGGAAGTGATGTGACATTTATCAATACAGACGTAGTGGAAGGGGAAGGTGTAATTGCCCTTGATATTACTAAAATTGATGAAGTTTTATCACTTGTACGTGAGGAAAAACCGGATGTGATTATTAATTGTGCTGCACACACCAATGTAGATGCCTGCGAGCAACAGTGGGATGCTGCATATCGTATTAATGCATTAGGTCCAAGAAACTTAAGTATTGCAGCAGAGGCAGTAGGTGCAAAAATGATTCATGTCTCCACAGATTATGTATTTGAGGGGAACGGAACAAGACCTTATACAGAGTTTGATGCACCTAATCCGGTCAGTGCATATGGCAAGACAAAATTGGAAGGAGAGAGATTTGTTCAACAGTTCTCAAATCACTTTTTTATTTTTCGTACGGCATGGCTATATGGGGATGGAAAAAATTTTGTAAAAACAATGTTACGACTTTCAGAGACACATGATGAAGTAAGCGTTGTTTGTGATCAGCTGGGTTCACCTACAAGCGCAGTAGAACTTGCAAAGGCAATTCATCATTTTGAAGGAACTGAAAACTATGGATTATATCATGCTACTTGCGAGGGGGATACTAACTGGGCAGATTTCACAGAGGAAATCTTTAAAAGAGCAGGGAAAACTACAAAAGTTAACCATGTGACAAGTGAACAGTATAAGCAGATGAATCCGGCAGCAGCAGATCGACCAGCATATTCTATTTTGGATAATTATATGATGCGATTAGCTGACGGCTATCAGATGGCTGACTGGAGAGATGCACTTGATGTTTATATGGCAGATCTGAAATAGTTAATAAAATCCTAAGAAGTGTAAAACTTGTCTTAGTATATAAATTATGATAAAATAACAAATAATTATGATTAATAGGAGGATCTCGGGATGAGAACTTATTTGGTAACAGGTGGTGCAGGTTTCATCGGATCGAATTACATTCACTATATGTTTCGCAAATATGATAATGAAATTAGAATCATTAATGTAGATGCATTGACTTATGCAGGAAATCTGGAGAATTTGAAGGATATTGAGAATCGGGATAATTATACATTTGTAAAGGCTGATATTACAGACAAAGATGCTATTATGAAAATCTTTGAAGAGAATGATATCGACCGCGTAGTTCATTTCGCAGCAGAAAGCCACGTAGACAGAAGTATTAAGAACCCGGAAGTATTTGTGAAGACGAATGTTCTTGGTACAGCAGTTATGTTGAACTGCGCGAAAGCAGCATGGGAACTCCCGGATGGAAGCTTTAAAGAGGGAAAGAAATTCCTTCATGTATCAACAGATGAAGTGTATGGCTCACTTCCGGATGATGGCAAGAGTTACTTTTATGAGACAACCCCATACCAGCCACACAGTCCATATTCCGCAAGCAAGGCTTCTTCGGATATGCTGGTAAAAGCTTATATTGATACCTATCATTTCCCAGCAAATATTACAAATACGTCTAATAATTATGGACCTTATCAGTTCCCAGAGAAGTTGATTCCATTGATTATTAATAACGCACTGCATGGAAAAAAATTACCAGTTTACGGAGATGGAATGAATATCCGTGACTGGTTATATGTAGATGACCATGCAAAGGGAATCGATATGGTACAGGAGCAGGGAAAACTTGGCGAGTCCTATAATATCGGTGGACATAATGAAAAACGTAATATTGAGATCATCAATATTATCATTGAAACATTACAGGAGATTCTTCCAGACAGTGATCCTAGAAAAGCAAATGTCAGCAAGGATTTGATCACATATGTGGAAGATCGTAAGGGACATGATCGCAGATATGCAATTGCACCGGATAAGATCAAAGCAGAGATTGGCTGGGAACCTGAAACAATGTTCAAAGATGGTATTAAGAAGACAATTGCTTGGTATCTAGAACATGAAGACTGGATGAACAATGTTACCAGTGGTGATTATCAGAAATACTATGAGGACATGTATCAGGGTAAGTAATAAAGACACAAATAGCAGTACCGTCCGTAGGTCGGATGATACTGCTTGTTTGCGTTTTGTTAAAGACAAATTTAAAGAACGAAAAATGTTTTTTTCTGGAGGAGAAAAATGAAGGGAATAATTCTTGCCGGAGGTTCCGGAACACGCTTGTACCCATTAACAAAAGCTATTTCAAAGCAGATTATGCCAGTATATGACAAACCAATGATTTATTATCCGTTATCAACATTAATGCTGGCTGGAATCAGAGAAGTTTTGATCATTTCAACACCAAGGGATTTACCTGTATTCCAGGAACTGTTAGGAGATGGATCACAGCTTGGAATGCGCTTTGAATATGCAGTACAGGAGCAGCCAAGAGGATTAGCCGATGCATTTATTATTGGAGAAAAATTCATTGGAAAAGATGCAGTTGCATTAGTTTTAGGAGATAATATTTTCTATGGACAGAGTTTCTCCAAAGTGTTAAGAAATGCAGCAGAGCGTACAGAGAATGAAAAAGGGGCAACAATCTTCGGATATTATGTACGAGATCCAAGAGAGTATGGTGTTGTCGAATTTGATGAGAGTGGAAAAGCACTTTCTATTGAGGAAAAACCTGAAAATCCAAAATCAAATTATGCGGTACCGGGACTGTATTTTTACGATAATGATGTTGTGGAAATTGCTAAAAATGTAAAGCCTTCTGCACGTGGTGAGATTGAAATCACAAGTGTGAATAACGAATATCTGAATAGAGGAACATTAAAAGTTGAGACATTAGGACGTGGCTTTGCATGGCTTGATACAGGAAATCATGATATGCTTTTAGCAGCAGCAGATTTTGTGTCTGCATTCCAGAAACGTCAGGGACTATACATTTCCTGTATCGAAGAAATTGCGTATAAGAGAGGCTTTATTGATAAAGAACAGCTCATAAAACTTGCACAGCCGCTTCTCAAGACAGATTACGGTAAGTATCTGATGGAGATCGCAGAAGGATTATAAGAATAAGAAAAAGAAGGATGCATAACAATGGGAAAGATTAAAGTAACAGACAATTGTAATGGAATTGCAGGATTAAAAGTAATTGAACCAGCAGTATTCGGAGATGAACGCGGATACTTTATGGAAACTTATAACTATAATGATTTTAAAGAGGCGGGAATTGATTGCGAGTTTGTACAGGATAATCAGTCAGCTTCCAAAAAGGGCGTGTTAAGAGGACTTCATTTTCAGATCAATTATCCACAGGACAAGCTGGTTCGCGTGGTAAATGGTGAAGTGTTCGATGTGGCAGTAGATTTAAGAGAAGGCTCAGAAACTTTTGGAAAGTGGTTTGGCGTTACTTTGTCTGCAGAAAATAAAAAACAGTTTTTCATCCCAAAGGGATTCGCACATGGATTTATTGTTTTATCTGATTATGCAGAGTTTTGTTATAAAGTAACAGATTTTTATCATCCGAATGATGAGGGGGGCCTTTTATGGAAAGATCCGGAGATTGGTGTGGAATGGCCAATGCCGGAAGGAATGACTGAAGAAGATCTGACATTATCAGAGAAAGATAAGGTTTGGAAGGGTATTTCTGCATATGTTGCAGAACGTAAATAATATACGTCTTCAGATGAACAAGAAAGACAGAACAGCAATGCTGTTCTGAGAATATAAAAAAGAAAAGGAAAATAAAATGTCAGCAGCACAGAAACAAATCAGTATGCCAGGAGAAATCATAAAAAATCGCAAATTAATCTGGAATCTATCGAAGAATGATTTTAAAACGAAATTTGCAGGTTCATATCTCGGAATAATATGGGCATTTGTTCAGCCAATTGTGACAGTATTGGTGTATTGGTTTGTTTTTGAAAAGGGAATGCATGCAAGTGGAATTAACCTGAGATCTGGGATTACAGCTCCGTTTGTCTTATGGCTGATAGCAGGTCTGGTTCCATGGTTTTTCTTTCAAGAGGTGTTGAGTGGAGGAACAAATGCACTGCTGGAGTATAGTTATCTGGTAAAAAAGGTGGTTTTTCAAATAGATATTTTGCCAATTATCAAGATGATTTCAGCGTTGTTTGTGCATTTGTTCTTTATTGCGTTTACTGTTGTTTTATATGCATGTTATGGCTACTATCCTGATCTGTATACATTGCAGATGTTTTATTATACGTTTGCAATGATGGCATTATTGCTTGGACTTATTTATGCAACATCGGCTATGGTTGTCTTTTTTAAAGATTTAGGACAGATTATAGCAATCATATTACAGGTGGGAGTTTGGATGACCCCAATTATGTGGAATATAGATGGTATGGAATTGAATTCGATTTTAATTATGATACTTAAGTTGAATCCAATGTATTATATTGTTGCAGGTTATCGTGACTCGTTGATCAACAAGATTGGCTTCTGGGAAAATCCGGGAATGACAGTGTATTATTGGGTATTTACTATTATTATATTTATCATTGGTACGTGGATTTTTAAAAAATTAAAACCACATTTTGCTGATGTGTTATAAATGAGACAAAGCACATCGGAAAGAAAGGCATTAACATGGAGAATGCAGCAATCTCAGTAGAGCATGTAAAGAAAGTATATAAACTTTATGATAGAAATCGTGATCGTTTAAAGGATGCATTAGGATTGTCCAGAAAACCTTTGGGAAAGAATCATTATGCATTAAATGATGTATCCTTTCAGGTAAAACAGGGTGAGACTGTCGGCATTATAGGTACTAATGGTTCTGGAAAATCTACAATATTGAAGATTATTACGGGTGTCCTGAACCCGACCGATGGCGAAGTGAAGGTAAACGGCAGGATTTCAGCACTATTGGAGCTTGGAGCTGGCTTTAATATGGAGTATACCGGGATAGAAAACATTTATCTGAACGGAACAATGATAGGGTTTTCAAGAGAAGAAATTGACGAAAAGCTGCAGGATATTTTGGATTTTGCAGATATAGGTGATTTTGTAAATCAGCCAGTGAAGACATATTCCAGTGGTATGTTTGTGCGTCTTGCATTTGCAGTGGCAATAAATATTGAACCGGAAATATTAATCGTTGATGAAGCTTTATCTGTAGGAGATGTTTTCTTTCAGACAAAATGTTATCATAAATTTGAAGAATTCAAAAAAATGGGAAAGACGATCCTTTTTGTAAGCCACGATCTTGGGAGTATCGGAAAATACTGTGACAGAGTTGTCCTTTTGAATAAAGGGGTAAAACTGGCAGAGGGAAAACCGAAAGACATGATCGACATGTACAAAAAAGTAATGGCTGAATCTAAAATGGAAGAAGAGGTCAAAAAGGAAGAAGGACATGTCGCTGTAGGCGGCAAGGCGTGGAAAGAGTCTATGATCTTGAATCCTGATAAGCAGGAATATGGTGATAAAAAGGCAGAAATTATAGATTTTGGAATTTTTGATGCCGAAGATAAGATCACCAATACAGTTTCGAAATTTGAAGAATGCACTTTAAAAGTAAAAGTTCATTTTTATGAAGATATATTAAATCCGATTTTTGCATTTACGATCAGAGATCTAAAAGGAACAGATCTTACAGGTACTAATTCTCTGATTGAGGGATTAGAACCGGGAATGATTGAAGCGGGAACAACATTGACAGTGTCGTTTCGACAGAAGCTGCCACTTCAAAAAGGACAGTATCTATTGCAGCTTGGCTGTACAGGATACAATGGGGATGAATTAGAAGTTCATCATAGATTATATGATATCTGTTGTATTCAAGTGTTATCGAAAAAAGTGACAGTTGGTTATTTTGATTTGAACTCTATAGTAAGTTGTAGTGAAGAGTAGGTTATAGAAAAGCTAATAACAAGTAAAATCAGCGTTGATAAGAAGCGCTGAAAAAAGGAGCATTATGGGAAGAACGCAGAAGCTTGCAGCAATTATAAAAGAGGGGGTAAAAAATCCTCAGAAAATAAAAAAAGGATTGAAGGTTTTAAAAAATCAGGGACCTGAGATTTTTAAACAGCGTTTATCTGCCAGTGTGAATTATGAGCCTGGATATGGAAGAGTGAAAAAAGAAAAATTAAAAAATTATAGTGGAGATATTCTTTTTTCAATTGTAATGCCAGTATATAATGTGGAAATTAAGTGGCTTGATAAGGCAATTGAATCTATAGAAAATCAAAATTATAAAAATTGGGAAATTTGCATTGCAGATGACTGCTCCACAAAGCAGGAAGTAAGAGAACATTTATCTGCAATGAATAACAGCCGGATTAAAATTAAACTATTAGAAAAAAATCAGGGGATTTCAGGAGCAACCAACGAAGCGGCAGCACTTGCAGCCGGAGATTATATCCTTCTTATGGATAATGATGATGAGCTTGCACCGTCTGCATTACATGAATTTTATCAGAAAATTAAAAAAGAAGATTCTGAGATCATATATAGCGACATGGATATTATCGACGCAAAAGGAAATACAAGAGATCCGTTATGTAAACCTGACTGGTCGCCGGATCTTTTCCTGAGTCAGATGTATCTAGGACATTTGATCGGTTTCAAGAAGTCTTTGTTTGATAAAGTGGGGGGATTTCGCAGTGAGTTCAATGGAAGCCAGGATTACGACCTGCTACTTCGGATGACAGAGATGACAGATAAAATTGGACATATCTCGGAGATTCTTTATCATTGGCGTGATCTTCCAAGCTCCACAGCAGCTAACCCGGAGTCAAAGCCATATGCGCAGACAGCAGGACTTAATGCGATTCAGGAGCATTTAGATCGTGTTTATGGCAAAGGAGCAGCTACCGCAAATGAGACAGAAAATCTGTTTGTCTATGATGTGAGATACCACATGGATGAGGAACCTAAGGTTTCTATTATTATTCCGATTAAAGATCACGCTGATTTGTTAAAGGCTGCAATCGACAGTATTTATGCAAAAACAACTTATAAAAATTTTGAGATTATTATTTTAAACAACAATTCCGAAAAGAAAGAAACTTTTGCTTATCTGAAGCAGGTGGAGGCAGAGCATAATAATATCCTTGTGAAAGAGGCTGCATTTGAGTTTAACTGGTCAAAGCTTAACAATTACGGAATGAAGTTTGCAACTGGAGATGTTTATGTATGTTTAAATAATGATGTTGAAGTGATTGAGCCAGAATGGCTTACGAGATTGGCAGAGAAAGCCATTCGAAACGATGTTGGGGTTGTTGGTGGATTGCTTTTATATGAAGATAATACAATTCAGCATGCAGGAGTAGTCATTGGAATGGGAGGCTGGGCTGACCATGTGTTCAAGGGAATGAAACCACAGCATTATGGTTCACCATATGTTTCACCTATGGTTACAAGAAATGTCAGTGCAGTGACGGGGGCTTGTCTTGCGGTTTCAAAAAAGACAATCGAAAAAATCGGTGGATTTGATGAGAACTTTATTGTGTGCGGAAGTGATATTGAGTTGGCACTTCGCGCAAATAAAAATGGACTTGTGAATATTTATGACCCAAATGTAAGGTTATATCATTATGAGTCTAAGAGCAGGGATGCAAGCAAAATCCCACAGATTGATTTTGATCTGTCTGATCAGATGTATAAGACTTATCGGAAAAATGGAGATCCTTATTATAATAGAAACCTTGATTATTATTGTTGTCAGCCTAAAATTTGTTCGGCAGTGCAGCAGACAGTGAAAGAGCAGGAGGAGAAAATGCTTCTGAAGAGAAAAAGAGAGACAGGATTACCACAATTGGATACCAATGTATATGAAATTACACCATATACTTTCCGTAAGATAGATTATCCAAACCGCAGAATGAACCTTCTGGTTCCGTCTATCAATGCAGAGCATGTTTTTGGTGGAATATCAACTGCACTGAAGTTTTTCGATACTTTAGTGAAGGCATTAGGCTATGATGCACGTATTATTTTAGTGGATGCAGAGCCAGACAAGGCAGCCATTAAAAAATATTCGGATGAGTATACGTTTGTAAAAGCAGAGGAAGATTCTATGGCTGCAAAACAGATTATTCCGTATAGCAACCGTTTTAACCGCAGTATTCCAATATCAGAAAATGACTATTTCTTATTTACTGGCTGGTGGACAGCATATTGCTGTCAGGATGCATATGTTGGTTTTGAGAATACATTTGGAATTAAACCTAATATTTTTCTCTATTTTATTCAGGATTATGAACCGGGATTTTACTCCTGGTCTACGAAGTATCTGCTTGCAGATTCTACCTACAAGAGTGATTATCCAACGATTGCAATCTTTAACAGCATGTTATTAAAAGAATTTTTTGATGAAAATCATTACCACTTTGCTCATAGCTTTGCTTTTGATCCTGTATTAAATGATGGATTAAGAAAAGCTTTGGAGAAAATGTCAGATGAGGTTGAAAAAAAGAAACAGATTCTTGTGTATGGTCGCCCAGGTACGGAACGTAATGCATTCAATCTTGTAGTAGCAGCATTGAAAAAGTGGGTTATGATGCAGCCTGATATTGGAGAGTGGGAGATTCTTTCTGCGGGAGAAATGCATCGCTCAGTACCACTCGGAAATGGAAAAGAGCTGGTTTCTGTTGGAAAACTTACAATTGAAGAATATGCGCAGACTTTAAAGGAAAGTTATGCAGGAATTTCTCTGATGTGCTCGCCGCATCCAAGTTATCCGCCACTTGAAATGTCTGTGTTTGATGTAAAGACAATTACGAATACTTATGCCAATAAGGATCTTAAAGATTTTAATGAAAACATGGTGTCGCTGGATAATATCAGTCCAATGAACATAGCTGTGCATTTGACTGATATCTGTAAGGCTTATACGCCACAGGTAAAACATGTGACAGCAAATCCATTATATGTAAAAAATGAGCATGTATTTGATTTTATTGAGGATATCAGGAAAATTCTCGGGTAAAAAACAATAGTTGCAGATAACTATAGAAAAGAGGTTCTATGATAGAGCAGATTGGAAAAGTAACATTAGATTATACATTTTATAATGGACAAGATCAATATAGTGATGGTGACATTGAGGATGAACTGTTACAGCTTATTATGGAAGAACCAGATGTAGAGAAAATATTGGCAAAGGATGATCGCTGGCCAGTTTTGTATCATTTTTCACCGATCAGACAAAATATCTTGGAGTGGTATCCATTTAAAAAAGATGCAGCTGTACTGGAAATCGGAGCTGGATGTGGAGCTATCAGTGGAGTGCTTTGCAGAAATACAAAGCATGTGACAAGTGTAGATCTTTCAAAACGCAGATCATTAATTAATGCAAATCGTAACAAAGAATACGATAACCTTACAATTATGGTTGGAAATTTTAATGATGTCGTTTTGAAAGAAAAATATGATTATATTACATTGATCGGAGTATTAGAATACGCTGGTTACTACACCGATGCGGAACAGCCATTTGAGGCCTTTTTAGAAAAAATCAGCGGATATTTGAAAGAAGATGGAAAACTGCTTATTGCGATTGAAAACAAATTTGGACTAAAATATTGGGCAGGTTCCAGAGAAGATCATACTGGAAAATTTTTTGATGGACTGGAAGGTTATATTGATACAGACAGTAAGGTGAGAACCTTTAGCAAAGATGCATTGAAAAAAATAATTTTGGATGCAGGATACAGAAAAACAGAATTTTATTATCCGTTTCCGGATTATAAGTTTCCAGTACAGATTTTTTCTGATGAATATCTGCCAAAGGAAGATGATCTTAATATAGGCCTGGATACTTTTGATAATACGAGAATGATGCTTTTTAACGAAAACAGGGTTTATGCAAATCTTCTGAAAGAAAAAAAATTTGATTTCTTTGCGAATTCGTTCTTTGTTGAAGTAACAAAATAGTGAGAGGTGATATCTTGAAGAAAATTTACTCAAAAATTACAAAAGAGAGAAGAAAACCGTTTCAGATAGAAACCTACATAATGAAGGACGGGGACAAGAGACTGGTTATAAAAAGAGCATTGACCAAAGAAGCAGAAGCACATATCAGGAATATGTCTGATTATTACGAGAAAAACAAAAAAGAAGGTATCCTGTGTCCGGCAGAAATGATTTCAGAAGATGAAGTTGCTTTTGAATTTCTGACAGGAAAAAGTCTTTGTAACACAATGCTCGATGCTCTTGCAGATAAAGATGAAGTGAGATTTCTTTCATTGCTTAGAATGTATGATGAAGTCATAAGAAGGAATGTTGATATAGAGAAACATATATTTGTACCAGAGGCACAATTTGTGCAGGTATTTGGTGAGGTTTCCTTTCCAGATGAGATGGAATGTGGAAAAGAAATGAATATAGATATGAGTTTTGACAATATCATGAAAGACCAGACAAACAGTGATTACAAAATTATTGACTATGAATGGGTACTTCCGTTTCCGATTCCAATAAAATTTGTTATATATCGTGCAGTGTCTGCTTTTTATACCAGAAATGGCAGTGCAATGAAGGACATCATAACGATAAATGAAATTTACGAGTGCTTTGATATTACGGAAGAAGAGATCACCATATTTGAAAATATGAATGAGTCGTTTAATCAATATGTATATGGTGGAAAAGACGGATACAATGCAAGTATTATTGCATATAAAAAAGAAGTATATGATGTGAAAAAACTGCTTCCGGAAGAAAATTTATTCTTGCAGGTGTTCTTAAATGATGGATCAAATTATCTGGAGGACAAAGCAATTACAAATTATATCATGGGGCAAAAGGTAAAATTGAACATACCGCTTGAACTTACGCAATATGTGTCAGAAATACGCCTGGATCCATTAAATGTTTCCTGTGTTTTGCAGAATTTTAAAGTAAAAATTGTAACAAAAGATGGCAATGAGCATGAAATGGAACACTATCGGCACAATGCAATCATAACAAAAGACGGAGATTTCATATTTACCTCAGAAGATCCTCAGATTATATTTGAAAATCAATGGGAAAATAATCTGAACGAGATAAATGTGGAATTTATCATCAGAGAAGCAGGCTTACAGGACAATCCGATGCTGACAGCACTTGGTGAACTGAAGTGCCAGATGAATAAAGTAGAAAACGAATTGGAATATATTAAGGGAACAAAGGTGTATAAAACTTTGTTGGAACGCAAAGTAGATAAAGTGTTGGGAGAAAATGAATGAAAAATGCAGCAGGACTATTGCTGGTAATTTATTTATTTTTTTTAGTACCATTATTTGCAGGTGCATTGATAGATGCTGTGGCAGGTGTAAAAAAGAAAAACATATCAGGCACATATGCAAATGGTTTTGTTGCTATGCTTAGTATGTTTTGGTGTGTTGCGGTACTTTTTCTATACAGGGGCTGTACATTAAGAAAACTCAGTGTAGTTTGGATACTTGCAACCATTACGATATGTCTGGTATCCATTTTAGTAAATAAAAAAGCAATATGGGAATATTTAAAACGAAGAACAGCATTGGAAAATAAATGTAATGCTATAAAAATTGCAAGGATAATATCATTCATCGCAATATTATTTTCTGTATTTTGCGTAAAACCACAATTGGATCAGACAGTACAGACCGTTATGACATCAATAGATACGAATTCTGCATATATATATCAGCCATATACGGGTGAACAATATCCCGCAACGCAATTAGAAAAGATATTTTCCCCGTATGAAATGTTATATGCAGTCACGGCACAGATTTCAGGAATACATCCGGCATTATTGATAAAAGTAATACTTCCGTTTTTTATTTTAACTTTTTTTATGTGCTGTTATTGGGAACTGGGAACGTCCCTTTTTAAAGAGGAAAAAGGACAGGCAGTGTTTTTGATTGTAATAGAAAGTATCTATTATGTTCCGGTATATACAGCAGTAGAAAATCCGGTAACTGGTATATTTCGGAGCTGTTGGAATGGAAGCGTAATGTTGGAATGCTGTATTCTTCCGTATGCATTTTTGCAAGTGATGCGCGTATTAAATTTATTGTGCAGAGAAGAAAAAAACAGAAGATCTGATTGGGCAAAATATCCTGTTATGATGCAGATAGGTTTATTTATTATATTGTATCCAGCAGCACAATTGTTACATTACAAAGGCTGGTTTTATATATTCTTAATGACGTTGCTGATGATTTCTGTCTGGGTTGTAAGAAAGGGGTATGAGTATGTCCGGGTTATGGGAAGACATTAGAAATGCATATTTTTCTTACAATGGAATGGGGACAAATGTTTTTTTTCTGTTTATTGCAATCATTTATTTATTGATTACGAATAAAAAAAGACAGAGAAATTTGTTAATATATGAGATATTTGGTATATTTTTTCTGGTGACTCCTAGGATTGCAAATGGCATACTGCATATGAGTGGTCAGGACGCAGATGATTGGATGATATATGGAATCTTGAATATAGTATCGGTTGTTGGATTTGTAATGACGGAGTATCTGATAAATATACCATCTAAGAAGGAAAAAATAATTGCAATAATCATATATATTTTTTTACTTCAGGCAGGAATGGGATTAAACTATACTTCACAGCATCTGGAATTGCTTGCAAATAGTTATAAGGTTTCAAATGAAGTAATGGATATAGCGGAGCAATTGGAATTTGTGGAAAAACCAAGAGTTCTCGCACCAGTTCAGGTGGCGGGTGAACTTCGTGAATATGATACCAGATTTGCAGTTATTTATGGTGAAGGATTGTCTTTTACACAGGAGAATCTGGAACAGCTGCAGTTGGAAATAGAGTCCTATGGGTGCAATTGTCTGGTTATTAATACTGAGTATGATAATATTGAATTTTTTAACAGCATTGGTTTTAGTAAAATTTATAACACAGAGCAATATGAAGTATATGCAAAATAATTTATAAAGAAAAGTGGCGAACTTATGAAAAACTTAGATAAAACATTGTGGATCAAACGAATATTTATGGTACTGATGGATATATGCATTGTAATATTAACGAGTATTGCTGCATTGATCGTAAGATTTGAATTTAGTCTTTCAGCCGTACCGAAGTATTATATTGGCGTTGTATGGAGCTCATTACCGGCAACGTTAGTCATTGCAATCATCGTATTTTATGTATTTCGTTTGTACAGTAGTCTTTGGGTATATGCGGGAGTAACAGAATTGCTGTATCTTGCGGCGGCATGTATTGTGGATACACTGCTTAATACAGTGAACATTCTTTTGAACTACAGAGATCAGGAGTATCCACTTCCAAGAAGCTGGTATTTTATTTATGGAACGCTATTATTGGCTTTTATGTTTATCAGCCGTTATTCGTATCGTGCAGTAAGAACATTCTTTGGAAAAAAAGTAGATGCAAAGAATCTGAAAAGAGTGCTTGTTGTAGGTGCGGGTGAGGCAGGAAATTCCATTATTAAGGAAATTTCTGGAAGCCGTTTTGTAAATATGCATATTGTTGGTTTTGTAGATGATGACAAGAGCAAAATCGGAAAATATATGCATGGAGTGAAGGTGCTTGGCGATAGAAATGATATTATTGAAATTGCCAAAGAGTACCTTGTAGATGAGATTATTATTGCGATTCCAACAGCGAGTGCAAAAGAGACAAAGGCAATTTTAGATATCTGCAAGCAGACTGGCTGTGAATTAAAACGTTTACCTGGTATGTATCAGTTGGTAAATGGGGATGTCAGTATCAGTAAATTAAAAGATGTTGATGTAAATGATCTTTTGGGACGTGATCCGATCACAGTTGATCTTGATTCCATCATGGGATATGTTTCTGATAAGGTAGTTATGGTTACTGGTGGAGGGGGGTCGATCGGCAGCGAGTTATGCCGCCAGATCGCATCACACAATCCTAAACAGTTAGTGATCGTTGATATTTATGAAAATACTACATACGATATCCAGCAGGAGCTAAGGAGAAATTACCCGGAACTCGATCTGGTCGTATTGATCGCTTCCGTAAGAAATACAAAGCGCATGGATCTGATCTTTGATAAATATCGTCCGGAGATCGTATATCATGCGGCAGCGCATAAACATGTACCGTTGATGGAGGACAGCCCGAATGAAGCAGTAAAAAATAATGTTTTAGGAACATGGAAAGTGGTTCAGGCTGCAGATAAATATAATGTAAAGCGTTTTGTAATGATCTCTACAGATAAGGCAGTAAACCCGACGAATATTATGGGAGCTACCAAGAGAATCTGTGAGATGATTATTCAGACATACAATAATCGTTCTAAGACAGAATATGTAGCAGTCCGATTTGGTAATGTACTTGGAAGCAACGGAAGTGTGATTCCTTTATTCAAGAAGCAGGTTGAGGCAGGCGGACCGGTTACCGTTACGCACCCGGATATTATCCGTTATTTTATGACAATACCGGAAGCGGTATCTCTTGTGTTACAGGCAGGAGCCTATGCAAAAGGGGGAGAAATCTTTGTCCTGGATATGGGAGAACCGGTTAAAATCGTAGATCTTGCAAGAAACCTGATACTTCTTTCCGGACATAAACCAGACGAAGACATACAGATTGTATTTACTGGATTAAGACCAGGCGAAAAACTGTATGAAGAAATGCTGATGAAAGAAGAAGGCATGCAGGAAACAGCCAACAAATTAATTCATATTGGTAAACCGATTCAGATGGATGAGGATAAATTCTTAAAACAGTTAGAGGAAATCAAAGAACACGTTGTTGAGGAGCCGGATGATATTCGAGAGTGGGTACAGCGGATGGTGCCAACATACTCTATTCAGAATCGGTAATACAAGCGTATAGATTTAAACAATGATTTAAAATAATTTTGTTCAATATACGAAAACAGGTATGATATATGGAAAAAATATGGGAACTAATACTGATTCTTGCACTAGTTGGAATGATGTTTATCTTACAACTCGATCATAAGAATAATATGGAAAAATCGCAGGAAAAGCAGGATGAAGAAACAGGAAAGCAGAAGAATGAAAAAGATAAAGCAGATATTGCAGAATAAAAAAAAGTATCTTAGAGATTTGTTTGTTATCCTAGGGATAATTATGTTCGCTTTTTTGGCAGAACATATTTTATTACAATGGAATTCGTTTAAAAACGAGAAATTTGAGCAGACTTATTCTTTAGATAGTGCGGATGAGATTACAAATAAATGGGGGCAGCGAACCTATAGTTTTAATCTTGATGGAAGGTATGTCAGTTCTGCTTATTTGAATTTCCAAAGTGATACAGATATCGAATCAGAAATTAGTATCATATATTTTGATGGTTATGGAAATAAGGAGGAAAAAGAATTAACAGATACGGCTTCTCATTTGTTGGGAAAATCTGCAATACCTGTTAATGCAAGAGTGCAGCAATTTAGTATTAAAATTTCCTATGCAGATGCAGAGGTATGCGACTCTGTTCAGTTTGTAAATCGGATAGTATTCCATTGGGCAAGATTTTTGCTTCTTGTCATTGGATTATCATTAGGATATATGTTTGTATTCCATGGAGATTTCTGGGGGAAGAAACCAGAATGGATGTATGCGATCATTTCTATAGCATTGGGAACAGTGATTATTTTGTCAGCACATCATTCCTTTGACTCATGGGATGAACAGATCCATTTTCACACTGCGTACACAGATTCCTGGTTAGGAAACAAGGTCGCCTATACGAATCCGGCGATGGCAAATGCAGAGATGAAAGTTCCTACAGGCGATACTGTAGAGGAAGAACAATGGATTGGGCAGTGGCTCAATAGTGTAAAAGATGAAGTGGTTTTAACATCAGAAAAAGGAAGATTTATTAAATATAATGAAAGGGCCTATCTTCCACAAATTTTAGGACTTGGATTAGGAAGAAAACTTGGATTCTCTTATGTAGCAACAGTATTTTTAGGAAAATTTTTTAATCTACTGTTTTGTACAGCTGTTGTTGCATGTGCAATTCGTTTCAGCAAATATGGAAAACGTACATTGATGTGTGTGGGATTGCTGCCAACAACGGTATTTCTTTTTTCGTCATTTACATATGATGCATTTGTGATAGCACTTTTAATGTTGGGTATATCATTGTTTGTAACAGAGTACCTGAGTGAAGAAAAAATTCAAACAAAACGGACGATGGTATCTATTCTTGCTATGGTTGTGGGATGCTTTTCAAAGGCGGTCTATATTCCATTTTTGGCATTATATTGGATTATGCCAAAGGACAAGTTTTATAGCAGGAGACAAAAGAATCTGTTTAAAGCAGGAATTTTTGTTTTATTAATATTAATGTTTGCGTCCTTTATACTGCCGTTGATAGGTAATGTTACAAGCGGAGCAGAGGTAGGAGATTACCGTGGAGGAGATACGAGCCAGACAAGTCAGTTAGCTATGATTTTGGGATATCCGTTGACGTATACAGGAGTTTTGCTGAAATCACTTGGGACAACGTTTGTATCCTATTTTATTGGTTCCAAAGTGCTTGCAAATTTTGCATATCGGGGAATTTATGATGGAATTGGATATTTTGTTGTACTTTTGACGATGGTGTTTACTTTTGTGACAGATTTTGGAATGACAGATAAAATATTTGATGCACAGATGAAACGAAAAATATCCATCATGAAGATATGGAATGGCATATTAATATTTGGAACTGCATGTTTGGTATGGACAGCTTTATACCTGGATTTTACTCCTGTTGGCTCAATGGTGATTAACGGAGTGTCACCAAGGTATTATTTACCACTTATTTTTCCGTTAAGTCTTATCTTTATGAACCAAAAAGTGAGATGCAGTTTTAAATTAGAAACTTATCAGACACTCATAGCGATTTTGATGTTATTTGGCACAGGGGTTACTATTTATTGTCTAATGCTTGCATAATGCAGATGCACGAAAGGAATAAAAAAGATGAAGCAGTTTACAATTTCACAGAAAGTTTATATGGGAGTGAAACGGATAATTGATGTTTTATTGTCTGCGCTGGCGTTAATTCTGTTATCCTGGTTGTTTTTGATTTTATGCATTGCGATTAAAATTGATAGTAGAGGACCAATCCTTTTTAAACAGAAAAGGGTTGGAATCCATAAGACACACTTTATGATCTACAAATTCAGAACGATGAGAATTGATACGCCAAAGGATATGCCAACCCATATGCTGGCTGATCCGGAACAGTATATTACAAGAGTAGGGAAATTTTTAAGAAAAAGCAGTCTGGATGAATTGCCGCAGATCATCAATATCCTTATGGGAAAGATGAGTATTGTCGGACCAAGACCAGCTTTGTGGAATCAGTATGATTTGATCGAGGAACGGGATAAGTATGGTGCGAATGATGTAATGCCGGGACTGACCGGATGGGCGCAGATCAACGGACGTGATGAGTTAGAGATAGATGTAAAGGCAAAACTGGATGGTGAGTATGTGATAAAATTTGGACCCATAATGGATTTGAAGTGCTTTTTTGGAACGATCACAGCAGTCTTGTCACACAAAGGTGTTGTGGAAGGTGGAACCGGAGAAATGCATAAATAGCTAGTAGCAGCGGATAAAAAGACATGCTGGGTTATTCGAGGGAAAATAATGGGAAAACAGATTTTGATAACAGGAACCAACAGTTATGTTGGAACTTCATTCAAACAGTATATAGAGAAAAAAAATGGAAACATGCCGTTGGAAGACCGATGGCATGTTACATTTGTTTCTGTGAGAAATTCAGAATGGAAGAAAATGGATTTTTCAAAATATGATACGATCCTCCATGTGGCTGCAATTGTACATCAGAAAGAACAGCCGGAAATGGAGGCACTCTATTATGCAGTTAATACAAAATTGACAGAAGAACTTGCGGATAAGGCAAGGGCTGAGCGGGTTCGTCAGTTCGTTTTTTTAAGTACGATGAGTGTTTATGGAATGACAATGGGACAGATTACAGAAGAAACAGAATGTACACCGATTACTTTTTATGGAAAAAGCAAGCTTGCCGCAGAACGGTACTTATGTGAGCAAAGAAGTGATACATTCAAAGTAGCGGTTATCAGACCTCCAATGATTTATGGGAAAGCTTGTACCGGAAATTATGCTTCATTGGAGAAGCTGGCGGGCAAGATACCTGTTTTTCCGAGAGTGAGCAATGAGAGAAGCATGATATACATCGAGAATTTGTGCGAGTTCTTATATCGGATTATAAGAGGAGATGCAGATGGTATCTATTGCCCACAAAACAGCCAATATGTGAATACATCAGATATGGTAGCACGGATCGCCGAAAGCTATGGAAGAGGTATATGGCTCGTTCCGGGATTCGAGTGGATCATCGGTAAGCTTACCGGAAGAGTTAACATATTCTCAAAGGTTTTTGGCAGCCTGACTTATGACCGGAAACTATCATTTCCGGAAGAGGTGGGAGAGTATGAAGTGGTGGATTTTCTGGAGAGTATAAAAAAATCTAAGGAGTCATTATGAAAAGAATAGGTGCTGTGATTGTAACACTAATATTTTTTATTGTGCTAGCGTATAATGCGTACTATGCTCCATTGCCGGATATTAAGGTAAGTAATACAGAGACGGTTATCATTCCGGGAGTGGAAAAAGAATATACTTTTTTGTTTTTAACAGATATGCATATGGCTATTAAAACGAAACAAGATCTGGGCGCTTCTCTGGGCGATGCAGATGAAAGAATGAAGGCGTTTGTCAATGAGGAAGGAATACTTTCGTCTACACAGTTTACAGAATGGATTGCATATGCCAACCGCTTGAAGCCGGAAGGTGTATTAATGTGTGGCGATATGATAGATTATTATTCGCAGGAAAATGTTGAATTTTTAGCTGACAATCTTCAGAAATTAAAAGTTCCTTATTTGTACGTGTTGGGAAATCATGAGATGTATTCACCGTGGAATGAAACGATTGCAGAAGATGCGGAGATATATCATTTGTTCAGAGAGAATAACACAGCATTTCAAGCATGGGAATTTCCGGAGTTTACAATATGTGCAGTAGATAATCAAACATATCAGGTAGCACCTGAGGCACTGGATGCAATGCAAAAGGAGATAGAAAAGGGTAAGCCAATTATTTTGCTGGCACATGTTCCATTTTACACATCACAGATAGAAACTTTAAAGGAAGCTTCTATTAATACATGGGGAGTGCCACTGATTATCGGTGAGGGAGCAAGAGATACTACAGAGGTTACAAGAAAATTCATGAAAATGGCATTTTCAGATGAAAGCCCTGTAGTGGCAGTTTTTACAGGAGATAATCATTTTTATTATAAGGGAATGCTTACTGATAAAATAGAAGAATGCGTGATAGATCCAAGCTTTGCAGGAAACGGCACTATTATTAAAATTAAAGCGAAGGAGTAATAGTTTTAAAATATGAGTAAAATATCCGTATTGATGTCTGTTTATAAAAAAGAAAATCCAGAATATTTAAGAGCGTCATTAGAGAGTATATTAGTTCAGACGAGGACCGCAGATGAAATTCTTCTGATCGAAGATGGACCTCTGACACAGGAATTATATCAGGTAGTGGCGGAGTATCAGAAAAAATGTGATTATCTCCATGTGCATGCTATGGAACAGAATGTTCAGCTTGGCCGTGCACTGGCAAAAGGAGTGGAATTATGCCAATATGATCTGATCGCAAGAATGGATACAGATGATATTGCGATGCCGGATCGATTAGAGAAAGAGGGGGCATATATGGAAGCACATCCTGAAGTGGATGTGGTAGGTGGTGCTATCCGGGAATTTAATGATGAAGGAACCATAGACCGCGTCAAGAATATGCCAAAGACTCAGGAAGAAATTTTAGAGTATGTGAAAGTGCGTAATCCATTAAATCACATGACAGTTATGTATAGGAAAGATTCTATTTTAAAAGCGGGAAATTATAAACATTTTCCATTTCTGGAGGACTATTCTCTATGGAGCAGGATGTTGTCACAGGGATATCAGTTCCGGAACATGGAAGATATACTTGTCCGGGCGAGAACAAGCATGGGATTAGTAAAGCGAAGAAGTGGATGGGCTTATTACAAGGACTTTCAAAAACTTAGAAAACAGCAGCACGAGCTGGGAATTACAAATACGTTTGAATATATAAAGGCGCAGGTTGGAACTTTTGTTGTACTCATGATGCCGGGGTGGATGAAGGAGTACTCTTATAAGAGATTTTTGCGCAAATCTGAATAACTAAGAAAAAATTCATAGAAAAATTCTTTTGTGTAAAGAAAATTATGCTATAAATGCTTAAAGGGTAAGGCATAAATGGAGGAAAAAATCATGCGTGAAGCCCGTGTGCTGGAGATCATTGGGAAACGCCCGGTAGGAGGTGTCGGGACCGTGATGCTCAATTATCAGAGACATATGAATATGGAACGTGTCCAGATGGATTATCTGATCTTCGGAGAGCAGGAAGAAACATTTGATAAAGAAGTGAAAAAACTTGGCTCAAGAGTCTATACTTATCCGGCATTGTCCGGCAGACAGATGAGACAGACAAAGAAATATTTTGAGCAGTTTTTTTCAGAACATCACAGAGAATATGATATTGTTCATCTGCATGCACCCTACATTGCATTTTTATGTCTGCCGGTTGCAGCAAAGTATGGAATCAGTCATCGAATTGTACATAGCCATGCAACTGTATATGCGGAGAGTAAAGGAAAAGCGGTGCGGAATAGAATACTTTGGAGTATATCTCAAAAGTACATTACCGATCGGATCGGATGCTCTCAGGCAGCAGGAGCGTTCCTTTTTGGCAAAAAAGATTATACTGTGTTAAAAAATGCGATCTGCTGTGATGAATATGCTTATAACGAAACAGCAAGAAATGAAATCAGAACACAGTATCAGGCAAAAGATAAGCTTGTTATTGGAAATGTAGGCCGGTTCAGCCAACAGAAAAACCAGATGTATCTGGTAGATATTTTTTCGGAGATACGAAAAATTCACAAAGACAGTGTATTATGGCTGGTGGGAGATGGAGAACTTCGTCCACAGATTGAGGAAAAAATAAAGCAGCTAGGGTTGACAAGTTCTGTGAAAATGTTTGGAATGGTGGATAATACAAAAGAATTGTACCAGGCAATGGATGTCATGGTCATGCCATCTTTATTCGAAGGGCTGCCAATGACTGGCGTAGAAGCACAGGCGTGTGGGCTTCCATGTGTGTTTTCGGATACGATTACCAGAGAGGTAGATGTGATGGGCAGTCCATTCCTGGCATTGGATGAAAATTCGGCAGAATGGGCTAAGACAGCAGTGAAAGCGGCAGGATGTTATGAAAAAAGCGGAAAGACAAGACGAAGTTTTGGAAAAGAGCTTGCAGAACATGGATTTGATATCCGTGTGGAGGCAGAACGATTAGAAGAAATGTATGAGGAAATGAAATGAAACCATTAATCAGTGTGATTGTGCCAATCTATAAAGTAGAAAAATACCTTACAATCTGTGTTGATTCGTTACTCCGTCAGAGTTATGGAAATTTGGAAATTATTTTGGTAGATGACGGGTCTCCGGATGAGTGTCCGGCAATCTGTGACCAATATCAGAACAAAGACAATCGAATCAAAGTAATACATAAGAAAAATGGTGGTTTGTCTGATGCAAGAAATGCCGGATTGGATATTGCACAGGGAGAGTATGTGGCGTTCGTTGATTCAGATGATTTTATTGATGAGGATTATATCTGTAAACTGTATGATGCATTACAGCAGAATCGGGCATCAATTGCAGTTTGTGGAATTCAGATAATAGATGAGAGTAATAAAGTTACAGAGCAAATATATGTGACACAAGATAAGAAGCAGGAGCTTTATACGGGAAGAGAGATTATAAAAAAAGAGCTTCAGGGTGAATGGGTACTTGTTACAGCATGGGGGGCTTTGTATGATGCTAAAATTTTTAAAGAACTGCGTTTCCCATGTGGAAGACATTACGAAGATGAATATGTGTTTGTGCCAGTTTATGAGAATCAGGAATGTGTGGTGTGTATTCCGGAAAATATATACTACTATCTACAACGTGCAGATTCCATTATGGGAGTTACTTATAAAAAACAGGATTGCATGGATTATTTTGAAATGTGGCATGAGCGGATAGATTATTTTCAGGCAAAAGAAGACGGAGAACTTCTGACACCTGTGATACAGAGCTGTCTGGCATGGAATGTGCTTTATCTGGCAAGGAATGGGGAAGTTATGGAAGAACCGGAAAAAAGATTATTGAGAAAAGATATTCGAAAGTATTTCTGGAAAATTTTTGCAAAGCCATATCTCTATAATTGGAAAGAGAGCGTGAAACTTGCAGTGAAATGTGTGATGGTATTAATGAATGACAAGAGTTTAGGAAAGCGGTATGTATGACAAAAAAAATGTTTCAGGTGACACGAGCCGGGATGGTCGCAGTTACGATATTTATCTGTCTGAATCTTCTGTTGGATAAAAAAGTTATGGTTGGAGATGAACATATCTGGGAGAGGTGTGCATTGCTTTTAATATCGTTAGTGGTGTTTTTAGCAGTGTCTGTTCTTTATGAGAAAAAGCGAAAAATATTCAGTGCAGGGTATTTGTTTATACTGATTAACGTGTTTATTGACGGAGTTTTATGCCCGGGGTATTTTACAGATAGCAGATTAAGGGAGATGGAAAGAGAGGGAGTACAGGAACCACAGGATTTCTTTCTACTTTATTTGGGAGTATACTTTATTATTATGGCAGTAATACTCCTATATCTGTTATGTTTAAAACAGACGACAGATGAAGTGAAACAGAGTGATTTTATAAGGTATAAGAGAACGGATGATATCACTGTTTTCTTAATGGGAATTGTTATTTTGTTTTTTAATTTTAGATTGGGGACAGCTGGACTTGTACTATATGTTCCGGTTTTTTGTTACTTTACAGCCCGATTCTTATGTACACATGGAAATCTTAATTTGTATACAGTGGGTGGTCTTTTAGGAGGTTTATATTGCCTTTATCGGGTAAGAACTAATCGATTCCTTTTTATTCAATATATCATGCCATTGTTATTAATCTTCTTTCTCTTTGCGGCAGTGAATGATAATTATAAAAAAGGAAAAAAGGTAGTTCCGTTATTGATTTTCGGGATTTTTATTGTTATGGCATATGGAATGGTATCTGAATTGGTGAAGTTAAATCTCTATTATGACAGGAGCTATAATATATTAAGTGAGATCACAAATTTCAAAAGTATTTATGATTCATGTGTAAGACAGGTTTATAGGCTATTTGGTGTCTGGACGGAGCTTGGAGGTAATATTATCCAGCATGTGAAGGTACACGGTTTTTTCCATGGAATTACTTACGTGAAGAGTTTTGCGGGATATTTCGGATTCGAATATGTGAGTCTGCCACTTCTTTCGGCAAAATACATTTCAGCATCTTATGCACAACCTGGACTTATTGCAGAAGGCTATGCAAATTTCGGAGTAGTTGGTGCGGTGATAAATATGTTGATACCATTTGCAATTGCAGAATGGAGTCTTACATATTTCTTAAAGAAAAGAAACGTATTGGCACTTTGTATTTTATCTGTTCCGTATACCAAATTGTTATTTGATGGTGGTACGATTAATAATATGATTTTTGGAATTGCAACTTGTATTTTGGCTTTTGCTTTTTCCATTTTCTTACATTGGATTGGAGTAGTGCTTCATGGATATGGCAGTGGTGATATTCATTTTACAAAGAGAAAGAGTGTAGAAGATCGGATAGATGAGGAAAATATATGAATGATTTAATAACAATTGTTGTGCCTGTATACAATGTTGAAAAATATCTGCCCCATACACTGGAGAGTATTTGTGGACAAACTTATACAAATCTTCAAATATTGTTGATAGATGACGGTTCTACAGATGACAGTCTTGCAGTTTGTCATAGGTGGGCACGACAGGATAACAGAATTCAGGTTTATGAGCAGGAAAATCAAGGTGTTGCAAGAACAAGAAATAAAGGAATACAATTGGCAATAGGAAAATATGTGATGTTTCTGGATGCAGATGATTGGGTTGAAGCAGATATGCTGGAAAGTCTGTATCGATTGGCTGAGGTAGATCATGCAGATGTAGCATGCTGCTTGCTTCGGGAAGAAAATCAACTGGAAGAAAAGGATAACTGCACTACAAATGAACGTACAATTATTCATGGAAAAAACAAAACAGAGAGTGGTCTTGCACTGCTTACTGTGTGGGGACCGGTGTGTAAGTTATATCGCAAAGATTTAATTGAAAATATTCAGTTTGAAGAATATAAAGTGGCAGAGGACTTATTGTTTAACACGAATGTGGTTTGTTCCGAAAAATTTGAGAGAGCTTCATTGATTCAATATCCATTTTATCATTATATGATTTATGCTGGAAGTGCGATGAAGCAGGAATTTCAGGATAAATATCTGGAAGCTATGAGAGTGGAAGAATTGTGTTATGAGAAATTAACGAAAATCTCACCGGAATTTGCAGATATTAATCTGATAGGGTGCAGTGTAAGCAGGGTATTTGAAAAATATGCTGCATTGTCTTCAGAGAAGAAAAAACAGTACAAAGCTGAATTCAAATATTGCAAAAAATTTGCAAGAGAACATAAGAATGCACTTTTACAGACAAAAGACAGGCATCGGAAGATTTCAGGATGGCTGAAAGTATATATACCAGATCTCTATTTGTGGACATTAGCACGACGTATGCGAGGATAAATGAGTGAAAAAAATAGCATTAGTATTGCCGGAAGCAGGTCCGGTACCAGCTGTAAAGGGTGGGGCAATTGAAGAATTGTTGACCATACTTGTAGAACAAAACGAAATAGAACACCAGGTACAATTTGTAGTATTTTGTACAGAAAATGAGCAGGCCAGGGCGCTTGCAGAGAATTATAAATATTCAGAAATCATATATCTTCCAAAGACGACATTGGCGGATCGTATCATTAATCGTGTGATACGTTATAGTAATCGGATTATTAAGAACAGGACATGGATTGATATTGCTTATTATCGCAGAGTATTTCGTTATCTGAAAGAACATAGACCGGATGCAATTGTTGCAGAGGGTGGATTATATCATGAATTCAAACGGTTTTCAGAAGAATTTGGAAAAGAAAATATATACCTTCATATTCATCATCATCTTCTGTGTGAACCATACATTGATCACATTTATGGAAGTGTGATTGGAATTAGCCAGTTTGCTACAAGGGAATGGATGCAAACAACGGAAGATAAAGAGGTAAAGGCTTACACTGTGTATAATTGTGTGAATGAGGACAAGTTTAAGAAGCGGATTACGCCAGAAGAGAGAAAAAAAATTCGAGATGAATTTGGATTTAAGAAAGAGGATACAGTTCTGCTTTTTTGTGGAAGAATTATACAAGTAAAAGGTGCAAAAGAACTGCTTCAGGCAATGATTAATTTAAAGAGAACAGATATAAAACTGCTTATGATAGGCAGTGCTGAGTTTGGTGATAATGTAGTGACACCCTATGTACAGGAAGTGCAGAAATTAGTAAAGAAAGCCGGAGAACATGTCAGATTTACTGGATATATTGAGAACTGTGAATTATATCGTTATTATCAGGCGGCAGATATTCAGGTTATTCCGTCATTGTGGGAAGAGGCAGCGGGATTGATTGCAATTGAGGGAATGCTTTCAGGATTACCGCTAATTATCACAAAGTCTGGTGGAATGATAGAGTATGCACCTTCTGATGTGGCAGTATGGGTGGACCGAGAGAATATTGTTCAAAATCTGGAAGATGCGATTATACGTCTTGCAGACGATAAGGAGAAGCAGATAGAAATGAGCGCGTTATCTCTGGAGCGTGCAAAAAAATTTCCAAAAAAGAAATTTTACGAAGATTATATAGAGGTTTTTGAGCATGAAAGAACTGGGGAAAGATAAGGCACTTATCATAAATACAATTGCAAGCTTTGTGACATTTGTTGTAGGACTAGGCATCGCATTTTTCTTCACACCATTTCTGACCGATACTGTAGGGGAAGAAGCATATGGGTTTGTAAGTCTTGGAAATAACGTCATTAACTATATTACAATCCTTACTGTGGCACTGAATTCGGTGGCAGGAAGATTTATTACGATTGAGTATCATCAGGGCAAGAAGAAAGAAGCCAATGAATACTTTTCATCTGTATTAATGGCAAATATAGCGATCATACCGGTTATTCTTGCAGTTGCAGTACCGGCGATCTTAAATGCGGAGAAACTGTTAGATATTCCGGTTGAACTGGAAGGGTCTGTAAAGCTTTTATTTTTCTTTATCCTGTTCAACTTTATTATCACGTTGATCAGTACGGTATATAATGTTGCGACTTTTATTACGAACCGCTTATACTTAAGCAGCATCGCCAATATTGTGACAGCAGTACTTCGTGTATTCTTAATGTGTCTCCTGTTTGGTATGCTGCCACCAAATGTAGCCTACATCGGGATAGTAACCTGTATCTGCACGTTTGTCGGTCTGGTAATGAATATGTACTATACAAGACTGCTCGTACCGGATATCCATTTGAAAAAATGTTATGTTCATTGGATTAAGGTAAAAGAACTTATCAGTGCTGGAATGTGGAACTCTATTTCCAGACTGTCGCAGGTTCTTTCGGATGGACTGGATCTGGTAATTACAAATATCTGGATCAGTGCATATCTGATGGGTGAATTATCTATCGCACAACAGATACCAACCTATATTTCAACACTGACCAATACACTTATTAATCTGTTTAGTCCGAATCTTACTATGTACTATGCGAAGGATGATACAGAAGCAGTGGTAAAGGAATTGAAGCTTTCCATGAAGTTTTCTTCCTTTTTTGTGAATATTATTTTTTGTATTCTTGTTATTTTCGGGAAATATTTCATGCAGCTATGGGTGCCGAATCAGGATGTGGATCTGATTTACTCTCTCCTTGTGGTGATCATGATGAGTCTTCTGGTTTCCGGTGTAACGACATCCTTAAACAACGTATTCCTTGTGACAAACAGGTTGAAGGTGAATTCTATTTTCTGGTTGATCATCAGTTTTACCAATGTACTTTTGGTGTTCATCTTCTTAAACACTACATCACTTGGAATTTATGCGGTAGCAGGGGTAAGCAAGGTGACGGGAATTCTTGGAAACCTTATCTTTGTACCTTTGTATGCGTGCAAATGCCTTAAGATAAAATGGAATACTTTTTATCCGATCATCTTTAGATATATTGGAACAACGGTAATTATGATGGCTGTGTTCTTTGGAATCAGGACATTATATGTGCTGCCGATCAACTGGATCACATTTTTTGCAGTGTGTGTGATCGCAGGTATCGCTGGCTGTAATGTGAACTTTTTCCTGCTGTTAAATCATATGGAACGGGATATTATGGTTAATAAAATCAGGGCAAAGGTAAGAAAATAATGAGTGAGAAGAAAAAAATCGGAATTCTGACATTCCACAATGCACATAACTATGGTGCAGTATTACAGGCATATGCGTTAAAGACGAAATTAAACCGGATGGGGTATGAGGCAAAAATTTTAAATTACCGCAATCCTTATATTGCAAGATTATATCGCAAAGTGATTCATATCGACTTCTGGAAAAGAGATATTCTCCCATCAAGATGGGGAAAAGTGATTCGGGAAGTTGGGGAAAATCTCTATGGTTTAAAAGAATGGCAAAGCCAGTGGAGGGTATTTGAAAGATTTATTGAGGATCATCTGCTGGATGGACAGACTAAGAAACTGACTATGAAAGATCTGGAGAAAGAACAGTGTGATGTATATATCCTTGGAAGTGATCAGATCTGGGCGAGAGAGCTGACACATGGATTTGATCCGGTTTATTTTGGGCAATTCGCACCGGAACACAAGAAAATATCCTATGCTGCCAGTGTGCCAAACGGCAACATCCCGGAGACAGAGCAGGGGTACTTCAGACAGGCATTAAAAAATTTGGCACATATATCAGTGAGAGAAGAAAAACTGGCACAGGCAGTGGAAAAGCTTGTCGGGAAAGAAGTGACAACAGTTGTGGATCCGACACTTCTTCTTGAAAAGAATGATTACGAGGAACTGTTATATGAAAAACCACTGGTACAGGAAAAGTACATATTTGCATATTTTGTGGTAGAAAATGCGATGTTAGATAAGTGTGCTAAAAAAGCGGCAGAGATAACAGGATACCGCCTGATCGAGCTGCATTATAAAAAAACACCGGAGTTGAATGGAGAAAATATAATTTTCGATGCAGGACCGGGAGAGTTCCTTACATATATCCGTGATGCAGAACTGATATTTACAAACTCTTTCCATGGAACGGTATTTTCAATTTTATTTCAGAAAAAATTCTACAGTGTATACAAGGAAAATGGCCGCATAACAAATCTGCTTACATTCCTGAATCTGGAGAGCAGGCACATAAAGGCAGAGAACGAAATAGATGATACAGAGGTAATTGATTACCATAGTGTTGCAGACAGGCTTTGCAGTTACAGAAGTCAGTCTGTTGATTATCTGAAGAAAGGAATTGAGCAATGAAAGCGATAGAGGAATTTTCCTTTGCAGATGAACCGGGAAAGATACAGACAAAAGCTAATATTAAGAAAACGATAGAAAGACCACGCATCTCGATCGTGACACCATTTTATAATGCAGAGCGGAATTTTGAACAGACATATCATTGTGTGATAAACCAAAGCATGCAGGAATTCGAGTGGGTGATTGTAGATGACGGAAGCTCACGTTCGGGTGCAATTGCTGTATTGGAAGAATATAGTGAAAAAGATGCCAGGATCCATGTGATCAGACAGAAAAACAAGGGACAGTCTGTAGCAAAAAATAATGGGATCAGAAACAGCAAAGCGGACGTGATCGCATTTCTGGATGCAGATGACCTGATTGAACCATTTTACCTGGAAACACTGTACAAAGCATTGCAGGAGCATCCAGATGCATCGTGGAGTTATACGGATCTAGTTGGATTCGAAGGACAGAAATATATCTGGTGCAAACCTTTTTCAGCAGGCAGGATGACCTTCAACAATACACTTGTGAATGCAGCATTATTCAGGAAGAAAGACCTGGAGGAAATAGACTGCTTCCCGGAAAAATGGAAGCATTACGATGAGGACTGGGCACTTTATCTGAAACTGTTAGAAGCTGGAAAACATCCGGTTCATGTGCCGGTAATCGGATTCTGGTATCGACGTAGTGATACAGGTATGAAGCAGACTGTGAGAAAAAATGAAAAACTCAGGAAACAGTCTGATAATTATATTGCTGAAATTGCGAAAAAGATTGATATTCACATTAAAGGGGAAGAATACAAAGGAGAACTGCCTCAGGAGGCAGTAAAGACAACTTTTAGCAGCAAGGAAAATTTGCTGGCTGGAATACTTTCAACCAGACTGGGAGTCAAAATAGTCTCAAAGATGTACCAGCATTGAAATTCATGATATAATAAAGACTGCCGAGCGAAGCGAGTGTAGATAACGATCATGAAGCTTTGCTTCATGATATAATGTGCGTAAGCAATGAGCAGTGCTCACAGCGGATCAAGACATAGCGAGGAATATAAATGAACGAAAACAATATAACAACCAAACGAAAAGAAACTGATCTCGAGATTGCAGATTTTTTATGGGAACTCATTCGTAACTGGAGAGTAATTGCAGTATGCCTGGTGATCGGAGCAGTTTTACTATGTGGTTATCAGTATGTGAAAGACAGCAGGAATACGAAGGTAACTACAGATGAAGCGGTAGAGGAATATAACAAGACATTGGAGGAGATGGAGGCATCTCTAGGGGCACAGGATCTGGATCAGGTTTATGGTGCAGTTGCGATCAAAAAGCAGCTGGATGAGAAAAGCATCTATGCGAAAAGCTCTCCGCTAATGGCAATCAATGCATATGAGGAATCTGTAATTTTATTACAGTATCTGGTGAAAAGCGATTCCGGAAATGCAGCAGAGATCGCAGTAATGTATCAGGATTACCTTTTAAATGGGGAGATCGCGTCGGAACTGATTGAATGTTCCATTTCTTCTGAAAAGAGTACTTACGTAAAAGAGACAAATGAAAGCAGCTTTAGTGTTCGTATCCGTGGAAAAAACGAGGAGGAATGCAAAGAACTGGCTGAAATTGTACAGTCTGGTCTGGATGCTTATTCACAGAAACTGACGGAAAATTTCCCGGTACAGCAATTACAGCTTCTTTCACAGAGTCAGAATGTGATAGCAGATCAGGAACTTGCACAATTACAGGATGATACAGCACTTGCTATTAAGAATCTGGGTGAACACCTGGATACGATCAAGAGTAAGATGAATGGCAATCAGTTAGAACTTTATGTGGAATATACAGAGAATCAGCCACAGGAGGATACCGCAGAGCCGGAATCAGACAGTGCAGCTGATATGGATACAGAAGAAACACAGAACACAGCAGTACAGCAGAATGCTCATATCAGTGTATCAAAATTTGTGATCGGTGGAATACTTGGTGTGGTACTTGCATGTATCTTTGTGTTGTTAAAATATCTGTTTTCCGGCAGTCTTCGATCAGAGGAAGAAATCAAGACTCTTTATCATAGCAATATATTAGGAACAATCCGAAGCAGCATGAAGGGAAAGCATAATAAAATTGACAGATGGTATGCAGGTGCAAGATATGGTAAAGCAGGAAAATTATCATTGGAAACAGAAATAGAACTGATCTGTGCCAATTTAAAAATAATTTGCAAAACATCTGATAACCAGAAGGTATATCTTACAGGAAGTAATCTGTCAGAAATTCCGGCAGGCATTATCGAGAAATTAGTCACAGAGTGTCAGACTAACGGACTAACATTGATTGTAGGAAAAGAAATCAATTATTATGCAAAGGCACTTGAAGAAATGGCAGAGACAGGACAGGTTGTACTTATTGAAGCAATGAGAAAATCCAGATACAAAGAGATGTATCAGGAAGTGATCAGCTGCAGAGAACATCAACTGCCAGTCCTTGGCACAATCGTTGTCGGGATTTAGAATAAAATGGATTGGAAGGAACAGGAATGGGTGAAATAACACTTGTAACCGATTTTTTTGATATCGGAAGAGGACAGGATAGGAACGAAGAATTAAGAAGAACGGCATCGAAGTATTTTGATGAATTCAGACGTTGGGCAAGAATACAGAACAGACTGATCGTTTATACAGATTCTAAAAGTGCGGAGACAATTAAAGCAATCCGTGCTGAGTATGGTCTTGCAGACAAGACGATTATCATGGCAACGGATAATCTTTTTGAACTGGAAGGAGACCTGCTTTCACGAATGGAGAAAGCATCTAAAAACCGCGATTTTTTAAATTTTCGTTATTTGCAGGAGGCGTCTTCAAATAATCCGAAATATGACTATCTATGGATGATGAAATACTACTTCATGAACGATGCATATGAGAAGGGATTGCTGACAGAAGATGTTGTCTGGATGGATTTCGGATTCGACCATGGTGGAATTACGTATTGTGATGAAAAAGACTATGATTTCCTATGGAACTATGACTTTGGTGGAAAGATCCACATTTCCTGTTTACATGATCCGGATTCAGTGATCGGTATGCAGAGTCTTCAGTTTCAGGACGACTGTGTGATGGGATGCATGTATGGACTGCCCAGAGAGCTTGTACCGGAATTCTGGCATCTTGTGAGAAATGCAATGGAAGCACTGTTAATGCTTGACTGTGTAGATGATGACCAGCAGCTGGTACTTATGGCATATAAGGCAAGACCGGAGCTTTTTACGGTGCATGTGACCGGATGGCAGATGATTATGAAAGAGATGGGAGCTACACATATGAAGCTCAAGAAGAAAGAATTACCTAAACAGGAAAATAAATACAAAAAGTTCTTAAGACAGACGTATAGAAAGATCATTCCGAATCGAAATGACCTGAAACGTAACTACGCAAAAAGAAGTTATGAAGCAGCCGTACGTGTGTATGGTAAGTAGAAAGTGACAGATTCTGTGCTGGGAACGGAGAGTGAATATGGCAGAAACAGATTTACTTGTAATAGTACCTCATGAAGATGATGAACTTGCAATTGCAGGTGCCATGATTTATGGTGCAGTACAACAGAATATGAGAATAAAAATCGTATTTGTCACAAATGGAGACTACTTTAGACATGAAGGAACAATCAGGATCAAAGAGGCAGGTAAAGCACTCAGAGAGCTTGGAGTGATTCCGGAGGACATCATCTTTTTAGGATATGGAGATCAGACACAGACGAAGCACCTGTATAACAGTGCACCGGATGAGCTGGTAGCATCTTACAATGGGAAGACAGAAACCTACGGAACAGAACAGACACCGGAATTTGCCATGACAGAGTATGGTGTCCATCATGCATATACCAGGGAAAACTATAAGAGCGATATCAAGGCTGTAATTGCAAAGTATCATCCCAAGATTCTTGTGACAACAGACTGGGACAATCATATGGATCATCTGGCTTTATCATTAATGGTGGATGAGGTGCTGGGCGAACTGCTAAAAGAGGAAAAATTGTGGCATCCTCTGGTACTAAAGGCACAGGCTTATAATGGGAAGTGGGAAGGACATGCTGATTACTATCATGATAAAAATGTGACAGAGCTTGTAAATGAAGCAGATGGGACAGATCATATTCATCCGATGGACAAATGGGAAGAACGAATCCGGTTTGCAGTTCCAAGGCAATGCAGGACAGCACCTATCCGAAAGAATGTACTATATAAAGCAGCGAAACAATATCATTCCCAGAGTGTGGATTTGAAGGCAATACAGTTTATAAATCTTGATATGGTATACTGGAGACGACCTACAGAGAGTCTTACTTATCATGCAGATATTGAAGCGAGCTCAGGAAATGCGGCATATCTAAATGATTTTAAGTGTGCGGACTGTTCAGATATCATGCATGGAATGTGGAATTATGATACAGGAAGCTGGATACCGGAAAAAGATGACCAGAAGAAGCAGGTTAAGATCACACTTGATCATAAAGCGAGGATACAGGAAATTCACCTGTTTGAAAATCCGGCAGATGATTGTGCTGTGAATAAAGTAAAAATCTCCTTTGGAAACGGATATGTGATGCATACGGATGAACTCATGCATGAGGGAGGACGGACCATTATCAATATACCGGATATGGAGGCAACAGACTTTGTGGAAGTGACTTTGGAAGCAACAGAAGGTGAACTGGCTGGGTTAACAGAGATTGAGATTTATGAAGGAATTCAGGAAATTGAGAACTATAGACTGCCATTACCATTATGGCAGGAAATCCCTGAAAATTACCAGAAGATGGGAAGTACAGCCGGATGCAGGATAGAAGAGAAATGGTTACAGTTCGTACGCTATGGAAGAGTCAGACTATGGCCGGATAAATATTTTTTGATGAAGCGTTATCCAAAGCTGAAAGAAAACGATTCAGTGATTACGTTCTGGAAAGCTTATCTTAGATTCGTAAGGGAAAAGCTTAATGAGAAAAGAAACGGATAAATGGAGATAAAATAGAATGATAACTGTAATGAAAGCAATTATAATCCTGCTGTTACAGATAATAATATATTATTTGTTTGGTTCCCTATTAGAACTGCTATGCAGAAAAAAGCATGGGATGGTATTTAAGGTGATCAGTGGATTCCTTACATATCAGGTAATCTTTCAGATTTGTGCACTGCCGATGATAAAAATGGATCAGACCCTGACAAGACTTACTATCCTGTGGCTTTTAATAGTGGCTATCTGTTGTATATGGGTAGGAATCCGGTGCCGAAAGCGGATCATGGAAGACATTGGGATGGTAAGAAATGCTTTTTTAAGGCACAAAATATGGTTTCTGCTTATGGGGATATTCCTACTTGTAATGTGCTATTATGTGTCTGTTAATGGAGAGATAAATGATGATTCTACTTATTATATTGGTCTGATTAACACAACACTGACATCCAACCGGTTATACAGATTTAATGCATATACTGGGGAGCAGGTAAAATCTCTTTATATGAGAAGAGCATTGGTTACGTTTGATATTAATACAGCAGTTGCGTGCAAAATATACCATATTCATCCATTAGTGATCACAAGAATCACAAGGGCAAGTTTAAATGTGATTTTGTCAGCCGGAAGTGTTTATCTGCTAGGCAGAACATTTCTTGGAAAAGGAAAAGAGGCATTCTGGAAAGCAGGAGTATTTACCTGCCTTGCAATGGCATGCAACTTTCTTTTTGATAACACAATCTATACAAGTGCAGCTTTCCTGCTGCATAGAGCATATGAGGGGAAAGCATATGCGGGAAATGTTTTAATACTTTTTACTATTTATCTATGTATTGAAGAGATCAGAAAATCTGATAAATGGAACTATATTTATCTTGCTGTTACTTTATGGGCATGTATTGCAATTTCTTCAACTGCAATTCTGGTGACAGGAGCAGCGTGTGTCGTATTACTGACACCGGCATTGCTGCAAAGAATGATAAAACACAGGAAACAGGGCAAGAACTATGACTAATGCAGAAACAATATGGAATGTCATCTCCTGGTATTATGGAAACAGTACATCGATCGGTTTACTGCTGATCGTGATGACAGTTTATCTATTAGCAAAGAAAAAAGAATATCGGTATTATACAGTGGGCGGCCTGTTTTTTAGTTTTTTAATACTGAACCAGTTGACTTATCGCGTCATTACAAAACTCGGCGAGGGAAGCACCTATTATCGTTTTCTCTGGATGTTTCCGGTATCGTTGCTTGCAGCATGGTTTTTGTTGAAAATCCTGGAACGCGTAGAGAGTGGGGGGATAAAAGCAGTATGTGTAATAATGGCAGGCTGTCTGGTGTTCCTATATTCGGGAATGGGGACTTCTGAGTGGTTTAGGCTGCCGGAGAATATTTATCAGATGCCGGAAGACCAGATACAGATAGCAGATCTGATCGATGAAGTGACTGATGGAGAGCGTGTGAACGTGTATGCAGAGGATAGCCTGCTTTATGGCATCAGAGAATATAACGCGAACATTTGTCTTGTAACAGAAGGAGAGCGTGGGTACCTCTATCACATTATTACAGAAGATGATCCAAATGCCAGCGGCAATCTGATGCTTGGAATATTGGTCAATGCCAAAATTGATTATATTGCGGTCAGAAAAGAATATTCAGGAGCCAAAGTAGCTTTAAATAGCGGAGGGTGCGTGAAAGTCGGACAGACAGATAACTATGCATTATATTATGTCGATCAGGAACGATCGAAGGCAGATCTGTATCACACATATAATTCAGACTGGAATACTGCAACAGTCATCGCAGGTGTTGAGGATGTGATGGTTCAGGGAACGGAAGGAGAACAGCAGTTTCTGCTTTACGGAAACGGCAGATTAGAAGCTTTCAATAATGAAACAGGAGAGCAGCAGATATTGTTTGCAGGGATAGATACGTTCTACAGCAAGGAGTATGAGGACTATATTGTCTGTGAAATAGATAATCGGAATCAGGGAATCACTGAACAGCTGATGCAAAAAATCAAAGTAGAAGAAGAAAAGTCCAAGCCAATCATTTTGGCTTTAAAACGACCACTGACATGGGGCGAGAAAAGCGATAGGCTTCTTGAGTGGATTGAAAATGGCGAAAGTCAGATTCAGGGAGTGTATGCTTTGAATGCAGATGAGAATAAGAAAGAGATGCTCACAGGACAGTGTTTTCAGTGCCATATTGCAAATGGAAGTGCCGAAAACGCGTTGCTAGTGCAGGTGTTTGGTGAATAATCTGGCATTCCAGATCAGAATATGTTAAGATTATAAAATATGAAAACAAATGAGGTATAAAGGATGAAACTGTCATTAGTAGTACCATGTTTTAATGAAGAAGGAAATATCTGTGCTTTTTATAAAGAGGCAAAAAGAGTATTTGATGCAGAAGATTATGAATACGAGATTGTCTTTGTCAATGATGGAAGTAAGGATAAAACACAGGAAGAACTTGAGAAGGTATACAATCTTCATGAAGCAAACATTGTAATCGAGATGTTTTCCCGAAATTTTGGAAAAGAAGCAGCTATCTACGCCGGATTTCAGAAAGCATCCGGAGATCTGATCACTGTGATTGATGCAGATCTGCAGCAGAGACCGGAAATTGTTGTAAAGATGGTTAAAATCCTGCTTGAAAATAAAGAATATGACTGTGTGGCAGCATATCAGGAAGAGCGACATGAGGGAAAAGCAGTTGGTGGTCTCAAGAATATGTTTTACAAAATCATTAATAAGACAAGTGAAATCGAGTTCTATCCAGGGGCATCTGACTTTCGTACGTTCCGCAGACCGGTTGTGGATGCAATATTAAGTCTGCCGGAATATCACAGATTTTCTAAGGGAATCTTTTCCTGGGTTGGATTTAATACCTGTTATATTCCTTATATAGCAGAGGAACGCAATGCAGGGGAGACAAAGTGGTCAGTAAGAAAGCTTTTTAAATATGCTATTGAAGGATTTATTTCTTATACAACATTTCCACTTAAAATTGCGACAGGAATTGGCTTGTTTACCTCCTTGTGTGCAATTATCTATCTGTTTGTTGTTGTAATCCAGAAATTGTGTTTTGGTAATTCGGTACCAGGATATCCGACAATTGTTGTATTGATTCTTTTACTTGGAGGAATACAGCTTACCATTCTTGGAATTATAGGGGAGTATTTGGCAAGGATGTATATTCAGGGAAAACACAGACCAATCTATATTGAGAAGAAATTGTTAGATTATAAGAAGGAAAAACATGAAGAAAATTAAAGAACTTTTATTGAAATACAAAGAAGTTATCATGTATCTGATTTTTGGAGTTGCGACAACACTGGTAAACTGGATTGTGTATAGTCTGCTGATGAAAACTTCTGTTGTCAATATGACAGTAAGTAATGCCATCGCATGGTTTACAGCGGTTGTCTTTGCATATATTACGAACAAACTATTTGTGTTTGAAAGCAGATCATGGAATCTTACAGCAGTTTGGAAAGAAGTTGTAAAATTTTTCGGAGCACGTATTGCAACAGGTGTGATTGAGATAGGAGGTCTACCACTTTTATATTATATTGGTGTGAAGCAAAGTTTGTTCGGAGTCGAGGGATTTCTGGCAAAGATACTGGTCAGTATCATTGTTGTAATACTGAATTACGTGTTTAGTAAGATATTTGTATTTAACAAAAAGGATAAATAGGCATGTTGTATATGGAAAAAGCAAAAGAAAAATGGTGTGCCGCTCTTGCAGTATTTGTATGTGGATTTATGGCTCATGGTTATTTTTTTACAAATAAAATCAGCTATCATGACGACAGCTGTTATTATTTCGGAGTAGGAATGACATTCGGTTCTGGAAGATGGGCACTGGGATTAATACAAAAGGTAATGAACAAAGTTGGATTTTTGAATTACAGCAGTTCCTGGTGGAACGGTGGACTTTGTATTCTTCTTACGGCAGTCTGTGCCGTGCTTTTGGTGGAACTGTTACAGATCAGACAGAAATCATACGCAGTTTTATTGGGGGCATTGCTTATTGCTTTTCCTGCTATGGCGTCTCTTTTTGCATATATGTTCACAGCACCCTATTATATGTTTGCTGTATTGCTTATGATAGTGGCTGTTTATACAGCAGTCAGATATCCGTATGGGTATTTGCCGGCGATTGTGATAATTGCATTTTCCATGGGAATTTATCAAACCTATTTTGGAGTTGCAACATCACTTTTTGTGCTGATTTTATTAAGAGATATGGAAGACAGAAGTTTTGTACAAAATGTCATGGAGGCATTCAAATATTTGTTTACTCTTCTTGGAGGAATGCTGTTATACTTTCTGTGCAACAGGGTATGTATTAAGATATTTCAGATTACCTTAGTTGAGTATCAGGGAATCAATAATATGGCGAACGTCACGATGAGATCACTAATTGGTTCTGTGAAAAGGGCATATCTTGGTTTCTTTCAACCGATTTTTCAGGATTTGTGTGGTATTTCTTCACATAGAACGATTCGTTTCTTATATCTGCTTATTTATATAATAGCAGGTGGACTTGTGATCAAACAGCTATGTAAAAAAGAAATAGAGTTATGGAACAGGATTTATTTCTTTGTTCTTTGTTGTATGATCCCTTTGTCGCTCAATATTATATATGTAATGTCTGTATCTGATAAGACTGTGATCCATACACTGATGATATATCCTTATCTGATCGGTCTGTTATATCCGATGGTATTTTTAAAAAAAGAGAATTTGCATCATAAGATATGGAAAAGTATTTCTATGCTCTATTGTGTGGTAGCTGCATTATTGTCAGTATACTACATGAAGTTGGATAATGTAGCTTATCTTAAAGCTGATTATCAGCAACAAACAGCTATTTCTTATTACACAGAAGTGATATCACAGATTAAAGATCTGGATGGCTATAACAGCAAAATGCCAGTATTGTTTTATGGAACAGCCGGAAGTAAGGATGAGTCTATTCCGGAACAATGGCAGTTCGATGTGGTTGATTTGCAGGGATATGGTAATAATATGCATGACTTTATTGCATATTATGCGGATAAAGACTTCATAGAATTACATTGTGGATATACTTATCAGGAACCGGAAAACAGAGATAGCATTATTTCAAGTATGCAATTTCAGGAGATGCCCCAATATCCATGTGATGGTTCCATCAAGATCATAGATGGGGTGGTAGTAGTGAAGTGGTCAAATATTGAAGTGAGATGATAGAAGAATGAAGAAAAAAGTACTGATTATTGGTGGTGCCGGATTTATCGGATCGAATCTCTCCAGGCATCTGTTAGATAATAATATGGAAGTGTATTGCTTCGATATGTCAAAACCTGCGAATGAGATAGCAGGTGTTAATTATATATGTGGGGATTTCTTTGATGACTACACATTGGAGCATGCATTAAAAGGAATGGACTATGTTGTGCATGCACTCAGTACCGTAAATCCGGGAAATTCAAATGAAAAATATCTGCAGGGCTATGAGCGGGATTTTATTCAGACAACGAAGCTCTGCAAGATGATCACAGATCAGCAGATAAAGATGATTTTCCTGTCGTCCGGAGGAACCGTGTATGGCAATCAGGAGATACAGCCGATTACAGAAGACGCACTTCCGAGACCTATTAATCATTATGGGAATGTTAAGCTTTGTATTGAAAATACAATCCGCACATTTAATTATCAGGCACATACGAAGATTTTAATTGCAAGGATATCTAATCCATATGGGCCGGGACAGGATTTCAATAAAGGAGTTGGGTTTATTGATGCAGCGATCAAGAAAACAATCCGTAGTGAGAAAATCGAGATCTGGGGAGATGGAAATAATGTCAGAGACTATATTTATATTGATGATGTCTGCAGGATGTTGATCTCACTGTTTTATTATCAGGGAGATTGTGATACGTTCAACATTAGCTCTAATACAGGAACTTCACAGAGAGATGTGATCCGGATGCTCGAGGCGATGCAGCTTGCCCCACAGGTAGAATATCTTCCGGCAAGAAGTGTAGATGCTAAGAAGATTATTTTAAATAATGAGAGGATCATGAGCATTCATGCAGTACCGTTAGTACCGGTTGAACAGGGAATCAGAAAGTATTACCAGTGGCTTAAAAAGGAGATCTAGGTGTTTTACGAATTAAAAAGACAGATAGAATATTTTCTCAAAAATAAAATTTATATGGCTTCACTTATAATTGCTGCAATTGCGGGATATGGGTATGAGATCACGCATTCTTCACTTGGGATTGATGATGTGTGCATCGGGCTATATTTTGACGATGGACTGGGCGTATCGATCGGACGGTGGCCATTTTATGTGATCAACAAAATATTTCATGTAACGGAATTTGAACCATTTATATTGGAATTTATAGCAGTACTGATTTTCATGTTTGCAGCAATTGTGTGGTCAGCAGTGTTAAGGTATGTTCTCGGAGATAAACTGCCGATTGCCTGCTATGCGGTATTTTCAGCTATGCTTTTAGATTATTCTCTGATTGCAGAGGTGTTCATTTATTATTTACAGAATGGAGTGCCGATCATTTATGCAATTGTGGCACTAGCTGTTTTTGATTTTTACTATTTGTATACACATAATCTGGAACAAAAACAACGAATTCTGCATAAATTTGGAATGAGTCTTATCGTATCGGTAGCAATTGGATTTTATGAGGCAGCAGCAAATGTATTCCTTACCGGGATGTTATTAATTATGATTGTGGACTGCTTTGGTGCAAATCGTATGCAGATTCGAAAATTTAAACAATTTTTCATGAGCCTTTTTCTTATTGGCAGAATTCTTGTATATGCGATTTTAGAGCGATCCCTGATTACCAGAGCCTGTATGGCAGTATTTGGAATTGAGCCATATAGTTATCGTAGTGCAGGAAGTATGCTGCGAATCTTGAAATATCCGGGCAGAATCCTTACCATTATCAGACAGATTCTAAGGGATTATGTATTTGTCGGGCTGGCGTATTATCCAATTGGATTATTTGTGGCAGCAAGTATTTTATTTGTGATTATCATTCTTGCAGCTGCAGTGAAAAAAAGGAATGTGTATATCCTGTTTCTTGGTATCCTTTGTTACGGATCTATTTTCATACTATCGCTTCCACAGGGGGATGCACTTCCTTATCGTTCGAATCTGATGATCGGATTACTAGCTGCGATGGTATTGTTCTGTCTGACGTACCTGATATTGAAGTCCAGATATCGGCTCGTGAATGTTGTAGGAATGATTCTGGTGATCGCAGTAGTGTACAATTCTGCTTTTGATCTGAATCATTGGTTTGCTTTCGAGTATGAGAAGAATCAGAGTGAGCTTGCAGTGGTAGACCAGGTAGCATATGATCTTTTAAAAGGTGGATATAATACCACAGAAAAACCGGTTGTGTTTATCGGCAGTTATGAATTGAATCCTGCAATTCTTGAGAAATGTTCCATGGGATCCGACATACCGGGATACGCTGTGATTAAAGACCTCAATGACTGGATGGAGGAAGAAACCGGGGAGAGATATGTTTATGTGCAGACACTTTCATGGTCACTTATAGATTGGGCAATTCCGGGATTCTATATCTATGAGGGATATAACAGGGAAATGATCCGTCTATTTGAAGAGCGTGGATACCGGTTGATCTGGGGAGGGACAGAGCTTTATGAGAAAGCTTTGCAGCAGGAAGAGGAATTGAACGAATATCCAGCAGAAGGATATATCAGAGAATATGATGATTATATTGTGGTGAAGTTCTAGAGAATTTTATTGGATTCTGGGCAGATTATAGCTGATGTTTTTGGTGAAAGAGGGAAAAATGTTTTATAATGAGCGAGAAGTAATTGACATTTATGAAAAAAGATATACACTTCAGGATATTCTGTGGATGAATGAGGATGGCAGGCTTTTATTTGCACCGACCAGACGAACCAGAAATATGACCAGAAATATAGTAAAGAACGCAGTTGAGGCAATTGAGCTTGGAATACCGATGCCACCGGTTTATGTATCAGAACAGCAGAATGGAGATTATCTTCTTTTGGAATCAAAGGATGTGATATACAGTCTGCTGCAGTATCTGGAAAACAATATTGGAATCGAGATTGATCCGAGTGATGTAAATCGTCGCATGAGCTTCTATGAGATTGACAATGAGAATCCCAGATTGACCGGTATGATCATGCGCACCATAGTTCCCTTACAGATTATCGAATACCGGTCACCGAAATACATGCATATGATGGCTGGAAAATTCATTGAAAATTGGACAGAGACCAGGGAATATAAGATTCGCAAGATTATCTATAAGGAATCAAGGATAGAATTAGTTGAAAGAATCAGAGAAGTGCTAAAAGCGGAGAGCCATGGACTGGCTGGAAGACTAAGTGAAATCAATATTTTCTACATGCTCGTTGTATGGATGGTATATACGAACAAAGCAGGTGTAGATGAGTTCAAGTACACTAGCAATGAACAGTATCTGCTGGAGCATGCAACCTATGAAATGGATAATTTGCGGGATAGATATATTAACGACTTTATAGAGCACACCATGTATGTATGCAATAAGTGTGAAGAGATCGATTACTGGAGAGCAGAACGGTTCACCAGAGGGGGTTTCAATGAAAAATTTAAGGCAATATTTCTGGCAATCGCACTGTGTATGGATGATATCCGCGGAAATCTAAGGGAATTATTTGATGAGAAATCTTATCTGTATAGCAGTCTGCGTGACACATCACTAACCTATGCCAATATTAATCGATGGATTAATTATCTGAGGAGAGATTCATAAATGATAAATGAGCTGACTATTAAGGGACTGAAATGTTTTGATGAGGTAGAATTTTCTTTTGAAAATCTGACGTTACTTGCAGGAAAAAATTCATTGGGAAAGTCGACCGTAATACAGGCACTGCTTGCGATGATCCAGGAAGGAAAAAATCCTTTTCGCGGTCAATATATTAATATAGGACGAATTAGTGAATTAAAAAATAAATATGTCGGCAGTAAAGAGATTGAGATTACAGTGAATCATAAATTCGTCCGACGCATGACAGATGACAAAAATGAAGTGATAAGTGAGGGCAAGCTTTCAGATGAAATAACAGTCAGATATTTGTCGGCAGATCGTATAGGGGTACGGGACACGTACGAAATAGCATTGGATAATCCAGACAGAATAGGTGTAAGATGTGAGTACGCATATCAGTATCTTGCAATGCATGATTTTGACAAATGGGAGAATAATCCACTGGTATTTGATCAGAGATCCAAGCTTACTTTTGGTGGACAGGTGGATTATTGGCTGGAGAGGATCCTTGGCTATACATTGAAGGCAGAAGAAATCGACCGGACGAATCTGATCCGGGTATCCTTTGGAACAAGAGAACTTGGCAATGAGATCAGACCGAAGAATGTAGGAACCGGTGTCAGTTATATGGCAGAAGTTATTATTGGTGCGTTGTCCTGCCAGAGCGGAGATGTTCTGATCATTGAGAATCCGGAGATCCATTTGCATCCGTCTGGTCAGTCAGACTTTATGTTATTTTTATCATTTTTGGCAGAAAAGGGTGTTCAGATTATTGTAGAGACACACAGTGACCATATATATAACGCAGTGAGAAAATATATTCACACAGATGTGATAGAAACGGATAAAGTCACGATTTACTTTTTTGAGCAGAAAGAAAATGGAACATCTGTACCTGTATTGATTCCGATTGATGAGGATGGCAAGGCACAGGATCAGAGAGATGGATTTTTTGATCAAACGAAGAAAGATTTAGATGTAATTCTGGGGTGGTAAATGGATTTTATACTAAATGAGAAATCACTGCATGGGCAGTTTGAGGATGTTGAGACGTTTTTAAAATCCTTGAAAAATAATATCAGATGTTTTGATATCATTCATAAAAAGACAGAAAACAGGATTTATAAAATAGTCGATTTCCATAAATGTTACATCACAGGCGACAAGCAAATATGTGATCTTAAATATCAGCCAAATTCAGATGAACTGTTGCGTTTCCAGATACAATTAACAGAAGAAATTTATACAAAGCCATATTGGGATGAGAATGTACAGCACGATATGGATGAGGAGTATATGTGGCAGAATGAGAATGTCACGGCAACTGCATTAGCAGAAGCAGTAGCACATAAGAGCTCACTTTTGTCTTTTGATTCAGATCAATACAGAGATCAGGTATTGTGTATACAGAAGGGAGACAGAGATTATAAAGTTCTGTCTATATATTCACCGGGATATCTTGCACAGAACCATTCAAAGGATCTTAGTATAGAAAGATGCGAGGAACTGAAAATACTTTATGAAGGAACAAGGATAGACTGCAGTTTATTGGAATCAAAATCCGGACAAGATTTTTTGGAACAGCATGAATATGAACTGTTAAAAAAGACATTGGATAAATTTGTCCGGCATGAATCATGGGAATCAATTGATCTGGACGATGGACTGGAATATAAGAAATATCATGGTTCAGGCAAGAGCGACTGGTTCACAGGATACCCACAGACCATAATGAAATTCCGATACAGTGGAAAACAACGCGTGTTTGGGTACCGGAAGGGAGACAGATTCCGTGTGCTCTACATTGAAAGGAATCATAAAATAAGTGATAAAGGCTAATAATTTAACAAGGAGAAGATCATTGAAAAATGCGATGATCTTCTCCTTGTTGAATTTTATTGCCCGCTATTATCCGGGTAAATCACATATATCTTATCCAATCCATAATACTTTGCTATATAAGCATTTGGGAATGGATCATCGGAATCTTCCCCATTCATATCAAGCAGTCCATATTTGCAGCAGTACTTTGTTGTGGAGGTAATGATTGGTACACCAATAACCGTATCACCTGCGGAAACAGCAGATTCAATTGTTGTATCACGCACAGCCTGTTCTTTATGAACACGGTAGATATCATAAGAACCTTCCCAATAACTCATCAGACTTCCGACAATCAGGTAGATGCAGACACAAAGGGAGACGCATTCCAAGCGGGTATTGCTGCGCAGCAACTGTAATAACTGGACAATGCCGATTATAAGGAACACAATCCCATTTGCGAGGCTTCGTTCCGGGAGATAGCTTGCAATCACAAGCATTCCGGAAGCAATTACACTGATAAAGAAGAATGCAAGGGAAATGAGGATTTCCTTCTTATCGAGTTTGTAATACAAGGCGATACCAAGTAGCACGAAGAAAAAAATCAGAGGAATTCTGCAGGTATTATAATATTCGGTAAATATTTCCACAGCATTCTTAAAAATCAGGGGAAGTGACAGATTTTCGGAGAACTTGGCACTTCCGGATGGACTGAGTAATAATAAGAGATACCCAATGGCTCCGCATACGACAGGAAGAACATAGGTAAAATAGGATTTCCAGTTTTTTCGTTGATGCATTACAATGCATAGAAGAACAAATCCTATAAAAATAACAGAAAAAGAAACATTCTCTGAATAATTTCCAAAGAGAAATGTGAAGATACAGAAAAGAATCAGCTTCCATTTTTTATCTAACAGAATCCTGTTACGGATTAATCCAATATAAACAGAAAGATAAACCAACGCAAAAATATAACTCCACATATAATTAATAGAACCATCCAGCCACAGAAAAATCTGTCCATATGCAGGCATATAAAGCCAGAGCAGTGTCGGGATAGCGAAAAATAATAAAAGACTGAATTTTTTATTCCGTGAAGTGACCTTGTATATGCTGATAACAAATAATACAAAGAAAACAGCATTTACGATGTTAAAGACCGATTTCGAACCGATCAGAAACAGCATGACAAAAAAGTGGGAAACAATGCGGCCATTGCCATAGTGCATATAGTGCTCTGCCAGGGATTGAAAAATCTGCCCAAGAGAAGTGATCCGGCTCCCATCAGAAAAATTGAACATATAGCTATAATCATCGGAAGCATAAGGAGTCCAGTGATTGAACAGCAGTGCACATATAAGGAGGCACAGACTGCCGATTATTAATTTATAATTTTTATGATCTGATAAATGTTTCATAAGTTCACCTGTCCATTTCTATTTATGAATACCTAATTTTAACATATCAGCTGGTGCCATGCAATTTATTCATCCAGAGAAATAATAAGATTGAAATTTGAAGTATCATTTGGTCGTTTTATGGTATAATCAAAAGAACTAAAAATGTAAGGAAAGAGTGAGAATATGCTGACAGTAAAATTACTCCCGGCAGGATATGGAGACTGCATACTTTTATCATTAGGAGAACATGACAAATATAATATATTGATCGATGGCGGAGTAGCTGGAACATATTCGAAAAGAATCGGGAAAGAGCTGGAACAGATCCGGAAAAAGGGTGAAAAAATAAACCTTATGATATGCACACATATGGATAATGATCATATAGCTGGTCTGGTTGAAGTGTTGAAAAATGAAGATAGAAAGCTGATTGATCAGATCTGGTATAACGGTTTTCTACAGATTGTAGATGAAAAATTCTATCGGAAGAGAACAATAGTGGATGAAAAAAGAAGGATGGAAGACGAAACAGTTTTGAATCGAATTATTTCGCAGGGGACAATAACAGAGTCAGAACAGGAAGTGGGTATTCACGAAGGTATGGCATTGGGGGTTCTGATTGAGCAGAAAAGGATACCATTGAATGCAATTGTGAACGGACGGGCAGTTTCGGCAGATAATTTGCCGGACAAGATCAGGATTGATAAAACAACATCAATTTCCGTCGTAGGACCATCGAAAGAGAACCTTAATGAGGTAGAGAGCAACTGGAAACAGGATATGGTAGCAAGAAATTACAGTTTTCGTGTATCTGATAAGATAAAGCTGATGGAAGCATTTGAATATCAGATGGAACGGATTAAAAAATTCTATTCAAATGAGAAGACGAAAGTCAGCCAGATAGAAGAACTGGAAAAGTATATGGGAACTCTGACGGAGACGGATGAGTCACCTACCAACAAAAGTTCTATTTCTTTTATTCTGGAACATGGGAAGAAACAGTATCTGTTTCTTGGTGATGCAGCTGTAGACGGTAAACTGTTACAGAATATCGAGAAAATTGTGGGATATCAGCATCAGTTTACTGCGATCAAGCTTCCGCATCATGGAAGCAGATACAACATTACACGTGAATTTATAGACAGATATCCGGCAGAAGAATATTATTGTCTTACAAATTCCAAACGATATTCGCACCCGGATCTGGAAGTGCTGGCGGCTATTGCGTGCAGGAATCAGCAGAAAAAGAGATTTATATTCAATTATCCGATTAAAAAAGCTGAATTTCTTGACCGGGAAGAATGGAAAAGCAAATATAACTACGAGATTGTCATGGGAGACGTCGAAAATGGCGTGTGGAGGAATTATATATGAGAGAAATCACCACCGGAAAAATTCTAAAAGATCAGAAGGTGACAGGAACAGGGTTTCTTGTGGCTGAAAACATCGTAGTGACGGCAAAACATAATGTGCTTACCGCAGAGGATATTGTAGATGATGGTACAATACACGAACGGGAAATCTGGTTTTTAATTACGGAAGATGATCCGGTAAGAGGAAAGACAATGAATCTCAGGGAGGCTGAGAAGAGAGGGATAGACTGTGTGTTCATCCGGCTGGAAGAAAAACTCAGTGAAAAGCCAATCACTGTTCTGACAGAGGCTGAGAATGACTTCACAGGTAATTTCTGCAAAATATCAGGATATCCAAAGGAAGCGTCAGGAAAGATGGAATTACATGGATGTATCGCAAATGGAACGGAAGATAAATTTATCATTTCAGTGAATAAAGAAGATGAATTGCAGGATTATCAGGGATTATCAGGTTCTCCGGTAACGATTTTTGGCTGTGTGATAGGAATCGTTATACGACAGGAGAACAGTGAGAGACTGGAAGCACTCCCGGTAAAATATATCAGAAATGTACTGAAATGCCATGATGTGCCATTTAGAAACAGAACAATACCAATGCACTTATCTGAGAATGCATTTGATATAAAAGAGCAGATTGAGAAAAACAGACAGGTAATTGCAATGGCAGGTCCAAGATACAGTGATGAACTGAATGTGAAGACAAAATTGTATGACAGACTTCAGTCAATATTGCGTAAAGACGAAGTAGTACGAATCAAAGAAGGAATTGAGAACAGAAGCAGGGAGTGCATCAGACATCTGAATGAATTCCTGACACATGGCAGTGAAGGAGAGCCTTGTGTTCTGAAGGAGAGCACCACTGAAATAAAGAAAGTTATTAAAAATCTGCAAGACGAGATGAAACAATTAAATGCAGACAACATAAGTGGTGAAGCATTTCAGACAGTATATGACAATATAAATAATCAGGGAAAATACCTAAAGAAAACATTTGAGACGGAAAAAGAAAGATTTGAAGAGAAAAATGGGCCAGGCACTTTTGATAACAAGAGCTGGAGGGGATTTCAGGCATCCTATATGTGCACTTTTCCAACCCGGTATCTGGATGAATTAAAGGAGGCACTTGATGTACTTCTCCGGATTATGAAGCAGGAGGATGTCAGAAGACTTAGCATAAAAGAAAGTAAGATGATATTGATCGTTGGGCAGGGTGGTATAGGAAAGACGCATCTGCTCTGTGATATTGTCAATGGATATTGCAAACGGATGCTTCCGGCTGGTCTGCTGCTTGGAGATATGTTCGGCAGGAATACGGCAGCGGATGATGTGATCATGAACTGGGAACATCCGGGTGGAAAGATTGAACAGTACTTTGCATGGCTGGATGCATATGGTGAGGAAAGTGATGTATACATCCCAATCTGTATTGATGCGGTCAATGAGACAGAAGATACCGATTACTGGAACAGAAACCTTCCGTTGCTTCAGGCAAAAATGGACAAATACAGAAATCTGAAGCTTATTATAAGCTGCCGTGGGATCTATCTCAGAGAGTATCTCGAGGAAGAAAGGTTAGAGAGAATGGAGAAGTTGGTGCATAGCGGATTTTCCGAAAGGGAAGAGAGGGCACTGGCGGGATTCTGTGAATATTATGGCGTGACAATTAATTATGAGACAGTGTGTGTTCCTGAATTCATGAATCCGCTTTTCTTAAAAATGATCTGTGAGATAGCACAAGAAAAAGAAGATAAGTCGGTTGTAGTCAGTGATATCGGAAATCTTATGGAAGAATTTTTCATGCTGAAAAATAAAAAGATATCAAGACAATACAGTGACTGCTTTTCCGTGAGAGATCAGGTGGTACAGACAATACTGGAGTATGTGACAGAATATATGGTAGAACATGATAGCTACACGATTTCCTGGGGAAAATTAAGGGAATGTGTAGCGGAGATATTGGAGCCGTTCGGAGTAAAAGAGAAGACATCTGGAATCATGAAAGCACTGATATCAGAAAATCTGATCCGTGAAGCAAACGATGATGGCACGAAGATAGCATTCTCTTATCAGAAATTCTTTGAATATCAGTACGCAGAAAGTTATGTGAGAAAGCATGGGACAGAGAATACGGAGCGTATCGTTCAGGATGTATTGGACGATAAAATCACCACCGGTACATTGGAAATGCTTCAGATCGTATTCTTCCGCAATACAGGGAAAGAATTTATTGACTGTATAGATGAAAGGAATCAAGAAAAGGTAGTAGAGACCTTTATGAGCGGTCTTTATTGGAGAAATGAGAGTATAATTGGAGCGGATACGATTGCAGTGATCGACAGATTACTCGACTCAGAAAAAATTACAGATGTAAAGAAAACGATGGCAGGATTGTTGTCCGTCTCAACGAAGAAAAACATTAAGGTGAATGCTTTCTATATTCATGAAAAATTATGTGCCATGAACAACTATGACAGAGATTTCTATCTGAGTTTCTACCTGTTGAAACAGTATGATGATATGAAAACATTATCTGATTTGTGCGAAAGAGCTGTGAGACTGGATGATAAAACTTTTCCAACAGACAATATTTTCCTTTGGAAAATAGTTCTCTGTTGGGGAACAGGAAGCAATGATACCAAGCTAAGGGACATGGCAAGCAAAGGACTTACGAATTTATTCCGTTTGTATCCAGATGATATGACGGAGATTGCAGAGTTATTTGCAGATGTGGAGGATGATTATACTCAGGAAAGACTCTGGCAGGCAATCTATTCAGCAATTATCCTGCGAGCTGAGAAAGAGTACGCAGAAAAGATGATATCTTATATTACAACAAATATTGTAGATGAAGGAAAATGGCCACAGAACGTACTCATTCGTGATTACCTGAGAAATATTTTCGAGTATGCATATTATAGAAAGTGGTGCTCCAAGGAGGAGGTAGAGAGCGTCAGACCACCTTATAAAAGCAGAAAGCATATTCCAGATAAAGCATGGACAGAAGAAATGAAGGATGCGTATAGCAGCCTGTACCGAAATTGCCAAAGCAGTGATTTTGCTGTTTATACGATACCAAACGAAGTATCTGATTATGGTCTTTCCAGGAAAGATGTCGGTAAGATGGTGTTTGAGGATATTATCAGAAGTGGATATGATGGGCGATGCAGGGATTATGACAGATGGATTGATTATACTTATGGTTCTCTTCGAAATAGAGATACACAGGTAGAAAGAATAGGCAAGAAATATCAGAAAATTTATCTATACAGGGAGATGGGAAATATTTATGACAACTTCCTATATGCACCGAAATATCCGTCAAATGAAATTGAGTTCATAAGTCCGGAGCAGGGAAATGCATTTCGTGAGATTGATCTGACGATCCGTCTTCTTGAAAATGATTTTAAAGGGGCAAAATTGCAGTATCCGTATTATAGATTCGAGGACTGGGCGGATATGAAGTGGTTTCGGAAGAAGGATCAGGAGAAATACATAGCGAAGCTTTTTACGACAAACTATAAAGGGGAAGAATATTATGTTCTGCAGTCGTATCAGGAATCATCAGAACCAAAGAAGGAAGATTATCGCAGAGTCTGGATACAGATACGATCGTATTTCTATGAAAAAGGAAAAAAGCAGGAGCTGCTGAAGTGGTTTCAGAAGAAAAATTTTGATGGACGCTGGATGCCGGAAGGAACAGGTGAGATGTATAGAAACTGTCTGGGAGAATATCCATGGAGTCCGGATATGGTGAATTATCTTGGCGAAGAAGAGGAGCAGAACTTCCGTCAGGAGAAACCGGCACCGTGTTATCTGATCGCAACTGTAAATGATTATATCGCGGAAAAAGATTCACCGTTTTGCACCAATGAAGATATTAGTTACATGTTACCGGCTGTATATCTGATGGAGGAGATGAATCTGCAATGGGATGGAGAATATGCTTATAGTGCCGGAGGAGAAAAAGTTATTCATATGGGAGATCATGATGCGATGTATATTAAGAAACAGTATCTACTTGCCTTTCTGGAGGAACACAATCTGGATATTGTATGGACAGTATTGGGAGAGAAACAGAAGATAACAGAACACACGGATTTCCCGGGAATGGCGGAATTCAGCTATACTTATTGTCTGGATGATTTAGAAAAATTGATACGTAATCATGAATTCAGCCAGATCAGAAAACCCTTCCGGAGATAATCAAAATGCACAAAAAAGAATGTAAGAAGACACTGATTTTTAAGATATTCTGAAGAAAAACCCGGATACGTTGTTATTCACTTATAATTGTGTTAAAATATATTAGATTAGCTATCGATAAAATGTTATAAAGGGGATTGCTATGTATCGAAAGAGGAATAAGGGATGGTTGAAGCATCTTGACTTTGCTGTCCTTGATCTGTTATGTATGCAGCTGTGTCTTGCAGCAGCATATTATGGAAGGCATAGAGAGCTTGGCAGATTATATAGAGATTCTGTTTATCAGAATGTTGTGTTGTTACTTGTCGTATTTGAATTTCTGTATCTGTTTTTCATAGATGGATACCGGGATATTCTAAAGCGTGGTTTTTATATAGAGATGGTGTCGACAGTGAAGGAAGTATGCCTGCTGGAATTACTGCTTGCATTCTATCTTTTTACTGTGAAGTCAGGAGATGATTTCTCGAGGACAGTTCTGTTCATGCTTGGAATCTATGAATTTGTTGTGGGATATCTGGTGCGGATCCTGTGGAAGAGACGTGTGATCAGACATCAGGCAGAAGATGGCAAGAATGCCCTGCTTCTGGTGACTACACCGGAATATCTGGAACAGGCACTTGAGCATATCCGCAATCATAATTTTATGACGTATTTTCTTTCGGGTATTGTACTGATCGGAAGAGAGTGGGATGATACTTATGAGGGAATCCCTGTCATACCGGAATCCGGGATGAGTGAGTGGACATGCAGAAACTGGGTGGATGAAGCACTGATCGTCCTGCCACAGGAGCAGCATTTTAAGAAAGAGTATATGGAAGCCTTTTCTGAGATGGGAATTGTCACACATTATTCTGTAATGCAGGATTTTGCAGACTCTGATCATCAGCAGATCGCTGAGAATGTCTGCGGATACCTGGTTCTGACTTCCGGAATGCAGTTTGTAAGCAACAGACAGTATCTGACGAAGCGTCTGATGGACATTGCAGGTGGTATTGTAGGGTCTGTTATTACACTGGTGCTTACAATAGTCATTGGACCAATGATCTATATCAAGTCACCGGGACCAATCTTTTTCGCACAGGATCGTGTCGGAAAGAATGGCAAAATGTTCAAGATGTATAAGTTCCGCACAATGTATTTGGATGCGGAAGAACGAAAGAAGGCACTGATGGAGCAGAACCGTGTCTCTGATGGTCTGATGTTTAAAATGGAGGACGATCCAAGAATTATCGGAAGCCACTTTGATGCGAATGGAAAATATGTGCCGGGAATCGGAAATCTGATCCGAAAACTCAGTCTGGATGAGTTCCCGCAGTTTTTTAATGTGCTGCTTGGTGACATGTCTCTGGTTGGGACAAGACCGCCTACAGTGGATGAATATGAGAAATACAAGCTGCATCATAAAGCAAGATTGTCTGCAAAGCCTGGAATTACAGGAATGTGGCAGGTATCTGGCCGGAGTGATATCACGGATTTTGAGGATGTCGTGAAGCTGGATACGGAGTATATTAAGAACTGGAGTATTGGAAAGGACTTGAGGATTCTTGCGAAGACAGTGCGGGTTGTATTGACTGGAAAAGGAAGCATGTAATGAGTGAAAAAGAAGTCAATGTTATATTGGTTGGTGCGAAAAGCATCGGGCAATATGGCGGATATGAATCTTTTATAAATAAATTGTTAGAATATCATAAAGATGAAAAAAACTTGCATTATTTTGTATATTGCAAAGCAAATGGAAGTGGATGCATGAATATCAGTAAACTTCCGGGAACGAAAGCAGTAAATGAGGCAGAATTTACCTATTGTAATGCAAGAGGATTTTTACTTCATGTTCCGCAGATTGGTGCAGCACAGGCTATTTATTATGATGTAAAAGCACTTAGTGAGGCTTGCAAATTGATAAAGAGAGAACAGCTGAAAAATCCGATTGTCTATATTATGGCATGCCGCATAGGTCCATTTATGAATCACTTCGTAAAAAAAATACATGCACTTGGTGGAAAAGTGTACCTGAATCCGGATGGGCATGAATGGATGCGTGCAAAATGGAGTACACCTGTCAGAAAGTACTGGAAAGAATCAGAGCGTATGATGGTAAAATATGCGGATCTGAGTATTTGTGACAGTAAAAATATCGAGAAGTATATTCAGAAAGAATACGCAGGTTATAAGCCAAAGACTACTTTTATTGCGTATGGATCTGAAACGACACCATCTACTATGAAGGACAATGATCCTAAATATATCAGTTGGCTCGATGAACATGGACTACGCGATGGAGAATACTACATTAGTGTGGGAAGATTTGTCCCGGAAAATAACTTTGAAACAATGATCCGGGAATTTATGAAGAGCCATTCTACAAAAGATTTTGCAATCATTACGACAAAAGATGAGAAGTTCTTGAATGCCTTGGACGAGAAGCTTCATTTTTCTCAGGATAAACGCATTAAGTTTGTTGGAACTGTGTATGATCAGGAGCTGCTCAAAAAAATCAGAGAGAAAGCATATGGGTATTTCCATGGACATTCGGTTGGTGGAACGAATCCGAGCTTGCTGGAAGCACTTGGAAGCACAAAGCTAAATCTGCTGTATGATGTCGGATTCAATCGAGAAGTGGCAGAGGATGGAGCTTTGTATTGGATTCTAGAGGATGGAAATCTGGCGAAGCTGATCGATCAGTCTGATAGTATGGACGAAGAAGAACTGGAAGAAATGGGTCAAAAGGCAAAACAAAGAATTAAGGATGAATATAGTTGGCAGTATATTTGTGATAAATATACGAAAGTTTGGGAGAAAAATTAATGAAAGTATTGATGCAGAGTAGAAAGAATTTTTTTGAGTTACGAGGTGGAGATACAGTTCAATTAGAAAAAACAAAGATGGAATTAGAAAAGCTAGGTGTTGAAGTGGATTTCAGTCTTGATTTTGAACCGGATCTTTCAAACTATGACTTAGTGCATTTATCTAATGTTACAAGAATACAAGAAACATATCTTCATGTAAAAAATGCAAAAAAACAAGGAAAACCAATAGTATTATCTACAATATATTGGCCAATGGATGAGTTTGAAAGATTAGGACAAGTTGGTATTCGAAAGTTTATTAATTCTCATGTGAAAATTGATACGGAAGAAAAGATAAAAGCTATTGCAAGATATTTGAAGGATAAAAATTCCAGAAATGAAGCTACACGAAATCTTTGGAAAATCGGATACACGAAAATGCAAAAATATGTTGTAGATAATGTGGACTATTTTCTGCCAAATTCTGAAATGGAAATGGATGAATTTTGCAAATTTTTTGGGGTTGAAAAAGACAGATATAAAGTTATTCCGAATGCAATAGATGCTGACATTGCAAGAAAACAAGATGAAGTAGAGATTCCAAAAGAATTTGAAAAATATCGAAATGCTATTATTTGTGTTGGAAGAATCGAACCTAGAAAAAATCAATTGTCGTTAGTAAAAGCACTTGATAAATCGAATTATAAATTGATATTAGTAGGAGCAGTTTCAGATAATCAGAAAAGTTATTTTAATGAAATTAAAGAGATAATGGATAGAAATCCTAATTTCTATTATATACCTAAAATAGAAAATTCAAAACTTTATCAGTTATATAAAGTATGCAAAGTAAGCACATTGCCAAGTTGGTTAGATACACCGGGATTAGTAAGTCTTGAGGCAGCAGCAATGGGATGCAATTTAGCAATAAGTTCAAAAGGGTCAACAACTGAGTATTTTATAAACATGGCAGAGTACTGTTTACCAGATGATATAAATGGTATTCGAAATGCAATAGATAGAGCTTATGCAAAACCACAGAATGATAAATTAAAAAATAGAATATTTGAAAACTATACATGGAAAATTGCGGGACAAAAGACATTAGAAGCCTATAAAACTATCTTGGACGAGGGGAGAACTGCTATATGAAAAAAATAATGTTGGTTTTTGGAACAAGACCTGAGGCTATTAAAATGTGCCCTTTAGTAAATGAACTAAAGAAACGAGAGAACTTTGAGACCGTGGTTTGTGTGACAGGTCAGCATAGACAGATGCTTGATCAGGTGCTTGAAACATTTGAAGTTATACCTGATTATGATTTATCTATTATGAAAGATAAGCAAACACTTTTTGATATTACAACAAATATTCTTAATAAAATCAAAAGTGTATTGGAAAAAGAACGACCAGATGTTGTATTAGTACATGGAGATACATCAACTACTTTTGTAACCGCATTAGCCTGTTACTATTTTCAGATCCCAGTTGGGCATGTGGAAGCTGGATTACGTACATATAACATTTATTCACCTTATCCTGAAGAATTTAACCGACAAGCAGTAAGTATAATTTCACAGTATAATTTTGCACCAACTGAGAAATCAAAAGAAAATTTAATTAAAGAGGGAAGAGATGCATCAAGAATTTGGGTTACTGGAAACACGGTTATTGATGCACTTAAAACGACTGTAAGAGAAGACTATTCTCATCCAGAATTGGAATGGGCAAAAGGAAGTCGCTTGATTTTTATTACTGCCCATAGAAGAGAAAATCTAGGGCAGCCAATGCATAACATGTTTAGAGCCATTCGTCGTGTAATGGATGAACATGCAGATGTAAAGGCACTTTACCCAATTCATATGAATCCTGTTGTAAGACAGGCAGCTAAAGAGGAGTTAGGAGATCTTGATAGAATTCATATTATTGATCCGGTTGAGGTCTTTGATTGTCACAATATTATGGCTCAAAGCTATATGATTTTGACTGATTCTGGTGGAATTCAAGAGGAAGCTCCGTCATTAGGAAAGCCTGTTCTGGTTATGAGAGATACCACAGAAAGACCAGAAGGAATTTCAGCAGGAACACTAAAATTAGTTGGTACAGAAGAGGAAAATATATATAATAATTTTAAAGAACTTCTTGAAAATAAAGAAGTTTATGATGCCATGGCAAAGGCAAATAATCCATATGGTGATGGGCATGCATGCGAAAGAATAGTAAATGTTTTGGAAGAAAGGTTAAACAATGAGTGTGAACAAAGTAAAAGTAATAGCTAATTATTTACCACAATATCATACAATTCCAGAAAATGATAAATGGTGGGGGAAAGGCTTCACAGATTGGATTGCAGTTAAGGCAACGGAACCAGCATATGAGGGACATAATCAACCACGTGTTCCATTAAATGAGAATTATTATAGTTTGGATTGTGCGGATTCAATTAGATGGCAAGCGTCATTAGCAAGAGAATATGGTATTTATGGATTTGGTATTTATCATTATTGGTTTTCATCAAATCAACAATTATTGCAAAAACCGGCAGAATTATTATTACAAAATAAAGATATAGACATAAATTTTATGTTTATTTGGGATAATTTAACTTGGAAACGTACATGGAGTAAATTAAGTCGGGGATTAGACTGGGCTCCGAACTATGATAAATCAACAGAAGATTTAGAAAATATTGATTCTGGAATACTAGCGGAATTAGTGTATGGTACAGAGGATGATTGGAAAAAACATTATAATTATTTATTACCATTTTTTAAGGATGAAAGATATATAAAAAAAGATAACAGACCGGTTTTTTCTATATTTCAGCCAAGAAATGATATTGAAACATTAAAAAAAATGACAATATATTGGAATGAATTGGCAAAAAAAGATGGATTTGATGGAATATATTTTTTGAGTAAAGATAGTGTTTGGCCAGAAAGATTGGAAGGGAAAATGAAATATGCTCCATTTGCACCAACAAGTTGGTCAATTTTTATGGAGTATAAGATTAAAGAATTTTTTGCAAAGAAGAAAAAAAGAATAGGTTTTTATGACTATGATAAGTGCTGGAAAAATATTCTTACTGATGCAAAGAAGGCACCAAGAGATACCTATTTATGTGGCTTTGTCAGATATGATGATTCTCCGAGAAGGGGAAATAAAGCACGTATAATATTAAATGAATCTCCTGAAAAATTTGGAGAATATATGAAAAAGCTGATGACTATTTCAAAGAAGCAAAACAAAGAGTTTGTTTTTTTAATGGCATGGAATGAGTGGGGAGAAGGAGCTTATCTAGAACCTGACACAGTCGATGGAAATTCTTATTTAGAAATATTGAAAAAAGTTATTGATGAAATAAATAGATAGGAAATTAGAAAATGACCATAAAGAATAGTGGAAAATTTATAATTCAAAAAGAAAAGCTAATCATATATCTTTTTGTGTTATCTGTTGTTTTTGCAGATATACTTGGAAACGGAAATCTTAACTTATTATATTTTTTTGGATTATTTTTAATATTCAAAAATTTAAAAATTCAAGTTAGTTTTTTGAAAGACATGGTTATATTTTTTGTCCCATTTTGTTTGATGATTTTGGGAGAAATTTTTCTTTCTGGTAATACGTTTTCACCAGTGAAGGTGTTAGTATATTCATTAAAAATATTAGTATGTATTTCATTATTATCATATACAAAAAAAAGATTTTGGGTTGTTGACCATTTGGCAATAATTAAAAATATTTGTGGCTTATTTGAAATTATGTTAATTATTTCGTTATTAACAATAAATAAGCCTATATTTTGGAGACTAAATGATGCAATCAACAGATTTTCAGAGACAAGGCTTAAATTTTTGTATTCAGAACCAAGTGTATTAGGCATATTATGTGGTTTACTTGTTATTATTTTGCTATACTATATTTTTGACAATAAAAAAAATTATATGCTTTTAAAGGAAATTGTACTCTTGGCAGTAATTATATTGTTGACATTTTCTATGTCAGGAATTGTATATACAGCTGTAGGAATAATAGTATTGTTTTTATTTCAAGTCTTCAAAAATAAAGAAGGTATACCTCGAAGAATGTTAACATATTTTCTTTTAGGAATTTGTCTGCTGATAATTATTTTATCGACGAATAACCCAATTAGTAACAGATTTTTTTCAATGTTTTTAGGAACGGATGGATCCTATAATTTTAGATGGTCTGCTGCAGTAAATGTTTTTAGAAAAACTATGGAAATTACAAAGTATTGGGGGATGGGACTAGGAAATATGAATACACCGTCAGGTCTCTCATTTTTGCTGAACATAGGCATTGATTATAAATTCGCGAATTCTTTTTTATATTTTTTTACAGAAAATGGAATATTGGGAATTATTTATACAATTTATTTGTTCCTGATTTGTACATATAATTGTATAAAAAGTTCTAAAAATATCAGACCATTAAAAGTGGGAGTGCTCGCTTTTGTTTTTGTTGGTCAAATAGCAGGAGGCTATTATACGGATCCTATATTATGGATTATGTATGGTATTGTTTGTTCAAATGAAAAGACCGTCATTAATTAAAAAACATATTAGATGGAGAACATTAATGAAACAATTAAAACAATTATTAAAAAATAGTTTTTTGATGAATATTGTTTATAAATACCGCATGGTGAGATTTAAACATTATTGGAAAAAAAGAAATACTAATAATAAAACTACGGTTAATTGCATATTTTCTCCAGAAATAGTGACAGTTGGGAATAACACGTATGGTGAACTGAATATTGTATCATTTAGAAATGTAACAAGATTATTTATAGGTAATTTTTGCTCGATAGGGCAGAATGTAAATTTTATATTGGATGCGGGACATATATTAAATAATATATCTACATATCCTTTTAAAACAGCATTACTAAACTATAAAAATGAAGAAGCAATTTCAAAAGGAAATATAATTATAGATGATGATGTTTGGATAGGATTTGGTGCTACAATTATGTCAGGTGTTCATATTGGACAAGGCGCCGTTATTGCAGCCGGCTCAGTTGTAACAAAAGATGTTCCACCTTATGCAATAGTTGGTGGAGTACCGGCCAAAGTGATTAAATATCGATTCCCATCAGATATTATTGATGAATTGCTAAAGATTGACTATAACAAGATGACAGAAGACATGATAAAAGAGCACATCAATGAGTTATACAACGAATTGGAGAGTATTGAACAATTAGAGTGGTTGCCAAAGAAATAGAGATAAGTAATTAGTGAAGAACTTTGTTATGAAGTATAAAAAATAGAACATTGAATGTAAGTATATAGAAGATGGAGTTTGTGATTGAGGTAGGAAAATCTGATGGTTAAGAAAGAATATGTTTTGCATATTGTTGATAAATTGAAACGCGGTATTAAATCAGAAATTAAAAAGAAAAATTGCGAAGCAGCATTAGAGTTGATTTCAAATTGTGCAAATATATTATATCAAACAAATTTATATTATGTAGATGAGGATTTGGAAAGTTATTTAAAAGAAATTGCAAACAAAATAGAGATATTAGCTTCTATAGGAAAAAAAACAGATGTTATTTTTTTCTATGATGGTTTTGGATTAAATGGTAGAGGATTAGCTCAAATTTATATAAAAGCTCTGTGCCAGATAAAAAAGATAGTTTACATAACGTATGAAGATTGTAAAGAAAATATTCCTGATATACGGAATATAATAAATAAGAATGATGGAAGAATAGTATACATTAATAGAAGACAGAAAAAATATACTGAACAAATTATGCAGTTATGCAGTTATGCTTCTGAATTTAAACCTCATGATTTTTTCTTTTATTCATTTCCAAATGATGTGGTAGGTGTAACAAGTTTAAATATATTAGAAGGAAAAGTTACTAGATATCAAATAAACTTAACAGATCATGCTTTCTGGCTTGGAGCTAGATGTATTGATAAGTGTATTGAATTTAGAGATTATGGAGCCAATGTTTCAGTAAAGTATCGTGGTATAAGCAAAAATATTATAGCAAAGTTACCATTTTATCCAATTATTAACAAAGATATTTCGTTTCAAGGATTTCCATTTCAAATAGTCAATGGTCAAAAGGTTGTTTTTTCAGGAGGAGCATTATATAAAACTTTCGGTGGAAAAAATAAGTATTATGATATTATAGATAATGTATTGAAAAAATATAAAGAAGTAGTATTTTGGTATGCAGGGAGTGGAGACGATTCTAAGCTGAAAGAGTTAATGAAAAAGTATCCAGGACGTGTATTTCATACTCTGGAAAGAAATGATCTTTTTCAAACATTACAACATTGTAGATTTTATTTAAATACATATCCAATTTGTGGTGGATTAATGTATCAGTATGCTGCTTTAGCAGGTATTGTTCCGGTTACATTAAGACATGATGAAGATGCAGATGGATATTTGTTAAATCAAGAAAAACTAATGGTTGACTTTGAAAATGAGACCGATTTATATCAAGAAGTTGATAAATTAATATGTGATGACACATATTTTAATGAACGGAGAAATCAATTAAGATGTTCTGTGGTATCAGAAGAAGAGTTTATGTACAATTTAAAAGAAGTTATGGATAACAATGATATAATGGAAATCAATTACGCAGATATTGATACAGACGTGTTTCGAAGTGAATATTTAAATAGAATTAGTCAATATGATGTAGATTCTTTTTTAATTAGTAAGAAAACCATAAAAACAATCGTAAAATATTTTCCAATGCATGTTCTAAGGGGAATAATAAAGAAGCTTATTTCGAAATGTAAATGATTAGTGAAGAAATCTAATGTAAAGCAACATATGGAGTAGTTTTTTGAAAAGAGGTAAGTGAGGATGCAAGTAATAAAATATGTTTTTCAACCACATGGTGATGAGCGAGGACAATTGGTAGCATTGGAGGAATTTAAGGATATTCCTTTTGAAATAAAACGTGTTTACTATATGTATGATACAGCAGAAGGTGTCACACGCGGATATCATGCACATAAATGTTTACAACAAATTCTGATTTGTATTCATGGCAGTTGTAAAATTCGTTTAGATAATGGAAAAGAGAAGAAAGTAGTACCTCTTGAAAAGCCATACGAGGGACTTTATGTATCAAACAATATGTGGAGAGAGATGTTTGATTTTTCTCCGGATGCAGTACTTATGGTATTAGCATCCGAATTATATGATGAGTCAGATTATATCAGGAACTATGATGAGTTTCTTGAATTTGTTAAAAAAAATGAAAAAACTGCAGCAGAGGAGTGTTGATTATGAAAGTACCATTTGTAAGTTTCAAACCTATGGAAAAAGAATTAGATAAAGATTTAAGAGAAGCATTCGACCGGGTATATATAAGGAGTTGGTATATTGAGGGCGTTGAGGATGAAAGTTTTGAAGAGGCTTTCGCCAATTATTGCGATAGAAAATATTGTGTAGGAACAGGAAACGGTCTTGATGCATTGATGCTTGCTTTAAAAGCAATTGGAATTATAGAAGGGGATGAGGTAATTGTTCCTTCTAATACATACATTGCGACTGCCTTGGCAGTAACTTATGTTGGTGCGACACCGGTATTTGTTGAACCGGATATCAGAACATTTAATATTGATCCTGAAAGAATAGAGGCAGCTATTACAGGAAGAACAAAAGCAATTATGCCAGTTCATCTATATGGTCAGCCTTGTGATATGGATTCGATTATGGAGATTGCAGAAAAACACAATTTATATGTAGTGGAAGACTGTGCACAGGCACATGGTGCGACTTATAAAGGAAAGAAAATCGGTTCATTTGGAAATGCAGCAGGATTTAGCTTTTATCCAGGTAAAAATCTTGGAGCATTGGGTGATGCTGGTGCAACAGTCACAGATGATGACGAATTGGCAAAAAAGGTAAGAGCGTTAGGAAACTATGGATCGGATTACAAATACCATCATATATATCAGGGGAATAACAGCAGACTTGATGAGATGCAGGCAGCTTTTTTAGCAGCTAAATTGCCACATCTTGATAAAATGAATGCAGAGCGTAGGAGAATTGCAGAAAAGTATTTAAAAGGTATCAAAAATGCGGAAGTAATTCTTCCGTATGTGCCGGATTATGCAAATCCAGTCTGGCATATTTTTGGAATCAGATGTGAGAGAAGAGAAGAATTGGAAAAATGGCTGAATAATGCCGGAATAGGAACAAATAAGCATTATCCAATTCCAATGCATCTGCAGGAGTGCTATAAGAATCTTGGATTCCATGAAGGAGATTATCCAATAGCAGAAGAAATTAGTAGGACAGAATTAAGTCTGCCTATGTATTATGGAATGACAGAAGAAGAAATTCAGTATGTTATAGAGAAAATTAATGAATTTAAATAAGGAGCTCAAGATAAATGATTGAGGTAAAGAGATATACTGATACGGATGCAGAACTGTGGAATAAATTTAATGCAGAAAGTAAAAATCCACTATTTATGTTCGACAGAAATTATATGGATTATCACAGAGATAGATTTCAGGATCATTCGTTGATGTTTTATGAGGCTGAAAAGCTGGTCGCTATATTACCGATGAGTGAAAGAGAAAATGAACTTGTTTCTCATGGTGGGTTAACTTATGGCGGTTTTATCACAGACAATAAAATGAAACAGCATACGATGAATGAATGCGTCACTTCATTATTGCAGTATGCAGGAACAGAAGGTTTTAACAAGGTATATTATAAAGTTATACCACATATTTTTCATGAACAGCCGGCTGAAGAAGATAGATATGCATTGTTTGTTCAAAATGCTAGAATAGAAAAAATAGAAGCATCTACAGTAATTAATCTCAAAGAGCCGTTAAAAATGCCAAAAGGAAGAAAAGCACAGATATCAAGGGCAAGACGTGAGGGAGTTGTAATTGAGGAAAGAAGCTCAGCAACTGATTTTGATGAATTTATCGCTCTTGAAAACAGTGTGTTAAGTGAACATCATGGAACAAAAGCTGTACATACTGGAGCCGAATTAAAGTTATTACACGATAGATTTCCAGAAAACATACATTTATATGTTGCAATTTATAATAATAAAATAATTGCGGGTACGGTGGTTTTTGAATATGCACAAGTAGTTCATACTCAGTATATGGCTGCAGATGAAGTTGCACGTCAGATTGGTGCATTAGATCTAACAATAAGTACTGTAATTGACATTTTTAAAGAAAAAAAACTATGGCTGGATTTTGGGATTTCGACTGAAGATGGTGGGAAATATCTTAATGAAGGCCTTATTTCCCAAAAAGAGGGATTTGGCGGAAGAACAAATGTATACGAAATGTGGAAATTAGAAATATAAAGAAAGAACAATTGTAATGAATATTTTAAAAAAAATGTTAATGAAAGACGCATCAGAGGAAGTAAAGGCATCTGTTGCATATACAATATGTGGTATTTTAACAAAATGCCTTTCACTGATAACACTTCCTATTTTCACAAGAATATTGAGCACGGATGAGTATGGATTGTCTACAATTTATTCATCTACAGCGGCAATTTTAATTATTTTTACGTCGTTACAATTACCTTATGGTACATTATCTACTGCGATGATAAAGTATAAAGAAGACAGAAACGGGTATTTATCATCTATTTGTGCGATTACTACGGTACTTACTGCGATATACACTGTTATATGTGTGATATTTAGAAATTACTTTGAAAAGTGGCTAGACTTACCATTAGTACTGCTAGTTGTCATGGGAATAGAAACCCTTTTTTCAACTGCTAATGCTGCATGGATGGGGCATCAAAGATTTGAATATAAATATAAGAGGGTAGTAGCGGTTACTTTGGGAACATCCGTAGCTGCGGTAGTATTTTCACTGTTAGTAGTGTTCTTTTCCACTGAGAAGGGGATTGCAAGAGTTATATCTAATGCAATTGTTGTGTCTGTAGTTGGATTTGTGATATATGTTATGATAATGGTAAAAGGGAAAAAGCCTTTTAATAAAGAATATTGGAGATTTGCATTATCATTTAACATACCTTTGATTCCGTATTATTTATCTCAAGTTATATTTAATCAGTCGGATAGATTAATGATTAACAGCTATTGTGGAAGAGGGGATGCAGCTATTTATGGTGTAGCATATTCATTGGCGACAATTTTGACATTTGTCGTTACTGCAATCCACAGCTCATATACACCATGGATTTTTGAAAGAATTGATAAGAAAGAATTAACTGATAATAGACGTGTATCTTTGATTTTGTCAACAGGTATTGCCTTTATGCTGCTAGGAGTGATTGCATTAGCACCGGAAATTATTCATATAATGGCAGGTGAAAAATACATGGATGCTGTTTGGGTAGTTCCTCCTGTAGCTATGAGCATACTGCTATTATATTATGCAGATTTATTTGATTGTTTATTATTTTTTTATGAAGCAAAGAGTTTTTTGACGTTGGCTGCAATTTTTTCGGCAATAATAAATGTTATATTGAATGCTATTTTTATTCCTAAATTTGGATTTGTTGCTGCAGCGTATACAACATTATCAAGCTACTTGATTCTGGCAGTATTGGATTATGTTTATATGAGAGTTATATGCAAGAAAAAAAATATTGATTCAAACCTTTACAATATAAAAGGCTTGGCTCTTTTATTTGCAATTTTTGGCTTTGTTGGGTTTCTGGCTATGTCATTGTATAATTATCCAATAATAAGGTATTCAATTATAGCTGTTGTATTTATAATATTATTTATTTTTAGAGAAAAGCTTATAAAATTATTTAAAAGTGTTCAAAAATAGTAAATGAGGCGAGGCTATAGTGGCGAAATGGTTGAATTTGGCAATATCAATGCCTACAAAAATTTTCATGAAATTGTACCTCCCTTTCCTAAAGTCTGATACCATGATGTCCACCATCGATTATCATCGTAGACTTGATAAAAATAAGTACTCTGAGTGACAAACACTCAGACAATATCCAGCTAATAAACAATTCAGATAAAGGTAGCGGCAATACACTCTAGTTGAGTAGTCAAACTACAGGAAAAAATCAAAAGTCCACAGTATCTGAATTGTATTGAACCACGATATTAAAAGAAAGGAAAAGTGTGATAATTAACTTCTTAATTATCATACAAGAAAATAGTATGATAATAAAAGCCATGAAAAAGTCAGTGCATTTTGTCAATGATTTGATTTTGGATAAAAAAGCAGAAAAATTTTTGAAGAATAATGCGAAAAAAACACATGATAAAAATGAGTTAATGAAGGTAGGATTTATTGTATTTGAACCTGAAACATGGGATAAGTTAAATCCTATCTACAATGAATTAAAATTAAGAGAAGGCATTAAAGTTAAGATTATTATTGTACCATCATTTGATCAGGAGTTAAAGATTACTACGCATTATGGTAAAGAATTGAATTATTTCAAAAAACTAGATAATGATAGCATTTTAGCATATCAAAATAGTAAATGGATCGATATAGAAAAAGAGGGATATGATTATATTTTTTATCAAGATCCATATAACGAACATATGCCTCCAACATTGAGAAGTGATAATGTTGTTAGATTTGCTAAGATTTGTTATGTGCCATATGGTTTTGTAGGTTCTAATGATTTGTCACATATTGTGACTAATAAAGCTTTTTTCCGTAATGTAACATATGGGTTTTTAGATACTCAGAATAATTTTAAAATATTGACAAATCGATATAAAAACAATATTAAAAAGGGATTACAACATTTTAATATTATGGGATATCCAGCATATGAGAAATTTTTTGAATATGCAAAAGCAAATAATGAAATCAAGAAAATATTATGGGCTCCAAGATGGACATATGATGAAAAAATTGGGAAAAGTCATTTCTTTGAGTATAAAGATAAGTTTAATGAACTTAGCAAAACATATCCTAATATCCTATTTACGATAAGACCACATCCAATGATGTTTTCTAACTTTATAAAAAGTGGATTAATGACAGAAGAAGAGTTTTTACACTACAAAAAAGAACTGGAGTTGTTAGGAATAGAACTTTCTTTAAATAAGGATGTATCCGAGGATTTGAAGACGACAGATATTCTTATCTCTGATTTCTCATCAATAATTCCTATGTTTTACTTTATGAATAAACCAGTTATTTATACAGATGCTGATATGGCGTTGAATGAAGAATATTGTATCATTATGGATAATTCTTATATTGCTGACAATTGGAATAAAGTTAGGGAATATATTGATGATTTAGTGAATGGAATTGATTTAAAGAATTCTCAAAGATATGCAGACATAAAGGAACAATATAAATTGCATCATGAAGCATCAAGAAAAATTGTGGATTGTTTAGTAAATGATTATATTAAAAATGAAATGGAGGCATAACCATGCTAAATTTTACAGTTGGACCTGTCATGTCATCGAAAGAAGTATGTTCAATTGGAGCATTACAAGTTCCATATTTTAGAACAGCTGAGTTTTCAAAGATAATGTTAGAAAATGAGAAATACATGCTTCAATATACAAAAGCACCGGTAGGTTCAAAAACTGTGTTTATGACCTGTTCCAGCACAGGTTCTATGGAAGCAGTTATAATGAATTGTTTCACTCCAAAAGACAAGGTACTTATAATTAATGGAGGCAGTTTTGGACAACGTTTTGTTGATATTTGTGAAATTCATGAAGTTCCATATGTTGCATTGGAATTAGAACATGGGAGGAAATTAACTAAAGAAAAACTATATGAATATGATGACCAAGATTTCACAGGACTGCTAGTAAATGTAGATGAAACCTCAACAGCTGTATTGTATGATACAAAGATGATTGGAGAGTTTTGTAAGAAAAATAATCTGTTTTTTGTATGTGATTGCGTGTCGTCTTTTTTAGCGGATCCATTTGATATGGAAGAATGTGGAGCAGATGTAATGATCACAGGGTCACAGAAAGTTTTGGCATGTCCTCCAGGAATTTCGATAATAGTTCTTGCACCTAAAGGACTCGAAAGAGTCGAGTCTTCTAATGTACGAACAATGTATTTTGATTTAAAAAATGCTTTGAAAAATCAAGAAAGAGGTCAAACTCCATTTACACCTGCAGTAGGAATTCTCCTACAAATTAATGAAAGATTAAAAGAAATTGATAGAAATGGTGGTGCGGATGCTGAAGTTAATAAAGTAGCTGCACAAGCACGTGACTTTAGAGAAAAGATTAAAGATTTACCATTTGAATTAGTTTCGGAAAGTCCAGCGAATGGAGTTACATCTGTTCATCCAACAACTGCTGATGCTTATGAAATTTTCTTGAAATTAAAAGATGAATATGGCATATGGATTTGTCCTAACAGTGGAGAAATGAAAAATACTATATTCAGAGTAGGACATATTGGAGCATTGTCACATGATGATAATACAACATTAGTTAATGCTTTTAAAGATTTGCAAAAGCGTGGTGTTTTGTAAATAAAGAGGAAGGAAGCTGTAATAATATGATAAAAGTAATCACATATGGTACTTATGATCTTTTACATTATGGTCATATCAAATTATTAGAAAGGGCAAAATCTTTAGGTGATTATCTAATTGTTGGAGTTACAGCTGATGATTTTGACAAGACAAGAGGAAAAATAAACGTTCAGCAATCATTAATGGAACGTGTTGAAGCGGTCCGTTCTACAGGAATTGCTGATGAAATTATTATTGAAGAATATGAAGGCCAAAAGATAGATGATATTCAAAAATATGACGTCGATATTTTTACAGTAGGATCAGATTGGATGGGGTATTTTGACTATCTTAATGAATATTGCAAAGTAGTGTATCTTCCAAGAACAGAAGGGGTTTCTAGTTCTGAAATTAGAGCTGAAAAGAGATCAATTCATTTAGGACTGGTAGGTAATAACAGATATTTAAACAAATTTTTAAGAGAATCTAAATTTGTTAATGGTGTTGAAATTATCGGAATTTGTTCAACAGATACGCAGATACTCTCAAATGAAGTTCTTAAATTGCCATTGATTACTGAGAATTATGATGAACTTTTAAAGGAATGTGATGCGGTTTATATTCATTCATCCCCAGGAGAACACTTTCTGCAGATAAAGAAAGCTTTGGAGAATGGTAAACATGTTATGTGTGAGTCGCCATTGACGTTGTCAAAACAAGAATGTTGCTATTTATTAGAATTAGCAAGAGAGAAAAATTTAATTCTTATGGATAGTTTGAGAACTGCGTATTCCACAGCATTTGAGAGAATGTTACTATTGGTTAAAGGTGGGAAAATTGGTGAAATTGTATCTATAGATGCTACTTGTACAAGTTTAAAGGAGAACGACAGTAGAAATAAGTGGAATAGTATATCAGCTTGGGGACCAACATCCTTTCTTCCTATTTTTGATCTTCTAGGAAATAAATATGAAAACATAAAGATAATTTCAAAATTCATTAATCGTGAAGAGTTAAAAGACTCTTTCACAAAGATAGATTTTTTGTATGACAAGGCTGTTGCATCTGTAAAGGTCGGATATGGAGTTAAATCGGAGGGGGAACTAGTGATATCTGGGACAAAAGGCTATGTTTATGTTCCGGCTCCGTGGTGGAAAACAGATTATTTTGAGATTAGATATGAAAATAATGAAGATAATAAGAGATATTTTTATCAATTAGATGGAGAAGGAATTAGGAATGAAATAGTTACTTTTGTGAGGGCAATTTCTTCATTAAAAAGAATATTTAAAATTTCAGAGGATACGTCTATTTCTATTTCGTCTATAATGGAAGAATTTTATAAAAAAGAAAATTTTAGGGTGATATAATTATATGATAAAAAAATGTTGTTCAGAAAACGATCTTGATATTTTATTAGAATATATAGGAAAAGAATATAGAGAAGCTATATATTTATATTTGGATGCAATAAAGTATGGAATATCAAATCCTAATGTATCAAGTTGGATACAGACAGAGAATGAGGTGATTACTTCAATTATACTTATGTATCACACAGGAATGCATATATATTCAAAAGAAAAGGTATTTGATGCTAGTGAACTAATAGAATTGATTTTAAATCAGAATCCAAGTATTATTTGTGCTCAAGAAAAAATTATTGAGATGATTAGTAGAAATTTGAAAGAATATAAATTAGAAATCGGAAATGTGGCACAGTGTGTACATAACGAAAAAGATAATTCAATTTACTCTATAAGATTAGCAACTCCAGATGACTATACTCAAATGGCAAAAATGTTAATTTCTGATCCTGATATTGGTGCAAGTTATTCTTTGGATGAAATGATTAAACAAATAGGAGAACGTATCAAAGATGGTTATTCTCGAAGCTACTGTATGTTTGATGGTGAAGTGTTGATTGCACAGGCGAGCACAGGAGCTGAAGAGTCTGGAGTTGCAACAATAGCTTATGTGATGACAGAACCGAATTATAGAGGCAGAGGATTAGGAAAAACTATAGTTGGACATTTAGCAAAAGAATTAATGAATGAAGGATTTGATGTATTTTTGATTTACTATTCTGATAAAGCAGGTAGACTATATTTAAACCATGGATTTAAGAATGTCTGCAGATATGGAAAATTATATAAAAATGTATAGAGTGAGACAATGGAAGCTTGTCACCACTGCAAAAAGCTATCCCGGGCAGATATTCTTATCCTAGATGAATTCGGATATGTTCCTTTAGAAAACATGAGTCTTTTATAATGGTCTCATAAATTGAGACACTTTTTCGGACAGATTTTAATGAATGTATATTTCGTTCCCTATGTTACCGAAATATACATGGTAACAGTATTGAAGAATCATTTAGCTCAATGAGAATATGCCAAAATAATGAACGTGTTTATTTTGAATTTACAAAGAATGAGTATATTGCAGACTATTTAAAAAATCAGATTATTAATAGGATAGATTTAGGGTTCATTATTGGAAATGATGGAGATAGAATGTTTAATGTTGAAAAGCATATTGGAGTCAATGTTGACAAATTTTTAGCTTTAGATGATTATTCGATGTTAAATTGTGTAGATAAAATATTTACAAAAGAATGGATTACCTGGAAACTGAAAGCTTAATTGCCGTGTTTCAAATAGTTGCAGCTACTTGTATAAATGAGCAAATAAAAATTGACACAGAAGATAGTTTTTTGATATATATAGAAAAATATAGGAAAGGAATATACATTCTGCTCGATCAATGCAGGTATACACAGACCATGTGTGTACAGGAATATTTGAAGATGCGTAAAGAAGCAATTAATCTGGAGAAAATTTCACCGAATTGCTTTTGCCTGCATGCTGTAACTAAGTAGGAAAACTATACATAAGGGTTGACTTTATGGTATGATAGAAAAAATGAAAAATCTGTGCAAAGTCAAGGGAGGAGCGGTAGAGATGAAATTGTTGCGTATTCCAGTTGGGGTGTCTGATTTTGCGGAAATCCGCAGGAATGGTTATTATTATGTTGATAAATCAGGTCTGATAGTCGAACTTCTCGGTACCACATGAACAAAAGTAACTTTGATCACTCGTCCCAGATGGTTCGGCAAAACGCTTGGCATGAGTATGCTGGAAAGCTTTTTTGATGTCCGGAAGGACAGCAAGACACTGTTTGAGGGACTTGAGATCGCAAATAGGCATGAACTGTGCACGGAATGGATGAATCAGTGGCCGACTGTGTTTGTTTCGTTATGTTGTAAACGTAAGTCGCCACTTGTTCTTTGAACGTATATACGTTAAAATATTACCAATGATATTATTTGTAAAAAGCTAATAAGTGGGGTAATAAATAGTGAGATTGAAAATTAGAAACTTTGCAAAGATTTTGCAAGCAGATATTGAAATTGATGGAATTACTATTATTGCAGGAAATAACAATATTGGTAAAAGTACAATTGGAAAAATATTAGATGCAGTTTTTAATGCAACATATAATATAGATGAGAAAATGAAAAAGGCAAGAATTTCCTCATTAGCAGGTAGATTGTGCAATGATATAGAGAATAGCAAGGATAAGATGCAGACATATCGTAGACATCTTCCAAGGAGGTATTATCAAGAATTTGCTGCAAATCTTTTAGATAATGAAAAAGAGAGACAAGAAGATATCTGTAAAGAATTTGAAAAGAAACTTTTTTTGGCAGATGAAGATCAGGAAACAAATTTTGCACAAATGGTACATGAACGATTAGAGGAAAATGAACAAATATCAGATCAGACTTTCAGCAAAGCTATCTATACCAGTTATTTTTCAGAAGTATTTCATGAACAGATAAATTCAATATTTTTGCCAGATAGATCAGCGGAGATAGAGTTGTCCATAAAAGAAAAAAAGATAGGCTTAACTTTTGAAAAGAATGAATGTACAGAAGAACAGAGAGAGATAATTATTTCGAATTCGTCTCTTTATATTGATGATCCGTTTGTACTAGACGAAATGAATTATAATTCACCATTTGGAATATCAGAACTTCCGATTCATAAAAAAAATATTTTACAGAAATTGATGCAGAGAGAAGAAAAGGCAGTTGAAGAAAAAGCATTTTCAGATTTGTTAATAGCAAATAAACTGGAAGAAATTATGCAAATTATAAATCGGGTAGCCGCTGGAGAAATAACGAAAAAACAGAAATATGTGTACACATTAGATGAGGATTCGTCAAAGGAAATTGATGTGGCATCATTGTCAACAGGCTTAAAGGCCTTTGTCATTTTAAAACAATTATTATTAAATGGAAATTTACAGGATAAAGATGTGATTGTATTAGATGAACCAGAAATCCATTTACATCCGGAATGGCAAATGTTGTATGCTGAAATAATTGTTTTATTACAGAAAAAGTATAATTTTCACATAGTTGTGACAACACACAGTGCTCATTTTTTGGAAGCATTGGAGCTATATTCGAAAAAGTATAAAACAAGTGCGAGATGCAATTACTATTTGGCAAATTTACAGAAAGAAGGCGCTGTTTTTGAAAATGTTACAGGCAATATAAGCAAAATATATAAGCAGATGGTAAATCCAACTTTGTTGCTGAGCAATTTGAGAGAGGAATTAGAGACGGAAGATGACGAATTATGAGCAGATGAAAGATATATTATTAGCATTTGCAGATGAACATAATCAAAAAACGTGTATAGAAGCAAAAATTTCTGATGTATCAGAGGATAAGGCGGAAACAGTCAGAACTGGCGTTCCCAAATATGTATATGAGAAAAACAGGCAGGACATGGACATCATTGATATGGATGAAATCGCACATAATATATATCGTCTTGTCAGATTCCCAGATTCTAAAAAAGAAGAAGATTCACTGGCTTCCACAGATGCATTTGTAATTAACTCAGAAAATATATGGTATTTTATAGAATTTAAAAATCAACAAATAACTAAGGCGAAAGAAAGCGTGACGAAAAAAGCTTATCAAAATTGGTATTGGCTTGTAGACATTTTGTATGAAATGTGGGAAAAGAATGAAATGCAGTATGACACATTTAATTATGAAAATCCCATTACATTTGCAAAAGAAAATGTTGTATATATTTTGGTGGTAAGTGAAGAAAAAAATATAGTTGATGTGGATAAAATTCGTAAATGTATTTTAGCGGGAGAAAAGTTTCAACCGGAGTATATGAAAAAATTAGAGAAATATATTTTTAAAGAGGCATATGTCTATACGCCGCAAGTGTTAGAAAAAGAATTTGTAAAAAAATTTACTTATTAAATTGTGTATTTGGTAAATTTTGTTTGTGAATATTTTTGAAGGGTTGTAGATATTAGTACAGTTATGTTTTGAAATATATAATCGTCGTCAGACAAAGGCGATATTAACTCCGATATGATAGAGTTTAATAAAAAAATATAAAATTTTGTGTTAAGCTCATGTGGCAAATATCGTTGTGAGTATGTAATAGTATTCATGACTGTTGAAATCCTTTTTATAGATTTTTGGTTTGGCAATTAAAATTCTATATTACTAACCGTTTTTGTATAGTGGTAGAAGTCACATCAATTGTAACCCTACAATTTGCACGTAAAATATCATGAGTTTTTAATTGACAAACTTGTTTAAAGGAGAATAAGCATGACAGACAGGTATGGTAAAATTAGATTTTTATTAAGTTTGGGTGTACTTTTACTGTGTGCTACGGGAAGCTACTGTACATATCGTTATATGAAACATGAGACTTTGCAGAATAAAAAAATTCAAGGCTTGTCAGATTGTGTGAGTGAATTGGAAAACAATTTGAAAAATCAAAATCAACAAATCGAAGAACTTAGCAATCAATTAGATGAATTGCAACATTCATCGGTGACATGGCTTGATCAAGGAATTAACTATTTTGCAATTGGCAATTCAATTACATCCCATTCGATAGCAGATTATTGGTGGAACAATGGTGTTGGGATGGCTGCATCATGCGAAGAAAATGATTATGTACATCAAATAAGCAAATGGTTAGAAGATAATTATAATGAATTAGTAGAAACGAAAGCATATAATTTTTATACTTGGGAAGTCCAAGCAAATGACAGAGCAGAAACGTTGCAGCTTTTAGATCAGTACTTAAGCGATGAATTGGATTTAATAACAATACAGCTTAGTGAAAATGTTTCAAACGTTAGCACCTTTCAAGAGGATTTTGAAGAATTGTGCAGATATATAATTCAGAAGTCGCCCAGTGCATAAATTATTGTAATTGATGATTTTTGGGATAGTGGAGAAAAATCATCAATGAAAGAAAATGCTGCAAGAGCTTGTAATGTGGATTTTGTATCTCTAAATGAGATTAAAGGAAATGCGGATTACCAAGCTGGATTAGGAACTATTGTTTATGACCAAAATGGGAACGGACACGTTATAGAACATGAGGGAGTAGCTGTCCATCCAGGGGATAAAGGAATGCAATATATTGCGGAAGTTGTAGAAAAAAAGATAGAAGTAAACTAATTCAGAAAGGGGTGGTGAATCGTTTGGAAAAGAAATATCAGTTTTTTATTTCATCAACATATGAAGATTTAAAAGAAGAACGCAACAAAGCTATTCAGGCGATTCTAACCATGAATCAATTTCCGATTGGCATGGAAATGTTCAGTGCTGCCGATGATGATCAATGGAAAATCATCAAAGAAGCAATTGACTCGTCAGATTTTTACATTCTTATTATCGGGAATAGATATGGCTCAATCGAAGAAACAACCGGAATCAGTTACACGGAAAAAGAATTTGATTATGCAGTTGAAAGAAAAATTCCTGTACTGGCATTTATTGTGGACAGTTCTGTGAGCATGACTGCGGATAAGTTTGAAACGGATCCACAAAAAATAGTTAAATTGAATGCGTTCAAAGAAAAGGTAAAGCAGTCTGGTCGATATGTGAAGTTTTGGAAGAATGTAGACAATCTGGAGACATTGATTTCTCAGTCAATTTCAAAAGCTGTCATTCGAGGAAATCGGCCTGGGTGGGTACGAACAACGGATTTTGACATAGATAAAAGCTATGCGGAGATTCTTCGATTGACTGAGCGTGTACATACTTTGGAAGCATTAAATAGTGACTTGAGAATGGAGAACAACCGAAACCCGATTCTTACGGTAGATGTGTATCCAGATCTTGACGAAGACGGAAAGCCGGTAGAGAAGGACGCAGAAGCTATAGAAAACGGAATTCATTTGAATGTTCATTCCATTGATATGACGGATGCAGAGAATGGCGTTGATTATAGAGATGTGATGGGAAAGCTTGTTCATGCTGATAAAGAAGAAGTAAAGCTTATGCGGCATGTTTATGAGAACAGTTTTCCGGTATTCTTTAAGGTATATAATACAGGTGATGCTAGAGCTACCGGTGTACGTGTGAAATTATCTTTCCCCAATGAATTATTAGTTTTATCAACTCATGAACTAATGGAGTATCGTGATGGAGAATATGTTAGATTTGCCCAAGACGCTTATGAGAATTGGGATTTAAGATTTGCAAGCCCAAATCAGTCTAAGTTTTCGATGGACGATATGAAGTTTATAAGTCTGGAGGAGTTGATTACAGTGGATGATATTGCAAATTTGTTGGATCCGGCAGATGCAAATGAAGCTTTGTCCATTTTTCCAGGAGAAGTTTTGTTTGAACCGGAGGAGGTAAAACATAAAGATAGCGAATTCTTTGGTGGTGTATCTATTCTTCCGACATATGTCGGTAAATTTGTAATTGGCTGCGATATTATATGCAACGAGTTTCCTGATAGCGTTCATAAAGAAATTATAGTAGAAGTATCTTAAAATTAACTGAAGTAGCTTATTCTCTGTTTAAGGCTGGCAAATTCGCAAATTTGTGATATGTCAAAATAGTAAGATTAGAAATAGTTTCGATGTTGATTGAATTGTATTAAGGATTGTAGGACGTTATTGGGTTGCCACCTGAATTAAAAAAGCTAATGGAAGATTTAGAAGATAACATAGGAACAATTCATGTGGATCGTGAAAAACTATTAGGCGAAATATGTTGGCATCATTAGAAAAGGGTAAAATGACTCCGGCTATTCGTCTTATTTATATTTCAGTAGCAGCAATAATTTTTACGTTATTGATGAATGTTGGAATTGTTGATGTGAAAATAGGAAGTGTAGATATGGGAACTGCATTTACTGACATTAAGCCTGCATTTGTGATTGGTATTTTATGTGGATTGGTTGAAAGCAGAATTGGTATACAAATTTATAAAAAGGCAGTTTTGATAATCGGGGAAAATGACAATTTAAACTGATTTTTTCAAAATTTAGAATGGTAAAAAATTAAAATCAGTAATATTTGTTTTCGACTAAGTAACTGTAATCATTCCATGGAGCGGTTACGATGATGCGGCAATTTTGTGATTTTAAGGTTATTTAAATTTTAGATTATAAATTAATAAAGATCAACAGAAAGGGATAAATCGTGAAGCTGTATATCATAGGAAATGGATTTGACATAGCTCATAAATCGCCAACACAATATTGGGATTTTAGAACTTATCTTGAACGGAGAGACTGCGATTTCCTTCATGCTTTTGAACAACATTATTCCATTTATCCCAATATGTCTGAGGACGAAAAGAAAAAATTCCAAAGGTATCTATGATTCATAAATCTGATAAAGATTTATATATTAATTTTAATTATACTGCGACTCTTGAAAATGTTTACGGAATATCAGATGCATCTGTTATACATATACATGGTTCACTCAGAGGATATACAGATAATCCTGTTTGGGGACATGGCAATATGGGCAGAATAAATGCTATAGAAGAAAAACAAAAGAGAGCAGAAGAACAATATAATGAAAAAGAGATAAGTATTTGTAGGGGAGTAAAAGATTATTATAGAACAACATTTAAAGATACAAATCGTTATATGTATAAGTTGCAGAGAATTGCAAATGAAAATATTTCAGAGATAATTGTGGCAGGGCATTCGATAACAGGAATAGATATGCCATATTTTAGTAACATTGATTTGTTAAGTGGTAAAAATGCTAATTGGACAATTGTGTGGTTTGATTCCACTAAAAAGGAAATGATGAGGCAGAGTCTCATAGATGCAGGTATTGATGGGGATAGGATACAACTTAAGCCTGCAAATGAGTTTTATGATTTGTAGGATAAAGAAATGATTTAAAAAGAGGTTGAAGACATAATGGAGAAAGTTATGTTTATCAATAAAAACTATAGTTATTGCAAATAAAGAATATTTAGAAAGAAGAAATTATGTCAAAATACTTTGGAACAGACGGCTTCCGTGGAGAGGCCAATAAGATATTAAAAGCAGATGATGCATACAAGATAGGACGATACTTAGGCTGGTATTACAGCAGAGAACACAGAGGACGTATCGTCATTGGAAAAGATACAAGAAGAAGCAGCTATATGTTTGAATATGCATTAGTTGCAGGGATTACAGCATCCGGATCAGATGCATTTCTTTTGCATGTAACGACAACACCGAGTGTTGCCTATGTTGTCAGGACAGAAGATTTTGATTGTGGAATCATGGTATCAGCCAGCCACAACCCATATTATGATAATGGTATCAAGATCATAGACGGAAATGGACACAAGATAGCGTCTGATATCGAAGAAGCGATGGAAAATTACATAGATGGCATCGGAGAAGAACTTCCATTTGCAACAGGAGAGGCAGTAGGAACTGCAACAGACTATGCAATCGGCAGAAACCGTTATATCGGATATCTTATTTCTCTGGCAACAAGATCATACAAGGATATGAGAGTTGGCTTAGACTGCTCCAACGGAAGTACTTCATCCATAGCAAAGAGTGTATTCGATGCACTTGGAGCCAAAACATATGTGATTGCCAATGAGCCGAACGGACTGAATATCAACAAAGACTGTGGTTCTACACACATTGAAAATCTTCAGAAGTTTGTATTGGAGAATAAACTTGACGTTGGTTTCGCATTTGACGGAGATGCAGACCGCTGTATCGCAGTGGATGAGACCGGAATGGAAGTCCACGGTGATTACATTTTATATGTATGTGGAAAGTATCTGAAAGAAAATGGCAGATTAGAAGGCAATACAGTAGTCGCAACCATTATGTCCAATCTCGGATTGTTCAAGGCTTTAGAGAAATCCGGCATTGACTATCTGAAGACCACAGTCGGGGACAAGTATGTGAATGAAGCTATGGTTGAGCATGGCTATGTAATTGGTGGAGAGCAGAGCGGACACATTATTTTCAGCAAACACGCAACAACCGGTGATGGAATGCTCACAGCTATCATGCTCATGGAGGTGATTCTGGAGAAGAAGCAGAGTCTTCATGCATTATGTGAAGGAATGAAGATGTATCCGCAGTATCTTGAGAATGTAAGAGTTTCTGATAAGAAAGCAGTGACAGAGAATCCAGATGTGCAGAAGAAAAAGCAGGAAATCGAGGAAGAACTTGCAGGAAATGGACGCATCATTTTACGAGAGAGCGGAACGGAACCGGTGATCCGTGTGATGGCGGAGGCTGATTCGGATGAATTGTGCAGGAAGTATGTAAGAGAAATGGTTGAGGTTATTAATAGTATTTTGTAAGAGACTATTTTGCAAGATGTTGAAATGCTTATTTCCCAGATAGAAATCTATGATCAGATCTGGTATGTCAGACACATGCCAAAAGATGGAGAACATAGTATGGAAGCAAGGAATCTGGTGGAAGAATTCATTGCAAAGCTGGAAGAAATCCCGGATGGAGGTGCGGAATGTTTCCCATTTGAGGTAATTGACAGGTTGAAAGAAGAGTATCTGGGAGAATAGAATATGAGATGAATACGAAGTTCCTGAGAGGGGACTTTGTATTTATGAAAACAAACTACAAACGAAGAAAAGGTGAAAGAGAAAATATTTGCTAATAGTGTTGTGCAGTGATAAACTTAAAATAAATTAAATGTTAATGAAGTATGAAAAAATGGGGGATACCTTTTATTGCGGCAACGATAAAGAATATAAGTTATACACAGGTGTTTATGTTTGGATGTGTGATCAAAATAAAGAAGAATGGGTATACAGAGTTAGAAAAAACTGTATATCAAATAAATGGAATACAGACGCCTGGTATGTTTAATGCAAGAACAGTGATTAAAATTAAGAGAAATCCTATTCTACCCAAATCCCTTGCTATTGAAGCACAAAAAACTAATGGATCCTGCAACGAGCCGGATGTAATCAAACAGTTAAAAGATGATTCAAATGATAAATGCTATATACAAGAGAATATACGAAGATGGAAGAAAAGGATTGAGCAACAGGAGATACAAGAGTTGATGGAGTCATTGTATATTTAAAAATATATTCTACTATAATGTATGAATGCTAATTCTTACGTCTTTGAAACAGAAAACAAACACCAACATCATGCAAATTAAAATCAAGAGATTAGTAAATTAGATATGAGTGTTTATTGGGAAAGAAGGTGTAACGCTAATGACTGAAGAAGAATTTAAGGAAATATTAGATAAAGAGGAAACTGATACAGTTGAATTTAAGTCTTGGATAAATGCAAGAAATATAAAAGAAATTATTTCTCTTGCGGTTGATGAATTAATTGCATTTGCTAATACTAAGGGTGGAACAGTTTATTTTGGAGTAGAAGATAAGCCTATTGAAGTTACTGGCTGTGATAGGAATTATGATGGTCAGCGTATTATTGAGGGAATTTATGATAGAACTGTGCCACCATTATTTACAGAAATATCAGACTTCGAGTATCAAGGAAAACTCGTTATTGCAATATCAGTTAAAGCTGATGGAAAGACATATACCACTACAGAGGGCAGATGTCTGAAGAGATTAGGTAGAAATTCAAAACCTGCATATCCGGATGAGTTGAGCAATGTTTATTCTTCTGTACAGAATCCGGATTTTTCAGGCAGAATTATAGGAGAAAGTACTCTAGATGACATAAATAAGTTAGAAGTGTATAGTATGAAGGAAAAACTAAGAGTCAGGGATTCTAAATCTACATTACCAGATTTGGATGATATAGATTTTTTGAGAGACTTACAGCTCATAAAATATGACGGAGATGTAGAACGTCTGACTATTGCTGGTCTGCTCTTTGTGGGAAAAGAAACCTCAATTCAAAGATTGTTACCGCAGGCGGAAGTTATATATTTACATTATTCAGCTGATAATTTAGAAGAATACGATGCAAGACTTGATTTGAAGCTGCCATTAATAAGCATCATTGATAAGTTGACCGAGAGAGTACAAGCATACAGTAAGATAGAGAATATTCAGGTAGGATTATTCAGACTTGAGGTGGAAGATTTTCCAGAGAGAGTATTTCAGGAAGCACTTCTCAATGCGTTGTCTCATAGAGACTATCAGAGCAATGCTGCAGTTTATGTAAAACAATATCCGGACCGAGTAGTTATTGAAAATCCAGGCGGATTCCTTGATGGAATTACAGAGGACAATATCATAACGCATCCATCTATACCAAGGAATAAGCTGATAGCAGAGACACTGCAAAATTTGAAATATGTTCAGAGAACCGGTCAGGGAGTAGATATCATCTTTAAGGACATGGTTTCAATGGGCAAGCCTTATCCAAGATACAGATCGTTTAATGATGCAGTTTCTTTGACAATATTCAGTGCAATAGATAACACAGAATTTGTTAAGTTTATTACCGAAGTACAGGATAAAAATAGTAAAATTATGCCTTTGGCTGAAATGATGATATTAAGAGACTTAATGGACAACAGGAAAGAACAGTTGTCAGAACTATCAAGAAAAGTCCAAAAATCGTTGGATGAAACAAAAAAGTCGTGCAATGAGCTGGTTAACAGCGGTCTGATAGAGATTGTTGGCAAAGAATATATGCTCACAGCTAAGGTATATGAGGCATTAAAATCAGACGTGGAATATACAAGAGATAAAACAGTCCAGTATATCAAGGCTAAAAATATGATTTTAGAATATCTGCAGACAAATGATCAGATAACATCTGCTAAGATACAGGAGATGTGTGGATTTACTAAGCAGCAGGCGAGAAGTGTCATTGATAAAATGAGGAGTGATGGCCTGATTACTTTAACAGGTAAAGGACCTGCAGCTAGATATGTTATGTTTAAAAGAATTGAGTGATAATTGAGTTTTGCTTTATAAATAACTCAATTGCCACTCAATTGAAATGAAATGTTATGCAGGATTGGAGAGTGGTTGGGGATATAATTGAGTTGAGGTTTATGGTAAAACTCGATTACAAGCCGGATAGATTTAAATATATTGTAAAAGATAATATTTTATCAGACAAAAGCAAAGAGATTTACAAGGAAAAATATGAGCAGGTGATGGCTATATTTTGGTGATTGAAGCTATTATAGCAGTTGGGAAAAAATTTGGAATAAAATTTCGTATATTACCAGACTATGAAATAATAGTATTGTTTCGAGTTTCTTTCGAGTTATTTCTAGAAAAAAACTCGAAAGAATACTCGAAGCACAATTTAAGCCACAGAGAGTCTATGCAGGATTAATTAAATTTGAATGCCAGAGCCGCCCCGCAGATATGAAAGCAGAAATCAGGTGCAATGAACATGGCATTACCAAAGCGAATTATTACTATCGCTTACGCCGGGTTAGAAAAGCATGCCTGGAAGCTTGTAATTCAGAACCAGCTTTTGTGGAACTCCCAATACCAGCAGCATTACCGACAGCAATGCCCTCAATAGATTCCAGCGATGTTAAACCGGTAGCCGTTCTTCGCAACTCCAAAGGACTGGTGCTTGAAGTTTATAACCATACTTCAGCAGATATCATCCGAAGTATTCTGGAGGTATTAGTCCATGCTGAATGATACAGTCGGGTTAAAAAAGATTTACCTTGTAGCCGGCTATACGGATCTGCACCGGGGCATAGATGGTTTGGCAACGATGATCCGGTTTCGTTTTCAGCTCGATCCTTACGATAAAAACACGCTCTTTCTGTTTTGTGGCAAGAAAACAAACCGTATCAAGGGTCTTCTTTGGGAAGGTGATAGTTTTCTGCTTCTCTACAAGAGATTGGACAATGGTGCGTTCAGCTGACCGCGTTCCGCAGAAGAAGCTCTGGAAATATCATCTGAACAGTATGCGATGGGACGTGTTGATCAGAGATGCTGTTGCAGACCGCAAAGTGCAGGCAGTCTGTCACCATATATCGGTTTTACAGAGGAGGAAGTGGAAAGGCTGGCAGAACAATATCATCAGAATTTTGATGAAGTCAAACGCTGGTATGATGGATATCTTGGCTATGATCAGTATACCAGGACTGCGTTTATTCCAAACGAAGAGATTCGTCAGGAACTCACTATGGAAGTTGAAACCCAGCCATGGAATGAAATGCTGTTTTAAGCCAGTCAGAGAATTGCCAACAGGGCGTGGATTTGCAGATTTTGTATATCTGCCAAAGCCTGAATACAGAGCGGATTATCCGGCACTGATTGTAGAATTGAAATGGAATCAGAGTGCACAGACTGCAATGCAGCAGATGAAAGAGCTATGTGCTTACTCTTAAAAATGAAATTGAACAGGTATTAATATATGAGTATTTTAACAAAAATTCTATTAGATGGTTTAGGGGGATTGGCATCTGCAGCAACTCTTTATGAAACTGGAAAAGGAGTCTGTGCCGACATTAAAAAGCATCAGAAAACATCAGAAGACAGCCTTCTGAAAGTGACGACGGAAAAGCCGATTGTCGAACGGGTCATAGATAGGGCGAAACAAGCTCTTTCTGATATGGGCAGTTTAGAAGTTATTTCTTTACAAGAGCGGGAAGAAATTCTTTCTGCTGTTTCTGATATTCAGGGAATGGATTATGAGGAACGTGAAGAAGCGAAAAGAAAGACTGTTGAATTGATCACATACATGAATCAGTACATTACAGATCATATGACAATAGACGGGAAGATTCGGTATAAGGCAGAAAAAGAATATGCAGACAGAACAGAGGCTTCTTTGGAGAAAATTATAGAGTTATTGCAACAGTGTGTAGACAGTGTAACTGAGAAAACATATTTGCCATGTGAAAATCAGAATGAAGAATACATAGCTGTAATCAGAGAAGAACTACAAGACAAAGTATCAGAAGACTACATACAGAGATATGTAGGAAAAGCAGAGGAAGTCATCGGGAAAGACGAACGCTATTTAAATGTAGTAAAGCCATTACGAAAAACATTATATGACGTAGTCAATGAAGAAAAACGTGTAGTATTGCTTGGACAGGCAGGAGCAGGCAAGACAACGGAGCTTGAGAAGCTGGCACAAGTATTATGTGAACAGAATACACCACCGATATTCATACCATTGAATACTTATAGCAATGAGAACATTGAGGGATTGATAACTCAATGGAATTTTGATTATAAAATAGAAAATTCCGTACTTGTTTTGGATGGCTATGACGAGATCGCAGATATAAATAGTTTTCATAGAAAATTGGATTCATATGTGAGAAAACATCCTGATCAGAAAAGTGTGATTTCTACAAGAAATAATTTCTATCACCTGTCGAGAGGAAAAGGGCAGGAGGGATCATTGAACCAGTTTAAGGAATATGCAATTTTCCCAATCTTAAGAGAAGACATCTCAGAGTATCTAAGAAAATCAGAGGTGGATGAGACCGTATTCTGGAAACAGGTTCAAATGAGAAAATTAACGGAACAGTTAAAAGTTCCATTCTTTTTTATCCACCTTGTAGAAATTTTTAAAGAAGAAGGTTCTCTGCCAGAATTGAAAGACTTGATGCCACGCCTGATCAGAATAAGCATGGATCGTGATATGCTGAAATTTGAACAAAAAGAAGAACTGGAGGTAAAAGAGCGGCAGATCAGGATGATATTACAGAGAATTGGAATGACAATGCAGCTGATGAAAACAAAGCAGTTGACAGAATCAGAATTGCAGGAGATAGTTACAGAAGAAGAGAATAAGTTAATACGCTTTTCAGGTATCTGGAAGAAAATGCCGGATGGAAGCTGGCAGTTTACACACAATAATTTCAAAGAATATGTAACAGCAGAATATCTGGTCAGTTTTCCGGTAGAGAAGATACTGGAACTTGTTACTTATGAGAAGAATAGGGACAGAATAAAGGAATCCTGGTATAATGTTCTTTCTTTTGCCAGCCTTTTGGACACGACAGGTCGGATTAATACATGGATTTTAGAGCATGATCCATCTATTTTGTTCCAGTATGAAGACGAACGGATGTCGATGGAAGACAAACAGAAATTATTCATTTCTATTTTTGAAAAGATCAATGATGATTATACATGGATTTCCAGAAGAAATGATATGGATGTAATGGTGCATATGGCACATAATCCTTTATCTATATCTTATTTGTTGGATTCAATAGAAAAACCAAAACATGACAGATGCCAGGATAATGCAACAACTTTACTGATGCAGATGGAAGATTTTTGCGGATATGAGAGTAGGGCACGGTCTGTGTTTACAGAACTGATATTTGATGAGAGTGCAACGATTTATGTTCGTAAGAATCTTCTGAAAACACTTGCAATAGATGTGTTGTATACAGAACAGGTGGAGCGTGAGCTGTTTGAACATTTTGCAGATATAGAAGGATTGCCGGAAGATATCGTAGATGGTTTGCTTATGTTTATTAATTATTCACAGCGGAGTAATGTGCATGTACCATTTCTATTGAAATGTTTCGTAAAGTATAACAGAAGACTGGATCATTATATGATAAAGCATACAGCAGAGGAGCTTTTAGGTGTTCTTACAGGATATAAGGCTGTTCATGAGTTATTGATATTGATAGTGGAGATGTCTGAGAATAGAAATAATGAATTGATCTATTATATTTCGGGTGTATTTGAAAAACTGGAAGAACAGATTGGTTATATTTACGAGAAGGAAGAAACCGCTATTCTTGAGGACACAGAAAAAGTATTCGATGTGGCGGCGTTGATATATGATAAAAGGACGATACAGACAATACTTCGTTTCTGGAAAAAAGAAAATCTTTTAGAGCAGGAACATCAAAGGATTGTGAGCAGTTATTCAGATGATACGATTTTACATGAATTCCAAAGTTTTGCATATCCAGAGGATAATACAAAACTAGAGGAGCGGGCAAAACAGATAAGAGAAAAACAAATAAGAGAAAAACAGGAAAGAGAACAGAAAAGTTATTTTGATGCATTATTTGAAAAAGAAAAATTTCAAAAGTTAGTAGACGATTTCGTGAATATTATGGGAATGGAACAGACTTATCAAGAAATTGATTGGGTTCATGTGCATGATCGTACAGACAGGGAAGATTTAAGAGAACTGGCAGAGGCTATTCAAAATGTCAGATTTCAGGATGATAAGGTAAAAAAATTTACAGAAATAGTGGATTGGGAAAATTTCTCGATAGGTGAGATTCATCAGCATATAAAAACACAGAAAACTAACCTGTCAGATCAGCAGCTGGGGTACATTGAAGACTATGTACAAAAGCAGATATCAGCGATCAAATGGGATAAGGAATTGTGTAGTGACAAGAATGGAACAACAACATACACTTATAGATTAGCTTATGCGTGCTATTTTATAGTCAAATTTGATATAGATGTTCCTAACGAATTTATAAAACACATGATTCTTTTGCCGAGATTTTTTTTGCACGAAGAGAATCGAAGATGCGAAGATGAAAAAAAGGGAAGTCTGGACGGATATATTTGTAGTCGTTTATCAGAACACGAGATTGTTATGCAGCTGAAGAAAATTGCAGAAGAACAGGTTCTCTATGGTTCCATGGCTGAAAGATATATTGAATGGTGTGAAAAGTATAAAACGGATGCTGGCAAGGAGATTGCTGAGCGTATTCTGGAAGATAGAGAATGTAAGCAATATGACAGAAAACAATGTTTTATATATCTACAGAAAATAATGACAGGAGAGTATCTGGTTGAGAAGTATCTGGGAAAAGCAGATGAAGAAATGTTAGACATTTTTGTTGAGAAAGCAGCAGAACTTAATAACGTAGAGGTAAATGAAAGATTGTTAGAAGAGACAACAAAGAGTGAGGGGAAGACAAAGTATTTGCGGACTTTGCTTAATGTATATCCAGAAAAAGCACTGCTTCTATATTATGAGATTGCCAGTGAGAAAAATAGTATCCCGGATTATAATGGAAAAAATACAATAGCCGGAATGACGGAGGAGATAGCAGGGGTTGATAATCCGGCATGCTTGGATATTCTTACAAAATTGATGGAATTATGTTTCAGGGATGGATTTAGGGATGGAGAAATTTTCGGGCTGTATGATAGTGTTTATAAGGCATTGCAGAATGTTGCTTCTGGTGAAGCAGAGTTTGTCCTTGAAAAACTTGGAAATTTACGTGACCAGACGGACAACAAGAAGGTAAAGGGCTGTTGTAATAATATGATTTTTAATATTGAAAAACAGTACTATGAACAACTGGATGTACCGTGGACAATGCAGGAAATAAAACATTTGAATAGTCAGTGGAGTATGGTGTAGACAATTACAATCCTTAAGAATATATGAATGCCACACAATATCCCTTTGCACAACCATAGTTCTATGCTATAATACCACTTAGCGAAAAATCAAAGGATGAGAGGATAATCATGAACGAAGAAGAGGTACAGATTGATTTAGTGACATTACTGCACTATATATTACGCAAATGGCGCAGCATTATCGTAATGATGCTGATTCTTGCAGTTGCAGCCAACTTATATTCTGTGAGAAAGAACATGGCAGAAGTGGCAGCCGCAGGCGAAGTGCAGGAGAAGAGCACGAAGAAAGCAGTTGAGGAGATCAAAACTGCTTTAACAGATGATGAGATTGAGCAGGTAGAACTTGCTTATAGAATGTATTCTTATAATGCAGAGATATATCGTGATAATGAACAATATCTTGAGAATTCTGCAGTGATGCAGCTGAGTTCGAATGAGATCCCGACAGAGATGCTGAGTTATCAGGTGAAGAAAGACGCTGCGGAAGAAGAACTGGTGAATATTTTTGCAATGTATGAGAATGCATTGTTGGATGAGGACACATGTACAGCAGTTGTATCTGTATTTGGAGAAAAATATGCGAATACATCTGTAAGAGAACTGATCAGAATTGAGGACACCCTGAATGCATCACACACAGATGTGCTGATGACGCAGGGGATGAATTCCGGAATACTCAATATTCGGATTTATGCAACAGACCAGGAGCAGTGCGAACGGATCGCTGAGATTATTAAAGACCGTATGCAGGTTTATACGCAACAGTTACAGCAGACTTTTGGACAGTTTATTGTGAATTCAGTTGCAGAGCAATACTATATGTCAAGCGATAATGAGATTAATGAGCAGAAGTCAGATGCAATTGATGCGGTAGGCAGAGCATACTCTGCTATGCAGAACGCATCTGCAGGACTTACAGAAGATCAGATGACCTATTATAATCTGCTTGTAAAACCGATTGAAGAAGAGAAGGTTCAGGAAAATCATAAGGGAGTTGAAACAGCAATAACTCCAACCGTACAGTATGTTAATATCAAATATATTCTGATAGGACTTTTTGCAGGTATGTTTCTAGCAGTTTGTTGGTATGCAGTCATTTATATTATGACACAGACTGTTAAAGATGCAGATGAAGTGAAGGCAGTTACAAATCTTCCGGTATTTGGAATGGTACTTAAGAATAAGAAGGCTGAAAAAGGGAATAGGATAGACAGATGGATTGATTCCTGGTTTGCACATGGAAGAAAGAGTGAGGATACAGAAATCTTATTAATGCGTATCAGCCATGAAGTTGCTATGCTGGCAGAACAGAAGAATATGCAACATCTATTGCTTACAGTTTATGAAAGTAACGGAGAGGAAACCAGAGAATATGCAGAGGATCTGGCAGAGAAACTCAGTGAGCTTGGAATGACAGTTACCTGCACAGATGGTCTGATCTCCAATAATACAGAAGTATTAAAACAGCTTGAGTATGCAGATGGAGCAGTCTTTGTAGAGCAGTTAATGAAATCAGATAGAAAAGAGATCAGGGACGCAGTTGCACTTTGTGAGCGTTGTAAGGTAGAAGTGCTTGGTAATGTTGTTATCGGAAGCGACTCATATTAGAAGACAATACACAAAGAGGAAAATACTTTTTGCAGTTGGGGCTGTAAAAAGAGCCTCTGTACACCTATGAAAAATATTGACAAGAATGAACGCACAAATTATACTGTATTCATTGAATAATTAAAAGTATGCGGATATCGGTTTTGGAATGAACAAAAAACCGATACCGCATTTTTGTGTATCAATTTCGGATATAATTGTTCAATACAACGTAAAAAGAAATATAAAATGAATAAAACAGGAATAAAAAATATGATAGATCAGAAACAGATACAATCAGACAACATGAATATAATGCAGAGTTATTGATGAAAAAAGTTATTGAAACTAATAATGAAGAGGAGAGAACAAAACTCAGATCAGCTGCGGAAACATTTAAGAATTTAGCAATGGAAGAATGGTGTAACAGATGAAATGATGCAGATTAATAGATAAATTTATTAGCATTAGCGTCATTCTTTATAACAACATTAGTTGTGAATACAATCTCAACAGAAAAAATAGAAAATATTTTCACAAAAGATATTACGATATTAAGTTATGTGTTTATGGCTGTTTCTTTTGGATATTTATTATTATGTAATTGGGAGATGAAGAAGTATAATATATTCTGGGCAGTATCGATGGTAGTGATTGGTATTGGAATTATGATATAATAAATGAATATCAGACTGGTTTGCGAAAAATGCCGATGTTGAGGGCTTCTGGAAGAAGCCCTTGAATATAATACAATTGAATTACAAATGACGAATGCTGAAAAGATGAAATTGCATCATATCGAATGGACTTATTTTACATAAAAGTGTATAATTACTATTTAAAATTAGTGATAGATTGCTCGCTTGATTTGAAAGTAGGTTATATTGAAGGAAGAATCAATAAGATAAAATTTATAAATTAGGAAGGGGTAAAATACACAACAAAAGGTTAAGACATTGCCAATTTATAATATCAGAAAGCTATTGTTTTTCCTTTTATATGCAAAGAAAATGGTTTACGGTTCATAATGTAATAACCAAGCAAAAGTGAAAAATAGGAATATACAGGGTAAATCGGTGCTACTTCTGCCCAGCCATATACAAGAAAGGAGAAGAGTAAAACCAAGAAGACTGTATTTTGCTCACTGGAAGCCTTATAAATGGCATATGTAATAGCTGCTACAATAATGATAAAGGCAGCAATTCCCCAATGTAGTCCAATATAAGCAAACATCATATCGAGGCAGTCTTCATCCTCTATAGGAAATCCATAGAAACCAACGCCACCATTTCTTAGATAGAAAGTAGTGGCCAATTGAATTCTTGAGAGCATGGTTCCGTCATGTTGTAAAAATAATTCCGGTTTGCGGATATATAAATAACTTCCGATAAATGGAATACAAACACATAGAAGAAATGCTCCGGATGTAAATAGTACCATCATTTTATGAAACCAGTTTTTTGGTATGACAATTGACAATAAGTGGATGACAATCAGCATAGCTATAACAGCTTCTGCAGTTCTGCTGTTGGCTGTCAGATCCAGAAAGATGATAAAACCTGCATAAAGGATGCAGTCATACCATTTTTTACATTCTTTTCGGAGGTACATGATATCCATTGCCAAAAGTAAAAAATCTAATCCCATCATATTAGCATGAGTCCAACCGAAAAATGTACGTGTTCTTCCGCCAATCCATACATTTATCTTATTGATCATTAATCCCATAAAAGGTAAGGTGAGAAACAAGGCGCTGCGTACAATACGGACATACAAATCTAATTTTACTATTTTTTTTATTTCAATATTTTTGGCGCAGCAGAGGAACATCATTGTGCCGAAAATATTGTAGAAGTCATAATTGTATTGATAACTCTTATAACATAAATAGAGCAATACAATAAGAAAAAAACAATCCAGAACAGAATTTTTTTGAATAATGACTTTGACTAGCAGTAGAATCAAAAGAATATGATAAAAGAGTGTAACCTGATTCCAATATTGAGGAACAGTCTGGCGCATGAAACTGAAAAGTGGGTAATACATTCCAAGCAGAAAATAGAGAATGTATAAAAAGATTGTAGAAATCTCATTGCGTTGTTTGAATTTTTCTATTAATATATTCATAAGTGTATTCTCCTTAATATAATCAGTATATAATTGATTATAACATAAGAGTTTTTTTGTGAAAAGAAAATGAGAAAGGCAGATTGTTGAAAATGGGAAAAAAGCTGCTTAGTATTATCATTCCATGCTATAATGAAGAAAAGACAGTAGAAACTATATATGTTGCTATTACGGATACAATGGATATGCTGCCACAATATGATTATGAAATATTATTTGTAAATGATGGCTCCAAAGACAATACATTGAACAAATTGATTGGATTATCAGAAATGGATGTGCATGTGAAGTATTATTCATTCTCAAGAAACTTTGGCAAAGAGGCGGCAATTTATGCAGGTCTTATGAATGCAAGAGGAGATTATGTAGTGACAATGGATGCGGATATGCAGGATCCTCCGGCACTTCTGCCGGAGATGATCCGTATACTTGAGTCAGGAGAATATGACAGTATTGCGACAAGACGTGTAAGCCGTAAGGGTGAACCGGTGGTACGCTCTTTTTGTGCCAGATGTTTTTATAAATTGATACGGAGGATATCCGATGCGGATATTGTGGATGGAGCCAGGGATTTTCGAATGATGACGAGAGATATGGTAAACAGCGTACTTGCTTTATCAGAGTATAATCGGTTTTCAAAAGGTATTTTTGGGTGGGTTGGTTATCGGACAAAATGGTTAGAGTATGAAAATATAGAACGTTCAGCCGGGGAGACAAAGTGGAGTTTCTGGAAACTTTTTGTCTATTCTCTGGACGGAATTGTTAATTTTTCCAATGTACCGCTGATGATCTCGTCCTACCTTGGAATATTGATGACGTTTATTTCTTTTGTGGCGATTATCTTTATTATTGTACGAAAACTTATTTTTGGAGATCCGGTCAGTGGATGGCCATCCCTGGTATGTATCATTACATTTGTTGGCGGCATTCAATTGTTCTGTATGGGAATTATGGGACAATATCTTTCAAAGGCTTATATGGAAGTGAAGAAAAGACCGCATTACATAATTCAGAAAAGTAATGATAAAGAAGCGGAAAAAAATAAGTGAGTCTGAACATGAATCTGTGTTTATCAAAACAGGAGAAAAAAAGAATAGAAAAAGTGCTGCCAATCTGAAATCTTTTTCAAATCGGCAGCACTTTTTTATTCTTCTGGAAGTTTTACCACAATAATGTCATGAATTACTCCAATACAGTTTTTTGCTGGATAGACATCGAGATTCTGATAAGCTTCGGTCTGTTTGATAGCAGCAATCTCTTCAGAACAGGCCTGGTCAAGCTGAATACCGAAACAGTAATTCCACATAGCGAAATAATGGAAATCAAGGTTCAGGAAGTTATCCTGATCTACACCAATAATGTATGGTACAGTACCACCAATATTGGAAGAATAGGTGTGGTAGCTTCCAATTACGGCGACCTTGGTTATTTCAGGAAATTCGTCCAGATTTTCTATGCGGTCTAATACGTTGCTGGCAATACTATAACTTTTTTCGTAGCTAAGATTCATCTCATTATAACAAATATTAGCATTTCGGATGTTATAGAAAGAAAGATAACAAAGTATAACGATTCCGGCAGATTTTATAATTTTTTCAAAACGCGTTTTTACACAGCCATGTTCAAGATAGCAGAGCAATAACAGATAAATAAAGCAGGCACCCATCTCCATCAGTGTGTGATACCAGACATCGGATGATACAAAAAATAAAAAACATACAGTAAGAGGCAGGCAGATGATACAGAGTATTCCGGTAAGGCAAGCAAGTGGCTGCCTATACAATTTATTTTTCAAAATCAGATAGACAGTGCAGAGTAGGAGCAGAGCAAATACAATGCGGTTGGCATATCCATACCAGTATACGTTGAGAGCTTCATTGAAAGAAAACAGGTGAGATAACTCATTATAAACTTTAGTAAAAGCCTGCCGGTATTCCCATAAGGAAAGAAGATGAATCTGTCCGATTCCCTGATATTCGGTTAATGTGATATGATAGTATGCATTAATAATAGCAGAAGCTATTTTGTAAAAGAGGAATCCTCCAAGCAGAAGAGGGATATATTTCCAGTTGTTTTGCAGGAAGGACTTGAAATCTTTCTGCTTTATAAGCAGGTCACATACAATCATAACAAGCAGAATGCAGAGCATGACACTGATGTATGCCTGATAAGTTCCAATGCTTAATCCAATGCAGATAATACCCGGAAAGATACCGTATCTATATCTCCAGGTCAGATAAATGCCTAGCACAGCCATTAAAAATGCCATCATGTAACCATCAGCAGTGAACATAAATGCAAAGGATGCTGTGACGGTAGGGAAAGAAACAATGAGCAGGGCAAGCAATACGCAGGATGCGCATTCCTGTAACTCGAAAAGTTCAACAAGCAGTATGCTTGCAAGGCTGATATAGAGCAGGGACAATGCACCATTCACCCAGGGCATATCATATTTGGAAGAGATTTTACTGAAAAATTCAAGAAAACATCTTCCGGAAGAGTAAGTAGCACCGGTTCCGGCAAAGTTATACATAGAATCCCAGGATGGCAGAAAGTTGAAAAAACGATAGGCATGAGCCAGCATTCCACCAATCCATGTGGCGAGAAATGTAATTTTCCATTGTTTTTTTATATGGAGTGTTCGATTAAAAATTTTTAAAGTTGTTTCATTCATAAAAGGTATCCTTTTCTGTGTTTAAAAATAAGAGTCAACCATTGGTATGGTTGTGTATTGATAATTTTGCAAGGCATTAATCTGATCATCAATATTACCTGTATAGTTGTATAAGTGGTATACGTTTGATCCACCGGAAGAGATTCCATCGTAGCGTGGAACATTTGGATAAGAAGCGTCATAATCCCGGATATAAAGCAGACGTTCCCGTTGCTGATCGGGATAAAAATCATGTATACTATATCCGAATTCACTGTAATCTTTATCAAGCGATTGAACGATGGTTGGAACAAGTTCGTCTAAAGTAATAGGAGCATTGGTACCATTAAGTGATTCGTGGGATTCCTGTTTTTCCTTGATGAAAAAGATTATTTGTGGATATTCAACGTCACCATGATCAGAGGTGATAATAATAGTTGAATTATCGTAAACGCCCAGTGTTTTTAATTCGTTCAAATAAGCTTCAAGCATAGTGAAAATTCCCTTAACGGTTGACTGGCAGGTTGCATTCTGATCATCAAACTGGCAATTTTCATCGGTTGTGAATTCATGTGTCCCATTTAAATGCTGAATTATGAAATAATTGTCAGATGAATCAGTTGTCAGACCATTTTCAATGAGATGATTATAAAAATCATAGTTTGCATGTAAAATAGTATTTTCAGGATAAGATACAATAGAGGTATATATCTCATTTGATACGTCAAAAAAGGATTTGAAGTATTCTGGCATAAAGCGATAGCAGGACATATAAAACATGGTCTTATACAGTTTATGGTAATCAATGCAAATAGAGCTTTGTTTTGTAGTTATATTACTAATTTTTCCATCAAGAAGCGACAAAGAATGATTACCGGTCAGAATAGATGTTGTCGGAGTATATAAATTTACTTTGTAATTGGCATCAGACAAAATAGAAAAATAATCATTTGTAGTAGTATTTGTCCAACATTCTTCTAACCAGTCATCAACAGATAACGAAGGATCTAAATCGTTTCCTGTTAGTAAATGCGGTAGCGATGGATAGGTTCCATGGTAATTGCAGTCGGCATTATTGTAATAAGTGAAATCATGCAGAAAATCCTTTAAATCCGGATATTTTTCAACGGCAGATGCAAGGTAAGTGCTGGAAAAATTATCCAGAATAAATAAGATAATGTTATCATTTGAGGATACGGTAAATTGCTTACTTCCATCCAGGATAAGTTCGTCCTTGTCACTGTAGTATGTAAAGGCGGATTTATCTGCGGAGGGGAAAAGTGAAATGTATCCAACACATTGCATCCCCAGAATAATGAGAGAGGATGTTAACATTACTTTTTTGAAGATATTCTGTTGAAATTTTGCAAACAGCAAGGCTCCCAAAATGATAGTTGTCCAAATAATGGAATTTACAATTATTTTTGAAGGTGATGCGGTGTATGCTTCTGCACGGACACCCATTTGTTCCAGATGGCGGTTTAAAAACATTGTCTGGATATATCCTGCAATTCCGATTCCCCAGAAAACAGAAAGAATATATTTTCCGAGCTTGTCTGGAAAGAATGAAATAACAAGCGTAAAAATAAATGATATTAAGAATGCAAAAATCAAAAATTTCCATCCAAATTCCTGATAGACAAATCCAAATTCTTTATAATTGCCAAAAAATATTTCAGATGGCCCCATAACGAAGAGCGTGAAAAATAGAAGCAATACAACAATATAGTTTGAAAGAAAATGTAGGAAAACGTTTTTCTTTGCCATTAGAAAACTCCTTTCGTGCAGCATATCACTTTTAGTTTGTTTCAGAGAGCAGATCATGCGATACAATATACTCTCCGAGATAATCAGCAGCTTTGGTTGCTCCGCTTATATTCAGGTGTTCAATATCCATAAAATCTGTATCACCGTTGAGCCCGACATCATCCATGTGTTCAAACAGGTTAAGGTAAGTGCAGTTGTTGGCAGCAGCATATTCGGCCATGGCGTCTGAATAATTATATTCCCCTTCATAAGGAACAGTATAAAAGATAAGACGAATATCATTTTCATTGCAGATGTTTACAATTTTATCTAATAATCTGACAGAACTATCAGGCAGCTCTTTCTGCTTGAACGTTGCGGGATCGGAGATCACTGTTGGAACAATATGGTCGCTGCCTGAAAAACCATGCGATGCCTGATACTCTTCGACGGAAGTTCCGGAATCAAAACTGTAATAATTAACGTTTGTCCAGTTTTCGTGAAAGGCAAGTAATGGGATATAGTAAGATAAGTAACGATCCTTATTCTTACCAAAGCATTGGGCTAGATATTCTCTTTTTCCTTTAAAATCGGAAATGCCTTTTGTGTAATAAATTTCACCATTGAGATCTGTGTCTTCATGAACTTTGTCTACGTTAAAGGTTTCAATTAATACCACTTTAGGAGATTGTGTTCTTAGGGCGTCCTCAAAGAACAAAGTGGTGGTATTAAGAAATTGCCAGTTACAGCCATAATTATAAGCACTGAATCCATATTTTTCTGTCATTTCATTTACATTTAATCCTTTATATACATGGCTGGAACCACAGGCGATGACATCAAATGAATTTTCAGGCATGGAATGAAAAGATTCTATTGCATGGAAAGCATCCACTGTAAAATTAGGTTGTAAAAGGCGTCCGGCATAGAATACGGAGATGCCAATAATGGCAGCACAACTGATGCAGCATACTATTTTTTTCATTATTTTTACCTCTAAAATTGAAAATAAATAAATTTGGATGCGTCATAGGAAGTTCCGTAGATTCCGAATACAAGAATAAAAACAACGGAAAATGCTATGATCAGAACCTGACACCAGGCATCCTGTCTGGCGACAATTTCACGGATACATATTTTCTTCTGTTTTAAATAATCCGTTACAAAAAGTAACAAAATACATAAAAGCATAAAGCAGAAGTTTTTGGAATTTAGTCCGCAATTATAAAGCGATCCATCAAAGAGAATCCATGGATTATGTACATGGATAATCTGAGAGAGAATCGTGAGTGCTTCTGAAAAACTGTTGGCGCGGAAAAATATCCAGGTAAAATCAATCAGGACAAAAGTCACTATAATATGAATGGCTTTATGTCCGATGGAATTTCGGTTTAAGTGAAAAAGTTTTACAAGCTTATCACGCAAAGGCTGCAGGATCTCACCGATGATCTGGTAAAGACCGTTCAGTCCACCCCACACGACAAATGAGATTTTGGCACCATGCCAGAGACCGCTTACGAGGAAAACAATCATTTTGTTCCTATATTTACGCCATTTACTGCATCTGCTCCCACCGAGCGGAATGTAGAGGTAGTCCCTGAACCAGGAAGTCAGGGAAATATGCCATCTTCTCCAGAAGTCAGCAACAGAAACTGCCAGATAAGGAGACTGGAAGTTTTCCATTAACCGGATGCCGAGAATCTGGGCAGCCCCCATAGCGATAATAGAGTATCCGGCAAAATCACAGTAGATCTGAATGGCAAAAAGTGCAGTGGCTACGATCAGATACCATCCACCAAAGGTGTGATAATCACCGTAAACCCAGTCAACGAAGATCGCAATACGGTCAGCCAGTACAATTTTTAAGAAAAATCCCCAGAGCATCAGTAAAAGACCGCTTTTGGCTTCATCGGAATTAAACTTATGTGGTGTGGCAAGCTGTTGCAGCAGGTGGCTGGAACGCTCGATCGGACCGGCGACCAGCTGCGGAAAGAATGATACAAAAAGTGCATACTGAAAGAAATTCTTTTCAGCACAGGTGTTTCCACGGTAAACATCAATCGTATATCCCAGTGCCTGAAAGGTATAGAAAGAGATGCCGACAGGAAGAAGAATATCGACAGTTGGAATACTAAGCTGTATATGGAAGACGGACAGTGCATCACCTAAAATTCCGATTGCAAAATTAATATATTTAAAATAAAAAAGCAGGGACAGGTTTAATAAAACACTAATAGCTACAACTATTTTTTTCTTCCGCATGATAAGCGGATCAGCAGATCTCTGCTGGAGCGTATCCAGTGCAAGACCGCTAAGGTATGTCACTATGGTAGAAAAAAGAATGATCAGAGCATATTTGGCATTCCAACACATATAGAAATAGTAGCTGGCAATCAGAAGCCAGTAGTTTTTCAGCTTTTGTGGAATCAGAAAGTATATCAATACCACAATCGGGAAAAAAATTAAAAAGTCAGATGAGTTAAATGACATAAAAATCTCCTTAAGTAATCATTAGAAATAGGAATCAATTACCTGTACAGGTGTATAATATCCATTGTCATAAAGAAAGACAAGGTCTTTCAGTGTGCCATAATAAGTATATACATGATAAGCGTTCATACCACCTTCCGTCACACCATCGAAGCGCTTGACAGCAGGGTACGCATCGTCTCTTACGCGGATGTAAACGCTGCGTTCTCTGGATTCGTCAGCAGAGAAATCATGGATACTCTGACCATATGGAGTATAATCTTCACCTATAGCTTCCACAATGGTAGGAACAAGATCATTCAGGCTGATCGGAGCATTCGTTGTCTGCATAGAGTCGTGCGTTTCATTTTTTTCTTTCATAAAGAAAATCATCTGTGAACGTGCTTCGGAACCATGATCGGCGGTAATGATAATCGTTGAGTTATCATAAATACCAAGGTCTTTAAGCTGCTGTAAGTAGGCATCAAGCATTGTAAAAATACCTTTTACAGTTGTTGCGCAGGTTGCATTATCAGGATCATAAGCGCAGTTTTCGTCGTTGACGAATTCATGCGTGCCATTCAGATGCTGGATCGTAAAATAGTTGGATGTTGAATCAAGGCTTAATCCGGTATCTTGCAGTTTTTCATAAAAACTATAGTTGGAATACATCATTTCATTGTCTGGGTAAGAGACAATGCTTGTATATTGAGAATTATTTACATCAAATTGAGGTTTGAAATATTCAGGTAAAAAACGATAGCAGGACATTTGCAGCATCGTTTTATTGAGTTTTTCATAGTCAATCTCTCTTGAGGAAGATTCAGTTCCTACATTATCTATTTTCCCCTGAAGTAATTCCAGAGTATCGGTTCCGGTAAGAAGACTGGTCACAGGAGTATATAGATTCACCTTGTAATTGTGCTTTTCAAGAAGTTTATAGTATGTGTTTGTGGAATCGTTATTCCAGCATTGGTTTAACCAGTCGGTTACAGAAAGATCGGTATCCAGAGGATTACCGGTAAGCATATGTGCAAGTGATGGATAAGTTCCCCAGTAGGCACAGTCAGCATTATTATAGTATGTAAAATCAGAAAGAGAATCTGTCATGTCCGGGTAGGAAGCGAGCGCTTCATCCAAGAAGGTGTTGGAAAAATTATCCAGAACAAACAGGATGATATTTTCGTTTGAGGAGAGTGTATATTGTCCGGCACCGTTTAGGGAGAGTTCTCCATCGGTGTCATTGTAAGCCATTGCAGAAGCATCTGCTGTAAGAAATAAAGACACAAATCCTACAATCTGGATACCAAGGAGAATACTACTGGTTACGGTCAGCAGTCGGGTACAAAGGTCTTTTTTGAAAATACAGATAAGCACAGATGCAGCAAGGATAACAAGCCAGAATAAAGCATTCAGGATGACCCGTGTAGCATTGGCTGTATATCCTTCAGCAGATACCCCAATCTGGTCGAGATTTTTATTCAGAAACATGGTCTGAATATACCCGGCAATGGTAAAACCCCATAAAACGGAGAGAATCAGTGTTCGCGGAAATTTTGGAACAATCTGTAAGATTAGGGCGATAAAAAGCGCAAGGACTACAGAAATTCCCAGAAATTTCCATCCAAATTCCCCATAGATAACCCCAAATTCACTGTAGTTGCCGAAAAAAATCTCAGATGGACCGAAAACGCCAAACATGAACAATGGCAGAAATACGATCAAAAGTGTAAATAAATAGTTTTTAAGAAAAGAACCAGGTGTAACAGCTTTTTTTAACATAAATTTCCTCTTTCTTATTAAATGTATTTCGATTGAAAAATTACGAATGCAATTATAGCATAGAAAGCAGGGAAGGAATAGTATTCAGTTGAAAATTCTTGAAATACACAGGGTTATCATGTAAAATAATATGAGTTATTAACTTTATATGAGGTGAAAAGATGCAAAAAAAAGAATATTTGAAGAAATTTTTTTTATGTTGGGAATCTGTCTTTCTATTTATCTTTATGATTGGAATTTTTGGCCCGTCCGAAGTCTTTTTTGGTAATTATACAGAGTTGGGAGTTGTATATGGGGAATTCGGTTGGTTATTTTTTGTGGTTGGATTTACCATTTCCATCATAATTGCATTCGTTTTGGTATTTTTCCCAGAAATAATCCGGAAGATTATATTAGCAGTTGTCTGGGGATTATCCATTGCCGGATATATTCAGGTTATGTTTTTAAATAAAGGGATTGACCAGATTGGTGTGACAGCAGAGGGGTATATTCCAGATGCCGACAGAGTAATAAAGAATGCTGTTTTTTGGGGAGCTGCAATTGCAATTACATTTGTCATCACATTTGTTTGCAAAAAGAAATGGAGTAAGGTAATACAGCTTACAACAACAGTGCTTTTATTAGTCCAGCTGGTTGCATACGGCTCCTTATTTCTGACAACAGATGATGGAGCTTTTCATTATGCTGAAAACGAACTTTGTTTAGACATGGAGCAGCAGTTTACAATCTCTTCCAATGAGAATATTATTGTACTTCTTTTTGATAATTTGCCAAATGAATGGTTTGAGGAAGCAAGAGCAACTTATCCGGATATTACAAAAGGGTTAGAAGATTTCACATACTATAACAATGCAGATTGTAATTATTATGGAACATATCCATCCTTTATTCATATCTTGACAGGAAATCCATTGGATCTGAGTTTGTCTGTAAATGATTATTTTAAACAAAGTTGGGACAATGCGAGAACCAATGCATATTTTGATATTTTACATAGTCATAATTATAAGATGAATGTATTTTCATATTTATCAGAAGTTATGACGGGAGGTAATAGCCTTGAAATTGCGGAAGGAAAAGTGGACAATATTATAGAAAAAGATGATGCAAGAGAAATTGATAAGCCACTTTTATATAAAACTATGCTGAAAATGTCATTGTACCGATATATGCCGGAATATTTTAAACCAAAATTTGATGTACAGAATGAACAATATGCAAGTATTGTATCGTATCCGAATAATACGATGCAGTATTCAAATCCGAATTTTTACAATACAATGATGGAAAAAGGTCTGACGATTGATGATTCCAGCAATTATTTTGTTGTGAATCACTTAAATGGTGGACATGAATTTATTAATGATGCAAATTGTCAATATGCGCAGGATCCAGATAGAGATGATACTATAAAAGGTATTTTTTTGTTAGCAGAAGAGTATATTAACCAGATTAAGGAATCAGGCTCCTATGATGATTCTACAATTATTATTATGACGGATCATGGAACAGGTAGAAATGCCCAACCTGTTTTCTTTATGAAAGAGCCTCATGAGACACATGATGTAATGCAGGAAAATAATGCGCCTATTACCTATGAGGAACTTGTGCCAACAATCGTAGAGTTATTAGGAGAAGATCATTCTGCTTTTGGAAAGAGTTTTCATGAGTTTAAGCAGGATGAGGTGCGACATCGTGTTTTCTATGATAGAACATATGATACGGAATATCCGGATGTGAAAAGATACGATGGGATGCAGGGAGGAGCAAATATTTATTATAAATACGAATATGATGGAAATCTTGGTGCAATCCAGTATCAATATGATAATGAATTACATGAAATTTTTCCGATGGTAGATTCTTATTATTAGGATGACAAACTTTTGATAAAACAGAGGATAAAGAGATGAAAATTAAAAATAATGTCAAATGCTTTATTTCGATGATCGCAATTATTTTATATCCGAGCATGTTTATGTATTTTCAGAACATGTCGGAGGGACATTTTATAGAAATTTTACCATCGATCGGGAAAAATATGATTTTAGCAGTAGTTTTATTAGTTGCATTTAGTGTACTATTTAGAAACATAAGAAAGGCTTTTTTAACAAGTGAGATAGCATTACTTCTTTTTATGAATTTTAATACGATTCTTGGAGCAATCAAAAAAATAATCCCGGGTATGAGAAAAGCATATTTTTTTGTGATTGTTGCAGTTATATTAACGATAGTATTCTCTGTTGTAAAAAGAAAAATAAATGAGCCGGAAAATATTTGTACAATTCTCGGAATTGTGTTTTTCGTTCTCATAGTTTTCAACCTGATAAGTTCAATTCCACAGATATTAACCAATAATAATAAGACAGCTGTCTCACAGGAAGAAAATGATATTGCCGAAAAAAGATTTACCGGAGACAAGCCGAATGTATATTTCTTTTTATTTGATGAATATGCGGGTTTTGAGAATATTGAACACTATTATGATTACGATAATCAGGAATTTTCAGATTTTCTTACACAGAGGGGATTTAATATTTCATATGGAAGTCATAACACAGAGTCTATTTGGACATCTACAATTGTACCCAATATTCTTAATCTCTCATATGTAGCAAGTGATGATATTTACTCTATTGATAATATGGCGCGATCGGAGAATGCGTATCTATATCAGCTCTTTGCCAATAATGGATATCAGATTAATATGGTCAATCATTTGAATACATTTTCAGATACCAATTGTAATGTTTTAAATTATAAACAGAAGAAAGAAAATTTATCTACTTATGTTCTGGACAATGGTATCTGGAGTGAAGTTGATTCTTTTGTGAGTTGGGGAAAACAAAAATTAAGCGGAAACTCCAATGATTATTATACGAATCTGAGTGATGTGTTGACTATTATGGAAAATATTACAGATTATACGAGTGATAGTAAACCAACATTTACTTTTGCTTATGCAGAATGTCCACATGAATATTTTACATTTGACGCAGATGGTAATCGGATAGCGAAAGAGGATGAAACAAATTGGAAAGATAAAAGCATATATCTTAACCAATACAAATATATTACAAAATGTATGGAAAGAATTGTAGAGGATATTCAGAAAAACGATCCGGATGCATTCATTATACTAATGTCTGACCATGGAGCAAGATATCCGCACTGGCAGGTTGATCATTATGGTGCCAAAGCCTATGATGCGTCAGTAGAGACTTTATATATGCAGAATATTTTAAACTGTGTCTATTATAAGGGTGAAAAGCTTGATATAGAAAGTATGACAAGTATTAATACATGGAGAACGGTACTGAATACTTACTTTGGAACTGATTATGAGATGTTGCCAGCACCGGAAGGCTTTAAGGCAAGTACAGGATTTTAGTGATATTTGCAACAAAACAGGTAAAAGTAAATGAGAAGAAGTATAAAAAAATTTTTTACAATAAGTACAATAGCGTTTGTTATTTTGTATCCATGTTTATTTATGTATTTCCAGAATGCCGATGAGGCAAAACTTATTGATGCATTACCTGCATTCGAAAAATTTTTGGCATTAGCGATAGTAGTGTTTATAATTTGTATTATTTTCATGAAGAATACTGGTAAGGCAGTGTTAGCCAGTGATGTAATACTTTTTATCTTAACTAATTTTAATGTATTTTTAAGCAAAGTAGATCATGTGATTGGAAGAAAAAAGATAATTGTAATTTTATTTTTTATAATATTTATGTTTATGATTCTGGTTAAGAAAAAAATCAGATCTGAACAAAATATTTGTATGTTGATTGGAATATATTTTCTGGTACTAATTGCAATGAATTTTTTTGTGGCGCTTCCAACAATATGCTCAAAACTAAATTATCAAAAAGTGGAAAATTCAGAGAATATAGAATATGTGTCTGAAGAAAAGCCAAATGTATATTTTTTTATATGTGATGAATATGCTGGGGTAGAGGGGCTGGAACGGTATTATAATTATGATAATAGAGTCTTTTTAAAACATATTGAGGAAAATGGGTTTAATATTTCAACAACAAGTCATAATTATGAGTCATGTTCTACGACAGTAAATATACCTAATTTATTAAATTTGGAGTATGTTGCTTCTCCAGACGAACTGGAAGCAAATAATTTAAAATATATGAAAAATCCTAAGTTATATCAAATTTTTAAAACGAATGGATATACGATTAATTTGATAAATCATACCCAGTTTTTGGATGAAGATGGGTGCAATGTTATTGCAACATCAGATGTAGTGGATACAATTTCAACCTATATTTTGCAAAAAAGTATTTTTCAATTAATAAAAGATTATAAAGCAGAACAAATTGAAACCAGTACGGATACACAATATTATGTATCAGATTTAAAAAATATATTAAATACGATGCAGACATGCTATAAAATGGTTGATAAGGAGAAACCCACCTTAACAATAGGGTATGTGTCGTGTCCTCATCCTCCATTTGTAATCGATGAGGAAGGGGGAGCAGTTGATTATAGAAATACATCCAATTGGGCAGACAAGAGTCTTTATTTAAATCAATTAAAGTATGTAAATGCCTGTATGGAGAATGCAGTGGATGGTATTTTACAAAATGATAGAAATGCTATTATTATTATACAATCTGATCATGGAGTTCGTTATCCTTATCATATGATGGAGTGCTACGGAACGCCTGAGTATGACGCAACTATAGAAACACCTTATATGCAGAATATTTTAAACTGTGTTTATTATCAGGGAAAAGAGATGGATATTGAAGGTAAAAGTGGGATTAATACACTTAGAATAGTTTTAAATGAGATTTTTATGACAAATTATGAGATGTTAGATAATCCAGAAAAGTATTTGTATCAATATAAATAAAAGATATATAACGTAGGAGAAGGTATGCTTTTTAATTCATATAGTTTTTTTGTATTTTTCCCAATAGTTGTCGTAGTTTATTTCCTATTACCCAAAAGAGTAAGTTATCTGTGGCTTTTGACTGCAAGTTATTATTTTTACATGGGGTGGAATGCAAAGTATGCATTATTGTTGTTATTGTCTACAGCAATTACTTACATAAGTGGTATAGTGATTCAGTGGTTGAATGATAATCGCCCTGAAAAAATAGAGGCAAAAAAATGGGTGGTTGTAGGATGTATTGTAGCTAATCTTGCAATTTTATTTTTCTTTAAATATTTTAATTTCACAATCGAAAGTATAAATGCAGTATTGGATCACACGAGTTTGCCGACAGTAAATACATCGTTAGATGTATTACTTCCAGTAGGGATTTCTTTTTATACATTTCAGGCTTTAGGATACACTGTGGACGTGTATCGTAGAGAGATTGAGGCGGAAAAGAATTTCTTTCGATACGCGTTATTTGTATCTTTTTTCCCACAACTTGTAGCAGGACCAATTGAACGCTCAAAGAATTTATTGAATCAGCTGCGAAATCCGAAATCATATCATTATGGGAGAATGTGTGATGGACTGTTACTAATGATTTGGGGATATTTTTTGAAATTGGTGATTGCAGACCGAATTGCAATCTTTGTAGATAATGTATATGCGAATGTTGACATTTATGATGGCAGGTATTTACTTTTAGCCAGTGTATTGTTTGCATTTCAGATATACTGTGATTTCGCGGGATATTCCACAATCGCAATTGGAGCTGCAGAGGTTATGGGATTTGAGTTGATGGAGAACTTTAATAGTCCATATCTGTCTCAGTCTGTTGCAGAATTTTGGAGAAGATGGCATATTTCACTCTCTTCCTGGTTTAAAGATTATCTTTATATTCCATTAGGAGGAAACAGAAAAGGAAAAATCAGAAAATATATAAATATTATGATCGTGTTTCTGGTAAGCGGTCTTTGGCATGGAGCAAATTGGTCATATGTTGTATGGGGAGGTCTGAATGGTGTTTATCAGGTAATAGGAGCAATTTTTACACCTCTTAGAAATAAAATCAAAGAAAATTTACACCTGAAGAAAAATTTCTTGCCATTAATGATAGTTTATATGTTTGTGACCTTTATATTAGTGGATCTTACTTGGATTTTTTTTCGTGCAGATACAATACAGCATGCGTTTGATATTATAGAGAGCATTTTCCATATGAATGATCCGGTACTTCTGGCTAATGGTGCACTTTATGATCTGGGACTTAGTAAGCCAAATTTTATAGTGCTTGTTATTTCGCTTTTATTATTGTTATTGGCAGATGTATGTAAATATCGTGGAGTAAAAGTTCGAAATGTGATTTTAAATTTAAATATTATAATAAGATGGACTATTATTATTGTCGGAATTCTGGGGATTTTGATTTTTGGAATCTGGGGAAGTGGATATTCAGAAACAAATTTTATATATTTTCAGTTTTGAGACAGAGAGATTATAGAGGAATTGCAATATCAACAAATCGAAAGAAAAAACTGATAATTAGTATATGAGGAACGAGATGAAAGTTGCAGGACGTATATTAAAGATTATATTTTTTTTAGGGATTTTGGGAAGCGGAATATTTTATATTTCGAAAGCTTTGCTTCCAAGAATACCAGACTTTTATGAAGAAGAACATTGGGATGTAGTGTTTTTTGGAACAAGCCAAAGTTACTGTACCTTTGATCCTGAAATATTTGACGATTATAATTTGAAAACCTATAATCGTGGCAGGCAGCAGCAGACAATGAATTATACATATTATTATGTCAAGGATGCGTTGGATAACAGCGATATTGATGTTGTTGTGTTAGAGATATTTGGTATGTTTTATGATGAGGATGACACAGGATTTACGAGCGAGGGCGTGAGAGATTCTTCATTAAATGATCTGCGATATTCTGACATAAAAGTGGATGCAATAAAAGATTGCGTGCCGGAAGATTTGCAGTTGGATTATTTATTCCCTTTAGGTAAATATCATTCCAGATGGGAGGAATTGGATTATTCGTCTTTTGAGGGCTGGAAAGAGAGTGTAATGAATCCGTATTTTACAGAAGAAGGGAGAGGATTCAAACATTGGGCAGGCGCACAGCCTTGTGGGTATGCATCCTGGGATGAGATATTTTCAGAAAAAAGACGACCTGTTTATGAAGAAAATTTCAGATATCTGGATATGATGAATGAACTGTGTAAGGAGCATGGTACAGAATTGGTATTGGTGCGTGCACCGTTTCCATGCAATGAGAAAACGGTGGAGATGACAAATACAGTTATGGATTGGGCAGATACACATGAGGTTGAATTGATTAATTGTATGAAGGTGACAGATGTTATTGGTTTGAATTTTGAGGAAGACAGTCTGGATGCAGGAACACATTTGAATGAGAGTGGAGGAAAGAAAGTATCCAGATATATTGCGGAGTATTTAAAGGAAAATGTATTGAAATAAAATTCAATTATAGAAAAAAATGATACACTAGATGAATATTTATGCAAGCAGGAGAATTAGATAAATTATCGAAAAGTGTTCCGATTATATATGTAACATTGACAACAATGAATGCTAGTACTATACTTCAACAAGATTTATGTATTTAGGAGAAAAAGTATGATCACAAAAAGAGAATTTGATATGTTGGTACTTCTGACAGAGACAAAAGAGGTTGTATCTCAGAGAGATATGGCAGAGCGGTTAAAAATTTCAGCTGAAGCCGTGAATAAGACAGTCAAAGAATTGACAGAAAAAAACTATTGCAAAAATGGACAGATTACACAGGCCGGTCTGGATGCATTGGAACCTTATCGTGTGAAGAGAGCAATATTTGTAGCAGCAGGCTTTGGAAGCCGGATGGTGCCGATCACTTTGAATACGCCTAAGCCGCTTGTCAGAGTCAACGGAACGCGTATTATTGATTCACTTCTTGATGCAGTGGTAGAAGCTGGAATTCCTGAGATTGTTATTGTGCGTGGATATTTGGGAGAACAGTTTGATCAGCTTCTTTATAAATATCCGAACATCAGGTTTGTTGAGAATCCGATTTATAGTGAGGCAAATAATATTTCCTCCGCTGTATGTGTCAGATATCTTCTGCAGAATGCGTATGTTTTGGAAGCAGATTTACTGCTCCGTAATAAAAAACTGATTCGTAAGTATGAATATGAAACAAATTTCTTGAGTATTCCGGTGGAGTCCACGGATGATTGGTGTTTTGCAACCGATCATAATGGTGTGATTACAGAAGAAAAAGTAAGTGGTACCGACTGTCATCAGATGGTTGGAATTTCCTACTGGAGTGAAGCAGATGGAATTAAGCTTGCCAATGACTTAAATGAGGTTTATTTATCTCCGGGTGGAAAAGAGCGCTATTGGGAGCAGGTGCCACTTGTTTATAAAAAGGAAAATTATCAGGTACATGTTCGCGAATGTAAGGCAGAAGATATTACAGAGATTGATACATTTAACGAATTAAAGGCGATTGATAAGCTTTATGTCACAGGTTAATAAAAAAGAGAGAAATATGAGTAATTATAAAAAAATGATAATCAGGGACAACTTCAGAGACAGTTAAGTCCTACACATGTATGGGCAATGGCACTTGGTGCATTGGTAATGATCATTATTGCGTTTAGTTATGCGTATATGGTGCCAAAGTATCCAAAGACCGGCGGCGAATTTACTTTTATCAAGATGTGCTTTGGCAGAAATATGGCATATGTTTGTGGATGGTTTCTGGTAGTGGCTTATTTGACAAATGTTCCAATGAATTCGACTGCAATTGGTCTAATTGTCGATGGCTTAGATGGATCAGCAGATATTTTAAAATGGGGGTTGCATTATCAGGTGGCCGGCTAAGATGTCTGGCTTGGAGAAATGTTGCTTGCTATGGGAATATTGATTTTATTTGGAATATTGAATATTCTTGGCGTGAAGAAAGCTGGAATTGTACAGACGATCCTCGCAGCATTGTTAGGCATTTCTGTTGTGACATTGACGATAGCAGCCTTAGCGAGCAGTAAGACATCATTTGCCAATATGGCTCCGTGGTGGGGATTCCATAAATCAGAAGCAGTTGCAGCCTGGACGAACGGAACCTATACTTCTATTGATGAATTTGCCAACAGTGGAACAGTTGGTGCGGTATCAGCTATACTGGAGACTTTTGCCATTGCACTTTGGGCATATGTAGGATTTGATACTATACCGCAGGCGGCAGAAGAGTTTAAATTCTCTTACAAAAAAGTGAGTGGCATTATGATCGTTGCGATTATATTTGGCTGCTTTGTCTATACAGCAAATAATACGATTACTGTAGCAACATTGGAAAATTGACCGGATCTGAGTGTTGAGGCTGCATCAACACCGTGGTTATTGCTGACAGCTGCATAATGTCTGCTTGGTACACCGGGAAAGATTTTGGTTGGAGTAGCGGTGTCAAGCGCTGCATTATCATATCCTTGTCCGGACCAATTTTAGGAAGAGAAGCATTGGAATGGTTTTCTTAAAAACAATGGCAACCATAGGTGTTGTATTTTATGTAAAGCAGATGAAAAAGTGAGTTAACAACTATTATGTATCATTAAGATAAAAAGTTTAAAGAAAATGTTTGCTCCTGTATAGCATTGTTGAAAGTGGTCGTATAATAATTATTATACGACCACTTTTACATTTACAGTTAGCAAAATTACTGTTATTCTTTATTTAAAAGAAACAGAAAGGAGACAGGAAGACATGGGTAGATTCGTAAACCCGGATAATAGTGCATTTCAGGTTGCGTTGAATTCTAAGATATATGTGGATAAGACTGGTTTGATTGAGTACACGAACAGTGTTCTTGATACGACAGAGGCTTATATTTGTAATAGCAGACCACGCAGATTCGGAAAGTCGTATGCAGCAAATATGTTGGCAGCATATTACAGTAAGGGTGCGGATTCTGAGAAGATGTTTTCTGGATTGCAAATTAGTAAGGAAGCAGATTTCAGGGAGCATCTCAATAAGTATGATGTGATTCATATTGATATCCAGTGGTTCTTGGCGAATTGTGAGGACGTTGATAATGTTGTAACGCTTATTACAGATTCAGTTTTGAGCGAATTACGGGAAATATATCCAGATATTTTTACATGGGAAGTATCACGTTTACCGGATGCACTTTCCATTGTAAGAGAAAAAACCGGACAAAAGTTTATTATCATTATTGATGAATGGGATGTTCTGATTCGAGACGCGGCAACAAATGGAAAGGTTCAGGAGGCGTATATCAATTTCCTGAGGGGAATGTTTAAAGGAACTGAACCAACTAAATACATTCAGCTTGCTTATCTTACAGGTATTCTTCCTGTAAAAAAAGAAAAAACACAGTCTGCATTGAATAATTTTGATGAGTTTACAATGTTGAGTGCGAGCAATCTGGCTCCTTATATTGGTTTTACGGAGGATGAAGTAGAGAAACTTTCGAAGGAATATCATCAGGATTTTGATAAAGTCAAACGCTGGTATGATGGTTATCTTTTGAAGGATTATCAGGTTTATAATCCGAGAGCGGTTGTAGGTGTGATGTTAAAAGGAGAATTTAAAAGTTATTGGTCCGAAACGGCATCTTATGAAGCAGTTACTCCTTTGATTAATATGAATTATGATGGTTTGAAAACAGCTATTATTGAAATGCTTTCTGGTGCAAATGTGAAGGTTGATACTGCAACTTTCAAAAATGACACTGTAAATATTCATAGCAAGGATGATGTGCTTACTTATATGATTCATCTGGGATATCTTGGTTATGATCAGTATACAAAAACAGCGTTTATTCCGAATGAAGAGATTCGGCAGGAACTTACAGCGGCAGTTGAAAGCCGGTCTTGGAATGAAATGTTGATGTTTCAGCAGGAGTCAGAAAGACTTCTGGATGCGACGTTAGATATGGATGGTGTGATGGTTGGAACCCAGATAGAGAAAATTCATAATGAGTATATTTCTGTTATTCAGTATCATAATGAAAATTCGTTGAGTAGTGTATTGACAATAGCATATCTTAGTGCAATGCAATATTATTTCAAACCAATTCGGGAATTGCCGACAGGCCGTGGATTCGCTGACTTTGTTTATATACCAAAACCTGAATATAAAGCGGATTATCCTGCGTTAATTGTGGAACTGAAATGGAATCAGAATGCACAGACTGCAATGCAGCAGATTAAGAATAAAAAGTATCCAACAGCCATTGAAAAATATACGGGGGATATTCTGCTTGTAGGAATCAGTTATGATAAAAAATGCAAAGAACATCAATGTTTGATTGAAAAGTATGAGAAAGAATCATAATATATCTAAAATGTTAATGAAGAATTTTTATGATTTTGAAGATTACGAGTAGGAGATAGAAAAGAATATGTAATGTATAAAGTAGGAGCCAGAATTCTTTATGAAAAAGAATTCTGGCTCCTGCTGATTGAAAAGGGGAAGGAAAAGCGTTTTCATTTTGAACCTTTGATTAAATGATAATAAAAAATTGAAAATATCGTGATTATTGTTTGAAAAAGCTTGTATTGGTAATTCTTATAATTAAAGAATATAAGATATAAAGTCTTGTATATTAAGAAATAATATACTTGAAATTGCCGAATTGAAAGAATTATTAATAAAAAGTTGAAGTTTAACTGAAAACTCGCTATATTATAAGTATCAAATACAAAAAAGAGAAATGGGTGAAATACAATATGGCAGTATATGTTGTTGGTGATTTTTTGAGAGAAACCAGATTGAGAAAAGGGTATACACAGGAAGAAGTCAGTTACGGAATCTGTACAACAGCATCTTTATCCAGAATTGAAAATGGTTCACAAAAACCGGGACGACTTATTTTGGAGAAACTGTTTGAACGATTAGGTACGGAGAATAATCTGTTTAATTCTTTTGTGAGTAGAGAAGATATGGAGTTGTATTCTGCGATACAGGAATTGATTAGGAATATAACAGATGATGATGTTGCCAAAATAGAGGCACAGATAGAAGTGGTTGAAAGACTGGCAGTAAATTCGTCCGAGTTGGAGCATCAATGCTTATATTTTGCCAAGGGAGAACTTGCAAGACAGAAAGAGAAAGACAGCGAAAAAGCAATGGAAATGTATATGAAAGCAATTCATATCACATTGCCAGATTTTGACGGTAAAAATCCGTTAAGAAATAATCTTTTGACGTTTGATGAGATTATGATTATTAATGCAATTGCTATTTTGTATGCGAATGATGATGATATAATGACAGCTATAAAACTTGATACTTGGCTGAAAGAGTATATGGAAAATAAAGTTGTAGATGGCAAAATGAAAACAGCAAAATATCCGATGATTTTATATAATTTGAGTTGTTGGTTTTTTGATGCAAAATGTTATAAAGAAGTACTTACAATATCTGATCAGGGAATAGATTTTTGTATTAAGTACGGAAACTTAGCTTTTTTTCCGATACTTATTGTGAATAAAGGTGGAGCATTAGCTGAACTTAAAGAAACAAATAATGCTAAGATTTACTTACACCAAGCAGTTACAATTTTAGAAGCAATGAAACAAGTGGAAGTAGTTGAACGTGTAACAGATTGGTGTAAGTTATATTATCAAATAGAATTTTAATAACCGCCTGATTTAGGACCGAGAATAGACGCTACCTCATAACTCTGATCCACAACCCCAGTACTTCCAACAATAGAAGCGGCTGCAATAAGTGCACATAATGTGATAGCAAAAATTTTCTTTTTCATGGTTTTGTACCTCCAATTAATTTTGAGATTATGGTAAATTCCAGAAGGCAAATAGACCATTCGATGTGACGTAAATTTAAATTTACGCGATATCGAATGGTCTTTTTGCATGAATGGGAATAAAATTAATTAATTTAACAGGTTGCTTTGGGGATTAGGGAAACTGTTAAAAGAGATTGAAGAAAATGAAAGGAAAATGTGAGTTATGGTAAGACCAGGATTACGTCGCAGCGAAATTGATTGGGAGAATGTGGACATTCATGTCTCCAGAGAAGAAATGGAGAGAGAACAGGAGCATGAAACGGCAATACAGCAGGCAAAACAGTATCTGATTAAAAACTTTCCGAAGTTTTGTACGATAAATAATGGCTATTATGAGACAGAGACGTTTGATCATGATGCAGGGATGTATGAAGTAATGCATGTGGATCATATCGTGATCGGTGATCAGGCAATCTATGTGATCAAGACAGTGAAGTTTCCGGAGAATGTAGAATTATACGGAAGCTCAGACGCAAAAAACTGGTATTATGCAGAGAACACAGATAAACAGGAAACGCATAAGCACAAAGTGGACAATGCGGATAAGAGAAACCAGAGATATTGTGAGTATATACAGATGTTGGCAGGAGAAGCTATCAGACGGGATGTACCGGCGATTGCAATTGTCAATATTATTGGACTTACAGATGAGCAGATCCATTTGAATATAGAATCAGGGCATGAGGTTGTGACAATGGATAAACTGGCAGATAGAATCCGGTATTATGAGAGTACAATTGACAGTGATCGTGTGGCGTATGAACATAGCGATGATCTGATAAGAAAGTTCAAGGAAGAAGAGGTGTATGATAATATCATTCCACAGATACGGGATGTGGAGTTGAAATACAGAATTTATTTAAAACTATCAGAATAGATTTCAGTAAGATTTTAAGCAAATCTTAAGAAGAAATCATTGTTTACAGGTTTACAAGTTTCCTTTTATTTGATAAAATTCTATTTTGGTATGTAAGAATAAAATAGGTGTCTTAATATTTTGAGATACGGTCACATTAGGAGGAAATGATGAGTTTTATTAACACGGTGTTTGGTATTCCACTTGGATATGTCATGTGGGGATGCTATCAGTTGGTGAAAAACTATGGTTTATCAATCATTCTGTTTACATTGGTCAGCAAAATCGTCATGCTGCCGGTATCTATTATGGTACAGAAAAACAGTATTCGAATGATACAGATCCAGCCACAGATAAATGAGATTAAATATAAGCATGCAGGTGATAAAGATCGCATTGCGGATGAACAGATGGAGTTATTCAAAAAGGCACATTATAGTCCAATGCTTGGTATGGTGCCAATGTTATTACAGATTCCATTGGTTCTTGGCCTGATTAATGTCATTTATAATCCAATGCAGCATTTGATGCATATCAAGACATCTGTCTGTGATCAGATTGTGGCAGCTACCTGTTCTCTGATGGGGGTAGATCAATTGGGGAGCGGCGCACAGCTTCAGGCAATGGCAGCATTGCAGAATCCGGATAACTTAAGCTTTTTCCAGAGTGCATTGACAGGGACAGGCATTGATATTGAGGCGATCGCAGCACAGGCAGCTACGATTAACACACATTTTCTTGGTCTGGATCTGTCTGTAGTGCCACACATTACTGTATTGGCATGGATCCTTCTTATTCCACTGTTCAGCTGTCTTTCTACTGTTTTACTTTGTGCATGCCAGAATCAGGCGAACGTGTTGCAGAAAGAGCAGGGTGCTTTGGGACAATGGGGAGTAACAATTTTTACAGTTGCATTCTCAACATATTTTACATTCCTGGTTCCGGGTGGAGTTGGTTTGTATTGGATTTTCAGTAACTTGTTCTCCACAGCGTTGATTTACATTTTAAATGCAGTTTATAATCCGAAAAAATATATTGATTACGAGGCGTTGGAGGAAAGTAAACGTCTGCTGGCAGAACAGAAAGCGGTAGAGGATGCCTATAAGAAAAAGATGGCTCCTTATAAGGCTAAGGAAAAAGAGGACTATAAGAGGTTTTTTGCCAAAGACAATGAAAATAAACAGTTAATGTTTTATTCTGAATCTTCAGGATTTTATAAATATTATCGTGGAATGATCGAAGAGTTATTGGAAAACTCGGATATTGTGATCCATTATGTTACAAGTGATCCGGAAGATCAGGTTTTCCAGATCAGGCATGAGAGGTTTAAAGCATATTATATCGGAGAAATCAAACTGATCACTCTGATGATGAAGCTGGATTGTGATATTGTTGTTATGACAATGCCTGATCTTGAAACTTATCATATCAAGAGAAGCTATGTAAGAAAGGACATGGAGTATATTCATGTGCCACATAGTATTGACAGTATGAATATGACGTATCGAAAGGGAAGTATCGATCATTTTGACACTATTTTCTGCGTAGGCCCACATCATAAAGATGAGGTCGAGAAGATGGAAGAAACCTATGATCTTCCGCATAAAGTATTGTTAAACTGGGGTTACTGCCTGCTCGATGATATGCGAAAAGATTATGAGTCAAAAGAAAAAGTGATCAATGAACAGAAAACCATCCTGATCGCCCCGTCATGGCAGGAAGATAATATTGTGGATTCCTGTCTCGAGGATATTTTACAGAAATTGCGGGCTACAGGATATAAGGTGATCGTGCGTCCGCATCCACAGCATGTAAGACATATGCCAGAGAAGATGCAATTATTAAAAGATAAGTTTGCAGAAGATAAGAATATTGAAATTCAGACAGATTTTTCTTCTAACGATACAGTATTTAATGCAGATCTGATCATTACAGACTGGAGTGGTATTGCATATGAATATGCGTTTACAACATTGAGACCGGTGTTGTATATTAATACGCCGATGAAGATCATGAATCCGGAATATGAGAAAATTGGGGTTGTACCAATTAATATTTTCATGAGAGACAGCATCGGATGCAGCCTGAATCTGGATCAGTTAGACCGTGTAGCAGATGAGGCAACGAGATTGATCGAACAGAGAGATTTATACCACGATAAGATTGATGCTTTTGTGAAACAATATGTATATCATTTGGGAACCAGCGCAAAAGTTGGAGCCAATTATATAAAATTACGTTTAAAACAAATTCATTCAGAAGATTAAAGGAGAAAAGATTGATGAAAAATTTAATGAAACAGATTACAAAGAACGGAAGAATTTTTTGGGTGACTTATTTTACTTTCTTTCTTATTTTGGCAATGCCAACGCATGCATGGGCATATGTTGATCCGGCAACCTTAACTTATGTAGTTCAGATTATTGCAGGTGTTTTTATTGCGGGTGGTGTTGCAGTTGGTGTATACTGGAGAAAAATCAAGAAGCTTTTCTCTAAGGACAAAACATCTGTTAAGAAGCATGAGTCAACAGAACAGGAAAGAAATGCAGCAGCAGCAGCGGCTGAGGAATTTAACGAGGACAAATAGGAATCGTATCATTCAGAGAGAGGAATACAAATGAATATCAAGAGGAATATTTTATTGAATCCGGGACCGTCAACAACAACGGACACGGTAAAAATGGCACAGGTTGTGCCTGATATCTGCCCAAGGGAAGATGAATTTGCTGAAATGATGAGACAGATGAGGAAAGACCTTGTGAGGATCGTACACGGAGATCCTCACAAGTATACTTCAGTTCTGTTTTGTGGTTCCGGCACATTGAATCTGGATGTATGTGTAAATTCACTTCTTCCAGAAGGAAAGAAGATTCTTGTTATAAATAATGGCGCATATAGCAGCAGAGCAGTTGAAATCTGCGAATATTACGGATTAGATCATATCAATCTGCAGTTTCCAATCGATGAACAACCGGATCTTAAAGTGGTTGAGAAAACGATGAAGGAAAATCCGGATATTGCTGTGGTATATACAACACATAATGAAACCGGTACGGGTGTGGGAAATCCGATTCGTGAGATAGGAGCAATTGCGCATGCACACGATGCGATTTTTATTGTTGATACGACTTCGACATATGCAATGGTTCCAATCGATATTGAAAAGGACAATATCGATTTTTGTATGGCATCTGCACAAAAAGGATTGATGTCTATGACAGGATTATCTTTTGTAGTTGGTAACGAAGAAATCATAAAGAAATCCAAGGATTATCCAAAACGTTCCTATTATTGTAATTTATATCTACAGTATGAATATTTTGAAAAAACGGGTCAGATGCATTTTACACCACCGGTACAGACGGTATATGCTACCCGACAGGCATTAAAAGAGTATTTTGCTGAGGGAGAAGAGGCAAAGTGGGCACGTCATTCCAGAGTGATGAAAGCCATTCATGAGGGACTGAAAGAGCTTGGATTTAAAGAACTGATACGTCCTGAAATTCAAATTGGTCTGGTTGCGTCGGCAGTATATCCTGATGATCCGAATTGGAGCTTCCAAAAAGTTCATGACTATTGCTATGAGCGTGGATTTACGATTTATCCGGGAAAAGTGACAACTACTGATACATTTCGATTGTGTGCGTTAGGAGCCATCGATGTGGAAGATATTGAAGCGTTTTTTAAAGTGTTAAGGGAAGCGCTTATAGAAAATAATATTCGAGTTCCGGTACAATACAGATAGTGAAAGGATACAATATGAAAACAGTATATATGTGTTTTGCTACAGACGTGATCCATGAAGGACATATGAACGTGGTTAAAAAAGCAAAAGAATACGGGAAAGTCGTAGCAGGTGTATTATGTGATGCAGAGATGGTCCGCTATAACCGTTTTCCGACAGTAAGTTTTGAAGAACGTATGGCAATGGTGAAAAATATTCCGGAAATTGATGAAGTGATTGTACAGGATAGGATTATGTATGATAATGTCATCAAAGAATTAAAACCGGATTATGTCATTCATGGTGATAATTGGTGCGATGGACCGGAAAAGACGATTCGTGACAATGTAATTGCTTTGTTGAAAGAATATGGTGGAGAGTTAATAGAGGTTCCATATACATATAATGAAAAAGTAAAGAAAATCGATGATCAGTTTAAGGAAAAACTGGCAATGCCGGAATATCGCAGGAAAAGATTAAGACAGTTGATAAAAACAGTACCAATTGTTAAAACGATAGAAGTTCATTCTGGATTAACAGGTCTTATTGCAGAAAAGACGGTAGTGGAACATGACGGTGGATTAGACCAGTTTGATGCAATGTGGATTTCCAGTCTTTGTGATTCTACTGCAAAGGGCAAACCAGATATTGAGCTTGTTGATATGTCTTCACGGCTGAGAACGATCGATGATGTTTTAGATGTTACCACGAAACCAATCATTTTGGATGGAGATACAGGTGGATTGATCGAACATTTTGTTTATAATGTCCGGACATTAGAACGTATGGGTGTTTCAGCAGTTATTATTGAAGACAAAACAGGCTTGAAAAAGAATTCTCTGTTTGGCACGGAAGTAGAACAGACACAGGATTCTATCGAAAATTTCTGCGCAAAAATCAGAGCTGGTAAAAATGTTCTTCGTACAGAAGAATTTATGATCATAGCCAGAATTGAAAGCCTGATTTTAGAGCGTGGCATGGAGGATGCGTTAACCAGAGCTTTTGCATATGTGGAAGCAGGTGCTGATGGCATTATGATCCACAGCAGAAAGAAAACAGCAGATGAGATAATTGAATTTTGTGACAAGTTTCGGGAAAGATATGCTGATATACCGATTGTTGTTGTTCCAACATCTTATAATTATATTACAGAGGCAGAACTGGCGGCTCATGGTGTAAATATTGTTATTTATGCAAATCAGTTAACCAGAAGTGCATTTCCGGCAATGGAAAATACAGCAAAAGAAATTTTGAAAAATCATAGGGCTCTGGAAGTGGATTCAAAACTTATGCCATTTAAAGATATTATTACATTAATAGATGAATTGTAATTTAAAATTGGATTACGAATATTGATGTAGTGGCATAATAATTTTTGATGAGGATAAAAGAGATGAGAGTAGAAACATTATTCGATATATTAGATTCTGATTTTTATACGGGAGTTCCGGATTCGCAATTACAGGCATTATGCAATTTTCTGATCGATAAGTATGGAATTTCTGAACATCATGTGATAGCAGCCAATGAGGGAAATTGTACTGCACTTGCAGCTGGACATTATCTTGCAACGGGAAATGTACCTGTTGTATATATGCAGAACAGCGGTATTGGAAATACCATTAATCCAATTGCATCGTTGTTGAATGACAAGGTCTATGCCATTCCATGTATTTTTGTTGTGGGATGGAGAGGAGAGCCGGGAGTTCATGATGAACCACAGCATATTTATCAGGGTGAAGTGACTTTAAAATTATTAGAGGATATGGATATTCAGACTTTTGTAATTGGAAAAGAGACAACGGAAGCTGAATTGTATGCAAAGATGAAGGAATTCCGTAATGTTCTTACAAAGGGAAAGAGCGTTGCTTTTGTAGTTAGAAAAGGTGCTTTGGAATATGGTAATAAGGTCATTTATTCCAATGAATATCAAATGAAACGAGAGGAAGTTCTTGAACATATCGTTACTGTAACTGAAAATGACCCGATTGTCAGTACAACAGGAAAAGCAAGCAGGGAATTGTTTGAAATCCGTGAAAGAAATGGACAGGGACATGAATGTGATTTTCTTACGGTCGGTTCTATGGGACATAGCAGCTCGATTGCACTTGGTATCGCTATGAGCAAAAAGAATGAAAAAATATGGTGCGTAGACGGAGATGGTGCATGTCTGATGCATATGGGTTCTATGGCAGTATTGGCAAGCAGAAAACCGGATAATATGGTACACATTGTGTTGAATAATACAGCACATGAGACTGTAGGCGGAATGCCGACTGTTGCAGGAAACATAGATCTTGTCACAATTGCAGAAGGCTGTGGATATCCTTATGCTGTATGTGTTGATAATTTCGCTGATTTAGATAAGGAATTAAAAGCAGCGAAAGAAGCAAAGAGTCTCCGGTTTATCGAGGTGAAATGTGCACTTGGTTCCCGTGCAGACCTTGGCAGACCGACTACGACTGCAATTGAGAATAAAGAAAGATTCATGGAGAGATTGAATTGAAATCATATATCGTAAAACAGAAGGACCTGAATAGTCGTATGCTATCCAGGTCCGGTGGCATTTTTGCAGCAATATCTGACCAGGTGTTAGCACAGGGGGGTGTGATTTACGGCGCAGGAATGGACAAAAATTTTAATGTTGTACACAAACGCGCTGTAAATGCGACAGAGAGAGATGAACTTAGAGGATCAAAGTATGTGCAGAGTGACATGCACAATGCATATCGGCTTGCCTGTGAAGATTTGAAAGCCGGCAGGTTGGTTCTGTTTACAGGAACTCCATGTCAGGTGGATGGAATAAAGGCTTTGTGTCCAAAAGGTTGTGAGGAACATCTCATTTGTATGGATATCGTGTGTCATGGTGTTCCGAGTCCAAGAGTCTGGAATGATTATAAGGCGTATGTGGAACGAAAATATCATGGGAAAATAGAAAAAATAGATTTTCGTAATAAGGAACGCTTCGGATGGTCTGATCATTGGGAAACAGTTACAATTAATGGAAAAGAGCATGACAGTCAGGTTTATATGAAGATGTTTTATGAACACACTTTTTTACGTGAGGCATGCTATGTATGCCCATATAAGAACCTGCAGCGTATATCTGATATTTCAATAGCTGATGCATGGGGAGTAGAGAACGCAAACCCAGAATTTGACGATAATCGGGGGGTTTCTCTTGTTCTTATAAATACGCCGAAAGGAGAAAAATGGTTTTCTGACTCGTTGGAGGAGTGCGATTATATTGAGTGTGATATAGAAAAGTATATGCAGGAACCTCTTCGAAAACCTTTTCAAAAACCTGACAATACAGAACAGGTATGGAAAGAATATAATGAGACCTCGTTTGATGAATTTGTAAAAAGACATTATAAAGAACCTCTTTTATCGGTTATCAAGAGAAGCTTAAAAAGAAAAATAAAGGGTATTGTACCGAAAAGTCTTTGGAATCGACTTAGAGGATGGTGTTAATGTATGAAAGAGAAAAGAATACCGGATTTATGCACAAAAAAATATACTTGTTGTGGATGCAGTGCATGTGCATTGGCATGTCCTGTATGTGCAATTACAATGTGTCCGGATGAAAAAGGTTTTTTATACCCAAAGATAAATGATGAAAAATGTATAAGATGCTATAAGTGTGAACAAATTTGTCCGTTTAAAAAAAGATAATTTTTAATATATTCTTAAGTAGCTTTTCCATTCATAAATCATGTGCTACAATATTATCAGATTAACTATATATAGGGTAGTTATGAAAAATATTAAGATATGAGAGGTATTTACAATTGAAGAAAAGAGCACTTTTATTAGGAATGATGCTGACGCTTGCAGTAACTTCGGTAGGATGTGGTAAGAAAGAGGCAGATGCTAATATCACAGAACCGATTTATGAAGAATCCAGCGAAGAGGCAGTCGTTGGGGATGTTGTAGACAATGAGGAGGAAGAAGATCTTCCGGATGGTAAAGTCCGTAATGAGCTGACAGGAGAATTAATTGATGAGTCACTTGCAAATCAAAGACCGATTGCTGTTATGGTAGATAATGAATCAATTGCATTACCGCACTATGGTCTGACACAGGCAGATGTTGTTTATGAGATGATGAACAGTACTGAGAATGGCCGTATTACAAGATTCATGGCTTTAGTGAAAGACTGGGAGACATTAGAGCAGTTTGGAAGTATTCGCAGCGCAAGGGTAACAAACTGCATTCTGGCAGCAGAATGGAATGCTGTATTATGTCATGATGGTGGACCATTCTATATTGACGAATATATTGCACTTCCAAGTGTGGATGATTTTAATGGCGGATTTTCCCGTGTCAATAATGGAAAATCCAGAGAATATACAGAGTACATTGTTTCAGGTGATCTGGACAAAAAATTTGCAAGCACAGGTGCAAGCAAAGAGTATAATAAATATTATACAGAAAATCACTTTAAATTCGCCAAAGAAGACACTGATATTGCGGATGGAACATCTGCAGTTACAGTAGATATTCCATTTCCTCATAATGGCTCTTATTTGACATATGACGAGTCGGAGAAAGTGTATAAGTACTTTGAGTACAAGAAAGAGCATGTGGATCCACAGAATGGCAATGCTCAATTGAGTTTTAAAAATGTGATTTTACAGTGTACACCATTTGAATTACATAGCTGGGGTGACGGTGTATATGATCCAAATGGTTACATGTACTATAAAATCGAGAATAATAAGGGAACAGGTTATTATATTACAAATGGTAAAGCAGAAGAGATTACATGGTCAAAAGGCGGATTGACAGATAACACAAAATATTATGATGCATCCGGCAATGAAATTAAGATTAATATTGGTAAAACATACATTGCATTAGTTCCGGATGATGCATGGGGAGATCTTGTAGTAGAGTAGAGTACTTTAACAGGTAGGATTTATCCAGAGAAAACACAAGATAAGATAGTGTTTTCTCTGGATTTTTTGTATAATGAAGTGATGGTAGAACACACGATAGTGCTTATAATGAAAATATGAGGAATTATTTATTATGAAAATAAATGCTTCAACGCTGCTTTATGGAATTCGTTATATTAGAAAGTTTGGATTACATACCCTATGGATTAGAATCGCGGAAAAGAAACAGAAAGATAAATTTGATTATCAAAAAAATTTTTCTAAAATGCAAGCCTCGAACGAAGAGTTGGATAAGCAGCGTAATGAGGTTCACGGATGGGACAGACAGGTAAAAATTAGTATTGTAACACCGCTTTATAATACGCCTGAAATATTTTTGAGAGAATTGATAGAATCAGTTTGTGCATCGTCTTATGAAAATTGGCAGCTTTGTCTTGCAGATGCAACAGATGTTTTAAGCAGCCAGACAGGTGCGAGCAAGATAGAAAGCATTGTAAAAGAGTATCAGAAAAGAGACGAAAAATTAACCGGCAAAGGTTCACGTATCTGTTATAAGAAATTAACTCAAAATTATGGTATTGCAGAAAATACGAACCAGGCGATTGAAATGGCAGAAGGAGAGTATATTGCTTTTTTGGATCATGATGACGTGCTGACACCGGATGCATTGTATGAGATGGCATTAGCAGCAGGAAAGGCTGAAAAGTCAGGCAAAAAAGTGGCGATGTTTTATTCAGATGAAGATAAGGTAAATGAGAATAGAACAGCATTTTTGGAGCCGAATTTCAAACCGGATTTTAATCCGGATCTGTTATGTGCAAATAATTATATCACACATTTTCTGATGATCAGCAGAAAACTGCTGGACCGGGTAGGAAAGATAAGCAAAGAGTACGATGGGGCACAGGATTATGATTTTATTTTACGATGTGCGGAACAGGCGGATGATGTCATTCATGTACCGAAGGTTTTGTACCATTGGAGAGTGCATGATCGTTCAACAGCTGGCGGCAGTGGGAGCAAGGATTATGCAATTGATGCGGGTAAGCGCGCGATCGAGGCACATTTACAGAGAATGGGTGAACGTGGAAAAGTCACTGTTATGCCATATTTTGGGTTTTACAGAGTCGAATATGAAGAATGCATGAAGAAAAAGCGAGAGGAATGTGTATTGTTTATTGATCAAGCTATAACACCTTTGAATTCAGACTGGCAGGAGATTTTATATGCAGATTGCAGTCGTAAGGGGATTGGTGTTGTAGGAGGAAAGATTTATGACAGACATCATCACGTTTTTGAGGCGGCTTTTTTTGAAAAGAAAGATGCAGCCGGAAAAAGATTTTTGGATAATGTGTATCGTGGTTTAAAAGAAGGCTATGGTGGTTATATGCACAGGGCCAATATTCAAATGGACTGCGATGGAGTATCTGCAAAATGTATGCTCGTAAAGAAAACAGTGTTGGATAAAATCGAAGATTACGAGAGCTTGACAAATCAACCAGAATTTGCAGAATTGGTTTGTTCAACAGCAAAGAAAATGGGGTATCGGGTTATGTATGATCCAGAGGTAAAAATGATTTTTAAATCATGAGAAATTGTGTATAATAGAATGGATACATGCAAATTGTGTCGTCATTTGTCGTGTAAAATAAGTGTGAAGCTGTTTTTTGTTGTGCTATAATGAATTTATTGTAGAATAAAAAAGAGGATAAGTGCTTATGATGAGGGTATATATATGTCCGGACTGTGGCTGGATGCGCATGGTCTCAAGGCGTAAAAACGTGGAATGCTATAAGTGTGGTGTGCAGGATATGACTTTGGCAAAAGTAGATTTTGCTACATATGTATCCTGGTCTGAGAAGGAACGGCAGGAATATTCGGCAGCATGGATGTACATACATAGCAAAGGAAAAACAAAAAGGAATTAGGAATTATTCATGCAGGAAGTCACAATTGTAATCCCGAATTATAATGGAAAAAATTTGTTGGAAAATTGTCTGAGAACTTTAGAAAATCAATCATACAAAGATTTTAAGGTGCTTGTGGTTGATAATGGATCTACAGATGGAAGTGTTGACATTGATTCAGGAACTTTAGATATAGAATGGATTGTTTTGAAGGAGAATCTTGGATTTTGCGGAGCGGTAAATCTGGGTATTCAAAGGACAAGAACACCATATCTCATTTTGCTTAATAATGATACAGAAACAGAACAATATTTTGTGGAAGAATTGCTGAGAGGAATAAAATGGTCAGAGCACATTTTTTCCTGTGGAGCCCAGATGATAGATTATAGGAAGCATGAAGTGTTAGACAATGCAGGAGATCTCTATACAGCCATGGGATGGGCAGTTGCCAGAGGAAAAGGAAGATTATGCAAAGATTATGAAAAGGTGACAAGAGTATTTTCCTGTTGTGCAGGGGCTGCAATTTATCGTATGGATATGATACGGAAGATTGGCGGACTTGACGAGAAACATTTTGCTTATCTGGAAGATGTGGATCTGGGATATCGTGCAAGGATTGCCGGATTTGAAAATTGGTATATTCCACAAGCTAAGGTTTATCATGTTGGAAGTGCAACAACTGGTACACGCTATAATAAGAAAAAAGTATTTCTGGCTGCAAGAAATACTGTTTTTGTGTTGTATAAGAATATGCCAGTCTTGCAGCTGATTTTAAATATGCCATTTATAGTTGTCGGAGTTCTGGCAAAAATGCTTTTTTTCACCGGAAAGGGATTTGCAGGTGAATATTGCAGAGGGATTTTCGAGGGGATTTGTGAGAGCAGAAAATGTCGGAAGGTAAAATTTCGTATGAGGAATTTACTGAATTATTTTAAGATTCAATTGGAGTTATGGCTGAATATTGTGCGCATAATGTAAAAGAACGGTATTGTTTTTGATTACAATATAAAGAAATAATTAAGATTTTGAGACGCTTGTTTTAAGAAAATAGAGTTGTGATTTCATGGAAATTATTGTATTATTGAATCTATGATAACAAAAAAATAAAGGATAGCATTATGATAAAAGATAATCAGCAGCACTTTAACAGATTGCATGTCGTTTTAGATGCATTGGTTGTCATCTTTTCTTATGTACTTGCCTGGTGGTTAAAGCTTTCAGGCATTTTCGCAAATGAGCAGGTCGGTGTTCTTTCATTAGAGTTTTATATGAAAGCACTCATATTGATCGTTCCACTTTATTTGCTATTATATTACGCGTTCAATTTGTATACGTCAAAGAGAGTACAGGGAAGGCGTCTGGAACTTTCCAATATTGTTATGGCAAATACGGTTGGTATATTAATTGTGTTTGCTGGATTTTTCCTTGTATTGTCTTATTCAGAAGAAGCAAAGAACTTTTCACGTTCAATGTTTGCTTATTTCTATGTATTGAACATTGTTCTTGAAGAAATCGAGCGGCTTGTAGTTCGTGGCTTTTTGCGCAGCATAAGAAGAAAAGGATATAATCAGAAGCATATTTTGCTTGTGGGATATTCAAAGGCGGCAGAACAATATATTGACAGAATCAAGCAAAATCCTCAGTGGGGTTATAGTATTCGGGGAATTTTGGATGACAATATTGCGCGTGGAACAATTTATAAAGGTGTGAAAGTAATAGGAAGCATTGATAACCTTACTTTTATTTTACCGGAAAATAAATTAGATGAGATAGCAATTACGCTTGGTTTGGAAGAATATTATAAGTTGGAAAAGATTGTCGCGCAATGTGAAAAATCGGGAGTGCATACAAAGTTTATTCCAGATTATGGAAATATTATTCCGACAAGACCATATACAGAGGATTTGCTGGGACTTCCGGTGATTAATATTCGTTATGTGCCGTTATCAAATACATTTAATGCAATGATTAAGCGGTTGACAGATATTGTTGGATCTTTGATCTGTATTGTGATTTTTTCACCAGTCATGCTTATCTCTGCGATTCTTGTAAAGACTACTTCGTCTGGACCATTGATTTTTAAGCAGGAACGGGTAGGACTTCATAATGAAAAATTTATGATGTATAAGTTCCGTACCATGTATGTTCAGTCAGAAGAAGAAGAAAAAAAGGGATGGACACAGAAAAACGATCCGCGGGTGACAAAGGTAGGAGCCTTTTTGCGTAAGACAAGCCTTGATGAGTTCCCACAGCTTTTTAATGTATTAAAAGGGGATATGAGTCTTGTGGGACCAAGACCGGAGAGACCACAGTATGTAGAAAAGTTCAGGGAAGAGATTCCGAGATATATGATCAAGCATCAGGTACGTCCGGGAATGACCGGATGGGCTCAGGTGAATGGATACCGTGGAGATACATCGATTCGAAAGAGAATTGAACATGATTTATATTATATTGAGAACTGGACATTAGGGTTAGATATGAAGATTCTGTTTCTGACAGTTTTCAAGGGATTTATCAATAAAAATGCGTATTAGGAGAAAATGATTCATGAGTAGTGAGACAAATAATCGTCAAGGCAGACATAAGCCGCTGACAAAGAAGCAGAAAGAGGCAATCAGAAGAAAGAAGAGACAGAGAAGGATTATCTTGTTGGTAATTGAAGTACTTGTAGTTTTGTTATTGGCTGGTGTCCTTTTCTTAGTCAGCAAATTAGGAAAGATTGAGCGTAGTGAGGTGCCTCTTGAGAACATTGAGGTAAATGAGGGCATTTCTGAAGAATCGCAGGAAATTATGAAGAATTATACCACGATTGCTTTATTTGGTCTGGACAACCGTTCTAATGGTAATTTGTCAAAGGGGCGTAGTGACGTCATTATGATCGCAAATATTAATAATGACACCAAAGAAGTGAAGTTATGTTCTGTATTCCGTGATTCTTATCTGGATACAGGAGATGGAAGTTTCAAGAAATGTAATGCAGCTTATTCAAAAGGTGGTCCGGAAGCAGCGATTAATATGCTGAATAAGAACCTGGATTTATCGATTACCGATTATGTGACGGTAGATTTCAACGCGGTTGTTGAATGTGTTGATTTACTTGGTGGCATTACATTAGATGAAGTGACAGATGAAGAAGCAGTTCTCATGCAGGGATATATGGATGAGATCAATAAACTTACAAAACATAATTCCAAGTATCTGTCTGGCGGTGGAACAAACGTGCAGTTAGATGGTGTGCAGGCTTGTGCATATGCGCGAATCCGTTATACTGCAGGAGATGACTATAAGCGTGCAGAACGTCAGAGAACGGTTATTGCCGCTATGGTAGCAAAAGCGCAGAAGTCAGATCTTATGACCATTAATAAGTTGATCGATGCGGTATTTGGGGATATTCAGACAAGCTTTTCAAATGCAGATCTGGTTGCATTGGCAGCACAGGTATTTAATTACAAACTTGGTGAATCATCTGGATTCCCATTTAGTAAGAATTCAACAACGCTTGGATCAAAGGGAAGTGTTGTTGTACCGTGTACTCTGGAGTCTAATGTAATTGAGCTGCATCAGTTCCTGTTTGGTGATGAGGAATACACACCATCAGATACCGTTCTTGCGAACAGTAAGAAGATTATCAATGACACAGGTATGAATGAGGGAAATGGTTACAGATAAATGACAGTAGATATTATCATTCCAACTTATAAACCGGATGAAACATTATGTCTGCTCTTGCATAAATTGCAAGGGCAGACCTTTGTCGTTCATAGGGTAATTATTTTAAATACAGAAGAAGCGCTCTGGAAACAGGCAGTTGCAGCGTATCCAATCGAGCAGGTATTACAGGAACTGCCTTGCGAGCATGAAGTGATTCATATTGCAAAAAAAGATTTTGACCACGGTGGAACGAGGCAGTTTGGTGCAGAATATTCAGATGCGGATGTGATGATTTTTATGACTCAGGATGCAGTTCCGGCAGATGAATTTCTGGTGGAGAAGCTAGTAGAGGCGTTGGAAACAGGTGGAGAAGTTACAACAGTAGCTGTAGCTTATGCAAGACAGCTTCCTCAAAAGGACTGTCATATTGTTGAACAGTATACAAGGCAGTTTAATTATCCAGAGCAGAGCCGTATTAAGACAAAAGCGGACATCCCTGTACTTGGAATCAAAACTTTTTTCTGTTCGGATGTCTGTGCAGCATATCGTAAGGATTTATTTGAAGAACTTGGAGGATTTGAGTCCCCGGTTATTTTTAATGAGGATATGTTTTTTGCTGCAAATGCTATTTCGCATGGATATGGAGTTGCTTATGCGGCAGAGGCGAAAGTGATCCATTCCCACAATTATACGATGCGACAGCAATTTCACCGGAATTTTGATCTAGCCGTTTCACAGAAACAGCACCCGGAAATCTTTGAACAGGTAAGTTCGGAGGCAGAGGGAATGAAGCTTGTGAAGAGCACGGTCGCCTATCTGTTTAAAATCAGAAAACCATGGCTTATTTTTCATTTTGGAATGCAGTGTGTCGGAAAGTATGCAGGCTTCTGGATGGGAAAACATTATGAGAAACTTAGCAGAAAACAGATTTTGAAGTATACCATGAGTCCGGGATATTGGGAATTAGTTGATCGGGATAATGAATAAGGTGGAGAATTTTCGTAGGAGAGGATGCTCATATGAGTAAAACATTGTATATTGTAGTTCCGTGTTATAACGAGCAGGAAGTACTTCCGGAAACTTCAAAGAGACTGCTTGAAAAAATGGGACAGCTCGTATCAGAAAATAAAATAGCTAATAACAGTCGCATTATGTTTGTGAATGACGGTTCAAAAGATCAGACCTGGAGTATCATAAAGCAATTGTGTGATGAAAATGTTGTTTATGCAGGAGTGAATCTTTCCAGAAACAGAGGACATCAGAATGCTCTTTTAGCTGGTATGGCAACAGCGGTAAAGTATGCCGATATGATCATTACCATGGATGCAGATCTTCAGGATGATATTAATGCGGTCGATCGTATGATTGAAGCCTGTTATGCGGGAAATGACGTGGTCTATGGGGTTCGATCATCCAGAAAAAATGATACCTGTTTTAAGCGTGGAACAGCGCATTTATTTTATAAATTGATGAGTTTTCTTGGTGCGGATATTGTGTATGACCATGCAGATTATCGGTTACTAAGCAGGCGCGCGGCAGAAAATCTGCTGGATTTTGATGAGGTAAATTTATTTTTGCGTGGAATTGTGCCGATGGTTGGGTTTCAGAGCACGACGGTGGAATACGAGCGTGGAGAGCGCTTCGCTGGGGAGAGCAAGTATCCGCTCGGAAAGATGATCACATTTGCATTTGAAGGGATCACCTCTTTATCGGTGAAACCGATCCGAATGATTACGATTGGTGGTTTATTGATTTGCCTTATTAGTCTGATTATGCTGATTAAATCATTTGTGGATTATTTTAATGGCAATGTTGTGCCGGGCTGGGCAAGTATTATGGTTTCTATCTGGGTGCTTGGCGGGTTGCAGATTTTTGCAATTGGTATTATTGGCGAATACATTGGCAAGACGTATCTGGAGACGAAAAAGAGACCGAAGTATATTATTGAGTCGGTAATTTTGAAAGAAAACAATGTAGAGTAGACAAAAGTATCATGTATTATGGAGATTATAATTAGAAAATATGAACGGTTACAGTAAAAAAAATAAGAAAGTTCAGAATGCTTCAGTGTTGTTCTTTTGGGGCTTAATGGCGGTTGTGATTTTTCTGATTTTGAATCAGATGGGATATTCCGACGGTGATGACACCTATTTCTACCATTATTCTACCACAATGGGATTTTTTGAATATTTATCGTGGCGGTATCAGACCTGGGTTGGAAGGATGGCGGCGGAGGCACTTGTCTATCTTACTTTTAATCTTGGACTTGGTTTCTGGCGTGTGGCAGATGCGGTTATGCTGGTGCTGCTTCCGGCAGGAATCTTAAGATTAGGATGTAAAGTGGCAGGGGATGCTGGTTATGCAGATTTTTTGAATAAGTGCGAAAATCGCAGCAACGCAGGAGGAATCTTGAAACATTCTTCAACTGTTTATAGTAATATAGGAGAGATAGAAACAGTAGGCTTGAAGAATCCACAACAAAAAAAACGGTGGCAGAAAACATGGTCGGAAATCCGGTATCCAATTCTTCTTGCAAGCGGCTATTTATTAATGAGTGTCATGACACTTGGCTATTCTGCTATCTGGGTAAATGGTTCGATTTTTTACACCTGGACATTCACGGCAGGCGTGTGGGCAATGATGCCGCTTGCAGACGCGGTTTTTGACACGGGTGCATTTTCGGGCAGACAGTTTATTTATACAATTCCGTGCAGTATCATTGCTGCGATGTCAATCGAACAGATGGGCGCGGTTCTGATCGCATTCGAAGTGCTCTCGATTTTAAGTATTCTGATGCAGAAAAAAAAGGTGCCGGTCATGATATGGATTCAGCTTATAGTGACTTTGATTGCATTTGCACTGCTTTTTATGGCACCGGGAAATGAGATCAGAGTAGCATCTGAAATTACAACCTGGATGCCGGGGTATCCGGATTTGTCACTGGGAGCCCACTTATTTATGACAATCCAGTGGCTGTTATCCTCTTTTGCAAATGAGAGCAAAGCTTTTTTTGTTGCAATCTGGGTGGCTGCAATTCTTTTACTGAGCAAAAAGGAAAATGGAAAATGCTATCAGATTCTTGCAGCGGTTTTTAGTGTAGTGGCTTTACTTCCTTATGCAGGTGTTCATTTTTTCTCTGAAATGGGAATTGGCTATATTGATATTGAACAGTGTCTGACGGAATTGCCAGCCTGGCAGAAAATGACGGCGCAGAATAAAATCGCATTTTTCTGGTGGATTGCAGCAGTGTTTTTTACACTGATTTTATTATGGAAAGTGACAGGTCATTCCATATTTATAAGTATGGTGTTCCTTGGTGGAATTGCCAGTGAGGCGGTATTACATTTTTCACCGACAATTTACGCATCAGGTGCGCGTGTTTACTATCTGACAGATCTCATGTATCTGTTTATCATTTTGTGGCTGGTAATGCGTATGGAGGGTGAGCGGAAAAAGAATTTCTTTATTGCAGGAACGGTGGCGCTTGGCGTGATTAATTTTTTATCACAGTATTCTGTGATGTTATTGAAGTTGTAATATATGGAGAAAAAACATTTTTTCTTGATAATTTTATCACAATTCGAACACAATTTGACGCTAGACTAAGGTCATAAAGATAAAGGCAGCGGATATCAAAGAAGTTGCGGAGAAAGGGGCAAATTGTTATGGATAACAATTATTACAACAATAATAACAATAGTAATAACAACAGTAATCAGTCTTCTGATTCTTTCTACTCATATAACAGCCAGCAGAACAATGGAAATCAGAACAACGCACAAAATGAGGCAGGATCTCAGGCAGGTGGATATGGTTCCACACAGAGTTCCATTTATGGAAGCAGCCAGAGCAACGGACAGAGTTCAGGTTACGGAAGTACCCGGAGCAACGGACAGGGTTCAGGTTACGGAAGTACCCAGAGCAATGGACAGAGTTCAGGTTACACAAACACACAGAATATGAACTATGGCTATGGCAGCACACAGCACAGCCAGCAGAATACCGGATATGGCAGTACTTCCAAGAATATGTATGGAAGTCAGACAAACAGCTATGGCGGCAATGCAGGTTATCAGAACCACAGCTATGGAGCCAATGGCAGTGCTTATGGAAACAATCCAAAACCGGAAAAGAAAAAGAAAGAGAGAAAACCGGGCGGATTTGGAAAACAGCTTGCTAAATGTGCAGCACTTGCACTTGTGTTTGGACTGGTAGCCGGTGGTGTGATGACAGGTGTTAATTATGCATCCGGAAAAATCCTTGGAACTTCAAATTCAAGTAATGTGCAGGCTTCTCTTACAACAGGAGATGATTCAACTGTAAAACCAACAGCAGTATCTTCTTCCTATGTTGCTAATGATGTGTCAGATATTGTTGATGAGGTTATGCCTTCGATCGTAGCAATTACGAATGTAAGCCAGACAGAGTACCAAAGTTTCTGGGGACAGTCCAAGACATATGAGAGCACAAGCTGTGGTTCAGGTATTATTGTAGGTCAGGATAATGATTATCTTTATGTTGCTACTAACAATCACGTTGTAGAAGGCGCAAACAGCCTTACCGTTACTCTTGCAAATGATGATACGGTCAGCGCAGAAATCAAAGGTACAGATCCTTCTACAGATCTTGCAGTTGTAAAAGTTGCATTAAGCAGTATTAAGGACGATACAATGAGCGCAATCAAGGTTGCCACATTAGGATCATCCGATGCATTAAAAGTTGGTGAATCCTGCATCGCAATCGGAAATGCTTTAGGTTATGGTCAGTCAGTAACGACTGGTGTGATCAGTGCATTGAATCGTGAAGTTTCTGTTTCAGATTCATCCAGCAGCACAAATTATACAGCAGAACTGATCCAGACAGATGCAGCAATCAACCCTGGTAACAGTGGTGGTGCATTACTGAACACGGCAGGTGAAGTGATTGGTATCAACTCTGTAAAATATTCCGATACATCCGTTGAAGGTATTGGATACGCAATTCCAATGGATACTGCAAAACCGATTATTGAAGAACTCATCACCAAGGAAAAAGTAGACGAGTCTAATAGTGCATATCTTGGCATTGCAGGTGTTGATGTCACAAGTGATGTTGCAAAAACATATAATATGCCAACAGGTGTTTATGTTGCACAGGTAACAGAAGGTTCAGCAGCAGAAAAGGCTGGTATTCAGAAAGGTGACATTATCACAAAATTTGACGGAAAAGATGTAACTTCTATGGAAGAACTTTCTTATAACATGCAGTATTATGCAGCAGGTACTACAGTGGATGTTGTAATTGCAAGATCTTCAAACGGACAGTATGAGGAGCAGACAATCTCAGTAACACTTGGAAAGAAGAATTAAACCGGAGATTAACTTATGAACTGCCGCCTGTGAGTAGTGTTACGGATTTCCTAAGGTTATGTTGTATTGCATGCCAACAAAGTATTTATAA
>OGGF01000006.1_pt1 | contig 236196 bp, 203 predicted proteins | sample 1571211 | NCBI WGS metagenome assembly OGGF01 (sample SAMEA2582020, study PRJEB24529) | metagenome | biome: Human gut stool | place: China | collected 2011 | reverse complement strand
GAATGCATGTTTATAGGCTCGTTTTCAGTGGGTACACAATTCCGAAAAGGGAGTTGCTTATTTACAGATATCCCCGTAGCACTCCGGTCTTCTGTCCCGGAAGATTCCCCAGGACAGGCGGTTCTCCTGCATTTCATTTAAGTCGAACGTTGCGAGGATGACCTGCTCCTTCTCGCGGTCTGCCTCTGCCACAAGTTCTCCGGTCTGATCTGTGATAAAAGAAGATCCGTAAAATGTGAGTGCTGATCTCTGTCCGCCGTTTTCCTCACATGGAACTACTTCTTCTGTTCCGATACGGTTTGCTGCAATCACCGGCATGAGGTTTGCTGCTGCATGTCCCTGCATCGCCCTTCTCCAGTGCGGCATGCTGTCACACTCTAAGATCGGTTCACTGCCGATCGCTGTCGGGTAAAAGAGCAGCTCTGCTCCTTTGACCGCCATGGCTCTTGCTGTCTCCGGGAACCACTGATCCCAGCAGATGCCGACACCAATTTTTCCATACGCTGTATCAAACACTTGAAATCCGGTATCTCCCGGAACAAAGTAAAATTTTTCCTGATAATAATGATCGTCCGGGATATGTGTCTTGCGGTATATGCCCAGATTACTTCCGTCTGCATCGATCACTGCAACAGTATTGAACAGACGGTTCACATCTTTTTCATAAAAGCTGACCGGGATGACAATAGACAATTCCTTTGCCAGTGCAGAAAAATGTTTTACCGCATCATTTTCATTCACTTCTTTTGCAAATTCATAGTATTCATATCTGCGTTCCTGACAAAAATACTGTCTTTCAAAAAGTTCCGGCAAAAGGATGATCTGTGCTCCTTTTTCTGCCGCTTCCCGGACAAGTGCATCTGCCTTTGCGATATTTTCTTCCACATTTGTGCTGCATTTCATCTGAACTGCGGCTACTGTGACATTACGTTTTCTGCTCATAATATGCTGTCTCCCGCTTCTTAATATTTTCCATGCTTTTTCGTTCTATTCCTGTTTGTTCTGAAATCCGGCATTTTTATCTTTCCATCTGTCTTGCAACGATACTTTATATGATTTCCTGCTATCCGTCATCTGCGTACCGGTATCTGCTGTGTGATACAGTGGATATTGCCGCCGCCAATGATGATCTCCCTTGCAAAGATTGGCACGATCTCACGCTCCGGGAACAGCTTCTGCAATAAATCAGTTGCCAGAACATCATGCTCGTCTCCAAACTGCGGTACAAGCACAACCTGATTTCCGATGTAAAAATTCACATAGCTTGCCGCTAACCGTTCTCCGGCTTCTCTTGTATCCTCGCCTTCTTCAAACACGTAACCTGCCAGCTCTTTTTCTGTAATACAGACAGGCTTCTTCGGGATTGGCATTTTATGCACACGGAACTTTCTTCCTTTGGCGTCTGTCTCCTGTTCAAGAACCTTAAGATCTTCTGCTGAAAGTGCGTACTGCGGATCACTCTCGTCATCTGTCCATGCAAGAACAACCTCACCTGGTTTTATAAATGCACAGACATTGTCTATATGTTCATTTGTTTCATCCTGATAAATGCCATTTGGCAGCCAGATCACTTTCTCTGCGCCGAGATATTCCCGCAATTTTGCTTCGATCTGCTCTTTCGTAAGTTCCGGATTTCTTCCCTTACTGAGCAGACAGGCTTCCGTTGCAATCACCGTTCCCTGTCCGTCTGCATGGATAGAACCGCCTTCCAGCACAAAAGGAGCCGCATCATAATAGTCATAACCAGTCTGTTTACAAAATTCTTCTGCAACCTTATCATCCTTTTGCCAGTCCTGATAAAGGCCATCATAGGTTCCGCCCCAGGCATTAAAGCTCCAGTTGATTCCACGGACTTCTTTTCCATCCGTCACAAAGGTTGGTCCAACATCCCTTGCCCATGCATCGTCTGTCGGAATTGTTAAAATTTCTACATTCTCACACAGCAGCTCTCTTGCCGCTGCTTCCGTTTCCGGTTCTGTCAGCATATATACTTTTTCTGTCTCTGCCAGCTTATTGGCAATCTCTGCAAATACTTTTCTGGCTTCTTTTGCCTCATATGGCCACGAACCCGGACGTTTCGGCCAGATTAAGATCACACCATCCTGCGGTTCAAATTCCCCCGGCATATAAAATCCATCCTGATGCGGAGTTCTGTTTTCTATCTTCATACTCATGACAGCCTTCCTTTAAAATCATCATAAGAAAAACGGCGGATCACTTTACATTCACCACTCTCGTCCATCACTGCAATATCCGGCAGTGGGATTCCGTTAAATGTATTGTTTTTCACCATGGAGTAAATTGCCATATCTTCAAAATACAGTCTGTCATCCACTTTTTTCTCTTCATCAAAAGAATAATCCCCGATGATGTCTCCCGCCAGACAGGTATACGAAGATAACCGATAAGTATATTTCTTTTCCTCCGGCATTCCCGAACTGCGAAGCGGCGGACGGTATGGCATTTCCAGCACATCCGGCATATGACATGCTGCGGATGCGTCCAGAATCAACGTCTGTATATCGTTATCTACCACATCCATAACGGTTGTGGCAAGATATCCGGCATTCAATGCCACTGCTTCGCCAGGTTCCAGATAAATGTCAAGATCATATTTTTCCTTCATGTGCAGAATACATTTTTCTAACAGTCCGATGTCATAATCTGCTCTTGTAATATGATGTCCGCCGCCAAAATTCAACCATTTCATTTTGTAAAGATAACTGCCAAATTTTTCTTCTACTGCCTCTAAGGTTTTTGCAAGATCATCCGCATTCTGCTCACAGAGCGTGTGAAAATGCAGTCCATCCACATAATCATACATCTCATCCGTAAACTGCTCTTTAAAATGCGCAATTGTCACACCGAGACGCGAGCCCTTTGCACATGGATCATAGATTGCATGATCCCCCTGTGTGGAACACTCCGGGTTAATACGGATTCCCACGCTGGTCTCTTTACAGAGAGTTTTGTATTTTTCCAGCTGTGAAAAAGAATTAAAAACCATGTGATCGCAGATTTTAACCAGTTCCTTCACGTCCTCTTCTTTATATGCCGGAGCAAATACATGATTTTCTTTTCCCATTTCCTCTTTTCCGAGACGAGCCTCAAAAAGTCCGCTTGCCGTTGTTCCGCTGAGATACTGACCGATCAGCGGGTATTCGTAAAAGCAGGAAAAGGCTTTCTGTGCAAGAAGGATTTTACATCCGGTATCCTTTTCCACTTTCTGGAGAATGGAAAGATTTTTTTTCAACTGTTTTTCATCTATGACATAGCACGGTGTTTTTAATTCTTCAATTCTCATTCTGTCTGTTCATTCCTCTTTCTTACTCAACTTCCTGCGGATTCTCGCAGACTACCCAAGGAAGTCCCCATTTATTCAGTGCTTCCATATATGGATCCGGATCAAACTCCTCTACGTTAAAGACTCCCGGTTTTTTCCAGAGTCCCTCTACTACCATCATTGTTCCGATCATTGCAGGAACTCCTGTTGTGTAGGAGATTGCCTGAGAACCAACCTCTTTGTAGCACTCCTGATGATCGCATACATTGTAAATGTAGATGGTCTTTTCTTTTCCGTCTTTTACACCTTTGAAAATACATCCGATGTTTGTTTTTCCTACCGTTCTTGGTCCAAGGCTTGCAGGATCCGGCAATAATGCTTTTAAGAACTGGATCGGCACAATCTCTTTTCCTTCAAAGTTAATTGGTGTTGTGGAAAGCATTCCAACGTTTTCCAGACATTTCATATGTGTTAAATAGCTCTGTCCGAATGTCATGAAGAAACGGATTCTCTTGATTCCCGGAATATTTTTTGCAAGTGATTCGATCTCCTCATGATGAAGCAGATACATATCTTTTTCTCCTACTTCTGGGAAATCATATTCACGCTTAATAGACATTGGCTCTACTTCTACCCAGTGACCATCTTCCCAGTAAGAACCCATTGCAGATACTTCTCTTAAGTTGATCTCAGGATTAAAGTTTGTTGCAAATGGATAACCATGATCACCACCATTGCAGTCTAAGATATCAATGTAGTGGATCTCATCGAAATAATGTTTTAATGCGTAGGCAGAGTAGACACTTGTCACACCCGGATCAAATCCGCTTCCAAGGATTGCTGTAATGCCTGCATCTTCAAACTTTTTCTTGTAAGCCCACTGCCAGGAATAATCAAAGTATGCTGTAAATCCCTCTTTCTTGCAGCGCTCTTCGTAGATTTTTCTCCATTCCGGATCATCTGTGTTCTCTGCTTCGTAGTTTGCAGTATCAATGTAATCCACTCCTGTTGCAAGGCAGGCATCCATAATGGTCAGATCCTGATATGGAAGTGCCACATTTAAAACTGCATCCGGTTTATATTCGTTGATCAGTGCGATCAGTTCCTCTGTATTGTCAGCATCTACCTGTGCGGTTGTGATGACTATTTTGGTTGTTGGCTGTAATTTTTCTTTCATTGCATCGCATTTGGATTTTGTTCTGCTTGCGATCATAATCTCAGTGAAAACATCACTGTTCTGACAACATTTTGCGATTGCTACGGAAGCTACGCCTCCACATCCGATAATCATTACTCTGCTCATTTTTATTTCTCCTTTTTCATGTTATTGTTTTTTATAAGCGTTTGCGAAACTCTTCATAATCTTCTTTAAATTGTTCAATTTAGGTTTTTATGAGTTTCGCAATTATCCATGTCATTATTTAATTAATATATTTTTCTACCTGTCTTCCTCATCCTCCAGCATGTCTTCTAAATATTTCGGGAGCATAAAAGCTCCACGATGAAGATTGATCGTATAATATCTCGTTTTGATATGTAATTTTTTCCACTCTTTCACACGCAGATTGTTGAGTGGGTGATATTTTTTGGAAGCAAATCCAAACAGCCAGTAGCCGGACGAACACGTCGGAATATGTGCCTGATAGACACGGCTTACCGGAAATGCACGGAATGCCTTGCGGTGCATCTTCATGCACTCTTCCTTATCCTCATCATAAAATGGACTTCCATGCTGATAAACCATGATTCCGTCCTCTTTTAACGCCTTATAGCAGCTTCCGTAAAATTCCTTGGTAAAAAGTCCCTCAGTATGCCCAAATGGATCGGTTGCGTCATTGATGATCAGATCATACTCCTCCGTTTTGTTTCTCAGGAAACGAAGTCCATCCTGATAATACACATTCACACGCGGATCATCCAGACCACATGCAAGCTCCGGGAAATGCTCCCGGCAGACTTCCACTAACATCTCATCCGGTTCCACAACATCAATCTTTTCTATAGAATCATACTGTGTCAGTTCTTTTGCAACACCTCCATCACCGCCACCGATGATCAGCACGTGACGCACGTCCGGATGGACTGCCATCGGCACATGCGTTACCATCTCGTCATAGATAAATTCATCCTTTTCCGAAAAAAGGATATCTCCATCCAAAGCCAGAAACTTGCCAAATTCTACCGATTCCAGAACATCGATCCTCTGGCAGTCACTGTTACCGCTGAATAATTGTTTTTCGATTCTCATTGAGAGCTTTACATTCGATGTGTGAAGCTCCGAAAACCACATTTCCATTTTTCTGCTTCTCCTTCCCTGTCCCGGTTTCCACCGTTTTCTCCGGGATCACTCATCTCTTACACCAGCACCATCAGATGTTCCACTGCCGGATCTTCCGTTCCCTGCATGGAGCAGCCTTTTTCCTTCGCATAAATGATATATTCGATGATTTCATCTGTGATCATCTCACCAGGTGCCAGGATTGGGATTCCCGGCGGATAGCACATGACAAATTCACCGGAAATACAGCCGCAGGTCTCACGGATCGGAAGGGATTTCTTTTCCGCATAGAAAGCTTCCTGTGGTGAACGGATGACTTTCGGTGCTATATATTCACCGGATAAAAGTCCTGCCCTGTCTTTTTTATACAGTCTTGCGATATCTGCCAGCGCCCCCACCAGACGCTCAATATCCTGCGTCCGGTCTCCAATGGAAATATAGGCTAAAATATTACAAATATCCCCAAATTCAATCTGGATATCATATTCATCGCGAAGAAGGTCATACACCTCAATTCCTGCCAGCCCGATGCCAAGCGTGTAAATAGAAAGTTTTGTCACATCATAGTCATAGATGCTGGTTCCGTTGATCAGATCCTTCCCATAAGCATAATATCCACCGATATTGTTGATCTCATTTCTTGCATACTCTGCCATCTCGGACACTTTGGCAAAAGACTCCTCACCTCTTAACGCAAGGTTTCTTCTTGAAATATCAAGGCTTGACAGAAGAAGATACGATGCACTTGTAGTCTGTGTGAGATTGATGATCTGTCTGACATAATCTGCATTGACACCTTTGTTTACAAGCAGAATGGAACTCTGCGTCAGACTTCCACCGGACTTATGCATGGAAATTGCCGCTAAATCAGCACCGGCTTCCATGCCTGAAACCGGAAGATTTTTTCCAAAATACAAGTGTGTTCCATGTGCCTCGTCCGCGAGCACTTTCATGCCATGCGCATGTGCAAGCTTTACGATAGAACGGATATCCGAACAGATACCATAATAAGTCGGATTGTTCACAAGCACTGCAACTGCATCCGGGTTCTCTTTGATTGCCTGCTCCACACACGGCACTTCCATTCCGAGAGAAATTCCGAGTTTTGGATTCACTTCCGGATTCACATAAACCGGAATTGCTCCGCAAAGCACCAGTGCATTGATGGCACTTTTATGTACATTTCGCGGAAGGATAATTTTATCCCCTCTCTTACAGACTGACAAAATCATGCTCTGCACCGCAGAAGTAGTTCCTCCCACCATCAAAAATGCATGTTCTGCATGAAATGCATCTGCTGCAAGTTCCTCCGCATCTCTTATAACAGATACCGGATGACAGAGGTTATCGAGTGGCTTCATGGAATTCACATCGATCCCTACACATTTTTCCCCTAATAATTCCACTAATTCTGGATTGCCACGGCCCCGCTTATGCCCCGGCACATCGAATGGTACGACACGCTGTTTCCTGAATTTTTCCAGCGCTTCATAAATGGGAGCTCTTTTCTGATCTTCTCTGTTCATAACTTTCTCCATTGCAATTTATAATTTTTAAGATAATCATTTTCACATTTTATGTAATAAAAAAGAGATAACTGCCTGCGCAATCATCTCTGTTGACCTTCGTTCTCCATATTGGAATCCTTTTTGCTCTTGATGCGATCCCAAATATCGTTTTTCAAAGAATCCTTTGCAAATATATGTCACTCTTATTGACCGTTTCACAAGATGATGTGCATACGCACTGATTATAAAGTAATCAACTTATAAAATTTGAGCTTCTAACTCAATCAATAACGTGGTCTCCTCACCACACCGGCAACCGACCCGCCTGTCCGTTAGGCTGCCTCAGTAATCTGAGTGGTCATACATTTGCATGAAAAAACGATTTTTATTTTTCACACGAAAAAGAGTCTATCATACACCTATTTCAGTGTCAAGATATTTATGATATTAATTGTATTTTTTTTGTTTTCTAATTGTAAACTTCAAGTAAAACGATCCAACAAAAAACCGATTCTGGCAAACCGGCTTTAAATTTCCAAAAAAAGAAGCTACCGCATACACGATAGCTCCTTTTACATACATTAATTGTATTTTCTTTTTCTTGCTGCTTCAGATTTTTTCTTACGTCTTACGCTTGGTTTCTCGTAATGTTCTCTTTTACGAATCTCCTGCTGGATACCTGCTTTAGCACAGTTTCTCTTAAATCTACGTAAAGCGCTATCTAAAGTCTCGTTCTCTTTTACTATTACACTAGACATTATCTCACACCTAACCTCCCTCCAGTTGCGTATTGTGCATATTCAACTGTTTGGGTAAATTTCATTGCACTATAAGTTATTATAGCATAAAAAATGTTCACGTCAATAGTTTTTCTTATATTTAGAAAAATTCAGACAATTCTATCTTTTTCATTAAATTATTATTTAATCTGAGTTTCCAGCGCTGTCTTTGCCTCGGCTACCGCATCCGGGATTCCAGCCGGATTCTTACCGCCGGCCTGTGCCATGTTTGGACGTCCACCGCCGCCACCGCCAACTTTTCCTGCGATTGCTTTGATGAGGTTTCCTGCGTGGGCGCCTTTCTTCATTGCCTCCTCTGTAGCCATAGCGACAAGATTTACTTTGCCGTCTGCCTCAGAAGCAAGCACTACAACGCCCTCTCCGAGTTTTCCTTTGAGCTGGTCGCCAAGATCACGTAAACCATTCATGTCAACGCCTGCAACACTTGTGGCAAGAAGTTTAACACCCTTCACTTCTACTACCTGATCCATAACATCGCCAAGTGCCTCTTTGGCAGCTTTGCTCTTTAACGATTCATTTTCAGCATTTAACGCTTTGATCTCAGCCATCATATGCTCGATCTTCTCAACTAAAGCAGCCGGAGTTGTCTTTGCAGCTTTTGCAGCTCTCTCTAATTCAGCTTCGATATTCTTATAATATGCAAATACATTATCACCTGTCAACGCCTCGATACGACGTACACCGGCAGCAACACCGCTCTCAGAAATGATCTTGAATGCAGTGATCTCGCCTGTGTGTTTTACATGTGTACCACCACAGAACTCCTTGGAGAATTCTCCCATGGATACGACACGTACTTTCTCACCATATTTCTCACCGAATAATGCCATGGCACCTGTCTTTTTGGCTTCCTCTACCGTCATGATATCGGTGCGGACTTCTAAGTCTGCTGCAATCTCGTCATTGACGATCTTCTCAACTTTTGCGATTTCCTCTGCTGTCATTGCCTGGAAATGGCTGAAGTCAAAACGTGTTCTCTCAGCATCCTGATAAGATCCTGCCTGCTCAACGTGAGTGCCTAATACTTCACGGAGTGCTTTCTGTAATAAGTGTGTTGCAGAATGATTCTTACATATCCTGCCACGAAGATCAGCGTCAACAGATAAGGTAACTTTATCACCGGACTTGATCATTCCACTTGTCATCTTACCGACATGTCCGACTTTTCCACCTAATAACTTAATGGTATCTTCCACTTTGAAAGTACCGTCAGCAGTGTAGATCACACCTTTGTCTCCCTGCTGTCCACCCATGGTAGCATAGAATGGTGTCTCCTCCACGATGATTGTTCCGATTTCACCATCGGATAATGCTTCCACGATCTCTGTCTCAGAAGTAAGTACAGTAACAGTAGACGCTGTCTCTAATTTATCATATCCGACAAACTCTGTTGTGACGGAAGGATCGATCTCATCATAAACAGTCGCATCTGCTCCCATATAGTTTGTAGTCTTACGATTCTTTCTTGCTGTTGTACGCTGTACTTCCATAGCCTTTTTGAAGCCGTCTTCATCAATTATGAAGCCTTTTTCCTCTAAAATCTCAGAAGTCAGATCCATCGGGAATCCATAAGTGTCATAAAGTTTGAACGCATTGTCACCGGATAACACTTTAGAACCGGATGCGATCATCTCTTTTTCCATATCTTCTAAGATTGCAAGACCCTGATCGATTGTCTTTGCAAACTTCTCTTCTTCCTGTGCAAGTACTTTTAAGATAAAATCTTTCTTCTCCTCTAACTCTGGATAACCGTCTTTACTCTCGTTAATAACCGTTTTTGCAAGCTCTGCCATGAAAATTCCATTGATTCCAAGCATTCTTCCATGACGTGCTGCACGACGGATGATACGGCGGAGTACATAACCGCGTCCTTCGTTGGAAGGCATGATACCGTCAGAGACCATAAATGTTGAAGAACGGATATGATCTGTGATCAGACGGATAGATACATCATCCATTGCATCCACTTCATATTTTTTGCCGGACAGTTCACATACTCTGTCACGGATTGCTTTCATAGTATCAATATCAAATACGGAATCTACATCCTGCATGACAACTGCAAGTCTCTCTAATCCCATACCAGTATCGATATTCTTCTGGGAAAGTTCGGTATAACCGCCTTTTCCGTCTCCCTCAAACTGGGTAAATACGTTATTCCATACTTCCATAAAACGGTCGCAGTCACATCCCACTTTACAGTCCGGTTTACCGCAGCCGTATTTTTCTCCACGGTCATAATAAATCTCTGAACATGGACCGCAAGGGCCAGCACCGTGCTCCCAGAAGTTATCACACTCTCCGGTTTCCGGATCGCGGTAAAATCTTGTGATTCTCTCTGCCGGAACTCCGACTTCTTTTGTCCAGATATTGAATGCTTCATCATCCTCACCGTAAATGGATGGATAAAGTCTGTCCTCTTCCAGTCCGAGAACCTTTGTCAGAAACTCCCAGGACCATGCGATTGCTTCATGTTTGAAATAATCTCCGAAAGAAAAGTTACCAAGCATCTCAAAGAATGTAAGATGTCTTGCTGTCTTACCAACGTTCTCGATATCACCGGTACGGATACATTTCTGACAAGTTGTCACTCTTCTGCGAGGCGGAATCTCTGCCCCTGTAAAATATGGTTTCAAAGGTGCCATACCTGCATTGATCAGTAATAAACTGTTATCATTGTGTGGTACCAGAGAAAAGCTGTTCATTTTAAGATGTCCCTTGCTCTCAAAAAATTCAAGGTACATTCTACGTAATTCGTTTTCACCGTAAAATTTCTTCACGACTAAGTTCCTCCAAAATCTTTTGTACGGAATATCCTGTTTCCATACCTTTATTTTTAAATAAAATATCCGCCTGTGGCGTTTTATTTATTATCCTGTTCTGCCGTCACTGCTGCCTCAGCTTCTGCTGCTGCCTTCGCGTCTTTGTTTGCCCGTAATTTCTTACCAGCAAAAAATCCCGCCAGCGCAATTGCTGCCAAAATCACCATAATGATCGCATACTGTAAAAATGATCCTAAAAATGCCATTTCTTCTACCTGCCTTTCTGCTATGGCTGACACTTATGCACTGCAAAAATGAAAGCCGGCTCACAATTTAAATATTATAGCTCACTTCGTTCTTTATCGTCAAGGTATCCAACGTCTTTTCTTTGCTCTTTCTTTGAAAATCCGTGTCTTTTTCTAAAAGCCGCATCTATTCTTCCAGAATTTCAAATACCTGATTTTCATGTGTGATCGGCACGATCCGGTCCGCCATCGCCTGATTGCTCAGTCTCCTGATAAAAGGCTGTATCCCGGAATAATCCTGCCACATATGCATCGGGAACACATATTCCGCATTTGTGTGTTCCAGAATATATTCCATTCCGAGTGACTGATACTCACCCAGTTTTGGATCAAATGGCACAAATGCCAGATTGATGTCTTTCTTCGCCAGCTTTTTCACCTGATTCTTGTAATTGACATCCATGATTCCGTTGACTAATTCTCCGGCTCCGTCCCACCTCCAGTTGTTGAGGTCTCCCGCATGATAAAAGCTTGCTCCGTTTGTCTTCACATAAAAAGCAACTCCTGCATCCGTAGAACGAAGTGTCTCAATCTCAAGATCATCCACCTCATATTTTTCACACGCACTCACATATGTGATCCGATCCTGAATGGAGAGATCAAATCCATGTTTTTCCAGAAAATGCGGTGTCATTTTACAGTCCTTTGAAAAAATATAATGTATGTTACTGTAACACTCAGCCCAGTGGAGCACGTCCATATCAAAGTGGTCTCTGTGCTTATGGCTTGCAAACACATAAATCGGCGTATCCGGCTCATATTCCGGGATCTGTCCGTGGAATATAAAACCATTGACACGGTCTCCTGCAAACCAGTCAAAAATCAATACTTTTTCATCTACTTCCACCAAAAAGCAGCTATGATGTATAAAAATTACCTGCATTACTTCATCCTTCCAATTATCTCATTTGCCTTTGTATAAATCTCTGCCGGATCAAACCCAATATGAAAGGTTCCGTCCTCGTAAAGTACCTTTCCATTTACCATGGTCAGCTTCACATTCTGCTTGCTGCCACTGTACACCAGATTTTTCACCAGATGATTCTCCGGCTGCATATTCGGCTGTTTTAAATCGATCATGACAAGATCCGCCTTTTTTCCAACCGCAAGGCTGTCACACTCAGGCAGTCCCATGGCATAAGCCCCTCCGGCAGTTGCCATATAAAGCACTTCTTCTGCCGGCACACAGGAAGCATCCTTTTCCCTTAGCTTTGCAAGCCCTGTGACAAGAAACATCTCCCGGAACATATCCAGGCAATTGTTGCTTGCCGGACCGTCTGTGCCGATTGCCAGATTGATACCTTCTTTTAAAAGCCTTTCCGTCGGACAGATACCGGACGCAAGCTTCATATTTGATGCTGGATTTGTCACAACCGACATGTGATGTTTTTTCAAAATCTCAATATCTTTTTCATCTAACCATACACAGTGATAGCCACCGCCGCCATGTTCATAAAGTCCAAGGCTTTCTGTAAACTGCATGGGTGTCATTCCCCAGCGCCCTTTACACTCTGCCACTTCACGTTCCGTCTCCGAATTGTGCGTCCATACCGGTGCATGATACTTGTCCGCAATCTTTGCAACACCTTCTAACAACGTTTTTGACGTGGTGTACTCTGCATGAAAGCCCGGTACATAGGAAGTCAGGTCACTCATTGCATTGATCTTCAGATAATTTTCTTCGAGTACTTCCAGACTGTCTGTAAAATTATTCAGTCCACTTGTAAAGACCGTTCGAAAACCGGTATCCACATAAGCTTTGATATGATACTTCTGCATAATATACATATCAAAATTCGATGTAATGCCGCTTGTCAGGTATTCCATGATCCCAAGGATTGCAAGATAGTAAGTATCTTCGCCTTTCAGTTTTTCTTCGTTTGGAAATACTTTTTGCTGCAGCCATTCCTGCAAAGGAAGATCATCCGCAAAAGAACGCAGAAATGTCATCGGCGTGTGTGTATGTGCATTTTTAAATCCCGGAATCAATAGATTTCCTTTTACATCAATCTCACGCTCCCAGAGAATCACATCATCTTCCCCACAGACCGATGCGACATCCGTTCCATCCCCGATATAGCAGATCGCATCTCCTCTTACCCAGAGTTCTCCCTCTGTCACTTCAAAGGTGTGGTCTTTTTTTGTCAATAGTATCTTTGCATGATAAAAACGAATATTCATCACACTACCTCACTTATGATACTGTTTATAGTAAAACTCTTATTTACCTGTTCTCTGATTGTGAAAAATCAGCAAAAACATTCAAACCCCGTTTTCGTTGATTTTTCACAATTTATTTTTCTTTGAATTTTGTAATATCCAGACACTGTTTTATCTTTATATTTTATCAAATCTCACAGGATAATGCAAACCATTCCACCATTATTGTCATTTACGATCTTCTGCATCGTATCCTGCAGTTTGAGCTGACATTCATCATCCATTTTGGCAATTTTATTCCGGATTCCGTCCTCCATTAATTCTCCAATAGATTTTCCAAAAATATTGGTTTCCCAGACACCATTTTCACTCTGCTGTCCCTCTCTTATATATCGGATCAGATCATTTGCCTGTTCTTCACTACCGACGATTGGTGCGATCTCTGTCTCGATATTGGCACGGATCATATGAATGGACGGGGAAACTGCCTTGATTTTTACTCCGAATTTATTCCCGTGATGAATCAGTTCCGGCTCCGATAACTCAATATCTTTCAGATCCGGATTCACGACACCATAGCCTTTCATCTGCACTTCCTCAAAAGCACCAGCCACCTTCTCATAAGATTCTTTTCTCGCTGCCATTTCACGAACCAGCGAGATGAGTTCATATTCGCCAGAGATTGGAACACCTGCAAGTGCACTCATATTTTCATAATAATATGGTTCTGCCACTTCCATCTGGATTTTCACACAGCCACAGGAAAGATCCATCTCATCAATTTTAATTTTTGAGATGCATTCCCCCGGTTCTAATGACTGCTGATAAACATCCTTAGTGCGCTCCATATGACTTAAAATATCGGATGCCTGCGTGATAATTTCGCTTTTGACCGGATGATCTGCTGCAAGCATCTCCGTCCATTTTGGAATAAAAAATTCCACCCGCTCAATCGGAAATTCATACAGCACACATTCTAAGATTTTTAAAATATCTTCCCTGCGCAGCTGCTCGCAGTTTACCGGCACAACTGTTGTCTGATATTTTTCTTCCATGAGAGAGGCAAGCTTTACCGTTTCCTGCGCATATGGCCTTACAGAATTTAGAAGGATCACAAATGGTTTTCCGATCGCTTTCAGTTCCTGAATCGTCTTTTCCTCTGCACTTATGTAATTTTCCCTTGTCAGCTCTCCGATCGTGCCGTCCGTTGTGACAACGATCCCGATTGTTGCATGATCTTTGATAACTTTTTCTGTCCCGATAGACGCGGCCTCTGCAAATGGAATTTCCTGATCCGACCACGGGGTTTTTACCATTCTGCTTCCGTTTCCTTCCATATATCCCACCGCACCGTCTGCCAGAAAACCGACACAATCGATCAGTCGCACCTGCAGTCTGAGTGGCTCCTCTCCCGTTTTCAGATCAGAGAGGCTGATTTCTGCCGCCTGCTGTGGGATAAATTTTGGTTCAGTTGTCATAATGGTTTTTCCGGCTGCTGCCTGTGGAAGTTCATCCATAGCTCTTACTTTCTGCGCCTCTTCCTCCATAAACGGAAGCACCATCAGCTCCATAAAACGTTTGATGAAGGTTGATTTTCCCGTCCGCACCGGACCGACGATTCCTAAATAGATTTCTCCATTCGTCCGGTTTTTAATATCCCTGTAAATGTTATACTCTTTATTTCCGCTATAATTGTCCATAAAAAAATTCCCTCCATATGTTATCACATTCTATGAAGGGAACTTTTACTTTATTCTTAATTATTCAGTATCTTCTGAGCTGCCACTTGAAATTACATCATGCCGCTTTTACCACATGACATGAAGTTTTCGCGGCAGACATTTAAAATGCATCTCGGTCACATCTCCACAATACTCTCCGTCTGCATGCAGCACCATAGGTGTTTTTAATTTCAGGCGATACTCTCTGCAGTCCGTCACTTCAAACCCTCTGATTCGTAAATGTTTGGCTGTCACAAGCAATGGCAGACATAAAAAGGTACGCCACTTTGGAATCCCCCATGCCATACACACAGATAATTTTCCGTCCTGCGCATCAGCCTTCGGTGCCATCGGCACGCCGCCACCCTCTGCCCGGAAATTCATTGCAGCAGCAAAAATCATTTTTTTCCGGTTCTGCTGTCCTTTTCCGTCAAAAACTGCTCCGGCATCTGTCGTCTGCATGCTAAAAAGAGACTGCACCGTCAAAAACAGATAAGTAAGTTTTCCAAGATGAATTTTATTCAATGTATCTTTCACTTTGGATTTTAATGCTTTTTTGCAGACTAACGCATCTAAGCCTGCACCTGCACTGATTGCAAACAGTCTTGGCTTCTCACCGCCGTTCCAGCTTACTTCGCCAAGATCCATCACATAATCTTCTTTGCAGTTTAAAATATGTTCCATTACATCTGCAGGACTTTCTGTAATTCCAAGTCCTCTTGCAAGATCATTTCCTGAGCCTGTCGGGATCACGCCAAAACGTACTTTTTCAAAATGTGTCATGCCATTGATCACTTCGTTAGCCGTTCCGTCCCCACCTACAACGACAAGCCGGATGTCATCCTCTGGTCTTTCACAGATCTCATGCGCGAGAGTACAGGCATGCCCCTCGTACTCTGTGACATATGCCTCATATGGAATCTTCTTATCCTTCAAAACAGCTTCTGCCTCTTTCCAGATTGCCGCACCTTTTCCGCTTCTGGAATGCTCATTCACTATAAAACATAGCATATTCCCTGCTCTCCTTTCCGCGTTTCTTGTCCGCATACATCCGTTCGTCTGCATCATGGATCACTTTTAAAATGTCTATTCCATTGCCTTCTGCAGTACCAACTGCACTCGAAACGCGAAGTCCGCCTTCCTCTCTGTGTCTTGCCAGCTTATCTTTGACACTCTGGATGATCTGTTCTGCCTCCTGATCTTCCGGATTCTCGATGAGCATAACAAATTCATCGCCACCGATACGATAAGCTTTTTTCCGTTTATCCGTCTGCACATAGATTGCACCAGACAATGTCTCTATCAATTTGTCTCCCATGCCATGTCCCATACGGTCGTTGATTTCTTTTAAATTATTGATATCCCACAGAATAACTGCCACCCGGTCCACCATTGTATAGTAATTGGAAAGCATATCCTCATATTTATTCTTATTGTAAAGCCTTGTAGCTGAATCCACTTCCTTGCGGTAGGTAAGCTCTGCGATCTTGTATGCTTCCTCCTGCATATTGCCAATGGTATATTGTGTAATGATCGTAAATGCCAGTAAAACGAGAAGCTGTGGTATAACTCTGTATACAATAATAACAACAACCGGTATTTTATTCATTGGAATCTGTGCAAAGCCATCCACCATATTGAAAAGATACCATGATTTCGTATGATTTCCCTGTAAAAGCAGGTTCAGATCACAGATTCCATAGTAAAACCCAGCGATCATGCTGAGTGGCATCAGAAAAACTTCGAGTGCATACGACATCCACAGAACTGATTTATCCTTATACTGTATTGCTGCGATCATCGGCAGTACATACAAAAGTACCATATGGTAACTGAATATCAGGTTCATTGCCGCCGAGATTACGCATATCGTGACTACAAAAAAGTTTTTCACACGCTCATCTGACAGATTCATTTTAAAAAACATGAGTAACGCTGCAATAAAAAAGAGTGCGGAAATTCCATATGTTATACTGAACACAATCGCATTCACCATCGGGAATTGCCCGAATGCCAGCCCCCATATCGCAGTTAAAACGATAAATGCTCCGACAATTTCCCATAAAGTCCGCTTGTTGACTACTTTCTCCTGCTGCGCCAGTTCCTCATTATAATGCTCACCAAAATTCGTCATCTTCTGTCCCTCACACTATTGCTATAATTTTATCCTTATCATCGTGATGATCCTACTATCGGTACCCCTATACCTCTGTCTCCACTATATTTAGTACAGTATACCACAAAACGTTATATATCTGTAAACTTTTTTATTTTTATGTGTTTTTTTAACATTTTTATGGAATACTGTCTGCTGCACACAGTGCTCCCCAGCCCAAAACAGGGTTCGGATAACGGGAAAATCCAGGAAGTTTTCGGGCTCCACGGATCAGGTAAGCCTTCATTTTTTCCCCATAAAGATAGGCATCATTTCCATCCACGATTCCCCATTGCATCAAAAGTGCTGCACTTCCGGTCACAAATGGTGTCGCCATTGATGTCCCGGTGCGCACCTGATATCCGCCGCCGGGCGCACACGACATAATCTCAACCCCTGGTGCAACAAGATCCGGCTTTACCTGATTGGTCGCCCTCGTATATCCCCTGCCGGAAAAAAATGCTGCCTGGTCAAACCTTGCATCATAGGCTCCGACTGTGATTACCTTTGCAGCCGTGGAAGGGATTGTAAGTGTTGTTTCCTCCACCGGATTCAAAAAACCTGTTCCACTGTTTAACACATTTCCTGCCGGAAGCCACATGTCAAATTTTCCATCCGTAATGGTGATCGGCGTCAGCCTGATTTTCCAGATACCTTCCTCAAGATAGGTTTCTGCCGGAATGAAGTCAATGTAAATCTCCTGATATGGATTATAGGGACTTGGTTCACCATAATACACAAGAAGGTTTGTATTCCCTAACCGAAATCTCTGTGTTCCCTGCACCTGCTGCAATGGTCCGACGACAGTTCCTCCCGGGGCAATGACCGACACTGTGATCTCGTCCACATAATTTTTCCAGATCTGCAGATTAAGGGATGTCTCGTATGCACTGACAGCAATCTCAACCTCCTGCACATTATCCGCGGTCATCTGTCCTGCTGTATGGACGGCTGTGCTTCCCTCATTTCCACTCCCGATCACGATAGATGTTTTCCAGTAATTCGCCATATCGTCGAGATACGTTTCAATCAGGGAAGTTCCGGAATGAGAGCCATAGTTATTTCCAAAACTCAGATTCAATGCAATCGGTTTTCCGTACTGCCTCGCCCTTGCAATGCAAAAATCCACAGCACTCATAAGCTCGGTTGTTTTTGGGAAGGAAGTTTCCCCCGGAACGCCAAGTTTTACCACGATCAATTCACTCTCGTATGCAACGCCGCGGTATCTGCCACCCGAAGCTCTCCCATTTCCTGCTGCAATGCCTGCCACATGGGTTCCATGCCCGGAAAGGTCCCTGCTAGGACAGATTGCATAACGTTCCTGCTCGCTCTCCTGCTGCAACGCAAGATTGATCATCTCTCGCTCATAAACGCTTCCAAGTGTCTGATCCCACAAAACAGCGATCCGCGTCGTTCCGTCACTGTTTCGAAAATCCGGATGTGCATAATCAATCCCGGAATCTATGACCGCCACAAGCACCTCTTTTCCGGTCAGATTGCTCGCAGAACCTGTATTTTGTCCGGTCTGCAGCGGATTGATACAGGAACTCCGCTTTCCATTTTCCACTGCAAAAAACAGACGTTTTGGTTTTTCCATGTATTCGATCTCCGGCATGGCTGCAACAAGTTCCACCAGTGGCTGTGGTATTCTTAAGATAGCGTACTCGTTTGTAAGATTATAAATCCCGATCTGCGCCTGTTCTTCCGGAAACCGTTCCGACAGTTTTTCTCTTAATTCCTCTGTCGTACCGAAAAATTTTACTATGACCTCCCAGCTATTTTCGGTGACATCGTATCCTACATCAAGATTTAATGATTTTTCGCGTTCCTCATTGGTGGCATCCAATGCAAGGTTTAGGATGTTTTCTATTTTTCCGCTATTTTCATTCATGCAAGGTTCCTTTCCGGGTAATTGCGCAATTCCTGATTTGCGTTATGAATGTTGTTTCTAGGAGTTTCGCAATTATCTTTAATTACCCAATTCCTGATTTGCGTAATCTACAAGTCTTGTAATCATATGCATGAATTTACACACTTAGCATAAAATAAATCAAAATAGAATGTGTTCAGAACGTAGGGAAAATATATGTGTGGAATTGCAGGTTTTTTTAATGCATCAGAAAATTATCAACAAAAAAAAGAAAAATGGAGTTGTGTATTGACCTCCATGCATGAATGTCTTGCACATCGGGGAAATGATGAAGCCGGGATTTATCTGTCTGATATGGCTGGTCTTTCCCATGCCCGCCTGAGTATCCGTGATATTGTCACCGGAAAACAGCCGATTCTCCGGCAAAAAGACGGGAACGAATATGCGATTGTATACAATGGAGAATTATATAATACAGAGGAACTTGCGCGCGATCTTAAGACATACGGCTATCATTTTTCAACCACTTCCGATACCGAAGTCATCCTTTACGCTTATATGCAGTACGGACCCGATTTTGTAAAGAAACTGAATGGCATTTTTGCCTTTGCGATCTGGGATGACAACGCAAAAAAATTACTTTTGTACCGTGACCGTGTTGGAATCAAGCCTCTTTTTTACGCTTATTTGTCTGGACAGCTTATATTTGCCTCCGAGCCAAAGGCTCTTTTTTGTTTTCCGGGTTTTACACCGGAGCTTTCGTTTGAAGGCATGCGCGAGATTCTTTCCATTGGTCCTGCCCGTACCCCGGGCAATGGAATTTTCAAACATGTAAATGAAGTACTTCCCGGACATTATCTCATCTTTTGCGATGACACAGTATCCGATCGTACCTATTGGGATCTTTTTCGTACTCCGCACACAGATTCTTATGAAAAAACTGTGGAAACAGTCTCCTTCCTCATCCGCGACTCTGTAACCAGACAAATGGTATCAGATGTTCCGGTATGTACTTTTTTATCCGGCGGCATTGATTCGAGCATTGTCACTGCCATTGCCTGCCGTTATCTGAGTGAACACGGGGAAACATTAAGTACGTTCTCCTTTGATTTTAAGGATAATGATCTTTATTTTAAATCCAATGCCTTTCAGCCGGAGCGCGATCTTCCTTATGTCAAAATTATGCTAGACCATTATCACACGAACCACACCTATCTCGAATGTGATGAAAAGCTTCTTTTTTCAGCACTCAAGGATGCGGTCGATGCAAAAGATTTTCCAGGCATGACGGATGTGGACTCCTCTCTCCTCTACTTCTGCTCTCTTGTAAAGCAGCATAATAAAGTAGCTTTGACCGGGGAATGTGCTGATGAGATTTTCGGCGGTTATCCTTGGTTTTATCGGGAAGATCTGTTATCCAGAGACGGTTTTCCATGGTCTGCTGATATGTCTGTGCGGACCTTATTCTTAAAAGACTCGTTTATAAAAGATCTGGATCTGTCTGCCTATTCCTATGACTGTTATCAGACTTCCCTTCGTAAGGCTCCTCATCTTCCAGACGAAACCGATGTTGAACGAAAACGTTATAATATCGCTTATCTGAATATCAAATGGTTTATGCAGACACTTCTCGACCGCATGGATCGTACCAGTATGTATTCCGGGCTTGAGGCGCGTGTTCCATTCGCAGACCACCGCATCATCGAATATGTCTTTAACGTTCCATGGGAAATGAAGTACCAGAATGGTGTTGAAAAAGCGCTGCTCCGTGACGCATGTAAAGATCTGCTTCCACAGGAACTTTTACACCGGAAAAAGAGCCCTTATCCGAAAACTTATCATCCCGGCTATGAAAAACTTCTGATTGAAGAAATGAAACACATTCTCACCCAGCCGGATGCACCGATCAAAGATTTCATTGATTCAAGAAAACTTGATACTTTTCTAAAAGCTCCGACAGAGTACGGGAAACCGTGGTTCGGGCAGCTTATGGCTGGTCCTCAACTGCTTGCTTACTTCATCCAGATCAATTATTGGATGGAAAAATATAAGTTGCACTTATAAATCAAATAAGAAAACATTTTTGATATTTTTTCTCTGCCATTAAGCTGATCAAGACAGCAAATGAATCATTGAAAAGAGTTTGAAATAACCCTTTTCAATGATTCCAAAATCACTCACTGAACCGGTACTTCCATTATTCTGTATCCGGCTTTTATCATTTCCTGCTTAAATTCATCAACTGTCATAGAAAGTTTCTGTGCTCCGCGCTGCATTGAATAATCACCTTCCGAAACAGACTGATAAATTTCACGTGCGCGGCCTTCTTCGGCCTTCTTCACGACCTTCTCTTCGGCCTTCTCTTCGACCTTCTTCTCGGCCTTCTTCAATTGCATCTGCACGCTCAAGTTCAATCTGACGTTCAAACGTATAATCAAGCTGCATATTCTTTACCACCTCACTTCTGCGCGTTTTAAGAAAATTCCGTAAAATATTATTATCAATACAATAATCTATCGCTTTTTCGATATCAGATAATAATTCCTGTTCCGTATGTTCATGATGATATTCCCTGACTTTATTTACAAAAATCATGTATTCGTTTAACCACTGACATTGATCCATGATTTCCTTATTCTTTCCTGTATTGATGTTATAAACCATACATTTCAATTCCAGTTTCGGATCATCCATAGGTTTTTCAAATGCATCTGAAAGTCTTAATTCCTGTATCTCTGGCTGTTTTTCTTCGCCATTATAAAAGACCACAAACTGTGGTGTCGGTATTCGGACAAGTCTTCGTCCATATATATTCTTATGGATCTTGCTTCCATCATCCCTGCAGTTTAAATACTCGGAAAGTATTGCTGTAAAGTAGATAAGGCTTCGAACCGGCATATTCGGACACACAGTTGACTCATGTTCATAAATACTGAGCCTTGCATCCACAACAAACGCCGCATCATTCCTGACCGACAATGAGATACCGCCGTCTAATGTTTTCATTTCAACAGCATCCGGATCATCATAGGAAGATCCATTCATCACATTGTAAAGTTCGAGTGCTCTCCTTTTGTCCTGCATCAGCATGCAGAACACATCACTTTTGTACTCTCTGTTTCCACTCATATCTTTTCCTCCTTGATAAAAAACTTATAAAGCAGGCTGGATACATAAGTACATTTTTCTGCCGTTCCAGTTCCATTCTCAAACTGAAAATCATGCCGTAAACCATCTTCTTCCTGATTACAATCCTGCTTTATATTACAATGGGTGTTCAAAAGCAAGATTTTCAGGGAATATTGATAGAATTAAAAGTATTTGTGAACACTGCACGCCCTTATCGCTGTGAACAACTATACCCATAGCTGCCAATACTATAAAAAGTCCATGTCAGACCGTATCAAATACAACGACCGTGCAGGTAATATAGAAAAACTGCTTTTTTATATCTTATCATATCTCCAAAAAAAAAGCATTAAAATTCAAAAGTTTTATATTTTTCATTAAATTACGTTGTTACTGTTCACTCGTACCTCATTTTAGTAACATTACGTTCTCTGATATGTACAACTGTCACTCCGAAAGCACTTTATTCAGAATGTCCGCAAGCGGAACCATTGCATTTTTTGCCTCCTGAACCGTGTTCGTCTGGGCTCCCACTTCCACCAGCAGTGTTTTCGGGCAATAGTGCATATTAAAGCGGTAGCCCTTGAGGTAGATTTTTCTAGTAAATCCCGGATAGTACTCTGCTGCGGTAAGCTGCATTTGAAACGAAAATGCCAGATTATCCGCTATGTATGGGTTATACAGATACGAAATATCACCGAGTTTTGTTGTCCTGCTTAATCCATTAAAAAACATCACTTTTGCCATATCGGTTCCATTGACATTCGTGACAAGTCTTGTATTCTCTCCCACGCCGTCCCTGTGCAGATCGATCACCACATCAATACTTGGATTATCTGCTAAAATCTGTTCAATTGCCGGTGCGGCTTTCGAGTAAGCCTTATCTCTGACAGTATCATATTCCCCGGTATCATGAATCACATTATATCCATATTGCTGTGTCAGCAGTTCCGTCAGATAATCTCCTACCCCCACAACTGTCGTCGAGCGGTCTCCCGGAATGGAATCTGCGTACCCCTCAAGAGAATGTGTATGATAAATTAAAATCTGGGGAGTGCCTGCATCATGCGCAATCTTCATATTTTTTCCTGTGAGTGCTTCCACGTTTAACTGATCACTTTTTACAGTTGTAGTACTGTCAACCTGATAAAAATTCTGCACCAGATAATCAAAATCGTTTAATTTATCCAGAGAGTACTCGACTGCTTTCTGTGTTGCAACCGCCGGAGGGGCGACTGTGAGGGTGGTTTCTGCTGCTGAATTACCGTTTTCTCCTGCCTGTGCGAAATCCTGTGACTGATCTGCATCCTGCGGTTGTTCTGGGTTCTGCACCCCTTCCTCATCTTGAGAAATATCTGGCACCTGCGCTGCTCCTATATTCTGTGAATCACCTGACACCTGTGCTTCCTCTGCCACATTGTTTTTCAATACAACCTGTCCGTTCTCGTCCACATAGTTTTCGTCAAGCGCCTCCATCGCAAGGATCATCTCATAAGACAAAGTACTCTCTGCATCCGTCTCATAGGACTGCATCTTTGTCGTATATTCCGTAATCGGGAACAGAATTTTTTCTGCTTTTGCAAGAATGTGCCTGCTGTCTTCATCCGTCTCATAGCCAAGACCGGGTGCTAACACATTCATCACCTGCGCTCCCGCCATTTTAACTGCTGCTTTTTGCCCAATACTCCAAAGTTCCTTCCGCTGCACAAAAAAAGTAAAAAGTGCCACAGCAATCAATATCGCAGTCATATATTTTTTACATTTATTTTTTAATCTTCTTTTTCGATATCCATGAAAATACATAATACAACTTATGCCAGTTTCCATTCATTATGCAAAAATGTTGCTGTCGATCAACGCAATGTTTAACCCCTCTGAAATTGTAAAACTAAGACGTTTTACCGATTCATCAATATCTTTTGGTGTCACAAACATAGTGTTCAGGTTCGGTGCTAACAGTTCCCGGATCAGTTCATACTTTTCCGTCTCGTTTAATTCTCCTAATGTATTTCCAAGTGTCTGCAGTTCACTGCTCTCATTCATGGCTGTGATAAGATTAAACATAGTGTCATTGACAATGGTTGCGGCATCCACGACCGTTGGCACTCCAATCGCGATGACCGGGACTCCGATGCTTTTTTCATTAAGTCCATGTCTGTGATTGCCAACCCCACTTCCCGGATTGATTCCGGTATCTGTCACCTGAATTGTGCGGTTTAACCGCTTCGTATTTCTTGCAGCAAGCGCGTCAATTGCGATCACAACATCCGGTTTTGTCTCTTTTACAATACCGTTTACAATCTCCATGGATTCCATCCCTGTCTGCGCCATCACTCCCGGTACAATACTGCTCACACGGTTGACATGCTCCTTCCCAAAGGCATATTTTCCATATTCATTGATAATGTGCCTCGTAATGTATAGATTATCTACCACTCTCGGGCCAAGTGCATCAGGCGTGACTGCCCGGTTGCCAAGCCCTACGATCAAAACAGATACATCCTCTTTTTTTACATTGATAAGCTGTTTTAACACCTTCGCAAGCTGCTCTGAGATTTCTCTGTGATAATCCTCATCCTCCTCATCCATATTCGACGCCTCGATCGTAATGTATGTTCCCTTTGGTTTTTCCATGGCTTTTGCACCGTTCTCTGTTTCGATCACTACGGTGCTGATCGTCAGATTTTTATTGACCTGCTCCTCCGAAAAACGGACTCCTTTCAGTTCCACCTTATCTTCCTGCATTTTTTCCTGTGTCTCTAATGCTAGGTCTGTCCTGATCTGGTACATATGCGTTTCTCCTCTTTTCTCTCTTGTGGCGTATCGTTTTCATCCACTGATTTCAATTAGTATGTCCCTGACATTTTAAGTTTATCCGTATTTTTTGAAAAAAATGTCATTTTATATATTGACAGCCTTATAGAAATGTCCTATACTACTCTAGTATGTTTACATTGAACTGTCCGTGTCCGGCTTTAATGTAACAATCATGAACAATTACAATCATAAAAAAATTGGAGGTGTACAGATTGGCTAACATTAAATCTGCAAAGAAGAGAATTTTAGTAACTGAAACAAAAGCTGCTAGAAACAAATCTATCAGATCAGAAGTTAAAACAGTAACCAAAAAAGTTGAGGCTGCTGTTGCTGCAAACGATAAAGAAGCTGCAAAAGCTGCATTAACAGTTGCAATTTCTACTATCGAAAGCGCTGCTTCTAAGGGTGTTTATCACAAAAACAATTCTGCTAGAAAAGTTTCTCGTTTAACAAAACTTGTTAACACATTAGCTTAATAGAAGATAAATTAAAATTCGCGAATTCAAAAAGATCACCAGTACCGTCATACTGGTGATTTTTTATTTCTGATAACAGAATGTCCGCAAAGCGAACGCTCTGTTATTTACTGTATTTCATCAAAAATAATTCTACTGCCATCTGGTCATTCATACGCCCAGTCTTGACTGCTTCCTCAAAATCAACTCCATCCCGGATCGCCTGTTTTAACTGCTGCATCGTAAAGCCTTTCGCCTGCGTTACATTTCTTCGTACTGCAAATGGCGGGATTCCTGCTTTCTGCGCCATCGTATTATTATCAAAACCTTTTCCAGCCATATCCTTGATATTCAAGAGAATCTGAAATTGTCTGGAGATCAAAAACATAATTCGCATGGAAGGCTCTTTTAACGTCAGCAGATCATAATACAGATCCAGTGCTTTTTTCTGATTGTGCTCTGCGATTGCATTTACCATATCAAAAATTTTGTTCGTGGTCTGCTCTGTCGTCACAGCCTCCACATCAGCCGCCTCGATCACATTCTTATCCATGCAGTAACAGATCAGCTTTTCTAATTCCCGGTCAATATTCCCCATATCGGTTCCCGTCTTGCTCAGAAACAGCTGCATGACGGAGCCTGTGATATTCTTGCCTTCTTTTTTCAGCCTTGCTAAAATCCAGCGCGTCAGAAGTTCTTCGGTCTGTGTCGTAAACTCCACGATTTTTCCGGCATTTTTCACTGCCTTATAAAGTTTAGAACGCTTGTCGACTTCTTCTTCCACGAAAAGAAACAATGTTGTATCCGGAACCTGCGCCATGTACTCTGCCAGTTCCTCACAGCTTCCTTTAAAGAATCCACTGTTTTCAATCAGAATCACTCTCCGGTCTGCAAAAAAAGGAAGTGTTTCCGAAAGGTCGATCACTTCTTTCGGATTCGTGTCTTTTCCCTCATACGCCGTAAAATTCATAGTGTCATCCGGCTGTACCAATGCATTTTTCAGTTTGTCCTTATACTGCTTTTTCAGATAAGCCTCGTCGCCATACAGCAGATATATTTTTTTAAATTGTCCGCTCTTAATATCTTCATCAATCGTTTTCATTCTCGTTATCCAATCAAAGTATACTGCATCAGTTCATAATGTAATCTGCTTCCCTCTGTGATCTCCATTGGAAGCAGTGCTCTTGCTACTAATTTCAACTCGCCATCCGGCTCATCTATTCTTCTCAAATGTGCATAATCACCGTCGATCTGTTCTACTATATAATCGCATACCAGCATTTTTAGGCTCTCCTTTATATAAATTGGCTTTTGTAAAATTCAAATTTAGGTTATGAATGTTGTGAAAAATTAACAAAACCCCAATTCATTATATAAAACAATAACGCTTCCTTCAAGAAATTTTTCTAACACATCAATGCATATTCTTCCTGAAAATATCCCCTTTTCTCACCGGAATTCATCCACCACCAGTCGTCCTTTCTCCACACGGATACGGATACGCCCGCTTTCCATTGTCTCATAAACTGCACTTTTGCTTTGCCTGATATGGGCAAGTGCTTCCTCCCCCGGGTGTCCGTAACGGTTGTTCTCGCCACAGGAGATTGTTGTGATCTCGGGCGAAAGTTCCAGTAAAAACTCCAGACTGTTCGAGTATTTCGAGCCATGATGCGCCGCCTTATAAAAGTCCACATCCTTAATTCTTCCCTGCTTTATAAGATATGCTTCCTCTGCACTGCTGATATCCCCTGTAAAAATGCCTGAAAAACCATTCTCCTCATACAAAAGTACAAGTGACAGAGCATTCTTATCCTCGCTTTTATAAGTTTTATCCGGGAAAACACAGCGAAGCTCTGCCTCTCCGTCCGTAAGCACCTCACCATAGTCCATGTCAAGAATTTCCGTTCCGTATTCCTCTGCCGTATCTGCCAGTGACTGGTATGCTTCATCCTCCAATATATAGGCTGAAACAACGATATGGTCAATCTCATACCCTGCCTCTAACACTTCTTTCAGACCGGAAATATGATCCGCATCCGTGTGTGAAACGATCCAGTAATCAATTTTTCCGACACCCTTTGATTTTAAAAATGGCAGCATCCGATATGTTCCAACCTTGCTCACATCAGTACTTCCGCCGTCAAAAAAGAGGTTCGTCCCCTCTTTCGTATGCAGATAAATACCGTCTCCCTGCCCCACATCGAGAACATCCAGTTCAAACCCTTTCACCGGATTATAAAGCACCAGAAGCAGTAAAATACTCCCTGTAAAAACAAACCCTGTTCTCCGTTTCAACTGTTTCATTACAAAAAGTATCACGCACACTGTCGCATAATAAAAAACCAATTTTTTCCAGTCCGGCTTTCCAGTGATCCAGGTTGCCCCGGGAAGTCTGGTGCTTAACCTGCATACTTTTTCATAAAAAGCCAGAATCCAATGACATGGCACTAAAACCGTCTTTGCAGCAGGAAAAGAAACCAATCCCAGAAAACCACCAGTCAGACCAAGAAACAGCAAGATTCCAATTACTGGAAATATAAAAAAATTAATAAACATAGACCACACCGGTACTTCATAGAAAAAATAAGCCGTAAGCGGTACCGTACTCAACTGGATTGCAAAACTGACCAGGAAGTTCTCTGTAAACTGAAAGAATGGTTTTTGAATCTTAAGAAGAGTCTGCCCTGCCACAGCAATTCCAAGCACAGCCGCAAACGAAAGCAGGAATCCTGCATACCAGAGCAGATAGGGATTATCCCACAAAATCACAATTGCCGCAAATCCAAGCGCTGACAGGGAATCATAACTTCTCCCGATCCATTGTCCGCATAACAGGACAAGAAACATCAACACCGCCCGGACAGTTGACGTACCGAATCCCGACATTATCCCATAGCAGACGATCACACTTCCCGCAATCACTCCTGCGCCAAAGAATGAATACCTGACCTTCCGAAGCAGCCTGTATAACCCCATTCCGATTACAGAAATATGTAAGCCGGAAATCGCCAGCACATGAGAGATTCCCGCCTTCTGATACATCTGTTTCACATCTGCATCCAGAAGATTTTTTTCACCAAGTGTCATAGTGGATAAGACACCTGCATCCTGCTCTTTCATACATGCTTCGTACACACCGGCTAATTTCCGGCACAGCCTGTAGACTTTTTCACCAAAGGAATCCTTAGCGCCATAAGCTTCCTGCACTGCTGCATCATTTAATTTGAAATCAATTTTTTTCGATTCATAAAAGGACTTTGCATCAAAATTACCATCATTGGATGCGCCTTTCCATAATTCCACAGTTCCAGTTACAATAAGGGTTTGTCCGATCGAATACGCATCGGAATTCTGATAAAAAAGAATCTGATTACAGGGCAGAATCTCCTGCCCAATTAATAAATAACACTGATCTAAATAATAAGAATATTGTCCATTCTTCGCCTGTTTGCTGCCAAGTTTTCCCTGCACAGTCACACTCATTCCGTCACACAGTTTTGTCATATAATTCTGACGAAACGCTTCATTCTCCGCATAATGAAACATTCCTGCCAAAAAGAGTGCCAGAAAACATCCCACCCTGGCTGACAGGTACATCCACTTTCTGACATTTTCTTTCCAAAATCCAGATTTCCACTCTGTAACTGTAGTGGCTGCACAGTTCTTTTCTTTTTCGCTGCAGATGACATTGCGCCATAAATTCTGCGCAATGCAAAACAGCATCCCGGCAGCCGCTGCTGCCAGATACCATTTTTTATATTTCATAAATAAAATACCAAGAATCAATCCAGATGCCATTTCACATAATGGCCGTTTAAACAAAAATTACTGTTCCTCCGTTTCTGTCTCCTCAATAACCTCTGTATCGTTTTCCGTTGTTTTTGCAACGTAATCCAGATTCCTGTCATACATATCTGCCAATTTAAAATTATCCCGGTAAACACCGCTGGTATCCCCATTCACGGAAATCTGCACTTTACTGATAGAAGACAGCTCTGACAGCGAATCTACGATAGAATAAATAACAATCGCTTCATTCACAGAATAATCCTGATTCTTAAAGTTATCATCTAAGCTGACATAACATACACCGTCCACCAAAGATACACTGATCAGCTTGGTTCCGGACGGGATTGCTGACTTGGCATCCTTGCTTTCCGGTCCTTCAAGTAACTGTTCCATGATCAGTTTTTCCAGTGAAATATTACTGCTGTAATGCACACGCCTTGTCTCTTTTACAAGTCCGTCTCCTGCCTGATTGGAAAAATACAAAGTCAGATTCGTATTCTGAATGGAATTGATCTGTTCTTCCGGATTTTCCACAAAACTCTCCGCATACATGGTTCCGATCATTTTCCCATTCGTGTCGGTCAGCGGTTTCTCATCCACATAAAAGGAAACACAGTCTATTCCGGAAATCTGCGTCATTGTCCGCACGACTGCCGCTCTGCACAAAACTTCTTCTACCTCTTTCATGTTCAGATAATCTGCATCAAAATAAATAGTAAGAAGTGCTCCGTCCAAAGAATAGTTCGTGATTTCCACATCATTCGGAATTGGCTTCCGGTACTCCACATTATCCGGATCAGAACTTAACGCTGCAAAAAATTCCTCGATCAGCGCTTCCTTCGTTGTGGCAGACGCATCATAAGGCACCTCCACAATCCCGGTTTTTTCCTTGTTCAGATATTCAATGCTATATTTACTTGTCTCTTTTCCATTCGAACATCCCGCCAGCAATAAAATGCAGATGAATGTCAAAAGAAAGACTATTTTTTTTCTCATTGCTTCTGCTCCATTATTAAAAATCTGCTGTCATATATCACACAGGCTACGCAATATAGTTCAAAGGAATACGGACATTAAAAATGGTTCCCTCTCCCTCTGTACTAAATACTTTGATTGCGCCGCGGTGCATCAGCACAGCATTACGGGTAATCGCAAGTCCTAGACCGGTTCCGCCAATCTCTCTTGAATGGGACTTATCCACGCGATAAAAACGCTCGTAAATATGCTCTAAGGAATCTTCCGGAATACCGATACCGGAATCCTCAACTTTCAGATAAAAATACTGATGATCCGCATTCAGCGTCACATGTACCCAGCCGCCCGGTTTATTATACTTGATTGCATTCTCGATCAGATTCGTAAATGCCAGCGTGATCTTCACCTCATCCACATCTGCTGATACCGGACGGAAACTCTCTAACACAAGCTCCACATTCTGTTTTTCTGCAATTGGATTCAGTCTCTTTAAAATCTGCTCCAGCAATTCGTTGATGTTCATATTCGTAACATTAAGATCTGCTGCTGATTTATCCATTTTTACCAGCGATAAGAGATCGTTGATGATCTTCGTCTCGCGGTCGATCTCGTTTCCAATATCGCCCATAAACTCTTTGTAAAGCTCGATCGGTGCATCTTCCATGCTGTTAAGGGAATCAGCCAGTACCTTCATGGATGTGAGCGGTGTCTTCAACTCATGAGACACATTTGATACAAATTCCTGTCTGGAATCATCCAATACTTTCATTCTTCCAAGCATCTCATTAAACTTTTTGCAGATCTCGATCGTCTCGGTGTAATCATCCACTGCCAATGCATCATCGCCATATCCTGTTTTGATCTCATCAATGGACTTTGACATCTTATGGAATGGTTTTACGAGCTGGATGCTTAAGATCACTGCAAGGAACACTGCCGCTACCGCACAGATCAGCTGCAATACATAGGCATTGCGCGCAAGATATTCCATATTCAGATGACTACTGTCTGTTGAGACACTGACCAACATAACGCCTAAAATCTCTGTATTGCCGGTCTGCTCCATATTTCTGACTAAAGGAACTGTCAGCTCGATATAGCGGTTCTCCGCGTCATATTTTTTAATCTCCTGACCGTAATAGCTTTCAATCACCTCTTCCGAGATAATCGTCTTATTGGTATCAAGATCATAAGTATCTTTGATAATGTGAAAGCTGTTATCGATCACCATGACACGACCGTCATAAATATTGGAAAGCTGATCTAATTCCGCATTAATAATGGTTGAATTTGGATGATTCAAATAATCATTGGAAACAATCTGATTCGCCAGAATCTTTGCCTGACTTAAAATCTCGCTCGTCCTGATCGATACAGAACGATCCTCGTAAGTCTTTACAATTCCAACTTTTAAAACGATTCCGGGAACAATCCCAAAAAGAATTAAGAAAAGTATCAGTCTGAATTTCAGACTTTTAAAAAAATTAATGACATTTTTAAATCTGGACATTCTTTCACACCCTGACTAATTCTGGTAATAGTAGTATCCCACACCCCATTTGGTATGAACATACTTTGGCTCACTTGGATTCTTCTCGATCTTCTCTCTTAAACGTCTGACATGCACATCTACCGTTCTGACATCGCCCGGATACTCATAACCCCAGACAAGATTCAACAGATTTTCCCTGCTGTAGACTTTATTCGGATTATTGACTAAAAGCTCTAAGAGATCAAATTCTTTTGCAGTCAGATTCACCTCTTTATTCAGGATAAACAGTCTTCTGCTCTCACAGTCCAGTTTAAGATCTCCTGCTTCGATCACCTTAGAGTCATCCTTCTTCGGCTGGCTTCCTGCGGTTCTTCGCATGATTGCTTTGATTCTTGCCTTGACCTCTAAAATATTGAAAGGCTTTGTGATATAGTCGTCCGCTCCATACTCAAGACCAAGGATCTTATCCATGTCATCGCCTTTTGCAGTCAGCATAACGATCGGCATATCAGAAAATTCGCGAATGTGCTGGCACACTTCAAAACCATCCATCTTCGGGAGCATAATGTCTAACAGAATCATATCATAATGATTCTCTGTTGCCATTTTCAGTGCCTCTTCCCCGTCATATGCACAGTCTACTTCCATTCCGTCCTGCTCCAAGCTGAAACGGATACCTTTTACGATCAATTTTTCATCATCAACAACAAGAACCTTCTTTGCCATCTCTACACCTTTATACTATCCTTTATTTTGTTAAAAACTCCCTCTTTGATTCCATCCACATTCATGATCTCCTCAATCGAAGAAAACTTTCCATGTTCCTCGCGGTACTTTACTAATGCCTCTGCTTTTGACTGCCCGATCCCTGGAAGTGTCATAAAATCCGCCACTTCTGCCTGATTGATATTAAGAAGACCGTCATCTGTGGCACCCGAATCACCGCTCGCATCTTCCTGCGCAGCCAATACTTCCGCTATCGTTGGAATCCGCAGCATCTGTCCATCCGTAACGATTTCTGCCTGATTTACAGCCTCCGCGCCGGCATCTTCTGTCATTCCGCCAGCCATTGCTACCGCCTCATAAACACGGCTGTTCTCCGGCAGTTCGTACACTCCCGGATTTACTACTGCCCCGCAGACATACACAAAGCAGCCGCCTGTCTCTTTGGTGCTGTCCTTTTCCTCTGTCTGTGGCACTTCACTTGTCTCTGTCTGTATTTTCTCTAAATACACGGTATTCCTGGAACCACATCCACAAAGCATGCTTATGCAGAATATGATTACCAGGAATACTCTGATCTTTCGATTCATAGCATTCTCCTTCCTATCTGTATACATAACTACAGCTAGATGAAAGAGCCCTCAATGCCTGATGAATACATTTTAACGAAATTTTACAAATATGACAAGACTATTAAATATATTATATCCAATTTTTTAAAAATATTGAGAAATTGTTTCTTTCAAAGTTACCCAGAATTCTTTTGCATCCTGTGAATCCGGTACCGGGATTGCATTCTCATATGCCTGATAAGCGGTCTGCTCCTTCTCATCTGCATCCTCAGACAGCTTCACGGAATAATGTCCGCCAAGTCCATGAAGTTCCCCGGACATGGTAAGTGTCACATACTCTGCAAAATCTGCTGCTTTTTCCTTTTTTTCTGAAAAATCGTTGACGACCACAAGATCTGTCAATGCAGCCGATGACACAGAAAGCGTATCATTCAATGCCGGCAGTTCACGCATTTTGTAATCTGTTCCCTCTAACTTTGCAACGGAATCAGAATCAATGATCGCACAGAGTGTTTTTCCCTGATTAAAATCAGACACAACACTCTCCTCGGTCACAGTCGACGCATCAATGGAAAAGGACTCAAGACTCTGTGAAAAGAACTCTAAATCCTGATTGTATAAATCCTCATCATAGCTCACCTGCATCGTTTCCACTTTGTCTTTTACAAAGCTAACGCTGTTAGAAACAAACGGGAAATCATAAAATGCGTCATTCACATCCCACTCCAACAGATACTGCACGTTCTCCGGCGGTTCATTGTCAATGGAATAATCAATGATCGCCTGTAAATTTTCCGGCTCGGTTTCAAAATAGCCATCCTTATAAACAAACAGGCAGGTATTGTAGCTCAACGGATATGCGTACATCTTATCTTTATATGTGGAAGCTGTCACTGCATTTGCTGCCACAGTACTTTCATAAATTTCAGATGCCGTATTCTCTGCTGCAAGTCCATACAGATATGCTTCCTCTAACTGATCACTTCCGATCATATAAACATCCGGAAATCCTTCATTCTGTATCGTTGCATTATACACAGCATCCATATAGTCCATACTGTCCTGATACTGCACGTCCACAACAATGCCTGTATCCTCATAGTATTCTTCTGCTGCCTTTTCATAAAACTTCTGATAGCTTTTATCACTATACCAGAACGTCAAATCAGCAGGCTGTTTTACCACCCTGCTAACTGATGCTGTCTCTGTTCCATTTTCCGCTTCTTTTTCTTTCTGTTCATAAGTGCTGTGTCTTGATACAACAACGGCACCGCCGATCAGCAGCACGCAGATACAGCCTGCTGCGATCATTCTCTTCTGTACTATTTTCATTATAAAATACTCTCCAGCCTGGATATCATCTCATCCACATCTTTTTCTTCAATGATAAGTGGCGGTACAAAACGAAGTACATTCGAACCTGCTGTGATCACGATCAGTCCTGCCTCCAATGCTTTTGCTGCAATCTGGCCTACCGGTTTTTCACAGACAACACCCTGCATGAGTCCTAAACCTCTCCGTCCGGTCAGGAAATCATGCTTTGCAACCAGTTCATCTAATTTTTTCTCCAGATATGGTGCAACCCTATTCACATGCTCTGTGATATGTTCACGCTCCATCATCTCCAGCACTTTGTCTACAGCTGCCCCGACAAATGGATTGCCTCCGTAGGTCGTACCGTGGTCTCCCGGTGCCAGAGACTTCTCTGCGACTCTCTCTGTCATAAGGAATGCTCCGACCGGGACACCACAGCCAAGTGCCTTGGCACTTGTCATAATATCCGGTTTCACACCGTAATGCTGCCATGCAAACATTTCTCCGGTTCTTCCCATGCCGCACTGGATCTCATCTAAGATCAAAAGGATATCATGCTCATCACAAAGTGCACGAACTCCTTTCATAAATTCTTCTGTTGCAGGATAAATTCCACCCTCACCTTGTACTGTCTCAAAAATAATAGCACAGGTTTTGTCATTAATCAAAGCTTTTACGCTGTCAAGATCATTAAAATCTGCAAATTTTACTCCGGGAAGCAGTGGTTCAAACGGTTCCTGATAATGTTTATTGCCAGTCACAGACAATGCTCCGATACTTCTTCCATGAAAAGAATGGTTCATTGCGATGATCTCATGTCCTGCATGTCCGTCCCTGGTGTAAGCATATTTCTTCGCCGCCTTGATTGCTCCCTCGATTGCCTCTGTACCGCTGTTGGTAAAGAAAACACGATCCATCCGGCTTGCTTTTAACAGTCGTTTTGCCGCATTCATGATCGGAACATTATAGTACAGATTGGATGTGTGCATCACTTTATCGATCTGCGCTTTCAGTGCGTCGTTATACTCTTTATTGTTGTAGCCAAATGCCTGCACAGCGATTCCCGCTGCAAAATCCAGATACTCTTTTCCGTCTGTATCATAAAGGTACACACCATCCCCATGATCAATGACCAGTGGAAAACGATTATATGTATGAAGGAGCGCACTCTCTGCTCCATCAATGTAATCCTGTTTATTCATGATAATACTTTGTCTCCTTATCCCCTAAGATTGCAGTTCCGATTCCTCTGTTTGTAAAGATCTCCAACAGCAGGCAGTGTGCGATACGTCCATCTAAAATATGCACTCTGGAAACTCCGTTTTCGATCGCATCAATACAGTTGTTTAATTTCGGAAGCATTCCGCCGCCGATGTATCCGTCTTCGATCAGTTTTTTCGCCTCTGAGATCGGCAGTTCCGAGATCAGTGTGGACGGATCTTTCGGATCTTTGTATACACCCTCAATATCAGTTAAGAAAGCTAATTTTTCTGCGTGGACTGCTCTCGCAATCGCACAGGCTGCATCGTCTGCATTGATGTTGTAGCTGTCATAGTTTTCATCCATGCCGATCGGGCAGATGATCGGCAGAAAATCTTTTTCGAGAAGATCATATAAAAGCTGTGGATTTACCTCTGTGATCTCGCCCACATAGCCGATGTCCTGACCATTGGAATATTTCTTTTCCACTTTTAAAAGTCCACCGTCTTTTCCGCTGATTCCGACTGCATTTACACCTAATTCCTGCACAAGTTTTACAAGGGATTTGTTGACTTTATTTAATACCATTTCTGCAATTTCCATGGTTGCTTCGTCCGTCTTGCGGAGACCATTGACAAATTCTGGCTCCATACCGACTTTTTCCACCCATTTGCTGATCTCCTTGCCGCCACCGTGAACAATGATCGGTTTGAATCCAACTAATTTTAATAAGGTGACATCCTGAATGACATGCTGTTTTAATTCCTCGTCGACCATTGCACTTCCGCCGTATTTTACAACAATGATCTTGCGGTTAAAACGCTGGATATATGGAAGCGCCTCGATCAGCACTTCTGCTTTTTTCAAAAGTTCGTTCATATTCTTCTCTTCCATTTTTGCTTCCTCGATTCTTATGCTTCTCTAAATCAATGAAAAACTCTGATTTACGCTGTGAAACTTTGATAAAATTTTCGTAACTATTAAGAGCGGTAGTCTGCGTTGATCTTCACATAATCGTAAGTCAGATCACAGCCCCATGCAGTTGCGGTTGCATCGCCCATTTTCACATCCGCGATTGCAGTAACTGCCGGCTCAGATAAGATTTTCGTCGCTTCTTCCTCGCTGTAATCCACAGCAACACCGTCTTTGATGATCTGCATTTTTCCTGCGGCACTCTCAAAGAAAAGATCAACTTTCTCCGGGTCAAATGTGGCACCGGAATATCCCATTGCACAGAGGATTCGTCCCCAGTTTGCGTCATGTCCGTAAATGGCTGCTTTTGTAAGACTTGAAGTGATAACGGATTTGCTCAAAACTTTTGCCTGTTCTTTGTTCTCCGCTCCTACGATCTTTACTTCAAATAATGCGGTTGCTCCCTCGCCGTCGCCTGCCATTTTCTTTGCCAGTGTCTCATTCACAAAGTTCAGTGCCTTGCAGAAGGTCTCATAATCTGCATTTTTCTCTGTGATCTCCGGGTTTTCCGCCAGTCCGTTTGCAAGTAACAGACAGGTATCGTTCGTGGAAGTATCTCCGTCGACTGAAATCATGTTATAAGTGTCCTGCACATCTGTACTTAATGCTTCCTGCAATAATTCTTTGGAAATCGCTGCATCCGTTGTCACAAAGCTTAACATTGTACACATATTTGGATGTATCATGCCGGAACCTTTGCACATACCACCGATCGTAACCGTTTTTCCACCAAGCTCGATGGTCACTGCCACCTCTTTGTTTTTTGTGTCTGTGGTCATGATCGCTTTGGAAGCCTCGGTTCCACTCTCTAAATCACTCTTTAACTGTGAAACCATAGCATCGATTCCGTTACAGATGCGGTCGATTGGAAGCTGCATGCCGATTACTCCGGTAGAGGCTACTAACACTTCATCAGCTGCAACTCCTAATACTTTTTCTACTTTCTCGGCTGTTTCCTTACAATAGCCCATGCCTTCCTCTCCGGTGCATGCATTAGCGATTCCTGCATTGATCACAACTGCCTGTGCAGTTTTGCTGTTGTATACCACATTGTGATCCCATTTTACAGGAGCCGCTTTTACGATATTAGTTGTAAATGTTCCGGCTGCCTTGCATGGAACCTCACTGTAGATCATTGCCATATCTTTTCTGTCTTTATATTTGATTCCGGCTGCTGTACTTGCTGCCTGAAAACCTTTTGCTGCGGTCACACCGCCTGTAATCTGTTTCATGATTGATCTCCTTATAATTATTCGTTATTTAGGCAATTGCGAAACTCCTCCTACTCTTCTTTCAATTGTTCAAAATCAACAAAAACATTCAAGACACGCTCTCGCTATGTGTCACTCGCAACGGTACTAAGAAGCCAGGTACAACTTACCGTTGTACCTGCCTTCTAAGAACCGGCGGTTCCCCAATGTCTTTCATGTCTTTTGTTAATTTTTCACAATTTAATTTAGGTTTTCAGGAGTTTCGCAATTGTCTATATTGATTCTTTCTATGGATTAAACACTGTGACATTCTCTGTGTTCAACACATACTCATAATAATTCACATTGTCGCAGTATTTCCAGCCAAGGCTCTGCCAGAAACGGTTTCCGATCTCATTTTGTTTAAATGCGATCAGATTCACCTTTGAAATCTTTTCTGCTTTTAACGCTTCTAAACACCGTTCCACAAGTTTTTGTCCGATGCCATGTTTTCTGTAATTTTCCTGTACACAGACATGATAAAGACCAGCCCGCCTTCCATCATGTCCGCAGAGAATTGCTCCAACGATTTTTTCATCACACACTGCCACCATGCTCGTCGTCGGATTTCTCTTTATAAAACGTTCCACGCCTTCTCTTGAATCATCAATGCTACGGATACCGAAGCCGTGGATCTCCATCCAGAGGCTGTGCACTTGCTCAAAATCCTCTATTGTCATGGGACGGATCGTTAAATTTATATCATTCATGTTATTTTTCATCTTCCTTGCTGTCTGCCTCTCCGGGGCAGTTTTCTATAAAACGGCTTCTCATGCTGTGCATCATAGCCGGATGGCTGCTCCACAGCCTCTTACGGGAACATCGGAACAAGGTTCAATCCCTCTGCCTCGTCAAATCCAAATAACAGGTTCATGTTCTGGACTGCCTGACCTGCTGCCCCTTTCACGAGATTATCAAGTGCTCCCATCATAACAATTCTTCCGGTTCTCTCATCAATTTTAAAATTGACGTCCACATAATTGCTTCCTTCCACCCATTTCGTCTCCGGGCAGACATCCTTTTCCAGTACACGGACAAATTTTTCATTCTTATAATATTTATCGTAAACAGCCTTTACTTCCTCATAAGTTGGAAGACTGCCGTCTGCTTTCTTAGTCAAAGCTGCATATTCCGTTGCGAGAATACCGCGGTTCATCGGGACAAGATGCGGTGTAAAGTTTACCACGATCTCTTTTCCTGCTGCATATCCAAGCTGTTCCTCAATTTCCGGTGTATGTCTGTGATTCGTCACACCATAAGCTTTCATATTCTCATTCACTTCGCAGAATAGATTCGGGAGTTTTGCACCCCTTCCTGCTCCGGATGTTCCGGATTTTGCATCAATGATCAGAGTGTCCGGATCGATGAGTCCCTCTTTCACCAACGGATATGCTGTCAGAATCGAACAGGTCGTATAGCATCCCGGATTTGCCACTAATCTCGCTCCTTTTACTTTGTCGCGGTTGATCTCGCATAGTCCATAGACTGCTTCCTCAATAAACTGCGGGCTTTTGTGTTCAATCTTATACCACTTCTCATAAGTTTTCACATCTTTGATGCGGAAATCTGCGCTCAGGTCGATAATTTTTACCTTGGATAAGATCTCCTCTGTCAGAACACCTGCTAAAAATCCCTGCGGAGTCGCTGTAAAAATCACATCCACCTGTGAAGCAAGTTCTTCCATATTATCATCCATGCAGGTATCATCTACAATTTCAAACATATTCTGATAAACTTCTGCATACTTTTTATCTATGTAACTTCTGGAGCCATACCATTTGATCTCCACGTCTTTGTGTCCCATGAGCAATCGGACAAGCTCGTTTCCCGCATAACCTGTCGCTCCAATAATTCCAACTTTTACCATAATCTATTCTCCAATCTCCCTTATGGGTTTTCTCTTCCTGCTTCAGATTTTCTCTCCAAACAAAAACCTTGCATCGTTTTTCACGTTAACGTACTAATTTGTTCTTATCATAGTACAGCTCTTTAGGATAGTAAAGTGTTTTTTGTTTCCTGGTTTCCATTATTTCTTGCATAATTATACATTCATTATTATTTTTATGCAATATCTTTTTTCAATATTTTTGCGATTAATTAAGTTTATTATATATTTCTACCTTATTTAATAGATCTGTGCATGTATAAATATCTGTTGTATCTGTATAATTTTATGCATTTTTATTATCTGTTTATGTATATTTTTTCACTTGCATTTCTTGTTCACATAGTATATATTAGTTTTCAGAAAGCATCGTTTCATCTTTTTATCATTACATATTGACAGAAACGGTTTGCATTATAAGATTGAGTAAAGGAAAGGATACACTCTTATGAAAGAAAAGGTTATTTTAGCGTACTCCGGTGGTCTTGATACCACAGCCATTATCCCATGGTTAAAAGAAACTTATGGTTACGAAGTTATCTGCTGCTGCGTTGACTGCGGACAGGAAGAAGAATTGAACGGACTTGACGAAAGAGCCAAATTATGTGGCGCTTCCAAATTATACATCGAGGACATTGTAGATGAATTCTGTGATGACTATATTGTTCCATGCGTTCAGGCAAATGCTGTTTATGAGAACAAATACTTATTAGGTACTTCCATGGCTCGTCCGGGAATCGCCAAAAAATTAGTTGAGATTGCCAGAAAAGAAGGTGCTACCGCAATCTGCCACGGTGCAACTGGAAAAGGAAATGACCAGATCCGTTTCGAATTAAGTATCAAAGCACTTGCTCCTGATCTTAAAATCATCGCTCCATGGCGTGACAGCAACTGGAAATTACAGTCCCGTCAGGATGAGATTGATTACTGCAAAGCACATGGTATTCATCTTCCATTCTCTGTAGACTCCAGCTACAGCCGTGACCGTAACTTATGGCATATCAGCCACGAAGGTCTTGAACTCGAAGATCCTTCTTTGGAGCCAAATTATGAACATCTTTTAGTTTTAACCACTCCACCTGAGAAAGCTCCGAATGAGGGTGAATATATTACTATGACATTTGAAAAAGGTGTTCCTACTTCTGTAAATGGTAAAAAAATGAAAGTTTCTGATATCATCCGTGAGTTAAATACACTTGGTGGAAAACATGGTATCGGTATTATCGACATTGTAGAGAACCGTGTTGTCGGTATGAAATCCCGTGGTGTTTATGAAACCCCTGGCGGAACAATCCTCATGGAAGCTCATGAGCAGTTAGAGGAACTCGTTCTCGACCGCGCTACCATGGAAGTAAAGAAAGATATGGGCAATAAACTTGCACAGATCGTATACGAAGGAAAATGGTTCACACCACTCCGTGAAGCAGTACAGGCTTTCGTAGAATCCACACAGGAATATGTGACTGGGGAAGTAAAATTCAAGCTTTACAAAGGAAACATTATCAAAGCCGGAACAACTTCTCCATACTCTCTCTACAGTGAGTCTCTCGCAAGCTTTACAACCGGTGATCTGTATGATCATCATGATGCTGACGGCTTCATCACACTGTTCGGACTTCCATTAAAAGTTCGTGCTATGAAGATGCTGGAACTGCAGAAAGAAAACAACAAGAATAACTAAATCTTAAAAATAAAAATGGTACAGACAAAATATGATGTTCCTGTTCGCAGAACTCACAAAGGAAATCGTATTTGTCTGTACCATTTTTATTTCATTTACACTGAAGATAACTTGTAAAATCTGCTCTTGGTATTGTCAAGGCTATCAAAAACCGGAGGACAGATTTATAAATGGGAAATTAACGCCTCCACACCATTACAAATTCTTTTTCTCCTGTATTGTCATCTACAGTTTCAGATTGAATGCTAAATTTCTCCCGTAAATAAAATTTAGCTGCTTTCTCATTTTTCTGATAAACACTTAATTTTAATATAGACTTGACTTTCTTCACATGATTTATTAGTTGTTTTCCAATTCCTTTTGATTGCATTGTTTCTTTCACAAAAAGACCTTCAATATAGTCATTGTTCAAGCCAATAAATCCGTCTATTTGTTTTGTATAGTCATCTTCATACACATATATTTCTGCAAGAGGAAGCATTTCTCTTACCATTTTGCAGTTGGTACGCCAGTATTCGGACGATATGAAATGATGTGCCCGAATATTCGTATCGAGCCATATTTGCATTATTGTATCTATATCACCTTCGTTGTATTTTCTTATCAATTTTCTATCTCCTTAGTTTCCTATTATTCAGTTTCAAAAACTGGAATCTGTTATTCATTATATTCCAAGTCGAGTCAGGGTTTTATCCCAAAATGCTTCTGGAATTAATCTATAATCTGATATCCCTGTCTCCTTGTAATAAACTTGTTGCACCTCTGAAATAAAGTTAACTATTGATTTTTCGCCAGTAGTTAACAGATTTTTTGTCATTCTAAACCAACCAGGGGCTTTAAAATCCAATCGTTCTTTCTCCATTTCATCAATAACCTTATCTACGTCATAGCCTACAGAAAAAAAACAAGGTTCCCAATGTCCGTCCTTTCCAGTAAGTGTCATGAATTGAGCTAAACTATTACTATGTAACGCCACTCCTACAGCACCGGGATTGATTACTCGAACATCGTTTCTAACATAATCAGTCTGAATATGAAAGTGACCACATATTATCAGATTGCTCGGCATATTCTCAAGCAAATTATCAATATACTCATAGTCTGGACGCATGCTTTGATTGACCTTGAAAGTAGAACCATGGCAGATTGTAAATCGTGGCAATCCATCATATTTTAGTGTCATTTCTATTGGCATAGCTTCAAACATATCAATGTCATCGTCATTTAGTTGATCGTATACGTATTTTAATATTCCTGTTGTTGTTTTCCCATCTTTCCATATTTCACAAGCATTCTTTCTATGTGTTATCCAATATTCTTCTTTATTTCCGCGGATAAGCACGCAGGAATATCTTTCCTGTAGTTGTTTCAAAATAGAAATTGTTTTTCTGGGATATGCCATCTCCCCAAGATAATCACCTAAAAAGATAAACTGCTGTACGCCTTCATCAATTGCTTTCTCTATACAGGCTTGAAGTGCCAAATAATTACTATGTATATCTGCCAAAACTGCAATTTTTACCATCTGGTCTTTATCCTTTACTTATCAGCATCAAATTGTTAAATTCGATATATCATATCACCTATATTCCAAATTCTCATGATTCCAAAAAGCGAATCGTTCTCTGCTTGCCAAATGTATCCCTGATCTGTAATATCCTACTATCATGTAAGCTAAATGAAATATTACTTTTTCGGTCTCTAATATAATCCATATCCTTAACCTCCGTAAATTCCAGTTTTCTTAGTTTTAAAAACTGGGGGTTGTTTGTTTCTTCTTTTTCGGTTTTGGAGCTGGCAGTTCATCATACATCGCATGAAACAAACCTGTCAAAAATTCCTTATTATCAACTTCATCTACCAACAACATCTCTTTTGCTCCCTCATAGGGTAATTCATACGGGGCTGTCAGCATATAACTAATTGCTGATTTTACTGGTTTAACAAGTAATCTATCATCATAGATACCACCTACAATCTTTCCTCGATAATAAATAATAAATTCTCCCATCATAGCTCGATAAGCAATTTCTTCTAACTCTGATAGCTGCCCTAAAATAAACTCTAAATATTCTTTGCTTGACGCCATAATTTCACCTCAACTTATAATTTACTTAATAATATGTGCTGTAATAATTGTATAACTATATGAATTGATCAATGCCATTCACTTAAGCATCATTTCAGTGGTTTTCTGTCATAGAAAGCCACTGTTTTTATGCCTAAAAACTTTAAAAATATTACAAAAAACAGTTGACAAGTAAGCCAATATATGTTGCGCGAGCCTTGATTATAAACATATTTCAAGGAGGCTCGTTATGGCAATGTCATTAAGTTAAGAATTTTGACATAATTATAAAACACATCATATTTGCAATTGTTTGATAAATATGATGTGTTTTTTTAAACGCTTATCTATTATTCAGTTTGTAAAATAAAATCTGCTACGCTTTTGGGAATAGTATAATATTCAATATAATCTCTGTCCTGTGTACCATTATCTGGAATAGTCTCACTTATAAAATATTCATTATTAGATGCTTCATATAACATAATCGTATACATTGTGGCCAAAACCTTTTCTTTAGTTCTTCTCCTAAACGAATATGCTGATATATTACGCCTTAAAATCGCATCGTTTGGTATATCATCTATTGAACTCCAACTATCTGTATCTAAGCCTTCAATGAATGCCGTTATCTCTTCCTTGTTATCTATTTTTATATCTAATTCATCTTCATCACTTATAACTATTTTAGTGATTTTAGAAACAATTGTTTCATCATTATATGTTTTTTTCTTTGTTCCATAACTACTATCCGTATTATTGACAATTCTATTTTCCCAATTATCCAGAATATCTTCTGATATAGGTTGAGTTATTGTAATTTTATTTTCAATTGAATTCAAAAATTGCCCCGCGCTTTTTGGAATGGAAATAACATCACTATCTTGAATAATATAATAGTTGTCATCTACTTTATATAACTCATATGGGTCTTCCCTAATACAGTACTCTTCATCATCTTTTACAAATTCATAAGCTATAAATTTGTAAATACATTTACCAAAATCTTCTTTTTCTTCAATATATTTCCATTCTTGAAATTTCATTTCCTCAAAAAAAAATTCTAAATCATCCGAATTCACTATAGTTCCTATCTCTTTACCATTTGATGACTGTATCTCAACAAATTGATATACTCTTTCAATATCAAATCCTTTTGAAGTACATCCCGATAGACCTATCATACATATTACAATTATTAATAACCCTTTTATTTTCATACAAATCCTCCTCAAAATTCAATATTCTGTTGTTCTATAAACCGTCTATACAAAAGATTATTCTCAACCAAGTTAAGTACCTCCTAATTTTTTTATATTATAAAAGAGTTTTGAATAAAAACAATAAGTATGCCCCGATATACAGTTTTTCGCCCTAACATACACAACTATTTCATAGTGTATTCTCACGATATATGTTATAATTTGTATTAGATTAGTTGCTTCCTACTACAAACATAATAAAAGAGGTGAAAAATGTTTACTGTTGCTATTTGTGATGATGACAAGATTGTACTCAGTTCAATTCAAAAATGCATAGAAGAATTTGCCACCGAAAATAATATATCCATATCCGTTGATTTATATGATTCCGGCAAAAAATTGTTAGAATCATCACTAAAATATAACGTTATCTTCTTGGACATTATTTTACAAACAGAAAACGGCATAGATATAGGTACTCAGCTCCGAAAATTGAATGCATTTACATATATAATTTATATTACGAATTATAAACAATATCATGAAACGGCACATAATAATGTACATTCTTTTGCATTCCTTACTAAGCCAATTTCAAAAAAAATCATTTATAAACAACTTAATGACATTCTTATTTATGAATCACAAAATAATGATCCCCTTTATATTGCGCGTTTCATAACTTATGAGCAAGGATTGACCGAATTTAATATAGATGATATATATTTTTTTGAATATATAAAGAAACGATATGTCAAGATATGCAGTAAAAGCGGTGATTATCATTTTAATGAAAAAATCGGAAAGATAGATATTGACATGGCGAGTTATAACTTTTTTATGCCACATCAAAGTTTTGTAGTTAATTTAAAATATGTAAAAGATATAAAAAACTACGAATTATTAATGACCAATGGGATAAGGATTCCTTTGTCTCAAAAACGTGCCGTACTATTCAGAAATGCTCTAAACAATTATTTAGAAAAAATGTTAATACTATAAAGGGAGATTCTTTTATGAATACTTATATCATTTACTTTGTTTCTGTAATTAATTGTTATGTTTCTGCACAACTAATTTTTGATCATTTTAAAATAAATTTTAACTCTATATATTCAAAAAAATGGATTTATAATATAGTTACCATTTCCGTCGGAGTCTTAATTGGAATTATAAATCTTTTTAATTACCCTATTTTAAATTTTGCAAGTTGGATTATCATTCTTACACCTGTTATATGCTTACTATTTTATGATCCATGGAATTCAAAGAAAACTTTACTCCTGGATTTATACTTTTTCATATTTCTTTTAACTTTTTTTGAAACAATAGGGGTCGCTCTATATGAATTGTTTTTGATTTTTATTAAGTTTCCATTATGCGAACCAGCACATTCCGTTTTTAAAATGGCTATTTCAAAATTATTAATTATATGTTTATACCAGGTAACCAAGAATCGTTATTTGTCAAAACAGCATAGTGTACTTCCTATGAAACAATTGATTTTATATATTTTATTATCATTCTGTAGTATAGTAAACATTTGCTTAAACGCTAAAATAGGTTATTCTGTTACAATACCGGAGACTGACAAATATATAGGATATTTAACAATTATAATTACCGTATTTATTAATCTTCATATTATGTGGCTACTTGAATACATTATTGAAAATCAAAAATTAAAGTCTAAAATAGCCCGATCAGAGCAGCAAGCAAACTTACAACTTAAATATTATAAACAATTAGACGCAAACTATCAGAAATCGTTACAAATGATACATGACATAGATAAGCATGTTAATACGATAGAGCAACTATATAAAAGCAATGAATTTGAAAAAGCAGATAACTATATCAAAGGAATGGATAGACTTATATCAGATTTTGTATTATTCCCATACAGCAATAATACAGTTCTAAATCTTATACTGAACGAAAAAAAGATTTTTGCAGAACAACACGGCATTCTGTATAAATGTACCGTTGAACAAACTGATTTTAGATTTATGGATGACATTGACATCACAACTATATTTTCAAATTTGCTTGAAAACGCCTTATCTGCTAGTGCTCTTTGCAAAACCAATAAAGAAGTATCAGTAATCGTCAGTTCCCATAATAACTTTGTTATAATCAACGTCAAAAATAGTTGCAATTCATACACAAAATGCGGAACATTCTCTTCTAAAGACTATGGAACTGGTCTTTACAATGTTGAAAATAGTGTTAAGAAATATGAAGGTTTCTTAAAAATCAGCTACTCGCAAACCGAATTTAACTGCAATGTTGTTTTAAGTAATACGCACTAATTAATACTTAATTCCTTCATCAACACATATAATCCTTTGCAAATCAAAATACCGGCTGTCAGGAATTTCTATCTGACAAACGGTATTTCACTTTTTGTTTTCTATTAAAATAGAAGTCTTTCAATTTTTCTTCCCTTCTTTGTAAGCGATGAATAACACGCCGTCTACTCTTTTCCTAAATTCTGTTAAAACAGGAAACGATTAACATTTATTATCAATTCCTCTGCTACCTAAGTGGCAGGGGAATTCTATTTTCCAGAACATTAGATTCCAGGTTAATCAGCCCTAAACATTTTTCCTTTATAAAGTCACTCCATGGCATCAGCTGCTCTATACCTGCGGACGAATTCATGTAATCCGGCATATACAGGAGTACCGTATAGAGGTACTGGAAAATATTCAGATTGTTTGCTTTTGCTGTTTCCACGATACTGTACATCACCGCACTTGCTCCGGCACCGGCTTCTGATGTGTGGAACAGGAAGGCTTTCCGTCCGATTGCATAGCTTTTGGCTTTTCGCTAAGCATGGTTGTTCGAGATTTCACACCGGCCATCCAGTAGATAATTCATCAGTTGTTCTTTTATGGCTTTTTACAGTTGTTACTGTTTCTTCCGGTTATAATGCTTTCAAGCACTTCCAGCCCTTTTTGTATTTCCTGTTCGTCCGGTTTTCCATATCCTAACAAGAGTACCGGTCTTCCCTCCGGCGGTGTGTGAATATAATGCTCTCTGATACCCATAAGGCGGATTCCGCACTCTGCGGCTTTTTTACAGATTTCTTCCTCTGTAAGCGTTGTATTCACCTGCACAAGCACATGCAGTCCTGCGTTATCCCCTGCAATATTCTCCACCCAGTTTTTTTTCTTCAATTCGCCGACTAAAAAATCATGCTTGTTTTTATAAATTCCACGCATTTTATTTAAATGTCTGCCAAAGTATCCTCCCCGGATGAATTCCCGCAATACTTCCTGCTGAATCTTCGAAACGGTTGTGGAATAGAAGCTGCATGATTCCTGATATTTTTTTAACAAATGCAACGGAAGAACCATGTAGCTGATTCGCAGGGACGGCGCAATACTTTTTGAAAAAGTACCCAGATATATCACCTTTTCCTCGTGATCGATACTCTGCAGTGACGGGATCGGCTTTCCTTTATAACGGTACTCACTGTCATGATCATCCTCGATCAGATATCTGCCTTCTTTCTCCGATGCCCATTTTAAAAGTTCCAGCCGCTGTTTTAAAGGCATGACTGTTCCCAAAGGAAACTGGTGTGACGGCATAACATATAAGATATCTGCGTTTTTCCTGCGCACCGCCTCGATTGGCATACTCACCTGCTCTGCCGGAATATTTTTCACCAGATAACCCATATTGGAAAAAGTGCGGTACGCCTGCAGATAAGTCGGATCATCCATCAGTACGGTCTTCTTTTCCCCTAACACCTGCGCAAGCAGAAGTTCTAAATATTCATTACCTGCGCCGATTATGATCTGTTCTGCGACACAATTCACACCTCTTGCCTGATGAAGATAATCTGCAATTGCCATGCGCAGTTCGTAATCTCCCTGTCCATCTCCCGACAAAAGAATTTCTTCCCTGTCATCAAGCAGGACATTTTTATGCAGTTTCCGCCAGACATTGTACGGAAAATTCTGCGTATCGATCGTGTAAGGGGAAAAATCAATTTCCTTCTGTTTTGAAGATCCTGCTCCATGTTTTATCTCAGTTTTCCATCCCGGCTGCCAGTCCTGCCCTGCCTGCAGTTTTTCCTGCATATGGTTCCGCTGTTCTAACTGATACAGCGCCTTAATATCGCAGACAAAATATCCCCGGTATGGTTCCGCCTCAATATACCCTTCTGCCAAAAGCTGGTCATATGCCAGTTCCACCGTACTGCGGCTCACGGACAGATTTTTTGCCAATAAACGGGTTGACGGTAATTTTTCCCCTTTGGAAATCTTACCGTCAACAATCTCATTTTTGATATATTCATATATTTTTTCATAAAGGGGCGCTTTCGCGCCCCCCTGCAGATCGATCATTATCTCGTTCATAGTCTTCCTTACTCTTTTGAAGCTTTGATTTCCCGAATGATTTCTTCTTTCAGATCATATGCCCGATCCTTCATCTTCTTGGAAGCGGATGACGCGGACATGATTCTTGCAATACACTTTGATGCTGTGTCATAGCGTTTAAAATGCTTTGACATTGCAGCAAGCAGATAATCTACCGTTGTCTGATCCATGCCGCACATTGGGAACATCTCTGTGGATACAGCCTTTAAAAAGCCTTCATAAGCCTGATTATAAAATGCCTCCTGCTGCTCCAGACACTCCCTGCGTTCCTGTTCCAGCGAAGCATCCTTCTCGTCCATGCCCTCTAACTTTCCACGATAGAGCCATGAAATCTTAAGACAGGTATATGCCTTCTCACTTGCTTTTCCTTTTTTTACAAGAGTATTAAACAGTGCGAGTTTGTAACGGTTGATTGCCGTATCATAATCATATACCGCCGGTTCTTCACCAGTCGGCTTAAAATTTGCACATATTTTCTCTTTGATCAGTTTGATCTGGACCGATGACAGATGTTCAAAGTAGCGGTTCATTGCTGTATAACCGCAGTTTGGACATGATGCAACATCATATTTTAAAGTATCAATATACATAAATCTTGGTCTCAGATCAAAATCCGGTTCGAGACGTTTCACTCTTCCGTTTTTGATCATTTTTGTTTTGAACACTTTATCGCACACAGTGCAGCGCACTGATTTTTCTAACAGAAATGATTCCTCAGAAGGTATTTCTTCTTTTGCCTCTCCCTGCTCTGTTGATGCACTGGTTCTTTTTTCTTCTTCAAACAGATTTTCTGTACCCTCTGTCTTCAGACCGAACTTTTCCAGTCCCTTGAATAAATTCATATCCGTTCCTCCAATATTGACTGCTTTTCTTGATCGTAAATTAGTTATTTGACGGCAATTTAAATGAACTCTTCAGCGAAACGATCCGGTTAAATACGAGATGTTCCGGTGTAGAATCTTTTGCATCTACGCAGAAGAATCCCTGACGCACAAACTGGAAGCTGTCATAAGCTTTCGCGTCTGCAAGATTTTCCTCTACATAGCAGTCCTTTAATACAGTCAGTGAATTTGGATTTAAGTTCAGACTTCCGTCCTCATTGTATACACCTTTTTCCTCATCCACGATATTCTCATATAAACGAATCTCTGCTTTTACATTCTTCTCTGCTGATACCCACTGAATCGTTCCTTTTACCTTACGTCCGTCCGGGCTGTTTCCACCACGGGAAGCCGGATCATAAGTACAGTGAATCTCTGTTACCTTACCATATTCGTCTTTCACAAAGCTATTACATGTTACAAAATATGCATTCATAAGACGAACTTCGTTGCCTGGGAACATACGGAAATACTTTTTCGGTGGTTCTTCCATAAAGTCCTCACGGTCAATATAAATCTCTCTGCCAAATGGTACTTTTCTGCTGCCAAGTTCCTCATTCTCAAGGTTGTTCACAACCTCGAGATATTCGATCTGTCCTTCCGGATAATTATCAATCACTACCTTGACCGGATCAAGAATTGCCATCATACGTGATTTCTTTAATTTCAGATCCTCACGGATACAGTACTCAAGCATTGCATAGTCTACGGAACTGTTTGCCTTTGAAATTCCACAAAGCTCTACAAACATCTTAATGGACTCCGGTGTGAATCCTCTTCTTCTTAATGCTGCAATGGAAACGAGACGAGGATCATCCCATCCGTCCACAATACCTTCCTCTACCAGACGCTTGATATAACGCTTACCTGTTACTACATTTGTCAGATATAATTTTGCAAACTCAATCTGTCTTGGCGGCATCTCGTCCTTATTCGGGATCATATCTTTGCCGACTTCCTCAACAACCCAGTTATAAAGTGGTCTGTGGTCTTCGAACTCCAAAGTACAGATAGAGTGGGTAATTCCCTCAATCGCATCCTCGATTGGATGTGCATAATCGTACATTGGATAGATGCACCATTTATCACCGGTTCTGTGATGTGTCATATGTGCCACACGGTAAATAACCGGGTCTCTCATATTGATATTAGAAGATGCCATATCAATTCTTGCACGAAGCACTTTCTCTCCGTCTGCAAATTTGCCATTCTTCATATCTTCAAATAATGCAAGGTTTTCTTCAATAGAACGTGTGCTGTACGGATCTTCCTTTCCAGGTTCTGTCAAAGTTCCCCTGTATTCGCGGATCTGCTCTGCGGAGAGATCGGATACATATGCTTTTCCTTTTTTGATCAGCTTTACAGCACCTTCATACATCTGGTCGAAGTAATCAGATGCAAAGAAAAGTCTGCCTTCCCAGTCAGCTCCAAGCCATTCGATATCAGACTGGATTGCCTCTACAAATTCTGTTTTTTCTTTTGTAGGGTTTGTATCATCAAACCGAAGATTGAACTTTCCGCCGTATTTCTGTGCCAGTCCATAATTTAAAAGAATGGACTTCGCATGTCCGATGTGAAGGTAACCATTTGGTTCCGGTGGAAATCTCGTATGGACTTCTTTACAATGTCCTTCCTCGATATCTTTATCAATCATCTGCTCAATAAAATTCTTAGAGACAGTTTCGTTTTCCATAATATCCTCCTTGTTTCGCTAAGCAAAATGCAGATCTGCTGTGAAATCTTATTTTGCCGTAATGCAGTCTATCTAATATCTTATCACGATGTACCTTTTAGACGCAAGTATAATATAGCATGAATTTACGTACTTTTCCAGTTATTTATAAAAGTAAAAAGGGAGGCGGACACCATAAGCGGCTTCGCTTCCCTTTTTCCTGATTCTTCTTATCGTTCCTCACGGAAATATGCCTCACCGAGACTTGCCGGCGGCTGATTTTCCTGTTTATTCCGCTTGCTTGTGATAATCAGTACAATGATTGTCACAACATATGGCAGCATCTTTACAAGTTCCTGTGTTGCTCTGTTTAATCCCGGAAGGTAAATATACAGAATGTATAATCCACCGAAGACAAATGAGCCCCAGATCGCATGATCCGGATTCCAGAGTGCAAGGATAACAAGTGCGATTGCAAGCCAGCCACGGTCACCAAATCCGTTATTTGACCACGTACCGCCAAGATATTCCATAACAAAGTAAAGTCCACCAAGACCTGCGATTGCTGCACCGGTTACCGTAGCAACGTATTTGTATTTGGAAACATTGATACCTGCTGCATCCGCAGTTGCCGGGCTTTCACCGACAGCCCTAAGATTCAGTCCTTTTCTTGTTTTTTTCAAAAAATAAGTCATCACAACTGCCACAATAATTGACAGATAAGTTAAAAATCCATATGAGAATAATAACGTACCGATCACCGGAATTTGGGATAAGCCGGGAATCGTTGTGCGGTATGCTGCTGCTGTTGTCTGAACAGAGATCTGTCCGACACCACCTGCTAATTTGGAGATAGAACCACCAAAGAAATTACCGAATCCAACACCAAAAGTCGTCAGTGCAAGACCTACCACATTCTGGTTTGCGCGCAGTGTGATTGTCAGGAAACTGTAAATCAGACCGCCAAATGCAGATGCGATCAATGTGCATAACAGGGAGACAAACAGCCCGATCACACCATTTGGTGTCTCGGTACTTTTTTCATAGAAAAATGCACCCATAAGTCCGGCAATACCGCCCATGTACATAATACCCGGGATTCCAAGGTTTAAGTTACCGGATTTTTCTGTGACAATTTCACCGGATGCACCAAATAAAATGGCAACACCCTGTCCGATTGCCTTCTGGATAAACGTCAATAATAATGTCATTTTATTTGTCTCCTTTCTTGCGGAACTCTAATTTGTAGTTAATAAAGAATTCACATCCGATCAGGAAGAATAACAAAATACCTGTGATAATATCCGATGCATTTTCATTTAATCCATACTGGGATGCAATCTGGATCGATCCCTGCTGCATGAATACAAGAAAACCGGAAACTACGATCATGGCAAGTGGATTAAATTTTGACATCCACGCTACAATGATCGCAGTAAATCCACGTCCGCCTGCTGTGCTGGTCGAAATCGTATGGCTCGCACCGCTCACAATGACAGCGCCTGCGATACCGCAGATCGCACCGGAAATCATCATGGTACGGATAATCACTTTCTTTACGTTGATTCCGGCATATCTTGCCGTGTTCTGGCTCTCTCCCACAACGGAGATCTCATATCCCTGTTTGGAATATTTCATATAAATATAGACAAGCAATGTGATTGCCAGAACAATGATCACATTCAACGTATATGCATTGCCGAAAATCGTTGGGAACCAGCCCTTTCTTGTTGCGGCATTGATAATACCGACAGTGTTGGAACCGGAAGGATTTTCCCAGAAAACGATGCAGAAGGTTACAATCTGCATTGCCACGTAGTTTAACATCAATGTAAATAATGTCTCATTTGTATTAAAGTATGCTTTAAAAATAGCCGGGATCACGCCCCAGATCAGTCCAGCCAGTCCACTGACAACAAAAATCACGATCAGCAACAGCCAGTTTGGCATTTTGTCACCAAAATAGATCATCATGGCTGCGGTTGCTGTACCGCCCATTAAAATCTGTCCCTCGGCTCCGATGTTCCAGAATTTCATTTTAAATGCCGGGGTAAGTCCAATGGCAATACATAAAAGTACCATCATCTCGCGGATCGTTACCCAGATTCTACGGTTACTTCCAACCGCTCCATCAATGATTCCAAGATAAACTTCGATTGGATTCTGTTTTGTGATCGCCACAATGACAAGCGCTGCAACTACAAGCGATAAAGCCACTGCGATCAGGCGGATTGCCCATGCTTTACCTGCACTGATATGGTCTCTTTTTACCATACGTGCAAAAGGTTCTTTCTTCGAAATCACATTTTCCTTACTCATTCTTATCCTCCGTCAATCCGGTCATCATCAGTCCTAATTTTTCCTTTGTTGTAGTACGTGCATCCACAATACCTGCAACTTTTCCACTGTTCAATACAAGAATTTTATCACAAAGCTCTAACAGAACATCTAAATCTTCTCCTACGCAGATGACTGCTACACCTTTTTTCTTCTGGTCGTTTAACAGATTGTAAATCGTGTAGGAAGAATTGATATCCAGTCCTCTGACCGGATAGGCAACCATTAATACGGTTGGATTGCTTGCGATCTCACGTCCTACCAGAATTTTCTGCACGTTACCACCGGAAAGTCTGCTGACCGGGGTATCCACGCCAGGTGTCACGACATCTAATTTTTCCACGATATCTTCTGCAAGTTTTTTCGGAGATTTTCGATCTGCAAAGAAATGTCTGCCTTCCTTATAGCTTCGGATCATCATGTTGTCTGTCAGATCCATTGAACCTACCAGTCCCATTCCCAGACGGTCTTCCGGTACGAATGACAGAGTGATTCCGAGATTTTTAATATCTTCTGCTTTCATCTCTGAAATCTTTTCCGTTGATCCTTCCGGGGAATAATAAAGGATTTCCCCACTCTCGATCGGCTGGAGTCCTGCAACCGATTCTAATAACTCTTTCTGTCCGCTTCCAGAAATTCCTGCAACACCAAGAATCTCTCCACTGTAAGCTGTGAAGGAAGCCTCTGTCAAAACTTTCAGTCCCTCTTTGTTCTTGCAGGTGATTCCACGCATCTCAATACGTTTTTCTGCACCTACAGGCTCTGTACGATTGATGTCAAGTTTTACTTTTTCACCCACCATCATCTCGGTAAGGGATTCCACCGTTGCTTTTGCAGTCTCAACGGTATCAATGTATTTTCCTTTTCGAAGGACTGCCACACGGTCTGAAAGTTCCAATACTTCATTTAATTTATGTGTGATGATAATAATAGATTTTCCGGCTTTTCTCATGTTGCGGAGAACTGCAAACAGTTTTTCTGTCTCCTGCGGTGTCAACACTGCCGTCGGCTCATCTAAGATCAGGATATCCGCACCACGGTAAAGCACTTTTACGATCTCTACCGTCTGTTTCTGAGATACGGACATATCATAGATTTTCTGGGACGGATTGAGGTCAAACCCATACTGTTCTGTCAGTTCCTTGATCTCTTTTTCCACCTGTTTCATATTCAGTTTTTCTTTTCCAGGCAGACCCAAAATAATATTCTCGGCGGCTGTCAAAATATTGATCAGCTTGAAATGCTGATGAATCATTCCAATTCCGAGTGCGAAGGAATCTTTTGGGGAGCGAATGGTCACTTCTTTTCCATCCACATAAATTTCTCCTTCGTCTGGGAAGTAAATTCCGGAAAGCATGTTCATCAACGTAGTCTTTCCACTACCATTCTCTCCTAAAATTGAAAGAATTTCACCTTTCCTGACGGTCAGATTCACGTTATCGTTCGCAATAACGTCACCGAAACGTTTTGTTACACCTTTCAGCTCAATAGCGTTTCCTGTTTCCACAAATAATCCTCCTAAATGAATACGAAAATCCTTTCAAAATAATTATGAAAGGATTCCCTGCTTTTTCTTCCAATATTCCTGTTATGGCAAAGTGCAGACATATCTGCACTTTGCCGGCTTGTTTTCAGACTAGTTTGCCTGAGAAGTAATACCATCAATGATAATATCAAAGGACGGTGCAGATGCTAATTCAGATTCATGATAGTAACCATCAGAAACGTAATCAGCATATTTTGCATAATCTCCCCCCTCTGCGATCAGGTCTTCTAAAGAAGATCCGTTTACAGTAAAGGTTGTTGTATCAAATACATGAAGGGAACCATCTTTTAATGCTGCTTCAACTTCTTCTACTTTTGCATCTGTTCCTTCTGCTGCAACAGCTTCATTCACTGGTGTGATTCTGACTGCATCCTCAGAGAATCCTTTGCACCAGTCTGTATCAATTGCTTTTCCGTCTAATACACACTGTACAGCATATGTATAATATACACCCCAGTTATTTGTTGGAGAAGTCAATGCTGCATCCGGAGCTACAGATGTCATATCTACGTTGTAACCTACACAAGGAACTCCTGCTGTCTCACAGGCTGTTGGAGCACCTGTTGTATCTGCATGCTGGCTGATCAGTACACAGTTATCTGCGATCAACTGGTTGGCAACCTCTGCCTCTGCTGACATATCAGCCCAGCTGTTTGTATACTGAACTTCCATTGTTGCGGATTCACATACACTCTTTGCTCCTAAATAGAAAGAAGTAAATCCTGAAATAACCTCTGCGTATGGGAATGCACCAACATAACCGATTTTTGCCTGGTCTGCTGTGATATCTCCATTCTCGATCATCTCATTTAATTTCATACCTGCAACAACACCGGATACATAACGTGCTTCGTAAATAGCATCGAAGTAGTTGTGCATATTAGAAAGTCCGGAACCTGCTGCCTGATATCCTGTTGCATGACAGAACTGAATATCCGGATACTCTGCTGCTGCCTGTAAAATGTAAGTCTCATGTCCGAAACTTGTTGCAAAAATAATGTTACATCCCTGATCTGCAAGGTCTACTGCTGCATCATAGCAGGACTCGTCCTCCGGGATTGTTGTTTTCTCAATGATCTGGTCATCAGATAAGCCAAGGTTTGCAGCCATCTCATCAATACCAGCCATATGAGCTGCTGTATATCCTTCGTTCTCATCACCGATATAAATAACACCAACTTTGATGTCTGCTGCAGAAGCTGCTGTCTGTGTACCTGCACTAGAACCGCTTTCTGTAGATGCTGCAGAGTTATCTGCTGCGCTTCCGTTGTCTGCTGTGTCTCCACATCCTGCCATCATGCTGACAGTCATTCCCATTGCCAATAAAACACTTAATGCCTTTTTCATATAATCCTCCTTGTTTTGCGAAGCAAACTAAAATACAAAAGTCAATTTAGCATAGCAATTTTTTATCGTCAATATGATTCACATGGTAATTTCTGAAAAAATGTCGATTTGGGCAAAAAATTTTTCATTGATAAGGCTGACTAATACACGATATATTTCAGACTAATAAAAAATACAGCCTTTCTCCTTCTGTCCGGAAAAAGACTGTATTCTTTCTTATACTCTTCTGATGTGCTGGTGGGTAAACAGGTGGTCCTGGCAATATTCATAATTTCCTTCACATTTCGAACAGAAACGGAATTGTAAATTCGGATCATCCAGCTCGGTGCGCCCGCAGACTGCACATTTGTGTTTTGAAATACCGGAGCCCGGTCTTGGCTCCCTTGTCTGTGCCTTAAACTGTTGTCTGCGATGAATCTCATGCGGTGTGTACCTGCTTAAATTTCTCGTGGAAAGGAAGAAAATGAGATAATTTAACAATGACATCACGATGCATAACAGCATAATTCCCGCATACCACAATGCCGTAGCAGTGGACTGGGTGTAGGCATAAATCGTGTGATAGCTGTCCCAGACACTAAATACCATAATGACAACGTAAACAGCCGCCATCCATTTCATTTTTATCGGAATGATAAAGTAAAGTAACACCTGCATATCCGGATATAACGTTGCAAACGCAAGGAATATCGACATATTAATATAGGAAGTACTGATCATCTGTCCCATCATCGTGCTTGCCGTATATGCAAAATTGCCACCCATAAGCAGATAGATCAGACCGTATGCCAAAAGGCTTCCCACCTCGGTCAGAAGTATTCCGCCGATAATATAGGCGTTAAACCGGAACGTTCCCCACGCACGCTCCAACGCAGTTCCAAGCTGATAATAAAACATCATCATGATCAGCAGAAAAATGATATTGCTGTCTGTCGGCATCAGAATCCATGTGATAAGTCTCCAGATCTGTCCATGTAAAATGTAATAAGGCTGGAAATTCAAGAATCCTAATATTTTCGGTGCCACCATGTTCAATACAAATCCAACGGAATATGCTCCGATCAGATATATAATCAGATTCGGGATCGCATATCTTCCAAATTTACGTTCTAATTTATTTAACCAGTTCATGTTGCTGCTCCTTTTTCAAATACTCTTTTTATTGTCTCTGCTATTTCGAAACAATCTAGCTAAAGTATATCTGTGTGTCAAACCTTTGTCAATCGACGCTAAATTTCTTCATAAAAAGTTTAGATTTTTCAGAGTATTTTGACATTGTTTTTTGCATTTTCCTGTCGTATAATGTACAGTGCTTGGTTTTTCGACCATATATTATAATAAGAAGAAATACATATCTGTAAACATATAATATTTATAGATCTGATGTACAAAAGTTTATTTCTGGAGGAAAGATATGAGTAACAATACACTTCATAAACTTGGAATTGATATTGGTTCCACCACAGTCAAGGTTGCTGTGCTGGATGAGAATGACAATCTGTTATTCTCCGATTACGAGAGACACTTCGCCAATATCCGTGAGACTCTCTCCATGTTAGTGGAAAAAGCTTATGAAAAACTTGGGGATATCAAAATTGCCCCAATGATCACCGGTTCCGGCGGTCTTACCCTTGCAAAACATTTAGACGTGCCGTTTGTTCAGGAGGTTATCTCCGTATCCACAGCACTACAGCACTATGCTCCACAGACAGATGTTGCCATTGAGCTTGGCGGTGAGGATGCGAAGATCATTTATTTTGAGGGCGGTAATGTTGAACAGCGTATGAATGGTATCTGTGCCGGTGGTACAGGTTCTTTTATCGACCAAATGGCATCCCTGATCCAGACAGATGCAACCGGGCTGAATGAATATGCAAAGAATTACAAGGCGATCTATCCGATTGCTGCCAGATGTGGTGTATTTGCCAAAACAGATATCCAGCCTCTGATCAACGAAGGTGCCACAAGAGAAGACTTATCTGCCTCTATTTTTCAGGCAGTCGTCAACCAGACGATCAGTGGTCTTGCATGTGGAAAGCCGATCCGCGGACACGTCGCTTTCTTAGGCGGTCCACTGCACTTTTTATCGGAGTTAAAAGCTGCATTTATCCGTACTTTAAACTTAGATGATGAGCATGCGATCACACCGGAAAATTCACACCTTTTTGCAGCGATCGGTTCTGCGTTAAATTATAAAGAAGACAAAGTAACTTCTTTGGAAGAATTACATACAAAGCTCCAGTCTGACATTCATATGGAATTCGAAGTTGCAAGACTTGATCCACTTTTCAAAGATCAGGCAGAATACGATGCTTTCCGCACACGCCACGACGGACATCATGTAAAGTCCGCAGATCTGGCTTCTTACGAAGGAAACTGCTACCTTGGTATCGATGCAGGTTCCACCACAACGAAAGTTGCCCTGATCGGTGAGGATGGTTCTCTGCTGTACTCCTTCTACAGCAATAACAACGGAAGCCCGCTCTCTACTGCGATCCGTGCGATCAAGGATATTTATTCCAAACTGCCGGAAAAGGCACACATTGTACACTCCTGCTCCACCGGATATGGTGAGGCGTTACAGAAGGCTGCTCTGAAATTAGATGACGGCGAAGTAGAAACTGTCGCACATTTTTATGCCGCAGCATTCTTTGATCCGGAAGTTGACTGTATCCTCGACATTGGTGGTCAGGATATGAAATGCATTAAGATCAAAAACCAGACCGTTGACAGTGTCCAGTTAAATGAAGCCTGTTCTTCCGGTTGTGGTTCTTTCATTGAGACATTCGCAAAATCACTAAATTTCTCTGTACAGGACTTTGCCAAAGAAGCCCTTTTTGCGAAAAACCCGATCGATCTTGGAACCCGCTGTACCGTATTCATGAACTCCAAAGTAAAACAGGCACAGAAAGAAGGCGCATCCGTCGCTGATATCTCTGCCGGTCTTGCTTACTCCGTTATCAAGAATGCTTTATATAAGGTAATCAAGCTTTCCGATGCAAAAGACCTCGGCCAGAACATTGTGGTACAGGGTGGAACGTTCTACAACGATGCCGTTTTACGAAGTTTTGAAAAAATTGCCGGTGTCCAGTGTATCCGTCCGGATATTGCCGGTATCATGGGAGCTTTCGGCGCTGCCCTGATCGCAAGGGAACGCCATGAGGAAGGTTATCAGACATCCATGCTCTCCATCGACGAGATCAATGCACTGACTTTTGACACGAAGCTTGCAAGATGTCAGGGATGTACGAACCACTGTCTCTTAACCATCAACCGCTTCTCCGGCAACCGTCAGTATATTACCGGCAACCGCTGTGAGCGTGGTCTTGGAAAAGAGAAGAACAAAGACAACATTCCAAACCTTTTTGAATATAAGAACAAACGTATTTTTGACTATGAACCGTTAAGTGCAGAGGAAGCAGCCCGCGGTACCGTCGGCATCCCACGTGTGTTGAATATGTATGAGAACTACCCATTCTGGGCAGTCTTTTTCAAAAAACTCGGTTTCTCCGTGGTACTCTCTCCGTCCTCCACACGTAAGATTTACGAGCTTGGTATCGATTCGATTCCATCCGAATCCGAATGTTACCCTGCAAAACTTGCGCACGGACATGTGACCTGGCTGATCCATCAGAATGTGGATTTCATATTCTACCCGTGTATCCCTTACGAGAGAAATGAGTTCCCGGATTCCAACAACCACTATAACTGCCCGATTGTTACTTCTTATGCGGAGAATATTAAAAACAACGTGGATGAGATCACTTCCGGTCAGGTGAAGTTCTTAAATCCATTTATGGCATTCACAAATGAGGACACCTTATCCTCCCAGCTCATCAAGGTATTTGGTTCTTCTGAATTCGGCATTTCTGAAGCGGAGATCCGCGATGCAGTTTCCGAAGGCTGGAAGGAATTAGCTGTTGTCCGCATGGAAATGCAGAAAAAAGGTGAGGAAGTATTAAAATATATGGAAGAGACCGGAAAACGCGGTATCGTTCTCGCCGGACGTCCATACCACGTTGACCCGGAGATCAACCACGGTATTCCGGAGCTTATCACTTCCTATGGAATCGCCGTTTTAACAGAAGACTCTGTCTCCCATCTGCATCAGCCGGAGCATCCGTTGATCGTTATGGATCAGTGGATGTACCACTCCCGCCTGTATGCGGCTGCAAACTTTGTAAAGACAAGAGATGACTTAGACCTGATCCAGTTGAACTCCTTCGGATGTGGTCTTGACGCCGTTACCACCGATCAGGTGAATGACATTCTGACAAAATCAGGTAAGATTTACACCTGCTTAAAGATTGATGAGGTTAACAACTTAGGTGCTGCAAGAATCCGTATCCGTTCCCTGATTGCTGCTATCCGTGTACGTGAGAAGAAACAGACGAAAAGAACGATCGTTCCTGCAAATTATAACCGTGTCATCTTTACAAAAGAGATGCGTGAGAATTACACCATTCTCTGCCCGCAGATGTCACCGATCCATTTTGAATTATTAGAGCCAGCCTTCAATGCTGCCGGATACAATCTGGTCGTACCGGATGTCCCTGCAAGGGAATGTGTCGACGTCGGATTGAAATTCGTCAATAACGATGCCTGCTATCCGTCCCTGATCGTTGTCGGTCAGCTGATGGCTGCTGTAAAATCCGGCAAATACGATATGAATAAGACTGCGATCTTAATCTCCCAGACCGGTGGCGGATGCCGCGCAAGTAACTATATCGGATTTATCCGCCGCGCTTTGGAAAAAGCAGGCTATCCGAATGTTCCGGTTATCTCCATCAACTTGAGCGGTTTAGAGAGCAACCCAGGATTCACTTTCACTCCAAAGCTCATCCAGCATGGACTTTACGCACTGGAATTTGGTGATATTTTCCTGCGCTGTTTATACGCCACAAGACCTTATGAAGCAGTTCCCGGTTCTGCCAACGAACTCCATGAGAAGTGGAAAAAGAAGATCATCGCATTTATTACACAAGATAAGATTTTATCCCATAAAAAATACAAGCAGATGTGTCGTGAGATCATCCGTGACTTTGACAATCTCCCACGTCTTGATATTAAGAAACCGCGTGTCGGCGTTGTCGGTGAGATCTTGGTAAAATTCCATCCGGCTGCCAACAACTATCTGGTAGACCTGTTAGAATCCGAAGGTGCAGAGGCCGTTGTTCCAGACCTTACCGACTTCCTGCTCTACTGCTTCTACAACACAGGCTTTAAAGCAGATAACCTTGGTTTCAGCCAGAAGTCCAAACGTATCGGACACCTTGGTATCAAGTTCTTCGAATGGTTACGCTCTGCTGCGGTCGATGAATTTAAGAAGAGTAAACACTTTACTCCACCTGCACACATTGATGACCTTGCAAAATATGCAAGAGAGATCGTATCCGAGGGTAACCAGACCGGTGAGGGCTGGTTCTTAACCGGAGAAATGTTAGAGCTGATCCACACCGGAACTCCTAACATCGTCTGCACGCAGCCATTTGCCTGCCTGCCGAACCATGTTGTAGGAAAAGGTGTTATCAAGGAATTGCGGCACCGCTATCCGGAATCCAACATTGTTGCAATCGACTACGATCCGGGTGCAAGTGAAGTAAACCAGTTGAACCGTATTAAACTCATGCTCTCAACTGCAAATAAGAACCTGAAAAAAGAGTTAGCGAATTAATACGAAAAAACTCGAAATTGTGTTTGTTTTATGTTATAATTTATAATATAGTATCTATTCATATCCAAGGCAATTTTCATAAATTTGCGAATGTGTGCTGAATAGATATATAACATCTGATAATTACAGTGAGTTTATCATATGCATTGGGCGACATCCATAAAATGTCAGCGGGGAATACGAATGAAAAACGATAAGGCAAACAATAACGAACAACTTTTCTGGGAGGGAATCAATCAGCTTTTTCCTGATATGATAAAAGCAATCACTTCCCTTTCCAGAAAATCATATCTCTCGATCACCAACCTTAGAACCGGTATCACCTGGTGGTCGGAACAGGTAATGGATTATTTCGGACTGGAAGAAAATTATACCATGCGTGGCATGGAAAAGAGTAAGCGCAAGCTTCATCCAGAAGACATTGCCACTTTTAAAAAGGGGTTCAAAGACCGTGTTGCCGGAAAAGATCTCGACAAAGGCTGGGAATACCGCATCCAGGACGGAGAAGATTCCTACAATCTCTTCCGCGCAACAGCGCGTATGCTCTACGATAACGAGCAAAAGCCTTTTTTCATAGTTATCCGCTACGATAACTATGGTATCTCGGATGAAGTGGACTCTGTCACAGGTCTTTATACAGAGCCTGCCCTAAATTACCGCATTACACAGTTATTAGAAGCCAAAAGTCCTTCTGCCCTGTTAAAGATCGGACTCGATCAGTTCAGCCATATCAACGTTATGTATAGTGTTGCTTTTGCAGACAAGATTTTAAATAAGGTTGCCCAGAGTCTGTTACATATGGTACGCAATATCGGTTCTGCCTATCGTTTATCCGGTGCCAAATTCGTTCTGGTGTTGGATAAAATATCAAAAACCGAACTTCGCGATATTTTTGATTTCATAGAAGATGCATTGGCAAATAACATTGAGGTGAACGGAAAACGGATTCCAATCAAAATTTCTGCTGGGGCAATCTTCTTAGAACCTTATATGAAAGAAACCAACGCTGTCCGGAGCCGTCTGACCTATGCACAGAATCACTCCCGCTATGAACACCATGGCGATCTTGTCATCTTTAATGATGAGATCTGTGGCAATAACGAGGAGCAGTTTGAGTTAATCGGATTGATCCATCAGTGTGCAACCAATCACTTCGAGGGATTCCGTCTGTTCTATCAGCCGATTGCCGATACGAAAACAGGCAAGATCCGTGGTATGGAAGCACTGATCCGCTGGGAACTTGAGCCTTATGGACTGGTTTCTCCGGGTGTTTTCATGGAATGGCTGGAAGAAGACCCATGTATCTTCGATCTTGGAAACTGGATTCTTCGTACCGCTTTGGAAGATATTGGAAAAATACGTGACAAGATTCCACATTGTTTTGTAAATGTCAACGTCTCAGCTGCACAGTTAGCACGCAAAGAATTTCGTGATTCTGTTATGACGATTTTAAAGGAAACCGGAGCAAAACCAGAAGAATTATGTCTCGAACTCACAGAACGATGCCGAAATCTCGACGTTGATTTTCTGAAAGGTGAGGTAGATTTCTTCCACTCACAGGGAATTAAAATTGCACTGGATGATTTTGGAACCGGTAACAGTTCCTTAAGTCTTGCATTGGAACTTCCATTTGACGAGTTGAAAGTCGATATGAGTTTTATTAAAGATATCAAACAGAAACCGCAGAATCAGGCAATGGTACAGTCCATTGTAGATTATGCGAACCGCACCAATACCGAGACATGCATTGAAGGAATCGAAAATCAGGACGTCAGCGATTACATTTATAAATTCGGTGCCACCTGGCATCAGGGTTACTTCTATTCCAAACCTGTGCCGATTGATCAGTTTGAAGCACTGCTCGATGCACCTTGTGCATAAAAAAACAATTTACATTTCTGATAAATCTTCTCTTACTGGATAATCAGTAAAGAAGATTTATCAAATGTAAATTGTTTTTTTATTTCAAAATTTCTCTTTTATATAAAATCCACGAAATCAAGGCTGAAATGATCTCTGTGATCCAGAACGCGTGCCATACACCTGTTGCTCCCAGAAAACGGCTTAACACAAATGCCAATGGAAGAATGACTACAATATAGCGAAGTAATGAAATGATCAGGGATTCTTTGCCCTTTCCCAGTCCTTCTAACGCGCCCGATACCGTCACTGAGACCGATGATACGACAAATCCTATACTGATCAGCCGGAGGGCTTCCCTGCCCAGTGCTATCGTCTCAGGATTGCCTGTGAACAGCCCGATCAGCGACTGTGGCACCGCCATGCAAAGGATCGTGCCAATCACCATGACAACTGCAATCAGAAACAGCGCTGACTGGAAAATCTCTTTGACACGTTTTGGCTCTCCTGCCCCATAATTATAGCCGATCAGCGGTCTCATACCCTGTACGACACCATTTCCTGTCAGATATAAAAATGTCTGCAATTTAAAATACGCTCCCAACACAAGAACATAGCTTGCAGAATATACGGTCAGGATTGCATTCAGGGCTGACACCTGAACCGAAGGCAGTGCCAGACTTAACGTTGCCGGGATTCCAATGGAATACACTTTTTTGCAAAGCTGCGTTTCCGGTTTCATATCTTTTACTTTCACTTTTGCCGGGATTGGTTTTAAGTAATACATCAACAGATAACCTGCTAATGACACGACCTGTCCGATTCCGGTTGCAAGCGCAGCACCCTCAATCCCCATTTCCGGGAAAATCCCGATTCCAAAAATAAACAGAGGATCGAGCACAATATTCGTCACACATCCGACCAGCATACAAAACATCGATGTTTTCATCCTGCCGACTGCCTGAAATATTTTTTCAAAACAAAGTCCTGCTGCATTTGGAACTGCAAATAAAAAAACAATATTCGAATACTGCACTCCCATTCCAACAATTCCCTCATCCGCTGTAAACATCCGTAGAAATACCGGCATAACCGCAATGCATCCTGCTGCAAGGATCACTCCGTGTATCATATTGAGTAACATTCCAAGAGATGCTGTCTTATTCGCCAGTTCCTGCTTTTTTGCTCCGAGATAATATGCCATTGTTGCATTGATACCGATCGCGAAACCGATCACCACAGCATTCACAAGATTCTGTAACGGATATACTAACGACAATGCTGTCATTGCATCCTCGCTGATCCTCGCCACAAAATAACTGTCTATAATATTATATAATGCATTCACCAGCATGGAAAATGTCATCGGCAGTGCCATTGAAATAACCAATGGCATAACCGGTTTTTCTTTCATAAATTCCTGATTCATCTGTTCTTCCTCTCTGCGATCCTTACTTTTTCATTGCGCTGATAACGCCATTTCCACATTGTCACAATCTATGGTTCAACTTATTTTAGCGCAAAAAAATCCACACAACCGATCATCTCAGTTGTGTGGCGAAAAATAGAGCTCTCTGCTCCAGAAAAGTCCACTCCATTCATGGTTTTGGATCTATATGTTATTTGTCCTTCTGATTCGCTTTCTGAATCAATAAGAGAATATCAGAAAGTTCCTCTTCTGTCAACTGCGTATATTCTGCAAGTTCTGACAGTGTAGCTTCCCTGCCCTTCTCATCTGCAAGGTGTTTCTTTGCTTCGTTCACTAAAGCCAGCTTTCCGACCATAGCTTTCTCGTCTTCATCCTCGCCTTCCTCTGCAAGAATAGATGATTTCATGGCTTCCTCAACAGCATTCTGCAATTCCGCCTCAACATCTGTTTTTTCCTGACTTCCGCAAAGCTCCGTCAGTTTCAAAAACAATGCCATGTTTCCTTCCTGAATGACATCCTCAAATCCTTCCGAGCTCACTGCAAGCTTCTTTGCCAGTTCTAATACTTTGATCATCCAACTGTCAGAAATCGTATGGATGACCGATTCGTCTCCTGCCAACAGCTTCTGGTACATTTCCTCTATTTTCGTTTCCGAATACACCGGAAGACTGCTGATCTCCTCAAGATACATCTGAAACATCTTAGATTCCGGCAGGCAGTCTGCCTCTTTTGTTTCAGTCTCTTTTTTATCGGAATCGCTCTGCGTGAATACAGACGCATCGGTTGTATCCTGCCACTCTGCCGTTTCCTGTGCTTCTTCTGCCTCTGTTTCTTCTGCTTCCTCTTCCTCTGCATCTTCTTCCTCATGTGGTGTCAGAAGGAACTCTAAAACCATGTTTTCCTGCTGCTCGTTTAGTTCCATCTCTTTGAAATAGCTTAGGATCTCCTCTTTCGATAACGGTGTTGCAGATGTGCGGATAATCTCAGCCACTTCGTGGATTGTCTCTGTAAATACACTCTGATCTAACATTGTCTCTCCTGTTTTCTTCTCTTTAAACCTTGTGTTTTGCCTCTTTTTCATCAATATCAACTAAAATAATGTCCGGTCCGATCTTCACAATCTTACACCATGGAATAAATAATTCAAAATCCCTGCCAAAACAGCCAAACCATTTTCCCGGTCCGGGTACGATCAGTGCACGGATTGTTCCGTTACACTCATCGATGTCAAGATCATGAACGTTTCCAAGACATTTGCAGTCGCACATATTGATCACTTCTTTTTCTGCCAAGTCACAAAAGCGCATACCATTCTCCGAAACATCCTCTCGGAAAATGATATGCGTTTTTTCCCTTTTTTTGCAAGTCCGCTGGCAAAATTTTGAGTAACACTTTCCCTGTCTTATACGTTAAAGCGGAATAAGATAACATCTCCGTCTTTGACCACGTACTCTTTTCCTTCCATACCCACGATTCCTTTTTCACGGGCTGCTGCAAGGCTTCCATTATCTAAAAGATCCTGATAATTTACAACCTCAGCTTTGATAAATCCACGTTCAAAATCGGTATGGATCTTGCCGGCTGCCTGTGGCGCTTTTGTACCTTTCTTAATGGTCCATGCACGGCATTCATCCTCTCCTGCGGTCAAAAAGCTGATCAGTCCAAGCAGGCTGTAACTTGCTGCTACCAGCTTGTCAAGTCCGCTGGATGCCACACCGAGATCGTCTAAATACTCTTTCTTTTCTTCCTCAGAAAGTTCTGCGAGTTCCTGCTCGATCTGTGCACAGATTACAAATACTTCTGCGCCTTCCTCTTTTGCCATCTCTCTTACTTTTGCAACGTGCGGATTGGAAGCACCGTCATCTGCAAGATCGTCCTCTGCAACATTTGCTGCGTAAATTGTCGGCTTTGCAGTCAGAAGATTGTATCCTTTAAACCAGATCTGTGCGTCCTCATCATCAGGTACTTCAAAAGATCTTGCCATTTTGCCGGCTTCAAGATGAGCCTTGACTGCTTCTACCAGTTCAAGCTCTTTTGCGAGTGTCTTGTCCATTCTTGCCTGTTTGGAAATCTTGGCAATTCTTCTGTCAAGGATCTCAATATCAGAGAAGATCAGTTCCAGATTGATCGTCTCAATATCTCTTGCAGGATCGATTGATCCGTCTACATGGATAATGTTAGTATCCTCAAAACAACGTACTACGTGTACGATTGCATCTACTTCACGGATGTTTGCAAGGAACTGGTTTCCAAGTCCCTCACCCTTGCTGGCTCCTTTTACAAGACCTGCGATATCTACAAATTCGATTGTGGCAGGTGTTACTTTCTTCGTGTGATACAGTTCTCCAAGTTTTACAATTCTCTCATCCGGTACGGAAACGATTCCGACGTTCGGATCAATTGTTGCAAATGGATAGTTTGCTGAAAGCGCTCCTGCTTTGGTCAGTGAATTAAATAGGGTAGACTTTCCAACGTTTGGAAGTCCGACGATTCCGAGTTTCATAATGTATGTTTCTCCTTCTAAAAGTATTCATTTTCATAATTGATACAGCAGTATATAGTGTAACACATTAGAGCTAAAATGTACATTTCTTTCTTATGTACAAGGTTTTTCTATAAATTATATGCTTTTTCAAAATCCACTGGCATAAACGGATGTGTATTAAATCTTCCGCCAAAACGGTAGCTTTAATCGATCACACGAAGTTTGATACAACGTCGATTTCAAGCTATGCTTCTGTGGATGATATTCATTTACTGATCACAGACAATGGACTTTCCAGAAACACCAAAGAAATTTATGAGAAAGCAGGAATCGACCTTTTAATCGCTGGAGAATAAATTTTCCGCACAGCTTTGATTCCATTTACAAAAACAGCAGAACTGCCCGATATGATGCAGTTCTGCTGTTTTTTAGTCTCTTGCCTCAATCACAATTAAGATTCCCTGCTCGAATTTTATTGTGGCACTTGCCTCAATAATTTCATTGCTCACGCCAAGTGAACAGAATCCCTTTAAATCATAACGATCCAACGGATATTTAAATCCGGTCAGTGTAAGTCCTTTTACTACATTTGTGTATGGAATCAGGGAAACAAATTTTCCAAACTGTTTTTCCCGTTCCAGTGTGATTCCGGAATCAATCATCCGAACCCGGTTTCGTTCATCCACAATCTGGATTGGGACATGATTCTGCAACCCGATTCCAAGAAGTTCGATATTTCCAAGCATATGATCGATTCTGGTTCCTGTTGCGCCTAGAAGCGTGATTTTTTCTGCTCCAAGTGCAATTGCTTTCCGGATTGCCGATTCTGTATCGGTGTCATCTTTGACTGGATTCAATTTTATCCATGAAATATCCGGCTGCCCTTTAAAATATTCGAGTGCCTCACCCGATGCGGAATCAAAATCACCAATGATCCAATCCGGCTTTAATCCCATTCTGTAAAAGAAATTCATCCCGGAATCCGCTGCAATGCAAAAATCCGGTTTTTCCTGTACTATAAATTCTTTTGCAAATCCGTCCTCTATATGTCCCCCTACGACAATAACGCAATCCGTCATATTTTCCTTACCTCATATCATCAAAATATATCCAATTTCACACTCTGAGTCAAAACTCTGTAATCATCTATTTCATGTAAAAAGACTGCTGCACAATGACTTTTCATTCTTATGCAACAGCCCAGTTATTTACTCATTTAAAATATCTAAAAAACGTTCCACGTTCTCTGCAATGTCGCCCTTGAACACAGCACTTCCAGCCACAATAATGTTCGCTCCGGCATCCATAACCTCAGTCACGTTTTCGAGGTTCACACCGCCGTCTACCTCTATGTCAATCTTAAGTCCTGCCTCGTCGATCATTTTCTTTAAGGCTCTCACTTTTTCCACCGTATAAGGAATCAGTTTCTGTCCGCCAAAGCCCGGATTTACGGTCATGATCAGCACCATATCTACTTTCGGGAGTACCCACTCAATCGCAGATAACGGCGTTGCCGGATTGAGCGCAACACCTGCAAGCAGTCCTTTCTCCTTGATTGCCTCGATTGTGCGGTCTAAATGTTTACATGCCTCTGCATGCACGGTAATGAGATCCGCGCCTGCCTCCGCAAGGTCATCGATATACCTGCCCGGTTCCTCAATCATCAGATGCACATCAAAAATACGGTCGCTGCAGTCTCTGATACTCTTTATGACTGGCATTCCAAATGAAATGCTTGGCACAAACATGCCATCCATCACATCGATATGCACATACTGTGCACCTGCCTCATCCAAAATTTTCACCTGCTCCCCCAGATTTGCAAAATCTGCGGATAAAATAGAAGGTGATAAACAATTCATAACTTTTTCCTCCAACATAATTTAAAAACAGTAATCTGTCATCAATATTTTTTAACGTCTTTTAATTCTTCATAAAGCAGCTTGTAGTTCTCATAGCGCAAAGGACTGATATTCCCCTCTGCCAATGCCTCTTTCACACCACAATCCGGTTCATTGATATGACTGCAGCCCTTGAATCTGCAATAAGGTTCATATTCTTTAAATTCCGGATAAAACTCCTGAAGGTCTTCCTTTTCAAATCCCGGTATATAGAGCGTACTAAAACCGGGAGTATCCATAATATAAGTGTCCGCCGCGATTGGAATGATCTCAGAATGACGTGTCGTATGTTTTCCACGCTCGATTTTTCTGCTGATACTGCCTGTCTCCATCTGCACATTCGGCTGGAGACGGTTCACCAGAGATGATTTTCCAACACCGGAAGGACCTGCTACCGCAGTTGTCTTTCCATCTAACAGCGCATGCAGCTCCCGGATTCCCTCCTCTTTTTCCGCACTGGTGTAGAGAACGGAGTAGCCACACTTTTTGTAGACACCTGCAAATTCCTCAATCTCCGATTCCTCTAACAGATCTTTTTTATTAAAACAGATCGTCACAGGTACTTTCTGATATTCCATCATGATCAGGAAACGGTCTAACAGATTAAAATTCGGCTGTGGCTTCGCCGCCGCAAAAATGATCAATGCCAGATCAATATTGGCAACCGCCGGGCGGATCAGTTCATTTTTCCGCGGAAGAATCTTTTCGATATTCCCTTTTTTTGTTTCTTCGTCAACAATCGCAATCTCTACATCATCCCCGACTAACGGTTTAATCTTCTGATTGCGGAATGCACCTTTTGCCTTACATTCATAAATTCCGGATTCTCCTACGTGAACGTAGTAGAACCCGGAAATTCCTTTTACAATCTTTCCCTGCATATATTACCTTTTGTTGTAACTATTCTGCCTTAAATGAGATAGGCGATACGATCTGTGAAGATCCAAGCTGCTGCCCATCTGCTCCAAGCCAGTCAATCTTTAATGATCCGCTGGACGCTAACATTCCTGATTTGGAAATGCTCAATCCGCCGTCCCCGAATAAGGAGATAGACTGATTCGTCCACTGCTCTAATATATTACCATTTCCGTCTGCTCCGTCATACAGATAGATATTAGCTGCTGCCACGGAGTCATTGTCTGGTTTTTTGATGTTCAGATTGATCTTATAAGTGGTCGGTGTTACTTCCTGTGCAGGTTCTGCACCCATGCTTACCACAAAATCAACGGCTGTTCCAGCGTCAACCGCGGTATCTGCAACCGGACTCTGGGAAATGATCTGTCCGCTTGCGACACTGTCACTGTATGCACTTGTCACATTGCCGACTGCAAGACCTACGTTCTGGATAGCTGATCTTGCTGCATCCTCGGTAAGTCCAGTCACACCCGGAACTGCCACACTCGTTGCCTCTGCCTGCTCTACGCCGCGGCTGATCACGATCTTGACATTGTCCCCTGACTTTGCAAGCGATCCCGCATTCGGGCTCTGTTCGATGACATTTCCCTGTGCGACATCCGCACTGTATGCATAATCTTTTACCGGAGTAAATCCTGAATTTGTCAGTGTATTGTAAGCAGTTGTCTCATCCATGCCTGTCACGGAAGGAACGGAAACCTCTCCTTTTCCGCTGCTTAAGGTAACTTCCACTGTTGTGTTCGCCTCTGCCTTTGTCAGTGCATCCGGTGTCTGGCTTACGATCTGTCCCTCATCATATTGGTCAGATGCAACGGTTCCCGCATTCTTCTTGATTCCGAGACCCTTTGCATTGAGCTGCTCTTTTGCCTCGTCGAATGTAAGACCCTTCAGATCCGGCACTTCAATTCCGTCTGTCTGGGTTTCGGATGTCTCAGTGTTTGCTTTGTTGGAAGATCCTCCGAATTTAAAATCTCCGAAGAAGCTTACCAGAATAAAAATGATCAGTGCGACAATGATGACACCGGCAGCAATCCCCATAATTGTGATTGCCTTATCCATTTTCGGATTCATCTCTTCGAGATCATCATCATCATATGCCTCTTCGTCATCCTCGTCATCCTCTTCGAAGCGGTCACGCTTTTCAAATTTGTCTCTGTGATTCTGATTATGTGACACAACATCCTCATCGCTGAGATAAATATTGCTTGTTTCCTGCTTGATCTTATTGATCTCTTCTTCCCCGATCACACGTGTCTTCTCCTGGGAAACCGGTGCGATCACAACGAAGTCTTCATTTGGGCTGATCAACGCTTTTCTTAAATCTGCAAGCAGCGCTGTCATGGACTCATAGCGTCTGTCCGGATTCTTCTGCGTACATTTTAAGATAATCTTTTCCATACTGATCGGAAGATTTGGCGCGTAAGCACTCGGTGGAACGATCTCCTCCTGCAGATGCTGGATCGCCACCGCAACGGTCGTATCTCCGTCAAACGGCACTCTTCCGGTCACCATCTCATACATCACGATACCGAGGGAATAAATGTCACTCTTGCCATCCACAAAGCCGTTTCTTGCCTGCTCCGGGGATGCGTAATGAACAGATCCCATCACATCGGAACTGATCGTGTTGGATGTTGCGGCTCTTGCGATACCAAAGTCTGTGACTTTTACTTTTCCTTCTGTGGAGATAATGATGTTCTGCGGCTTGATGTCCCGATGGATAATGCCCTTGTTGTGCGCAGCCTCAATACCTCTTCCCACCTGGATTGCAATGCTGACAGCCTCCTTGAATGTGAGCTGTCCTTTTTTCTCAATATAAGTTTTTAAAGTGATTCCTTCCACATACTCCATCACGATGTAATGCATGCCATTTTCGCTGCCTACATCATAGATGTTTACAATATTCGGATGTTCTAATCCTGCCGCCGACTGGGCTTCCGTGCGGAACTTTGTCACAAAATTGACATCCTCCGAAAATTCCGGTTTCAATACTTTAATCGCTACAAAACGTCCAAGTGTATGATCTTTCGCTTTGTATACATCTGACATTCCGCCAGTTCCTATCTTGTTTACGATCTCATAGCGATCTCCAACAAACATACCTTCCGTTAACATTCCTTCACCTCATCAGAAAATGGTTCTATCAATACAACCGTAATATTATCTTTTCCGCCATTCTCGTTGGCAGTATCTATTAATTTTTCTGCTTTCTCAACAATATCTCTCTGTCCGAGCACGATCTTTTTGATCTCTTCATCCTCGATCATGTTCGTCAGACCATCCGAGCACATTAAAACTGTGTCTCCCGGCTTTAACTCAACCTCAAAAAAATCCACGGACAACTCGGGAACAACGCCCACCGCCCGTGTGATGATGTTCTTATCCGGATGATCTTTCGCATCCGCCTTATCCATCTCTCCTAAACGGACCATCTCTTCTACCAGAGAATGATCCCTTGTGATCTGCCTGATAGCTTCGTGATTTATTAAGTATAAACGACTGTCCCCTACATTGGCAACATGCAGATGATCTCCGATCACTGTGGCAGCTACCACTGTAGTTCCCATTCCTGCCTTGGCTGCATCCCTGCCAGCCTCTTCCAAAAGACCTCTGTTTGCCGCCTCCACAGCTTCCTTCATTGCTGCTACCGGCTCTGTCTGTCCGGATGTTTCAATCGTCTCTACAATCTTTTCTACCGTGAATCTGGAAGCATACTCACCTGCTTTGTGACCGCCCATGCCATCCGCAACCAGAAAAAGGTTCGGCAGCTTTCCTACTGCGTTCTCAGACGTATACATATAATCCTGATTCATCTCACGTCGCCTTCCAATATGTGTCATGGAAAACGTCTTCATTTACCAATTCCTGCCTTTCTTACTGCTACATCTGTGCATTCCTGCCGGAATGTTTTAGAAACTCTTGTTATTTTAGCACATGAACTGCAAAAGAACAAGTCAACTTCCCATATAACGTTTGCGAAGCTGCCCACAGGCTCCGTCAATATCTCTTCCCATCTCTCTGCGGATTGTTGCAGTGATACCGTTTTTTTCCAGTTTATTCTTAAATTCTGTCGTCACTCTCATATCCGGCTGCACGAAATCCCGTTCCTTGATCGGGTTCACCGGAATCAGGTTCACATGACAGTTGATGCCTTTTATCAGTCTGCAGAGATTTTTCACATCCTCGTCTGTGTCGTTCACACCGCCTACCAGACTGTACTCAAAAGTAACTCTCCTGCCTGTCTGTTCAAAATAATATTTGCAGGCATCAATCACCTCATGGATCTCATACTTATTCGCCACCGGCATCAATTCCAGTCGTTTTTCCTGCGTGGACGCATGCAAAGACAACGCCAGCGTGATCTGCAGTTTCTTGTCCGCCAGTTCCCGCATACGTGGAACGATTCCACAGGTGGATACCGTAAGATTTCTCTGGCTGATATGAAGTCCGTTTTCATCTGTCAGAAGTTCAATGAATTTTAACAGATTTTCAAAATTATCCATCGGCTCCCCGGTTCCCATTACGACCACATTGGAAACACGCTCGCCTGTGTCCCGCCCGATATGATAGATCTGGTCTAACATCTCAGACGGTGTCAGTCCTCTCACCAGTCCGTCTAATGTGGATGCACAGAATCTGCATCCCATACGGCATCCGACCTGTGAGGAAATACAGACCGAATTGCCATGTTTATAACGCATGAGAACACTCTCGATCACATTTCCGTCATCTAACAGAAACAGATATTTCCGTGTTCCGTCGATTTTGGAAATCTGTACCGCCTCCTGCTTTAAACTGACCAGATGACAGTTTTCTTTCAGCCTTTCGATCAGTGCCTTAGAGATATTGGTCATCTCATCAAAGGACGCCACCTGTTTCACATGCAGCCACTGATAAATCTGCTTTGCACGAAACCCCTTCTCTCCAAGCTGCTCCATGAGCGCTGTCAATTCTTTCAGATTCAATGATTTGATATCTGTTTTTTCCTGTTGCTCCATAATTCTCCTTCATTCCCTGAAAGTTTGTGAAATCTTTCACGCTTTTTTCTGTAACTTTGCAAGGAAAAATCCATCTCCGTAAGTTTCCTTTGGAAAAATCTGCTGCATTTTCACAAGTTCAAATTCCAGATGATGTTCTAAAAACCATGCGACATTGTCTTCATTTTCCATTTTATCCATTGTGCAGGTAGAATATAAAAGGGTTCCCCCTGCCTTTACATATAAGCAGACAGTGTCTAACATTTTCTGTTGTAATACGACAAGTTCCTTTTCTGTTTCCAGTGTCATCTTATATTTGATGTCTGTTTTCTTACGCATCACACCAAGACCGGAACATGGGAGATCTGCAATCACCACGTCTGCCTTTCCAACCGATGCTTCGTCTAACACGGTTGCATCCTTTTGCACAGCGCGCATATTAGAAAGCTGGTGACGTTTTATGTTCTCCCGGATCAGTTCCACCTTGTACTCTGTGAGATCCCTCGCTTCCACCATTCCGGTGCCGTGAAGCTTCTCTGCAAGATGTACGCTTTTGCCTCCCGGTGCCGCACAGACATCTATGACAAAATCATTTTCCTTCGGGTCAGCCAGTTCAGCAACCAGCATAGAACTGATATCCTGCACGTAAAAAAGTCCCTCCCGGAAACTTTCCAGTCTGTTTAAATAGTCAAACCCAAAAATCTGGAAAGCGTAATCAAGCTGCGGTGCTTCCTCACAGATGATCTTCTCTGCCTGGACGCCTTCTGCTTTCAAGCGCGTTTCCAGTTCTTCCGGTGTAATCTTTGACAGATTCGTGCGGATTGTAAGCGGTGCCTCTTTTAAAAATGCCTGTAACACGTTTTTCGTCTGCTCCATGCCATAATCAGCGATCCACTGTGTTACGATCCATTCCGGCATGGAATAGCGCACAGACAGATATTCTATCTTATTCGTTTTTTCGTCCGGATATGTGATGTCATTTAAGTTCCGGCTGATATTGCGCAGCACGCCATTCACGAAACCGCTTAAAGAGGCAAAACCTTTTCTTTTTGCCAGCTTTACTGCCTCATTGCACACTGCTGAATCCGGCACGGAATCCATATATTTGAGCTGATACACACTCATCCGCAAAAGATTGCGGATGACTGGTTTCATTTTATTCACTTTTACTTTGGAAAACTGATTAATGATATAATCGAGTTCAATCATATACTGGATAGTTCCCTCAGACACTCTTGTGATAAAAGCACGATCCTTTTTTTCCAGATACTGGTACTTATCCAGTACGGAACGGATCACAAGATGACTGTAGCTGCCTTCCTTCGTAACTTCTATCAGAATTCCCAAAATCAGTTCTCTCGTATTGACAGAATCAGTCACGGTCTCTTCCTCCAAATAACAATACCAGACGCAGTAACTGTAAAATAGCGGCTGCTGCACTTGCCACATATGTCAGCGCTGCTGCTTTTAACACTTTTTTCGTATATGGCAGTTCGCTGTCACTTAAAATGCCCTGCTCTCCCAAAATGCGAAGTGCCCTGCTTGATGCATTAAACTCTACCGGCAATGTCACAAGCTGGAAGATCACTGCAAAAGAAAAACAGATAATTCCAAGGTTTATAAGCACTGCTCCTGTATTTCTGGTAAAGAATAATCCGATCAGGATCAACGGCCACGCAAGTGTCGAACCGAGATTAGCAACCGGAACGATTGCTGTACGCAGTGTCAATGGGAAATAGCTGTTCTGATGCTGGATTGCATGTCCGCATTCATGTGCTGCAACTCCCACTGCCGCAACAGATGTTGAATTGTATACAGAATCTGAAAGATTTAATGTCTTTGCAGACGGATTGTAATGGTCTGTCAGATTTCCGGATACGTGCTGGATTGTCACATCATAAATCCCTGCTGAATTTAAGATTCTCTGTGCAGCCTGTGCCCCTGTCATGCCGGATGCACTCCGGTACTGGGAATACTTATTGTAAGTTGATTTCACTCTTGCGGAAGCGATCATACAGATCACTGCTCCGATGATCACAAGAAAATACGTTGGGTCAAATCCGTAATAATAATATGGCATATGAATCATCCTTTCTTCGTTAACAACGTTTTAAAAAGCTGCCCTCTGTCACATGATAACCTCTTAAGAAGGCATCTGTTGTCATTCGTTTCTTTCCTTCTAACTGTACCTCTAATAATGCTAATACTCCGTTTCCGGTCTGGACTTCCAGTTCATCTTTGGTCACTTTTAAAATGCATCCCGGTGCCGCTTTCACCTCATGTGAGATTACTTTTGCACGCCAGATTTTCAGATTCTTGTCATCAATCCTTGTGTATGCACTTGGCCACGGATTCAAGCCACGTACCAGACGCTCGATCACCTCTGCATCTTTGGACCAGTCAATGCTTCCCATTTCTTTCTGGATTTTTACGGTGTGGGTTGCAAGCGCATCATCCTGCGGTGTGTAAACTGCGGTTCCATTTTCAATTGCTTCCATTGTTTTCACACAGAGTTTTGCACCGACTTCGGATAATTTATCAAACAGGCTTCCGCCTGTCTCATTCTCATCGACGATCACTTCCTGCTTCATGATCATGTCTCCGGTATCAAGTCCCTCATCCATGCGCATGGTAGTCACACCGGTAACCTGCTCACCGTTTAACACTGCCCACTGGATTGGCGCTGCACCACGGTATTTTGGCAGCAGGGAGGCATGTACATTCACGCATCCAAATCGTGGCATGTCAAGGATTGCCTTCGGAATGATCTGCCCAAAAGCCTCCACAATGATGATGTCTGGCTGATACTGTCTTAAATAGTCTACGCACTCTGCCGCACGTATTTTCTCCGGCTGATACACTTCGATTCCATGTGCAACAGCACATTCCTTGACCGGTGTATATTTTAATGCCTTGCTTCTGCCAACTGCTTTATCCGGCTGTGAAACAACAAGCACAACCTCATGTCCTGCCTTTATAATCTCCTCTAGTGTACCCACTGCAAAATCCGGGGTTCCCATAAATATAACTCTCATGATTCTCTCCTCGCTTCCGGTTTCTTTCTATCGCTTCCCTCTGCGCCTATTCCTCTTCCTCGTAGGTGACATCATGAAGCTGTCCTTCCACCTTTTCCACGTAAAGATGTCCGTCTAAATGGTCGATCTCATGGCACATGGCTCTCGCCATTAACTCTGTGCCCTCTATCTCGTATTCTTCCATGTTTTCGTCAAATGCATGCACCTTCACATAATTTGGTCTTGTGACCTGTCCTGCTTTTCCCGGAATACTTAAGCATCCCTCGTCGCCGGTCTGCTCACCGGACGTTTCCAAGATCACCGGATTTATCATCACGACCGGACCTTCGCCAATGTCGATCACAACGATTCTTTTTAAAATGCCGACCTGAGGTGCTGCAAGTCCCACACCATTCGCCTCATACATCGTATCTAACATGTCCTCGATCAGTTCGCCTGTGCGCGGTGTCATCTCCTTTACCGGTTTACAAACTTTTTCTAATACAGGATCTCCCTGTACACGGATTGTTCTAAGTGCCATAATGTCCTCCTTGTTTTTAAAAACCACTCATTGGATTAAAGTCAAACTGTACGACCGTATCTTTAAATGCCCTGTTGTCACGCATATAATGCTCCAGCCGGTCTTTCATCTCAACCAGTGTCTGATAATCTTTTGTTTTTATATAAATCACCTTTTTATAGATGTCATTTACTTTTGCAATTGCCGGATCTGCCGGTCCTACCACAAAAACCCGTTTCTTTTTGAAATCCTCCCCTGCTGTCTCTGCCGCAGATTTCAGTTCCTCCTGCCATGCGTCAATCTCCGTTACCAGAAGCGCCGCTGAATCATAGGCTGTCTGCTCCCACTTCGAGGCACACAGGATGACAAGCATATTCCAGACTGGTGGATACAAAAGCATACTGCGGTATTCCATTTCCTGCTCATAAAATGCTTCGTAGTCCTGATCTTTTGCCGTCTGCACACTGTAATGATCCGGCTGATAGGTCTGTATCACGACCTCGCCCGGCTCACTGCCACGCCCGGCTCTGCCAGCCGCCTGTGTCAGCAGTTCAAATGTGCGCTCTGCCGCGTGGTAATCGCTCACATACAAAGATAAATCTGCCGCAAGCACACCGACTAATGTCACATTCGGGAAATCGTGTCCCTTGACGATCATCTGTGTTCCGATCAGGATATCTGCCTCCTGATTGGCAAAAGCGGACAGGATCTGTTCGTGTCCTTCCTTATTCCGGGTGGTATCCATATCCATGCGCAGCACCCGTGCCTTTGGGAAACGTTCTTTTACGATCATCTCGATTTTCTGCGTTCCTGCCTTAAAACCGCTGATGTATTTCGAGCCGCAGGAAGGACATGTTTTCGGCATTGGCTCTTCATATCCACAGTAATGACAGACCATTTTTCCTTCCGGATGCTGTCTTGTCACATGCTGGCTTAAAGACACATCGCAATGCGGACATTTTAACACATGACCGCAGGCTCTGCAAGAGACAAAGCCTGCAACCCCTCTCCGGTTGATAAAAAGCATCATCTGCTGTCCCTTCTTAAGCCGGTCCTCCATAAGCTCCTGAAGCTTCACACTTAAGATAGACCTGTTTCCTGCTTTCAGTTCCTCCCGGAGATCTACCACATCCACTTTCGGAAGCGGTTTTTCCGCCACACGGTGTTTTAATTCTAAAAGCTGGTATTCCCCTGTTTTCGCTTTGTAATAGCTTTCTACCGAAGGGGTTGCCGATCCGAGCACAACGCTCGCACCGCACATTCTCGCCCGCTCGATTGCAGTTTCCCTTGCATGATACCTTGGGAGTGTCTCGCTTTTATAACTGCTCTCATGTTCTTCGTCTATAATAATAAGTCCTAATTTTGAAAATGGTGTGAACAAAGCTGATCTTGGTCCGATCATAATATCCACATCCCCGTTTTTTGCCCGCTCAAACTGGTCAAAACGCTCTCCTGCCGACAGTCTTGAGTTCATGATCGATACCCGGTCTCCAAAACGGTTGTAAAACCGCATGACTGTCTGAAAAGTCAGCGCGATCTCAGGGATTAAGACGATTGCCTGTTTTCCCTGCTCTAAAATGTGGGCAATAAGTTCCATATAAACTTCCGTCTTTCCGCTTCCGGTCACGCCCTTGACCAGATATGTTTTTTGGATGTCCTGTTTTTGATTGCTTATAACCGCATCCACAACTGCCTGCTGTTCCTCGTTTAAAGTAAGATGATATCCCTTGCTGTCTAAATGCGACACCGGATTTCTATAAGAACGCTCGCTTTGAATCTCCACAATCCCCATCGTCTCTAACGCTCGTATCACCGTTCCCGAGACATTCAACTTCTGCGTGATGATACTCTGATCCATCTGTGGACTCTCGATCAGTGCTTCTAACAGTCTTGCACGCGCCGTCTGATGTTTCCGTTCAAACTCTGCCAGCTGGTTTTTTGCCTCGATGTTTCCTAACTTTAAGCGCACACTTTTATGTTCGACGGCATTGCTCTTTTTCTTGATCGGGATAACTGTTTTTAATGCATGGTTCATCGTTGCTCCGTAATTTTTCTTCATCCAGCCTGCAAGTGCGATCAACTGGCTTTCGATCGGTACGCTGTCTGTCACAACTCCGGTAATATTTTTGATCTTTGACACTTCAAATTCCGGCTCATCCGTCAGTTCCACCACATACCCTTTGATGCTGCGCGTTCCAAACGGAACTAAAACCTGCATTCCAAGTTTCAGTTTTTCCTTCATTGCTTCCGGGATTCTGTACTGAAATGTTTTATCTAATTTTTCATTGAATATATCAACAATAATATTTGCGTATTCCGCCATCCAGTGCCTCCTGTACGATTCTTCTGTCGTCTAACGGATATCGGATTCCTTTGATCTCCTGATAACTCTCATGCCCTTTTCCGGCAAGAACGATAATATCCCTTTTTTCTGCCATTCCAACGGCATATTCTACTGCTGCCCTGCGGTCAGCGATTTTTATGTAATCGGGCTTTTTTCCTTCCCGTACTGTTCCAAGCAGTCCGTCCTCAATCTGATTCATGATGCGCTCTGGATCTTCCCACCTCGGATTATCCGAAGTGATAATGGTAAAATCCGCCAGCCGCCCTGCCGTCTCTCCCATCTGATACCGTCTTAATACCGAACGGTTTCCACCACAGCCAAAAATGACGATCAGCCGCGACGGTTCGAATTTTTTCAGCGTCTGCAATAAATTCCGGAGACTCATCTCATTATGCGCATAATCGATCAGAAATACATAGTCTGCACCTGATGTCATATTCTGGCATCTTCCGGGCACCACCTGTTTTGATAATGCCTCTTTTATCTGCTCCCACGTCACCTTAAAATGTCCCGCCACGGAAATTGCAGCAAGTGCATTGTAAACGTTAAACTGCCCCGGAAGCTGCATGGTAAGCGCTATCTTCTGCCATTCTTTTTTTACTGTAAAATGGCTTTGCAGACTGCCCTCTGTCATCTCATACCACTCTCCCTCTGCCATCACATCCGACGGATGCCGGATTGCAAAGGTTTCCACCTCACAGGTATGTCCTGCAAGTATCTTATTCACATTCGGATCATCCTGATTCACAATGCCAATGCCACATTGACGCATTAATCTGCTTTTACAATACAGATATTCGGAAAAAGTCGCATGCTCGCCCTTTCCGATATGATCCGGCCCGATATTCAAAAAAACTCCGATATCGAAGGAAACATCTGCGGTACGCTGCAGCGCGATTCCCTGCGAAGATACTTCCATTACACAGCAGTCACATTCCTGCGCCACCATATCCGCAAGCAGTCTGTGGATCTCGCAGGATTCCGGCGTTGTGTTGATCATCGGCTGCTCCGTGCTTCCATTATAGGAGCAGATTGTTCCGATCATTCCCACCCGGTAACCGGCTTCCCTCAAAATGCCAGCCACCAGAAAAGCTGTTGTCGTCTTTCCATTGGTTCCAGTGATGCCGATCATCTTCATTTTTTCTGCCGGATGATCAAAAAAAGCGGCGGAGAGCGCGGAAAGCGCTTTTCTTGTATCCCTTACCGTCACCACGCAGATGTGTCTCTCATGGATCAGTTCCGTCACATTCACTTTCATATGTTCGGTCAGGATCACCGGACCTGACCGGCTCTCGATCACATAACCGTCATCCACGACAAGTACTGCCGACCCGCGTTCTACTGCCTGCGGCAGATATTCATGACCGTTATTGCGGTATCCATTTATGCAAACAAAAAGGGAGCCTTCCTTTACTTTTTCAGAATGACAACAGATATCCGTTATCACCCGGTCATCGTCTCCCCTTACACTTTCGTATGAAATCTCTTTTAACAGACTGCGTAATAATTGCATACTGCTCCCCTGCCTAATGGCAGAATGTACTTTTTTTATTATATGCCAAGAGGGGGGATTTTACAAGTTGTCCGCTACAGGTTGTGTAGTAAAACTCGATTTGAGTTATGAAGATTGTGCTGCATTAACGAATTGGAGCAACTGTAAAATCAGTTGATGCCATTTTTTGAAAGAATTTATACATAATTCCGACGGATTTGTGGAATGTTATATATATCATTTTAAGCTCTGGATTTCATCAAAACAAGCGGGGAGGATTTGTATGCGGCGAAATTTTTTTATCTGTGGACTCACGGGCTGGTGCCTCGAAATTCTTTTTACCTCCATTGGCAATTGCAGCCGGCATGACCTGCGTCTGATCGGTCAGACTTCTATCTGGATGTTTCCGATCTATGGCATGGCATGTGTGATCAAACCACTATATAAATATCTGAAAAATCTTCCTGTTTTATTCCGGGGATGCATTTACTCTGCCGGTATTTTCTGTTTTGAATACTTAAGTGGTTCCCTGCTAAAAAAACACCACCTATGCCCTTGGGATTACAGCAAAGCTCCCGCAAACATAAATGGTGTCATCCGTCTTGATTATGCACCGGTGTGGATGGCTGCCGGACTGATCTTTGAACGAATCCTTTCAAAATGATTACTCCCAATCTCCACCCCATTTTTACCGTTTAATCATCCAGCGCGTCTGATAAATCCTGTACAGCTCCGATGTCTAGTGTATTTAAGGTACGGCGTTTCATGCGTGCCGCCTCAGACGCTTTCAAAAGATATTTTTTGATCTCTTTTGCTTTCTTAACGTGGATCAGCTTTAATTCGGAATCTGTCACATCTCCGGTATAACAGGTGATCGTTCCAAGTCCGAAAATGCGCTCTAGCAGTGTTGTTGTCAGCTTCACATCCTGTACTTTATACATATAACAGTCATTTTCCTCGGTTTTCAGCAGACCTTCATCGATTGTTAATGTACTTGGTGTGATCGTATACTTGGTAAATGTCCACGGCAGACCAAAAAATAACAGTCTCTTCCGCTCACAGTATTTTACTTCATCCTCATCTACATCATTCATTGTCTTAATATCTTCAGCCATGTGCTACTCCTTTTTTTCCGGATTGTTTTTCATCCTCATGATTATTTGATTATAACTTTTTCACATTCAAACTGCAACACAAAAAGGCGGATACCCTGCAAAAATATCTGAAAATTTTCCTGTTTTGCACCAATATAACGTAAATAATTTTTCTCTTGAATTTGCAAAATGATTATTATATGATAGTAAAAATGCCTGAGAGAAATATCACTATTTCTTATAAAAAAGCAGGTATTTATAAGGAGGTTTATATGCGTCATTTAATGAGTCCATTAGACTTCTCCGTCGAAGAGTTAAACAAGCTCTTAGACCTTGCAAATGATATTGAGAAGTTTCCTGGTAAGTATGCTCATGCATGTGAAGGCAAAAAACTTGCAACATGTTTTTATGAGCCAAGTACACGAACAAGACTTAGTTTTGAAGCTGCCATGTTAAATCTTGGTGGTTCTGTTTTAGGTTTTTCCGATGCGGCTTGTTCTTCTGCATCCAAAGGTGAAAGTGTTTCTGATACGATCCGAATTATTTCCTGTTACGCAGATATCTGTGCTATGCGTCATCCAAAGGAAGGTGCACCTCTTGTAGCCTCCCAAAAATCCCGAATTCCAGTAATTAATGCCGGCGACGGTGGTCATCAGCATCCTACCCAGACATTGACGGACTTATTGACGATCCGTTCTTTAAAGGGCAGACTTTCCAATATGACGATCGGTCTCTGCGGTGACTTAAAATTCGGACGGACCGTACACTCACTGATCAATGCCTTAATCCGCTACCCTGGAATCAAATTCGTACTCATCTCACCGGAAGAATTAAAGATTCCAAGTTATATCCGCGAAGATGTATTAAGAGCCAACAACATTCCTTTTGAAGAGGTGGAACGTTTAGAAGATGCCATGCCGGATCTTGATATTTTGTACATGACACGTGTGCAGAAAGAACGTTTCTTCAATGAGGAAGATTATGTACGTTTGAAAAATTTCTATATCCTGACCAAAGCCAAAATGGAACTCGCAAAAGAAGATATGTTAGTGCTTCATCCGCTTCCTCGTGTCAATGAGATTTCCGTTGAAGTTGATGACGATCCAAGAGCGGCTTACTTTAAACAGGCACAGTATGGAGTTTATGTAAGAATGGCGTTGATTCTGACACTGCTTGGAATTGATACTACGAAACTCTAATATAAATTTTTCGTGACAAAGTCACAGATAGGAGTACACATGTTAAATATTAGTGGTATTCAGGAAGGTTTCGTCTTAGACCATATCCAGGCGGGAATGAGCCTTCAGATTTATCATGATCTGAAATTAGACCAGTTAGACTGTACGGTTGCTATTATTAAAAATGCAAAGAGTAATAAAATGGGCAAGAAAGATATTTTGAAAGTGGAATGCCCGATTGAAGCATTAGACCTTGATATTTTAGGTTTCATTGACCACAATATTACGGTCAATGTCATCAAAGATTCCAAGATTGTCGAGAAAAAAGAGCTTCACATGCCAAAGCAGGTAAAAAATGTGATCCGCTGCAAGAATCCTCGCTGTATCACTTCCATCGAGCAGGAACTTGACCAGATTTTCATTCTTACCGATGAGCAGAAAGAAATTTACCGCTGCAAGTATTGCGAAGAAAAATATACAAATCCAAACCGCAGATAACTATGAAAACCCCTTAAAATAAAGCCAGACCTTACATGGCTATTATTTTAAGAGGTTTTCCATTTCTTCTCATATGATCTAAAACGGTCTTAAGCAACAGCAGTTGCACAACATATTTAAGAATAAAAGACTTAAGCACCAGCTTCCGGAACTCGAATATGGTCTGTCGTAATTGTCACCCATATTGGTGTACCACGTTCCACCGTATTCTAAGTGCTGTAAAAACTGACGGTATTCAAAGTTACTTGGCTCCATTTCCACTGCGCGGCTGGCATGCTGCTTGGCAACGATATTATTACCGGCACCCTGATTTGCCATGGCGCTATAGTAATACCAGCGTGCATTCCGCTCTGCAAATGGAATACCGTTTAATACATTCAATGCTTCCGCATAACAGCGGTTTGCGATATAATTGGCTGCCGCCTGCATCTGCACAGAATCATTCGTTGTCCGATATCCCTGATTTCCACTGTAATTATAACGGTAACTTCCGCCACCAGCAGAAGAAGTATTGTATCCATAACTTCCACCGAAGCTTCCGCCGGACTGTTTTTCCTTCATGATCTGGTCATAGGCCTGCTGTACTTCCTTAAACTTCTCCTCAGCCTGTGCCTTATTCGGGTTATTGATATTGGCATCCGGGTGGTATTTGCGGCTTAGGGCACGATATGCTTTTTTTATCTCATCATCCGAGGCTCCCGGCGAAATACCGAGCACCTGATATGGATTCATCATATATTTCTCCTGCTACTTTTTCTTTTCTTCTTTTTTTCGCTTTGACTTTTTCTCTTCTAACTTCTTTTTCTTCAACTGAAGATACTCATACTTGCTCCACACACCGGAATAGAGAATATTTCTCAATATATCCGCATGCAGCAAAATCGGCAGACGCTCAAATGATTTTGCACACTCTGACATCATGCTGGTCAGCAGTAATTTGCAGAGAGTGTCAAACTCCTGATCATTTTCTTTTTCCATGTATACAAGCGGATTATAGCAGTTTTTCTTCTGATCTGTGTCATAATCTTCATAGGCGTCCATAAGATAAATGAACTTGCCCATATAAAATCCCAATGTCCGCATCTCTTCCTGCCACTCATCTTCTCTCCAGCACATGATCTCACCGAGCATCTCACCGGTAAGACCTGCCACCAGATCAAGATTCGTCTCTTTATTCTTCTCCACTTCCGCCGTCTTTTGCATGAATTCTTCCAAAGCCTTCACCTGCCTTGGATATTTTGACACGATACGAGTATAATCCTTATCCAGTATTTTTACAAACGCTTTTTTTGTGTAAGACTTCTCATCTTTCCAGTCATCCAGAAGATTCTGATATGCCAGAATCAGATTCATGTCTGCTGCATATTCGGTCGCTTCATTGATATATGCCGTCCGTTTCTTCGTCGGATGCAGCGGGCAGGTAAACTCTGTCTCTGTGTTCTCAAGTTCATACAGCCCTGTCAGCAGCACGATCAGAAAGGTCAGATCATAGCTTAATAACATCTGCCCCTTCGTTCCGCAGTTTGTCTTTAGCTTCTGACAGAGTCCACAGTAATATGCCTGATAGATTTTTCTATTTTCTTCTGATAATTCTTTTTGATTGATATTGATATAACCAAACAATGGAAAAATCTCCTTTTATTTTCAACTTTTTTTCACGAACTCTGTCCTGCATTTCGGACAGGTAATGCATATCTTTCCTCTGCCCTTTGGCACTCTTACCTTCTGCTTGCACTGCGGGCATTTGTAAAACCTGTAGATTTTTCTCTGTGCCAGATGTTTTTTGAACCGGTCCCACTTCACAGCCATCTGGTATCTGTAGTTGAGATATTTCTGATTTTCTGCATATCTTGCGGAAATATTCTTTGAGAACATTCTCCATGTGGAATAGATCATCAGTGCGATCGCCAGCCAGTAAAAAATACCAAGACGGCTGAACATCGACAAAAAAAGCAATACCAGTGCAGCAATGCTCTGTGCCTTTGCCAGTTCGTCCGCCCCATATCTTCCAATCATAAAACGCTGTATTTTCTCTCTCATTGTTCCGACCTCCTATCCAGGTGATTTTATGTTACGCTCTGAAAGAAGTCCAGTCAACACATCTATTGTCTTTTTAGAAACATTTTAGATTTCCATAATATTTTTCTGCAATCATGGAAAAGGTTTTCTTAGCCTTTTCCCATAAAGCAAAAAAAAGATGTCACCAGACACCTTTTCTATCTAAAATAAGCAGGACGATAAGCCGGGTTATGTCCGTCTGCTGACGCAGACACGAATGATCATCTTTCTAGAATGACTGTTACCAGCCATTTCAAGCGACCTACCTAAAGCTGGCGGGCCACGTCAACGCTTTTGTTCGGTCTTGCTTCGAATGGGGTTTACATATGCCCCTCCTGTTACCAGAAAGGCGGTAGTCTCTTACACTGCCCTTCCACCCTTACCAGATTTTAACAGAGTTAAAATCCGAAGCTGCTTACGCAGCTTCCGCAGAACTTGTCATGTGACAAGTTCTGTGGCGGTATATTTCTGTTGCACTTTCCTTGGAGTCGCCTCCACCGGACGTTATCCGGCATTCTGCCCTATGAAGCCCGGACTTTCCTCACCTGCAGCCTTTCGGCATTTGCAGCCGCGATCATTTGTCCTACTTATTTTAAAACTGAAAGAACGCCGCAAAAACTTTGCGACGCCCCTTAATATACACTATTCCTTCAATTTTCGCAAGAAAATTTTTTTCGCAAGAAAATTTTTTTCGCAAGAAATTTTTTAGACATTAAAGCAGCTTCCGCCGATAAATTCCCGCAAAATGGAGTTCTGATTGATCCCGTCACTTGGCATTGGAAGGAAATAATCCAAAAACTTCAACAGCCGTTTCGCCTCTAAATATTCCGGGCAGTCCTTATCAATCGCAAAAAGCAATGGCTCTGCGTATATTTTGAGGATTGCCAGCTCATATATGAGTGCGGAATTAAACATGACATCCGCGCCTTCCTGAAATGGGAAAATGTATTTTTCCTCGCCTCTGCGCACAGAATCCCACATTGCAATCGTCTCCTTTGCAGAAGTTCCGCGTGTCCGTGCATCGCGGACAATTCTCCGGATCAGTCTGCCGTCCGTTGTCGGCAGGCAGTTATGCTCGTCGATGTTTAACTGTGTCAGGGCGCTGATATAAATCTTAAACTTGCTCTCGATCGGCAGGGAATAGGACAGCTTATCATTCAGTCCGTGGATTCCCTCGATGACTAACACATCATCCTTTCCCAGTGTCATAAGCTTATCTTTATATTCCCTTCTTCCCGTCTTGAAATTAAAAATAGGAAGATTGACTGTTTTTCCTGCCAGCAGTTCATTCATGTCATGGTTGAATAATTCCACATCCAGCGCATCCAGACATTCAAGATCCAGTTCACCGTTGTCATCCCTTGGACAGATATCCCGGTTCTTATAATAATCATCCAGTGGAAATGGATGCGGATTCAGTCCTTTTGCAGCCAGCTGGATGGACAGTCTGTGTGAAAAAGTCGTTTTTCCTGAGGAGGATGGTCCTGCGATCATAATGAATTTCCGGTCTTTTGCTGAAATGATCTCTTCGGCAAGCCTTCCGATACGCTCCTCAAACAAGGCTTCCTGCGTCAGTATCATCTGCTGTGTTTTTCCGGCTGCGATCGCGTCATTTAAGGCTCCGATCGTATCGATCTCAAGCATTTTTCCCCAGTCTCTGGAAGTTTTTAAGGTATGGAACAGCTTTTCCGCCGGAACAAAAGGTGCAATCTCTTTTGTGTTCTTATCCGGGAATAAAAGCATGAATCCTTCCGCATAGGAAATAACATCATAATAGCGCAGATATCCGGTTGACGGCACCATAAAGCCATAAAAATAATCCATGTAATGATCCAGTTCATAAATATTGACTCTGGAACTTCTGCGGTAACGGAACAGCTTCTCCTTGTCTGTCATGCCAAGGTCATGAAACAGTGCCACTGCATCATCCGTATTGATACTCTCCTTGTGGATTTCAATATCAGAAACCACCATTTGATACATCTCATTTTTTAATTTCTGGATTTTTTCATCCGATACCTCAACAAGCTTCTCTGTGTTTTCTTCCCTTTTTACAAGTTCACAGTAATAACCCTGTCCGATTGAATATTTTACCCGGACTGATACCTGTTCTTTTCCCCAGAGATTGTGCACTGCCTTCTGCATTAAAAGTGTCACACTTCTGCGGTATGCTTTCTTGCCTGTCTTATCCGCAGTCGTAAGAAATTCGACCGTTCCGTCCTCATCCACACATTTATTCAGTTCCCTTAATCTTGCATTGTATAAAACAAGAACAATATCATCCGGATATGTCTCCTGATAATCCTGTGCGATCCGCAGAAAACTTGTTCCTGCCAGATACTCTTTTTTCTCCCCAAGAATGGTTAATGTAATTGTTTTTTCCTGCATAGTATTATATTTCCTCCATATCTGCAATATTCTCACGCAATCTGCCAAAACCCTTCAAAAAACATTCTCCTAAATCAGAAAAATACGAAACCTAACATTATGATTAAGCTTCGTATTTTTCAAAAAATTACTGCTGGATCAATGTCACGCTGACGGTACCAGTTCTTAAATCTGCCACTGCCGAAATCTGAAGTGGTGTATTATAAATATTCACAAATTTCAGGTCAAGATAATTACCTGCGATCGTAGCATCCCTTCCCTCCGGAAGATATGGAACCGGAAGTGAGTGTGGATGACGCTCTGTTGCCGGAATGCCGCCATTTAACATTGCAGAATACATGGTAGAAGATACCTGACAGATACCGCCGCCTGTTCCAGTCGAATGTTTACCGCTCACATAAATCGGTGCCTCCACATAACCGTTCGCTGCTGTTCTTGGTAAAATTGTTTTGCTAAACGAAAATTCTTCGCCCGGCTGGATAATCACACCGTTAATCCTGGAAGCTGCAATTGCGATATTGGTCGCTCTGGATGCTCTTGGATCAAACTTTGTCGTGCAGGAACCACGGACAATGGCTGCCTGTGCTCCCTCTCCGGCAGAGATCAGGGTTGTCGCATTTCTTCCTTCTGCCACACCGTTTGCTGCATAATGTGCACAGTAAGAAGCAAGATCATTGCCATAAGCTGCCTGAAGATCCGGGTAATTCGCTCTGTAAATTGCAACATTAAAATCTGCACAGCCGGATCTGCCCTCGTAAATACCGGAAGATACAAAATGATCAAACAATCTGTTTACATCATAGCCAAACGCCGCCTGAAGATCCGGGTTGGAATTATAATAATATTCTGCATCAAATACGGCCTGATATGCACTTGTTTTGGATGATTTTTTTGCAGCATTGGCAGTTACGCTACCTCCAAATAACAGCACCATGCACAATGCGATTGATAAAATCTGCGTTACTTTCTTTTTCATAAGAAACTCCCTTCTTTTGTATTATATTAAGTGATTGCGAAACTCTGATTCATATTATGAATATTGTGAAAATATAACAAAATTTTCGAAGACACGCTTCCGCTACGTGTCGCTCGCAACGATACTAGCATATAATCCATTATAACACTTTCAAATATTTTCCACAATCGTTCCTGCACGATATGCCTGAAGTAAACATTCCAGATCCCGGATATTTTCCCGCATGACTTTTCCGTTATCCGTATCTGCAACTGTTTTTCTTTTTACCACATGCTGCACAAGGATCGTGTGCGATACAATATCCGTTCCGTCTGAAACTGCTTTCTCCACGGATTCAAACGGCTCATGCGCCGCTAAAACAAGTCCATATGAATTGTAGATCAATGTGTACCCTGCAATCCCCGTTTTCGGCTGATAGGCTTTCGAAAACCCACCATCGATGATCAGAAGCTTGCCGCCACATTTTACCGGAGACTCGCCTTTTTTTGCCTCGATTGGGATATGCCCGTTGATAATATGCGCCTCCTGACCGGATAACCCAAACTCTGCGAGAATCGCATTCACGACTTCTTCCTTTTCCAATAAGGTGTAATAAGGATTTTTCGGTTCTATGTGTGTTGCTTTATCCTCCACAAAATACCGCTCGAAGGTCGTCATTTTATCTTTTCCAAAAACAGGCGAATTTTTATTTTCCCAAATAAACCAGAGAATATCCTGTCCTTTCGCACGTTCCTTTGGATCAATGGCATAATACCCTTTCCGCGCATAGCTCTCTAACACATCATACAGTTCTTTTCCGGCGTATTCCGTTCCATAAATATTCACTTTTGTAAAAGTTCCGTCCTCGTTCAGCGGAACACAGCCATGATACAGCAGATTTCCATTGTATACATGATACAGGCTGCCCTTGGTAAAAAGAAAACGGACATGCTTTTGTAATTTTTCACAGTTTATAAATGCGGCTGTCAGACGCTCCATCACGTCTGCCTCGTCCGCAGATAATTCATACGGATGTTCCCAGTCGATCGTCGGATAATTCAGGTCACGAAGCTGGTACTTCTTTCCCTCAATCTCCACCGTGCCCTTCTGAATATCTATCTTATCGAGCAGCAGCCGGTTCTCCATGCCAAACTCCGGATGTTTCTGTATCAGCTGTCCTTCGAGTTTGAACTGCATGACGGCAATCGCCTTATGCATCTTCTCATCTAACATAGCATCCCGCACATCATATTCTTCTTCCCGGTAATCGAGTTTAAAACAAGTGCACGGATCTTTGTCATAGCGGCTCATGGCAAGTCTTGCCAACGGTACTAAATTAATTCCATATCCGTCTTCTAACAAATTGAGATTGCCATACTTGGCGGAAATACGGATCACATTGCAGATCAGCGCCTGACTTCCCGCTGCTGCTCCCATCCACGAAATATCATGGTTTCCCCATTGGATATCTACAGAATGATGCGTCATTAAGGTATCCATGATCAGATTCGGATATGGTCCTCTGTCAAAAATGTCACCGACCACATGCAGATGATCCACCACCAGCCTGCGGATCAGATTACAGAATGCGATCACTAGCTCCGCCGCCCTTCCGGTGCGTATCACAGAACGGATGATCTCATTATAATATGCCTCCTGATCGGAGATATCCGGTCTTCCGGTCAGAAGTTCTTCGATCACATATGCAAAATCTTTTGGCAGTGCCTTGCGCACCTTAGAGCGTGTATACTTCGAAGAAGCACCCTTACAGATCCGGATCAGCCGGTATAGAGTGACCTTGTACCAGTCTTCCATATTTTCTTCTGTTTTCAGCACCTGCTCTAACTTCTGCTCCGGGTAATAAATTAACGTCGCGATCGCCTTTTTCTCTGCCTGACTGATCGCACTCCCGAACTCATCCTCGATCTTTCTTTTGATTGCACCGGAGCCATTCTTTATCACATGCTGAAACTGGTCATATTCTCCGTGGATATCCGTGATAAAATGCTCGGTTCCTTTCGGCAGGCTCAAAATCGCCTGTAAATTAATAATCTCTGTCGCGGCTGCTGCCACGGTCGGATACTGTTTTGCAAGACTTTTCAAATAGCGCAAATCCGTCTGTTCCATCCGTCACCATCCTGTTTTTATTCCGTGAATTTTTACACTGCAAAAATAATTATTCTGCCTTGATCACATCACTCATATCATAAAATCCTGCCGGTTTTCCTGCAAGGAATTTTGCTGCCTGTACAGCCCCTTTGGCAAAAACAGCTTTTGAATATGCTGTATGCTTAAATTCGATCACTTCATCCTGACCGGCAAAAATCACTTCATGCTCTCCGACAATATTTCCACCGCGGACGGCTGAAATACCGATCTCATACTTGTCTCTCTTTTTTCTCTCCTGGCTTCTGTCATAAACATATGCGTACTTTTCATCCAGCGCCTCATTCATGGAATCCGCCAGTGCCAGAGCTGTTCCGCTCGGTGCATCCAGCTTCTGATTATGGTGTTTCTCCACGATCTCCATATCAAAGCCTGCCGGAGCCAGTGTCAGTGCTGCTTTTTTCAAAAGTTCCATTAACATATTGATACCAAGTGACATATTGGCTGATTTTAAAACTGCCACATGCTCACTGACCTGTTTTGCTTTTGCAAGCTGTTCCTCTGATAAACCAGTTGTGCACAATACAACCGGCACCTGTTTTTCTTCACAATAAATAAGCAGATCATCCACCGCCTTTGCATTGGAAAAATCGATCACGGCATCTGCCTTCACGTCGCAGACGGAAATATTCGGGAATACCGGGTAATCATTCTTGATTCCGTCATACAGATCGATTCCTGCCACGATCTCAATTTCCGGGTCCTCCTTGCACATTGCTGTGATCGTCTGTCCCATTTTTCCATTACATCCATGCATAATTACTTTTGTCATAATCCTAAGTCCTGCCTTTCGTATCTTCGTTGTTTTTTGATATATAGTGAATTGCGAAACTCAACTTTATACAATGAAAGGATATGAAAATAAAACAAAATTTTCGAAAACACGCTTTCGCTACGTGTCGCTCGCAACGGTACTAGCATGCCAGCCATAGCTAACGCCATGTCTGCCAAGCAAGAACCAATCGAACTTGTTCGATTTTGGCTCACCCAGTGTTTTCTCAAGTTTTTGTTTCATCTTCATATTTTAAATTTACATTTTACATGAGTTTCGCAGTTATACAATATTATAATACATAAAAAGGAGCTGTGAAACAGCTCCAATTTTTCATGATAATAGAATATCCGCCAAGCGTACATTCCATTATATTAATCCAGAATGCCATATGCCTTCATCGCATCTGCCAAAACGGCTGCATTCGCATCTGTCATCTCTGTAAGTGGAGAACGAAGTGTTCCGACTTCTTTTCCCATGAGGTTTAACGCTTTCTTTACCGGAATCGGGTTTACCTCTGAGAATAAAGCACTTACAAGCGGCTGTGCCTTTCTCTGAATCTTCATGGCTGTCTGAAGGTCTCCGTCAAAGAAGCTCTGGCACATGCCATGTACTTTTGCCGGTGCGACATTCGACCATACGGAAATAACACCGATCGCACCGATTGCCAGAAGCGGTACTACAATTCCGTCTTCCCCGGAATATAGATCGATCTTACCGTCGGTCAGATACATAAGCTGTGATGCCTGTGCAACACTTCCGGTTGCCTCTTTGATTGCTACAACATTCTCAACCTCATTAAAAATCTTTGCTGCTGTCTCCGGAAGAATATTACATCCGGTTCTTCCAGGTACATTATACATGATGATCGGTAACTTTGTACACTCTGCAATTTCTGAATAATAGCGAACCAGACCGCCCTGTGTACACTTATTATAATAAGGTGTTACTGCGAGGATTCCGTCTGCTCCTGCCTCCTCGGCTTCCTGTGTCAAAAAAATTGCTTCTCTTGTACAGTTAGATCCGGAACCTGCCACAACAGGTACACGGTGTTTTGCAAATTCCACTGCCGCTTTGATGACTTTGCTGTGTTCCTCCATCGTCAGTGTAGAACTCTCTCCTGTTGTTCCTGCAATGATGATCGCATCTGTTCCCTGGTCGATCTGCCAGTCGATCAGTTCCTGTAACTTTTCGTAATTAACTTCTTCGTTTTCTTTCATCGGTGTGACGATCGCTACACCTGCTCCTTTAAAAATAGACATTGCATTCTCCTCCTATCGTCATTATACGCACATCAAATATTTTTGTTCAAAAATGTTGCTGTAGTAAAGAACATTTTACAGGAATATTGCATTGCAATTTCCTATAATGGAACAAAGAGTTGCTTTGCAACTCTTTGCGCGCTGATGCGCGCAAGCTTTAGCTTGCATAATTCTTCTGCGCATCAGTCGCATCCTCGCGAAGCGTTTTTATTGCATAGAAAGAAACTTCCTATGCAATAAAAAAGACCGGCTGGCGAGCCGGTCTCAAAATTCTAAATCATAATGCAGTGTGTGATCTCTGCGAAACTTCCTAGAATCTGATAGCTCCCCATCTTAAATGTCCTACATTCAGATGACAGTCATAAAGTTATTCACTTTATGCCCAAGTAATATGCCTTCAGGCTGCATACCCTTTCGGCGTACTTTCCTTTTGCTTCTTATCAACTGTTCCTGATACATCCAAAAAGCGACTCATAAAGCACGCGACCTCTACCAAGCAATATTTTCATTGCGTAAATCATAACACCATCTTATTCCATTGTCAATGCACGATTTCCCTGTCAATATCTACTCTCAGGAATGATTTCCCTGCTAAAATCTACTCTTCGTCTTCGATAAATTCCACTTTGCTCACGGAAACCTCATAAGCCACACGCTTTTCTGTCTCTGTTTCACTAAGCTTCTTTACATATTCCCTGCTCTGGATACGTCCCCATACCTGCACATGTCCTCCGACCTCAAATCCGGAAGCAAATCTTGCATTTCTTCCCCAGCAGATGCATGGAATATAATCTGATTTTCCATAAGAACGGTTTACCGCAATCAAAAGATCAGCAATCTCTCTGCCAAGCGGTGTTTTCCGATAAATTGGATCTTTACAGATGTAGCCATCCAGAAAGATCTGATTCGTCTTCATATCCTCATCGATCTCATCTAACAATTCCAGTTCCCTTACAAAAACGGATAAAACAAGACGGTTCTTTTTTTCCTCGTGCCGGTTAAATGACCGGAACTGTCCCATAACATATATGGTCTGACCAATATAGTCCTCATTCACATCAATGAGGCGTTCTGAGATCATAAGCGGTATGTAATCCATAAAATTGCTCAGCCGGTTGACCGCAACATCCACCACATAAAAGCCCTCTCCGTACACTTCGTGACTGAATCTGAAATCAGAAACGATCTCGCCCACAATTGACACCTGGTTATTTTCAAAAATTTTATCTGCCATGAATTTTTCTCCCTTCCTCTTATCACCGGAATCGACCGGTGATTTGCCTGACAACTATGGTTTTACCATTTCCTTCCAGAAAAAATTTCGTGTAACTTGTCGATAAGTTTTTTATATTGTTTTTTAAAAAAATATTGCTGCCTACTTGCGTTCTTGCCAAATTGTGATAGAATGTATAAGTTCGAGTTAATTTATAAGCTATATTAATAGGAAAAGACACTATTTTGGAATGGTTCGTTTCTTTTCCACACAGAAGAAAGAGAGATTTTTTATGAAACAGAAACGTGAAGACGTACGTAACATAGCAATCATCGCCCACGTTGACCATGGTAAAACAACATTAGTCGATGAACTTTTAAAACAGAGTGGTGTATTCCGTGAGAATCAGGAAGTTGCTGAGCGTGTCATGGACTCCAACGATATTGAGAAGGAACGCGGTATCACAATCCTCTCCAAAAATACAGCGATCACTTATAAAGGAACAAAGATCAACATCATTGACACTCCTGGTCATGCCGATTTCGGTGGCGAGGTAGAACGTGTCCTTAAAATGGTAAACGGAGTTATCCTTGTCGTAGATGCATTCGAAGGTGTTATGCCTCAGACCAAATTCGTTCTGATGAAAGCTTTAGACTTAAAGCTCCCGGTTATCGTCTGTGTCAACAAAGTTGACCGTCCGGAAGCCCGTCCAAATGAAGTTGTGGACGAAGTGTTAGAGTTATTTATGGATCTGGATGCCTCTGACGAGCAGTTAGACTGCCCATTCCTTTTTGCTTCCGCAAGAGACGGTTATGCCGTTCGTGAAATCCACGACCTTGTAAACAACAAAAAAGATATGACACCATTATTTGAAACCATTTTAGATTACATTCCTGCTCCGGAAGGTGATCCTGAAGCACCGACACAGGTACTGATCAGTACCATTGATTACAATGAATACGTTGGACGTATCGGTATCGGTAAGATCGACAATGGTTCCCTGAAAGTAAATCAGGAAGCGGTCGTAGTCAACCATCACGATCCTGACAAGAAGAAAAAAGTCCGCATCAGCAAATTATATGAATTTGACGGATTAAATAAAGTAGATGTCGAAGAAGCAAATATTGGTTCCATCGTTGCAATTTCCGGTATTGCTGATATTCACATCGGTGATACGATCTGTTCTGTGGAGAACCCGGTTGCGATCCCATTCCAGAAGATCTCCGAGCCGACTCTTTCCATGAACTTCATCGTAAATGACAGTCCATTGGCAGGTCAGGAAGGAAAGTTTATTACTTCCCGCCACTTAAGAGACCGTTTATTCCGCGAGTTAAATACAGATGTTTCCCTTCGTGTAGAGGAGACCGATTCCCCGGACAGCTACAAAGTATCGGGCCGCGGTGAGTTACATTTATCTGTATTGATTGAAAATATGCGTCGTGAGGGATATGAGTTTGCCGTAAGTAAGGCTGAAGTATTATATCACACAGACGAAAACGGCAAGAAATTAGAGCCTATGGAACTTGCCTATGTCGATGTTCCGGATGAGTATACCGGTGCTGTTATCGACAAGTTAAGCCAGCGCAAAGGTGAAATGATCAATATGAAACCTCTGACCGGCGGATATACAAGACTTGAGTTCAATATCCCATCCCGCGGTCTGATCGGTTACAGAGGCGAATTTATGACCGATACCAGAGGTAATGGTATTATCAACACCATTTTCAATGGCTATGATACTTACCGCGGAGATATTGCTTACCGTCAGCTCGGTTCGCTGATCGCATTCGAATCCGGCGAATCTGTCACTTACGGTCTGTTCTCTGCACAGGACCGTGGTACTTTGTTCATCGGACCTGGTGAAAAAGTATATGCAGGTATGGTCATCGGTTCCTGCTCCAGAAACGAGGATATCGAATTGAACGTTTGTAAGAAGAAACACCTTACCAATACACGTTCCTCTTCCGCTGACGAAGCATTGACTTTAGTTCCGCCTAAGATTTTAAGCTTAGAGCAGGCACTTGACTTCATCGATGTCGACGAGTTATTGGAGGTTACTCCGAAATCTCTTCGTATCCGTAAGAGAATTTTGGATCCGACTTTAAGAAAAAGAGCGAATTTTAAGAAATAAAAATCTGCTCTACGCCTTTCTTCCAGAAACTATAAAAACCTATGCAACATTCAACGACAAACAGGAGAATATGTATGAAAAAAATATGTACATTTTTCGGATTGCTGATATCCATGTGTCTGCTGCTGAATGTCGGTTTTAGCTCTCTGTCCGTAAAGGGCGCAGCTGCCGGGAATACAGAACAGACTTCCGATTCAAACTTTACAAATTTAATCGTATTTGCCAGATTTGCAGATGAGAATGAATTTGTGAATGATATTTATCAAGGTGTCTCTGTGCGGGAGATCATAGACAATTCCTATAACACTGCCTATTATTCCGTGGGCGATTACTACCGGAATGCGTCCTCAGACAAATTGCGCATGAACAGTCTTTATCTATTTGATAACGGCGGTTCCCTGCAGTTGAAACATGAACGCGGTTACTATGCCGGTTACAGTGCAGATAATCCAATCGGTTATAAAACAAGTGGTGAAAAAGCCTACCGCATGTACGAGCTGCGCACCGATTGGTCTGATGCCATAAACAAAGCTATCCAGAACGGAAACCACATTACGAATTACGATGGCAGCCAGACATACAGTTACGAGGATCTGGATAAAAACCGTGACGGAAAGATTGATTCCATTACTGTTATCTATAAAAACACGACACAAAATATTGTGATAAACCGCTCTGATCCGCTTTGGAACTATAAGGATTATGCTGACTATGTGGAGATCACTCTTGCCGATGGCAGGATGCTTCAAAGCCAATATTATGTACAGGTCATAAATAACTACTCGACTCTGTATATGGCAAACGAAGATCGAAAACCGATCGTTTCCTTGAAGTCTCCGATCCATGAAATGGGGCATATATTTGGTCTGCTGGATTTATACAATTCGTCAGGTCAAACGCCGGTTTATTTCATGTCTGCCATGGCAAATGCCATCTCACCTGTTCCACAGGGGCTTTCGATCAAAGAAAAAGAGGCTCTGGGATGGACAGACCATAGTACTCTAAAGACGATTACAGAACCGCGTGAATACAAAGTAAAGCTCAGCGGCACAGCCACCGATCCTGACGACTGTATCGGATATAAAGCAGGCATTCCGGAACTGAATAGGACACTGTATCTGGAATATCGAAACTTCTCAGCCGATGGCAGTAAATATGATAAGTCAGAGAAGCAGCTGACCAATTCAGAAACATCAAACATAAAATCCGGTTTGGTCTGTTATCTGGCAAAGTCTGACATCCGCTTTCCAAGCAATCTGAATGGAAAACCGGGAAATTGGGCGTTGGAAGTTATGGGCGGAACACAATCCACAAAATCGGATGCAGCCCTTGGCGTAAGTGATTCCCTTCAGGTTACAGACAAACTCAAAGTGACTGTCACTGCCATAGAAGGGGATGTCCTTACTTTTCAAATCGAAGGGGAAATGGAACAACATGTCCATTCCGGTGGACAGGCGACCTGCACGAAAAAAGCTGTCTGTGAAGAATGTGGGAAGGAATACGGAGAAATAGATCCAACATGCCATTTGAATCTCCAGCGACAGGGCTTTAAAGAGCCAACACAGGAGGAAACCGGATATACCGGTGATCTGGTATGTACAGATTGTAACGCCATAGTAGAAGCTGGTGAGATCATTGATAAATTACCAGTCACTCCACCTGATGGAAAACCGGAACCGGAAATACCGCCTGTGTCTCCTGGTAATCCACCGATCATGCTGGAAGGTGACAAAGCAGAAGTGAGCAAAAATCCAGACAATAACTCCGGTGCAGTATTTCGTTCCAGTGCACCGCTCGCTAACTTAATCGAAGTTAAGGTAGATGAAAATGTATTAGTGAAAGATAAAGACTATACCGCCTGCTCCGGAAGTACTATCATAACTTTACTTCCATCCTTCCTTGCCGGTCTTTCCGAAGGGGCTCACAACATTGCCATTGTATCAACAACCGGAACGGCAACGGCGGATTTTTCTGTAATTTCAGATCCTGCCCCGGCGCCACCTGCTCCGGTGCCACCGGCATCCACACCTGTACCACCGGTATCAGGTAATACAAACACTGATGGTTCATCTACAGATACTGTGGCTGGTTCGGTTTCCGAAACTGCTTCTACAAACGGATCTGCCAATGTATCCGGCAACAGTTCTTTATCTGATACCGCTCAGATAAAGAAAGACTCCTCCGGCACAGACATAAAATCACCGCAATGTGGAGAGAAAAACTGTTTCACTCTCTTATTGGATGATTTCATAGAAATATTAAAAAAAGTATTAATATTCTTAGGTTTTTCATCTAAGATCTGAAAAAACACACAGGACAGCTCCTATGTTAAGCTGTCCTGTGTATTTTTTTTCAAAAGTAATTGATATATTTTCTGCACGTCATAATCCGGTGCATTCTGACGAAGTACATCGTAAATCTGCTCAATGACAGTAAACTCTTTTTTAATTTTTTACAATCCAGTTACCATTCTTATAAACATTGCTACTTCCTTATCCAGCCACTCCCCATATCCCGGTAATTCCCAGACTGTCCAGCTTGCACTATCCATTTCAGACTGCACCGCCAGATATCCATTATCGCCCTGTCTGTAAATTAGATAATCCCCATGTCCTGTCTCTGTGGTTCCTGTCTCAGAACGAACCTGTTTTTGAACAACTCTTACCCATGTATCATACCCTTCAGTATCAATGATTTCATCATATTGCTCCAAATATCGGCTGCTTTCCGCAATATAACCATTCTCCTCCTGCACCTGTTCGATTCCTTCTGTATTAATTCCAGCACCACCCCGCGGTGCTATCCATGCAAGTGCATTTATGTCTTGAACAATTCCGGTAAGTTCAGGCGTATCCGTATCAAAAAACTGAACTTCATTTTCCCAGTTTATAATCACACGACTGGCAGACGCTCTTTCTTCCTGTTTCTTCTGTGAAATTAATTTAACATTATGAACCAAAAATCTATCATCTGACCACTCTAACTCTATTTGCAATTCCTCTGGCAGACGATAAAACAGTTTCTCATATAGAATTAATTTTTGATCTCTGACATCTGCTCTCCATGCCATATTTTCTTCTTTACCCGTATCTTCCCCATACTCCACAAAATAACTATCATACACTTCTCTCTCATCAACAGGAATTGTATAAAACTCCTCAAAATTCAAACAGCGGCTGGAAATGTTCACTTCGTACTTATGATCTGTTTTTTTACAAGAAACCGGAAACCTAATTTCTGTCGTCTGCTTTTCCGTCCATTCGACATTTTTATATGTTCCATTTTCACTCATAAAAACTGCTATTTTGCTTCCACTTTCCGGATAATCGCTCCCCATATCCTGCCCAATATATACAATATCCTTCATTCCATCCGCATTAAAATCTTCTGTCAGAATGGATATCCCAATCCATGCGCTCTCAAATGGTCCAATTTCTAACAACTCCCCACTTCCAAATATGATTGCATACATTTTTCTCCCGTCCTGGAGAAAATATTGAAGTACTCGGTCTTCTTGACCGTCTCCATCGAAATCCCTATGAATAAATTCTCCTTGTAATACATCCACCAAATCTAAATATCCCTCATAGTCAAACAGAAAATCCACATATCCCATTGATGTTGTTTCTTCTGGAAATTGTGATACAGTTCTTCCATCCATTAACTTTGGCTTAACTTTCTGGCAAGATAAAATGAAAAGAATGAAAATCATTATGACAATCAAAGCACTTCGAATGAATCTTTTTTTTATATTACTTTGTTTCATATTTACCTCATTTATAATATTGAAATTATCTTTTTAGTTTTATTTATTATAAAATAAATATATATCTTTTTCAATACTGTTTAATCTCAAATACATCCGCCAGCCACCAGCTCCACAGTTAAAAAATAATAGTGATTTCTCAGAATACTGATTTTATCTGTCATGGCTGCAATTCAAACGTAAAAACTGCTCTTTTATCTGTTGGCTGAAGCTCTACTTTATCTTCTCCTTCTACTTGTAAAGTCATTCCGTCCACGTTCATTCCGATTTCTTCATAAGTCAGCGCTGCAGCTCCGACATTAATTTTTACTCCTTTTTTTGTGCCGTCTTTATAATTTGCAGTACAGGTAATAACCACTCCATCTACAAGTTTTTGATATGCTGCTGCCACTTCCTCCTGTGTTTTTTTCTTTTGTTCTACAATACTGTCAAAATCTGAAAACGGAATTTCATCATTACAAAAGGTTACCCACACTCCTTCTTTCTGCTGATTTTCATAGGAAACTGTGTATTCAACAAAATCGTTTACTTCCTGCTGCATGGCAATTTCTCCATTATCATCAAAAATTGGATTGAGATACCCATTGCTATTTTCATCCAATGGCTTTCCGCTCTCGACAGCACTCTGAAAATCATCGGTAATATTTTCACTTATTTCAAAATATCCTTTGTTGATACTGTAAGTTACACTTTCTATATTCTCACCTTCGCAGTAAAGTGGCATATCAATTTTATAACTTGCTGTATTCATATCGCTGTCCCCATTAATCGCATAACCAAACCTGTCATTTTGTGCGATTGCTACAGGCTTCTGTGCCGTCACTTCTGCCTGTGCCGCCATGACTTTCATGGTAAACATATTCTCTTTTTCTGTTGTCGTATGTTCAGCCACTGTTGTTTCTTTTTCTTCCTGAGGTCTGTTGAGATAGTTGTTTGTTGTGGATGCAACAATAATAAACGCTGCACAGGCAGCCATTGCTGCAAACAATTTTGTTACTTTTAAATTTTTCTTACTCATATTAGTTTCCCTTTCCGATTGAATCTGTGAAAAGGCGACATCTGCTTTTTTCTGAATGATTTCTGGCACTTGAATATCACTATTTAAAATTTCACTCACTTTTTTTGACATGAATCTCACCTCATTTTTCCTTATAATATACTTCCAGCTTTTCCCGTCCACGTTGTAAACGTGTTTTCACAGTACTTTCAGGAATTTTTAAAATGTCAGAAATTTCTCTGATACGATAGCCCTCGCTGTAAAAAAGAATCATAATAATCCGGTATTTTTCATCTAACGCTGCGAGTGCCTCCTTTAATTCCAGATTATATTCATCGCAGGCTGCTGGTTCCTCGTACTCATCCAAACAAATGATATTCTGATTTTTCTTTCTGATATCATAGCATTTGTTGATGAGGATTCTTGTCATCCATGTTTTAAAATACTGTATCTTCACTAATTGATTCATTTTTTCCCAGCATATCAGAATCGTATCTCCGATTGCATCGGCGGCATCTTCATCATTCATCAAAATTGCATACGCAACCTTATACATATCCGTCATATAAAGCTGCATTAATTCTGTGAAAGCTTCCGACTCATGCCTTTTCGCTCTTTTCACAAGATCATCTGTTTGTTTTTTCATAATGCTTTTCTCCACGCGCGCAGTGAATGTAAGACAGTCGCTTTTCTTCTTTTTTTATCTTACATATATTAGACAACAAAATGTGTATAAAAGTCTCATAAAGGGACTTTAAAATAAGTCCATAGATAAAAAAAAGCGCCAGTTCCGGCAAATGTCGGTTCTGGCGTTTCTTTACAGATCTTTTTTAGATGGACAAATACTTTTCAGAATTGAGTTGCATTTTTTCTAAAAGTGATTGATATATTTTTTGCACATCATAATAGAATCTGCCTTGTTTTTCAACGCATGAAAATTATTGATATGTAAATATTCTTTACCCCCCCAGAGGACATGATTAATTAACCATGTCCTCCATCTGAAACAAATCCACCCATTCCACATCAATTCGTTTATTCAAATCAATATACTGTTCCATCATTTTCTGATAGGCAGCATCATCCACATATGTTTCTTTGCCATCAACGCTCATAATATACCCTTTTCCATTTCCATCTAGATCCTGTTCTGTTGGGAAGTAATCATCAATTCCCACGTCCTCTATCCCATTAATCCAAAACATTTTTTCAAAAGTATCTAATGCCGGATTGTATTGATATATCGTGAAAGCAGGCTGATCATAATTTGGCATTGTCCAATATTCTTCCACATATCCATTATTATAAAAATTAATTCTGGAAGAAAAACCATTCTCTACCTCAAATTTTCTTTGTTCTTCGTTATATCTGTAAATCAAAACACCATACGGCTCACTCAACTCTTTTCTCAATCCGATCAACATTTCCTTTTTTCCATCAACGTCAACATCACATACTGCAATGCCAAATCCACCTAATTTTTCCTTTGTTTCCAAATAATTCTCCGGTTCATCATAATACCAGAAGCAGTATCTCCCATCCGGCAGAAATCCCGTTGTATCCAGTGTTTTGATTGCATTATAATATGCCTCATTGATCTTATCATCCTCCGAAAAACGAGGGACTTTGCGTTTCAGTTTCTCCATATCATAATTTTTGTCTATCTCTTCCAATAACGCTTCATTTTTTCTTGCAAGAACAGCCTCCTCGCTCTGGCTCTCCTTTCGCTCCATGTATTCTTTTTGTTTCCTATTCAACATTTCTTCATTCCAGTCAAGCACAAGGAACTCCGATGAGCAGACCGTATCAAGCTCCGACACTTCATAATATTGCGGCAGTACTACATTTTTATCACCGACACTCATCCCACATGCATAGAATATGCCGTCTGTTTTTTCAATGATCGTATTATCCACATAATCATTACCGAATTCTTCCATATCGGTAATATCATCCTCTTTGGCTGAATAATTCAAAAGTCCTGTCCACACGCGCTGCACGTCTTCTGCCACCTGCACCGGTGTTTCAATCATCGTGGCTTTATCCGTTCCGCAGTTTCCACTAAAGTTGTATCCCCACGTCCAGAGTGTTCCATCTTCCTTGAGTGCGGCGTGGTTAAACCATCCGCCTGTGATCATCTTCACATCTGTCAGAATCTGCTGTGGCATTGTGATACAATATCCCGTACTCTGATAATTCCAGATCATTCCCCATGTCCAGACTGTACCATCCTTTTTCAATGCAACTACATCATCACGTCCGCACCTCGCATAACTGACATCTTCCAGCAAAAGTGCCGGACTGGTGACATACCGTTTTGTCGGATATGCCAAATCTTCCACTGGCATTTCTGTATGCTGCAATAACATATAGGTAGAATCGTTTCCAAGACCATAAAGTTTCCCTTCCTCCGTCAGATAAACAACAAAATCTTTCTGGGAATAGTCCACATGCACAACGTGTTCCGCGATTTTACTTTTTTCCTCATGAAATTCCTCGTCCGCATACCCAAGTCCAATCTGCGCATACTCATTATGCCCACTTCCCCAGAGCACGCCTTCCTCATCAATGGTATACAGATTGAACTGGTCGCCACAGGATCTCATATAATAATCTTCAATATTCTGTGCATCCAGCCGCATATCATAGATATCTCCTGCGTCAAATGAATATCTCACTTCTTCCTCTGCCGGTGTATCGCTTTCCGTCTCCGAAACGCTTTCGCTCGGATCATTTTCGGTTTCTTTTTTATCAAAAGCTACCATACCTATAAAAATAATGGCTGCCAATGCGATCGTTCCGCCTGTGATGCCGCACTTTATGCGGTTTTCTTTCTTTTCAAAATATTCTCGGATTTTACTACTCATACTACTTTTCCCGTTCTATACCATCCAATTCATCCAGTTCCTCAATTGCTTTCCGAAGTTCCTCAATCTCCGCTTTGGAAGCCGGTTCATCCTTATAAAAAGCGGTGATAAACTGCTTCAGCGAACCATTATTCCAGAATGCGACAAACTCCCTCGCCTGCTCACTCTTGTAGTCCTCTTCCGTGATGAGTATTTCATAGGTGATCGTTCTTCCGGCTCGTTTCATCTGGATATAATTTTTCAGGCAGAGTTTTGCCAGATAAGTCGATACGGTCTGTGGTTTCCACTCTTTTCCGTATCCCTCATTTGCATTTTTTACGATCTCTGCCAGTGACATCTCATGGTCTGCGTCCCAGATACACTTCATCACAATTGTTTCTGCTGCGGTCAGTTGTTTTGCATTCATTTTTCTTCCTCCTGAATCATTCCATAAATATATAAACTATAAATTTAATTTGCAATTACTTACTATATACTATACGATTTGCTTCCATATTGCAATCTTTTTCTGCGCTTTCCTGCGGAGCATTTCTACTTTCCCTTAACAGGGTACTTCCATTTTTTAAGCTCAAAAAGGACTGCACAAGGCAGTCCTCTTTCTGTTCTCTCTATTTTTCTATTCTTCATCAATTGCTGCAATCGCCTTCAGATTCTCCAATGCTTCAAATGTATGATCGACGGCTGTTGAAAAATTGCTTACACTGTCGTGCAGACCATCCATATCCGTTCTGCTTGCGGAAGTGCTTGCAGAAATCTCCTGTGTGATTCCTGACAAAGTAGAGATTCCGTCTACGATCACTTCATTGGCGTTGAGAACGGCAGATACCTCATCGCTTACCGTCGTCATATCTCCTACTAAAGATTTCACATCTTCCTCAACGGTTATAAAACTTTCATGTACCGTTTTTACCTTTTCACGCTGCACATCGATACTGTCTACCGCATTCTTAAGTTCGGTCTGTGTATCCTTTGTGATAGCAGTCAGTTCATTCATGATCTGTGTGATCTGCTCCGTTGATACCTTGGTCATTTCTGCCAGCTGGCGGATTTCCTCTGCAACAACGGCAAAACCTTTTCCGGCATCTCCTGCTCGGGCAGCCTCGATTGAAGCGTTCAGTGCCAACAGGTTTGTCTGGCTGGAAATATTTAAAATTGCATCTGTGATTCCGGATACTTTTCCAACATGTTCCACCAGTTTCTCAATGGTCTGGGAAATCTGCTCTGTGGACTGATCTACGATCACGGACTGTCTTGCCAGTTCATCCGACTCATTCTTGCCAGTTTCAATGACCCCCCGCAGCTTCTCCGTTGTCTCCAAAGCTCCTGCTGCCGTCTGATTGGTGTGCTCTAAACGCTCCTGGATCTCATTTGTTTTTTCTGACTGCGTCTGTGTCTGTGTTGCTGAACTGTCAGCGCCATTTGCAATGATTCCGATTGCGATCTGCGTATTGTCGATCGTGCTGGATATCTGGGATAAATCTTTTCTGACCTGCGTAAACTGCGCATCCACGTCGTTTACGATAGTCTCAACTTCTTTTGCTACCTGTAACTGCTTCTCTGCTTTTACTTTTACTGCGTCCGTCTCCTCATTGGAAAACTCGATCAGACGCCTGATCGCCTTACATCCGCCAAACACACACATGATCAGACAGATACATACGAGAAAAACCGTATTCAACTGTTCTGCCTTGTCCGCCGGATTATTTACAAGGATCTGGGCCATCTTGGTAATAATAAATACTAAGGTTGCACCCGCTCCCCACATGATCAGAAATTCGTTCAAATATACAGACAATGAAAGCAAAACCGGGAAAATCAGCATCATAACTGTTGGGTTCTGTAAATAAGAAATAATTCCAAATCCGATACAAAATCCAATTGCTATAAACAGTTCCGCTTTTCTTTCATAAATATTCTTTGCCACAAAAATGGCTGTCAGCGCATACCAGATCACATAAAATGAAACAAATATTATTTTCTCAAGCGTTGTCCGATCCGATGTGAGCATGATCAAAATATAAAAAACATATGCCATTGTAACGGTAAGACACGTCGTGATATTGGCACGTTTCATTTGATCCGGTGGTAAATCTTTTCTGGTAAATTTCATATTCCTATGCCCCTTTACATAAAAAATAGCAGCTCTGTAATCAAATATTTTCATTTTTATTACAATGCACAAATCTATCTCTATGATAATACTTCATTCGACAAACGTAAACATTTTTTTCGAAATAGGGAGCAAAAAATTTTCGTTATTTTGTAACTATTCAGAGCCAAGGCAATTTTCACAAATTTGCGAATCATGCTTGCATGAATGAGCATAATTTTGAAAATTTCTTTGGCGAAGTACACACAATGAGCAAATAACAAGCATGCTTGTTATTCAAGGAAAGCTCTGAAAGAGCGGTTTTGCGAATGGGGGCTGAATAGTTACGTTGTTTTTTATTAAGAAATGAATATTCAAAATGGCCGGTTATTATTTTACTGCATCAAATGCTTCCTGCAGATCGTAGAGAATATCATCAATGTTCTCTGTACCGATTGAGAGACGGATCGTGTTTGGTTTGATTCCCTGTTCTGCCTGCTCCTGCTCGTTTAACTCTGCATGTGTGGTTGATGCCGGATGAATGACAAGTGATTTTACATCAGCGACATTTGCAAGTAAGGAGAATAACTGTAAATGATCGATAAACTCCTGTGCTTTTTTGTCATCGCCCTTAATCTCGAATGTGAAAATGGAACCACCACCATTTGGGAAATATTTCTTGTATAATCTCTGCTGCTCCGGATCTTTAGAAACGGATGGATGATTTACTTTTTCAACCAGTGGCTGTTTCTCTAAAAATTCCACAACCTTTAATGCATTTTCCACATGACGCTCAACTCTTAAGGATAATGTCTCTAAGCCCTGCAAAAAGATGAATGCATGGATTGGAGAAAGTGTTGCTCCGGTATCTCTCAATAAAATCGCACGGATTCTTATGACGAATGCTGCCGGTCCTGCTGCGGCTGCAAAACTTACTCCATGATAGCTTGGGTTCGGTTCTGTAAGCTGAGGGAATTTTCCGGATGCAGCCCAGTCAAATTTTCCGCTGTCAACAATGACACCGCCGATAGTTGTTCCATGTCCGCCAATGAATTTTGTTGCAGAATGTACCACGATGTCTGCGCCATACTCGATTGGACGTACAAGATATGGTGTTGCAAATGTATTGTCGATGACAAGTGGAATCTTATGTTTATGTGCGATCTCTGCAAGTGCCTCAATATCAACTACTTCGGAATTTGGATTGCCAAGTGTCTCAATATAAACTGCTTTTGTGTTGTCCTTGATTGCGCCTTCCACTTCCTCCAAATTGAAAGGATCAACGAAAGTTGTGGTAACGCCGAAATCTACCAGTGTGTGCGCCAGCAAATTGTAAGTGCCGCCGTAAATATTCTTTGCAGATACGATGTGGCCGCCTGCCTGCGCAAGGTTTTCAATGGTATATGTAACGGCTGCTGCACCGGAACCAACTGCAAGTGCTGCCACGCCGCCTTCTAATGCTGCGATACGCTGTTCAAAAATATCCTCAGTCGGGTTTGTCAGTCTTCCGTAAATATTTCCTGCATCTCTTAAGCCGAAACGGTCTGCTGCATGCTGTGAATTGCGGAATACATAGGAAGATGTCTGGTAAATCGGAACCGCTCTTGCATCGGTCACTGGATCTGGTTCTTCCTGTCCAACGTGTAACTGTAAGGTTTCAAATTTTAAATCTCTCTCTTTTAATGTGCTCATGTATTTTCCCATCCTTTTTCTATGTTTTCATTCTTTTTGCCCACCTGTTTTTCTCAGGTTCTGCTGTTGGAATCATCATATCAAATCAATCGAAAAAGTGTTAATCCATAAAACCATGAGCCGATTATAGGGAAATCCTATAGCAGCATTATTCCCTGTCCTGTTTTTCCCTGCACTCCCTGCAAAGTCCATAAATAATTGAATTTTTACATTGCAATGTAAAACCATGATCTTTTAAAATATGCTCGGCTATCTCATCCATAAATGCACATTCCAAATGAATGATGCATCCGCAGGAAACACATTTCAAATGAAGATGTTCCTCACAGTGATGTCCCATCTCCACGTACTGATACACCGCCTGACTCCCCTTCTCTGCTACGTATTTCATGACCGTGCCCTCTTTTGCAAGCTTGTCCAGATACCGGTAAATAGTTGTGATGTTCACCTCGTTATCATTTTTTTTCAGATATTGGTCGATGTCTGCCACCGTCACCGTGCGGTCACTGTTCGCCATGAGATATTCTAAAATTTTCTTTCTGCTGGTCGTCGCATAGCCATTTCCTGCCATTTTTTCATCTCTTTTCTTTCTCTGTATATGCTTTCACTGTAGCAGATACAATTTTTAACTCTTTCCTCTTAATTTCATACTTCTGCATATCAATTATTCATCTACATCTGTTAAAATACAATCCCAAGTAACTCAATGATCACGCCCCAGACAACACCGAATCCATAGAGTGCCGCCATAATTCCGGCATTCTGTTTCCAGTCCCGGTTCAGTCGGAACAAAACCAAAAGTCCAACTCCGGCATTTACCAAAAGTCCTGACATCATCGCCCCGGCTCCGATGATCCCGCTTAAATACAACTCCGTGATTACCACCGAAGATGCGCAGTTTGGGATCAGTCCCACAAGTGCTGCGATCATCTCTCCCACCACCGGAATGTCCTGAAATGCTACCGCAAGCTGGTCTTCGCCGATCAGTTCGATCACGAATGTCAGCATAAATGTGATGAGCAGAATGTATACAAAAATCTTGAACGTGTGTTTTAACGCTGACTTCAAGACACCATCCTCGCAACTGCAATGTTCTTCCTCGCATACCACATGGATGTCCATATCTTTTTCTTTCTTTTTGAAAACATTCACATAAACCAGCTCTGCAAGAAATCCTGAAATAATCGCAATGCAAACTTTTGCTACGAGAATTTTTACGATTGTTGCCGGTGCGACCGCCTCGGAAATGAAAATCGGAAGCATCTCATCCGAAGTAGATAAAAATACCGCAAGCAACGTTCCCACTGTAATCACACGCCCTGCATAAAGGCTGGACGCTGCGGCAGAAAACCCGCACTGTGGCATAATTCCAAGAAGTCCGCCCCACAGCGGTCCTACTTTTCCTGCATTTTTAATCTTGTTCTGCACTTTTCCGCCTGTCGTGTGCTCTAACAATTCCATTAATAAATAAGTGAAAAAAAGAAATGGAAGCAGCTTCACGCTGTCCTCAATCGTGTGTGATAATGTATGTTCTAAAATGTGTAACATAACAAACGCCTCCTGCATTTGGTTGTTTCAATCTTAATTTTTCAAATTGCAATCAATTTGTTTTTGCATTTTGTATGCATTTGCAAATTGTTTGCGTTTTGACTGCATTGGTTATTATACACACTTAGTTGGAGATGTCAAGAGGAAAATTCCTCTGAATCTTTTCCATTTTCAAGAAACGCAGTATCATTTATAATCTCATTTACATCACAGTTTCTTTTATTCTTTTCTTTAACTGATTTTTATAAACCAATAGAATTAAGATCTACATGATAAGATTCATAATTTTTTCCACTATAATATACCCTGACATTTTCTCCCTGATAATCTCTTTGAGGTTCCCCCCACTGCCCTCTGGATGCAAAAATATGTATTTTCCCATCCGGTGCATCATATCGGCATAACACTGTATACCCCACAAATGCTCTGTTTTTTTCATCAACCGGAACTTTAAACTGCTCACTTAAACTATCCGTAACTTTCAAAAACATTGGCTTTACAATACTGTTAACCTTTATTCTTCCCACAAGTTCCACCCCACAGGTTACCGCATTTATATAATTTCCTTCTTTCAGTAAAGCACGTTCTTTTCCTCTACTATCAAACTTAAACTTATGTAAAACTGCCGAATCCGGCAAAATAGAACTTGTATCTACATAATACTTCTTTGGATTTTTCAAATCGACATAAACCTTTAATTGCTTCTCTTTAATTAAAGCCGATGGATTATATAAAAGTGACTTGCTTTTAAACAGATATTCTTTTCCATTTGCTTCCACATATTTACATACAATAAAATAGGGATTCATTGAAATACGGTCTATCTGTACTTTCTGATATACATTTACATCAATATCGACAATATCTGCGTAAATATATTTTCCATTTGCAATTAATTTTTCTTTTTTTCCTTTTTTCGTAGTATAAATTATCATGCAAATTATTCCAACGATTAAAAAAACTGCCAGAACGCTGCCAAAGATAATTGAAAACAACCACAAAGATGGGACTATGAAACACAAAATCAGACTACCTGAAACACCCAAAGTTCCTATACATAAAAATATAATACTCAGCTTTTTTAATAAGCTTGCACCGTTTTCCATGATGTTGTTATTCCTTTTCCTTTATTTTTCTTTTTTCAAATTAAAGAACAAACCTAATACTCCAAATAACATAATACCAATTGGTATTGCAATGGGAACAACAATATCAATCAAGTTTATCTCTCTGCTATTTATAAAATTGTACGGATTATCAGGGTTAACCCAAAGTGTTATTTTTGTACCTTCTGGCACTGGATCTGACTTTTCATCCGTTACTGTCAATGTAATTTTTTCATTATCAACAGTATATTCACCAATTTGTCTATACCTGCGTACAGACTCTCCATCCCCTGTAGTTGTCCAATAAGGCTCATTCTATATAACAACCGCCTCAACTTCTAAAGTACATACTTCTGCATTATGTGTCATTGCCGGAAGAACCACAAATAATACAAATAGTAACATCCCTATCCCAATTATTAAAAAAACAAGACTGACAATTACATTTTTTATATTGATACCCTTTTTCATTCCATCTCTTTCACTTTCTATTTTATTATTCATAAAACACTAATTTCTCATTTGCAAATTCGATTTGAGTTTCATCTTACCTGCACGCAATTGCTATTTTTCATTATTTGCCTTTTAAACTTATCCTTACTTTTCCACCTATTACCGCATCATCATACTGCTCTTGTGTTAAATAATAGATACTCTCATACCCAATTGTTGTATCTCTTCCAACAATCGGATAAACAATGGACAGATCTGATCCTGATGTCAACGTTCCATCCATATGTCTCTCCTCCGGTAAAATTTTCACAACTTCCGCCTCAATATAATATGCTCTCTTGGCTGCTTTAATACTTGTCTTGTCCCCAGACTCACATATAATAGTTATAAAAAAATAAAATAACAATGCAATGTCTATAACACATCTGATTTTCCAAGCCAAACACCTTATTAACACGAGCACCATTAATATGATTAAAAAAACACATCTCCTTTTTTTTCTTTTTTTCAAAAATTGTTCTGAATTACATTTTATTTCTTCATCCGTATATTTTTTTACTGTAAAATTCTCTCTGTCACTATCGGTAAACTGAATCGCTCCTCCATTTATAACCATAATACTATCTAAATCTCCAGATTCTAAATTTGCATTATTAACATTCTTTTTTGTGCCATTACGAAGCCTTCACCTGAAACGAAGGATCTTCCTCGATCAATTCAATAAATGCTTCTGCGACATCCGGATCAAACTGCGTGCCTTTTCCTTTTTCTAATTCCCCGATCGCATACTCCACGCTTAAGGCATCCTTATAAGCCCTCCGGGACACCATTGCATCAAAGCTGTCACACACTGCAAGGATCCTGCCTAAAAGCGGGATGTCCGTTCCCTTGACACCGCCCGGATAGCCTTTTCCATCATAGCGTTCATGATGGGATAAAACCGCCGGAATGACATAGTTCATATTCGGGAGGAAATGGATCATCTCAATGGAATTCTCCACATGAGTTTTCATTACCTCGTATTCCTCATCTGTCAGTTTGCCCTTCTTCTTTAAGATGCTTTCCGGGATACCGATTTTTCCGATATCATGGAGCAGACCTGCCACTTTTGCAGTCTGGATATCATCCTTTGGAAGCCCCATTTTTGCTGCAAGCTTCATCGCATACCCGGAAACATTCTCAGAGTGTTCAAAGGTGAACGAATCCTTGGCATCAACTGCTGCCATCAGCGCAAAAATCGTCGGCGTTACCTGCTCATAACCTTTCTCCCTGCTCTGTTCCTGTCCCTCAAAACTCTTCTCGTAAATCTCGATACGGTTTTTACCATTTCCTTTTGCATAGAAGGCTGCCCGTCTTGCCTGACGGAATAATTTTCTTGCACTTTCTGCCATGTTTTTGTCCCATGCGATTCCAATGCTGAACGTAATCGGCTGGATGACTTTTGGCTTATCTTCTTTCTGTTCTAATATCGTATTCTGTATCAGCCGCGCAAACGACAATAGTATTTCTTTTCTGCTTTCTTCCGCAATAATAAGAAATTCATTGGAACCGACACGGAATACCGACATTTTGTCACTGCAGAGGTTCTGCACCTGGGATGCGCTCCACCTCAGGATCTGATCTCCCGTCTCCTCGCCGTACAGATCATTGTATAACTTAAAGTTATCCATATCCAGATAGATCATTCCTGTCGAATGTTCCACAATGTTCAATTTTTTCAGATATTCGCTGCAATAGCTGCGGTTATATAATCCTGTCAGTTCATCATGAATAGATACCTGATATACTTTTTCATAGGCACTGATATTTTTTAATGCGCCGGATACACTGTTCCCGATCTGCCGGATACAGTCCGCCTCATCATAGATCAGCCTGTTTTTTCTGTGAAGCTCCACATATAAAAATCCATAAATTTGATCGTCATACTTAAAAACTGCAATCTCCGGTTTTTTATGTATGCCATCGGTGCCGTAGAATAACCTCAGCCTTGCCTCCTCCTCTGTGTCCAGCACCCGGTCTCTGTCTGCCATACACTCCACAAAATGGCCATCTCTTTTTTCAAAAATACGTGCATAAGAGTCCGGTACCGCTGAACTGATGGTGCTTCGGATTCTCTGGTACAGTTCTTTTTTATTCAGGATCGAGGCCGCCATATCCTGAAATTTCACAAGGCTCTCGACAATGTGTTTTTTCTTCTGGTACAGGATACGCTCCAGCCATTTTCTGGCATAGGTCATGACCAGCACCATCCAGAGGCACTGCAGAACGACAAACACTGTGATAAACTGTCTGGTAAAGCTGTCCGCCTGACCGATCACACGGTCAATGTTTGGCTCCAGAATAATCATTGGAAGAAACGCTACAACTGCTGCGATCAAATAAACGGCACCTGTTGTCGCACGCATGGAAAATGAGAACAGATACTGTTTATAAATAATGTATACAAAACAGACTGCCATTCCCACTCCGCCAAGGGTATCGAATGGGAAATCACCACTCCATGGCATCACGCACAGAATATTTCCACCCATAATGAGCAGTGTTCCTATTAATAATGGTCCGAGTTTTTTCCGATACTCTAATTGTTCCCCGATTTTTTTATGGGCAAGCAGCGTTACATACACTAACAGAAATATCTCTGCTGCTGCCAATAACCAGATGCCTGCTTTTGCATGATAATGGTAGGATATACCGCCATTCGCCATGATCTGCACTTCCGGCGGTGGGAGAATACAACCGGTAAAAACATTCAGCAGGACAACTGACACCGTCACAGCCATACAGCCATCCAGAAATCTGTCCTTTCCCCGGATGTCAAGATAACGGAACAAAAATCCATATATCAGTATCGGGATCATAAAAAGTCCCATCAGTGATACATGATACCAGAACTGTATCCCCGGGCTGATCTGCAGTCTCATGAGCACAGCGCCGCCTGTCCAGAACAATAATGCCGTCAGTATTTCCTTGAGATAGCTTACTTCTGATGATTTCTCTTCAACATTCAGAAAACAGAATAGTAAAAACAGATAGCATATGAGTGCAGCCATTGGAATGCCAATATATATATTTTTGAGCAACACCAAATTCATGAAACGCTCCATTTTTCCTTCTCCTTCGTAAGTTCCAGCATAAGCATAAGTACACTCCATTTCCGGTTCGATGGTGTAAGGACTGCTTTAAAGTCAACCGAGATCTGTTTCCGGCGCAGTTCAAACAGTATTTTGTCAAAATGCTTTTCCTTCACACCGCAGAATACCATAAGGCTCTCCTGTGGTGCACTGCCGTTAAACGGTGCTGTGAGCACGTTCTTTTTTCCATCTGCAAGATCCCCGATACTCTGCCGCAAATCTGCGGCTTTGATCTCCTCCAGACGGATTTTCATTGGCGCAAGCAGCTGTTTTATCGTTTCTTTTTCTTTTACCTGATAGATCAATATTTTTTCCATGTTTTTCTCTCCAGACCTAAGAAAAGCCAAACACAAAATATGTCTGGCTTTTTCTTTCATTCTATCATTTTTTATAACACTTCTTCAACAATTTTTTTCAAAGTGCCGGCAGAACTTTTCAGTTTTTCTGTTTCCTCTTCATCAAGGGCGATTGGAATCTGTTTTTCCACACCGTGCGCTCCCACGATTGCCGGCATGCTTAAGGAAATATCGGAAATCCCGAATTCTCCGTGCATCAGATTCGATACCGGTAAAATGGATTTTTCGTCGCGGATAATCGCCTCGCAGATTCTGCGCACTGCCATTGCAACGCCAAAATAGGTCGCCTTTTTCTTTGCAATGATCTCGTAAGCACTGTTTTTTACATTCTCTGCAATACGCTCGGTCGCTTCGTCATGGTTGAAGTGTCCGCGCATCTCGCAGAATGTATTGATCGGCACGCCTGAAACAGTTGCGCTGCTCCATGCTGCAAGCTCGCTGTCTCCGTGTTCGCCGATAATGAATGCGTGCACACTCCGGCTGTCCACATTCAAATGCTCTCCGAGGTTGTATTTTAATCTTGCAGTATCTAACACCGTTCCGGAGCCAAGCACCCGGTTTTCCGGGAAACCAGACAATTTCAATGCCGTGTAGGTCAGGATATCCACCGGATTGGAAACGATCAACAGGATTCCTCCGCAGTTTCTTTTTGCAATTTCCGGAATGATGGATTTGAAAATACCGACATTTTTCTGGACAAGGTCTAATCTTGTCTCATCCGGTTTCTGATTGGCGCCTGCTGTCACGATGATGATCGCTGCATCCACGATATCATCATAATCTCCGGCATAGATTTTCATTGGTCTTGCAAAAGGAAGTCCATGGCTGATGTCCAGCGCCTCTCCCTCTGCCCTGTTTTTATCAGCATCGATCAGAACCATCTCGGAAAACAGACCGCTTTCCATCAATGCAAATGCTGTTGCAGATCCTACAAAACCGCATCCGATCATTGCAACTTTTCTCTGATTTACGCTTGTTTCACTCATATTTTCGTCCTCTCTTTCTTTTTTCCAATATATCTCCTGTAAATGGAGACAACTGCAGAATTTTACTGTTATTCCAGGATTCTTCCATCCGTAGAAATGGTCACCACCTGCCATGGAATGAATTTTCCACTGTTCTGCAGTGCTTTTTTCGCAGCCATCTCAATTCCGCCACAGCAAGGCACTTCCATACGTGTTATTGTAACAGATTTGATGTCATTGTTTTTGATAATTTCTGTCAACTTTTCAGAATAGTCCACATCATCTAACTTTGGACATCCGATCAGTGTTACATGATTCCTGATGAATCTGCGGTGGAAATCGCCATACGCATAAGCGCTGCAGTCTGCCGCAATCAGTAAGTTCGCTCCGTCAAAATATGGGGCGCGGACCGGTGCAAGCTTGATCTGTACCGGCCACTGTGTCAGTTCGGAGCGGATCTCTCCGGCTGTTGCTGCGCCTGTGTTCATGCCTGAATCTGCTTCCTCTCTGTGGATTGCTCTTGCACGACTGCCCGGACATCCGCAAGGAGATGCTGTGCTCTGTTTCTCTGCTTCTTTTCTTTTCTTGTTTTCTGCTACCGCCTGCTCGTCATAAGCTGCTGCCTCACGCTCTACAAAATGAATCGCATCCACCGGACAGGCTGGGAGACAGTCTCCAAGACCGTCACAGTAATCATCCCGCATCAGCTTTGCCTTTCCATTCACCATTGCGATTGCTCCCTCATGACATGCCTCTGCACAAAGACCGCATCCTACACATGCTTCCTCATTGATCTCTATAATTTTTCTTACCATAATTCGTTCCTCCTGTTTTTCTCTCTGTGATTTTTCTGCTGCAATTTGCAGAATACGTTACTGTTCACTTGCACCTCGTTCCAGCAACGATTCACAGACTCATTTTAAGTTTGGTTGGTTATATTGACTTTCTGTGGATATATTAATATAATACAGAAAAGATTTCTGTTGTTTTTACAACGTAATTTGCGAGAGTTGGATCATAACGGAGCAATTTGTGTATCAAATGAAGATCAAATACCATTTAACTTTACAGTTATGATTTGAAAAGGAGTTTCCATGCTAGACAACGACTTACTTTTATTACAAAAATCTGTATTTACCGGTATCACAACGGACGAGATCAACGCCATGCTCTCCTGCCTGTCGGCGAGAGAAGCAGCTTTCCAGAAGGATGAGATTATTTTTTCCTACGGGCAGAACATCACAAGCATTGGCATTGTGTTAGAAGGAAATGTGCACATTATTAAGGAAGATTTCTGGGGAAATGCCAATCTTATGGCTGAATGTTCACCGGGTGATATTTTCGGGGAGGCCTACGCGATCAACGCTGCTGAACCATTGGAAATGAATATTTTTTCTGCCTCTGCCTGCCGCATTTTATTTCTCGAAGTTTCCAAGATTTTAACAGTCTGTTCCTCTGCCTGTGAATTTCACAACCGGCTGATCCGCAATCTGTTAACGCTGGTATCCCGCAAGAATTTTCAGCTAAACCGCAAGTTAGAGCACATGTCAAAACGCACGACCAGGGACAAGCTGCTCTCTTACCTGTCTATGGAATCCAAAAAAGCAAACGCCTCCTCCTTTACGATTCCATTCAACCGCCAGCAGCTCGCCGACTATCTCTCTGTCGACCGCTCTGCAATGTCGAATGAATTATGTAAACTAAGAGACGAGGGGATTCTAACGTTCAACAAAAATTCCTTCACACTTACAGACTGGGACTAAACGAAAAGAGCTGCCAAGCAGCTCTTTTCCTCTGATGTATATACACTTCCGCCTGTTTAAATTCCCTTCTCCTTGAGATAATCAACCCAGATGTCGTACTTCGAACCGTAAAGGTGAACGTCATCGAAAGTCAGATTGCTTTTCAGATTGCCGTCCTCGTCACACACCACCTCATTCATGTCAAGGTAAAAAATATTTTTTCCGTCTGCGAGTGCAGCGATCCGCTCATTCCGCTGCTCGATCCCCACATTGTTAAAGATTGGATCTTTATCACTTTTTTCTTTTGCAACCTTCATGATCCCCTGAACGAAGATCACAGCATCCGGCTGGAGTTCCCGGAATTTTTTCACAGACTCCTCGTAGGCTGTCATGAAGCCGTCCAGCGTTCCCCTTCCCATTTCGTTAATGCCGATCTGGAAATAGATTTTGCCATACTGTTTTGCTTTTAAGGCTTCTTCGAGTGTGACCTTCTCTCCGTCTACTTCACAGAACTTTTCAGTCCAGAGATTGTAGATATTCATGCCGACGGTCGCATAGAAAGTACTGTCATTAAGTCCGCCGTAATCGTGAAGTCCGACGGTTCTTGAATCACCGATGAATACCGCATCTGAAAAATAGGAATCATCCACCGGATGAAAGGATTTTACCTCCTCTGTCTCTGTGACGGTCTCGGTTTCCACCACATTTTCAGTTCCTTCTGCCACGATCTCACTGCTCTCCGTCCCAAGAATCTGTTCTTCATCTTTTCGCTGCTCCGCGAGTTTTTCCCATTTATCCCATAAAGATTCGTGCTCGCCGCTCCACGGATACACGCCGTCATGGATTCCCTGCATGACAAGCACAAAGTATGGTGTTTTTTTCACATCTATCGTGTAACGGCTGTATACCGTATCTTTTCCCAGAAATCCTATTGCCGACAGGATCACCCAGCCAGCTAAAATCAGAATGGTAATTTTGCAGTATCTGATTTTTTTCATTTCTGCTCCTTCCTAGAAATTAAAGTATAAAAACGGATTGTTTGCTGATACCGCAAGGTAGTACATGCTGAGTGCAAAGATCACCGCAATTGCAAGCGTACCAAGCAGTCCCCGCTTTATTCTTCCATAAATGACCGCCGGAAGCGGAGTTGCAAAAAGAACTCCCATTGCTAACAGACTGTCATAGTCTCTGATATATTTGACATAATCGAGCGGATTAACCGTTCCTGTGTGCATTTTCACAAACGGAAACATCCGCATCAGATAGATTCCAAGCTGGTGCACATCTGTGATCGTAAAAGCCATCCATGTCACAGGCACAACGAGAAGCAGATACACATGACTTAAAACTCTGCTTTTCTGTAAAAAAGGAAGCAGAAACAATTTTTCCACAAATAAAAGTCCAAGCAGCATGCCGCCCCAGATCAGAAAATTATACCCGGCTCCGTGCCACAGTGCAGTCAGCGCCCATACCACAAAAAGGTTGAACATTGTTCTGGCTTTGCCTTTCCTATTACCGCCCAGCGGAATGTATACATAATCACGGAACCACCGTCCCAGCGTGATGTGCCAGCGCCGCCAAAACTCCGTCACCGATTTCGAAATGTATGGGAAACGGAAGTTCACCGGAATCTGGAATCCGAGCATTTTTCCGAGACCGATTGCCATCATGGAATACCCTGCAAAGTCAAAGTACAGTTCCATGGAATAAGCGATCGCCCCAAGCCATGCTAACGGCGTTGAAATGCTGTTAAATCCAATCGTCTGCACGTTGTTCCACAGCATGCCGATCCGGTCTGCGATAATGACCTTGGAACCAAGCCCGATAATTAAAATCCGCACACCGTCCTCAAAATCACGGACTGTCACAGTACGGCTTTTTAACCGGCTGCTCACCTCTGTATAGTTGACGATTGGTCCGGCGATCAACTGCGGAAACATCGTCAGATAAGTTCCGAGGTTTACATAAGATTTTTCCGCCGGTACAACGCCACGATACACATCAATGACATACGCTGCAATCTGGAATGTATAAAAGCTGATACCAAGTGGCAGCTTCGTAGTCAGACCGCTGTATTTGAAGAAAAAGAGCATGCCAAAATCATAGCACAGCGCGAGCACGAGCAGTACCGCCTGCCGTCTTCCTCTCCCGCTCTCCCTTTTCCGGTACATGTTCCGCGCGATCACATAGTTTACCGTGACAGACGCCAGCAGTAACAGCACATACTGCGCCTCTCCATAGGTATAGAACACAAGGCTCCCAAAAAAGAGTACCGCGTTGCGGAACTTCTTTGGTGTCACAAAATATAAGATTAAAAAAGCCGGTAAAAACCGGAATAAAAATTCAAAACTGCTAAATACCATACGTGGTTTCTTCTCACATTCTAATCTGTACTAAAACAATTTTCATGTACAAAAAAAATAACTGCCTGCATCTTAACAGACAGTTGTTATTATAGATGAAAAAAATAAAGATTTCCATAGCATTAATTTTAAAATTATATTAAATAGCTGGGATTTTGTAACTTTTCTGTAATGATTTTATCTCCCCTATAAAATATAAAGAACCGAATGCGACTGTTTTTTCTGATGATGATTCTGAAAAATCCGGCAGCACCTCGGCAAGACTCTGATATGCCTCTGCCGGGATTCCTTTTGCCCGGATACATTCCGCAAGCGCCTCCCCCTGTAAAGCCCGCTCGCTCTCCACCGTCACAGTCTTAAAATCAATCGCAAGCGGCAGCAGTTCTTCAATCATCTCCTCATAGTCTTTGTCTGCCATAACACCCATGATAAAATGAAACTTCTCGCCCGGATATAATGTCTCTAAACTTTTTTTCAAAGCCTCCACGCCGTTGCTGTTATGCGCACCGTCCAACAGGAAAAATGGATCACGGCTCACAAGTTCCATGCGCCCCATCCACGTTGTTTTTCCAATACCAGAATGGATAGCACTCTCTATTATTTTTCCGGTATCTGCTATTTTTTCCAGAAAAAGCTCCGTGGCAAGCATTGCTGCCACTGCATTTTCATACTGGTGCACACCGAGCATCTGCATGGTGAATGGTCCGGCTTCTCCATAGGAAAAGCACTGTTTTCCGTCGGTCTGAGGTAAGATTTTGATTTTATCCCAGTCTACAATTTTTACATTTTCTATCCCTGCTTTTTGAGCTGCGCCTGTTAAGACGTCCATGGCTTCCTTTTCCTGACTTTCTAACACCAGTGCTGTGCCATGCTTGATGATACCTGCTTTTTCCGATGCGATCTTACCTAACGTATCACCGAGGATTGCCATGTGGTCGAACCCGATTTTTGCAATGACTGTCACATCCGGTATGCCGCACGCATTTGTGGAATCATAGGTTCCGCCAAGCCCGGTTTCTAAGATCACGACCTCACACTGCTGCTCTTTAAAATAAAGCAGTGCCATTGCCAGGCAATAGTCAAACATCGTCGGATACACCCCAAAATCCATGGAAAGCAGCTTATTTCCAAGGCGGGCGGTGTCCTCTTTTGAGATCATTTTTCCCTGCACCTGAATCCGTTCCCTGAAATCCACAAGATGCGGTGATGTAAACATTCCGGTTTTTAACCCTGCTTCTTCTAAAATCGAGCGCAAAAAAGCAGAGACGGAGCCTTTGCCATTCGTCCCTGCTATGTGTATGATGTGTAAATCCTTCTCCGGGTGTCCTAGTTTTTCTAACATGATTCTGGAAATCTCGACACCCTTTAAGTTTCCAAATCTTCTTTTATTTTCAATAGTTGTTACTGTTTCTTCGTAAGTTAATCTCTGCATCTGACTATACTGCCATGATCACGCCGCCGTCATTCGCATACATGCTGCTGACACCTGCTGTATTGATGATAATGATCTTTTTGAATTTCGCGATCTTCTCGATTTTTTCTTTCACTGCTTTTGCACGCTCCGGGCAGTTGCAGTGTGCGATCGCAAGGACACGGTTCTCACAGTCTTTTGTCTTTGAGATCATATCCTTTACCATGCGCTCTAACGCTTTATTCATGCCGCGCGCCTGATCTAACTGGCAGATTAAGCCCTCCTTTGTTGAGCCCATAACAGGCTTGATATTTAATGAATTGGCAATAAATGCCTTTAAATTGGAAAGTCTTCCGTTCTTTCTCAATGTTTCTAATGTCTCTAATACAAAATAGGTGTTCATCGACTTGATGTACTCTTCCACCTTCGCTACGACTTCGTCAAAGCTGCATCCGGCTTCCTCGAACTCCTGAATCTTCATTCCAATGATCGTCTCACCAATGGAAGCTGATTTCGAATTGAACACATAAATCTGTTTTCCGTCCTCATGTTCTTCCTCATACAGATTCTTTCCCAATACAGCGCTGTTATAAGAACCGCTTAAGCCGCCGGATAAGGTTACCACATAGACATGATCTGCCTCTCCCTCATATGCGTTCATATACTGCTCTGGTGACGGACAGGAAGATTTTGGTCCGGTCAGACTTTCTTTCACTCTGCGCAAAAAATCTAACTGGTTAAAAGTATTATCATCCTTAATGCGGCATCCGTCTACTTCTAATTCCAGAGAAACGGTCTCAAAATGACTATCCTGTTTTAATTCTTCCGGTAATTCTCCACAACTGTCAATTACAATCTTATACATAATATCCTCCTTGTTTTGCGAAGCAAAATGCAATTTTACGAAGTAAAATTTCTCCTCTGGTGAGCAGAGGATTTAGCCTCCTTTTTTCCGTAGGAAAATCTATTTAAAGTTTTATTTTCTATTACATGTAGTTTTTGTTACTATGTAACATTAACACAAAAACTTTGTTTTGTATAGAGGATATTTTATTTTTTTTAATTAGTAACTATTCAGCACCACATTCGCAAAATCGCTCTTTCAGAGCTTTCCTTTTGCTCATATGGTTACTAAAATTTTATCGTTAACACATTCTGGTCGGAATCTTCCAGATAATATAAAGAGGTCAGTCCATGACAATAATGCACGATTTTCTGCTCCGTAATCAAATAGGAAAAAGCCTGTTCATACAGCTCCCTGCTGGCAAATTTAACTGAGCAGAATCCTTTTCCCTGCTCATAGGCTGTTTTATATACCTCGCCAACCGCATCTGCGTCCCAGCTATCAAAATACAGATTTTCGTGCACATAATAATTATCCCTGACCGCCTGACAGACTGGGATGATGATATCGTCATTCGGCTGATGCGTCTTTTGCAGTTCCTCCGTCGTCACCGCAAAATAATTATAATTGACAAAAGAATCCAGACCTATATTTTCACCGCTGTAGGTGGCATTTCCCCAGGTTGTATCGATGTAGTAGTACTCTCCGTCTAATTTTACCAGATTCCACGCGTGGGACTGACCGTTTGCCGTACCTGTCACCACTGCTGCCGGGATATCCAGTTTTTCCAACAGATACTGCGTTGCTGTCGCATAGCCCTGACAAACGGTTTCCCCATTCACAAATACGCTGATGATGTTCTGGTTATCCGGTGCACCTGTGCTGTAGGCAACATTGGACGCAAGAAAGTCAAACACATATTTTGCCTTGTCATAATCGGAAGCGGAAACATCGATTCCTGCCAGGATCTGGTTCACTGCTGCATCAATTTCAGCCTGTGTATTCACCTGTTCTTCTTCTGTCATGGTAAACTTCGGAGTAAAATGAAGGTCTACCAGCTTCTCCCCTCTAGTATACTGCGTATAAGTATAACCGGACACCCAGAACAGTCCTCCGTGGTCTGCCATTACCGATACATACGCCTGATTCAATATTTCCTGTTCCAACGTACTGACCGCGACATCTTCCTTATGATGCAGGATTGCATCATAAACCTCGTCATAGACCGTGCGGACATTCTCCGGAAGCGTCTGATAGACATAACAGTCTGCGGACAGCATTTCAGCATCCGGCTCTGTGGCGTTTTCTGTTGTCTCTGCCGTTTCTTCTGTTTCCGCAGAAACAATCTGTGAATCTTCCTGTGCGGTATTTTCTTCTATGCCATTCGCTCCGCTGATGATTCCTTCTGAGATTTTTTCCTGCGCATACCGGGCAAGCTCCGATAAATTACCGTCTCCCGGCTCACATCCCGAAAGCAGGATGAGCGCTGCACATGCCACGCTTCCTGCAATAAAGGTAAAATTCTTTCTTTTCACCTGTTTCTCCTGTTTTGTTACATTTTCACAACGTTCATAACATAAATTAGAGTTTCACAAAGGCGCTTTAGCAAAAATAAGCTTTCACTAAGTCTTTTAACGCCTGCTGGTCTGACGCTGCCATCAGCTCTCTTGCAGAATGCATGGCAAGCAGCGGGATACCAATATCCACTGTTTTTACCGGCAAAAGTGCGGATGCGATCGAACCTAATGTACCGCCTCCTGCTATGTCAGAACGGTTTACAAACTTCTGATATGGGATCTGGTTTTTCTCACAGATCTGCTGGATCACTGCAACCGCACTGCAGTCTGTCGCATACGACTGGGAGCATGCCTCCTTGATACAGAAGCCTTTGCCGAGTACCGGTTTGTTTGTCAGATCCATTTTTCCGGCGTAATTCGGATGAAGTCCATGTGCCACATCCACAGATAAGATCATGCTGTTGTATAATCTGCTGCACGCTTCTTTTTCCTGTCCTGCCTCCCGCAAAATCCGCTCAAGCATATCGTGAAGCAGAATAGAACCTGCTCCCTGCTTCGAGCGGCTTCCGATTTCCTCATGGTCAAACAGTGCGATCAGGTTCATGCCATTTGTCCGGTCACTGTCAATGATAGCAGACACTAACGCAGAGCAGGAATTTAAGTTATCTAATCTTGACGCAGAGATAAACTCGTCATTTAAACCGACAAATTCCGGTTTTTCCTTATTATATACGGTCAGTTCAAAATCAAGGATATCCTCTTTTTTTACCGAAAGTTCCTTTGCAAGGAACGTGAGGAAATAATCTGCATCCTCCGAAAGTCCGCAGATTGGGAGCAGCTCTGTCTGTCTGTTTAATTCCACACCTTTATTCACTTCGCGGTTCATGTGGATTGCAAGATTCGGGATCGTCATAAGATTTTTTTCCGATTGAAAATGAACCACTTCCGGCGTAAACACATCTTCTCCGCGCACTGCCACTCTTCCGGCTACGCCTAGCGGACGATCCAGCCATGTATTTAAGATCGCGCCGCCATAAACTTCCACGTTCACCTGTGCATATCCGTTGGTCTTAATATCACAGGAAGGTTTGATTCTCAAGCACGGAAAATCCGTATGTGCTGCTGCAATACGGATCGTAGGCTCTTTATCTCCCCATTTTTCCGGCAGGGTAAAAGCAAATAAGGTTGTCTCATGATGATTTACCACATATTTTCCCCCGGCTTTCAGATTCCATTCCTTCCCATAATCAATCGTTTCAAAGCCGGCGTCTGTCAGCCTTTTCTCGCATGCACTCACTGCATGTGCCGGTGAAATTCCTTTTTCTAATAAATCGAATAAAATTTCTGTCTCTGTCATATTCGTTACCATACCTTTCCATTTTCCGCGGACATTTTACTCCGCAGCCACAAATCCTCTACATTCTAGCATAGTTTCTCTTTTTTTCCTATAGGCGGCAGTTATTTCTTTACAAGACTTCCGGTGAATGATAAATTGTATCTATATGCTGTAATGTACTCTCGGAATCTTCTAAAGGAAGAATTGCGATAGTTTTTACTGATTGGGAGGGTTTTATGATCGCATTAAAAATGATAGAAGTGAAAGACTTTATGAATAAATTGCTGTGTCAGAATGTGTTTGACCATTTTCTGCTTCAGGAAGCTGCCATTCACACAAATGTGTCCTACCATATCGATGGTGCCTTGCAAAAAGATTTTTATTCCGAAGAAGAATTAGAAGTTCAGGAGCTTACCGGACTTTCCTTTGCGCCATACAGACTTTTGCGCAGTCAGTGTTTTAACCTGATCAAAGGAAAAAAAACACCTTCCTATTTTAAATTTTCCCTGCTCTTATCCACGGAAAATTTAAAACGGACGCTCTCCCAGACCGGAAGCTCTTTCACCGAAAATGATATTTCTGCGGTATTTTTGAATATCCGCTTCCAGAATGGAGAACTGACCGTTACCACCGGGATCTCTTACCGGATTTTCTCTGTCGATAAAACGTTAGAGCATGAGTGGGACGCCCTGCTGAAACGTTTTCTGACAAAAAATGAGATTGCATTTGAAGAATTGTAGGCGGCATCTCTCCGCCTACAATGTGACTGTAAATAAAATGGATTTTCCCTTTTCTATCTGATCCGTCGTGTTCCACACCGTTATGATTTTGTTTTTGCCGGAGTTTTTTAATGTAATGCAGATCGTTCCGTGCTCTGAGAAATATTTCATGGCGTTGTCTAAAAGCAGGGAGATCATCTGTCTGATGTTTTTCTCATCCCCCACATAATCAATCTGCTTTCTTGTGCTTTTCGTCCACTCGTTCTCCCCCTCCATCATCTCAAGTACTTCGGTGTTCGCGTCAATGATCGTAAGCGGTGTTTTGATCTCGTGGCTTGCATCCGTGATGAAACGTTTCTGTTTTTCGTAACTTTCTGACACCGGTTTTAACACTTTTCCGGAGAAAAAGTAGATCATGATAAATACCACGATCAACCCGAGTGCTCCGATTCCTGCACTGTAAAATATCTTGTATCAAAAGGGCTCTCCTCCGAAATACCATGCTTTTGTAATTCATTCATAAGCGGAGGGTTTTGTGGACTGCTGCCCGGTTGACTGTTCTTCTGCAGCATCTTTCAACGTCACATGGTAAGTCAGTTTATAAAGGCTTCCCATATTCGAAGTTTTTACGGAAACCACTTCACAGAATGATAAATATTTTTCAAAAAGATCCTCGAAAACAGTTCCGTAATTTAAATCTTCCGGGATTGTGATACGCAGTGTCTTCTCTTTTGTTTCCGCTTTTTTACGGCAAAACCGCTCACATTCAACACGAACATGACCACTCCCATAATCAGGGAAAACAGCACCGAAAATCCAGTACGGAAATCACGGTCGTTGTTGCTGAATCAAAAAGTCCTGTAAATAAATTGTTTAACATAATATTCTCTCCATTACTCATTAACATTTCACTGCCTGCTGCATCACTTCATTTCCTGTAAAAATAAAGAGTTCTTTCGGCTGGCAGCTTCTTAGGCCTCTTTCATAAGTCGTGCGGTATGCTGTGGCATATTTGGAAAATGATGTTTTGTAAATCTGATTTTCTGGCAGTAATCAATCTCTCTGGTGATCTGCGTATCCTTTACTTTTTCATGACCTGACAGATAGCGTTCTGTCTCTGCCTCGGACATGGCGATTCTTCTTTTGTATACAACAGATTCGTATTTCTTTTTTAATTCTACAAAAACAGTCGTATCCTTATCTGCCGTTCCATAACTTCTCAGTCTTAATTTTTCTTTATAAACCGGATGTTCCATGGATCTTCGGATCAGCAGATGATCCGGTGTATCAAAGTACAGACTGCATATGGTACTCACGCCATGTTCATCTGCAACCATATACTGGTCCATAAGTTTTTTTAACAGTTCTGCCTGTGTGACATCCAACATGTATTTGATCTCACATCTTTTAAATATCATCTGGTCTGCCATCGGTTTCTCCTTTCCTTTGAGCACATCTTAACAGACGAACCTTAAATGAACTTAAAAATATTTTTATGTACGCAAAAAAGAGTGTCGGTAAAACCGACACTCCCTTTCAAATCCATTGTTTGCAATATCTTAATCTAGAAAAATAAAACAAGTTCTATTTAATAAAGAAAAAGGTACATGAAACTACTGATTTAGACTGTAGTAACAAGCGATAATCTGATTATCTTACTACTGTTACGTTTGTTGCCTGTGGTCCTTTTGCGCCTTCAACAACTTCAAATTCTACTGCTGCGCCTTCTTCTAAGGATTTGAATCCTTCCATGTTAAGACCTGAGTAGTGAACGAATACGTCATTTCCCTGCTCATCAGAGATAAATCCGTATCCTTTTTGGTTGTTAAACCACTTTACTGTACCTTTGTTCATTGAAAAGTACCTCCAAAAAATATTTCTATGGTGCACTTATCACACCATAATCACAGAATAACATAACAGTTTCAAAAAGTAAAGCGATAAAATCAAAGTTCATTGGGATATTTTTCAATTACTTTTTCCTGACTGCTGCGGTCTGGCTAAGCTTTCCACTTACATTCCAAGCTTCACTTTAATGATCCTTGCAACGGATTCATTGATGCGGTCTTCGGTGATCGTTCCACTTGTCACTGCATCAATCACACCCTGATAGGCGCTCTGGAAATCCTCCGGCATTAAGATCATATCCACACCTGCCTGTATCGCTGCGACAGCCGCATCCGACGAACTATAGGTTCCTGTAATGGCACCCATATTCATCGCATCCGTGATCACAACACCATGAAAACCTAACTGGTTTCGAAGTACATCTGTCACCATAACAGCGGAAAGAGACGCTGGTGTATCATCTCCTGTAACCGCAGGAGCAGAAATATGTCCTACCATGACAAAAGATGCTCCGTTATTGACTGCCTGCTGGAATGGAACAAGTTCATTCGTGAGAAGGTCATCTAATGATTTGTCAGTAGAAACTGTTCCGTCATGGGAATCTCCTGCTGTCGCACCATGTCCCGGGAAATGTTTCACTACGCTTAATATCTGGTGTTCGTTCAGCCCCTGCATCTCAGCACAGACCATATCTGCCACAATCTGGCTGTCTGAACCGAAAGACCTGTCTTTCATTACTGTATTATCCGGATTCGAAAGTACATCTGCAACCGGTGCAAAATCCATATTAAAACCAAGCGTGTTCAGATATGTTCCGATCGTACTTCCTGCATTGTAAGCATTCTGGGAATCTCCCGTTGCCCCGACATCACTCATATTTCCAACATCTGTCACACCAAAAGCACTGTTAGAGGCGATTCTTGCAACGGTTCCGCCTTCCTCATCCACACCAAGGAAAACCGGAAGTCCAGTAATCTCCTGACTATAGTTTTTCATATTTGTAAGCATCTGTGTCGTCTGATCCGTTCCTGTCAGATTCTTTGACATATAGATAAGTCCACCAACCGGATACTGTGTGTATGCTGCTTTCGTGGAATCTCCTGCCATAGTAGCTCCGTCTACTCCCGTTAAAGCATCCGGCGTGATCATAAACATCTGCGCTACTTTCTGTTCTAACGTCATTCCAGCTGCAATCTGCATTGCCTGATCCATAAGCGGATCACTGACTTCGGTTACCGGAGTTGTTTCCGGTTCTTCTGTCGCCTCGGTTGTCACACTCTCGGTATTCTTTTCCGGTTTATCTACGCCCGGTTTTACCAATTTATGGACTGCAAACACAATTCCTCCGATCAAAACTGCAAGTACTATAAAAAATACTGCCACAACTATGACCGCACTCTGTGTATCTTTTTTTCGTTTCTCTCGTCTTTCTTCCTGATTCATCTGTGTATTTCCTTCCGTGAAAAATGTTCTTTCTGCGCTGTTACACCATTGCTGGTTCTTTCTTTCTAATAATCATCTCGACTTCAGCAACGCTTGTTTCAGCTACATCTGCAATCTGATTTAATGTATAACCTTTTTTATACATATTCAGAATAAACTTTTCAGTAGCTTTTTCTTCAATTCCTGTACTCAGATTACACATAATTCTCACATCCTCTCTGAACTCCTGACTGATTGGGATATTATACTCATGCTCTATTATATCCAATTTTTCCTGTTCTTTCAACTCGCTTGAAAGCAATGCTCCAATCAGACGATGCATCTCATAGTTCTCCTCATGTTCTGGAATATCGTTTGTGATTCCTATTGTGATGATACCAGTCTGCTCACATAAAAGATTGCCCGATTTAAGATTTTATATTTTGTTGGCTCATCTTTTTGCGCCTCAATATTCACAATAATCTGTGAAAGTCCATTTCTCATGCGGACATAAAATATAATATCAAATCTGACTAATCCTTCATTGATCTCGGAATTTTCCGTATTAAGTCCTACAATACGCTGTCCTGTCGCATCTATTCTTTCTACATTGGTCAGTCCTGGTTCTACTGGTACAATTCCAATAATTGGCTCTCCCTCAATGTATTTTACAACATCTTCCGGTTTCATGTCCTTAAATTCATCTACTGTTTTTACAAGAATATGAGCTAAGATATGCTTCTGTGCCAATATTCTCTTAACACGGGTATCATACTGTACCTTATCTCTTGCTGCACTCACAGCATTTGTTATTTCTGTATTCAAAATCGGCATCCCTCCTTTTGTGTTTATGCACATGGCACTTTCAAGATTCCACAAAAGTCTCTCTGCCTCAATCTCATTATAATTGAGGAACCATGCGGAATCAACTTAATTTTCTGTAATCACTTCATCATCAATCAAGTGAATGGTATTCTGTCTGCATTGGTTTGTTTTTGCTGAATGTTACACGGATTTCGTGTATGATAGCTGAATTTTGCATTTTGTTTTTAACACAATGATAAAAAAGATATGGTTATTGTAATGAGATTGGGTGGGGATGTCAAGAACTTTAAAGAGCCAGCCAGCCCTTTTGTGCGAGGGTTGGCTCTGGCTGTGCTATGTTATCTACAATCTTTCTTCTATATGGTTGATGCAATGATCTGCATGCTGCCCTGCAATTCCACGTTTCCAAATCCATTTGGAAGGATGAAGTGGTCGCCCTTTTTCACTGGCTGGCCATTGATGATTCCATCACCTTCGGTAACAGTCATATTCATAAATGGTGCTTCCTGCTCAAAAGTCATTTTACCGGAAACCTCAATTTTATAAATATGATAATATTTGCATGCATAAAGTTCATTTAACGTATTGACCGGAAGATCTGCTGCGGATTTCACACTGTCTGCAACCGATTTTGCAGGTACTGTGATCACGTCGATACTCTTGTCAATATGTAATTCTCTCGGTTTTCCGTTTGAGAGACGGTCATAATCGTAAACACGATAAGTAATATCACTGTTCTGCTGCGTCTCTAAAATCAAAGTTCCACCCTTGATCGCATGTACGGTTCCCGGATCGATCTGAAGGAAATCACCCTTTTTGATTGGGATTTCACGGATAAATTCACTCCATCTTCCCTCATGGATCATACCGCTTAATTCTTCTTTTGTCTTTGCATTATGTCCGATGACAATGGTTGCATTCTCTTTGCAGTCTAAAATATACCAGCACTCGGTTTTTCCAAGAGAACCATTCTCATGTACTTTTGCATAATCATCATCCGGATGCACCTGTATACTTAAATCATCTTTTGCATCAATAATCTTGATCAGGAGCGGGAAACGGTCACTATCCACATTTCCGAAGACTTCCGGATGCTTTTTCCACAATTCAGAGAGCTTCATTCCACGGAATCCACAGTCTCTCAACGTTCCGTCTCCGTTTGGATGCGCTGAGATTCCCCAGCACTCCCTTAAATCATCACCTTCCACCGGATAATGAAAATCCTCTCTTAATCTTAATCTTGTTCCGCCCCAGACATTATGGGGGCAAACCGGATCTAAGAATAAAATTTCTTTCGTTGTCTGGTTCATTGATAAGTTTCCTCCATTTGTCCCGATCACATCCTGATACCAGAATGCAGAATCTTTTACAATTCTCCGCTGTGTCATAAAGTCCACATAAATCATGCCAAAACGTTCCTTGTATCCCTCGGACCATTCAAAATTATCCAGAAATGTCCAGAGAAAATAGCCACGGATATTCGCACCCTCATCATAGGCTTTCTGCATAGCTCCGATATAGGAATCCAAAAAGGTAATACGATCCATGTCATGTACTCTGCCGTCCGCACTTACGTTGTCATGGCAGGACATTCCATTTTCCGTAATATATAAAGGAAGCGGATACCGCTCCGTCAAAAACTTAATGCCATAATAAAATGCCTCTGGCGTTACCGGCCAATTGCACGCGGTCTTCGGAAATCCCGGCTTTCTGTCTACAAATTCCGGCTCGCCGTCTGCTCCCTGGCGCACGTAATAGCCATTATAAATGTTCTGTCCCATAAAGTCCAGTTGCTCATTGGATTATAAAATCCAAAATAAACTTTTCGTGCCGCCTCAATATCTTCCGGACTGTCTGTGTACGGATATGCCACTCCTCCGGTCGGTGCAAAACCAATTTTTGTGTTCTGCTTTGCATATTTTCTTAAATTGATCACTGCCTGACCATGTGCCTTTATCAGATTATGTGCGATCTGAAACGTCTCCGGAACCGACAGTTTCAGCCCCGGTGAATGAACTCCGCTTAAATGTCCGAGTCCAACCACGCACTGTGGCTCATTGATTGTAATAAAGTACTCGCAAAGATCCGAAAAATTCTCTGCCACAACTTTTGCGTATTCTCCAAACCAGTCGACGACTGCCTCATTCAGCCAGCCACCCTGATCCTGCAATGCCTGTGGAAATTCCCAGTGAAACATCGTAATATATGGCGTAATGCCATTTTCCCTCATTGTAAGGATCATGTCCCGGTACATCAAAATTGCTTTTTCATTGATGCGCCCTGCTCCGTAAAAGCGTCCCAGACCGTCTTTCCTCGTCCGTCCTCCGGATCTGTTCCCTCCACCTGATAGGAACTGCTTGCCACACCCCAGACAAATTTGTCATTAAACATGTGATCCTCCTTCTCTGTTTCTGGTTATTATTTTTATCTTGACACAAATATCAATTCTAAATTATATATTTATTTTTTCTCCAGAGGCGATCACAACTTCTGCGAATGTTCATTTTTCTATTCTTCCACAAGATCCTTTTTTAATGCTTCCAGTTTTTCCTCTGCATCCTGTAAAGAAGTGCCTTTGACACCATAGTAGAATTTGATCTTAGGTTCTGTTCCGGAAGGACGCACACAGCACCATGCATTGTCAGAGAGTTCATAGTATAAAACATTGGAAGTTGGAAGTCCTGTCTTTGTCACTTCCCCGGTCTTTAAATCTTTTCTTGTATCTTCTTTGTAATCGCGGACTGCAAGCACTTCAAATCCGCCGAGTGTCTTCTTTGGATTGCTCCGCATATCACTCATCATCTGCTGGATCTGGGCTGCTCCGTCGATTCCCTTTAAGGTCATGGTAGAAAGTCCTTCTCTGTAGTAACCATACTTCTCATACAGATCGATCATGGCATCCCACAGTGTTTTGCCATGCTTTTTGCACCAGGAAGCTACCTCACATAACATCATAACTGCCACGCACGCATCTTTGTCTCTCGCATAGGTTCCGGCAAGACAGCCGTAGCTTTCCTCTAAACCGAACACGTAATTGTGGGAATGATTCTCCTCAAACCATTTGATCTGCTCACCAATGTATTTAAATCCGGTCAGAACCTCGATCAGTGCCACACCATAGGAAGCCGCCATTGCTTTTGCCATATCAGTTGTAACGATTGTCTCAACTAATGCTGGATTTTCCGGCATTGTTTTTGTTGCGGTCTTCTCTCTTAAAATATATTCTGCGATGAGCATTCCGGACATATTTCCGGTAAAAGTCACATACTCTCCGCTCTTGGTGTCTTTGCAGTAAACACCGAGGCGGTCTGCATCCGGGTCTGTTGCAAGTACAATATCTGCATCCACTTCTTTTGCAAGCTTTAAGGCAAGTTCAAATGCCTTCGGAGATTCCGGGTTCGGATAAGCAACGGTTGGGAAGTTTCCGTCCGGAAGTTCCTGCTCTTTTACAACATAGACATTCTCAAAGCCAAGTTCTTTCAGTACACGGCGCACCGGGAGATTTCCGGTTCCATGTAACGGTGTGTATACAATCTTGATGTCTTTTGCCATCTCTTTGATGATCTCCGGATGAATGGACTGTTTTTTCAGTTCTTCCATGTAACGGTCGTCGATTTCTTTTCCGATCGTCACAAATAGTCCGGCTTTCACAGCATCCTCTTTTGCCATAGTTTTTACCTGTGTAAAAGAAGTTACTTTTGCTACTTCTGCAAGGATATTTTTATCATGAGGCGGTGTGATCTGCGCACCATCCCCCCAGTAAACTTTGTATCCATTATATTCTCTTGGGTTATGGCTCGCTGTGATCACAATTCCGGAAACGCAGCCAAGTTCACGGACTGCAAAAGAAAGCTCCGGCGTCGGACGTAGGCTGTCAAACACATAAGCCCTGATTCCGTTTGCATTTAAGCAGAGTGCTGCCTCCTCAGCAAATTCCGGCGACATGATTCTGGAATCGTGTGCGATGGCAACTCCTTTTTCCTGCCCGTTCTGGGAAATGATATAATTTGCAAGCCCCTGAGTCGCCTGTCTTACTGTATAAATGTTCATGCGGTTCGTTCCTGCCCCGATCACACCGCGGAGTCCGCCGGTTCCAAACTCAAGCTGACGGTAGAAACGATCCTCGATCTCTGCCTCATTATCCTTGATCGCTTCTAATTCTGCTCTTGTTTCCTCTGAAAAATATGGGTTTGTACACCATTCTCTGTAGGTTTCCATGTAACTCATCGTAATTTTCTCCTATCTTCTTCCTGCTATTTTTTGAAAGATTTTACTGTCCTCTCAAAAGATTATTGAAAATTTCACACCATTCGTCATCATAACGGCAGAGAGACCATTCAGATTTGAATAGACAAAACACAGCACGATCATTCCAATGACCGATACCGCCATACCGATTCCTGATAAAATCATGCCCGCCAGTGCCATTCCATTTTTCTCCGGCTGCACATTTCTGGATAATTTTCCACCGATCAGACCGGCGATTCCAATGCCAAGACCATATCCCATAAAACCTGTCAGAATTGATATCATTCCAAGTGCAAGGGAAAAGACAGCGTTTCTGTCCGCCTCCTCATACGTCTCAAACACCACGATATGGTTTGCTTCCTGTTCTAATTCCAGTAATTTTCTCGGACGGAGCAGAACAATACTTGGAATCAGCAAAACCGGAACCGCGATCAGATTAACCGCAGACATCTGGTTGATCTGTTCCACTGTCGTTCCAATGCCAAATATGCCGCTTCCCATGAGACTTGCAAAATCCACTAATGCATGAAACATGATCACAAGCCAGATATTTCCCGACCGTACATAAACGGCGGCAAAGATCACACCTAAAAATGCTCCGTTGATTGCCTGAATCATCGCGCTTGTCACGGTTACTCCCTGTGAAATATTGGTCAGATGAACCGCGCCAAACAGCACACCATTTAAAATGACTGCCCATAAAATCCCACGTTTTGTTTTTGAAAAACGTTCTAAAAACAGATTCAGGATCACTCCGCGGAAAATCAGTTCTTCCGTCCAGCCAATTAAGAACATGGTTGCAATAAAGAACAGGATTTCCAGCGCAGATACCACTTCTGCATCCGGTGTCATCATCTGCACATAAAGCTGTGCCGCCAGCTCCAGACAGCAATAACCTGTCAGGAATCCACCGATATAAAGTCCATGGATAAATCCTTTTCCTTTTTCACCAAGCACCCTGACATATCCGAACAGACATAAAAACAAAAATGCAACAACTCCAGCCACAAACTCTGCAATCATACTGTTTCCATACCCCGGAAGTGAAACTGTCCTGCCAAGAAAAAAGGCTGCCACATCCATACTTCCCAGAAAAATCGCTACGATCAGTACCGCAACGAGTATCGTAACCACCTTCGGCATTCTCATAAGTTTCTTTTTCATGTTCTTCTCCCCTTTAATTAATCTTTCCATCAGCACCGATCGTAATGCCATCTGAAATCTGTGTCATATATTGATACAGCGCAGATGCACTGTTTGTATCCATCAGTTTTGTCGTGCCCCCTGCCGCATAGACCGGAAGCAGTTCATAAGATACAGTATCGTCTGCTTCCACCTGCACTTTCACTGCAACGGTTCTGTCAATGCTCTGCCCGAACACAAAATTTCCAAGACTGTAAAAGACCGGTTTTCCTTCTATGTAAGAGATTCCCTGCAGACAATGTGTGTGCGCTCCCAACACCAGATCTGCTCCTGCCGCAAAACAGTCAGATGCAATCTTCGTCTGATACTCCTGTGGGTATGCATCATATTCCACCCCCCAGTGAATATAGACCGAAAGGAAATCACATTCGCTCTGTGCTTCTTTGATCAGCTGGACTAACTTTGTATCGTCATAAGCCGTCAACATGCCCGGCGTGCGTTCTTCTACCTTCCAGTTTGATTCCGGCACTACGCGGGATGCTGCAAGAAATCCAAATTTTTTGCCATTCTTCTCGATCACCTGAAGTTCATACGCCCGCTCTTTTGTATCACCTGCTCCTGCATACAAAATATCAGCCTGATCTAATGTCTGAAAGGTATCTGACAATGCATCTCTTCCATAATCCAAGGTATGATTGTTGGCGAGTGATACAATATCCACGCCCATCTCATTTAAAGCCTTCACATATTTCGGATCACTGCAGAACGTAAACTGTTTGTTCTCCATCGGTTCCCCACGATTGCTGAACGGGAACTCATTATTCACCATGAAAATATCCGCATCCTGTAACTGTTTTAAAAGCTGTGGCTCAATCACTTTTTCAATACCGCCTGCGTCATAGCTGCTTTTAAATGCATTGGCAAAGAGCACATCCCCGGCAAAAATCAGCGTTGTGCTGCCGTCTCCCGTGGTATCGTCTGCCTGTCCCGGTTCATTCTCTATTTCCTCTGTTGCACCCGATTCTGTCTCATTCGTTTCTTCCTGCCCTGTGCCATTGTTCAGATTCTTCTGCCCTTCTGCGGTGTCTGTATGATTTTCCGGCGTCTGGATCTGTTCTTCCGTGCTCACCACATCTGTCTGCGCCATTGCATCTTCTGTTGTTTTCCCTTGCTGCCTTCCGCGTGAAAAAATGATCAGTGTCACCATCGCAAGCAGTGTCACAAGTGACAGTGCATATAAAATAATTCTTGTTCTTTTTCCCATTCCCTGCTCCTGTTTTTCTTAATCATTAATTGTATATATGAACATGCTGTATCCCTTAATCTGTTTTTTATAACCGTTTTGTCATGTCCTTTTTTATTTCTAGTTCATTATACACTATTTCTGACATTTTGAGAAATTTTCTATAAAGCAAGTTTTAACCTGAAATAATGCGGAGACTTTCACCAGAAATAAATTGCACTAATTTTATTGGTTTGCTATAACAACGAGTGAGCTTTTGCAGTTAATAAGTTTGTTAGTTAGTGTTGCCGGATTATTTTACCTCATTGGAAAAGATAATCACGGCAGAAAAAAAATAGCCGTCCCCGGCTATTTTTTCTTCTTTACTGCTGTGTCAAAACATCAATATCTCCCACTCCTGCAGTCAGTTCCACTTCTGCTCCACCGTTGCTGCCGGTCTCGTACTCCGCATCAAAAGCCCCTTTCGACCGCCCGTTCAACCGGATTTCTCCAAGTCCGGCAGACAGATCAAATGCATAGCTTTTCTCTGTTCCGGTAAGAGAGACACTGACATCGCCGGTTCCTGCCTCCACTTCGAGTTTGTTTAAAACACTTCCGCTGAATACGGCATCTCCAACTCCTGCTTCGATGGACACCTTCGGGAACTGTCCATTCAGAATCGACACATCTCCTGTTCCGACTTCAAACACAGCTTTCTCGCTGGCTGAGATCTGATTCACAGAGATTTCTCCCGCTCCAACAGACACATTTACTTTTCTTGCCGTAAATGCTTCGCTTTCCATGGAGATATCCCCGGCTCCCACTACAATGTCCAGTGTCATATTTTCACACTGCTTTGGCAGAACGACAGTAAAGGTCGGTCCTTTCTCAAAATGGTGGTGTCCGCTATGATAAGTTACCTTTAGATCAGAATCCTTCTGTTTTGCAGAAAGATAATCCTGATACCCATTTTCCATATTAATGCTGATCTCATCCGCAGAATCCGACACTTCAAAAATAAGTTCATTTACCACATCCAGTTCCAGTTTCAGGGAAGCAGCTTCTGAAGCCGGATAAGGTATCATGCAGCTTTCCGTCCCTGCCGGTTCACTCTTCATATCCGTAAGATTCAGAATCCAGGAACCAAAACTCTCCACCGCCCTATTATCATCCATGGACCCGTCATCCTCATCGTCCCAGTCGTCATCAGCCCAATCTTCGTCGTCCCAATCATCATCGTCATCATAATCATCATCCCAAAAATGATCCAAGATGCCATGTCCCTGATCATAAGCATAATAAACTCCATTGCCAATATGCCAGTTACCAAAATCAAATTCCCCGGCAAGTGCTTTCCGGTGGATAGTTGACCATCCGGCTCCCATCACTGTGGCGATACCGCCGAAAACAATTCCAAGTGCTGCTAAGCTTCCTGCAATGATCAATATAATCTTTGTAAATTTTTTCATTTCACCTCACACTCCTCTCTTTCTCTTGCCAAACGCCTTTTTGCAAAGCTCTGCAATACCTTTTACTGCCCATGGGACAAACCAGCCGAAGCACCATACCACGAGCCACACTGCAAGTACTCCAAACGCAAGAACCAAAAGTCCACCGCCTAACAGTCCAAGACCTACTGCCACACCTTTTGTGAAAAGATATCCGATACCAACGCCGGCCAATACAAATCCAGTGATCACTAACGACGCCATCACCGCCACAATGCTGACCGCCACTGCAAATACACACGCTAAAATTGCTACAAGGATTGCCGCTAAAACCGCTGCAACCGTGATCCAGACCGGACTTGTCAAAACTGCGAGGATCACCCATAAAACTGTTTTTTCTGTTTTATTCTTCTGATTTTCCTTTTTCAGATTCTCTATATCGATCTGACCGGATGTATTCTGACTCCCATAAGCTGCTCCTGCATAAGCAGTATTTTTCTGTTCATAATTGCCAGAACCGTAAGTACTGCTTCCATATAAACTACTGCTGTAAGTATCCTGCGTTTCTTTTCGAGTATCAGCTCCGCTCTCACCTTCACTCACCGTATCCGCATCAGCCGTTTCAACCACACCAAGATCTCTCTTAATAGCCTCTGCCACCTTCTCCGGCGACTCCAGTTCCTCTAAAATGGATGCCTCATTTCCAATCCCTGCATCCTCAAAATAGCTTCTGTAAAAAGCAAGTGCATCCGTTCTCTCCTCCTCTGAAATATCCGAAAGCAGCTGCTCCAGACGTTTTAAAAATTCTTCCTTATTCATTCCTCTGACTCCTCTCCTGAAAATAACTCCGATATTTTCGAAGAATATGATTCCCATTCACTGCGATACTCTGCCAGCTTTTCTTCGCCGATCTCCGTAATCTGGTAATATCTCCGGTTTCTTCCTCCGCACTCCCTGTCATACACGATCAGGTATCCATCCTTTTGCAGTCTCCGCAGAACCGGGTACAGCGTGGACTCTGAAACTTCAATTGCTTTCCGGACGTCCTGTGTGATCTTATACCCATAAGTTCCTTCTTCCTCCTTTGACACGACAGCAAGGACAATCGCATCCAAAAGGGCTGCGCCTGTATTAAATACCATGTACTCACTCCTTTTTTCGAAACAGATACCAAAATATCTGCCTCTTTATTCTATTATTTGTTCTGTAATATTATTTCTTGTTTAATACTATATATCATATAGTATTGTTTTGTCAATATTATTATTAAAATATAACTGGTATGGTTAATTTATTGCAAACTGGATTTTTAATTCATGACAGTTTTTGTATATAGTAATTCCAACAACAATCCTGGGAATTGGAAAATCCTTCTATATAATAAGAAGGTACCGAATCATTACAAACAAATAACAGAATCCGCAGGGATTCATGCAAAGGAGATTTTTATTTATGAAAACATCATCTACCACTACAGCACAGACTGCTGATTCAAAGTCTTTATCAAATATCCGTTTTATCACGATCACGGCTCTTTTTATTGCCCTGACCTACGTATTCACTGCATTTATTAACATAAGACTTCCAATCACTGCCAACGGCGGATTGATTCATCTCGGAAACGTACCTCTTTTTATCTGCGCTATTATTTTTGGCAGGAAAAGTGGTGCGATCGCCGGTGGTGTCGGAATGGGACTTTTTGATCTGCTCTCCGGATGGACTGCATGGGCACCATTTACACTGATCATTGTAGGACTTATGGGATATGCCGTAGGCGCCATTACTGAGAAACATCACGGTTTTGGATGGAACACACTTGCTATCGCGGTTGCATGCGTGATCAAAGTCGTTGGTTATTATATCGCAGAAGGCATTATCTACGGAAACTGGATCGCACCGGTTACTTCCATTCCTGGAAACCTTGTTCAGATCGGTGTTGCTGCTGTCATCGTACTTTTAATCGTTGGCCAGCTTCAGAAAATTGTAAATAAAATGTTATAATCTGTGTAACGCAGAGGATTTACCAAACAATATATTATAAAGAAGGAAGTAATTATGTATAAAGTCATGACGCCTGGTCCTACCCAGGTAAAAGAAAATGTGCGTATGGCGCGAAGCCTTGTATGCACCAATCCTGATCTTGATGAGGATTTTGTGGAATTTTACAAAGAAACCTGTGAACTGATCAGTTCACTGCTTGGTACAAAAAATGAAACGCTCATTTTAGACGGAGAGGGAATTTTAGGTCTGGAAGCTGCCTGCGCTTCCCTCACTGAGCCGGGAGATAAAGTGCTCATCATTGAGAACGGCGTATACGGCGAAGGTTTTGCGGACTTTGTATCCATGTACGGCGGTGTGCCGGAATTTTACCATGCCGACCGGCTGAATGCCATTGATGTGGATGCTCTTTCTTCTTATTTAAGAGAACATCACGATTATAAATATGCAACAGTCGTTCACTGTGATACGCCAAGCGGTATGCTAAACCCGGTCGAAAAAATCTGCCCTCTTTTAAAAGAATACGGTATTTTAACTGTGGTGGATTCTGTCTCCGGCATGTTCGGAAATCACGTGGACGTCGACAAATTCCAGATTGATCTTTTATGTGGCGGTTCCCAGAAAGCAGTTTCAGCCCCTCCGGGACTTACCTTTGTCACCTTAAGCGATGCCGTCAAAGAAGCCATGCATGCACGTAAAACACCAATCCGCTCTTTCTATGCAAGTCTTCTCGCGTTTGAAGGCTATTACGAGAAAAAATGGTTTCCTTACACCATGCCGATCAGCGATATTTATGGTTTAAGAGCCGCATTTGATAATATTGCTGCTGACACCGTATTAGAGGAACGCACTCACCACATTGCAGAGGCAACGAGAAATGCTTTGACGAAAGCGGGTATAAAGCTTCACTTAGAGAGCGGTTTTTCCGATACAGTTACCGTCTTTGACATTCCTGCAGAGACAACCTGCGATGCGATTCTCTCCCGCATGAAAAAAGAGCACAGCATCATGCTTGCCGGCTCTTTTGACGATCTCTCCGGAAAAGTAATCCGCATCGGTCATATGGGAAATAATGCAAACTTTGAGGATATGGCTGCAACCATGTATGCCTTGTCGGAGACTTTAACTTTCCTTGGTGTGAAATTAAATGGAAATCTTGCAGAGCTGTTTTTGAACTATTACAGGCAGGAAGATATTTGCTAATCCAATCTAAAGCATTTCTATTCTGAAATCCTGTTCTGACATGAAAAAATTACGGAATTTGCTCCAAACATGTTCCGTAATTTTTTTATTTTCTTCATCTGTCGTTGCATTTCTGGTAAAAAGAGTCTAAAATGAATGTAATATTAAGAAATAACGAATTCTTTCGAATTATTCTACATAGGAATTCATAAAAAAATCCAAAAACGAGCTTAACTTTTCAACCCGGAAGTGAGGATTTATATGAAACACAAAAGAGCAACCCTATATTATATCCTATTATTTACCGCAGCATTACTGGTGATTCTGACCTCCATTTTCCATACCTCACGCCAGATCAATCAAGACGTGAACTTGGAAATGCAAAATACACTGCACGATGTGGCAAACCAGAACGCCGTCATTGTCTATCAGGAGATCAAAGATAAATTCGACCTTTTATACAGCATTGCAGATACTTCAGATCCAGCCTCATTTGAGGATCTGTCCTCAATCAAACAATATTGTTCCTTTGTCGACATTTACCAGTTCAAGCGGATCGGTTTTATCGCTGCAAACGGACATGTTATAACAACAGACGGTTACACGCAGGATCTCTCGGAACGTGAATTTTTTCACGACGGAATGAAGGGAATCAGCGGTGTGACTTCCACTCTGCAGGATCATATTGGTTCCAAGGAACCAATTAGTGTATTCAGTGTTCCTGTTTATCAGAACGGCTCTGTCTATGGTGTTTTATTTGCAACCTACCGCACAAAGCAGTTTCAGGATCTTCTCAGTGTAGAATCCTTTAACGGAGAAGGATTCAGCTGTATCGTGTCAAAGACCGGTGAGGTGATTGTTTGTTCCAACAATGCTCCGGCATTTTTGCAGAATGTTGATAATATTTTTGATTATTTTTCCCAGTCATCTGCGCAGACTGATACACAGTCCGAACACATGAAAAATCTTCTTGCCGTAAAAGAAAGCGGTTCCGGCGAGTTCTTTGGTGACGATCAGAAATACTATTATCAGGCGGTTCCTCTCGATAACATAAGATCAGACCGCCAGTGGTTTGTTTTCACGATTGCCCCGGAATCCGTACTGATCAGCAGGACAAGCGATATTCTCGGTCATGTGCGTATTCTGATCCTGATTTTGATTCTTGTCCTTATCTGCGGACTGCTCATTTATATGTACGGCATCAGCTTAAAACAGGAACAACTACGAAAACTTGCCTATACAGACCAGCTTACCGGTGCTGACAACTATGCACGGTTCAAACAGAAAATGCTGTCCCAGTCCGAAAATCATGGCTTTTACGCTGCGATCGATCTGCAGGATTTTAAACTGATCAACAGCACCTGTGGTATTGTAAAAGGAGATGAAACCTTACAGTCTGTCTCCAAAGTGTTGCAGTCTCATCTTAAAAGAGACGAGTTCTTTGCCAGAATCGATGCCGACCGTTTTCTTGTCATCTTCTGGGATAAAGATAAGACATCTTTGGAGCCAAGATTGCAGGAGATCTGCAAAGACCTTGAAGCGTTATCTGTCGAACTGAATATCCCACGTATTTTCCCTCTTTTTGGAATTTACGAGACTTCAGATCATCAGGAAGTCGAACAGAATTATGGAAAAGCAGTTCAGGCAAAACACATTATAAAAGGCAATCGCAGCCGCCATTATGCTTTCTATGATGAGATCAATATGAATCAGATTCTGGAAAATAAACAGATTGAAGATCATTTTGAAAATGCGATCCAGAATGGAGAATTCCACATCTGGTATCAGCCAAAGGTTGACCCGCAGACCGCGCACATCCTTGGCGCTGAGGCTTTGATCCGCTGGCAGCGTCCAGACGGCACACTGCTCTCCCCTGCAAAATTCATTCCGCTCTTTGAACGGGACGGCAACATCACTGCATTAGATGAATATGTATTCCGCGCAGTTTGTAACCAGCAGGAAAAATGGCAGGATTCCGGTTTCCCAATGTTCCCTGTTTCTGTGAATATTTCCAGAATCAGCCTGTATTTCAGTAACATTGTAGAAAAATACCGCGATATTTTAGATTCCTATCATCTGGATCCAAAATATGTTCCTCTTGAGATCACAGAAAGTGCCACGATTGACAACAGCGATATTGCTTCCCTGATCGATCAGTTCCACGAAGCCGGCTTCACATTGCTGTTAGATGATTTTGGAAGCGGTTATTCTTCCCTTTCCTCTTTGAACGAGATGCACTTTGATACGATCAAACTCGACAAGAGCTTAATTGATTATATCGGTGATCCGAATGGCGAAAAGCTGCTCCAGCAGATCACTCTGTTATTACAAAATCTTGGAATGTCAATCACCGCGGAAGGTGTTGAGACAGCTTCCCAGGTAAAATTCCTCGAAAATCTTCATTGTGATGATATTCAGGGATATTACTTCTCCAAGCCATTACCATTAAATGATTACGAAAAATTCGCCCTGACGCACCGATAGGCGCCAAGGCGAATTTTTTATTGTCAATCATATATTCTCTTTTTCGTGCTGCTAGGCTTCTGGTTCTGCATGTTTGATAATTCCAATCCCAATCGGATATGGTCCTGTGTGCACTCCAATGGTTGCTCCAATCTGGTAAATGCCGATCTCATCAATTCCAAGACGTTCTTTGATCAGATCCTTTAACATCTCTCGAAATTCTAAAGCTTCATTATGATCATATCCATAACCGATGCAGAAGCTGTACTCTCCCGGTTTTGCATTGACTTCATCTAAATATTCCCTTGTCATATCCACGACTTTTTTCATGGATTTGAGACGATTTCTTGTAATGCCAGAATTAAAGATCTCGCCTTCTTTTAACGTGATCAGCGGTTTGATTTTTAATGCACTGGCTGCAATCCCGGCTAATTTGCCAATCCTTCCGCCATGTTTTAAATAGTCAATACTTCCGATCGTGAAAAAAATTCTTCCTGTCTCACGGATTGGAAGCAACGCATCCACGATCTGCTGATACTCTAATCCCATATCACGCAGTCTGCACGCCTCTAATACATATAACCCCTGCAGCACAGTGTTGACCGTAGAGTCAATGACCGTGATCTGTGCATCCGGAATATCCTCTAACACCATATCCTTTGCTGTTGTTGCTGACTGTAAGGAGCCACTGAATTTTCTGGTGATACAGATACAGATCACCGGAAGATTCTCCTCGGCATGTTTTTTGAACAATTCATAAAAATCATTCACGGATGGCATGGATGTCTTCGGGAAAACAGTCGGATGATCCACCATCTCCTGATAAAATTCCCTGACATCCTGTTCCACCATTTCTTTTTTGTAGGTCTGACTGTCAAAGGAAACATAAAATGGGACTACTTCTATATCCTTCTCCTTTGTCAGTTCCTGTGGAAGATCCAGAGAACCGTCACTGATGATCTGTACTTTTTTCTGCATTATAAATACCTCGTTTTCTTTATTTCGATTGTGTTCTTACCACACAGTTATTTTTCAATCTAAAAACTATGAATCATATCTCTGTGTTTTTAATGTAGTTTTTAATACTACATTTCAAAACATTTTTATTATATCACAGGGTATTTAAGTTGTACATTACTTTTACTATTATTTTCTAAATTTTTAATATTTGCCACAAAGAAAAAACTACCATGTAAAAACATGATAGCTTTCTTATCTTACCGGCAGCTCGTACTAATGGATTCAATTGCGACTGCTCCACCACGTACTACCTCGATTGTCTTAAATTTTGATTTTAACAGGGCGATCAGTTCATTGTTCCTGCGCGCTGTCAATTTACATTCCAACAATACACTGTCATTGCCGATATCCACAACCTGCACATTAAACACCTGCGCGATCTGGAATACTTCCTCTTTCTCGGCTGCATTCACACGAAGAACCTTTGCAAACAAAATCTCCTTCATATGAATCGGCACATCTGTCAGATCAATTACTTTAATGACTTCAACCATACGGTTTAACTGCTTTTTAATCTGTTCAAAAGTAATATCATCACTGGTAACGCAGATCGTCATGCGGGAAACCGTTTCATCCTCTGTCGTACCAACAGTCAGGCTCTGCAAATTGTATGATTTCCCGGAAAAAAGACCGGAAACCTTCGCTAAAACACCAACCTGATTTTCTACATATAATGCAATCCATCTATCTTTCATATTATCCCTTTCTGCCTATGTCCACATTCATCCGAGGACAGGAAACTTCCTGTCTTTTGTTCATAGGGCACGTTGTCTGCTTTCTTATTTTAAGATCATCTCACTCATTGGATTTCCACCTTTTACCATCGGAAGAACTATCTCGTCCGAGGAGATCAAAAATTCAATGATGGTTGGTGCATCCTGATAAGTTCTTGCCTCATCTAAAGCAGCCTGAATGTCCTCTTCTTTTTCTACACGGATGCCATGTGCCCCATAGCTTTTTGCAAGCGCAATAAAATCCGGTGTGTATGGCGGGCACGCTTCGTTTGGTCCCTTGCAGTTTGCCGGGCAGCTTCTTCTCTTTCTAAGACATACAGCAGAATAACGTTTTCCATAGAAAAGCTGCTGCATCTGACGGACCATGCCAAGATACTGGTTGTTCAGCAGACAGATAATCACCGGTGTACCCTGTACGATTGCCGTTGCCATTTCCTGAATATTCATCTGAAAACCGCCGTCACCCGTAACACAGACAACTTCTTTGTCGCGGTTTCCGATCTTCGCACCGATTGCTGCCGGGAACCCAAATCCCATCGTTCCAAGTCCGCCGGAAGTGATCATCTGACGTTTTTCATCAATATCTAAATACTGCGTTGCCCACATCTGGTTCTGTCCGACATCCGTGACAAAAATCGCCTCATCAAATGTATTATTAATGTGTTCCATGATCATCTGCGGTGTCATGCCACGGTCTCTGCGCATCTCAAGTGGATTCTTTTCATCCCACGCTTTAATTTTCTCCTGCCATGCTGCCGTATCCTTCGGCTCCGCCCATTCTAATAACTTTTCTAAGGCAAGCTTCGCATCTGAAACGATTGGAACATCTACCACAACATTCCTGGAAATAGATGCTGTATCCACATCGATGTGTACGATCTTTGCTTTGGGTGCAAACTCATTCAGATCTCCGGTGATCCTGTCATTAAATCTCGTTCCAATGGAAAATAGCACATCACACTCACTGACTGCTTTGTTGCACGCATACTTTCCATGCATTCCGGTATTTCCAATATAAAGCGGATGTGTGGTCGGGATCGCACCCTTTCCCATAATCGTCGTCACAACCGGAACATTCATTTTCTCCGCAAATTCTTTCATCAGATCGTTGGCTTTTGCGATATTCACACCGCCGCCAGCCAAAATCAATGGTTTCTTCGCTGACTTCAACAGCTTATATGCTTTTTTCAGCTGTCCGATATGTACGCTCTCATTCGGCTTGTATCCACGGATCTGCACACTCTCCGGGTATTCTGCCGGTCCGCTCGCTGTCTGGATATCCTTCGGAAGGTCGATCAAAACCGGTCCCGGCTTTCCGGTGCTCGCAATGTGGAATGCCATTTTAATGATTTTTCCAAGATCTTTCCGATCCCTGACCGTCACGCCGTACTTTGTGATGCTTCTTGTCATTCCGACAATGTCTACCTCCTGAAAGGCATCATTTCCGATCAGGCTTAACGGTACCTGTCCGGTAAAACAGACTAACGGGATGTTGTCATAATGCGCATCCGCAAGTCCGGTCATGATATTCGTTGCACCCGGACCACTTGTCACCAGACACACGCCCACTTTTCCGGTTGATTTTGCGTATCCCTCTGCCTCGTGGAGAAGTCCCTGTTCATGTCTCGGTAAGACAACTTCAATCTCATCCTGCTTATATAATTCGTCAAAAAGGTCTGTTACCGTTCCGCCCGGATAGCCGAAAATGGTATCGACACCCTCTTCCTGTAACGCCTTTACAAATAATTTTCTACCTGCAATATCCATCTCTTTGTCTTACCTCTCTATCTTATATCTCTAATACTTCTTCTAATCCGCTAACCGATATACCCTAATGTTTTCAGTAAGAAAATCCAGCCGGTCAGTGTAAATGCCGCCATGAGTGTTGTTGTCACAATGACACTGGCAGTCAGCACCTCATCATTATTCATGCTCTTTGCCATAATATAACAGCTTGGTGTTGTAGGGGATGCCAGCATGATCAGAATTGCGATCATCTTCTCCCCTGTAAATCCCATCCATGCTGCAACCGGCAGGAAAACGAGTGGCTGTAACACCAGTTTGATCGTAGACGCCACCATAGTCGGTGCGATCTTCGCTAACGCTTTTCTTCCCTCAAATCCTGCACCGATCGTGATCAGTGCAAGCGGTGTTGCCATCTGTGCCACATTGCTGATCGTTTTATCGACCAGCGTTGGAAAATGAATCCCAAGCAGTGCAACGATCAGACCTGCCAGAATACTTAAAATGATTGGATTCTTACAAATATTAATGCCTGCCTGTCTGATCTTTTCTTTCCTGTCAATTCCCGTATGATCGTTTGCCTCAAAGGTAAGCACGATTACTGAAAAAATGTTATAAAGAGGCACAGCGCTGACTATCATAAGCGGTCCCATTGCAGATGCACCATAAATATTCTGGATAAATGCCAGCCCCATAACGGCTGCACTTCCCCGGAAAGAGGACTGCACGAATGCTCCGCGGATCGTTTTATCCCTGACGAGAATCTTTGCCACTCCCCAGACAGTCCAGAAACAGATCGTGCTTACGATTGCGCAGAAAAGCACATATTTAATATCAAACACCTGCTTAATATCAACGCCTGCAATATCCTTAAATAGCATAAATGGAAGTGTCACCTTGAAATTAAATTTATTTGCCACTGTGACAAAATTATCATTTAACATTCCAATCTGTTTTAAAATATAACCAATGACCATCACTAGAAAAATAGGCATTGTCACATTAATACTATAGATAAAATTTTCCATTTTTTTCTTTTTCCTATCAGGAAACTCCTCGTTCAAGTAAAGGTAAAACCCAGCAGTCTCTCTGTCTGGGTTTTAGAAATTATAAATCAATTTTCATCTTTTTTGTATGATATATTTTAACAACTTTATTGATATTATTTAATCCTCTCATATTTGTAAAAATAATATTCCAGATCAAAATACGTCTGTTCCTCGCTGTCCTGCGTAATTTTCCACTCCGGCTTCTCATCCAGATTCGGGAAATACGCATCTGCTTCAAACGAATAATCAATCTTTGTGATATGCGCCACGTCACAGTCATCTAAGAGCTGCTTGTAGATTGTCTCTCCGCCAATCACGTAAATATCTTCACTCGGATAATTTTCCAGTTCTTTCTTAAGTTCTTCCATGGAATGAACGATAATGGCATCGCCTGCCTTAAAATTTTTATCATGCGTCAGCACGATGTTCACTCTTTTTTTGAGAGGCTGTCCATTTGGAAAACTCTCCAACGTTTTTCTTCCCATGACAACCACTTTTCCGGTTGTCGTCTCACGGAAAAACTTCATGTCTGCCGGGATGCTCACCAGCAGTTTATTCTTACATCCAATTGCCCAGTTTTTATCTACAGCTGCGATTAAATTCATATTTCCTCCAACTTTTCACTCTGTATCACCTGTCAGTGCCATGTTATTTTATCCTGTCTTTTATCCTTTCATAAAATATTCCAGTCAGGCTTAAACTGCGATCGGAATATTTTTGATCTGCGGTCCCGTCACATAATCCTCAATGGTAATGTCCTTTGTCGTAAACTGATAAAAATCTTTGATTTCCGGGTTTAATGTGAATTTTGGTGCCGGATGCTGCTCTCTCTCGATCAGTTCCTTAATGACCGGGATATGACGGTCATAAATATGAGCATCTGCAATCACATGCACTAACTCGCCAACCTGCATATCGCATACCTGCGCTAACATATGCATTAACACTGCATACTGGCATACATTCCAGTTATTTGCAGCTAACACATCCTGGGAACGCTGGTTTAAAATCGCATTTAAAGTCAGTTTTTCATCGCCTTCTTTGTGTGTCACATTAAAGGTCATGCTGTAGGCACACGGATATAAATTCATCTCATGCAGATCCTGATGCACATAAATATTCGTCATGATACGGCGACTGAATGGGTTATTTTTCAGATCATAGATCACACGGTCTACCTGATCCATCATACCCTCTTTATACTGGTGCTTCACGCCAAGCTGATAACCATATGCTTTTCCAATGGAACCGTTCTCATCTGCCCATTCATCCCATACGGTACTGTTTAAATCGTGAATATTATTGGATTTTCTCTGCCAGATCCAGAGCATTTCTTCCGTACAGGTCTTAATTGCTGTTTTTCTTAATGTGATTGCCGGAAACTCTTTGGAAAGATCATAGCGGTTCACAACGCCAAACTTCTTGATCGTATAGGCACTCGTTCCATCTTCCCAGTGTGGGCGGACTTTCTCTCCCTCTGTGCTTGTTCCGTTCTCTAAAATATCTTTGCACATATCTACAAAAATCTTGTCTGCAAGACTCATCTTCTATCCCCATCTTTCTGTTGCATTTTCACTTAACTATTGTTGAATCACTTTCTAACAATTGCAGTCACTCTCTGCATGAAGTCATACACGATTCAACGTTTCTATTCTACCTAATTTTCCTATAAAGTGCAAGTTATAACCATTACCTCTCAACGTAATCCATGCTGACAGAAATTGCCGTCGTCGATTTTAAAACTGCTGCCTGATGCCAATTTGCATTGATTTTTCTCCAAAAATGCAGTATAGTAAAGAAAGTTTAAGAAGTTAGGAGATTTATCATGAGTCAGGCAAAAGTAGATCGTTATAAAGAAGAAAAAAAGAACCGTAAAAAAATCATGGCAAAAGAAAAAAGAATCCGTATCGCAGGTTACACTGCCGGATGTCTTGTGATTGCCGCAATCATAGGCTGGGCAGGTTATTCCGGATACAATGCTTATGAGGCGAGTAAGCCTATGGAAACCATTTATGCAAACCTTGATTCCGTTACAGACTATATGAGTTCTTTAAATGCAGAATAAAAGATACTGGAACGAGGTTCGAGTGAACTAACAATAAAATAAATCAATAAAACAGATTAAAAATCGACCATTGACTTTACCAAACCAAAGTGCTATTTTGTTATTCAAACAGAGAACAAAATGCAACGAACAGAACAGGGTTATCTGAATCACCTGTATGACAGAGAGCTGTCGGCTGGTGCGAGACAGTATACAGTTTCAGGAACTATCCTCTGCGAGCAGTGCACTGAATTTTACTTAGTAGGTGTCACCGGTATTCTACCGTTATTTAGAAGCTTATTGTTGTAGGCATTTACCCACAAAGATAAGACAGAGAGGTCGTTTTTTTACGGCAAACAAAGTGGTAACGCGGAAGCTTAAGCCTTCGTCTTTGAGATATCTTAGCATATCTGAAGATGAGGGTTTTTTATTTTGCAGAAATTACAAAATAAAATTCCTATAAAGTTAAAAGCACTCTGCAAAGATTTTTGTTATTTTTCAAAATTTCACTACCAGCTTTGACACAATGTATTTTGTTCCCAGAAAAAATACATTTTCAGAAAGGAGCCGCCTTAAGGCGGAAAAAAGTTATGAATGGTTTAGTTATTGTTTTAATCGGTATCGTTGCACTTGGCACAGGCTACCTCTTCTATGGTCGCTGGCTTGCAAAGAAATGGGGAATCGACCCAAATGCAAAAACCCCTGCTTACACACACGAAGACGGGGAAGATTATGTTCCTTCTTCCAAATTCACCGTTTTCTCGCATCAGTTTTCTTCCATCGCAGGTGCAGGTCCTGTCACAGGTCCGATCCTTGCATCTGTTTTTGGCTGGGTTCCGGTATTGCTCTGGCTGATCATCGGAGGTCTTTTCTTCGGTGCAGTTCAGGATTTCGGTGCTTTATATGCCTCTGTTAAAAATGAAGGAAAATCAATGGGTATGATCATTGAAAAATACATCGGAAAAACAGGAAGAAAGCTTTTCATGTTATTCTGCTGGTTATTTACTTTATTGGTTATCGCCGCATTTACAGATATGGTTGCCGGAACATTCGTCGGAACCGGAGTTGAGGGCATGACAGAAGCAACCTCTTATGCAAATTCTGCTGCTGCTTCCATTTCCATGCTGTTCATCGTTGTAGCTGTTATCTTCGGTGTTATCCAGAAGCATGTTGGAAAAATGAACGAAGTTGTAAAAGCAGTTGTTGCTATCGCTCTTTTAGTTGTGATGTTTGCAGTTGGTATGAAGTTCCCGATCTGCACAACAAAAACAGCCTGGATCTACATTGTAATGGCTTACCTTTTCCTTGCATCCGTCATGCCAATGTGGCTTTTAATGCAGCCTAGAGACTATATGACAACTTTCATGTTGCTTGGTATGATCATCGGTGCAGTTGTCGGTGTCGTTGTTGCACATCCGACCATGCAGTTAAATGCTTTCAGCGGATTTAATGTAGGCGGAAGCAGTTTGTTCCCTACTTTATTTGTTACGATCGCCTGCGGTGCCGTCTCCGGTTTCCACAGCCTTGTATCTTCCGGAACATCCTCAAAAACGATCAGCAATGAAAAAGATATGCCAATGGTTGGCTACGGTGCAATGGTCGTAGAATCCTTACTTGGTATCGTATCCTTAGTCGTTGTCGGTGCCGTTGCCGTCAACGGAACAAAACCGGACGGAACACCTTTCTCTATCTTTTCTTCCGGTGTTGCAGGATTCCTTGAAAAACTTGGTGTCCCTGTCTCCGTTGCAACTGTATTTATGACTATGTGTGTATCTGCACTTGCACTGACATCACTTGACTCCGTTGCCAGAATCGGACGTATGTCCTTCCAGGAATTATTCTATGGAGATTCTACTGATCCGGCAACTATGACTCCGGTACAGCGTGTGCTTACCAACAAATATTTTGCTACTGTGATCACATTATTCTTCGGATACTTATTAACACTTGGCGGATACAGCAATGTATGGCCGCTGTTTGGATCAGCAAACCAGTTACTTGCAGCCCTCGTATTGATTGCTCTTGCTGTTTTCTTAAAAACAACAGGCCGTACCGGCTGGACACTTTATATTCCAATGTTTGTAATGTTAGCCGTTACTTTCACTGCTCTAGTTCAGAAAACGATCGCACTTGTCGGCAGCTTCATGAGTGGTAATGCAACACTTCTTGTAGACGGACTTCAGTTTGTGGTTGCTATCCTTCTTATGGTACTTGGTGTTCTTGTGGCATTAAGCTGCCTGAAGAAATTATTTGGAAAGGAAGCAAAAGCAGAAGCTTAATTTCTTAAATATAAAACACAACAATTGTTAATTGTTTCATAAAAAAATGATATGTCAACTGTCTGATGGACAAAGACATATCATTTTTTTACTGTTTTTTATTATCTTATTATCATCTCCGACTGCATCAGATTCCATATACCATATTCTGCTTCTTACTCGATAATCAGACGTACCTTCGGCAGTCTGGCTCTGCCTTTTTGCTTTGGCAGATGTACTGAATACACATCTTTATATCGATAAACACTAAGGATAACTCCCATTAAAATGTAGCATACGTACATACAGCTTCCTCCCTTAGAGAAAAATGGAAGAAATGTCTGGGAAGTTGGGAGAATTCCAAAATTCTCCAGTAAATTGATCGCTATATTCACAAAAATGATCATTCCGCTTCCAAATCCCATCATCATGCCAAGCTGGTTCTTCTGATGGAATACGGTAGAAAAAATGGCAAATACAAGTAATGCCAGCACTGCACAGATTGCGATACAGGCGATATAACCATAAGTTCCCGTCAGATAGGCGAGGATAAAATTATTGTTATAATCCGGAAGTGTTGTCTTTAACTCCTCCACTCCATTTCCTACAAGGATGCTGTTCGCAAAACAGTCTTTTAAGGCGCGTGTCACATAATTCCACTCGACATCTCCTGTCAGGAAATTACGAATCCTGTCTATCTGATAAGGTGCATTTGCGATCAACAGGATGCCCGGCATCGGCAAAACCAGAAATACTGCTCCAATCACCGTCAGTACGCCCTTCCGGTTCACCTGAAACCAGTTTTGGGCAATACCAAGTATCAGAAGGCTCACCATGCATACGAACAGGATCACAAACAGAGTAAGGCTTGGCAGTCTTAATGCGATAAAAAGCGGTGGCACTGCCCATAAAGCTGCTTTTACCAGTCCCTTATATCCTTCCCCATAATAAGAGTAAAGAATTGCTCCATATACCGGGACATACAACATAAGAAAAGAAAACATCGATATTCTAAGCCATAACAGACTGGCTACCCAGATCTTTCCACCAAACGTGACTCCAAAAAATAAAGCATAGATACCAACCAGGATAATTCCTGCAGCAATCACTTTTGCAATTGCTGCAATCCTTGTATAATCCAGATGACAGATAAAAAGCATCAGACAAAATCCTGAAATAGTCTGCATACATGCCACTGGTGCACCCATCATCCAATGGATTAATACTCCTGCAAGCATGATCACTGCCATAAGTGCGATCATCTGCCATGCCATCTTTGGTCTGTGTATCTGATCCAGCGAGATTCCGGTAGTCACCGGGTCTCCCATATCACAAACAGCCGCCTTCTCTGCTTCCTCTCTTGTCATTCCGGCTTCCATATTATCTTCGATCTGATCGGATATATGGCTTTCTAATTCCTCACGGATTGCCGCATGTGCTTTTTTGCAACGGATCTGGTCTAACAAATTCTTCAAATATTCTTCCATCTGTCACACCTCCATTGCCAGTACATTGGTCACAGCAGTCTGGTATTCTTTCCACTCTTCCTGCTTCTGCTTTAACAGATGCTTTCCTTCTCTGGTAATGCTGTAATATTTACGGACTTTCCCGGTGCATTCTTTCTCATATACGGTGAGGAGCCCCTTCTCTTCGAGTCCATGTAAAAGCGGGTAAAGTGTTCCTGCTTTTAACTCGAATACATTCTCGGACTTCTGTCGCAATGTATCGATCATCTCGTAGCCATACATATCCTTCTCGGATAAAAGCTTTAAAATAAGCATCGTCATGCTTCCTGATATCAGTGACTTATCGACTGCCATAGATTGTTCCTCTCTTTCCTTTGTTCCATGCATCTGCTGCATTTCACAACATTTATATATCCAATATATAGATACTCTATATATCGGTTATCTATATAATATATCGGCAGTCTATATATGTCAATCATTTCTGCAATTTTTTTCTCTACGCTCCTTCAATCTCCTTAATGCTGAATCCGTTTCCTTCAAGAAGATACGTCGCACTGCTGCCACAATACGGACATATTTTGGCATATTGGACTGTGGAATATGTCTTTCCACAGTCCTCACATACTGTCACGCGCAGTATGATCTCTGTTCTCAATTCTGAGTCTTTCAAAAGCCCGGATTTCTTTCTTGCATACCCCCAGCAATCTGTCAGGTATTCCGGCACAACACCGCTCACTTCCCCGATTTCACAGGTCACAGATTTAATCTCTGTAAGTTGATTCTCTTCGGCAACTTCCTCTACCATTCGCATCACATGTACTACAATACCTAATTCGTGCATTACTTTCTCCCATTACTATTTTTTTCTGACCAAAAGCCCTTGTCCTGTAGGAAATAATCTACTGAACCTCACTCGGCTTTTTCATCACTTCCTGCTGTCTCCGATTTTACCTGTTCTTCTGTAAAAATAAGCTTCGCATCAATTGCAAATTTCGGCTCTGTATACACATCACCACCGACTGCGATACACCAGCTTTCCGGATCATCTGCACATCCCTGCTCCGCCTTCCGGTACCATCGGTGTCACTTTTTCAAGCGGCAGGCGGCTCATGCGTTAAATGCCTCTTCGCTAGGCCTGATATGTCTTTACCTCACGGCGGATCCAGTTTGCCCAGTCTTCAAATCCTTCCCCTGTTTTTGCAGAGACAAAGAAAATCTCTGCCTTTGGATTTAATTTCAGAATCCGTTCTTTTACTGCATCTTTGTCAAAGTCATCAAAAACACTGAGTGTGTCACATTTATTGATCAATACGACATCGCAGATTGAAAACATGAGCGGGTATTTTAATGGTTTGTCATCTCCTTCCGGAACGGAAAGGATCATTGCATTCTTTGTGCTTCCGGTATGGATCTGAATGGCACGCACTCCTGTCTCTGTGATTGCCTGTGCATCCACGTCTGAATCAATATCCGCTTCCATGACACCGATCTTAAGCTCATCCTTCAACATGGCGATCGTACGCTTTAAAGTTGTTGTCTTGCCTGCTCCAGGTGAAGACATCAGATTTAATAAAAAAGTTCCCTCTTCCTTTAATTCCTCGCGAAGTCTGTTTGCATCTGCATCATTATCCTCAAAAATACTGCGTTTTACTTCGATTACTTTAAATTCTTTCATTGTTTCCCCCATTCCTTCTTCTGAATCAGAATAAGTTTTTCCTTTCGTATACTTATTCTCTGGTATATCCAGAGATACCAGGTATATCTCGGAGCGATTTACGTTACTAAAAAAGTCCCGGTACAAAATAATCTGCAAAAATCTGTCAGATTATCTTATACTGAGACTTTTTAATTTATTTGTTCCTGGAAAATTTTCAATTAATGCTGATAGAATCTGTGGTTCTTCTGTAAAAACATTCGTCCACACTGAAAAAAAGCCATCACTAACAGCTGTCATTATGATTTGCCTCTTCATATCTATTTAAATTCATCTGGAGCATCCCTATACGTATAATCAATGCATAATTCATTTTTATCGTTCAAGAATCCCCACAAATCATTTTCATTACATACCGCTGCATATCCATTCGCGAAACTTCTTGCTTTAGTATATTGAGGCTCTATAATAATTTTGCCACTAACTTCAACAAATCCCCATTGAACAAAATCGCTGCGCGATGGCCTGCCAAGGCTGTGGCGCAGCGATTTTGTTCAAGTTCAATTTGTTTTTCCCAAAATAATGCATTTTTAGGAAACTCAGTTGATGCAATCGCCATATCTTCAAGATATAAATTTCTAACAAATGCTGTATGTTCTTCTTCATATAATTTGTCATAAGATTCTTTAATTTTTTGATAAGTTTCCTCTGAACGTTTATATTCAAGAGATTTCTTATAATATTCTATTGCTTGCTCATACAACCCTGATTCAATACTTTTTTCCGCCTCATCTGTACATGCACGATAATTTGTATATGAGCTTACTGTTCCCGACACAAAAGTAAACCAAGACATGCACAGGGTCGCAACCAGTATAATCGGTATAATTATTTTTGATGCTTTCATTATTTGTTACCACCTAACGCTTAATATAGAGTAAATAAACACATTATCATTATTCCTATTATGCAACATACTTTTGATCATCAGCTTTTTTATCTAAATATTGAGGAGCCTGGTCTGCTCTCTACGTTTCTGGATTTTTGCAGTTCATTAAATGATAATCTCTTTTTCACTGCGGAAGAAGCAGATGTGGAGCTTAAAAATTTACTCCTGTTATATAATCAGCAATTAAAATTACTTTAGGCTATCGGGATTGCGCCTCTTTATCAGCCGGCCATGATCTCCGAAGTGCCACATAGGATATTAAAAAGTTTGCAAACCAACCAGCCGGTACAGCAAGCCAGACAAATGCAATGCCAAAACGCGGTGCACAAATCAAAGCAACCGACAGACGAATCGCCAGGTTCACCATGTTTGCAATGAGAAATGGACGCATGATTCCGAGACCTCGAAGAACCCCATCGGTTGCCATTTTGATTCCCATAAAGATGAAGAAGTAACCGAGCCATCTCATATAACCCTCAGATACCTGATAAGCCAGGGCAGTTCCATCCTTGCCAAGGAATAGCGAGGAAATCTGAGTGTGTAGTGTTTCAATGACTATAAAAGCAAGAACTGCAAAACATACATCTAACACCAGTGCAGCGTGATATCCTTTTTTGATCCGTTCAATTTTCTTTGCACCAATATTCTGGGAAACATATGGGGAAACCGCATTGCCTATGGATACAAAAATCAATGAAAAAACATTCTCTACCCGCATCGTCGCCGCATACCCTGCAAGTGCCTGTGTACCAAAAGGATTTACGACAGCCTGTACGATCATCATACCGATGGACACTGTAGACTGCTGAAGAACCGAAGGTATAGCAATTTGAAGCATGGAATATAACTCCTGTCGGTCAAACCAGTCAAAACGACTTTTATATCGGCGCATCCGGCTAAGGAAAAGAAAAAGTGAAAACACCGCAGAAATCCCCTGTGCTATAAGAGTCGCAAGTGCCGCACCGAACACTCCGAGACCAAGTCCTGCCACCATCCAAAGATCCATAAAGATATTTAAGATTGACGAAAATATCAGTAGTCCCAGCGGGATTTTTGATTCACCTATGGAAGTAAACATCGTTGATAGAATGTTGTACATAAACAAAAACGGAAAGCCCACAAAGTAGACCCTCAAATACAGCACTGCGTCATCTAATATATCTGCAGGGGTTTGTAATGTGCTCATCATCGAGTGGGAAAAGCAAAAGCCAGAAACACCAAGGACTACGCTTAGAATCAAAAAGCTAAACAAGGACGTTGACACGATGGTCTTCATTTTTCCATACTCTCTGGCACCGAAATAGCGGCTCACGAGCACACCGGCGCCGACACCGGCCCCCAGCGCCACACAAATGAAAACATTGGTCAGCGCTGCGCAGGCTCCGACAGCTGCGAGTGCAGAGGAGCCAACAAACTGACCAACAATGATGGAGTCAGCCATATTGTATATTTGCTGAAAAAAGCTGCCAAGAATCATCGGCATTGCAAAAACCGTCAGTGCTTTAAGAGGCGTATCTGTGATCAAATATTCATCTTTAGACATTATCATATCCTCCACAGCCTTTATAATTTCACTTATTCTTTCCTACACCAGAATTTATTCCATGTATTCAAAATGCAAGTTTTAAATTACGTTGCGAAACAATTATATGGAGAAAAAAGGCATAATTGAAGAGTATACAACTATAATAAACCCTCAAAAGATCAGTGGTGCTGTTTCATCAAGTGATGAAATGGAACACTTCCTGCACACAGTCATTGATACACTTCCCGGCGTTATCAGCTGTAGCTGCAATACGATTTTATCACGTATTAAAGATATTAAAGGATTACGGCTATAGGAGTCTGCATTTCCATACAACAACTATTAAGCCACTTATAGACAGCCTGTGGGGTTTCAATCCATGACTTTCTGAACATCTTTTACCGATTTTGTTACAGGTGATTACTTAAAACAAAAAGCTTCGAAGTTTGAACCTAATCTCTACATATTGCCTAAGCAGTTTTTATTCGTTCACTTCATACAAATAACTATGCCCCTGTTTTCCAACCCGGACTACGATTTCAAGATCTGTCAAAATCAAAAGAACAGTCTGCGCAAGCCGCAGCTGGATTTTGGCGTGCTTTGCAAAATCTTTTGTAGTGAATGTCTCCGGCAGATCATAAGGCACAAACTGCATATAATCTTCTCTCCGGTCGATGCAGACTTCTTCCGCAAACTTTACCGGAATACGGTCGTAACGCTCGCTCCCTTTTTTCTTATCCCTGCTCCAACCGTTTAGCAGACGATACTCCTCCATGTCAATCAATGCGACTTTTAAGTGCAAATTGGGATTCGACAGATAAGAACGAATTTTGTAAAGTTCGATAAACGCCATGTAGGCATTTCCTGTCTTTGGCGATTTACGTTTTGGGGAAGTCTCTCCTGTTTCTTCATCGATCCATGACAGCCACTTAATATGTGGAATAGGGTAAACGATCGTCACCGGATAAACCGGCAGGAAAGCATCCAGTTTTCTTCGCATTTTATTAAATGCGCGTGTCTGTATCTCAATGATCTCCTGACCGGTATAAATATCTGCCACAAAGTTTTCGATTGGAATCTCATGCATATCCGTATCCGGCGCATAATAATTCTTCAGAACCGCATGAATCGTTTTTTCTGATAATGTGCCGATTCCCTGCCGCTCCCGCTGAATCCCGACAATCTTATCTCTTGTATTTTCAAATAAACTCTCGTTTATACACACTTTGTTTCATCCTTTTAAATATTTGTGCATCAGTCGCATCCTCGCGGAGCGTTTTTTACATTTTTATTTTTCCGGATGTTTCATATTTTTCAAAATGTCAAAGCAGTCAAACGTTGCAAAATAATCGTCCGGTGTCTCTGCACGGCGGATCAACTGTGTGGAGCCGTCCTCCTTTAACAGCACCTCTGCAGAACGGAGTCTTCCATTATAATTGTAGCCCATGGAAAATCCATGTGCGCCTGTATCATGGATCACAAGCAGATCACCCATATCAATCTTTGGAAGCATACGGTCAATCGCGAATTTGTCACAGTTTTCACAAAGGGAACCTGTCACATCATATTTGTGATCGCATGGTTCATTTTCTTTTCCCATAACAGTGATGTGATGATATGCACCGTAAATAGCCGGTCTCATCAGGTTTGCAGCGCACGCATCCACACCGATGTACTCTTTGTAAGTGTGTTTCTCATGGATTGCTTTGGTCACAAGACAGCCATAAGGTCCTAACATAAAACGTCCCATTTCCGAATAAATGGAAATATCGCCAAGTCCTGCCGGAACTAAGATCTCCTCAAACGCTTCTCTTACTCCTTCACCGATCACACGGATATCGTTTGGTGTCTGATCCGGACGATAAGGGATTCCAACACCACCGGAAAGATTGATAAACTTAATGTCACAGCCGGTTTTGTCACGAAGTTCTACGACAAGTTCGAATAACTGACGCGCAAGTTTTGGATAATACTCATTTGTAACAGTATTACTTGCAAGAAATGCATGAATACCAAAGTATTTTGCGCCTTTTTCTTTTAAAATCTTGAATCCTTCAATAATCTGCTCATGGGTGAAACCGTACTTTGCATCTCCCGGGTTGTCCATGATTCCATTGCTCATTTTAAATACTCCGCCCGGATTGTAACGGCAGCTAATGGTTTCCGGAATATGTCCGATTGTCTGCTCTAAGAAATCAATGTGGGTGAAGTCATCTAAGTTGATGATCGCGCCCAATTCATCTGCAAAAGCAAATTCTTCTGCCGGTGTATCGTTTGAAGAAAACATGATATGTTTTCCGTCAAAACCCTGAGAATCAGCTAACATCAGCTCTGTCAGGGATGAGCAGTCACATCCGCAGTCATACTCTTTTAAGATATTCAAAATAAATGGGTTTGGGGTTGCCTTTACCGCAAAATATTCGCGAAATCCCGGATTCCATGCAAATGCTTCCTTCACTGCCTTTGCATTTTCACGGATTCCTTTTTCATCATATAAATGAAATGGAGTTGGATATGTTTTTACGATCTCATCTAACTGTTCCTTGGTTACAAATGGTTTCTTTTCCATAATCACTGCCGCCTTTCGTGCTGTTGTAATTCGTCTTTTTTGTATATTATTTGATACACATATATACTGCCTGCTTAATCTATCTTATGCCCGGTCTTCCGGCTGCTTGGCAATATGCTGCTCGATCTGTTCATCCAGATAAACATTAAATTCCTGCATGAATTTTAAAATAGTATCTGTTTCTTCCTTGGAATAACGGGATAAAAACTGCATGTCACGCTTCTCCCACTGCTTATGTCGCTTTTCATGTTCCTTGAATAAGACCATTCCGCGCTCTGTCAGTTTAAAATAGACTTCTTTTTTATTCGTCTCTAACGTATACTTTTCGATCAGACCCTTTGCAAGTAGTTTTTTCGTCATCTTGCTGATCGCACCGCGCGTCATCTGCATCTGTTCTGCAATTTTGGTGACATTCGGCAATTCCAGACGACCGATATTATCGATACAATGGGTTTCTGAATAGCCATACTCGTCCAAGCACTGGCTTTCTGTCAACTTTGAAAGCATATCCTGGTGCTCTAACATAAGAGCAATTTCCTGTAACAAACGTTGTTGTTCTTTCATAATTCTACCTCATTTTGTTTCCACGTCAACATTTATCATACCCAATATATCGCATTGATAATTTTATGTCAATGTCTCCAAGGCAAATTTTTTCTCATGAGTTTGCTTTGAAAAAGTTTCTCAGTTATAGATCAGATGAAACATTATTGACATTTCCGGAAAAACTCACACTCTTCATCATTACAGATTCCAGCCTCTTTCAACCGGATATTACAATGGAATACATGTCCAAGTTCCGTCTTTGCGTCACCATAAAACCGGTAAAGAAACGGTACTTTATGTTTTGTGAGTGTGCCAGCCATCACCGTTGCCTGATCGATCAGAAAATCTCCGGTGGCAGTCATAAGAAATACCGGTGGATAATTTTCGTCTAAATGCAGCATTGGATTGATGAGATCAATCTCTTTTTTCGTTCCTTTCTCCGGCAGATAGTCTGCCATCAGTCCTTTTTTCTGCTCCCCTTTTTCCATCTCCTGATTATACGTTCCACAATTCAGTGCAATTGCTTTTGGCTTGAAATGATCCGAAACTTTAAACGCAAAGTTTTCCGCATATTCCGGATTCGTGCAGATTGCAGCATAAAGCGCAAGCGTGTTGCCTCCTGCGGAATCTCCTACCATATAAATGTGCTCCGTGTCAAACTGATACTCCTTTTTGTGATCTAATATCCACGAAATGACTTTATTGGTATCTTCTAACGGTGCAGGAAATTTATATTCCGGCGCAAGGCGGTACGAAAAGTTCACTACCGCAAATCCTCGCTCTGCCAGATTCATACAATAAAACTGATATGTTTCTTTTGTTCCATAAACCCAGCCACCGCCGTGTACGCTGACGATCACCGGAAGCTTCTTTCCCGTTTCTTTCTTCGGGCGGTATACGTCCAACAAATTCCACTTTTCATTTTCACCATACACGATATCATCAAAACGTTCGATATCCTCTGGCGTTTTCAGCCCTTTATCTCTTTTATCATCACTTGCTTTAAATGTTCTGCGAACCACTTCACTTGTCAATGACATTTGCTTTTCCTCTTTTCCAAAACTTTTATCGTTTCTGTAGAAAATCATCACAACGATTAGCCAATTAATACTTTTTTTCCTTCGAATGCAAAACCGTAACTGTGAATATGTTCCCTTGTAATCCCCTTCCTCTCCAAAGCTGCCGCATAATGTTTTTCGTCAATCTGTGTAAGTGCAGCCTGCACTGTCTCTTCCAGATTCTTTTCTTTTTTGGATTGAAAAACTTTGAATTCTATGATATATGCATCTTTCACCTCTTTTTTTCTGGGTTCCAGCATAATATCATATCTTCCAAATCCACTCTCCTGATTCGATGTCAGATAATATTGATTCTGCAATTCAACAAGCAGCCCCAGTACAAATCCATGATAAAAACGCTCCGGCTGTTTTCCTGATGGACGATTTTCTGTGTCAAAAGAACTGAATATCTGTTCTGCGACACGATTCATATATTCATTCATCGCATCAAGATCATTTAACAACAGTGCTTTCACAAAATGATTATAATCCGATTTTATTTCTGCAAACCATCCTTTTACCATAGTTTCAAACATCTTCTTAACTTCGTGGTTTGTGATTGTAAGTTCGTATTTCGGGTTTTCATCTGTGGTATCATCTATCTCATCATAACTAATATAATTCTGCACTTTCAAATAACCGCTTGCGAGTAAAGGACTCCAGATTGCATCCTCATTCTGTGACAACAGATTGTACACAATCTGTTCATCAATTTCACATATAATACTCTCTCCACGCAGCAGTTTTTCAAACGTATACTTGATATCTCCACTGCTCTCACGAATCAGTTTACCTGCAAGACTGTTGGAACTGGTATTCACCCAGTAAGTATTAAATTTTCGGTTATTGAGGAAATTTAATATGGACCACGGATTGTAAATATCCCTGTGTTCTCCAAATGTAAATCCATCATACCAATATTTCACCCGCTCTTTTTCTTCAGCCATACCATATTGCACCAACATACGAAAAACTTCATCTTCCGTAAACCCAAACGCTGTTGCATATTTATCGGATGTTGTTGTAACCACTTCCAGATTATTCAGATCAGAAAAAACCGACTCTTTGCTTACCCGGGTAATTCCCATCATGATAGCACGTTCCAGATATGGGTTCGTCTTAAAATCGGCATTAAACAGGCTTCTTGTAAATGCTGCCAGTTCATCCCAATATCCATCAACATACGCCTCCTGCATCGGTGTATCATATTCGTCTAACAAAATAATGACTTTTTTTCCATAATAAATATTTAAAAACTTTGACTATTCATGTATTGCATAGGTTGCAACACTGTCATCCATATCATATCTTACCTGCTCAAAAAAGGCTCTGTCCCGTTCTCCCAACACATCTTCTTTCAGAATAAACTCATACCTTGCATATAGGTCTGTAATGATATTACAGATTTTCTGTCTTGCCATCTCATATGACTTCTCTTTTATATTGGCAAATGACAGACTGATCACTGGATACGTTCCCTGTAATTTTCGAAAATCTTCTTTTTTCCAGATTACAAGATTTTCAAACAGATCGCTTCTCCCTGCATAATCCGTACAAATAGTATACTAATTAATTAGTATACTATTTTATCATATCCAAATCCAGCTGCTCTGTAAAGACATTCCCCTCTTTTCCAAAAAAACTCCCCGGAAAAACAGTCTTACATTATCTGCTTTTCCGGGGAATTTTATTCTTCACTAGTTCTTCTCATCTTTCGTGACTTTCTTTCTCACTGCTTTCACCATCGGCAGCCCGGTATCATAGTCAAGCTGTCTCGGTTCATACTCCTCGTTTTCCCTCTGTCTAGTATAACCGTCATTCTGCCAAGTCGGCTTCTTATCCTTTCTCCACGGTCTTGCACTCCACTGATAGCCACGATAAAGATCCCTTGTCGCATTCATATGTTCTAACAGTGCATCATGCATGGCATCACGCTCCTTCACACAGACAGAATCTTCAATCAGGTTATGGACTTCATATGGATCCTTTTCCATGTCATAAAACTCATCTGTATCCAGAAGATTTAAAACAAGCTTGTATCGCTCACTGATTGCTGCACGCATAATCTGCAATCCACCAAAGCCATCATGGTCAATCTCATACCGTGTAAATTCCGTGTATACAATATCATTGACTTTCTCTGTCGTGTCATAAATCTGTTTTAACATGCTCTTTCCTTCTAAGAGCTTTGGAATCGGAAGCCCCATATAATCTAAAATAGTCGGCACAAGGTCAATGTGGGAAGCCGGTGCATCCACTACCTTTCCTTTCTCCCCTCCTCTTATAAGGAGTGGAATATTAGCCACCTCTTTGTACGCAGTTGCATTCTTCATCTGCAGTCTATGTGCTCCGAGCATATCCCCATGATCTGAGGTAAAAATCACCAGTGCATCCGGCATCAACCTGTTGATTTTATCAATCACTTTTCCAATTTCATGATCTACGAATGTATTACATCCTAAGAACAGAGCCAGTGCCTTTGACGGATGATTAATCTCCTCTGCTGTTCTATGAATATCTGCCCCTGCCCAAAGCTGCTGCATCAATGGCTTTTTACTCAGATCATCTTCAAAATTTGGCTGATTATCAAAGATAAATCCCTCATACATCGTATTGTATGGTGCAGGACACAAACTCGGTCCATGCGGCTCATCGTAGGACACAGTCAGGAAGAAATCCTCATCCTGATACCGTTCTAAGAAATCAAGTGCTCTTTCCGTACAGCGGTACGCATAAGTGAACTCCTCTGTCATATTTTCCCTGAATGCGGTCTCTGACTTTCTTGAGGCAACCTTCTCCTCATCCGTCAGCTCATTCAGATAACATTTCATATCATACCAGTATTCCGGATCCCAGCCTTCCGGACATTTTCCGAAGCCAAAATAATCACCACCATCGAGATGCCATTTTCCAATATAACCGCAGTGATATCCATTGTCTGTCAGACGCTGTCCGACGGTCTTCACATTTGCCCCAAGTGGCACACAGTTTGTCACCATTCCGTTTGAATGTGGAAAGGTTCCGGTAAAAATTGCACTCCGCGCCGGACCGCACACTGGCTGACAGGAATAGGCATTGTTGTAACGGATTCCCTCTGATGCAAATTTATCGAGATTCGGCGTAACCATTTTGGGGTTGCCGTAGCAGCCTAACATGTCTTTTCTAGTGGTGTCCGTCATGATTAAAATCACCTGTTTTTTCATAAAACATCCATCCTTACTTATTCTTTACTAATTTTTGTTTCTTTAAAATTACAATAAAAACAATAATACTGATTACCACATAGGCGACCGTCATACCAATGAAAATAGAAGGAATTGCCTCTCCTTTATTAATAATACCAATTGGAGAAAATACCGTGTAAATGTAAATCAGGGTTGTAACAACAATTCCAGATACCGGTTTTGCATATTTCCATGGTGTCAAATCAACTGCTTTTGCATCCTTTTGTACATACAGCTCTTTTCTGGGTGCAATCTTTGCACTCACAAACATAATCAGCAGACAGATAATAAATAAAATTCCATAAATATGTAAATAATGAACCGGAATCGGATAAACAAATTTGTAAAGGGCATAAGCGATAATAAAAAATACAATGGAAATCTTGGCTCCAATTGCCGGAACTTTCTTCGATGCAAATCCAACCAATACAACCGCTAAAATTGGGATGTTAAAAAATCCCATAACACTCTTCATAAAAGTGTATAATCCCTGTGGGGCATTTGCGATGCTCGGTGCAACAAGGATGGAGAAAATACCAATTACCGTACCAAATATTTTACCTACATTTACAAGCTTCTTATCTGTGATGTTCTGATTGATCATTGGTTTGTAAATATTCAGGCAGAACATAGTAGATGCCGAATTTAATGCTGAATTAAAGGAACTTAATACTGCTCCGAATAAAACTGCCCCAAAGAAGCCGACTAATGGTAATGGCAATACATGAGACACCAGAACGGAGTATGCTGAATCCTGAGATCCAATCTCACTTCCATATAAATGAAATGCGATAATACCTGGAATCACAAGAATAAATGGATCCAGCATTTTGGCAAACCCAGCGATCAGTGCTCCTTTCTGCCCCTCAGCCAGATTTTTTGCACCAAATTCTCTCTGTACAATCTGCTGATTCGTGCACCAGTAGAACGTATTTACCAACAGCATTCCTGTAAAAAGTGTACTAAACGGTACACTGCTTGAAGAACTTCCTATCGCATTCATTTTCTCTGGATGAACCATCAGAAGCTGTGTGATTCCCTCTGCCATGCTTCCATTTCCAAGTCTGGCAAGTCCCAAAACCGGAATTAAAATACCTCCGATAATAAGTCCGATTCCATTGATCGTATCGGAAACTGCTACTGCCTTTAATCCACCAAAAATAGCATAGATACCACCAATAACACCGATACAGGCAATTACGATTGCAAGAGATTCTTTTTCTGATACGTGTAGCAATTCAGAGACATTAAATAATGAATTTAATGCTATTCCACCAGAATACAATACGATTGGCAATGTCACAAGTGCAAGGCTTACCAAAAACAGAAACGTTACCATATTCCTGGTTCTTTTATCATACCGTTCTTCAATAAATTCCGGTACAGTTGTAAATCCGCCCTTTAAATATTTAGGTAAAAAAATCAATGCCATAAATACAAGGGTAATACCGGACGTTGCTTCCCATGACATGCTTGATAGTCCATCCATAAATCCATTTCCATTCAATCCTACCAACTGCTCTGCAGACAGATTTGTAAGCATTAGTGAACCTGCTATTACAATTCCACTCAGGCTTCTTCCCCCTAAGAAATAACCCGTATTTGTTGATAAATCTTCTTTCTTTGTCAGGTACCACGAAATTACAGCTACCAATACTGTAAAAAATACGAACGATACCATAGTCCACATACTCATATTTTTTCCTCCAAAAAATTATTATCACGATATCGTGTTATTATCATAATTTTTTTCCTAAAAACCCTCCATAGAAAAAATTGTTCTGCATATGGACAAAACTGTTTTTTCTTTATTTTCTCATGATTTTTTCTTTTCTCTGTGCTACTATAATTTTAAGATGTCAGGGTCAAAAGAGTTTTTAAACTCGCTGACTTCCCACATATAGTACCTTGAAAATTTTACACAACCGTTTTGGAATAGATATTAGGTGTTTTTCCCTTGTATTTCAGTCAGTTCCTTGATTGGATTTTCAGGCTAATGCCGGATTTTGAGCATAATGCCCTAAGCCCTTTTGAAATGTAAAGAGCTTTTTAAAATTTAATGCTGCAATTTTACATCCGAAGAAAATCTTCCACGTATCAAACCCCATACCGGCATCCTGTCTGCATGATATTTTCTTCGCAATAAGGATGGAACTGTTGGGATTTTTCTCCAGTATAGCTGCAGCTTTTTGGTTCATATCCGGCAGGACAACGCAGGACTTTTGTACCTTCTTCATTAAATACAAACTCTGCAAGGATGCTGTCTACAGGTTTTCCAGATAAATCCGTATTGACCAGCTTGATATTCTTTTCTGCTGCAAGGTCGTGGTTCTCCTTTCCTGAGTATGCACCGTCTTCTTTTGTACGAAGACGCCGGGAAGCTTCTTCAACAACGGTCTGCTCTGAAAGACAGCGTACCAGAAGCTGGTATTCGGTAACATCATCGTATTCTGCCCCACAAAGTGACAGCAGTTTATCAGCGTCATGGAGAATGGTGTTTATCTGATCCCCTGTCTCATTTAAAGTATTATAATAAAACGTTTTGTTATAATCATCAGGATCATAATAATGTTCCATACCTTTAAGCAGGTCATCTTTTTTATTGTTATGGAGGTAAATGACCAGTCTGGATACGCAGGTGTAAAGCAGTTCTATACGGCTTAGTTTCCGTATGTTTGCTGCAATCATCATGGAATCCATACGCTTGATACGTGGATTGATATCCATGAGTCTGGCAATGCCGCCACTCAGTCCGGTAAGACAGTCGTGAAGCAGATCAACACCATAGGCGGATTCATAATCATAACAGCGTTTACGAAAACGGATTAGTTCTGAATGACATATATGTTTACCACCTTTATTTGCTGAATATAGTATAGCACGTCCATCATAGAGTGGTAAATTTGTGTAAAATTTTCAAGGTACTATAGGGGCTTTTGACCCCAACATCATTTTAACAATTATTTTTGTCTTCACATGACAAAAACATGTAAAAAACAAGGAGGAATCATCCTTTATGATTGATATTTCCGGACATCTTCGCCCTTACCGAAACGAATTAGGATTTGAAGATAATACCACAGATTTTGTAATAAATTGCTGTGGCTATCAGCATTTTCTCACAAAAGATTTTTCCAGGCTCCGTCCAAATGGAAGACTTGATTTCCAGCTTATTTACATTTCCAACGGCTGTGGCTATTTTAAACTAAATCACCAATGGATAAAACGTGAAAAAGGAGACATTCAGATTTTCCTCCCTGGTGAACGACAGGAATACACTTATTATGCAAAAGATACCCCAGAAGTTTTCTGGATTCATTTTACTGGTAAAAATTGTAAAAAACTTCTAGAAGAGTATGACATCCATTCCTGTCATATCGGGGAGAATATTCTTTTTAAAACTCTATTTCAGGAAATCATTCTGGAACTCCAGCTGAAAAAATATGGTTTTGAAGCTTATATTGCAAGTAACTTTATTAAGCTGCTTATCAGCTTCAACCGGACTCTTCTAAACGAAAAGTACTCTGCTCACACAAATTTTGCTTTAGATCGTCTGATTCTCGAATTAAATCAGCACTATCAGAACTTCTGGTCTATTGAAAAAATGGCTGAATACTGCAATCTGAGCCAGGATTACCTTTCTCATCTTTTCAAAAAAGAATACCATATTACGCCGATGAAGTATCTCTCTCAAATAAGAATCAATAAGGCAAAAGATTTTCTGGCTTATGAAAATCTTCCTATCTCTGAAGTTTCCTATCTTGTCGGCTACAGCGACCCTCTTTATTTCAGCAGAACTTTTAAGAAATCTGAACAGGTCTCACCGCAACAATACCGAAGAGATATTTTACAGATTCATACGCCATTTCATACTTATGAAGTATAAAAGATGAAGTTTTTTCCAAAACAAAAGACGTCTACATTTAAGCAATAGAATGCACGCTCCGCGAACATTCTATTGTCATGAATAAGCAGGCAAGTCGACATAAACATATCGACTTGCCTGCTTAACTGTCATTATCTGCACAAAATACTTTTACATTGTTCTGGCAACAACTCTGATTACATTTGCCGCATTAAACTGTAAATCTGCTTTCGTGATTTTATATCCATCAATCTCTTTTCCCGTTTTAACCGCTTCTACAATATCATCGAGATTTTTCTGGCATCCTGGCATCTGGATGTCATTGCCTGCATAAATACAGCCGGTAGATGCTGAGATTGGATAAGCTGGTTTGAATTTTCCGGTAATCATCGGCATATCCTGCGAGGTGAACCAGTCGGTCATCACTACTCCTTTAAATCCCCATTCGTCTCTTGCCATTCCCTGGATCAGATCATGGCTGTTTGCTGTATGGATACCGTTTAACAGGTTGTACGAAGTCATGATGGATAATGGCTGTGCTTCACGCACTGCAATTTCAAATCCCTTCAGATAAATTTCACGAAGTGCCCGCTCACTTACATGTGCATTGACAAAGTAACGGTTATCTTCCTGATTATTCACCGCAAAATGCTTGATCGTTGTTCCCTTGCCCCTGTGCTTTTGTACTCCTTTTGTCATTGCTGCCGCAATTTTACCGGAAACATATGGGTCTTCGGAATAGTATTCAAAGTTACGTCCGCAAAGCGGATTTCTGTGAATATTTAACGCTGGTGCAAGCCACAGATCCACATGAAATTGTTCCATTTCTGAACCAACCATATCTCCAGCTTTTTCTACAAGTTCTGTGTTCCATGACTGTGCCAGTGCCCAGCCAATTGGAATTGCAGTACAATACTGATAATAATTATCCACTTCCTTCTCATCGATATTTGGATTAAATGGTGTGTATGCATCCCCCATCACCTCTCCACCTGGAAGAAGTGTTCCATCCTTTTTCGTCTTAAAATGTGGCTGCAAGCGAAGTCCGGCAGGACCATCTGCAAGTATCATATTCTTGATTCCTCTTGATTCTTTGCATACAGAAGAGGTGTCTCCTGCTGCTCCAGGTACAGTGTAAGATGCATTTCCAACAACTTCCCCTCCGTCAGCACGCAAAGTACCCACACAAAATTCTGCAAGTTCTTCCGTTGAAAGCTGCGCCACTAATTCTTCTACTGTTGCTTTTTCTGAAAGAACATCCTGCATGGTAATTTTATCTGTCTTATCTGTATGGTATTCCTTCCGCATTCCCTGATAAACAACCGTTTTTTGTGCAATAGCTGTTGTATCAAAGATTATTTTTTCTGCCTGATAACTGGCGGCTTCTTTTTTCTTTTCTTCCAATTTTACAGCATCCGGATGAATCTCATTCAGTGCGACATCCAGGGCAAACAAATTTTTTGCCTTTAATGTTTGTATATCTTCACAGACTTCTATAACTCCTGCAACTTTTGTAGAAGCCGAGCTATTTCCAACCCGGATAATATAGTCACCTTTTTCCAATATCCATGCTGCTTCTTTTTCTGAATAAGACGCCATCTGTTCTGCCTGATACTTTAAGACAATCTCTTCTGTTTCACCCGGTTCCAGCAATTTTGTTTTTTGGTACGCTGCCAGCTCCTGATATGGCTTTTCCATTACTCCGCCGGCTGCACTATAATATACCTGAACAACCTCTTTTCCGGCATAAATTTTTCCTGTATTTTTTACAGTTACAGGAATCTGAATTTCATTCCCTTCCACACTTATCTTTCCAGCTTTTATCTCAAAATCAGTATAAGATTTTCCATATCCGAAACAGTACAGTGGTTTCACACCAAAGCTGTCAAAATAACGATATCCAACATAGATACCATCTTCGTACATTTCATCATGTACACTCTCATTATGGCTGTATTTTGCAGAGGATGGATAATCCATATAATTTTTTGCCCAGGTATCAGTTGTCTTCCCTGATGGATTTACTTTTCCGGTCAACACATCCAGAAGTGCATCTCCACCAAGATTTCCTAGCTGACTCATCAAGAGAATTGCATTGACTCCCACTATTGATCTCATTTCCGAAAGATCCATAACTCCGCCAATATTTAATACAACAATCAGTTTATCATATACCTCAGCAAGCAGATGAATGTTTCCTCTTTCGTGTGGATATAATCTGTAATCCCCTTCCTCATCAAACCGGTCTGCTCCTTCCCCGGAATTTCTAGCGATCACATATACCGCAGTATCTGTCTCTGACACATCAATGTCATTGATCGTGATAATCTCGCAGTCCGGTTCTTTGTAAGGGTGGTCAAACATTACTGCAAGTTCAGATGTCTGTTTTCTTGCTGCTTTCTCCTTCATCCACTGCACATAAGCTGCTTTCGCAGCTCTGGTATTCTGCTCCTGTCTGTCTAACCATGCGGTTGTCGTAACCTCAATTCCGGCATTTTGAAATCCCTGTTCAATGTTTACATTATTTCTTGTGTTTACATCTCCCGATCCAGTACCGCCTTTGATCGTCGCACGCGCTCCATTTCCGAAAAGCGCCACTTTTTTTGTATGAATTGGTAAAGCTCCATCGTTTTCCAGAAGTACCATACATTCCCCTGCAAGTTTTCTGGAAATCTGCGCATTTATAACTTCTCTCTCTTCAATCTCAGCTGTTTTCGATGCGAAAATTTCTGCCATATAGATATCTCCTCCCTGTAATCCAATTATTTTTATTTTTGTTTATTTTTCTTTTTAAGTCAAGATTTGCCGGAAAATTTTCCTTTTCTAAAGAAGTTCTTCCGGCAAATTTATGTATGATTTATTTCTGATGTCTTGCATCTAAGTCCCTGCGGATCTCTTCATACTTCTGATCTGTGATCTCATAGAAGTACATAGAAATTAAGGATGCGATATATCCTAAGATTGGCATCCCGAATCTTAAGAATACGATCATATTGATAACCGCTGGTGTCTGATCCTGATTTGCCACGAATCCAACTAATCCAAGGAAAAAGCTTGCGATAAATCCGCCAATTGCCATGCCAAATTTGTTGATAAATGTTAAAGAAGAAGATAATAAACCATCCCCTCGTTTTCCATATTTCCATTCTGCGTAATCCGAACATTCCGGCAGCATTGCCCAACCAAGGTTGCCTGGAAGTTTTGATACAAATCCAAATGCTCCCATCATACTCATAAGCACAATAACCGGTGCAGTAGGTTTAATCCACATAACAGCTAAAGGTAAAATGGACAATAAGCTTCCAAACCAGTATAATCTCTTTTTACCGATTAATTTTGTTAATGGTGGAAGTAATGGAATAGAAATGATACTTCCCACTAAAATTGCAGTTGCAACCGGTGATACTAAATCTTCTCTTCCAAGGACATATTTGAAGTAATACATATTTACTGCATTGTATGTAGCGTTTGCAAGTACATCTGTACCGAATGCGATCATCAGCATAAGCATTGGTTTATTACATGCTAGAAGCTGTAAGTTCTCTTTTAAATTGAATTTCTCTTTTTTTACTTCTACATCAACTTTATCATATTTTTTACCACCCCATGCACAGATCCAAAAGGAAACGGTTGTCATGATGCCAATCAGTGCACCATAGAGTGCCCAGCCCTGTTTTCCACCACCGAAAAGTTCTACCAATGGCAGTGCAAGAATTGTGATGACAAACTGGGAAACAGTTCCCATTCCCTGTTTCCATGCAACAATCTCTGTTCTCTGCTGAGGATCCTCAGAAAGAACCGGAGTCAATGCATGATAAGGAATATTTACTACTGTAGATGCTAATGAATATAAAATGTAAATCACATAAGCATATACGACTTTCATCGTTGGTGACATCTCTGGTGCAGTAAATAATAAGAAAATCAGCACACCAAGTACCGGTGCTCCAAAAATGATCCATGGACGATATTTTCCCATTTTACTTCTTGTGTTATCACCAAGCATACCCATGACCGGGTCTGTAAATGCATCAATAAATCTTGATATCAGCATTAAGGTCGCAACCACATAAGAGCTGATTCCGAAAATATCTGTGTAGAAGAATGTCAGAAATGACATTACAAGGAAGAATGCCAGGTTAGAACCTAATCCTCCAAATGAATATTTAAATACATCACTAAATTTTGCTTTTTCATATTTCTGATTCATAATTTGCCCCTTTCACCATGCTTTAACACCATGGTTTCTACCATCTTTTGATTTATTTTTTATAACCCCAGTCTCTTATACAACTCTTTTGGTGCATCGTTTTTCTCCATGTATTCTCTTATGTAACCCTTCATGCGCATTTCCACCGCTTCATCATGAATCTGTGTATTCTGCGTTGGATCTTCATTTAAATCAAATAACATGTTTCCAAAAGATGTCGTGTCTCCCATCATATCTTTTTTTTCAATTTTCATGACCTTACATCCTTTTGTAAAGGAAAATGGTCCGGCAAGTTCGACATTCTGCAATTCCTCTGGCTGGAACATCTGACGCATATGAGTTGGCATTAATGTATATTCATATACCTTTTCTTCCTGATGGTCTGCTGCATGCATATAAACATATCTGCCATCTGTGACATCCACCTGACTTCCATGATAACCAAATATTGCATATTCACGGATCGATGTATCATCATCCATCACCTGTTTTAATGGTTTTCCTTCCATGTCTTTCGGGATTTCCATTCCAAAATATTCAAGAAGTGTCGGTGCAAGATCAATTGTCTGAACGATAGAATTACGTTTTTCTCCTGCCAGATCCGCACGTCTTGGATCATAGATGAATAGCGGTGTATGTGCAATTTCATTGTAAATTGGCATGCTTGTCTTTCCCCACCAGCCATGTTCTCCAAGTAAAAAACCATGATCTGTATTTACGATCAGCATAGTGTCTTCCCACAGATTGTATTTATCCATCACATCTAACACTTTTCCAAGATAGCGGTCACATTTGCTGACTAAAGCTGCATAATTATATCTGACATGTTCAATTGTATTTTCAGATTCCACAGCCGGTGCATATGGCGGCCAGTCGGCTTCCATCGATGCATCCCCTTCAAAATGATGTGGGTAAAGCTCTTTATCCTTCGGTAAAGTATAGAACGGCTCATGTGGATCGAAGGTCTCAATCTGTAAGAACCAGTTGTCTTCGCCATGGTTTCTCTCGATGAATTCCAAGCCATTTGCAAAAGTGACTGCCTGAGAGGTCTTTTCCTCAGTGTTCATCTCCGCTCTGTTGATCCGATCCTGTGCCATCATTCTTGCATAGAGTGGATACTCTAACATCACTTTCTTATTTTCAAAAACAGTTCCGGCACCTTTTTCATAAGCATGTGCTACATCTGCTTTCCAGTTATCGCCCTCCTGACCTCTCGCAATCTCCCATGAGGAATAGCGGTTGTGATAAGTTGCTCCACCGTCCTCCCAGTAATGCTGATGATCACTGACCAAGTGTGTGTAAACTCCTCCTTTCTTAAGAATTTCCGGCATGGAATCATCAAACGGTTCCATCGGTCCCCAGCTTCTGTGGAAGAAGTTGATTCTTCCAGTCTGAAGCTCTCTTCGTGCAGGCATACATGGCATGCTTCCTACATAGCATTGCTCAAACTGTACACATCTCTCTGCAAGTCTCCTGAAATTAGGTGTCTTTGTCCAATTACACCCGTATGTTTCTAACATCTCTCGATTTAAAGAATCATACATTACCATAATTGCTTTCATAAGCCTCTCCTCTCTTGTCTATGTGAATTTTTATAATAAAATCAAAAGATTTCATTTACTTCTTTTTTTGAAACATTTTCAGTTTTTCAATTTTAATTTTGAAAACGTTTTCAAAATTATCAAAAGAAAAATTCCTGTTTTTCAGGATTTTTCTTTCTAAAATCTGTTTTATATTTCCCTGACAGATCCCCGATCCATGTATTCCGGCATGTATTTTTTTGAAAGATCTGTATTCTTCTTTCCACTGAGCTTATTTAACAACTCAGTTGCAATCGTTTCTCCAAGCTCTAATGATGGAACGTAGTAGCAATCAATCTTTGGCAGCATCTTTGCCCCCTGGCCTTCCACATGTTCTACACAGATCACGGAAATATCTTCTCCAAGCTGTTTTCCCATGGAAGACAGGATACTCTGCACTTTTACCAATAATCCCAAATCTTCGCAGATCATTGCTGTCACGTGTGCTTCTTCTATCATATACTTTAAAATGTCTCTCAGAAAATCAGCATCAATATTATATACGGTATCTGTAATATTAATCTTAAGTCCTGTGAATTTTGTTTCCGCCTTACTCTTTAATTTCAGGTTTGTATTGCTCCTGCTCTTTAATGGCAAAAAAGCAATTCTTCTGTGACCTTTCTCATACAGACGTCTGATTCCATCTAATATATACTCTTCATAACTGGCATATACATTCATCCCCTTTTCACTGAAGCGCTTTCCAATATATCCAACTGGAAAATCCTCTTCAATGATAGCACTTAAGGCACCTTCAAGACGTCCATCAGATGGAATTGTAAGCACGATCAGTCCATCAATCCTCTTCTGGCTTACATAGTCAATGAATTTGGGCTTTGCCTTCCTATTCTCCTCATAACCGGCGGCTTCATTAATCAAAAGAAGACTATAATCACTCTCTCTTATCACATTATCAATTCCACGCAGACATTCCAAAAGATATCCATTTTCAAACATACTTCCATTCGCTAATGGAGAATATACACCAATCATCTTGGAGCTTCCGGTCACAAGGCCACGTCCGAACTGGCTCGGCTGATAATCGTAATACTCCAATGCCTCCCGCACTGCTGCTACTTTGCTGTCCTTCACCCCGGCAGAGTTGTTGATTACTCTGGAAACGGTCGATATGGAGACTCCTGCTCGTTTTGCTACGTCATGAATGGATGCGTTCATAAAATGTGTTTCTCCTGTCTGTTCAAAGGATTAACTTCGTAATATTTTTAATCATTCCAAAATTTTTGCTGCTTCTGAAATTGAATTTATTTTCTGCGAATTTTTACTTCTATTTTGAAAACGTTTTCAATTTCTATTAATAATTTACCACCAAATCACAGTTATTGCAATTGGCAATTGTTCTATAATTCGATGGTAAATTTTATGGAATACTTACAAAGTTTTATCCAATCAATACTTTCTTGCTCCTCGAACAATTCCGATTGATTCTGCAAAGTATTTCAATTTCTTTTACTTTCTCTATCTCTTTTCCAGTGTCTTTACCATTGCCTTCATCTGTGGCAGACAGGCTGCAAAGAACATTTTATAACTCTCGCAGAAATAATTCTGATATTTTCCTGTCAGTTCATTAAGATCACGGTTTCTCTGGCAGCCACCATGACAGATATGAAAATATTCACAGACCTTGCATTCCTCATTAAGCAGCAGTGAACGCTCGACAAATCCGATCTCTTTTCTTTTTGCATTGATCTCTTCCATCTGATTTGCATTAAAATTGCCAAGACGATATTCATCTAACATATAAAAGTCACATGGATACACACTTCCGTCTGCTTCCACGACATTTTGGATCCCACAGATTCCCCGTTGGTCGCAGGCTTCCGGCTGATACCCTAAAAGGATACCGACATAATTTTCAAATTGCCGGATATATGGCTGTGTTCCGTTCTTCCAGTCCGCATACCATAATTCAAAAAGCTCGATCAGAAATCTTCCATACTGTTTTGGCTCAAGTGCATACTCATTTTCTCCATGTGCCTCATCTAGCGGATCAAGACAAGCAATATACTGCTGATAATTCCATCCTTGTTTTTTATAGAACTCATAAATTTCTGTAATATTGGATGCCACTTTCTGATTCACAACAGTAAGGATATTGTATTCCACGCCATAACGATCCATCAGTTCTGCTGCATGATGTATGCGATCAAAAGTTGGTTTTCCATTTTTGGTGTGGCGATAGCTATCATGGATTTCTTTCGTTCCATCAACGGAAAGCCCGATCAAAAAGTGATTTTTCTGAAAAAACTCACACCATGCCTCATCGATCAGATATCCATTTGTCTGAAGTGCATTATTCACGCGGATACCATGTTTGTTATACTGCTTTTCAAATTCAACGACTTTTTCAAAAAAATCAATTCCACGAAGCGTCGGTTCTCCTCCCTGGAATGCATAACTGACCGCCCCCTCTGCACGGAGCATCGTCTTGCGGATCACGTTTTTTAATGTCTGCTCTGACATAAATCCATAAGATTCCTGAATCCGCTTCTGTGTTTCATCACAATAGAAGCAATAATCACATTTCATATTACACATCCCGGAAGATGGTTTCATCAGTACACTGATTGGCGGCATATGCTTTTCCTCTTTTCATTCTTACATAAATTTAAAAATGTTATAAATATTGATTACAATCATCAATACCATAAGTGCGATAAACAGCTTGTCAACTGTCTTCTCATCAATTTTCTTATTGATTGCACGTCCACAGATTCCTCCGGCGATACCACCTGCAACCATAAGGATCAATACTCCGATCTGAAAATCCGGTACACTTCCTGTCACGATCGTAGAGATCAGGCTTGCGATCTGTGAAAAGAAAATAATATATAAGGAATTCTCTGCTGCAAGCTTTGTTGACATAGAAAAGAAGAAGAACAAAACAACCAGGTTGATCGGTCCTCCACCAATTCCAAGGAAAGAAGACATGATTCCAAGGAAAATACCGATCAGTACACAAACAATTGCACTGTCGACTTCATAGGTCTTGATTTTTGCCTTATAAATGGTATAGATCAAAGTTCCAAGTGTAACAATCAAAAGGCATAATGCCTGCACAGCTCCAACCTTGTTTGGATCACTGCTTAAAGATTTTACATAGGAAAACAGCCATTTTCCGATCAGTCCACCAACTGCTGCTCCAATTGCCAGTGGAAATCCTGTTTTCATTGTAACATGTGATTCTCCACTGATTTTGTTTTTCAAAACAGAATACGTTGTCATAGACAATACTGTACATCCTGACAAAAAGCTGATAGCTGTTACATCCAGCACTCCAAAAGAATCAAGAACCGGTTTGATGATCACTCCGCCACCGATTCCACAGATAGCACCTACGATCGATGCGCCAAAGCATACGATCAGAAATACAAGATAAATAAGCATTTTCTTTCTCCTCTTTTTGTAATGATCAGGCTATTTTCAAATAATTTGAATTATGATAATTGTGAAAAATAAATTAAATTTACTTTTTGAAATCTTCTAAATAGCCAACTATAAAAACCTATATTATTTTAACAAATTCATTTCAATAAAGCTATTGTTATGTTATTATAAAATACATAAGAATTTCATTATATATTTTGTGCGATCTTCTGCCACAGCCTACACCACAACCAGAAAGGAACTTAGAAATGACTTTAAAGCATCTGCGTATTTTCGCCGAAGTATGCCGCATGGAAAGCATCACAGAGGCTGCAAGAAATCTGAACATGGCACAGCCTGCTGTCAGCAATGCCATCCGCGAATTAGAAACCTTTTATCAGGTTAAACTGTTTGAGCGCATGAACAGAAGGCTTTATATCACGAATGCCGGGGAATATCTGCGCGGCTACGCCGACTCGATCCTGACACAGTTTGAAGAATCCAGAGATATTTTACAGGATATTGCTGCCTCCACGCGTATCCGGATCGGCAGTAATGTTTCTTTTGGAGCCAATTATCTGCCAAAGATTATTTCCAATTTCCAGTCGATCCATCCCGAGATCCCTCTTTTTACCATGATACAGAATTCAAGTCACATCGAAGACTGTCTTCTTCATAATGAACTGGACTTTGCTATCGTAGATAACTTAAGCTCCCATGCAGGGATACGGCAGACTCTGATCAAAGAAGAATCCATGGTTGCTTTATGCAGCCCTGATTTTTCTTTTCTTCCTGCCTTTTCTTCTACTTTTTTGCATAGCCATCATATACATGATAAATCGGATTCCTTCCGACAGCTTTCGCCGGAGCTTTCTATACAGGACTTTGAAAAAATACCACTTCTTGTCCGTGAGCCAGGAAGCGGATGCCGCGACATGCTAGATAAACGGTTCCATCAGTATGGAATCCAGCCAAAAATCAGTCTGGAAAGTGTCAGTACGCAGGCACTACTTGAATTTTGTCTGCACGGTCAGGGTGTCTTATTCCTGCCTAAAGTGCAGGCGCTTGATTATATTACTTCAGGGAAATTATTGGAAGTCCATGTTACAGATGCAGAATTCAAAAGATATTACTATTTTATCTATCATCAGAAAAAATATCTGACGAAGAGTATGAAGTATTTTTTAGATTTTATGCTCAAGACCTAATTGTTTGTGGAAATATGGAAGAGTTGAAGAACGGCTTGTTCCTTTGAAGTGATGTGCCTGATAAACTTGGTCTGTTAGTTTTAAAATCTGCTAGTCAGTTTCGGGTAAATGCATGTTTCTCCTATGTATAAAAAATGAGTATTGTCAGATATGATACAACAATGCGGGAGACATCACACCTCCCGCCTAAAGCTTCATCGCTCGGTCAGTTTTTATTTTTCCGTCCTGTATTTACCGTCACAGGACTCATCTTGATGAAGTAGAACTTTCATCTCTGCATATATTATTATATGCATATAGTATATAATATATAATAATACAACCATAATTTTATATTTTGTCCCTTTTCGTAATTGTGTTCCTACTCCCAATCAATGAATAAATATAAATTGCATGAATAGCGTGAACAGCATACCTAATAAATTCAAAAGTATATACAATCAGATTTAGGAAGTGTCTTGCAGAAGATGCTTCCTATTTTTGTGCAGAGAAATAGGTTTATAAGGTTTGTACCGATTTCAGAGCACTCCAATTATTAAGAAGAAAAAGAATTTTAAGGAGAATGCATGGTATGAAGCTCATAGATTTAACATGTTCAAAATGTGGAGCAACACTACAAGTCAATCCAGACTTGAAAAAATGTATGTGTCAGTATTGTGGAAATGAAATGCTTATAGATGATGAAACCATACATCATAATTTGAATTGTATCAAATACATTAAATCAAGAACATTAAGATTTTTGGTAAATTGCATTAAAAGCACACAACATTCAACCAAGGAAGTATATAAACTTGTACCTCTCCAAGATTTCTCCGAACACTCAGACATCGACTGGTCGCAATCCATTTCAAACATAGACCAACAGCTCTATAAGAAATACAATCTCACAGAAGAAGAAATTGCGTATATAGAAAAGACAATCAAACCAATGCAATAATGAAAATAATCTACCAAAACCATTTGTCATGTGGTAAAATAAAGAAAAACCAATTATGAAGCCTAAGGGAGTGTTGAACATGAAAATTTTGAAAAGTATTCTTAATTATATTCCATTAGCTACGTTTATCATATTTGTGGTTACTGATGGAATTATTTCTTTAACATCGGCATTAATTTTTGTTATTTCCACGATTGGTCTGCTGATTAATTGGAAAAGAAAAAAACCAGCGATGAAGAATTAAGAAAATTCCAATTTATCAATTACAGGTGACATTGAAAGAGCCAGTCCATTCAAGGTGCTGGCTCTTTCAAAAATTTCAATTTCACGAATTGCGTATAATCATTAAGTAAAACGAACTCCCCATTATGGAAAAATGAATAAAAATGGTGGAAAACGTATAAAAATGAGTTTATATACAGTAGGAACACTTTTCCGAAAAGGGAGTATATTTTTTACTGCTGACCGGACAGTAATTGTTATTGGAACAAAGCACTATTGAGCAGCAATCAATAATTTATTCCGTCCTGCCCGACAATCCAACAAAATACTCCACCATATCCACATATTCCTCAGGAATTACATCCGGGATAATATCTAAAATATTGTTCGGAATAATTTTTTCTTCCGTGATTTTCGCCGGGATCTTTGTCTCAAGTACCTCACGCACATGTTCTTTGCCTGATGCCGGAATAAATTTCATCAATGCCTGATAGGTATTTATCGCCCCTTTGCTCCATGCAAGATTTTTCAGGATTGAAGGTTGCAGTGCCTCTTTTTCCTTCTTATGTAAAAGATGAATGTCCTCTTCCCTGATTACCTCTGTGCCAGAAATACCGATACGTTCAAATTGCTCCATCGGGCAGTCGTTTTCTTTCATGGCTTTTTGGAGGAGATTCGCCATATAGGCTTCGATTGCGTTATCTTCTAATACGGTCGTCTGCTTCGGATCTTTTTCCATATCAAATAACTTATCACCAAAATTGGCAGCATTGACCATACTGTTATTGTCAATATGTTTTGCTTCTTCACTGTCTTTTCCATTAATTAAAAGATCACTGAAATCTTTCGAACCATTTCCGTTTCCTTTTGGAATCTTCCAGACAGGGCAACCCTTGGTGAAATTAAAACAATTTCCACTTACTGCCTCTGCCTTCTCTAATTCTCCAGGTGAGAACATATTTCTCATATGCATCGGCATCAGCGTATATTCATACAAAGGAGTATTTTTTTCAGAAACTGGCGCTTTCATATAAATATATTTTCCATCATAAATATTGACATGCGCACCGTGAATTCCAAATAATGCATAATCCCGGATTTTTTCGTTTTTCTCGATCACAGTACGAATTGGTCTTCCCTGCATATTCTTCGGCAATCCAACATTGAAAAACTCCAATAATGTTGCAGGAAGATCAATCGTCTGCACGATTTCTTTTCTACGCTGACCGGCTGTTTCAAATCTCGGATCGTGGATAAAAAGCGGAATATGTGCAATCTCGTCATAACAAGGCATAACTACTTTGCTCCACCAGCCATGTTCCCCAAGCAAATATCCGTGGTCGGTATTTACGATCAGCATCGTATCTTTCCACAGACCCAGCTCATCAAACTTGTCTAAAAGCTTTCCAAGATATTTGTCACACAGTTCTAGAAGCTCTGCATATTTGTATCTATAATGTCTTGCAAAACTTTCTTCCTCAGTCACATGATGATATGGCGGCCAGTCTTTTCCTGAATCCTCATAATCATCTTTGTACTCTGTTTTCCAGTCCTTCGGCACATAGAACGGCTCATGCGGATCAAAGCATTCAATCTGTAAAAACCAACGATCACAATCATGGTTTGCATCAATAAATTCCAGACCGCCATGAATTGTTTTTGCAAGCGCTGTATCTTCTTCTGTCTTCATGAACTTACGGTTTACGGCATCATGCCGCTGTAAATTCTGTGTTGCATGAAAATAAACACCATCTTTGTTCTGCAATTTGCTCTCATCGCATGGTCCGAACAATTCAGGAAGACATTTCCACATATCCCCCTCCTGACCACGGATATTTTCCCATGAATTATATCTGTAATGATATGTTGCACCACCGTCTTCCCAATAATGCACATGATCAGAGATCAGATGTGTATAAACATTGTTATTTTTTAAAAGTTCCGGCATGGAATCATCAAAAGGCTCCATCGGCCCCCAGCTTCTGTGCAACATATTATATCTTCCTGTCTGGAGATCTCTTCTAGCCGGCATACATGGAAGGCTGCCTGCATAACACTGGTCAAAGCAGACGCTATGCTCTGCCAGACGTCTGAAATTCGGTGTTTTGACCCAGTCACATCCATACGGTTCCAGCATTTCACGATTTAAAGAATCAAACATCAGCATTACTGCTTTCATATCATTCCTCCTCTACCACCATTTGATCAGCTCTGTCACCTGATTTCTCAGGTCAATAAATGCCGGTTCTACGACATTTCTTGGTCTTGGCAATGTATTTTCCAGTTTATGTTTAATACTTGTTGGTTTGTTTGTAAGAACAAGAATATTCTCACTTAAGTAAACTGCTTCTTCTATATTATGCGTAATAAAAATAACTGTCGTTCCAAGTTTCTGCCAAAGTTTAATCAGTTCGTCTTCCAAACGGAAACGCAATTCAACATCAAGCTGACCATACGGTTCATCCATCAGAAGAATATCTGGTTTTACTGCAAATGCCCTTGCGATTACAACACGCTGGAGCATACTTGTGGACAGCTCGACCGGGTAATAATTCTTATACTTTGTCAGTCCTACCATTTCGAGTACTTCTGCAACTTCTTTTTTTATTACATCTTTTGGCATCCTTTTCATTTTCAACCCGAAAGCTACATTTTCTTCTACTGTCAGCCAGGACATCGTTGAATATTCCTGAAAAATATAGGCAATATTGTGCTTTTTCGTGTCAACCGGTTCGCCATTTACAAGAATCTGCCCACCTGTCAGGTCATAAAGCCCTGTGATACAGTTTAAAAAGGTCGTTTTTCCACAGCCTGTCGGTCCTACGATACACAAAAACTCGCCTCTGTGCACATCAAAGGAAATATCATTTAATACCTTCAGATCTCCAAAGCACTTTGTCATATGGTCTACATGTAAAATAATATCCTGTTTCTCCATGTTTTCTCCCTTCTACAGTGCCTTGTCAACAACTGCACTTATTTCCTCTCGTAATTTCAAAAATTCTTCGTCTACATAGTTTCTTGGTCTTGGAAGATCAATCTTATATTCTTTTTTGATTTTTGTCGGACAGTTTGTCATAACAATAATACGGTCTGCTAAGTAAATTGCTTCCTCAATATTGTTCGTTACGAAAACAATCGTTCTCTTTTCCTTTTCCCAGATCTTCATCAGGTCTTCCTGCATAAGATATCGTGTCTGAGCATCCAAATGTCCAAATGGCTCATCCATAAACAAAACATCCGGTTCATTGCAATATGCCCTTGCAATACCTACGCGCTGCTGCATTCCTCCAGATAACTGATTTGGATAAGAATTTTCAAAGCCTTTTAATCCTACCAGTTCAATATAATGCTGCGCCCTCTCTCGTCGCTCTTTCTTTGGCACTCCTCGCATTTTCGGACCATATTCCACATTTCCCATAACAGTAAGCCATGGAAAAAGTGCCATTCGCTGATATACAACACCACGGTCTGGTCCCGGTTTTATAACCTTTTTCCCATTTACTTCGACTCTTCCCTCTGTAACCGGCTCAAGCCCTGACATGCAATTGATCATCGTTGATTTTCCACACTGTCCTGGTCCAAACAGAACCAACAGTTCATTCTCATGTACATTCAACGTAACATCCTCGATTACATGCACAGCACCTCTGGAAGTTTCAAAGGTTTTATCCATATTTTTACATACAATAATCTCTTTACTCATTTCCCTCTCACACTCCATTTGCAAAGTCTTGATTCGATGGCTCTCATAGTAACTGCAAGAATATAACCGACGATTCCAATTGCTACGATTCCGACAAGGATCTGCACAGTACTGTTACTGTCCTGTCCACGGATAATCACCCAGCCGACACCCTCGGAAGAACGCACCATCTCTGCCGCAACGACTGTTGCCCAAGATGTTCCGACTGCAATCTGTAAACCTGCAAAAATCTGCGGTACACAGGATGGAAGAACGATTGTCGTAAATACCTGTCTATTATTTGCTCCAAGCATTCTGGCAGCTCCGATAAGTTCCGGATCTACACTTCGAACACCGGAATAAGCATTCATAGTTACTGCACAGAACGCTGAATACATAATCAAAAAATATTTAGAAGACTCTCCGAGTCCGAACCATACAATAGATAGTGGAATCCATGCAATTGGTGGAATTGGTCTTAAAATTTCAAAAATAGGACGGAACAGTGCAGACATCGGTTTGAACCAGCCCATTAAAATGCCAAGCACGATTCCCAGTACGGAACCAATAGCAAATCCAATAAGGACACGGCTTAAACTCCATAAAATATGACCCTCTATCGTATGCGTTCCGAGTGGTTTTACAATGGAAATCACAAACATACTTAATGTTTCGATTGGTCCTGCTAACACCATGCCTGCTTTGGTAAAGCTGACAACAAGCTGCCAGATCACTAAGAATGCCACAATGGAGATTGCTGCACAGACTGTTTTTTCATAATTTTTTGCTTTCTTATTAAAATTCTTAACCATCTCTGCGCACTCCTTTCACAATCTTATTCTCAATCAAGGAAAGAATTCCCGAAAAAACAGCCCCTATTGCACCGATGGCAATCATACCACAGATAATGATATCCGGTCTGTAAATTCCTCTTGCCTGCTGGATCATATATCCAAGTCCCTTGGTAGATGCAAGCATCTCGGCTGCTACAATACAGGTCCACGCTGCTCCCAGTGCAACCCTGACTCCCGTCATAATCATCGGTAAAGCCGTTGGAATTGCGATATTTAGCAGCATCTGTGTATCGCTTGCGCCGAACGTCTGCCCTACCCAGAGATGCACATCTTTTGTCTGACGGATTCCCGTGTAAGAATTTAAAACACATGGAACAAATGCAGAAAGAAATACCGTTACGATCTTCGGAGTGATTCCAATTCCGAATAAAATGATCATAAGCGGAATCCATGCCAGTCCCGGAACTGGACGAAGCAGGTCGAAAATCGGTCTTGCGAACAAATCTACTTTTTTATACCATGCCATACAAATTCCAAGTGGTGTTCCAATCACAACTCCAAGTGCCCAGCCTCCTAATGCAATTTTTAAAGAGGAACCTATGTGCTGTGGCAGTGTGGCACCATCCGGTGCCGAACTGCTTAATTTTGCAATAAAAGTTTTTACCACTGTCACAGGTCCTGGAAGTGTGGATGAGCTTGTGAATTTTAACACATCACAGCAAAACCACCAGATTCCTACAAAACCAACAACAGAAAGGATCGACAATATCCATATATAACTTTTTTGTTTCTTCATTTTCAATCACTCCATGAACGTTTCTTATTCAGACTTAATTTCTGTTCCTACTGTTTTTGATACATATTCTGCATTGATAGAAGCAGCTACATTCGGTGCATTCTCTGCTGTAATCTTCTCTGCTTCTACAAGGAAATCTGTGATCGCTACCCATGCCTGTCCAAGAACATAATCGGACTGTTTCATCGCTTCTGTACCAACATACTGTCTGTCAGCAATCTCATGTGCAAGATCGGAATTGGAACAGGAAATTGCATTTTCATCGTATACTTTTCTTGTATATTCACTTCTTAAATCGTCATCCTGTAAATCATCCATTGCTTTTACAAGACAGTCTACAAATAACTGGATTTCTTTGGAACGTTCTGCTATAACTTTATTTCTCACGAAACAACCGTCACACATATTGACTCCGGTCGCATCCTCAAAGGAACATAATTTGGTGTAACCTTCCTCCTCTAACTGATAAGAATATGGTGGATTTGCTGCCATTGCATCGCCTTCGCCTGTTGTAAATGCCTGGTATGCAGAAGCATATTCCATATTAACCTGATTGATATCATTTGGTGTTAATCCATATTTTTCTGCATAAGATTCTGTCATATACTGGACTGCGGTTCCAAGAGGCTCTAAAATCTGAATTCCTTTTAATGAGTCAGCACTTCCTATCAATCCATTTTCTTCGGCACACTGTGCAATATCAGAATCAGAACGTGCATATAATCCCATACCACCAGTTGTGTTCACATCTGCAACCCAGCTGCAATCTGCATTCGCAAGAGAGTAAACAGAAGCAAATCCCGAAACAGCGACATCAATCTGGTTTGCAGCAATTGCCTCGTTGATTGGAGCACCTGTTGCAAAAATTTCAATGTTGACATTTAATCCTGCATCTTTGAAGTAACCCTGCTCCTCCGCATACAACACCGGGATACCACAGGTTAATGCCATAGTTCCAACGTTTAAAACATCATAGTTGCTGTCAGATCCTGCATTGTTATCTTTTGCAGTTTCTGTGGAGCTTCCAGAATCAGTACTTCCTGCACCGCTATTATCAGATCCACAGGCTGTCATCCCAATCATCATTGATACTGCCAATAAAGCTGCAAACATTCTTTTTTTCATCTTTTTTCCTCCCAATATGTTTTGTGATGGTTTATTATTTTATTTGCGTTAACGTTAACGCATCTTGTGTTTTATTAATAACGCATTTTCACAAAAATGTCAATAAAACAAACTCTCTTTTTTTATATCATTGTTGTTTTCTCTATTTTCAACAAATTTTATTTTCTTTTTTTGTGTATTTCAACCAATTTCTCGTACTTGTAAGGTCAAAAAAGATGTGCAATACTTAATTTATATCTGAACTAACAGTGTATTTTTCTTTTTACATCTGTAAATTATGCAGTACTGTTGTTATAATAACTATAATTACTGAATCATTCCGCGTTGCTTTGTTACTAAAAAATGATTCAAACATAAACAGTAGTATTTGTACAGACAGATCGAGGTACCTATATGACAACTTTAAAAGATATCGCAGCAGCTGCTGGTGTTTCTATCGGAACGGTAGACCGTGCTTTAAAAGACAGAGGACGTGTAAATCCACAGGTTGCGCAACACATTAAAGATCTTGCAAAAGAAATGGATTATCATCCAAATAAAATTGCTTCCGGACTCGTGAATCGAAGTCGGAACTATAAGCTTGCAGTTATTTTGCATATCACAGGAAATGATTTTTTTAATGAAATATTAAAAGGAGTAAAAAAAGCAGAAAAAGAAATCCGTGATTATGGGATGTCTGTCGACATTTATCCTTGTGATGACTTTGATGCTTCCATGCAGCTTTCTAATATTGAAAAAGCGATTGAAAATGGAGCTAATGCCATCATCATCGTACCAATCAACGACCCACGTATTTCGAAAAAAATCCGCCAGCTCAATAAAGATAATTTCCCGGTTGTCTTTTTAACCGCTTATCTAAACCGAATTGTTCCACTCAGCTCTATTCACTGTGACTATTATCGTTCCGGACGAATCGGTGCAAAATTGTTACAGTTAATATCCGGTGGCACTGGACATGTAATGGCTTTTTTCCCGTCTTCTGCCATGTTTGGAAATAACTCAAGGAAGCAGGGCTTTGAATCCTATTTTACAGAGGCTCGTACTACCCTGTCTTTAAGTGGAGTTATTGAACTGACAAATAATCCAGTCAAAAATCTTTCCTTAGTACGTGAAGAGCTGACCATACACCCAGAAGTTGATCATATAATTTTCAATGGCGACTCATCCATCGCACTTTCTGTACTAACTGAATTAGATCGCCCCGTAAAAGCTGTTTTTTATGATTTTTCTGCTGAAACAAAGGCTGCATTAAAATCCGGGCTGATTGATGCCGCTATCTTACAGGCTCCCAAAGATCAGGGCTATCAGGCGGTCAACGTCTTATTCCAGTATTTTACCTCAAAAAAAATACCACAGAAGGAAATTTTAATGGATAGTCAGATTCTGCTGAAAGAATGTATTGACTAAATATTTGCAAGTACTCAAAAGATATATGAAAAATTTCTCATTGTGCAATGAATATACCCCAAAAAAGAAAGGACCGGGAGATCACTCTCCCGGTCCTTTCTTTTTTGGGGTATATTTTAATTTAGTATCTGGCTTTTATAATATTAATTAGCAGCATCCACATCCGCCATTGTTATGACGATGTCCATAAGCATCCATGCAGTCATCTTCCGGATTCTTCATGCAAAGATGAACAGCTGCCTTCTTAAATGTCATAGGAAGTGCTAAAATGTTAGGATTCTTTCCTACGAACTTCTTCTCTGCATCTGCTAAAGCTTCTTCAAAAGTAGCTCGTGTCTTAAGACCCATTCCTCTTGCATATCCCGGTTCCTCAGCACCAACAATATAGATTGCACTTGTATTCATCTCAGCGATATGTCCACAAGACATCATAGAAAATCCGTGGAATGGATGGAATGCGTTTGTAAAACGGTATTTACGGATATATTCTTCATTTGTTGCGAAATATTCGCCATAACGGTTCATATCCGGCAACGTATTCATATGATCATGCTGGAATAATTCATACTGTTCTCTTAAATATGGCCATAATTCATCATGGAAATATCCATTACAGATAGAAGAGCAGATAATTACACAGTTGTCACTCATAACACGTTTAAATCTTAATACCTGTGCACTCAATGCCTGCATCATCATGATCGGGTTTGTTCCCATTCCATCACCATAGTGGAATTTCTGTGGCATACCAAATACAAGTACATCGTACTTCTTCTCTGCCCAGTGCACATAAGTTCTCTTATCTGCAAGTTTCCAGCTGATCGGCATCATTTCTTTTGCATATCCGGAATAAATTGCAATCTGTCTTGAGCATGTATCAAGTACAGCGTCACAACAGAAGAATGGATGTCCCATCTTCTCTTCCATATGCATACTGATCTCATCAAATTTATTACGCATTAAGCTTCCCCCGTTAACCGGTGTAAAGTCATCTCTATGCATAACAGAAGGTACATGATGGCTTGCGATACATCTCCAGTTTGTGATACCTGTTGCACTGTGCTTGTATCCGCCTGAATATCCACCATATGGATTTCCCTGTACATGACCGATCAAAATTGGAATGTCGCAGTCAAATACATATTTGTTCATGTATACCGGATCACCTCTATGAGTTGTTCCAAGATATACCATATGCTCCTGATCTTCACTGTCATGGCTGATGATCTGGCCTGTATGCCAGAATTCATTGAATAATTCCTCACCAAAAATTGCTTTTGCATCAGATTCTTTACTTCTTGGATGTAAACCGTTGGAAATAATGAAAAGTACATCTTTTTTCTCAACACCTGCTGCATAAAGTTCTCTTAAAATGTATTTAATACTTAGTTTTCTGTGGCTTGTTGCCTGTTCTCCGCCTTTTACACGATCTGGAACAATGATTGTAACAGTGCTTCCCTTATGAGCAAGCTCTGTTAAAGTAGGCATTCCGATTGGGTTTGCAAGACTCTCTAAATATGCTTCCTCTAATTTATCTTCCGGGATATAAGCCGGATCTTTTACTGTTTCACCTGGAATAAAAATGTCAGTATTATCTGGTAACTCTGCAGGCATTGTTCCCTGTCCATATTCGAATTCAATCTTCATATCTTTGTTCTCCTTTTTTATCAGGATTGCGAGCTTTTTTCGCAATAACCTGGTTATATGGTTTAGACAATGCAAAACTTCTTATATACTTCTTTTATTTTACATTATCACGAGTGTCGTTATAATCTGTTTGTCAGACTAGCCTTCCATGTAGAGACGGATGATCTCAAGGTATTCTTCCGGATAATATCCGATCTCACCCTGGAATCTTGTAAGTGCGATCAGTCCTCCGTCGATTTCATCGATAGAAGCGAGCATTGCTGCATTATCCTGCTTTAATCCACCACCGTATACAATATCCATACCACCCGTCTGTTCTTTTACAAAACGTGCGATCTTAGTGATGTAGTCTTTTCCTGCCGGTGTTTTACCAGGTCCGATTGACCAGATTGGCTCATAGGCGATCACGACTTTAGATTTGTCAACATCTTTTAATCCGATCTCAAGCTGTTTGCCTAATACTTCCTGCCACTGCTCCTGCTCTTCGCTCTTTTCTCCGATACAATAAAGAACTGTCATTCCTCTTTCAATAGCACATTTGATCTCCTGATTTAGCAGACGGTTCACTGCATCTGTATCTGTCACTCCTGCTTCTGCAAGAATTCCTGCCTTATCGTTACGTTCTTCACAATGTCCGATGATTGTTGTCTCACATCCTGCCGCAACCATTGCAGATGCCGGTCTGTTTGTTGTAAATGCACCAAAATTGCCACCTACTGCAGTGTCTGCTCTGTAAACGCTCTGGCATCCAACCTTGATTGGGCTGTCCTCTGTTTTTGCTTTTGCTGCATTTAAAAGATGAACCTCCGGAAAATACATTGCGAATTCTACTTCTGAACGATCATATTTTTTCAGTTCGTCCTGTGTATTCTTTACAATATACTCTGCCCAGTCAGCAACCGGTGCAATACGGTTTACTCCACCAAACTCTGTTGGAACATCAAATCTTTTTAAATTCAGATAAATATGTTTCATGGATTTTCCTCTCTCTATCTGGTATGGATACCGGAAGCACTCGCTGTATCTCCGGCATCCATTACGATTAACTTACTCTTTCTTAGATTCCTGCTTTTCTGTAACGCTCTGCCATCTCTTCAATTGTAACGCGTTCTACCTTCGGTGCTTTTCCGTAGCTTCCGAACTTCACAAGTAATGGTGCGATTGCTTCTTTTACACCATCTTCAATACATGTACAGATTCTTGCAACATCATCATCCGGAACATTTCCGTACATAATTGTATCCATGATCGGTGTGATGAATGCACGAGGATCAAATGCTGATTTCTTTGTCTCTAATAGTTCATAGATCTGACCTACAGATGCACTGTTTCTAAGAGCAGCATCTTTTGCAAAAAGCTCTTTCATATTTCTTGTAACTGCCAGACGAAGATCTGTATCAACATTGATTTTATTAATGCCGCAGTGGCTTACTTCTACAAGCTGGTCTACATCAATTCCGTATGCATTTGTGATCTCTCCGCCAAGGGCATTGATTTCTTCTACAATATACTGTGGAACAGTAGAAGAACCATGGCTTACAAGATATCCTTCGATTCCCTCATGCATCATACATTCTTTGATTGCGATGGCGATCTCTTTGCGGATCACTGCATTCTTGCCTTTGTTTGCACCGTGCATGGTACCATAGCTGATCGCTAATGCATCAACACCTGTTTTCTTGAAGAAATCAATTGCACTTAATGGGTTTGTGTATGTACTTGTTGCTGCGAATACATGATCTTCAACACCTGCTAACACACCAAGCTCACCTTCTACTGTAACACCTCTCTCATGAGCGTATTTTACAACTTCACGTGTCAGTTCTACGTTCTCATCGAATGGAAGAGAGCTTCCGTCGATCATGACACTTGTATATCCGCCTTCAATCGCAGCGACACAGGAATCGAAATTCTTACCGTGATCTAAATGAAGTGCAACCGGAATATCACTGTCTGCCGCATATTTCTTTACTGCTGCTCCGATATTCTTAGCTCCTGCTTTCTTATCCTCTAATGTGGAATTAGCGAAATCTGTACGTCCACCCATAAATCCATTTGCAAGATCAGCTCCCTGAATAATCGCAGGGCTTCTTAAAATCTGATGAACATCTACAGCTGCTTTTACCTGGCATACAGCATTTACATTAAATGCACCCTGTGCATAACCATTCTTATCTGCTGCATCCAAAATTGCTCTCATTGGTACTAACATAATAATCCTCCTTGTTTTGCTTACTATTGATATATGTTATTAGTTAAAAGAAATCATCTTAGGCAGTTCGCCACCGATCAGTGGTCTGCACCATTCCTTGAACGCTTCCGTTACACCATTGCCCTCTTCATTAATAAATTCATCCGGCATGGTTCTCTCATACATCATGACTTTATCGATATCTACTAAAAATGGTTTCATCACATATGGTTCTGTAGAAACTCGCTCAAATGCCACCATCTTTCCGGATTCACCATTCATGATCGCTTCGCAGGCCATCTTTCCTGCAAGCACTGCTTCTTCTCGGTCAACCGGACTCTGTTCATGTGCGGCTGCTCGGCCTACAAGTCCCGGCTTCTCACCTCTTGCTTTGTATCCAAGCTTCTTAATAATAAGATTAGCGAGGTGCTGGCTGACATCACCAAAATAAGTTGCACGTCCAACCTGGAAGATTGGCTCGACAATTGGCTTTCCATCTTTATCTCTTAAACCTTCGCTTGCAACGACTACGATTCCGCTCTTCTTCTCAAGAAGCTTCTTCACATCATCAAGGAATTTATCCTCATCAAACGGGCGTTCCGGAAGATAAATAAGATCCGGACCGACACCATCTCCATCATCTGCCAGTGCACTTGCTGCTGTCGTCCATCCTGCATTTCGTCCCAATGCCTCTACAACAACTACGTGGATTGGAAGTCCTTTGACATCTGCTGCCACTTCCTTCACACTCTGTGCCATATATCTTGCAATGCTTCCGTATCCAGGACTATGGTCTGTGATTGCAATATCATTGTCATGTGTCTTAGGAATACCCATCACTCTGATATCTAATCCTCTTGCCTGACAGTTTTTATAAAGCTTTCCGCAGGTATCCATGCTTCCGTTACCACCATTGAAAAGCACATATTTGATATTCTTCTTTATCAGTACTTCGATCATTCTGTCGTATTCTGCCTGCTCGATCTGATCTCTAGATGTTCCGATGGCACTTCCCGGAGTATTCAGTAAAAGTTCCAGTTTTTCATCCGGGATATTCTCCATCTCAATGAGTTCTTCTCTCATCAGTCCGCCGGTACCATTCTTAGCGGCATAGATATGTTCGATTTCTTTATACTTTTTTGCTTCCTTTACTGCACCATACAGTGATGCGTTGATCACGGATGTCGGACCACCACCATGTACGATCAGTATATTCTCTCCCATAGTTTTCTCCTCCTGATTTGAAGTATTTGTCTGCTGTTTTGGTTGACTGTAAACAGAAACTGTGTTGCTGAAATTATACATTCCGACACTTCTTACATTGATTACATTATAACACATACGTCACAAATTTTGCGTGACATTTACGCAAACGTTTGTGATGTTTTTCCAATATTTTTTCACAAAAAACTTCGGACGCTCATTACAAGTCCGAAGTTTTTTGTGTTCCATATTTCATGAAATGATTAAACCTGGTTTTTATTTTCCAAGTGCCTCAAACATCCATTTTTTATAAGCCTCTACTCCCGGCTGGTCAAATGGATTTACACCCATGATCTTGCAGGACAAATAACATGCGAACTGGAAGAAATAAAATAACTGTCCGAAATGATAGGCATCCAATTCATCGAGTTCAAATGTCATGCATGGCAGTTTTTTGCTGTGTGCTGTCACTGTAGCATGGTATGCAGCCTTGTTGATTTCCCAGAAATCTTTTCCATCCAGATAGTCAAAATAATCTTCTTTTTCATCCGGTTCTACGATCAAAGATGCATTCTGCTTCTTTACATCCAAAAATGTCTCAAACATAATCGGAGAACCATCCTGAATAAACTGTCCTACTGAATGCAGTTCCTCCGAAAATTCTCCTGCCACCGGAAAGACTCCTTTATTGTCTTTTCCTTCACTTTCTGCAAAAAGCTGGATCCACCATTTATAGAAGAAACGGAACTGTGGCTCAAAACTTGAAAGCATCTCCACACGGTATCCTTCTTTATAGTAGAGATTTCTAAGACATGCATACTGATATGCAATATTCTCTTCGACACTCTCTTCGTGTACACGGATCTGCATATCTCTTGCTCCCTTTACAAGTTCGCGGATATCAATTCCTGCAACTGCCATCGGAAGTAATCCAACATTTGTCATTGCCGTGTATCTTCCACCTACATTTAATGGGAACTCTAAAAATGTGTATCCATATTTTTCACAAAGTTTCTCGAGAGAGCTTCCGGTTGTTCCAACTGCAATCGTACGTTTTGCAGATTCTTCTTTTCCATATTCTGATTCCATATACTCACGAAGAATACGGAAAGAAGATCCCGGCTCTAAAGTTTCAAAATTCTTTGCTATACAGTCAATATACACAGATTTTCCTTTTAATCTCTTCAGCATCTGTTTCATTGCATTTGGAGAAAGTGTATTTCCGGCATAAATAATTTCAGGAGCATCATCCTGCTTTAACGCTTCAATCACAGAACGAGCTGCATTGTTGGATCCTCCTACTCCAATCAAAACAAACGCATCCGCATTTTCACGGATCTCTTTTGCTATTTCTTCCAGACGTTTTAAGCTCGCATCGTCAGCCCATTCTTCTGTGTCAAGCCATCCCTGACTGTCTGCATAGCAGGTCTCTCCTGCCTGTGCCTCAGCGAATAATCCGGCGCCATTTTTCATGATCTCATTTAATTTTTGTGTCTGTTCTGCTGTCTTGTTATGAATGATTAAATTTAACATGATGTTTCTTCCTTTCTTATCTTACATTAGAGAAGCCATCGCATTTTGCAACGGCTCCTCAATTATGTATGATGAAATATATGTATCGGGATTAGATATTTAAGTCAGCATTCATTTTTTTGATATCAGCTGCGTCTAATTCTTCCTGCATCTTCACTTCGCCAGCTCTGTTCAATGGATAGAAGTACATTGCAATAACAGATGCCACATAACCAATGATCGGTCCGACCGTGCAAAGAAGTAAGATAGCTTTCAGACAGTCAGGCGACTGTTCCACAACATCTTTGTTATATCCGGTTGCAGAAAGAATGATTCCGCTGAAGAACATAGAGAATGCCTGACAACATTTATTTACAAAAGTAAAGGTAGAATTTACAAGTGCTGTTCCGTTAATTCCAAGTGTAACCTGTGCATAGTTTGCAGAATCAAGTACAGCTGAACGGCTTAACATATTATTAATGGTCCATGTAAATGCAATCGCAATATATGTAAACATAACTGCAGAAACTGCATAGGAATTTATAAGACCTGTTAAAAGCATCGGGATTGTACATAAAATTGCAATCGCTTCAATTCCAATGATACCCATTTTTTTACCGGTTTTCTTTACGAATGGCTGAATCAAAGGAACCATAGCAAATCCGATAAAGGTAGATGCATAACCAATATAAGTGATCAGATCTGTTCTTCCGCTCATATTATATTTAAAGAAATACATTCTAAGTGAATTAGAAATCTGGAATGCAAACATATCAGTTCCATATGCGATTAAGACACATGCAAGTGCTCTGTTTTTGGTAATAACGGAAAACGTTTCTTTTAAAGAGAATTTTTCTTCTGCTTTTTTTGCTGCAGTTGGATCATAGGTATCTACATTTTTTACAGACATTGCAGATAAAATAAAGATTACTGCACTGATCGTACCGAAGATCACTGTAAATTTAAACCATGCTCCTGCATCATCCTGTCCCCCTAATTTATCAAGGATTGGAAGTGCCCATGCAGAAATAATCAGGGATGCGATGGAACCAAATGCCTGGAAAATTGACTGAATTCTGGTTCTCTTCGCGATATCGTTTGTCAGAAGTGCCGGAAGTGCTAACTGTGGAATCTGTACGATTGTCCATGCAAGAGAATAAATAATATAAGTAACAAATGCATACACTACTTTTCCTGTCATCGAAAAATTCGGTGCTGTAAAAAGTAAAACGAACATGATTCCAAGGAATGGTGCTCCTGCAATGATCCAAGGTCTGTATTTACCAATTTTTGTATTCGTACGATCTACGATCATTCCCATGATCGGATCTGTAAAAGCATCTACCAGTCTTGCCACCATGAATACAACACCTGCCACGAATGGTGAAATTCCAAGGATATTCGTGTAGAAATAAGTGATATAAGTTCCTACCATCAAAAAGATGATATTGTTTGCAAAGTTGCCTGTGCTGTAGAGCCAGTAGTGTGCTTCTGTAGCCTTCTGTTGTTTTTTGTTCGTTGCTTCCATTTTAACTCCTCCATTTTGATACTTAAATCTTTTAAGTAATTTGTTAAGAAAATTGTACTTTTGTCCATTCAAAAGTACATTCCATTCGGAAAGCCTTCCGTATATTTGTTAAAACTTTTAATAATTGTATTATAACAAAATTCCATATGTTTTCAATTGACAATAGTCACAAATCTCCTTGTGGAAATTTGTGACTATTTACTTAAAACTTTTAATTATTCAAAAACTGATTCCGGATCACAAAATAACCTGCTCCAACAGCACCTCTGGAATAGTCAAATTTCTCAAATATAATCTGCACTTCTTCCTCGTTTAATCCGAAAAACTTCTCCTTTGCAGACTGTAACAGTTTCTGCCTGTTTGCCTCTTCCACGAACATGAAGCCATCTACCACCACATAACCAGGATTGATCAGATTCACAACATTGGCAAGTCCAATCCCAAGATATTCGATCGCATCTTCAATAATCTGTTGTATTTTCTCATTTCCGCCCTGCTGAAGTTCTATGATATGATGCATACGAAGCCGTCCATCCTGCCTTACCATCTCCTGTAAAGCCGGCAGCTTTCCAGAAAGCATTGCTTCCTGACATTTTTCAAAAACGGCTTTCTCACTTCCAAGGTCATCCAGACACATCTGTGTTCTTCCGCCATCGTCATTCACACTAATGATTGTATGTCCAATCTCGCCTGCACCGGCTGTATATCCACTGACCACCGTATCTTTTAGCATCAATGGGCAGGCGATACCTTTTGATACGTAAAAGTATGCAAAAGAATCCGGTCTGCTCCCTTTCATACTCATTTCATGTCCGACTGCTCTGAGCCTTACGTTATTATCAATAAATATCGGTAAATGAAGCTGTTCTTCGAGATCCTTTGCAAAATGTTTTCCGATCCAGTCCTTTCTTGGATTACTTCGGATGATCCCGTACTCTGATTCGATAAATCCCGGAAGTCCCACTCCAACACCAAGAAGCTGTTTCCCTTTTGCCTGTTCGATCATTTTCTGAATGATCGTTGTCACCTTTATTAGCATCTCGTCGTAATTTTCCCGCGCTGCATCCTCGTTCAGCTCGCTGATCACTTCGCCCTTCAGATTGATCAGAACAGCTCTGGTCGCATACTGTGCAAGCTCGACTCCGATCGCATATGCTGCATCTGCCTTAAAAGATATCGCATTGGGTCTTCGTCCCATATTATTTGAAAGCTGTCCTTCAGCGATGGGATTTTCCTCTAAAATTCCCTCGGCAAGCATTTCATTGACACTGGTTGTTATCGTAGGAAGCGTCAGACCCAATTCCTCTGCAATGGCTGTACGCGTTGCATTATCCATCCGAAAGATCATATTTTTGATCAGTACGCGGTTGCGTCTTCTTGTCTCCAATAAACTGTTTCCCTTTTTTCCCGCCATGTTCTGATATCCTTTTCCAACTTCTTAATCCCAACCGGCTTAAATTCCGGCAAATTCTCTGCTATTTATCATAACATATTTTGGGGATATTGGAATCAAAATGTCTAAAATTTGTTCTGCATTGGTAAAACTTTTTTCTTCTCGCAACTCTTATTTTTCTTTCTGGATCAGCATGGCTCTTAAAACACCAACGCAAGCATACTCACGTTTTCCGGCACCTCATGCGCATCGTCTAAGATTACTCATAATTTATTTTCTTTCCTCTCATTTTACTTTTCGTTTTTGACACTCAAATCCTTTTCGTATAGTATATCACATCTGCTCAAAGTTTGCGTAAAATTTGAGGCAAACGTTTACAGATAAAAAAGAAGGGCATAACCGAAGTCACACCCTTTCATTTCCTAATGTTACTATTTTTTATTTCTCATCTACCTTACAGGTATAAGCTCTTCTTCCCAACACATTAGTCTTTGTGCCCGTCAGACGGATTGTTTCACGAAGCGGAAGATCTGCAGAAGATGTTCCAACCATAAAATCAAGCTGTCCCGGTTCTACCACAAATTCCATCTCCTCGTCATAATAACCAAGCTGTGCTGTATCTAAATAGAATGTAAGCTGTTTTGTTTCACCCGGATTTAAGTGAACACGTTTAAAGCCTGCCAGCTGCTTATTAGGTCTTACCACATGTGCTCCCTGGAATGCCTGATAAAGCTGGACAACTTCATCCCCTGCAACTGCCCCCGTATTAGACACTTTACAGCTTACCTCAATCTTTCCGTCTGTTGGAACTTCTTTTGCACGAACTTCTAAATCACCGACTGCAAAGCTTGTATAGCTTAATCCAAATCCGAATGGGAATAACGGTGTACTGTCCGCATCGACATAACCTCCGCTAAAGATTGTAGCACTTGTAGCATCTGCTCCGGATGCATAGCCGGAACCATTTTTATGATTATAAAACATCGGAACCTGACCAACGCTTCTTGGCACTGTTACAGTTAATTTACCGCCCGGATTCAAAGTTCCGTCAAGAACATCTGTTACGGCCTCGCCTGCAAATGGTCCCGGCATCCATGCCTGTATGATACCTGCTGCATGCTCTTTTGCCCAGTTTACAGAGAAAATACCTGGTCCGTATAATACGACGATCACTGGTTTTCCAACTGCTGCAACAGTCTCTAATAATTTTTCCTGCACACCCGGAAGCTCTAATGACTGACGATCTTTTCCTTCACCACCTGTTACATTTACCCAACCGCAGTTACCACCTAATGCCATAACAACAACATCACTGTTCTCTGCTGCCTTTACAGCATCTTTGAATCCCTCTTCTGATTCATCAATAATCTTACAGCCTTCTGCATAAACTGTCTCAAATCTTTCGGAAAGCACCTCTTTTAAACTTCTCGTATGAAGCTTTCTCAATACACCGTTCATATCATCCAGGCTTCTCATAGATGCTTCGTCAAACATTTCAAACATCGTATCAAACGGTCCCTTTGGCGCTTTTTCTTCTGCTTCAGCTTTTGCCTGCTCATCTATAATTCCGTTAAAGGTAACCGTTGCATCTTTCTTTCTTGCAGCATCCATCATTTCAATATAAGCCGGATAGGTATATCCACTGACCGGATATCTCAGACTGTCTGCATGCGGTCCGATTACTGCTACCTTTGTACCTTTTTTCAGCGGAAGTGTTCCGTCGTTTTTCAGTAAGATCATGGATTCTTCTGCAATCCTTTTGCTGATCTCTTCTTTGCCTGCATTCGACATGGCTTCTTCCAGTTTTTCAACCTCACAATATGGGTTTTCAAACAATCCACGTTTAAATTTGATTGTTAAAATTCTTCTTACTGACTCATCTAATACTGCTTCGTCCAACTCACCGCTTCTTACATAATTAGGTAAATTGCGGAAAGATGCTCCAACCGGAATTTCTGTGTCGCAGCCTGCTTTTTTTGCAAGAAGCCCTGCTTCGTTATAGCTATTTGCTACCTTAAAGTAGTTCCAGCTTTTCATGACTGCTGCTCCATCTGAGGTAAGCATACCTTCAAATCCCATGGTGTCGCGAAGCAGTGTTCTTGCAATTTTCTTGTTATCAATGACAGGCAATCCGTCAATCTCAGCATAATTTGCCATCATTGCATCCAACCCTGCCTCTTTATCGGCAGCCTCAAACGGAGTTGCAAACACTTCATATAATTCACGGTCATTTAATCTTGTTGTCGCTGTGTTTAATCCCGCCTGTGTCTCCGCATATCCCAAGAAATGTTTTGCTATACAGCTGACGCCCTGGTTCTGCATACCACGAACATAATTGATACCCATCTGACTGATCAGATACTGGTCTTCACCATAGGTTTCATAAGTACGTCCCCATCTTGGATCTCTGGAAACATCAATAACCGGACTCATGGCAGATGTGATACCAACCGCTCTTGATTCCTGACCGATAATTGAGCTCATCTCTTCTGCCAGCTCTGGCTCCCATGTAGAACCGACATTCATCTGGGATGGGAATAAGGTTCCGCCTGCTCCCGGATAACCGCAAAGGTTCTCAGACTGTAGGGCAACCGGAATTCCAAGACGTGTTTCATTTACAAAAAAGTCCTGCAATTCATTTGTGATCTCAGCAATCTGTTTTGGATCCACAAGACCAACCAGAGAATACTGTGTGATTCTTCCGTGTCCATCCTTAAACTTTTCCACTAATGCCTCATGGCTTAATTTTCCATCTACAATAAAAGATGCTGCCAGGTCTCCACAAAGCTGTGCTGCTTTCTCCTCTAATGTCATTCTGGAAAGCAAATCTTCTACTCGTGCTTCCACCGGCTGGCTTGCGTCTTTGTATAACATCTTTTCTTCCATCTTTTTTCTCCTTTTAATCACTTCTATCCGGATATTTCCAGTCAGAAATCTATGCACTATTGCAATTCAACAATTATGTTAGGGCATATATTGTTGTACTTGATACTTTATTAAAAGTTTTAACTTAATGGATAACTTATTAATAGCATGTCCTGATCAATTTGTCCAGTACAAAATATTTTTTTGACATTTCATACAATATTTTCAGGTTACTTTCAGTAACAACGCACAAAAAAAATGGGGTGTAAAAAGGAGCTTGCAGAAACAATTTTTCACAAGCTCCTTCTTTCATTCTCTTATATTTTCATCCTGCTGTCTGATCAGGCAATCATCATTGCACGCAATACCCCGACACATTCATATTCTCTTTTTCCTGCACCCATTCCGACTTTCTCTATTACAAACTGCTCCGGAAGCTGTTCACTCGTGCGAAGTGCAGCGGCAATCGCTGCTCCTGTCGGCGTCACTAACTCTCCCTCAACATTTGTTATATGCATTTTTAAATGATGTTCAGAAATAATATTGGTTACTGCCGGAACCGGAATCGGAAGCAGACCATGCTGGCATCGCACCATTCCTCTTCCTTCATTTAACTGAGGGATATAAACTTCATCAAAATTTAAACTGTCTGCACATACTGCAGCGGCAACAATATCAACAATTGAATCTACCGCACCGACCTCATGAAAATGCACCTGTTCAAGTGGTACACCATGTGCTTTTGCCTCTGCATTTGCAAGGATTTTTACGATTTTGCAGGCAAGTTCTCTGGCACTGTCTGTCATAGATGCATGTCCGATAATGTGAATAATATCCTCCGGGCTTCTATGCTCATGGTGATGATGTTCTTCATGATGATGATCGTCATGGTGGTGACCTTCGTGGTGGTGGTCTTCATGGTCGTGATCCTCGTGATGCTGGTCTTCATGGTTGTGATCATCATGATGGTCTCCATGCAGATATTCCATATCATGATCATGATTTTCATGTGCGCGATCTAAGATAACATTAAAATCACACGCATCCAATCCTGATTTTTTCACTCTCGTAATCTCCGTTTTAAATCCATCTACAGGAAGACTTTGAAGTGCCTCTTCCATTTTTTTCTGATCTGCTCCCAGATCAAGCATAGCTCCTACAAACATATCTCCACTGATTCCGGAACCACATTCCAGATACAACTTATTCCCCATTGTGTATTCTCCTTTTTCTTGCAGATTTATTGTTCTATCATGTATTACATACTTCTGTTTTGTGCCTTTATTTTAACACAGTTTTCGTAAAAAAGAACGCAAACATTTATCAAACGTTTGCGTTCTTTTTTATAAACTTTTTCCTAATTTTAATACCATGTAATTCATCCTAAAACAAGTGTTCAATATTCAATTCTCTTATAATCTGCACGATCTCTTTTGTTCTGCTGCAACCAAATTTGCGAAGCAGACCTTTGATCTGTGTCTTTATCGTACTTACCTCCACACTGCGTGCTTCTGCAATCTCATGTACCTTATACCCCTGTAAAAGCAACTTTATCATCTCACGTTCTGTTGCAGTAAGTTTTGAAATATTATTTATGAAAAAAAGCAGACTTTTCTCACTCTGCTGAAGTCTGGCATATTCCTGCATCACAGTCTCATGAATCTTATTTGACATAATTGGATTCCCTTTGAGAGCACAGCGGACATGGTAAAGTATTTCTTCATCCTCACATCCTTTTACAATATAATCAAGTGCTCCTGCACCCATGGCTGTCACGATCATCTCGCGGGTCTCATGTGCTGTCAGAAAAATAATTCCGGCTTCCGGGTCAGCCTCCCGTATTTCCTGCGTTGCTAAAATACCTGCGTTCATTGTCTCCATCTCAATATCCATCAATATCAGATCATACTCTGTGTTTCTGGCAAGATTTACAATCTCTTTTCCTGAAGAAGCAGTCCCTACAACCTCCATATCCCGTTGATTGTTGATCAATTCTGTAAGATCCTCTCTTAAAAGCTGAAAATCATCAGCGATCAAAATCTTTTTCTTATCTGCCATTTTCTTCTCCTGTCTGTTATCTATTCGTACTTTGGAATTAAAATATAGAATTTACTTCCCTTTCCCTCTGTACTTTCCACTCTCATTTTACCCAGATGGCTTTTTACAACCTCTCTGACATAATATAAGCCCATTCCCCAGTTATAGTTAGAATTTTTGCTGGAATAAAACGGATCGAAAATCTTCTTTATCTGACTCTTTGACATTCCAAGTCCATTATCACTGACCTCGATCAAAGTATATAATCTTTCATTCCTGCATTTTAAGCATACCTGCCCATCTTCTCCCCGTTCTGCAGCTATGACGGCTTCTTCTGCATTGATCAGAAGGTTATAGATTGCCTCACACAGATGATCCTTATCTGCAAGAACCATAGACACTTCCTCGTTTTGGATGCGCACTCCCGCATCCGGAAATTTATTGTGAAACCGTTCTAATGTCGTGTCTATGATTTCCTGAATATTAACCGGCATCATCGTAATGGAATTAGATTTTACACTGCGGTACAGTTCCTCAATTCTTGTAAACATTGTATCGTTTGTAGCCCGGAGTGCATCAATACATTCTTTCAGTTTCACCGTATCCGGCTCCGGCTGGCTGTAAATCTGGTCAATTCTTTTATAAATAACCTTGTTGGCAAGAAGCTGATTTTTCATGCTGTGAACGAACATGGAAACTCCTACCCTCACTGTATCGAATTTCCGTTCCATCACAACATCCGTCATGGCAACTTCATAATCACCTTTTGTATATTTGAACAAACTGTAAAAACCAAGCACAGCACAAATGATATTTACAATCACAAGCATAATATAACTTGCCAGAGACGGATTAATCTGAAGATATCCGATTCCCCTATTCCATGCGATCGAATACCCGTAAAAGAGATAAACCTGCCCCGGATCCTGATGATAGTAAATAAGATAAATTGCCGAAATCGACACCAAAAAGATTACTGTCTGCTGAAATTGCCTCTTCAAAAACAGGATTGAAATGGAAAAATACTCGATTAATAAAATCACCACAGATACTGTCAGATATAGATTGATCCAGATCATATTTCCTTTTGCTATAATCTCCTGCATACTTTCCCTGTTATGAACAATCATTCTATAAACTGATGGAAAGTAAAGAATCAGCGACATGATCGGTATGACCCTTGATAATTTAACCCATGTTTTCCGCTTTCTAAGTCCCGGAAGCATTGAATAATTCATTGCAATCCTTAACAGAAAAAACGGAAACAGAGACCTGCCTATGGCAATCAGATATCCCAGCTGACCTAATGTGATCAGGAAATACTGCATCTTCCGATATATGTTTCTTGAAAAATACAGAAATGTTAATACTTCCTGTGAAATGCCACCTTTTTTTGCAATAAAAAGCATAACACCACATAATTCCAACATAAGACTTGTACAAAGTCCCAGCCATAAGATGGAATCTTTATTTTTTCTGTAAATGATCAAGAATACCGATGCAATAACTAAGCTGAATGCCAAAATAAATAACATGTTTTTGTCTCCTGTTTCCGTTTTCTTAAATCTTTTAACAAAAAAATATTCAGTTATATTTTAACACTATTTTTTGTTTTCTTCTACCTCTCTATGAGATTTCCTCCAACAAATACATCTGCGATGTCATTCTCCGCATCTAAAAGAACGATATCTGCATCTTTTCCATCTGCAATCGATCCTTTTTTATCATATACTTTGATAAGTCTGGCTGGATTCTCTGAAAGAAGCGGTAAAATCTCTTCCAGACGTTTTCCTGTAAATGCAAGAAGATTTTTCAAAGCAACATTTTGTGTTAAGGTACTTCCGGCTCTTACTCCGTTTTCCAGCTTTGCATCACCATCTTCAACAATAACATCGTTTACTCCAAGTTTATATCTTCCATCCGGTAGACCTGCAGCCATAATTGAATCTGTGATTGCAACTACTTTGTCAAGTCCTTTCACCTTCAAAAGAAGACGTACTGTACCAGGGTGAAGATGTCTTCCATCACAGATCGCCTCACAGTAAATATCAGATTCTAATGCAGCTCCCATAATTGCAGGAAAATGCTGATGTAAAAGTTTCATCGCATTAAATGTATGTGTACAGCATTCTGCACCATTGTTGATTGCTTTCCAGCTTGTATCATAATCTGCTCCGGAATGTCCGATTGCAACAGTAATACCAAGCTCTTTCATTGCCGGAATGTCATCAATAAGTCCTTCTACTTCCGGAGAAATCGTAATATAACGGATGTTTCCTTCTGCTCTGTCCTGATATTCTTTCAGAAGTGGCATATTGGCTTTCTGAAGAAGATGCTCCGGCATAGCTCCCTTGTACTCTGAAGACAAAAATGGTCCTTCCAGATGAATACCAAGTAAGTTTGCTCCTTTGTGCTCCATCTTCTGATGTTTCTTATATTCATCAATGCACCATTCTGTCTGTTCTTTTGTATCAGTCAAAACAGAACATAACCATGAAGTCGTTCCATTTCCGGCTGCAAAACGGCAGATTTTCTCATAATCTTCTGCTGTTGCCGCATTAACATCTACACCTACTGCACCATGTGTATGTACATCAATAAATCCAGGCACTACTTTCTTTCCTGCTGCATTATACACTTCTGCCCCATCTTCAATTGGTGCATCCGGTGGTAAAATAATAAGTTTACCATCTTCAATTTTAATTGTTTTCTTTAAAAAACGATGTTCAATATAAACTTCTCCATTTACGATATATCTGCTCATGATTTTTTCTCCTCTTCTTATACAATAAACTGCCACACAAAATTATGTGCGGCAGCCTTTTTATTCTTTTTTATTCCGGAAGATTAGCAACAAACTCTGTAAATTTAATATTAATGTCCGGATGATCCTGCAATAAGCTTACCGGGAAATGTGCTGTTTTTTCGCCATAAGCTGCATGTCTTACAACACTTCTGTGCCAGTCTCTGAAACATCCTAATCTGATTTTTCTTGCATGAGCGATTTCATTAATGCCGATTGTGATACAGTAATGTGGCATATCATCTAATGCACCATTTAAATCACCAATTGAATTCACAGCTCTTGTTTCTTTTGAGATTTCAAGAACTCTTGTATGCTGAGCCAGGAACTCATCCGGTGTCATTGTATCAGAAGCCTCATTGAATGCAACATGACCATTAATTCCGATTCCCCCGAAGCAAATATCTACTCCACCAAGTTTTTCGATCATATCCTGAATATGTGTCAGGTTTTTAGGATCCGGGAAAATTCTCTGTTCTTCCGGCATTACGAGTTCTGGTTTAATTTTGGTGTAAACCGTTCTGTCCATAAATCCACGGAAGCTCAATTTATCCTCTTTGTCAATCCATTCTTTATCATCTGTCAGGTATTCATCCATATTAATAAACCATACATTTTTCAGGCTGATATTCTGCTCATTTACCATATCTACAAAATACGGATACTGTCCTATAGGACCTACAGGGCAGATAAATACTGTATTCTCACCAAGAGCATTTTTACGTTTGATTTCTTCTACCATTTCATCTGCCATTGATTTAAATACAGCAGCATTATCTTCCATAACGATCAACGGAATTTTTGGTGCTTTTAACAGTTCTTCTTTGTTATAATAATAATATTCATGTTTCATTTTCTCTTCCAACCTTTCCTGTCTACATCAGCGTTACAATAAGGCTGCCACACCGATTCCAGAACTCCTGGTCTAGCGTAACAGCCTTGTTATTTCATTTACTTTTCAAATGCTATGTGCATTTTCTTTTAGTACTCTCCAGCTTCTTTCATAACATCTAATAATACGTAATCAGATACTGGTGGGTCAACTTCAACAGCACCTGCCTCGATGAAGTTCTCCTTCTGTAACTCATAGTATCCTTCTACTGTACCATCTGCTGCACCTTCAGATACCTCTTTACCTGTTAACCATTCTGCATCACCACGCTGATCATATACTGTAGCCTGATCGCCTGCAATCTGTTTTGCGATTAAAGCAGCTGTATCTTCCTGATGATCTGCTGCCGCATAATCCATTGCTTTGAATAATGCTCTTGTAAAACGTACTAAGACATCTCTGTTCTCTTCTGCATATTTTGGCATGCAGATCCAGCTTGCAAGAGAAACAGTTTTGTCAGAGAATGTCATGTTGTCTGCTAATTTTGTAGCATTTGCATCTTCTTCTAAGATCTTTAAGCTGTTTGGTGACCATGTTGCAGCTGCATCAACTTTACCGGATAACATAGCGGATACGATTCCGGATGCATCCATATCAATTGCTTCGATATCATCCATTGTCAATCCAACACTTGTAAGTGAGTTTACAAGGATATCTTCACTGGATGTTCCTGAAGAGTAAGCAACCTGTTTTCCTTTTAAGTCTTCGATAGATGTAATACCTTCGCCTCCGATCAATGCATCACCATTGGAGATATGGGATAATGCAAAGATTGTTGCCTGTCCGTTGATGCAAAGTTTATGAGCACCCTGTCCGATATATCCGACATCAATACTTCCTGACTCCATAGCGGAAATGATTGTCGGACCATCCTGGAACTCTACAAGATTTACTGTGATTCCTTCTTCTTCTAAGTAACCCTGAGCGATTGCGTTCTCAACTGACCATAAGCTTCCATAGTTTGGCATGTAAGCTACATTTAATGTAACTGGCTCTACAGCTTCCTTCTCCTCTGTAGCCGGTGTCTCTTCTTTTGCTTCTTCTGTAGCCGGTGTCTCTTCTTTTGCTGTGTTGTCAGCAGGTGCATCTGTCTTGCTGCCGCATCCTGCAAGCATTCCTGCTGTCATAGCACCTACCATTAATAAGCTCAATATTCTCTTTTTCATGTTGTTTTTCCTCCTTAAATTGGATATTTGGAATTTCCCCCAATTCCCTTAGTTATCATTATAATCCGGTTTCCCGGTTACAACCTTTTTATTATTTTCTTACTTCCAGATATTCCTGATATACCTGACTCCAGATTTCATTTTTAAGTTCCATGAATTCCTTTGTCATCTTTGTCTCCTGGGTACGTGGATATGGAATATCAATCTTTACAATATCTCTGATACGTCCCGGGCGGGCGCTCATGATAATAACTGTCTGTGCAAGAATGATTGCTTCCTCAACATCATGTGTAATAAAGAAACACGTCTTCTTCTCTCTCTGCCAGGTCTCTAACAGCTCTGTCTGTAACTGGGTACGTGTCTGTGCATCAAGAGCTCCGAATGGCTCATCCATAAGTAATACTTCAGGCTCTGCTGCATATGCTCTTGCGATAGCAACACGCTGTTTCATACCACCGGATAATTCTTTTGGATAATGTTCTGCGAACTTCTCCAACTGAACCATCTCCAAATATTTCATTGCCTCTTCTTCTGCCTGTTTTCCTTTGATGCCACGCATCTCTAATGCAAACATAACATTTTTCTTAACAGTAAGCCATGGGAATAATGCATACTGCTGGAATACAACGCCACGGTCTGTACCGGTTCCTTTTACTTCTTTTCCATCGCAGTATACTGCTCCGCTTGTCGGCTCTAATAATCCTGCGATAATATTCAATAAAGTGGATTTTCCACATCCGGATGGTCCTACGACACAGATGAACTCATTATCATGAATATCAAGTGTCACTCCGTTTAATGCAACCATCTCACCATTTCTTGTATTATATATCTTCTTTACGTTATCAACTTTTACACGAACCGGTCTGCTGTCATCGCGATTTGTTAAATCTCTCTCTTCTCCTGCCATGATGTCAGTCTCCTTTCAAGATATTTGATCAGTTTCTCCATTGAGATACCTAAGATACCAATGATAATAATGTATAAAAGCATTGGTGCAGATTCAAAGCTGTTGTTCAGAGATCTGATTCTCATTCCCAAACCGGCTGTTGCTCCAGTAGATTCTGCAGCGATCAGTGTTGTAAGTGCTACAGAAGCTCCAAGTCTTACTGCTGTCAGGATAAATGGTAATGTTGCAGGAGCAATAACTCTGATGAAGATATCTTTATCTGTTGCTCCAAGAACTCTTGCTGCTTTGATCAGTGTCTCATCTACATTGATAACACCCTGATAGATTGTAATGCACATTGTCAAGAAACATGCAATCGTGATAACGATGATCTGTGGTTTTCTTCCAACACCTGCTGCAATTACAATAAGTGGTACATAAGCAAGTGGTGGGATGTTACGGATGAACTGGATCCATGGTTCAATAATATAACGAACCGGTTTATACCATGCCATAAGGATTGCAACCGGAAGTGCGATTACAAAACCAAGCACATAACCTGCTACAACTGAAATCAAACTGGATAAAATATCCGTACCCAGAACACCTCTGTCAATCATTGTTTTAATGCTCTGACAAACTACCACAACATTCTGGAACGCTCTGCTTGTTGATGGAATAATTGATAAGATATACCAGAACAGCATAGCCACTGCAAATGAGATCAGTAACCAGACTCTCTTTGGTATTTTATCTGCCAGAGATTTGTTTTTGTTATTCATAATACCGTCTCCTTCCCTTTCGGAACTTCTTTCTTGATTCAAAGTATAGACCTCTATTTTGTTTTTGATAAGGATGAACTTTTTTCATCCTTTTTAAGAAAGGCGTCTGGCAAAAAAAACTGCCAGACACCTTTGTCTGAAATGACGGTAACACAAATCGTCACTTTATTAATCTGGTTCTTATCTTTGTATTCTTCAAAAGCATTGATTCCATAGGGGAGCAAATATGGGTGCAGCTTATTTAATATTGTTCTGCAGCACTCCACGCAGCCCTTCCAGATACTTTCTGCATTCTGGAAGAATCACCTGGGTCTTTGTACTGTAAGAATCCGTTGTACAACAGATTGCGCCTTCCGGCAGACATATCTTCTGCCCTGTAAGAAGTGGATCGCCTGTCTTTTTCTGCCATGTCTCAAGAAGCTGTCGCATCTCGTCCTTCACTGACTGATAATCTTCTTCCCCGATCAGATTATCCCGTTCCTGTGGATCAAGCATAAGATCATACAGTTCTTCTTTCACAAGTTTCTTCTCAAAATATCCGTTTTCATGGAATACTTCTTTTGACAGACTGTCATCAATATGGGTAGGCGGAACTTTATCGTAACCATTCTCCCACCGTACAATATATTTATTTTTCTTCGTTCTGACAGATCTGACCGGCTCGTATGCAACATGATAGTTAATCTCTGCATAAACTGCCTCACGGATTTCTTCCTCTTCACCTGTTATTACCGGTAGAAAAGAACTGCCGGAAAGCCAGTTTGGTTTTTCCATATTCAAAATATCGCACAGTGTCGGAAATACGTCTATCTGCGACAACAAAGCGTCACTGATACAATGTACCCTCGGCATACCCGGATAACGAAGGATAAAAGATACACCTGTTCCATCATCGTACAAATTGCATTTCATCATAGGAAATGGCAATCCGTGATCTGTGGTAAAGAATATCAATGTATTCTCATATTCCCCGGTTTCTTTTAAAGCATCCAGTATTTTTCCACACAATCTGTCCACTGTATCAACTGCGATCTGCATACCTGCCATATCTTTTCTGACATCCGGTAAATTTGGTAATGCCTTCGGCACCTGTACATAGTCCGTTTCATATTCATCCGGCACACGCGGATACTCGCGGTGGGTACATCCGAAACCAACCGCAAGGAAAAATGGTCTTTCATCCTTTCCCCTTTTTTTCAGAAAATTGACTGCGTTTTCTGCCGCCATCTCATCCTGCCATGTATACAATTCACATTGTGGCAGGTCATTTCTGTAATATTCCATTGGATTCAGACATCTTTCATATCCAAGTGTTTCTTCTTCATGCAGCTTGATCTCATGCTGTACTCCGGATAAAACCGTCTCGTAACCATGTTGTTTCATGTAATTGGCAAGATGATGTTTCCCATTGATCCGAAAGCCCCTGTGGGACAATCCGATCAGACCATTATTATGCGGATACTGACCGGTTAACATAGCACCTCTGCTCGGTGAACAGGTCGGGCTCGCACAGTACATCTGTGTAAATGCCATTCCCTCTCTCGATAATCTCAGAAGATTCGGTGTATGTACCGGATATCCATAGGTCTGTAAATATCTTCCGATATCATGTGTATTCAAATATAAAACGTTCATCTTATTCCCCATTCTTTCCGATCTAAAACAACGCTGCCTTACGGAGCAAATCCTCTTATATAAATTTATATTTACTTTTTATTTCTCTACAAAAATTGGTGATACCCAGGCCACATCGCCATTTTTCAGCCATACTCTGAGTCTGTAATTCGCTCCGGCTTCCATGTCAATTTCTTTCTCATAATTCAAGACATAAGCATCCTGTGGAACAGCCTGGCGGATTCTTGTCTTATATGCATTATGCCAGTAAAAATCATCTCTGTAGTGATCGACTTTGCCATAAACTCTGTTTGCAAGATCGATGCTTTCCTGATACTGAGCTTTGATACGTGAAGTCTTCATCAGTTCACGGATTGTGAAGTGATATTCATAATTATCCACTTTCAGGCAGACATCACTGTCTGGTGTTCCTTCTACTTCAAAAACAAATCCTTCTTTTACTACAGTACTTGGTCCCATCCAATGTCCGGTTGTTGTTGACATGTAAGTTGTCATATGGAATTTGCAGCTGTCATCCGTCACATCGTAAAGTTTCTGTCCATAACTGTTCCATTCTTTATCAATGGATAAAAGCTTTCCTTCCACATTCAAAGAACCATCCCATTCTTTTACAAGCATATCTTTATAAAATCTTGGGTTCGGTCCCCATCCGAACTCTACCGTAAATTTCACACGGATCACTTCATCATCTGCAATTTTTTTATTTTCCCAGCTTCCGGAATGAACGATCATTTCTTCGAGGACATTGTTCTTTAATAATTCTACCCTGTCAATCGCATCCGCTGCACAGATAGAGATCTTCATATTGTGTTTTCCGGGAGCGATCACGTCACCCATCATTTTATCATCAGCTGTAAAATCAATCTCCATTCTGCTTCTGCTCACACCATATACATGTCTTGCTTTCATGCCTGCCCAGATTGCCGCTTTGGAAGCATCCTCTGCAAGCACGCACATCGTTCCATGGTCACATGCTGCAGGAACATTATGGTTGTCACCGGATGCAATACATCCAACATGAAGACCAGCCTCCAAACCTCTTTCATAGCAGGTTTCACCGGTTCTTGGTCCCATATGCAGATGACGTTCCATATCCATTCCGCCTGTATCGTTTTCACTGCATCCATGACTGGAATAAATTTCCGCAAACGGGGAAAAATTTTCATCATGTGTTGCCCAGTTCTTTCCACGGCTTCCAAGCTGATATGCTACATGGTGTGGGATTCCGATCGCTTCTGTATCTTTATAATCATCTCTTAATTCCTGATAACGCATCGGATGTTTCATATCCTGTTCATTGTCGAGGAAAAATACGTTGTGATCACCATCAAAGCCACAGCCCTGCCACTCATATCCCATAAACATCGGATATCCGTTTGCATTTTCTTCTTTTACTTTTCCGCGGACAATCTCCCAGTCTTTCTTAATCTCTTCTTCCGGGCATAAATCTTCGAGCCCTGCTCCGGACTCTGTTTTGATCATCTGAAACGGATAATATGCGATCGGCCAGAAATCTAATACTTCTTTTGCATGTTCTGTCCATTTATCCAGTTCATCCATCTGATTATGATGGATATTGCTGTGTAAATCTGTCCATAATTTTTTCATTCTATTCTTCCTGTTCGCCTTTCATATATTTGTCTGTAGCTTTTCTCTGCTTTGCATCCCCTTTTTTCAAAAGAACGATGAGCACAAATGTTAAGATAATAAATGCAAGACAGATAGGTCTTTTTACAAAAATTGTCCAGGAACCGTTTGACATTACCAGTGCATTGCGCAGATTGGACTCTGCGATCGGTCCAAGTACCATTCCAAGAACGATCGGTACGGATGGGAAGTCCAGTTTCTGCATAAAGTATGCAATAACTCCAAACAGCAGCATCACATAAACATCCATTTCAGAGCTTCCGATTGCGAATGCTCCTGCACAACAGATCACGACTAATAATGCTGTCAATAATTCCTGTGGGATATGTGTGATCTTAACAAAAAGTCCCAGTAAATATTTACCCTGGAAGAACATAATAAGCTGTGCGATCACACATCCGATCAGAACTGCATATACAATTGGTCCGGATGTTTCAAAAAGTTTTGGTCCTACAACAAGTCCATGCATCGTAAATGCACCTAATAAGGTTGCCGCTACAACGTCTCCCGGAATACCAAGTGTAAGTAATGGAATTAAAGTTGCGGCTGTAGCACCATTATTTGCTGATTCCGGTGCTGCAATACCTTTGATCTCACCTTCTCCAAACTTCTCTCCTGGTTTGGCTTTTCTCTTTGCTTCATTGTAGGCAATAAATGATGCGATTGCTCCGCCGGTACCAGGAATTGCTCCGATGAATGCTCCGATCAGGGAAGATTTTGCCATAATTGGCAATGTTTTTTTCACATCTTCCTTTGTAATATGGTCATTTTTATCTGCTGCTTTCAAATTTGATACAACAGCTGCTTCTGTTTTATTAATACGTCCGATCATCTGTGCGATCGCATATACTCCAAGTAAAACTGCAAGCATCTTGATTCCGTTATACAATCTGATATTGCCAAATGTAAATCTGGTAACACCGCTGACGGAATCAATACCAACTGTTGCCAATAAAATTCCAAGTCCTCCACTGATAAGACCCTTTACAAGACTCTTTCCACTTACAGATGCAATAACAGAAAGTCCGAAAATTGCAAGTGCAAAATATTCTGGTGAGCTGAACTTCATAGCAACTTTACTGATTTGTGGCGCAAAAAATAATAGGCAGAATGCACTGACCAGACCACCAAATGTTGATGCCACAAGTGCCATATCTAATGCTCTTCTCGGCTGTCCATTCCTGCACATCGGATAACCATCGATCAGCGTAGCTGCTGCTGCATTCGTACCAGGTGTATTGATCAGAATCGAACTGATAGAACCACCAAAGTTTGCTCCAAAGAAAATGGCTGTAAGCATCAGTAGCGCCGGCACTGTATCCATCTGGAATGTAAATGGAAGTAATACTGTGATTGCAAGATTTCCATTCATTCCCGGGATTGCACCGAAAATAATTCCTATAAAAATACCAACATTAACAAATATTAAATTCTGCACTGACAAAAGATTCATCAATGCTTCTGATATAACCTGTCCCATAAACTCCTCCTGTCACTATGGCAATTGAATATGCAATACTTTTGCAAAAAGAAGGTATAACACTACAACCATTGCAATTACGATCACATAATACAGTTTTTTCTTAGTTCCTGTCATTGCCAGTGTTGCCACACCAAGTAAAATCGTAGAAATCAGGAAACTTCTTTTGAACAGAATGGAATAAATAAGCAGCATACCCATATATGCCAATGCTTTTAATTCTTTTTCTACGATCAGTGTTTTCACTGTGTCTTTTTTTAATATCAAGCTCTGGATCAATAAAACCACACCACATCCGATCCATAAAATTCCGATTGCCCCAGGGATTGTCCTTGATGTGATACCATAAGTTGCAGAATAATCTTCTGCGATCTGAAGCGGCACAAGAATGATACAGACAATCCCAAGAATGATACTTACAATTCCTGCCGCCAAATTAGATTTATACTTTATCTCCATATTTCATTCCTTCTTTCAAAAAATAATCCGTGTTGCCTTTTGACAGCACGGATCGTCTTTTTACTGTGCGTAATATTTATCGTAAGCTTCCTTACATAAATCAGCTGTATCCAGAATAATCTGTTTTACTGTCTGTCCATCTTCAAGATATGGTGTGTAATTTGCATTTTTAGCAAGATCCTTAAATTCTTCTGTCTCGCTGTAATCTAAGATTGCCTGATGGATTGCTGCAACATCTTCCGGAGCAACATCTGCTTTTGTCATAATAAAGTTGCATGTACGGAATACAATATCATATCCCAAAGACTGAACTGTAGGAACATCATATCCTTCATATCCTGTATAGTTTTCTTCTGAGAACACTGCAATCGGGACAAGGCTTCCATCTTCAACATACTGTGCACCTACTGATGCCGGTGCGATCGCACATACAACGTTACCACTTGCTACTGCAAGTAAGTCTTTTCCACTTCCATCAGAAGTAACTGCTTCTGCATCTAAACCTGCTTCACCAAATAACATTGTTGCAAGAAGATGAGTTGCTCCGCCAGGTGCGTTACTTCCATATACGATACGGTTATCAGCTGCATATTTCACAAGACCATCCCAGTCTTCAATTCCGCTGTTTGAAGGACTTACATATAAAAGCTGGTCTTCTAATACAAGTCCGCTGACAAACTGATAATCATCAATGCTAAGGTTAATATCTTTATTGAATAATGGTGCCAGTGTGAACATTGCAATACCGCCGACCATTAATTCTGTTGCATCGGATTTTGCACTGTCAAGATCTGCTGCTGCGATTGCTCCGTTCGCTCCTGTCAGGTTATTTACGATAACAGTTTTACCATAAGTCTCCTGTAACCCCTGTCCGATAATTCTTGCGATCGTATCTGCAGAACCACCTGCTGCAAATGGAACACGTACATTAAAGTCCTTGGAAGGTTTAAAAGAATCTGCTGTGATTCCGGATACGTCTGTTGCTCCGCCCTCTTCTGTACCTTCTGTCTGAACTGTTTCCTGCTTCTCAGGCTCCTTTGGTGTATCCTGACTCTGTGTGTTTCCACATGCTGCCATGGAAAGAGCCATTGTTCCCGCCATAATAAGTGCCAATACCTTTTTCTTCATCACTTTTCCTCCTTTAGTGAAAATGTTTTCAGTTGTCTCTGTACCTAGAAATTAACACTTCTGCACATTATAGTCAATGTTTTCTTTTGTTTTTATAGTAAAATCAGTACTTTTTCACATTATATTACAGTCGTTTTTGTATATTTTAACCATTTATTATTTTTATATTTTATTGAAACCGTTTTCACTTAATATGTAAAATGAAAGACAGTACCAAAACATGTTCTCATTTTACTGGCACTGTCTTTTCAACCTTTTAATATTCACTCTTTAAAACTCATATTTTACTTTCACATCATATTTCTTAGGTTCTTTTTCTTCTTTCTCTCCCATGATCTTCTGGCTCAAAAGTTCTGCCGCACAAATTGCGACTGTTTCCGGGTTCTTAACAACAAGTGAACAGTCCATTCCAAGTTTTTCCTTCGTTCCACCCATTGCAAACCCTGCGATATCCACATTTCCGATCCACTCCGGATACAACTGATGGATTCCCATGGCAATATATTCCACAATGTCCGTTCCAAACCCGATGATGACCGGTCTCTCTCCATCCTCGAGCACACTGTTTAACTGTTTTAAAGCATCCATTACCACTTCGATCTTTCTCGCAGTAAATATTTTGATCACGCGGCTTCCATCACGCCCGGCCTCTTCCAGTGCCTGATTTGCCCCGGCAAGACACATACGTGTATTAAAGCTGTCGCTCCAGCCAAAGAGCATCATGATACGGCTGCATGGTTTATTTTTCAGAAGCCACGAGATAAGATGATACGCATTGTCCCTGTGATTTTCCAGAACCATATCACAGCCGATATCCTCCTGTCTGTCGATTGCGATCATATTTTTATAATTCTTTGTTACGCCCTGCAGATATGGTGTATTCTGTCCACTCGGTGCAATTATGATGCCAGCTGCTCTCTGGTTCAGAAGCTCCTGGACATAGAACAGCTCTTTTTCCCGCTCACTGTCACTTTCACAGATATATGTAATATATTTTCTTTCAAAAAAATAGTCACTTACCACATGACATATTTTTCCGAAAAAATATTCCATATGCGGAACAATAAGACCGACGATCTGCGTCTGTCCTCTTTTTAAATTTCTTGCAAACATGTTCGGTTCATACTGCAGTTCATTGATGGCATTTTTAATGTTGTACGCTGCAAGCGGCTGGATACTTTTTGGATCTGCCAGATATCTTGATACAGAACTGATCGATACTCCTGCCAGTTCCGCCACTTCCCGAATTGTAACTTTTTTTTCTTTCATAATCCACCTTAATACTTTTCCCTCTTATTCACTACTATAACTAAGCTAACATATTTCCTGCAAAAATTCAATTGTCATAGCTTTGCAAACGTTTGTCTAAACCGGTTCTCTTTCCACAGATTCGTGTGTTATAATAGAAAAAGCAAGTATTTTTCAAAAAACAATATCAATTTGTAAAAGGGGGCTTTTATTATGCTGATCACATTACATTCAAACGGTTACGAGGTCGCTGTCAATACGATGGGGGCCGAATTGAAATCTTTCAAGGATCCTTCCGGAAAAGAATATGTCTGGAATTCAGATCCTGCTTTCTGGATGCGTTCTTCACCACTTCTCTTTCCAACGATCGGAAATTTAAGAAATGGTGAAACAACCATGAAGGGGCAGGTTTATCCTCTCGTAAAGCATGGCTTCTGTAAAGATACAGAATTCGAGGTAAAGGATTTATCCGATGATACGGTCACTTTCTTGTTACACGCAAATGAAGAAACTTTAAAAAGTTATCCTTATCAGTTCGAATTGTCTCTCACCTATCATTTATCCGACAATGAGTTATCTATGGAATACCGTGTTGTAAACCATGACACAGAAGAAATGTTTTATCATATCGGCGCACATCCTGGATTTATGCTTCCGGTATCTTCCGGTGAAACACTTGCCGACTGTGAACTTGTCTTTGAAAAAACAGAAGATTTCGTATCTTATGAATATGATCTTGAAAATATGGAATTCAACACAGAGAAAAAGATTGTACAAAAAGCAGAGGGCAACACATTACCACTTACTGTTGCAATGTTTGACAATGATGCTGTTTTCTTTGAACACACCAATTCCCATCGTGTTTCCTTCCTTAACACTCATACCGGAAAGGGTGTAACAATGGACTATCCTGATTTTGAATCTATCGCTTTCTGGACTCCTGCAGGCGGCAATGCTCCATTCCTTTGTCTGGAACCATGGAACGGTTCTGCGATTTTCCATCAGGACAGTGATATTTTCTCAGAAAAACGTGGTATTCTCTCATTAATGCCTGAAGGTGAAAAAACTTACCATTTAAAAATCACTTTAGAGGCTTAGCCACCTGAATCCATTACATAAAAAAGCAGAGCCGGACAGACATATGCGCATGTCGATCTGACTCTGTTTTTCTTTGAGCATCTCTTTTATAATACCTTTAAATTCCACATAATCTCAAGTGTATCATCCTGCACATGAAATTTTTCAAAATATGCTTCTTCCTTCGGAATCCATTTTTCCTGAAACTCTTTTGCTTTTTCTTCCCCATTACGCTTTCTTATATTTGCAAGCTGCACATCCGATGCGATATTCATAAAAATCTTCAGCTGATATGGCTTTCCAAAATACGGATGTAAGCTATAAGAGCCCTCGATAATATTAAGCCTTTTATAAGGAATCTCATAAGCATCTAACAGCCCCCACTCTCTGCAGGAAAAAGGCTGGTAACACACAACTTCCTTCTTTAGAACCGGTACGAGTACAGTTTCATAAAATCTTTCATAGTCTACATTCCCACCGGTTTCTTTCATTCTGTCCGGTGTACGCTGCTCCATTCGTAAAAAGAAATCATCCATATGAAACAGATTACAGTCAAACTGCCCCTTTAAATATTCTCCCAGAGTTGTCTTACCACTTCCACATCTCCCGTCAATCGCAACGAGAATTGGTCTGTCTGTGTTTTCTTCCTGCTTTAAGATTTCCTTAATCGCATCTATTGCCGGTTTGAATCGTTCTCTGCATTGTGTCTTCAGTTCCATGTATTTCTCCGATCTTTCCCTGTATTTTCTGTCTTCTATCAGAAAAACAGATCATTATTTTCCTTCATAAGCAGGCTTTACAACTCCCGCTGCATATAAACGATTTACAAGAACAGGTATTAAGATAAGCTGTATCACAATTCCAGGGATTGCATTCACAAATCCACCCATAAAGAATAATTTCCATGTAAATCCGCTTCCCATTAATGCATAAACAATTGCTGATACAAGTCCCCATACCAGTCTTCCTGCAAGCATAGAAACGACCAGGGAGATATACAATGATCTCATATCCTTTTTCATCTTACCGGAAAGAATTCCACTGACTAATCCATAGGTTGCAAGTTCAAATGCCATGCATATAGCATTCGGGAGCATGACAGGCATTCCAAATGTCACACTTCTAAGTAATGGTGTAATAAATCCAACGATCAGACCATATGGTCCTCCAAGAATATATCCACACAGTAATACCGGAATGTGCATCGGGCAAAGCATCTTTCCGACTGCAGGGATCTGCATGGTAATAAATGGAAGAATCAGTCCAATTGCAAGAAATAATGCCGCCAAAACTGTTTTTCGTACTGTCATCTGTTTTTTCATCTTGTCCTCCTAAACATTTCAAATCTTATTTGCACTTATTGTACCACACTTACCATTTTCTTCGCCATTTATTTTAACAAACGTTTGTGTAAAGTTTTACGCAAATTTTTATTTATTTGTGTTAAACTATACGCAAAGATGAAAATTACCTGTACGAGGGGGTATTTCAATGACATTAAAGGATATTGCAAAAGAGGCCGGTGTTTCCATCTCTACTGTCTCCCGTATTATCAACGGGAATTCCTCAAACGCCGCCAGTAAAGAAATGCAGGATAAAATCTGGGGTATTGCACGAGCCGGCGGATATGTGCCTAACACTTCCGCCCAGGCATTAAAGCAAAAAAACAAGGAAAATGTACCTCATCATTCCATTGCCTGTGTCTATGCTCGAGCTCAGGATGCACAAAATGATGCCTTTTTTTCAACCCTGACAAGAAGTATTGAGCAGGAGGCATTAAAAGAGGGGTATATCGTAAAGTATTCTTTTTCTACTTTTGACATTCATAACCCGGCCACGCAAAATCAGATTATAAATAACGAAGTTGACGGTGCTGCCATTCTTGGCCGTTGTGACAAAGAGACTCTCAAATTTATGAAAAAGCATTTTCATAAGATTATTTACGTTGGTTTAAATCCGTTAGATGCCGAGTATGATCAGGTCATCTGTGACGGAAATGCCGTCGCATCTGATGCCGTGAGCCATCTGATCGCACAGGGGCACACGCAGATCGGATATATCGGAGAGACTAAAAATGAAATCCGATATGAAGCTTATTGTAATATTTTGAAGAAAAATCATATTAATTTTAACAAAAATATCGTAACTAATGTTTCCGGCTCTTCCGAAGCCGGTTATCAGGGAGCCAAACGCATTCTGGAACGTTCTTCGGACGTAACTGCTTTTTTCTGCATGAATGACATCACAGCGATCGGTGCGATCCGTGCAATCCACGAATGTGGTTATCGTATCCCTGATGATATCTCTGTCATCAGTATGGATGACATTGAAATTGCACAATATGTATCGCCAATGCTTACAACTATGCATATTCCGATCGAAGAAATGGGTAAGATGACTGCCAAGATTCTGATCGACCGCATAAGAAATGGACACACGCTCCCTCTGAAAATGTCCCTGCCATATTACATGGCAAAACGCGAAAGCTGCAGATAATAAAGTAATTTTCCTGTTATATTAAACTACCGGATGTACACATAAACCTGTCTGCATCCGGTAGTTTCATTTTCATGATGAAATTTTTATCTTCTGATTAATCCAGTTTGATTCCTGCAAGAAGTGAACCAAGGCTTGATCCAAAGCTCTCTTTGGATGTATATTGCTCGAGATCTTCTGCCGGTTCTGTATCAACCATCTCCTCTTCCAGTGCTTTCATGGAAAGACTGATCTTGTTGTCATTGGTATTCAACACCTTTGCTTTGACTTTCTGTCCTTCTTTTAACACTTCTGACGGCTTTTTGATACGTCTTTCGCAGATCTGTGAGATGTGCACCAGTCCGCTTAACCCATTGCCAAGATTGATAAATGCACCGTATGGCATTAAGGACTCCACCGTTCCCTCCATTACAGTTCCCGGCACGATCATGGAAATCTTGTGGTTACGTTCCTCGATCGCTGCCTCTTTTGCCACCTGCTTTGCAGATAATACCAGTTTTTCCTTCTCCGGATCAACGGTAATGACTTTTGCTTCTACTTCTTTTCCGATCCATTCCTCTGTATTCTCGACATAATCGAGTGCCAGCTGGGATGCAGGGATAAATGCACGGATGCCTTCTAAAAATGTAACCACACCGCTTGGAACACTCTCTTTGATGCGGACTTTTACAACCGTTCCATCTTCCATCATCTGCTGCAGTTTCTCCCATGCAAGAACATCGTTTGCCTCTTTTCTGGACAGCAGAATATTGCCCTGCCCGTCATCTGTCTTTACCACAGTTGCCTCGATCTCATCCCCGGCATGGATCTGCTCTAACACTGCAAAATCCGGATCATTGCTGAAATCCTCTACCTTAATAATTCCCTGTGCATAATATTTTAAATCCAGAGTGATCTCTTCCTCACTCACTGCAATGACAGTTCCTGTGATAATGTCGCCCTCTCTGATCTGGCGGAAAGATGCCTCTAACTCGTCTTTGAAATCGTCCATTGTTTCCATTATGAATTACCTCCGTTGTTCTTTTCCTGTGAAATCCACATGTAACACACAATGTTTTGCAATTATGCTGCCGCATCTTTCATATGGATTTCCAGATAAAAATAAGTATAACACATTTATTTCCGTCATGACAACTATCGCAGGATTAGACAATTGCGAAACTCATAAAAATCTAAATTAAATTGTGAAAGAATTGACAAAAGACATGAAAGACACTGGGGAACCGCCGGTACTTAGAAGGCGGATACAACTGTAAGTTGTGTCTGGCTTCTTAGTACCGTTGCGAGTGACACGTAGCGAGAGCGTGTCTTGAATGTTTTTGTTAATTTTGAACAATTTTAAAAAGATGATGAAGGGCTTCGCAATTGTCTATTTCCACACGATCACCACTTTAAAGAGATCTCCGTCCACAGAGATATTCAGGTTGCCTTTCTGTGCCTCGGTAAAACTTTTTGCAATTGCAAGCCCAAGACCTGAACCTTCCGTGTTTCTGGATGCATCTCCCCTCACAAAACGTTCTGTAAGTTCCTCACCTTTTACGTGCAATTCAACCGCTGACATATTCCGCATCGTAATGACAACCTGATTCTTAATCCGCTCCACATCAATATAGACACGGCTGTCCGGCATGGCATATTTTTGGATGTTCACAAACAGATTCTCAAAGATACGGTACGTCTTCTGATTATCCAGCTTCAAAATAATTTTTTCATCCGGCACATTCCAGCGCAGTTTTAATCCCAGCTGCTCAAATTTGTCCGTATGTTCCACACTGACCTGCTTCATCAGGTTGACGACATCCACATCCATCAGGTTCAATGTGATATTGTTGGTGCTCGCCTTGCTCACCTCAAATAAATCTTCAATGAGCACTTTCAAGCGGAGTGATTTTTTCTCTAACGTTTCAATATAAGACTTCCGTTCTTCCTCTGTAATATCTTCCTTTTTCAGCAATTCTACATATGTAGTAATTGCTGTGAGCGGTGTTTTCAGATCATGGGAAACATTTGTGATCAGCTCCGTTTTCATCCGCTGGCTTTTTACCTCGTCCTCCACCGCTTTTTTGAATCCGGTGCGGATCTGTGTGAGCTGCTCCTTAAATGGTTCAAAAACGCCGATATCCTCGGTGATCACCGTATCCAGATCTCCCTCTGCGATACGCTGCACGCCCTTCATCAGTACGTCATAATCTTTTTTGATCCGGTCATAATATTTTTTCAACAGATAAAAAAGTACCAGCGAGTAGATCACCAGACCAACGATTCCAAACATCCACATGCACATGAGCACTGCCAGCACAAGGAAATTGATCACAACGATTTTTAAAATCGTTTTCGTTGTTTTATCACTGAAATCAATATGATTGACCTCGTCTGTAAACTGGTTCCATTTTTTCCAGATCCACGGAAAAATCTGATAAATAAAGCTATACTGCCTGATATATTCCTTTATTCCGATCTGAAATACCGGATAAATAGTAAGCATTGATAAAAATGCAACTGCAAAAATAACGTAAAGTATTCCGCCTGCCTTTAACACATCCCACACGCGCACATCTGCAAATCCCATTCTGCTTCTGTATGGGAATTCACAAATGGTATCAATATAAAGACCACACATGGCAAAAGACATAATAAGTCCGACGATTCCAATTTCCATATAACGCCATTTCGGCAGATAATCAGGCAGGTTTTCCTTTTTCCATACTTTTCTGCTGCACATAATGCACATAAATATGGCAATTGCCAGCATAGTAAAAAAGTATACCGGGTTTGCGTAAGATGCGGTCAGATAATAATTATTGGTATAATGATCTTCAACGATCAGATTATCATTTTCAGAAGAAATGCCATAGACAACCTGAAAATTTTTAATCGGTGTATAAGTATACGAACTCTCCTGTGCCGCCTGCTTTAACGCATTGTAACGGTCTGCATGTAAAAATTCCTTGATCAGCAGATCTGCCGCGATTGTTTGTGTTTTTTTCACTTCTACGGTCAGATTACCGTTTTCATCATAAGAAAGCTCAATCAGGCACTCATAATCATTCCAGTCGTCCCTAGTGCTGTCTGCATCAAAGTCTTTTTCCAATACTTTTTTAAGATCTTTGTTCGTATTAATTTCTTCCTTTGTTCCGTCTGTCGCATAATAGTCTGTCTCGGACCGGACTGCTTCAAATTCCTCTGCCCATTCTGAAATGTAATCATAATCTTCATATGCGCCACTTTCATCGGACAGAAAATAGGAAGACTGATTTTCTGCCTGCTGCGGATTCATTTCCGCATACAGTACGCTGCTTCCCTCATAAAGCGTGTCGATATAATCATTATTTATATTTTCACCGGAAGCATGCACCTCCTCTGCTCTCTCCTCTGCATTTTCTTTCACCCATGGAAAGAGACACAGGTTCACAATGACTGCGAGTAATATTCCTGCAATAATAATTGCAATTCGTTTGTTACGGCTGTTTTTCAATTTTGTATCCAACGCCCCACACCACCTTTAAATATTTTGGTTCTCTCGGGTTAATCTCGATCTTATCCCGAATGTTTCTCACGTGCACCATGATCGTGTCCGTGTTGATTGCTTTTTCGTTCCAGACTCTCTCATAGATTTCCTCTGCCGAGAAAACCCTGCCCGGATTTTTCATCAGAAGTGCCAGTATTTTAAATTCAATCGGAGTCAGTTTGACCGGGGTTCCATCCACGGAAAATTCCACGGTGTCTTCGTTCAATTCCAGTCCGCCAATGATGTAATTTCTGCCTTCTTCCTCTTTTTTCTGTGCCATTCCCATAAAACGGGTGTAACGGCGCAGCTGGGAATTTACTCTTGCCATAAGTTCCAACGGAGTAAAAGGTTTTGTCACATAATCATCCGCGCCAATATTTAAGCCGATGACTTTATCCGTTTCCTCTGATTTCGCTGAAAGCATGATCACCGGAAACTCATGCTGTTCCCTTAACTTTATCGTCATGGTCACACCGTCCATGCGCGGCATCATGATATCCACGATCGCAAGGTGTATTTCTTCCTTTTCGATCACTTGTAGTCCCTCGACACCATCGGCTGCCTTATATACATGGTATCCCTGACTTTTCAGGAAAATCTCGATTCCGTCACGGATCTCTTTGTCGTCCTCCACAACTAAAATATTGTACTCATTGTTTTTTAACTGTTCCATTTCACTTCCGGCTCCTTATCTGATATACCTTACTGTAATCTATCTATCTAAAAAACCATTATATAAAAAACGAAAGAATTTCTAAAGAATTATTTTTTGAAAACAAAAAAAGGCTTGAAAATTGCAAATGTTTTTGTTGACAAATATATTGTGATTTGTTAGAATATCACTTGTCGATTGCGCAGGCAATTGAAGAATGCTGATATGGCTCAGTCGGTAGAGCGTCGCCTTGGTAAGGCGGAGGTCACGGGTTCGATTCCCGTTATCAGCTTATATAGGAAAACCCAGTAATTTCAAGCATCCTTGATTTTACTGGGTTTTTTGTTTGCATAATTCTTCTGCACATCCATCGTATCCCCTCAGAACATTTTTACTTTTTAAGAATATTGCAGAGATTTTTGCAAAAAAAGAACAGCCTGTCGATCGGCTGTTCTTTTAGGAGAAGGTATTTTTACTATGGGGTATAGCAAAAACTATATATAATGTATTGGGGGGTTTTTACGAGAATTATAATATCATACTCTCCCCGATAAGTGTTCACAAATGTTACAAAATTTTGTTTTTAATTTTGTGCATATTACACATATTCCGTCTCTTTTTTCGATTAAAAGCAACGGATGACCTTCTCATTAGACAGCTGAATCACTCCTAAATACCCTGATTTTTGATTTGATACGCTGCAATGCATTGTCAATCGCTTTCGGAGACTTTTTCATTTTTTCTGCAATCTGCTGATAATTTAATCCTGACAGGTAATCGTCTAACACTGCACACTCCATTTTGCTTAAGCTTCCGCGCACTTTTTTCAGAAACTGTTCAAAGTTCTCCTGTTCAATGATCCGCTGCTCCGGATTATCCGAACGCTCCGATTCAAGATATTCCGCTAACGGCTGTCCCTCCTCCGTCATTTCCGAATAAAAAGAAACGTAAGAATTTAATGGTGCATGTTTTTTCCGGTTGGAAGCCTCCACTGCACTGTAAATCTGCCTTGTGATGCACAGTTCTGCAAAATGAAAAAAAGAGGATTCCCTCTCCTCCCTGTAATCCCTGATTGCCTTAAACAGACCGATCATTCCTTCCTGAATGAGATCGTCTGTATCGCCTCCGATCAAAAACATGGCATTCGCTTTTTTCCGCACCAGTGGTTTATATTTATCTAAAATATAATCCATGATTCCGGCATCCCCATTTCTTAATCTTTGGATCAATTCTTCATCACTGAGATTCTGGTATGATTCCACGGCTTTTCTCCTGTTCGATCACTTTGAAACGGATAATCAGGATAGAATTTCCTAATTATCCGTCCGGAAATTTTTACTGTAAACGCTGTCTTACGATCTCATATGCAAGCACACCTGCTGCTACGGATGCATTTAAGGAATCAATGTCACCTTTCATTGGAATAGATGCGATAAAATCACAGTTCTCTTTTACAAGTTTGCTGACTCCTTCGCCCTCGTTTCCGATCACAAGTCCGATCGGTCCTTTCAGGTCAAGTTTATACATCTCGGTTCCACCCATATCGGCACAGACAAACCATAAACCTTTTTCTTTCAGTTCCTTGATCGTGGCTGTCAGGTTGGTTACTTTTGCGACCGGAGTATAATTGATCGCACCTGCGGAAGTCTTTGCAACAGTCGCGGTAAGTCCCACTGCGCGGCGTTTTGGAATGATCACGCCGTGTGCCCCTGCCAGATTGGCAGTACGGATGATTGCACCGAGGTTATGCGGATCTTCAATATTATCCAGAATAAAGATAAAAGGCGGTTCTCCCTTTTCCTCTGCATTTTTTAAAATATCTTCCACTTCGGCATATTCATATGCGGCTGCCACTGCTATGACACCCTGATGTTTTTTTGTTTCAGAAAGCTGGTCTAAGCGCTCCTTGTCTACGAAATTAATGATCGTATCATGCTTTCTTGCCTCTCTGACAATTGTGCGCACCGGTCCGTCCTGACATCCATCTAAAACAAACAGTTTGTCTATTGTTTTTCCGGAACGGAATGCCTCCAGTACCGCATTCCGTCCCTCTATTTTCTGTTCTTCATATCCCATGAAATTGTTCTGTAGTTGCTGCGCTATCGCAGTAACTTTTCCCTTTCTTTTTATAATTTTAGTTTCAATCCATCCACGCCTGCCTTCACCAGTTCAACCAGACGCTCAAATTCATCTTTCAGATACAGATAGCCCATTAATGCCTCAAAACCGGTCGCTTTGCGGTAATCAGACATCGTGGCATTTTTTGCCATGGTAAAAGATTTTGCGTTGCGCCCTCTCTTATACACGGCTGTTTCCTCCTCGGTAAGAAGCGGAAGCAGCACTTCCATCATCTCTGCCTGCGTATGTGCCTTTACGATCTGACTGGTCCGCTTGTGAAGCTCACTGGCTCTTGTGTTGCCCTTTGCCACTACCACAGAGCGAATGACCAGATCATAAATTCCATCCCCGATATAAGCCAGTGTCAGTGGCGAATAGGTGCGGATATCCACATCCGGAATCTGAAATTGTTCTTTTAAATAGGAATCGATTCCTCTCTCCATCTTTTTCTCCCTTATTCTGCCTTATGCCATACAACGCCTTCGCGGGTGTCTTTAATGACAATGCCCTTTGCAAGCAGTTCATCACGGATTGCATCTGCCTTGGCAAAATCTTTTGCTTTCTTTGCTTCTTTTCTCTCTTCGATCTTGGCAAGAACAAAGCTTTCGAGTTCTGCGTCGACGCCTTCTTTTGTCTCTGTACTCTTTGCATTTTCCAGATTTAAGGAAAGAACTTTATCAAAATCTTTGACAAGTTCGTATTTTGTAATATCGTTGGTATCTGCTTTTAACAGATCATATAAAACGGTAATTGCCATGGAAGTGTTCAGGTCGTTTGAGATTGCATCCACAAACTTTGCCTTGTATTCCGCAAATACCTTCTGGTCTACTTCACCCTCTTTTTTCAATCCGGCGATACGTTTTACGAGCTTGTTGTAAGCTGCCTTTGTGTTATCCATAATCTCATAAGAAAATTCCAGAGGTTTTCTGTAATGGGACTGTAAGCAGAACATTCTGTATACAATCGGATCATAACCTTTTTCCTGCAATAAGGAAACTGTCAGGAAATCTCCTTTGGATTTGCTCATTTTGCCGGACTTATCATTCAAATGCTGCACATGGAACCAGTAATTGCACCATTTGTGTCCGAGATAACTCTCTGACTGTGCGATTTCATTGGTGTGGTGCGGGAAAATATTATCGACACCACCGCAATGGATATCCATGTACTCGCCAAGATGTTTGATACTGATGCAGGAGCACTCTATGTGCCAGCCCGGATAACCTACGCCCCATGGACTATCCCATTTCAACGCCTGATCTTCAAACTTGGATTTGGTGAACCAGAGAACGAAGTCGTTCTTATTCTTTTTATTCGGGTCTGCGTCTACATCATCTCTTACGCCGACTAAGGTTTCAAGCTCTGCCTGTGTGGAAAAAACATGATAGTTTTCCAGTTTGGAAGTGTCAAAATAAACATTGCCGCCAGCCTGATATGCGTAACCTTTTTCCAACAATCCCTCGATCATTTTGATAAATTCCGGAATGCAGTTTGTGGCTGGTTCCACAACATCTGGTGTTTTGATGTTTAATTTTTTGCAGTCCTCAAAAAATGCGTCGGTATAAAACTTTGCGATTTCCATAACGGTCTTATGCTCACGCTTTGCACCTTTTAACATTTTATCTTCTCCGGTATCTGCATCGGAAGCTAAATGTCCTACATCTGTAATATTCATGACACGTTTCACATCATATCCGACATAACGAAGTGATTTTTCCAAAACATCTTCCATGATATAACTTCTTAAGTTACCGATATGTGCGTAATGGTACACGGTAGGTCCGCAGGTATACATTGCGATTTTGCCGTCCTCATGTGGGATGACTGTCTCGATTTTTTTGGTAAGTGTATTGTAAAATTTAAAATTGTTTTCCATTTGTGTTCTCCATTTCTTTTATACTTTATATTCTCTGTGTTTCCAATCTATTTTACAGCTTTCTGCCTGCAGATATTGTTTATTGCTGGCTTGCTTTTTTATCAACCTCTTTCAACTGGCGTTCAAGATCAAGCACACGGTTGACAAGTTCCGCATTCTCTCTCTGCAAGACGGTGATATCTTCCTTGACAGGGTCCGGCAAATGACACTGATCCATATCGCTCCGCGGGATTTTCACATTGTCGCGCTTCACCACACGTCCCGGAACACCGACTACGGTACAGTTCGGCGGCACTTCCTCTAACACGACGCTTCCTGCTCCGATCTTGGAATTTTCCCCAACAGTGAAAGAACCAATGATTTTCGCTCCTGCACTGATCATGACATTATCGCCAATGGTCGGATGTCGTTTTCCTGTCTCTTTTCCGGTACCGCCTAATGTTACGCCCTGATATAAGGTGACATTATCACCAACGATCGCCGTTTCTCCGATGATCACACCGCTTCCGTGGTCGATGAAAAATCCTTTTCCGATCGTTGCTCCCGGATGAATCTCAATGCCTGTTTTTCTTGCTGCACGCTGGGAAAGAAATCTCGCCCAGAAATAGTGTCCTTTTAAATATAGTTTATGTGCACGTCTGTAACTTAGCATAACACGAAAGCTTGGATAAAGCAAAACTTCCATCGGCGATTTGATCGCCGGGTCACGCTCTTTTATCACTTGAAATTCTTCTTTCATATGCTCAATGAATCCCATAATCATTCTCCTTTTTCATAAATAAAAAGCGGATCATTCCATCCCCTAAGAGACGAAATAATCCGCGGTTCCACTCTAATAAAAATCAATTGATTTTCCCTTAAAACACGTAACGTGTGTTATCCGAACCAGAATACTTAAGTTCTGCCACTGCAGACTTCTTTTCCCCTGACCAGCTCCCGGAGGCACTTCGTGAATTCTCTTTCGCAAGACTGCTTTCAGCCGATGACAGTCTCTCTCTTTGCGCTGCCTAAATTCCTACTCTTTCCGTTCATCGCTTTGCTATTCATTTATCCGGAACAATTTTCATTCCTAATATAGTGTATGCAGTTCGCCGGATTTTGTCAAGGAATTTATGCTGTCACCCGCTGTTTCCGAAGAATTTTCCAAGTGATTCCAGCAACAATAATGGCTAAAACAATCAACGCTGCCACAATTCCCTGCGGTGTGATTTTTCCTCCAAAAAACAGACCAATTTCTGTAAGTTTTCCCATAATTTTTTCATTATGGGCAATCCGTACCGGCAGCAGACAGGCAGCCATCCACAATGCCCAGAACACCCATAATACTTTCATTCCATATTTTAAAATGACTGCCCCTGCGAATAATTCCAGAATCGTAAATCCAAGCATGACTCCCAACAGATATTTCCATGTAAAAAATACTGTAATATCTAATTCCATTGCGGTATGCGGGAAGAAAACGCCGATCAGAAGTTTTTCGAACCAGCCAAATAAAATAACTTCCAGTTCCAGCACTGCAATCTCTAAGAGATTAAAAAGTGCATAGCTTGCGACAAAGCTTTTTCTGGTCGCTCCCATGGAAACAGCCACATTAAATTCCTGCATAAAAGAGATCGCAATTCCAAATAAATGCAGGAAGAAAAAGAAAACAACTGCCATGCCGGTTCCCACTGTCGCACTTCCTTCTCCCTTTGCAACATTCATCACAATACACAAAATGACAAGTCCAAGCAGATATGCGGCTGCAAGAAACCCTATACACTGCAAAAGTTCTGCTTTTCTCACCTTGCACTGTGTCAAAAATCCATTCATCCTGCTCCCTCCTTACGCTTTTACCGCATAACGCTTCATTTCCCGGAAAAGTACCAGCAGACTGACTCCATAAACGGCTGCCACGACCACTGCTCCAATGCCAAGAAACGTCCATATGATACCTGTACCCAATCCATTGATCCGCGAAGGAATCGTGTCAAAGAATCCGATTCCCGCTGCGATTCCTCCGATAAAACTGAATGCAACGATAAGCACTCCCATGATCACACCCTTCATGCCGTAATGCATCTGTGCAACTGAGATCAACTGTCCGAGTGCTGTCATCAGAACAAACAGTTCTGCGATCAGGACATCCAACATTCCGTTCACTTTTCCACTGCACATATAACCTGTAAAAATCATGATGATATAAGCGCTTAATACATAGACCACGGAAAAAATCTGTGCTCCATAAGCGGCTTCTTTTCTTCCTGATCCAAACGACAGGACCATTGGAAGATAGCTGCCCACATAACAGATTGGTCCGATCAGCGCAAATAAAACACTGATGATACCACCATAGAAATAGGCTGTTTTCCAGAAGCTTTCGAATACGCTGGTGGTTCCCTCATAAAACAAAAACCCATATACTACCATGAAAATCAGCATGAAACCGGTTAGCTGCAATCCTGCTTTTCCCCAGAAACGGATGTTTCTTTTCAAAATTCTCTTATCTGCCATATCTATGCCTCCATTCCGCAAAGCGATACAAACAGTTTTTCAAGATTCAACGGCTGAATGGTAACATCATAGCCCTCCGGCAGCTTCTGTCCCTCTTTTAAAAGGATTGTCACGCTCTTGCTCCGTCCTGTTTTTTCCTCATGATGCACATCATATCCTTTTGTCGCCTCATCCACAACCTCTGCCAGACCACTCACATGATAGCTTCTTTCTAAAAGTTCCTGTGTGTTTTCTTTTAACAGTATTTCCCCGTTTTTGATCATGATAACTTCTTCCATTAAATCAGAAGCTTCCTCGATAATATGTGTGGAGATCACGAAGGTACGCCCTGTCTCGGTATATTCCTCCATTAATTTATGATAAAAGTAATCACGCATCACAACATCAAGACCTGCAACCGGCTCATCCATAAACGTAAAATCTGCTTTGCTCGCAAGTGCCACAATGATCGTCACCATAGACAGCATACCTTTTGACATTTTATTAATGCGCTGCTTTGTATTTAACTCAAACTTCCGGATCAGTTCATCCGCAAGCGCCTGATCCCAGTCCGGATAATAATAGGAAGCATTTTTTAAGTAATCTTTTACTTTCATGCTGCTCACGCCACTTCCGTAAAGATTGATCGACAGCTCTCTGGAAAAGCAGATATGGTCTAATGCTTTGCGGTTTTCCCATACTTTTTCATCGTTCCATGTCACGGTTCCTTCGGATGCAGGATTCTGGGCTGACATAATGGATAATAACGTTGTTTTTCCTGCGCCGTTTCTTCCGATCAGACCGTAAATTTTTCCTTTTTCCAATGTGAGGTTAATATCCTTTAATACCTGCTTTTTTCCATAACTCTTGGTAATGCCATTACATACAATTGTTTCCATAAAAATCTCCCTGCCTTTCTATTTTCCTGCCGCGATCATCTGGATCACTTCTTCTTTTCCAAGCCCGATGCTCGCTGCTTCCTCCAACAATTTTTTTACATAGTTATCGTAAAATTCACTTTTTCTCCGATTTAAAATTGCTTCCTTCGCACCTGCTGCCACAAACATTCCAATCCCTCTTTTCTTATATAAAACACCTTCATCCACTAATATATTCACGCCTTTTGCTGCCGTCGCCGGATTGATCGCATAGAGCTTCGCCAGCTCATTCGTGCTTGGCACCCGTTCTTCTTCCAGAAGAATATCTCTTAAAATATCTGTCTCGATCATCTCCGCGATCTGCAGATATATGGATTTCTCCTGCGTCAAAATCTCATTCATGCATGATTTGCTCCTTTCTTTTCTGCTGTTGCCATGATGTTTATGTTTTGTCTTGTTTCATAAATATAATTATTACATAAATCTTGTAACGGCTGTTTATCAGTTCATTACTTGTGTAATTAACCATATCACTATGGAACTATGTTGTCAATATGTTTTTTGGTAATTTGTGCAATTTACAAAGAAACCTTTTTCATTCACAGCAAAAAACCGTGCAAACAAGCTCCTTACGGATTGTTTGCACGGTTTTTAATCTATCCCATGATACAGTTACTCTATTCTATTATTACACTGCGATACTGCTGTTTTCTGCCTCTTTCTGTCTCTTTTTACTCTGTAATTTTTGCTGCCGATCCTATCTGGCTGGCAAAAAATTCACCATTGTCAAAAAGCTATTAAATATTACTTTATTATTACTTAACTATCATAACATCTAAGGGTAAATTTATCCACAGTTTTTTTATCCAAGTGCCACATCCAAAGCCATCATTACAGTAAAACCGACTGCAAAAAAGATCGTTCCAAGATTCGAATGTTCTCCCTGCGACATTTCCGGAATCAGTTCTTCCACAACTACATACATCATCGCACCCGCCGCAAAGCTGAGCAGATAAGGCAATGCCGGGATAATGAGCCCTGCCGCAAGGATCGTAAGCACTGCACCGATCGGCTCCACGATCCCGGAAAGCACACCGCCTGCAAATGCCTTTGACACTTTCATCCCTTCTGCCCTTAGCGGCATGGAAATAATCGCCCCCTCCGGGAAGTTCTGGATTGCGATCCCTATTGACAATGCCATAGCTGCCGCCACTGTGATTTTTGCGTTTCCAGCCAGATATCCGGCATAGACGACGCCAACCGCCATTCCTTCCGGAATATTATGCAATGTCACTGCAAGCACCATCATGGTTGTTCTCTGCAGTTTACTTTTCGGTCCTTCGGCACTATTGCTGTGCTGATGCAGATGTGGTATCACATGATCCAGCAAAAGTAAAAAGAGGATTCCTCCCCAGAAACCAGCAACCGCCGGAACGAATGCGAGCTTTCCCATTCCTTCGGACTGCTCCATTGCCGGGATCAACAGACTCCAGATAGATGCAGCCACCATGACGCCTGCTGCAAACCCCGTAAGAATCCGGGACAGCCGCTCGCTCATATCATTTTTCATAAAAAATACACACGCCGCACCAAATGAAGTACCTAAAAACGGAATTAAAATTCCATAGAAAACGGACAAATTCATAAGACACCTTCCTTTCATTGCTGTTGCTTTATCAGATAATTGTGAAATTGAATTTCAGGTATGATTTTCGCAATTATCTACTGTCACTTTATTTGTAATATATGTTCTTTGCAAGTTAGTGTTATCTAACTGTATTGTAGCAATAAGATAAAAATTGTCAATAGACTGCACCTGCTCGTAAAATTTTTCTCCCCTGCAATCCGGTTTTTTTCCAAAAGAAAAAGATATTGCAGAGAAATCATATCTGCAATATCTTTTCTTATCCCTTTGTATTAAACAGTCAGCAATGCAACCACATATATTAAAATAAATAATCCAGACGTGATGATTCCAAATACCGCTGTGATGATTCCTGCTATCGCAAGTCCTTTGCCCGGACGTTTCTGCACAAGACTGACAATTCCCTGTGGCAATGCGATCAGTGCAAGAATGATTCCAATATAAGGTAAAAAACTGAATACAATGGCAAGAATCCCAAGCACCAGCGAGCAAATGGCAAGATTTTTTGTCGTCCTCTTATCTGGTATTGGTTCCCCAATGACAATTACCTGCTGTCTTGGTGCTGCCTGATTCTCATATCCTCTGTCAAAGTTTTCTCCATAGTTTTGTTCCATATATAAACCTTCCTTTGCTATCCAAGCTGAATGAATACCACAACAACTGTAATTATAATCTGGATTACCGTACAGCCGATAAAAGCACCGACCACATTTCCGGTTTTATCTGCCAGTCCCTGTTTTACATAAACCGTTCCAAATAAAATTCCGATCAGCAGACCAATCCATCCGCAAAGCAGAAATCCGGCAATACAGCTAATCCCCAAAAAAACATTGCACATTGTTGGTGTTTTCCGTAATGGCTGATACTGCTCTCCACTATCCTGATATACTCCATTTACCGCCAGATCTACTTTATTTCCAATTGCAACAACACGAAATTCGGTGCCATCAATTGTAATCGGATAATCCACCATCATAACAAACCAGTTCTGCGATTTTACTTTATACGCCTGACCATTTACCAGAATTTTTGCACCAAATCCTGTTTTGTACTCAATTACATTATTGATTCCGTTTACAGTTACTTCCCATTTCTTTGTCATTTTCATTCTACTCCTTTTCTTCCACGGTCTCTTGCACCGTATTTTTTACTATATTATCACATAAAAGTGTAAAAGCATACCCTTTTCGACAAAATTTTCTACTACGCTTGCTTTCCAGGAATATTGCACGGCAATTTTCTAGAAAATAAAGAAGCTTCGGAAAAATCCGAAGCTTCTGCTAAATTAGTAGCGAGAGGGGGAGTCGAACCCTCGACACCATGGGTATGAACCATGTGCTCTAG